>Ga0210040_10000031_pt1 | contig 399539 bp, 333 predicted proteins | sample CryGeyCG12114_NA_FD_185462 | JGI IMG/M metagenome (GOLD analysis project Ga0210040, IMG submission 185462) | Groundwater microbial communities from aquifer - Crystal Geyser CG19_WC_8/21/14_NA (SPAdes) (version 2) | ecosystem: Environmental > Aquatic > Deep subsurface > Groundwater | place...
GGGGGTTGTTCTGCATAGTTGTGCGGGGGATGTGGAGGGAGTGATGGTTGCGGGGAGGTGGGTGAAGAGAGAGGGGAGGGTTGTGAGTCCGCTTGTGGGTGGTGGTGATGATGGGAAGGGTAAGCTGGAGGTTGAGGATGTTAGGAGACGGTTCGAGGAGAGTGCGAAGAGGATTCGAGGGATTTGGGAGGGGATGGGGAAGCCGGTGTTTACGCTTGGCGGGGATACTGGGTTCGGGGTGGCGAGATATGGGGAGTGTAAGACAGTTGAGGTGAGGAGATAGGAGCAGAGTGTCCCGGTCACCACTGCCAGGGCACACAGTCATCAACGTCCACTGCTCACGGTATACGACGTTTCCTGGTTTTTATTGCTGTAGCACATTTGCCCGATCGTGGCAGGTACTGCTGGGTTGCTTAGGCACCATTAAGTGAGCGATCTCTCCCTCCCAATACTCATGACCAACGAGAACAATTTTGCGAACCGTGGGCGCTGAGTGCGCTCTCCTCCGCCTTACATGTATTGGCTACGACGTTCGAAGCGATGGAGTTTGAATCGTCCTTCTCTTGTCGAAGTTGCACTGGACATACTCTGGTCGGCAGACCACCAATGACCAGGTGGTCAGAGCAGCAAAGTTCTCTTCCTTTCGACCAAAGACAGCAAGGCTGCGAAAGTATCAGGCTGCTAATCTTCGGAAGCGTTAGAGTAAGAGTCTTTATTAACATTGCGTGCCTGTCAGAACATCAGGTGAGCAAGAGGGGTAGTTCACTCGGGACGCGAACAGCATAGTCGTCAACTTTTCTTGCAGAAGGCGTCTGCTATAGGTGGGAGGTAAGGAGGACGGAAGCCTCGCTGAATTGATAGACGATCTGGGTCGCGATGCTTTCAATGTCAAACACTGTACATTAGCTCTTACCACCGGCTGTGTGTGAAACATAAAGATAGTGTCATCTCTCACAAGACCAGGCTGAAAGGCTATGAGCAGCAGCCTAGGATTTGAGCATCGTGAATCGTCGTGGTATGTGGGTGGCATGGGTGAGAATGCAACATAGCGAATTGGTCGGCTCTTCGTTTCTCAGCTGTGAAGTTGTGTCCGAGAAACCATGTAGCGACATCGAATAGCAGCATTCAGCACAGGTAAACTTGTTTCTCCACCAGGTCAGGTAATTAGCGAGCCTCTTACGACGGACAGCACAAAGTGAATACGAGTGTTGCAACAAGTCTAAGAGCTTAGTCCCATGACGTATCTTTCCCAGCAGACACTCACAGCCATGAAACTGTGGCCGCGAAACAGCAGTGGCGGAGTTCACAGCCCCAGTCAAGTTCGTTCCAGGTGTGTTACAGGGTTCGCGATACGCGTATCACTGTTCGGGGATCGACATTGGGTTGCTGAGTCACCGGGACCCGCTGCCCAGACTGGCTACGTCGTGCCTAGACACAGCACTAAGCTTTGGCCGTGTTTAGGCTACAGCCCTTCTATTGGGCAACTTGCACGATCAAGCAATTCGCCATCAAGATGTAACCAAGTAATTCAGCGCGGCCTGTGCAGAGGCTCTCTCGTCCTATGACTGCGAAAACACTACATGGGCTCAGAAATTGAAATATCTGGGCACATCCATTCAGCGCCCGTACTTACCACTCGGTCACCGGCGACGAGCACGGTTGCCCTGCCTTACCACGAGCGAGGCAACCTATATCTCCGTGAAGGAAGTTGCGATGCCGCCGTCTCAGGCGCACGAAGATGGAGGAGAACTGTTCCCCTCGTTGTCTCCGGTAGCATCGAGCAGCGCCGAACATCAGGAGGTCGACGACCATGCCACAACCGCGCCGCAGCAGGGTGCGCCACCGCGAGCACCCACCGTGGCTAGTGGACGGAGAACCAGAGGTGCCTCTCTCCTTCAGAGTATGAAGGAGAGCAATCCGCCATTAGGAGCATGGCAGGCAATCGGCCAAGACACAGCAAAGGGACCTACCATTCCTGAAATCAAGAAAGGAGGCTACGCGGCAGACGGATGGTCATACGAAGGACAGCTTGAGAAGAGACATTTTGACCCCCAAGAGATCCAAAACAAAAGGCTGCGCAGAGCGAGCTCGCAAAGTAAGGGCCGCAGAAGCACAAGCGCCGTACCAGAAGAGACCGTGGAGCCACAGACGAGGGTAGTGGCAGCATCGAAACATGCCTTGGCACCCAACACATCGGAGACTGTGATATCGGCCCAGCATGCGGTCGGACCAGACGAAGCAGGCGAGTATCCCAACGGTTACAGATTCCCCAAGACGCACACCTGGAAGCAATCGTTTGCTATCTTTGGCAAAGCATTCTGGAAGTTCTTCTGTACCTTCAAGGGATTTCTCATTACCATATACGGGCTGAATGTTGTTGCATGGGGTGCCATGATCTTCTTCCTGTTGATTCCTGGTGCAACCCCCGCAATGTGCAAGAGCTATCCTGATTGCGAGGATAAGAGGTACTCTGCGCGCCAAATTTGGATTGAGAATTGCTCGCAGATCTTGACTGCATTGTTCTGCGTCACAGCCTTCGGACTCTTGCCCTGGCGTCTGCGGGACTTCTATTACATGGTTCGATATCAGGCCATGAATGACTACAGCGCACATCGAAGACTAGCCGGTTACTATCGAGGCTGGTATCGACTTCCTGGTTCGGACAAGCTGCCAGAACTCCTCGGACCTCCTCCAGAGCCTATCGATCTCAAGGCGAAGAATTTGTTCTCCTTGAAACGAAACAAGAAGGAACAGGATGTAGAAATGAAAGAGGCAGATCTGCAGCAGCCTCTATACGCAGACGACGAGATAGCAGCGCTCGAAGCCAACCCAGCTATTCCTCTTCCGCCATGGTCAATGCCGCCTGCGCCTCTGACTGGCATTCGCGCACGACCAACCAAATTCTCGAGGCTAGCATGGATGATCTGGATGTATATCTGGAACACCCTCTTCCAAGTTGGACTGTGTGTTGTGATGTGGGGTTACAACAGGTTTGAGAGGAATCATGCATACTTTTCGGCACTGACCGCCTTGTTCATTGTAATGGGATGTGGTACAGGTATTGTGGCGGGCATCATTGTGGGCAAGGAAGGGAAGGTAATCAAGGAGACCGAAGGAATACCAGTCAAGGAGTATGACGTGCCAGAGACTGCAGAGGACTACCAGGCAAGGACGGTGAAGAAGCGGAAGCAGAAGGAGAAGGAAGGAGAGAAGCGTGGTAACGTAGAAAGATGAATGACGATTGCATAGGACCATTGCAAGGTCAGCTGAGATTCTACTCAATTGGTTCCTCTATGGACTTCACATGTTTTTGAACCCACTCATGAACCCACTGATCATCTTTATTCGTTCTCAGCCCAAAGCTGCAGTGTCAAGGCACGCGTCTATGGCTATGGCTTGCGGTTGTCATACTCTGCAATGTTATGGTCTTCTGGACGCACAGACCCGATATAGGACTAAATGGTTGCTTTAAACTGCCTGATCCGGATTTGATTGTGAGACCAAGGATCTCGTTACTATTCTGGCACAGAACATGATGATTACAAGAGCTACGCTGACAGGTATCCAGCATTGAAAATGGACCACGAAGCTACCTGGAAAAATCGCTTCCATTTATGAGGGCAACTCTCGATTCTATGGTACTGCCCACATTCTCCGAAGACCATCCGACTTTGAACGTCAAGATGATACAGTGATGGGACCAACCCCTATCTCGTGCGCACACACCGCATCTAGAAATCTGGTATCGAGACGCCCTCACCCTGTTTCCTGGCCATCTCCAACACAGCCTGTCCAGCAGCGAGATCAGTCATACTCACGCCGATACTCTTGTAGACAACAAAGCCAGTCTCAAGGCACTCCTTCGTCTTCTCTTGACGCTCACTCGACTCTCCCGCAAGCAAATGCAGAATCTCCCCCACCTCGGCGATCTTATCAACACCAAGCCCGCTCTGAATGACCTCACCCGCACTAACCATACAGTCCTCTCGGTTATCAGCCACAACCAAGCCCTTCGATTCGCCCCTCGCCGCAACCTCGCTCAGAAGCTCCCCATCCAGCTCAATCATATCTTTAGTCCACGACCCGATGGCCGAAACATAACACCCCTCCTTCTTCCCCGTCAAATACCGCGCCGGGAACAAGACCTGCTTCGACGGCGTCGTGCAAAACACCACATCGGCCTCGCCCAACGCCTTGCCCACCGCCTCCTCATCCGCCGCCTTGAGCCCCTCAAACTGCACCTCGGCCTTCCAGCCCTCCTCATTCTCCCTCTTAATCACCTCGAGCAACTCCTGCGTCCGCTCCTCACTCCGATTAACAACCGACACACGCCCAATCTCGCCGCCCCGCAGCGCCAGCGCCAGCCTCAAATGCCACAACGCCTGCTTCCCAGCCCCAAACACCACCACATTCCGCGTGCGCGCCCGCTTGACATACAGCAGCATCGCGCTCATGCTCGTCCGGTAGCCCGTAACCTCCTCGGCATTGACGAACCCGTCGGGGAAGCCGTTCTGGTCGCACAGCGCCAGCACGCCGTGCAGGCCGCGCAGCCGCTTCTGCTCGGCCTCGGACTCGCGGCCCAGCGCCGCGGCCGGGTCGACGATGATCTTGACGCCCACGCCCGTGTCCGACGTGAACGACCGGAACAGGCTCTTGCGCCCGTCCGCCCGCTGGATCACGGCCGGCTCCGGCTGGTGCGCCCGCTCGTCGCCCACGCTGAAGTTCTGCAGCGACGTGCCGATTTTCGAAAGGAACGTCATGATCTCCGGCTTCGAGAGCGCCATGAGGATCTTGTGCACGGTTTTGTCCGTGAGGACGAGGAAGTTGCTCATGTTTGCTGGGTTGGGGCTGGGGTTGGGCTTTGGCTTTGGCTTTGGTTTTGTCTGTGATGAATGAATAGATAGATAGATAGATAGATAGATTAGATGGGTGATGCGTGTGAACAGGCCTGAAGTCGTGTGTTCTATGCCAATGCTATATCACCAAAATTTCTTCCCAGCTCATACGATCGTTGGGATTGCCAGGGAGACAATAGTATCGTGGCATCGCCGGTACCGGACGGCGTGGTGTTTCGTGAATGACTGGTCTCTCCGCCCCCGCGATCCTGAGCGCTTGCTGTCGGATAGAAGTGGGGTATCTGTTGGGGCTCTGACTCAGCTACAGTGGGTGCTGCGGATGTGTGATATCTTGCCGATCCACACGAAAAGATAAGGTAAGGCTGTCATGTTGAGGAAGGGTATCTGACTCGCAGGTGACATTCGTCGACCTCTGTTGAAGCGCCGATAGTTCAACTTCCAGGTACGCTAAGAGGATCCATTGATCCTGTTACAGTATGGCTGGCTTATTGCTAAACGCACCGAGGGGCCTGACCGTAGTCACGATTCAGCAACTGGCTCAGGGATATCCGGCGCACTTCTCTGGGCAATCAGTCCCGCTCTTTGGTCTCACGAAGCTGACCGTATGCACAATTCCATTTATTGAACTGCACCGCTATTCTCCAACCACACACAGTCATTGCACCTGGCCAAGCATAGCCTCTACTTAATCCTCAACATCTCTCGGCTCCATCTTGGACCAGGCCTCCTCGTATTCGGTCTCCATGTCCATCAGCTTGAACCCTGTCGGTCTGGTAATAGGCACGAAGCTTTCCTGATGTTTGTCGAACTGCTTCAATCTCTCTGCCGTCTCAGGTTTACTCGCATTGACGCTGTAGATTTTGACGTGATGACAACTACTCGTGACATGCAGACCCCAGTTCCAACTGTTCCTGACCTCCATGGGCTGTGTGTTGAGACTGTTATCCCAGCATCGCACGACCAGCTCCGTCCAGCCCTCGTGATCACAGGGCACGGATGTTTTGAACGTACGCCAAGTCCATTTGTGTTTTGCGGAGAGGTTCTCGAGTGGAACCTCATGCCAGCAATATCCGCCGTCTGAGGACACTTCGACACGCTCCGGCCAGCGACCGCCTCCAGAGTAGGCCCAACCTGGCAGTGTCAGTGTACAAGCCCGTACAGGAGCAATTCGGAAGGAGACTAACCCGAGACCTCGACCTTGCCATTATGAACCACAACTTCCTTATTGAAAGGCGTCATAATGGCTGAGCTTACTGGCATCTCTTGGATCTGGATACCCTCTGTGCATAATGTCAGCTTCTCTCGTCACGTCAAATTGTCTTTGCGCTCACTCGTAGGCAGTTGGTTGTGCTTGCCAGTCTGCTGCTGATAGTACAGATACTCCCTACTCTGCACGGGCGCGCGACTCGGCTTCTCGATTGCCTTGATCCTGTAGAGCCATTTCATGCTTCTCGCTCCAATATAACCCATCACCACTGCTCTCAAGGGAAACCCGTGGATCTTCGGCAAAGGTTCGTCGTTCATCTCCCAGGCAAGAAGCACCTCATTGGCCTTCACCTTTGACCATGGCACACTCACAACGTAATTCATACAATCCCCGCCCTTGAAATACGTGTCTGCTCCGTAGAGCTCGAGGTGCTTGCCTCCATCCTTCAGACCGCCACAATGCTTGATGACCTTCTTGAGCGAGACACCTGTCCACTTTGCTGTTCCAATAGCGCCCTCAGCCCATGGCGCATTAATCATCTCATCGCCCTCACCAGCATATTCGGAGATCTGCTCGAACCGACGGGTCCCGCTGCATTGGAGGCTGACAAGCTTGGACACACGTGGAAACAGACTTTCATTCTTGAGGTCTGCAAGCGTGAGCTTCTGTGGGTTGTTGACTAGGCCATCAATCCTCAAGTCGAATGCTTCGGGGTCGATGTCAGGTATACCACCATGATTGCGAACAAAATGCAGCTCGTTTGGAGTAATTGGGTTCTCTGTCAGGAGCACCTTTGGTGGTTCTCCGTTATACGGGAATTGGAGGAGGTGTAGCATGTCAGGATGCTTCTCCTGGTGCGACAGTCAGTCTCAAATCGCATGCTTCAGTCATGGAATAAACCTTCTGCACCACTTCCCAGCTCTCCTCCGGCACATTCGTCAACCTACCACCCATTGCCTTGTGCCACAACTTCCATCTCGTGCCTTCGAGCACAGGGTTAGAGTCCGGAATCGGGCCAAGCTGAAACTCTGGTGGGGGCGGAAACTTGAATTGCGAGAACCGCTCCTGAGCCTTTGCTTTCTTCTCTGGGTAATCCTCCCACTCAATGTAGCCTCCCCAGCCTTTACGCTCCTCCGCCACTTCGAAGTCAGGCTCACTGGCATTCTTGACTGCATCTTGGGCGGACTCTGTATCGGTGTTCGAACTCGACTTGGTATTGATGGGAATGTCTGACTGATTTCTCATGCCTATCAATGCTGCTTCGAGACCCTGCTCGAGCTTCCACTCGTTGGGTGGCTAAGAGTCCAGCATCAGCAGTGGGCCTACTGTGGGATTCTACACGATACTTACGAGGCGACGATGTGAATGTCGACTCTGAACGTCGACAACCATGTTTGCAAATTATCCTTCGGAACCGGAAATATCTGGTAAGAAAAGAGAGATGCTGGCGCTGAAAACCTGAGATGGTACGCGGCAGGCATTAACCATAAGTACATATTCTGAATCTGCCGCCATGCTATCCAGGCCCGGCTAAACAATCCAGATGATTTGTGCAAGCTGAAATCATGTTGGTGACGTTTGCAGATCATAAGCGAATCCCCATAATGCTTACAAGTCCGCCGTGTGGTGTATGCAAGGATAATGGCGCCATATATCATGCAGGCTTATCGTTGCCAAGTTGCTCTGACAAAGGATGATCTGCTCTACAGTGGTAATTGTCGCACCTCGCGATGCGGTGGGATTGACATCGCTCAAAGAGGCTCTGAAAGAAGATGTTGTCTCGGAATGTCTTTGAGCGTTTGGGTGATCGTTCACGACGAAGATCAAGCGAGAATGCTAGGGACGGGGAAGCTATCAAGGTCAATGACCGTGACATAGTTACGGAGTGCAAATCCGGCGGTCGCGACTTGTGAGAACTTGGAAGCTGGACCTACGTTTCCTAATCAGGCAGGTGCGCAGGGGGGTCCCCAGTTTCACCCTAAGTTACAGAAGGGTACCTTGCCACGTGCACGACCGTAGTTGCAGATCACGTTGCTGTTCCGCATCGTGACGCGGTGATTGATCGTCGCTAAGGAAGTGTCTTGATCACATGTACTTGTGCAAGCACCAGCTTGTCGGAGAGGCCACTCGGCAGATATGGAAATATCGACTACATGGTGGATGCCGTGACCTCAGATTGGTAATCCCACAACCACGAAGCACTCCTTAGGATAGGAATCAATTGCTGGTAGAGAAATAAAGCTCATTAGATTGGACTTTGGTGATGGACTTGCGTCTCATTGACTTACCTATCCTGCTCACATTGAGCTGACTCACCTGTTTCAGCCAGTCGAGTTCCTGCCTCGGGCACAGCCGTCGTCTTCAGTATCTATGTGAGATTAGCGTGTTTGATCTTACTCCCATCTACCGTCGCCATCGCTACTGCTCCTTCGCAGCCTTCTTGGCATCCTCTCGGCCCTTTCGGCCTCGATACCGCTTACTCTGCCAGCCGCTGTCAGTACGCACTGCCTTTCCACCATAAGCAGCTCGATCGTCGACGAACTCTCTATAGGCCTCGCTAGCTTCAGGGTAACACATTTCGCTTGCGATGTACTTACCACGGTATTTGACCTCCTTTTTTACACATCCAGTGCAGATATGATTAGCTGTGTCCTTGCGGTCGCACTTGCGCTTCTCACGACGGCAGTCCACACACGACTTCTGGAGTTGTAGTCGGTCGTATGTCGTCACCTGTTCGTAAGTAACCTGGCCCTCAGGAGGTTTAGCCACGCCGTCAGCCTGTCGACCCGGCGAGAGTTGTCGGCGATAGTCGTCAAACCATGCCTCCTCCGAGGTCCGGGTGATCTTGGATCGCTGCTCAGCTTGCGTCTCTGCCTGTGCTTTGTCAGTGTTGGCTAGTTCTGCGACCAAGCCTGCTTGCTCCTCTTCAAAGGCTGCACGCTCTTGGGCCGTCGCATAAGTTTGGAACAGTTGCGCAATCAAGCCGGCGTCTAAAGCTTCAATATTGATGGGTGTTCCTTGAGCTTGCAGTCGTCCAGCGATATTGCGGAGCACTTGCATCTCTACCTGGGTTGCGTTAGCGAGCGGATCTGCAGGCTCAGAGATGGCATCCCGCCTTGGTGCGATAGGAGTGTTGCTCAGCGGATTAGTGTTGATCTGAGGAACCATTGCTCCCCTTCGCTGACAAACACTTGACGGTCGTGAGGTGTCCTGTGATGTCTCCTGCTGCGCGAATGTGTTAGCCTGATAGCTGGTAAGAGATGGTGGCTGATCTGTGTTCGATACTGGTGGGGGGCTGTCGAAGGTCGGGCTGTCGAAGGTCGGGATGTCCCAACCCAAGGTCTCAGCAAGGTCAAGTGGACTAGGTTGCGCAGGTCGATCAAGGTATGCCAGTGCTGATTGGTATCGACGCGGAAATTGACCGTAACCCTGCTGCGTCTGGCTAGGGTACTGCGTCGCCGGTTGACCATAGTTCTGCTGCGTGTGCCCGAGGCATTGTGAAGGGGTCCCGAACTGCTGCGTCACTTGATCGAAGCTTCCTTGCTGCAATAGTGGCTGATACAAATATTGCTCCTGTTGACTCACCTGCGGTACTACGTCCTCAAATAGATCGACGCCAGCCAGCCACGTCTCGTCGTTGGATGGAAGCCACTCACGCACCTCGTCCTTCATATCATCTAGGAAGCCCATCTTGTCGTATTCTCGGGGTGCTTTCTAACGGCTTAAAGTCAAGTGCTTGTGGTAAGTGGATTCAGGATTCAGGACCAGCTGAGCAGTAGGCTTCAGGCGCGTGGAAATGACTAAACTTTCGAGTAGAGCGATCAGCCCCGGGCCAGTTTATACGCACCATGCGGCGCTGCCATCGTTCGAAGCACAAAGCAGGAATCCTTGTGTGATTTCTTTGTCGCTCTCGAGGCATTGATCCAGGGACAAAGCAGAGAGAATGGGATTGTATCGGATACAATGCGCTGTAGGCTGACCATTGTGTTCAAGACAACGACGGTCTTCGAAGCCTTGTGTCGGACGCTGGCGTGACTGCGAGGCACTGCAGTGAGTCTGGTAAACTCGCGCCGCATACCGGGCAGCTTGGAAGACCTGTTCTGCGGCGCTCCTGCAAGAGACAACGGCACATAGATCAATCGCACAAGGGAACAGTCACAGGAAATCAAACATGATGTTCAGCGACAGAATTGCGTTATCAGTTGGGATCACGGTCTGTGTAATTGTCGGTCTTCTGTGCGCCGGTCTTTGAATCCACGGCGCGATCGAACGAAAGAGGGCCCCTCACGACCTGGAGCGCGGATACGTGAATGGCGACAGTGCAGAAGAACTGAGCACCCAGAACAGCCAGACTGCGAATGCTAGCTCCGGAAGTGCCAGTGGTAGCTCGGGCTATGAGGCAGATGTCAGCGACGAAGATGAACAAGCTGGAAGAATGCAGGTCAGCCATTATTTGAGTACGATCCCTGAGGAACGACTCAGTCAGCTCTCAGAGCCCGAACCAAGTCATGTAAGAGAGGCTAATCACGATCTAGTCGCAGGTGCTGAAGTATACCGATCTATTCGGGGCCACTAGAAGGTCATGCAGTCAATCGAGCAACGACAGACGTGCAAACCTAGCCAGAGCGGGTTCTCCGGCAGTCAACAAACAGTAGTAGAACATCAGTAGGAAGAGCAAGCCAAAGATAGAAAGTCAGAGTAGAGCAGGCCTCTGTCGGACCGGGTCTTGTGTTTACCGTACAAATATGCAATGACACATAGCTGCTGCTTCTATGTATTCTGCTTGCGTTGCAAGTTGCGAGCTGCGAGTGTTGACTGTGTTGACGTCAGCTGCGGTAGATCCACCTCTTTCCGTCGTGTTTACTTCCTAGGGTGGGAAGTTATCGAGCCAGACGCTCGTTTAGGTCTATCGTTGGTACCCTAGAGTGGTGGGCAGTAGATGTCAAATATAATGCCTATCTGCCAGGAGCAGGTGTGGCCGTTGGGTCGTCTCTTTTTTTCGGAATCCTCCATGGGGAAGCTCTGGTCGCTTCCCAGTTCATTGCCCACTGCCTAAGTAGAAATGCGCTCCTGAACTTCTCGCATCTGACTTGGTTCGTTTCATGAGGAGCTTCACAGTGCCAGCGACGCTGCCAGAAAGGGTCCAATTCCGAGGTCGGTGCACACCACACGGGATGTAGCTGTCGCCACACAAGATGCTCGATTCTGTTTTGTCCTACTGGTGTGAATGGAGCTGAGGACTTTGACATGACAGCAGATGAGCATGACGCATTCCTCGTCCTGCATGGCTGCGAGTCACAAGCACACGTATCTTCTGACACTTCTCTTCCAGGATCTCCTTTTCAGCATCAGAAAATCTAGACATGTCATGCAAGTAGTTATGGAGAAGGACAAAGTCGGCGATGCGACCGTTCGTGTCAGTCCACTCTGATGAACGTGGAACATGGATGATTATCTCAGCGAGGGTATTCGTGATATCGAATATCTTTTGAAGTATGCCCGCTCCATGGATCTCGACGGCAGTACGCGGGATACTGGTTATTCGAACTTGCAGCTGATGGGACAGCCGCAAGGGGAAGAAGATCGACCATGAGTCGGCTGATGCATGATTTGTTAGAAGTAGCTTGGAAAGCGCAATCTTCCAAAGCAGTGATCGTAACCACAAGTCCGTGGCGGTCAGATCGATCTGTTGCATGTCCGTCAGGCTCTGACGTTGGTGTTCTGACAGATTCATGCATCGGTCCAAGTGTGCTTGTTTGCTCTGTAGCCAGGCCAAATCTACGGACAATCGACTGTGCTTGTTGATCCAGTTGTCAACGAAAGTATCGTCGAGGACCGTGAACAGTTGAATGATGCAAGTGAACCACAGGTGTATCCCAGGAGAAACCGATGGGTCAGCTTCCGGTAACGACATTAAAGGAGACAAGATTGGAGGCCGAAACAGTGAGACGGCTGCAAAGCGCTCATGAACAAACAACAGCCAATAGAGTCTTTGTCGTTGCAGTCTGCTCTGAGATAGTGGGTGCATACCTTGACGGTCCTCTGTTCCGAGAATCTGGATACAAGTGACAGCTTCACGGAGATAGAAGAACGCCACGTCATGATCGGTGTTATTTCCAAGCAGACAGGCAGAAACAGCAATGCAAACCACGGCGTTCCGCATGTTCAGCTCCTGGTGTGGCATAATAGGACCACGTATCTCCAGAGCTCGCGTGGCGAACCTGATGACTTGGGAGCGGACTGTCTCATATCCATCCTGGGGAGGCCGCATGCTCAGAGTCATGGCTGCGAGTGCATGAGCAAGAGCGCAGGACTGGCGATTAGTTCCCATCTCTCGTATGCACTGTAGCAGCTCCGCTTTAGGAATTATAGGAATGAAGGAAAACACGGATTCCTCGTAGTCCTCGATAAGGCTCTCGAAGAACGCCATGTCGCCTCCGAACATGTGGAGTTTGTCCACCAACGAGGGTAGAGATCTTGATACTGAAGCCGCGGATGGTCTCGGCGTTAGTTCATATGTTTGGTGCTGCCTTTCGGTTTTGAGTGATCCTACAACATGACCTCTGGTTGTAGAACTTCGCGACCTGCTCGATGGATCTGAGCGTGGGTAACGGCAGTCCAAGCCCAGGTGAGTGCACTGCTGACATTTCTGCTCCCCATTGCATCTGACCTTTCGCCTTCTGCATGCATCGCAAGCGACCTTGGTACGTTGCATCACCACATCAGCTCCATCAATATATCCGACGTAACTCCAGATGCCTACAACCACTGTGTATCACTGATACAGGGTATGATGTCCATAGAAGAGCATTGTGGACCTGACGAGTATGTTGAAGCTGGTGATCAATTCAATTGGCTCATCTAATAGCTCCTTATGCGAGATGATAGGTCCTCAATTGAGCCATGAAGCTGACGTGCAGTACTACTCAACGGGAAACCTTAAAAGCCTTGACATCTACAGCCCCGCAATTTCCCCGGCAGCCTCGCCAGATCTATGCTACTACTCGGTAAAGTGTCTCACCTCGTACCTGCATTCTGTACCATATGAAACATCCCGTGCTTGATATGTTACTTGTACCTGAGTAGCAGAACAGTTGACAAAATACCATCGTTGTATATGTAGCCGGGTCGCACTAGGATCTAAGCTCCTGCATGTACTTGCTCCATGGCTACCATTTGTGCCCACTCAGACATATTCTGTCGATGCCACCTGGTTCTTTTCGGATGGCTCAATAATGTTACTTGGACCACTAGCGGACATCCTAACTGTGTCCCCTCGGAAAGGGTTGATGACAGTTTTGCTGAAGTCTCTGGCTTTGATGCGTCTCTCGAACAGGACATCAAGCTCCGCATAAGTACGTCCTTTTGGCTCCGGCAGTCGGAAGAACACCCACACTATGCACAGAAAGCATGAGCCAGCCCAGAAAAGAGCCGCCTTGGCACGCCAGTCCCAAGCGGTCGTTACGATCATTCGGGGGGTAACAATGTTGTTGAAGATACCGACCTATCTCGTCCGTTAGCATTTCGTCCGTTGCGTTGTACTCTCAGAAAGGAGCAAGGTGTGGGGTGAAGGAAGACGACATACCAGATTGTACGCATTCCGAGCTAGGACAATCGTCTTGCTTCGGAGTCGTACCGACGATATCTCTGCAACCAGGCAATAGCAGACCGGCCCGACTGTGAGGTCGTAGATGAAAGTCATGATGAGTAACATAGATCCGACGGCCCATGCTGCTCCTGTGTTCGAGTTTGGTGCAAAGCCCAAGAACCCCGTGATTACTAGACAGATGAAGGTCGCAATGAGGCCATAGAGGTACAGAGTACGTCGACCAACACGTGGCATAAGTGCCCATGCAGTGAACACACCAATAGCTGCAAGGGAGTATTGACCCATCTGGAAGTCAAAAGCGTAGACTGTATCGAGTCCGGCGTTCTCGTAGAATTGTGTCGAGTAGCCTTGCAGACCGGAACCACAGAGAGTCTGTATCATCCACGTGACACACGCAATCTCGGTCCGGCGGAGGTCGATGCCTTTGAAGCAATCCAAGTAACTCGTGCCAGAGGATATCTCTTTCTCGAGCTCATCGGTGTGAACCATCATTGCTACCGTCTTCGCTGGATCAAAGCTGGCATCGTGTTTCGACGTGAGACGTCGCAGGCTCTTTTCGGCGTCATCATATCGCCCTTTCCTGACCAGCCACCAAGGGGATTCCGGAGCGAAGATGATACCGACTAGCAACGGTAATGGCCATACCCATTGGAGGGCAAAGGGGACTCGGTAGCCCCACTGACTGGTGACGCTAAGCATACCACGTAAGACACCGGATCCTATCAGCTGTCCAAAGACCCAACAAAGGTTGACGTAGGTCGTCAGGAAAGGACGCAGGGATGTAGGTGTCACTTCCGCCGCGTATGCCGTGGTGATGGTTTGGAAAACTCCCCAGGGTAGGCCACATAAGATCTCACCGACCAATAGCATTTCGATATTGACGGCAAAGAAGGTGAGAAAGATGAAGCAGATCTGTGCTGTGTGAGTCGGTGGACAACTGTGCGGTAGGGAGCCACTTACCACCATGATCAAGGCCAGTCCAATCGTGAACCTATATCCCATTCTCTCTGCAATTATACCACACGCCATCAAACCTAGCATCTCGCCTATCAAGGCGCCATTGCTCAGGCCGGACTGCCACGCTGCAGTCACAACGTAGCTCCCATCGCCTGTTGGCTGGCCATATCTCTTTTGGAACTCAGCTTTGCATCTGTCAGTCGCTTGTCACGTGAGGGATGCTAACCTCGGGGATGAACTTACGGAACCCAAAGAAGCTGCCTATAACAACCAAATCGTAACCTTCCATGACCAATGCTGTGGATGCAAGAACACTCCAACCGACAGCATGCGGATAAGTCTTGATCGATTGCCAGACACCCATGTTGCGTTCCTGGTCTGCTGCTTCTTGCGCTTCGTCGACAAGCTCTACTGACCCCGTCCTCGTCTTTCTGCGGTCACCGCCCCATGCTATGGCGGACAGGCGTCGGCCTGTGTTGGCGGCAGTACCATCTCCAGCAGTGACAGAGATGCTCATGATGGCGGCACCCTGAAAGAGCCCTTCTTCAAGTGGAGACAGCGGTTCGTGAAGCACCGAATGTACTGTGCTGGTGAATGTTGAGGTTCGAATATCATGCAATCTTCATACTGAAGTTGACCTGTGTATATATAGAGGTTCCGTGAGCGCGTATAATGCCGAGGTGAGTAGCAGTTTCTCCGGATTTTTGAGCTGTGTATGCGTTCCAGACATCGCAACTTCCCCATTTTCACATCATGGGGTCCCGCTCCTACCTTGTCAATGAAACCGCAAAGTAACGCCAACCTCGTAGCTAAATCTGGTTGACGATCAGCGCAATGAACGACGCCCGGGCCGACATTGAGCCAATGAGCAGTGTGCAGCCGACACGACGGTGGCGTGAGTACGAATGCCAAAAGCATAAGCACCTGTGAGAAGCTCTCAATTGGCTACATGTCGGCCCGACTTACCACTAAGCTCTCTAGCTCAGAAGCTTAGAGAGGCTTCGTTGTTGGTACGACCTCGTACTAAGTACCTTTGCAGAAAAGAGACCAAGCTAGAATGTAGGGACGATGATTGTGAGAAGTTTCCAGTTCCTCGAAAACACGCTAGGATTATACATGGCCAATAAGAGGTGAGTCGAGTGGTGAGTAGCACCTTCTTTTGCTTCTCCCGGGTGAGCTTAACCGAAGCTAGCCTCGGCGAAACCAAGTTGTCGCTTGATCCTAGTCGGTGGGCCTGCGTACGCACACAGTACCATGAGCTTACAGCTTCTGCTGCGGAGAGCCAGCGAATAGGAACTAACGACTTTGGAGCAGCCCGCGTTCTATTTCCCCTCAATATCATGCTCAAGGATGGCGCCGATCGAAGCTGTGATCTGAGGCTGGTAAAGAGAGTTGAGGACTACGTGACTGTACCGCGGTGTTCTGCGTCAAGTCCTGTTCAGGCAGGCGTACGTCGCCCCGTGACTGAGCCCTTCGATTATGTTAGGTGTGATTACAATTTGCGCGCTGTGGAGGTCCATAGAACATGGCCTTGCCTATTGGAAATGATGCGGGCTCAGGATGGACCAGCAGCTAATACTGTTTAGTAAAATGGTTAATATTAGTGTACATTAGCGAAGCGGCAGATTCACTCACTAAGACGAGAAAAACCACGGCGGTACCAAGTAACTCAAAGGGGGGTGTCATCTTGCTAGAACATGTAGCTTGCCTCATTGGAAAATTTTACTGATGATAATCTTAACTAGATTCACCGAACAACATACGCCCTGGTCTCTGTCAGCGTACCACCATAGCACATCAGCTTGGGTAGGCCGAACTTCCGCTCCCGCCGCTCAGAAACTCTGTCGGGTCGGTATTCATCAGAACTTCCCAGTCCATGTTGTCCAGTCCGAACATAGCATCTTGTAATAAATCCAACTGGTCAAAGCCCAATATGCCGCCGTTGATACCTGGCACCCCCGACGCAACAGGCGCCCAATCACCCGTCGCTCCGGTTCGTGTATCGCCAGTACCGGCCATACATGCTGCCGTTACATCCTTGTCCCGGCTCTGGTGGATGCCAACGACGCCATCAACAGTGGATATGGCTTCTAGCTGCGCGGCCGCATCATCATTTCCCCCATGTGACACAGACGTCGGACTTTCACTCGGCAGACCATCGTGGCCATCTTGACCAGCAGACAACATCATTCTTCTGGCTCGGGGTAATTGTCCATCCGTGACTGCACCGTGCAGTTGAATGACCCGATCTGCAGCCGCATGAGCAAAAGTGCTCCGGGGAACATCAGGGCTGCCTTTCATGTGGACAAACGATAGTGCTGAACTAGTGATCCAGTACCCGTGGAAGCCCTGACCGAGATTGCGAACACAGCCGTCGAGCATCTTGACCGCGGCCTCAATCATCAGCACCAAACGGAAATCATCTGCGGAATGAAGAGTGGATGCTGCCGTGGATGTACTGGTGCTCACGGCGTGAGAATGTGCTAGACATAGCGCAGCGCGAAGGGAGTCCTCTCTCATGACCGAAAAGAAGCTTCTTTGGACCTCGTTGAGATACAGGCTCTTGTCAACTATGGGCCGCTTGTGTGGGTCCGTTATGCCGAGTTGCGGATTGTAGAGCTGTATGGTGGATATCGCAGCGTGACGCCGTGCTACTCTGCTGTAGAAGTCTTGAGAGCGCCAGCGAGGGTCGGTAGGGTATGCCTGGTGCAATATGACGATGTATTCGTACAGAACGCACTGGCACATGATTATGGCAATCAATGAAGTGGTGCTGGAAAGCGAATTTACCGAGGAATATGGTGATTCTGGCATAGTTGTTGATTCATTGCGAACGTCTGTTTGCCAGCTTGATAGTGGTATATCGTCCATCTGTCCGCGCAGCTTATGGTCGTAGAGATTGATCGTATGATGATCCAGAGTGTTGCGGATGCTGTTGATCTTGTATAATAGCTCAATCCTGAGCGGAAGGTTCTCAGCGGCCCATGCGAGGAAGGATGTTCGAGTGAACGTGCCTCGAGGTTTAGGTTCTGGAAGCTCCTCCGAATCAACGTCGAAGCCCTCGTCGTCAACGTTGAGTGGTATGTTAGTGTCCCAGTCGTTGGGTCCAATAGTTGGTGTTATGCCCCGATCGACGGCCGCCTGTAAATCGATTTCCAGGACTGTGTACCACAGTCTCCTTCTCATCTCGCAGTCGAACGTGTTGGTCTTCTTACACAGCAAGCTTGGTTCACGATGTAGACCGGCCGCCATGAACGTCCTTACCAGGTTGCCGCTATCGGTCCAGAATCGCTTGACCTTGATGCAATTGAGTCGTCTTGCAAGCCAAAGCTGAATACGGAGCTGGTAGTTGACCAGCGAGACGTGCTTCTTGCTTTGAAATTCCAGCCAATAACTACAAGCATTGATCCAATATGTAGCCGTTTCGCGACGTGCGGAACTCCTGCCGACATAACCCTCTTCACCGCCAGGAACTATGCAGTACATGCACGCCATACATACCAAGAGCTGTACGACGAATCCCGGTCCCGCGTCTTTAGGAGATGACCAGAAGGCTTCATAATCCTTCAAAAATGTCGGCACATGCACTATGCGATATGTGGTTTCGATGGTATCAAGGTATTGATGTATCAGCCGGTCTGCAAAGGATCTTTCAGGGACCATATTGGTCAACGATTGGATCGATATGTCATACTGCTGTCTTGCTGCTTGCTTCTCCGCCTCCCGTATCTTGAGCATAGAGCGCTTCGTATTTCGCATGGAAGGGAGACACAAGAGGATCTCTCGAACGAACTTAGACAAGTCCTCAAATTGTAGAAGTATGGCTAGAGCGTTGCTGGGACCGAGATACTGGGTCTTGAATGACTCCCCTCGAAGCGACACTTTCTCATGGTCAGTCAAAATGTGTTTCTCTGGGAGAGATTTTTGTTCTTGGTTGATATCAGGACGCATGGGATTGAAAAGGCCAATGTTCGTCTCATGAGATGTTGGTTCACCAATAGCCGTATGAATCAAAGTTTCGAGCTCTATGAGCCTGCCTTGAAGCTGAGCGATCTTTTGTTGGCTTGAATCGGAGACCGGTCGTGGAGCGGGTTGATATTGAGCCTTCGACATGGTACCCGGGTTTACCTCTTGACGTTGGACTTCTGCTTCCTGAGAGCGCGCAGCAGTCTGAGATTGCTCTTCTCCATCGCTCTGAGAGATTTCAGTTGCTGCTCGTGACTGCCGATGTCGTTCACCTTCTGGGGTAGGTAGACCATCCGAAGGTTCTGCCCCAGTGTGTGATACGTAGAGACATTTGTCACCGTAGCCGCCTTTCTGGCATCTAACGCATGATGGGTAGGTTCGGTCGCACTTGACTTTCCTCTTTCGACAGTCGACGCAAGAAAGCGCGATGCGACGCCGTTTCTGGCCCATGGTCACTGGCCCTGGCTTGACTGGACCTCGGCAATGAGTCAACAGCACAGGCACATGAGCTAGGTCAGGTCAGAGCTTATTCGGAGATGGTTCACTTGAGACTGTGCTGCCCTAGCAGGTACGCGAACGAAATGCGATCGACTCGGGCGAGACTACTTAGAAGCTTTGACCTGAGAGTATGGTTTTGATCCAACCAGATCTGGCAAGATCTGAAAGTCGTGAGACCTTCAGGACATTACGTTGCCTAGGCTTAGAGCCATCAGGGATACGGTGAGTCTGTGGACTAGAGAGTGAAGCTCATTGTTGAGGCCTCCCACCTCGGAGATAACGAGCGACTTCGGCCGATAGTATTTAGCCTAGCAAAGTGCGCACGCATAGGGGGAGAATTTCTGCCTGAAGCTGGAAAGGCGACAGACCGAGTCTTGGAGAGCAATGAGCTGACTAAGCGGAACAGGCTGGAACAAAATTGGGTATCATTGCTACGCTTCCTCTATGTCAACACCTGCGCCGTGGCCTGCTCCTACATGGCACAATTGTGTATGCCCTCGGGGCCCAGCTCGTTGTATTCGCTCCTGGTCAGAAAGCCTTTGCTGATGCCCTGATCGACAATAAACACCACCTTCGCGGCGACCTGCGCCCCCAAAAAGGATGCTTCCTCCATTCCAGCGACAGAGGGGTCTTTCCACTCAGGAAAGTACTCGGGCGCCTTCACTGTCTTCATCGTGGTCGGGGACTGAGAAGTGCCCCGATAGCTTTGTCGAAATGATTGTTCCATGGCGCCCGGCGCCATGAAGCCGCCGTGTAACTGCTGTTGTGGTGGCTGACCTGGGACTTGAAGTTGTTGGACTGGTGCCCCACCGGGCTGCATCATGTTCTTTGTTGCTGCCACGAGAAGAGGATTGACGCCGGAGCCGATGTGGTGTTGTGGGTTGCTGGGTTGGCCAGGAATCGGTGTGTTGGTGCCACCTGTTGGTACTGGGGTTGAAAAATTTGAGGGCAGCTCTGATGTGAAGATGGTCGCGTTCGACGGTGACAAGGTGTATCTTGCAGTCAGGACTTCGACCAGGGCGGCAGTGAAGCCTCGCAGTCGACTGCCATTGCCCAGGACTATCAGGTTGTCCCACAGTGAGGAGCGAGCGGTAATGTCAGGCACGGCCATGACGGTGGTGTGGACAGCGCCAGCTATTCTGTCCAAGATGCTGTCTGTATGGCCAGCAGATGGGGTGGCAGCGAGGAAACGCTCAGGGCCTATCTCGACTTCTCTCTTTCGTTTCCTGCTTTGGGGGACTGTGCCCTGCATAGCTTCGGCATCCATAGGCGGGTAATCCTCGAAATTGAAGGTAGCGTTGTACCTCTCCACGTTCCGCAACCTCATAGCCTTGGGCTGATCTGCTCCTGCTTTCTTCTTTGCCTCTCTCTCGGCCTTTTCTCTTTCTCTTTTGGCTATCAGCTCTGCCGCATTGTTCTGGGCCACAATGGCGGCGACATCTAATACACCTTCGTTCTCCTCTTCATCTCCTTGGGCGGCACCATTGGCTGGTGGGTTCTGGTTCTGGTTCGAGGTGGGGCCACTGCTTTCTTTGGTGTCTACACCTGTGCTTGCTGCCACCAGCGGGTTCTGCGGCTGGGGCTGGGCAGGGTCAGCAGCTTGGCCGGGGAGGGGTGTCCCGGCAGGCAGGATCTCGCAGATGGCGCTCCTCTTGACTTGTTCAGCCAAGTCGGACAGGTCTTCGATATCCTTGTACTTGTCGCGCTGCTTCTCCAACTCTTCCTTTAATCTCGCCGTCAGGGCACTGCCGCCACAACCATCAATAGCAACACCGCGCCCGACTTCATTGACGACATAATCTGTGACAGCAGTAACGTCGCACTTGTCTAGCCCGACATCGACCACGACTGCACTCTGCACGCCGAACCCCCAGGCAGCAGCCAGAGCGCTGTCCATGACGCACAGAGCAGGGATTTTCCAGTTCTCGAAGAAGTATTGGGTTATGGTTTCCTTGTCTCTTGCTGTCCAACAAGGCTGTGCGACGACCAGTACTGGCATGTGGAAGGGAGGAGAGATCATCTGATAGATGTGTGACAGAAGGGCAAAGAAGCATGGCCAGTTTTCGATGCGGCCAGACTTGATGGGGTAGACTGCGTTGGCGGCCGTGAAAGGGTCGTCGTAGTACTCGGTTTCCTCATCACCAGCCACCGTCGTGTCAGGTTGTGGCTCGACGGGCTGTACGGCGCCTGTCGAATCCGAAGGGAGAGATTCTAGCTTCTGCTCGGCGCTGTCGCCGTCCGTCTGCGCAGGTTGCGCTGAAGACGAAGCCTCGGCCATGGCAACATCCTTCTCCTCGCCATTCGCGTGTGCTTTGACCTTGGCCTTCTCGCGCACCAGGATGGGTTCCCATTCGTCGTCTTTTAGACCCGGGAACATTCGTGTCGGAAAGCGCCATCGCGGTGGTGTGAAGGTTTCTGGCAGACCAAGCTGGGTTTGAGTGATCGCCGACCCTGGCGCTATTATCTAACAATCATGTCAGTCGGCCAAACAGTCTGGAGAGTGATCAGGTGCTATGGCGAGGTTGCATGAGAACAGTGGTGGGTTGTGGAAGACGGAGCAGGTTCGCTGCGAAGGTGTGACTCACAAGCACATGTTCGTCCTTGAACGGTGGCATGGTTGCTAGTGCAAAGCTTGCACCCTGCGAGTCTGCAGATTCAGCTCGAATGCTGCTACTACTACCACCGACTTCTGTCGCAGGAAAGCGCGACTTACACGCCGCGATCTTGAATGCCGACGAGACGCGCCTGCCTACCAGCGCTTCCAAGGCTGAGATCTAGCCTTGTCTTACTGTGTTGGCCTTGTCCGCACACTTTCTACAAACACTCCACGACTGGGCAGCGAGTTTAAAGCACAATCATACCCATCGAACGGCGTGATGCTCAAGCGGAATCACGATAGACGAAGCAAGGTAAAAGCAGTGTAAATCATTCAGTCATTCATTGGCCTCAGTGTACCTCAATCTGCGAGGTATATGAGGTCGCAACACCCGACGGTGCTACCTGTACCCTCGGTTTCGGATCTATCTCGTCGAACAATCTATAATGTTGCTCCACCGCCGCACAATCAACGCCCGAGTTTTCTTTCTCGTAGAGACTATCCCTGTCCAGTTTCCCGCTCCTCAATTGCATTCGCATCTGATAATGTTCGTTACACACCCACCTGATGGCCCATTTGATGGTCATGAGACTTGCTACCACCCATCGACGATCAGCGTCCTCCGTCCAATCACCCTCAGCTGCTTTCTGTTGCAAAGCCCGGTCTGCGGCCGTCGTCAAAAGAGGCGCTAAACTGGGATTGCATGCCAGAAGTCTGCTGAGGAGCTTGATGCGAAAGATCGCTGGTCGTGTCGATGTTGAAGGCATCGAAATCAAAATATGAATCAGTTGGAAATTGTTCAGGACAATGGATTCCAGCTGACTCGAGGTCGTGGATAATGCCGTTTCCAAAATCTGGAAAAGTCGGGACGTCGGCGAGTGCATTGAAGGAGAAAATGTCGTCGCTATGGTCAAGTAGTGGATGAGGGTCAAGATCGTGTTGACCAAGGGTATCGGCTGGAGCCGTCCAAGCTTCTTGTCCAAGACCGGTTGACACTGCAGGTCACACAATACCACAGCAGGATATTGTGTCAATCCGGTGTCGAGGACTGAAGCACTGGAAGGCTCCATCGATTGATCCAGGTCAATCGGACGAGCCAGGCACGGTGACTCGTGCTCTATTATCGAGGGAGGTGAAGGTTCGGAGAAGACGGGTTGTGGTGTTTCGTTGGCTTGTTCCGACGAAACGGACAAGTCGACCGATGGGGGAGGTGTGAAGGTGAATTGAATGCCAGCCTTGCGTAGTACTTCCTTCAGCTGTGCATTCTCCGACAGAAGGTCCTTGTTTTGTTGCTCAAGACCAGCTTGCTGAGCCTTCTGTCGCTGTCGAGATTTGTCGGCTGCTCTTCTGTTTCGCAGGATTCTCTCGTTCTTGCGCTGCTCCTTCTCCTCTGCCGTCTTCGCCCGTTTCCGTGGAGGAAGGATCGGCACTATCTCCGGCACAGGCTGGCCCCATGCCTTGCGCTTCTTCTTGGTCGGCTCGTCCTTGAGTGATGTACCTGCGTCAGAGGAATTGCAGGGGGTCGGATAGTCGAAGTCCGGCGAGTCCTGCCTCGAGAAATCGAGCTGGGAGAACTCGCTGGCGTCCAGGTATGCAGTCATTGTGATAGCGTGTCTTCTTGGTTTGTCGTGGCAATTGGGTTGGCCAGAGGACAAAGGGATGAGATGCAACACAATAATTATCGGATTTGGTCTAATGACCACGTATCATCGAGTTGGCCATATCACTCCAGGTGGAGACCAGCAGTCATGAGACCAGTAAACAGATCGAGATTGAGATTGGACTTGTAAAAGACAGAGTGTTGTGTAGGTGGAAGTGATCCTACTGTTCGTGGTCGGGGCAGGCACCATCCATAAATAAGAACACTGTGTTCAATTCAAGGGTGAACCAAGAACCACTTGCATGTGCAGACGCCTGTGAAACGAGGACGTAATACGCTAGGCTGTGCACGGCCCCCTGACGCTACGCCCCATTGGCGATATGCAGGAATGTAAGGGCTAAGGAGACGCACTTTCCTCCAATCACAATTTTACAACACATTCCACGGCTTTCCGCTACGCTTTTGTTCTTTCCGCACAGCTTCAGCTACACCTGCTCCTCGCACGTCAGCCTGAGCACTTCTGCGGGAACCCTGTGCTGTTCAGCTTTCTTTTGGCAGCTTTCCTCCACATTGTAGCTGTGGTTGAGACTCTAGAACATGTTACAGGCTTGAGACAGAGGGCTCAACGTCAAGCCAGGTCCGCAAAAGCAACGTTCAACCAGCGACAGAACTACAGCAGGAGATGCAGTCTGTGTGGCTCCAACAAGCATCAGCGCAGCATCCTATGCAACGAAAGACAGACTCTTTGCAGTTCTTCTTTGCCGAGAATGCAATAACTGACTCTCATACGATCGACCTAGCCTTGTCAGAGTCGCAAGTCCGACAACGGACGCAACCACCCATAGCTTCCCTGCAAAGCACTCACCGCTACAACGAACGCACTGTTGTTCATCAGGTGTCCCGGTATTCAACGGACGTTTCTTTTCACAGGATCTGGGTCAAGAGCTAATCACTGATCCACTCGTTGCCCACGATAACATCGTCGCCGTCGGCATCATTGACGGCGCCCATGATAGTCCTAAAGTCCTGTTGAGTCGTCTGGTCTCTTGCGAGCCATGTGAAATCACATGCGGCACTCTCCAGGTTCACTGTTCAGTGGCTTGCTAAAAGCATCGTCGTGGACGTTCTCATCATCCAACAACCTGAGCTGAAGTAGTACTGCATACCATATGCACCGCATTGAATGTAGTACGGCAAATCTCAGTGTCACCCGCATGGTTCGGGATCTTCCCACTTGGCGCTATTGCGTAGTTGTATATCTAACCGCCTCAACCTGTCAGAAGGTGCATAGTCGGTAACGCTATTCAATTAGATGTTAGTGGTAGTCTTTCAACCCGAGGTGGGCTGATGGATTTCACACTGGTAGAATGACAGCCAAGAAAGAGCTTGGCGGAGGGTTCCGGAAATGTGCATTGCTCTCACAAGCTGCGAGATGTCATTTCAAGCTGTCTTTGATCTCGTGGCTCACAAAGAACAAGATGCGGCATGGTGACAGGGTGAGGCTGAACGACTTCATCACAATTCGTTAGCAGCATACGGAGCGTGCTCGCGGTGCAAACGGCATACTTACCCCAAGGTCGCAGCTCTTGCTCGAACACTTGACATAGCTTGGGGACTGCCAGCTTTACGTGATCCGCTCCAGTCCAGTGGTCTTTCCCCTCCAGATCAACCATCTAAGATCCGCTTTGCCTTTGGCTTGTCACGTTCAAAGCTCCATTTCCTCACCGGAGAAGTCAAACACTGCATCATCATCATCACCACCGCTTTCACCGCTTCAGCATCTCGCTCAACCCTGAACATCAGGGCAGCAGTCGTCGTTACCATGTGACTTGCGCCCGGAGCTTCGCAATCTGCAAGCTCGACAGCCCGACCTGCGTATATGCTCCACGTCCCCACCTCAGCGCTCTGGTTCTTCATCGGCTCATGCTCGATTCCTACTCCTCGTAACCGCCATATCTGGGCTTCGTTCTCTGCGTCGAATCTCGCTTAGTTGAGCAGCTGTTCTGCTTCTTCAGCCTCCCTAAATCGTCGGACGTGACATCTGTTCTCCTGCTCGGACCTGGCTTGGTTGGAAGACTGTTCTCTTTCTTCTTCCTCTTTTCTGAACCGTCGAATATGCGCCTCCACGGTCGCCATGGCCCGCTGGAGAGACTCTTGAAGCTGTTCCGAGGCTTGATTGTGATCTATCGCGCGAACGTCTTCCTGATTCAGGCTCGGTCCCACGGTTGACCAATTCTTGCTCAGGCCGCAGCTCATACAATCCCAACAATCCTCCCCAGCCATCACATTTGTGGATTCGCAGAGCTTACAGAACGGTGCGAGAATCCTTCCGTATGCAACGCTTGGCCCAAACGCCGCGCTCTCCGAAGGCGGCAGTTGTCGTCGGGTGTTATCTCAAACCATACCATCGACATCCCTCACCCTACTAATCCCCTGTTCCCGCTCTCGTACAAGCTGAGTCCAGGGTATCCCAATTGCAGTGCCATCGGCACTCTCTTTCGTGGTCGGACCGCAAAGAGTCACTAGGCCTTGTCCACTTGCAGACCGCTCAACAGTCGCAGCAGGCAGGTTCGGGACCTCTCGACCTTCAGTCTCATGCTGCGGCCAGTCCGTGACCGTGCCACAACCGTTAAATGCACAGTGCCGTCTTCTCGCCAGAGAGCCCTACGAGCCGCAGGGGGCGCAGACAGCGTTGAGCTCGTTCCCAATCATTACTGTACTGTCAGGTTCATACAGGGCTCGCACAAACGGTGGCTCGGACATTGTCACTGGCACATGGTCCCTGGCAGCTGGCCGCGCGCCAAACAGTTTCAAGAGTTTGTTTGGGCGCTCGCGGAGTGGGTGGATAGGTAGGTCAAACATTGCGATTTAGTCGTATCGGTCAATGTATTACAACAAGTCTTGGTATACAGATCTCGACCACAACGGATGTGATACGTGAGTTACACGAATGCTCGAGCCTCCAAACAGGACAATGAGATATTCAGACCGCATGAGAAGTAGCAGGGGCTATGGCTCGAATCCATACCTATAGCAAGTAGTCTATGAAAGTGATCTTGAGTGAGCGCAAGTGCAAGAACATGGGTGTGAAAGTGGCAATGTAGATGTTCACATCGTCAGTCAGATGTATTCTTAGCGTGGAATATGCTCTGCTTTAACCCAGCAGGCTCTAAGACAGTATTGCTGGTGAGACGGCGTTTCTGGAGCGCGATAAAACAACTCGATTTCTACTCTCGTATTTCTGGGTAATCAACCGGTGGAAGCACAGCTTCACACCTGATTACGATAAACCTACCATATCATCGATAGCGCGGATTCCCGCCTACCGGCATCTCGTTCACTTGCGTCCCGATCCATCCGCCGCTCAGAGAAAGTCTGACTAATCACTATCATCGTCATAGAAGTTATTCCTCCTCGGCAGAGGCAAGTCATCCAGCTCCTGTCTCGTTCTGAAGTTTGGTGGCGGACTGCGGGCTCGCGGGTTATAGGCCCAGACAGCTGGTCGGGGTAGCGGGACACGTCCACCGTGGGCTTGAAATCGAGAGTAAGCTTCATACTCAGCTCTCGTGGTTGGGCCTCGGCCTCGTCCGTACCGCGAGTGAATACCGGGCTCATCCGAGTCGGAGTCCTGATTGTCTAATCGGAGATTAGCCAGACCTGCAGCCAGGGATGCATAGCCTGTTGGGTCACGGTATGCTTCTCTGGTGCCGTAGCGTCGGGCGGGTGGAGAAGGCGATCGTGCTCTTCTGTTTCTGCAGTGTCTTGGCCTAGCGGCTGGTGGTGGAGAGCGAGCCCGAGGAGGGGGGAGGGGGATCGTGCACGCCTATGAGTGGTGGACTGACGTCTTCGACATGGTCTAGGCTGGTACGCAGTATGGTGTCGGTTGCCATGGCTTCGGTGAGGTCTGTGGTGAGATATGTGGTGAGATGTGTGGTGCTGTACGCGGTGGTACCTTGGGTGGCCGTGGTCGCTGTCGTCCGACGAGGAATCCTCGTAGTAGATGTAATAAGACGACATGGTGAGCTGCTGATTGTTGTAATATCACGAGAGGATGCTGTGATGTATCGTGGCTGTGATACTGAACAGTGATCTGCACAAATTGCGAGACGCTGATGAGAGTCAGTCAATTGCTTTTACTAACTGGTTTCTTTCGTGTGAGAGGACACTTTCCTGGTAGTCGTCACGGCTAACATCATTTATACCACTCAACAGCTTTGAGCATCCTGCTTGCTCTATATCCCGCTTTGTAAAAGGGGCCAACAATGGTCAGCATTGTCAGCTTACAATAACGATTTCGCCACTATGTCGGCAACACAGTGTTTTTGAACAAACGACAATATCTTCCACGATCCTTTCTTCGTGCTCTTTATTCGACTTCCAGGGTCTCACCCTGGTGTGAATCTGAAGACCTCGAATGATCCGGAGTATTGTTTGCACCCAACCACGTAATGGTAGCTTGGGATTAGGAAAGAATGTCTCCTTCCACGCCAAGGTTGTTGTGAAACGACGTCAAGCGTTCGACGCTAGGAACTGAGGAGTGCATGCATGCCCTCGAGCGGGCTTTGTGTCGAGTGCCGCTCGACCTGGACATAACATCTCATAGTTCGCAGTGACTTTCTTTATATCGGTCTGCGACCGATGCCGGCCAGCTAAGCCGTGGGCATGGCCATACTCGTCGTGATGCTGCCTCTTGATTGGCGTTTCAGCATATGCCCAGTAGACCGGCGAATGTGGCGGCCTTGTCCCTGTGAAGACCTGGCTCCACTCGACTTGAGAGTAAAACGCCGCCTTGGCACCCTCAGCTAATGCCAGGTTTGTACCATACCTGCTTGCGCAAGTGAAGAGTTTGTGTCGGTCTTGAGCTGTCTGAGCGAGCCTCTTGATGCCTGCGAAGCCATCGTCGCATACGGTCAAAGGAGCGGGATCGAGTTTTTCGCGGATGGAAGTAGGGATACCTACTCCTCAATTCGGAAGCATCTGCGAATACAGCACGTCACCAGAAACTGCGAACTTACATGAAGTAACAAGGGTTTCACGAGTATCAGAAGTCCTAAGTCATGAGAATTGAAGCTGTTAAGCAAAAGACAGCCAACGAAACGCACCTGGCGTGCTAAAAAGGGGTATTTAGGTGAACGAGATCTTGTTTAGTGTACTTCACTCTCTGATGTATCGAGTGATCTTTCTCTTCCTATTGTAGCCGGGCTCGCTGATCCTTGAACATCGATGGCATGGGTAGTTTACCTTGAGTCTCTTGGCTGGCTTGTAGATATCGGTACACCGCCGACCCTCGTCGCAACCGAGATCAACTCGACTAGCAGAGGGGCAGCCGCAACTGTATTTGATGTATGCGAGGTAGCACATGATTCGATTATTCTTCTCGACTGGCTGTTTCGTAGTTGATGATTTTGTCTGGTAGTGTTGCTAGTTGAATACTCGAAAGCGTTTTCTCAAATCTGAGGTTGCTCTACCGTGTTCTTCGTGGTATCAGCTTTGTCAGCAACTGAGAAACCCAATCCTCCCTCTCACGTCGTGGCATTTATACTATTGCAATATCTTGTGTTCGTTACTATTTTCTTGTACTGGTCAAAGCCAGCAATGAGAGACAATGAATGCAATCAACCGATCGATGCTCAAAGGTCCGACAGTAAGGGCATTGTGTGGACTCGGCAACAAAGTGACATGGTGAAAGTCTCATCTTTGCCGTACAAATGGACAATGAACTACCAATATCGTCTCTCATTGCTCTCAGACGAGATCTTGCTTGGAATCTAGGATGGACAAGAAGCTCAAGCTGCAGAAACATGACCGCGTCAAGCCTTTTGGCGCAGACAAAGACTTCAGCTGCTTTGTTAGCATGAAGCCACCATTGGCCGACTACACATCAATGAATTGGGTTCTTTGACGGAGGACCCAATTCATTGGTGGGGAATGTCTGTGACTTGCATGGAGATTGGTGCGCTTGCTTTTGTTTGGAAACTCAGCCGAAACATTAGCCGCATTTGGCTAGAGGTGAGGATGCCATGCAAAGTTGAACTTGGACTCTCAACTCGAAATGAGAACATTCATGTCTGACTGATATCACTACCTGACTCGAAAGATGGTGCGCCCGTGTCGTCTTGGTACGTGCAGGGAGCTTTGAAGATCAGGGAACGGTGTTTAAATGTTGCCCGAGCTAGGCTAGGGAGGGCAAGAGCGAGCGCGAGGCTAATACCTTCTCCCGTCGGCATCGATGTTGTCCCGCTCCCGGTATGCCCGCAAAGAGCTAACATTGCGCAGCTTGAAGAAGGCCGTCAGTACATTCAGGAAGTGGAAGCTCGGTAACACAAAGCTCATCGCATAACCCAGTCGTTTCCTCCGACGACCAGTATGTGATTATGCTCCGCACCCTGTTCAGGTCAATGCCAATTACGAACTTTGGCGCACCTGAAGGATCAACACGAGATCGGGCGCCTTAATATGTAGCTCGCTTGTCAGCTTACTGTCACGGTCACTTTGTCCACGTTACGCAGAATCCACAGTTGGATCTGACAGGGATCATCACGTCAGCCTGTCATGCCCCATGGATGTGCTTCATACATAAGCATGAGGGGTTCAGCATCTTCATGACCGTTCACTTGGATAACCCTACGACAAGACGCGGCAATGCAATATTCTTTCCCCCTTCCGCTGTGGGCTTTAGCGGCTTTGTTGATCTATAAGGTAATCTCTATTGTTGCTGAGAAGCGCCGACACGCAGGTAAGCATCCCCCCTCACCTCTGCAGAAGATCTGAGGATACGATGGTCTCGAGGTAATAGGCGAGTATTTGGATCGATGCTGATATAGACTATCGCAAGGGCGACGGAGCTTGGCTGTCAGGATGCGCCCCGATTCCCCAGTGGTTTCCTTGGCCTGGGAAACATCAGACAAATGCAGGAGGCCGACAAGAAGAGACTGTTCCCGGATCTCATGATCGAGCGTGAACAAATCATGAGCAGAATCCACGGTCGTGAATGCTCGACCTTTTACTCCAGTCTTTTGGGACAGAAGATATACTTTACTAGTGATCCGCTGAACATCAAAGCCATGCTAGCAACTCAATTTGAAGACTTCTACTTTGGACCTGCTAGGCGAGGTAACATGATACAGAGTCTCGGTGACGGCATTGTAAGCGGAGTCTGGGTCGATCGACTCGACCCCGATGCTGATAAGCTATAGTTCGTGCAGGATGGCAAGCAATGGGAGCATAGCCGGGCTCTTCTCAGGGTACGTGACAATGTGCTTTGATCTCGAGATTGATACCACTCAGCTAATGCGCACATAGCCCAGCTTCGTCCGCGATCAAATATCAGACCTTGAGTTGGAAGAGCATCATGTCCAGAACCTGCTGAAGGCCATAGGAGCGCTACAAGCTGATGACTGGACAGCCGAGATCGAGATACAGACCTTGTTCTTCCGCCTCACAATCGATTCGGCCACAGAGTTCCTCTTTGGCGAGTCAGTCGATAGTCAGATCGATGAAATCCCCGGTGCTGTCTCGCAGAGAAGCGGTCGTGAGAAATCTTTCGCGCATCACTTCGATTCCGCACAAATTCATATGGCACGGCGCTTTCGCCTGGGAGACCTATACTGGATACATAACCCGCGGGAATATAGGGAGGACAACAAAGTGGTTCACGATTCTGTCGCACATTACGTTGAGCGTGCACTACGTGCCGACCCCAGCGAAAAGAAAATGGAGGACGGTACATGGAAGGACAGATACGTATTCCTTGAAGCCGTGGCACAACAAACCCGTGATCCTTACGAACTACGTTCGCAGATTCTCAATATTCTGCTCGCTGGTCGAGATACCACTGCCAGTTTGCTTAGTTGGCTCTTCCACCAACTCCTTCGCAATCCGGAAGTTTTTACCAAGCTCCGAGGCACTGTCGTCGAGACATTTGGCACGTATGAAGACCCACGAGACATCACCTTCGCGTCGCTCAAAAGCTGCCAGTATCTCCAACATTGTTTGAACGAGACTCTACGTCTCTGGACAGTTGTTCCGGGCAACAGCCGGCGGAGCAACAAGGCAACTATTCTTCCCCGAGGAGGTGGGCCGGACGGTAGATCGCCTGTCTATCTCCCACCCGAAACCGAAGTCAACTACAGCATCCATGTCATGCACCGCGGCAAGGATATATGGGGTGCCGACGCAGAAGAATTCAAGCCCGAGCGCTTCATTGGTCGACGATCAGGTTGGGAGTATTTGCCTTTCAACGGTGGGCCAAGAATATGTATCGGACAGCAGTTTGCACTCGCTGAGGCCTCATATGTTGTTGTTAGGCTACTGCAGAGGTTCGATCAGATCGAGGCAGGAGCACATGAGCTGGAAGGCAGGATCACGAGCAACCTAACGCTGACAAGCAGCCCTGGCAAGCCGGTCACACTGAGACTGCATGCGGCAAAATAGTGAGGGAACGGAAAGAAAGTGTGGGACAAGACATTACGGATGTAAGGCGCTTGTCTCGACATTCACATTACACATAGTGCGAATAAAGAGCATGGTGGCGTTTCATACGTGGCCAGGTTACATGCGGCACAAGGACAATCTGCCATAGAACTCAACTCAAAACATAACATCAACATGGTCGTCTTGTTCTCAGATTCCACCTAGTGTGCTTTTCCAGACTTGTGCAAGGGTAGCCGTCTCAGGCTGGCCGGCACACCTGCCAATTCTGCGAGTTGAATGCGTCCAAGCGGTTTTGTGAGATGATCACGTGTCTCAAACAGAGGCAAAACGTGCCATGTTCTTCATCGAGATATGCACCCTCCAGCGGTGGCATTCCTCCTCATCTATCCTATTTGCTGCGCTGTGCTCAATGTCACGCGGCTGAGAGCTGGTGTGAGCTCGAGAAAAATGCCCGAGCTGCTACCATTTGGGGCAAGGTGGCCATCGTTGGTCTTTAAGCAGCATGAATCTCATGCCTGCAACCTAAATCTTCCGCCATTCTGCCTTTAGCGAGGTACTAGGATGAGATTGACGACAACAGCTGACTACCATGTCAAACACCAGTTTAGCCAAGGAGCACGCTCATGTTGTAGCCAACTGTCGCTGCGCAAGAATTTGTCCTTTGTCTTCCGCATGCGTCGTGGACGTCCTGCAAAAGTGCTCCCACTGGTTTTCAACCAATATAGTTTCGTGGCTGCTCTAACACGCAGTCTGAGGTGTATACGTACCGGCACCGACATGGCGACCACCACCGTCACCAAGACGCAAACACGCACTCACTCCGGCGCAAGAGCATCTACCAGAATCCGAACATGCCTTCAGCGCCGCAAGAGAGAGTCAAAGGTGAAGGATCGGACAGTGGAAGGTATAGCTCATGTTCGAACTCGCGCTCCCACTAGAACGCCTCTTTCCCTTGCGAGGCAGCAGGAACTCGAGTGTAGCCTGGAATCGTCGAATGTCACCATTCCAGCCACACGAGCAACACGTAGTAGCATCGCGAGCCTCGCGTCCGAGCCCAGTACTTCCGGCCCCAGTGGCTCAGGGAGCGGCTCAAAGCACACGAGTACCGAGGCCAGTGATCGCTCACGGAGTAGCAACGATAGCGGCCGCAAATCGTCCGGTTCGTGCCACGAAGTGCAACTGGTGGAGCATGTTATAGATGGGAAATGTAGCTCAGATATACCAGTCCGCAAGGAAGCCAGTGTCAAAAGCAGAGCCAAGGAGACACCTACGAAATTGAGCTTGGAGAAAGTCCAGACAGGACTAGCAAGATACCAAGCAGTGCGAGAGAGTTTCAGTTCTCACCACGCCACGGATTGGGATGCGCACGAGGCAGCGCCAACAGCAACATATGATCTCGTTGAACTACCACAGAACGGATTCGACTTCGCAAGCATCCCACTTACTGAAACACCACTTCCGCCCTTGCGACGTCGAAACGAAGATCGACCTAGTCCCGAAACCTTACGCCAAGCAAGGCTGAAGCAGCTGAGCCGGACAATACACGAGATCGACGACGAACTAAGTGCTCCACCAGTGCCACGAGACCATCACTGCCCACCCCTGTTAAGAGGTCACCACGATGCTCCGAAGACGCCTTACAACGGCCGCGGATCATACTCTAGACCAGCAGCCACAGGCGCGCCTGACAACGGTCGTGAACCACCGAGCCCTGGACGCGTGAATCGAGCTAGGCGGAGAGCAAATGTACAAATTCGACCGGCAAGTCTTGCAATTGACCGCATCGTGAACCTTGCAGACCGGGGCTACGTAGTCGACATCCTCCCGTGGGTCGCAGTCCTCAACCTCCCCCTTGATACTGCGACTCGTCGCGTAGTCAAACGCTACCTCACTCGCGACCGCGGAGCCACGACCACTGGCCTCGGCAGCCGGCAGATGTACCACGGCTCCGGGGCCGGAAGCACATTCGAGCAATGGTGCTACATCTCGCGGCTGAACATGGCAGACATTGGTCTTGACGGACGCAGAAGGTCAAACAATGCCGCAGGACTGGACGAAAGCAAGGACGAAAGACATAATGTTGTGCTTGTACCGATGACTGCAAGTATGGCGGAGGATTTGAGGGACAGACGATATTGCAAAGCGGGTGAAGACGAGACCGTATCAAGGAAGAGAGATTTAGGGGGTAACATCGCATAGTTGTATCCTTTCGCTGCCAATACTATAGATATACCAATGCTCAACCACCAGTTCTGCACGCTTACATGCTCGGGTCCAGCCCTAGAGCGATCAGAAGCAGATCTCTCCTCTCAGCGCTCCTCGCATCCAATCCTCCTTTGAAGATCCTTAACCTCATATTCGCAGTGCTAGGCGTCCTCACAACCACGGGGTCTACAGTATCTTCGGGAGGCCCTCCGAGGTTGAATGAACCCTCATCCATACCCCATTGCGTATCTTGGAGGCTAGGCTCTATCGTCCAACCTTCGGCACTGCACCAGGCTAGTGCATTTCCGAAACCATCGTCAATGATGACTATAATGTTGAGATCAGCGAGAGCCTCAGTGTGCAGGTATGCTGGGAGTAGACTTTGTTCGTTAGGTCTGCGGAGGACGTACCAGGCATCTGAGAGGGGAGTGGCCATTGTCTTGTTGCTTGTGGTATGGGCCGATGTGGTACTTAGTACAGTTTGGTGGTTGCTGATGTCAGTTGTGTCTGAAGGGGCAGGCGTGTCTATCCTTCGGACACCTAGGCCCGGCGTGAGACAAGGTGCGTCTCTGATCTTGTACTCTACTTTCCAAGAGCCTTTCATTGTCCTATAGCATACCGTTGTCCAACAGTGTCTAGGCACAACGAGCGGACCATGTCAGACAAGGCTGCCCATCATGCATTGGCATGTGACAAGGACGGACACCCTAGTCTGCATTGTAGGATAAGAAAAGACAATGGTTCGAACACAATTTCTTGTGTCGTATCTCTTTCTGTTCCCTTGGACAATTCGATGGATCACGAGATCCCTTTGAGAAACCGTGGTGGCTGACCTCGAAGAACTGAGTCGTGCTTTAGAGCCTATCAGACATTTATAGTGCAGCTCGTGATCAAATTACCATGGGCATGAGATATGCCGGTAGTATGAAGGTCGTCATCGAGGTTGTGCTCGACATGGCGTAGATCACCTCTTAGTCACGAGATTCATCTGTCTGTCACGCTACAATAGAGCTTGTCAACTCGTACCAGGCTTGCGATCACGTAGAAATCACGGTCAGATTGTCATTGTCGGTCTCTTGTGTCGGGGCTGTGGCTCTTTGTTGTCTCACCTCATGCACAATAAGCACTACTAGGACTGCAAAACGGAAGGCTGCAAAGGACACTCTTTCTTTGTTTTGTAGGCTGTGACCGCCGCCTTCACAGTGAGACTGTCTCAAGCAGTCCTCGCAACGTACTACAGGAGACAGTGGTATAAGGGCATAGCTGAGCCAACCTGGCAACGTCAATATGCTGCTATCCCACGCTATCAGCCGTGTATTGTTCGAAAAAGGCTTCTTTGAGCAGACCACCTTGTTTTAGCATGAACCTCAAAGACCGATATGATCAAGAAGCAGGGCATATTGGTCTCGTCATCATCTTCAAGACCACGACTGGCAGCCACGAGGTCATAGTTCCTCGGAGACAAGGGCTGTCCCAAGTCCAGGCACCAAGACAGGTCGGTAAGGTGAAAGGCGCGACAGTACGAGTCGAAGTCCAGGAGACAAACGCCAGTTCCTCATACGTGGTGATGAAAGCGGTACCACTCCACGTTATTCTCCATTGTTTTTGCCTACTCGGTTGTGCTTTCCAAATCGTCACAGCCACGCAAATCGTCGATCCGATCGAGAGCATCCTGCTGCCACAGCCGACCTTCTGCGCAAGACGAAGGCTCAACGAGTTGCTCGCTCTTGACGGACCCGATAACAGGCTGAAGTTTGCCTTGATGGCGGTAGCTAGGGAATGTGGGCAAGAAGATGAGCCTCGCGGTATCGCACATCAGGTGCTGCTCTGCTTGATCTAGCTGTGTTTCAGTTTCCTCCTTCTGTGTGGAGGGGCCGTTGAGTGGCTGCACAGAGTACAGTATTTGTACCACGAATATTCAGAGTGTCTCTGACAAAGCTTTCACCTAGCGTGGGTAGCGGCCATAATTGCTCTTACCTAGCTACAGCGTGTGGAATTTTCTAGGGTCTTTGCCTTCCGTTCTCTCGTATACATGGGTGATACTTACCGAGCTGGCCGTTGTCTTTTCTTCACGCGCTTGCATTGTTCTGGACGAGATTGACGACGCAATATAAGTCTTGTGGTCGATGAGCGACGATTGTGACGGCTCCAGACATCGTTCGGAGATATGACATGGGCAAAAACATCGCCGTCGTCGAACCTATTGCCGGCGTATAGATGGATCTTGTATTCCGGTCACAGGAACCAACTTTCGCATCACTCAGACACGATGAATTGCTCTGAAATTCCTATACTATTACCACAGAACAAGGACAGATCGTATACTATTAGTTCGATCATGCAGAAAGCGAGGGTGTCGAACGTTACACAGCGACCGACCAAAGTTACAATGCGCCGGACGTCGGATAAAGAGCAAAAGTTGGAGGGTTTTGGTCAAGATGCAGAATCGTGTTCTGGCAAGCAAATTAGCCAAAAGTACTAGTAAGGTACGGTGGCCAAAGGAAGGTGGAGCATTTGAAGCTCATGAGTGACAAAACCGAGACGATGTTAGAGGAACGAGATTCAGGGGTTCAAGCTTTGCAATACAAGCACAAGCTTTGAAAAGGTACTTGGTCGGATGCTGGAATATTGGGTAGTATGAACCTTAAGTTTCGCATGTGTTTTCATTGTGACGCGATGCTAAATAAGGTTCGTACTACCCAATATTCCAGCATCCGACCAAGTAGAGTACCAGACTAAGCATGACCCAATCATTATTGAATTTTCTAGCACAACCCCCGCTGGAACGATGTGTAAGAAAACAAGGCTCCCGTGCCTAAACGCCTCATGCGTGCTACTCGAACACCACCCATGCATTCGTCAAAACCCCTTTTGTCATAATGATCCTTCCGCAGTATGCGTACGCCTTTCGCCTACTTCTTGCTCCATGTCTTGTTCCATGTCTTGCTCATTGGACATGAGCCCATGCGACATTAGCCTCGTTGCTGGATCTATCGCAGAACTAGCAGAGAATCCCCGTTGCCGTGGACGGATCTGTTTTTCGACCTCGTCACCAGGGGCAACAGGATGGTAGCCTTCGCGTTTGAGGGCGGTTGAGAGCATGCGACCAAGCTGATCACGTCGGCACCAGGCGAAGATCCCCATTGCTACGACCAGTGAGGCTGTCACTAGTCCGACCGCTGCGACTGCAGCTCTGTTGTCTTTCTGCGATCGTCGCCAGTTCTTCTTGAATTTCAGATACTGATGATACAAGGAGCCCGCAGTGTCCACGATGGCCGTCGCCGTGCCAGTCTGAACATTCATCAACGGCGTAACTCCCAGAATTTCATCGTTTTCGCCGAGAGCAATGGCGCAAACGTATGGTCCAGCGCCACCAATGTGCACACCAGTCTCGAAGCCTGTCTTGTCAATTCGTTGTAGCTGGCTGTTCATCTTGAACACTTGCATCGGATCGTGCGAAGCCAAGACTAACCACTTTGTTAACATCGTAGCGCCGTTCCAACTGAAATATGCAGTATCGTTGACGAGGTTTGCGTAGAGACCTTCGTATGTTCCGTTATAGAGCGACACTGGTGTACCATCGAAGGAGGGACCAGGAGCAATCCTTGGACCCCAATATGGAGTTCCAATCCAATCGAGCTTATAAGTACGATAATTGTCTGCGGTCTTGCGGTCCATGTGTTTCATGACTGGCCCAAAGCGGACGTCCCACAGTATGGTGCCATTCGGGTCAAACTCTGTAAAGCCCGGTTCGCTACCATACCCGAGGAGAACGTTACCGTTGTCGAGGTAGTGCATCCCGCCTTTTCGGACAGCAGTGATATTATCTGGTGCCCTATACTCATCGCAGAGGCGGACTGCCATGCTGTCGTAGTCAAGATTGACGATGATACCGCGTGATATTCGGTCTTGTCGGTCTTTGGGCTTAAAATAGCCACAGCTCCTGTCATCAAACAAGGATATGGTCGTTAAAGAGTCATCTATCCATCGAGCATCGTGCTGCCATGCAAAATTTGTCGCACGTCCATCGTCAAGGTCGCGGAAATCGTTGCGAGGGCCACCGAGAGTCCAGACTACGGACCCCTCGGTACCGTCAATATAGTAGAGCGCATTGGTGTGACGAGCGGAGATAAGAAAGTTTCCCCTGTGATCCTTCTGAACACTGTTGATGTGGAAATAATCCCAGCCATGCCAACTTTCATTGCCTTGGCCTTCTTTTTCAGCTGGCCAAAGGGAGTCATGCAGATCGATGTAGTCGGACGCGCGCCACTCGAATAAAAGCTCACTTGTTGCCAGGTCGACTTCCTGGAAATACGAGTCCATCAGCCACGATTCTTCCGTCAGTTCATGGTTGTCAGTTGAAAATTCTCGGAGGTCGAAGATCCGAGACTGGTAAGCGGTGTAGATAACATGGCAGTCTGGGGTGAGGTAGACGTCGTGGGCGTCAACATATTCGAGGCCGATGGAGGAGACGTTCCACACCTGGCGGTACGTCGAATCAACGATGTAGATGAAGCCAGCTGCTCGGCCGTTGATGCTCGTGCCTGCCCACCATACCAGGAAGTCTGTATTGTTGCAAGTCTGCACACTGAATCCGAAGGTGTCCTCATCATACTGAGGCCCTTGGTAGACGACAGAGAGCGTTCGGGTGTCTAATAGCTGCGGTACTGTTGATATGCCATCGCCATGCGGAGCCCATGTGACATATGTTGCTGGAAAAGCACCATCTTGCTGTTCAACGACGACATTGGCCAGAGGCGCTATAACTGCAGGGTCGGAGAAGAAGGTTTGCCTCGGATATGGTCCCAACTCGCCCTGCTGATATGCTTGGTCATTGACGAAGGGAGGAATGTCAGCAAGACTCAAGGAAAACAGGTTAAGCAGCAGAACTAGCAAGAAACGCATATCCATATTAATACATCGAAGCAAATTGTTGAAGTGAGAGATTCAAGAACGCAAAAGTCGACCATCGACTTAAAATCAAAAGTGAAGCCAGCGTTCTAGCCTGTCGTGCACATTGCTGGCTTCGCTTCAGAACGAACGGAGATTCGTGGCTTCCTTGTTATAATGACGCGTTCCAAGCTCCGTTGCGGGCACAGACCTGTCGGGCAACAGCCTATCAGAAATTCAGTGGCGCGAACACGGTTCGGATCCGTGCTCTTGGCACGCGCCTCGTTACACAGCATGCAGTCGGTAGATATATATAAACAGGCAGCATGTGCGGATAAGGTGAACACCGTTATATGTTACATTGACAGGACGAGCAAAGGACTAACCTGGACAAAAGGCAAGTCAGTGAAGAGAGCTCTGATAGCTCAAGCCTTCGGTCGGTGCCGTAACCAAGTACCGTACTTGTATCGTGCTCGGGGATTCCCAAACGCCATGCCGCTCCACACTACTAAGACAGATCGACGTACCCATAAATCGCCTCGCTCGAGCGTCGTCACGTAAGAAGAAACCAGGTTGTTTCAGAGAGGCGCCACTCAAGTATGCGACATCGCCAAACGTACGGTAGCGCACGCACCTGAGTCAGACGTCTCACTTATACGGCGCATTCTCTCCTCAACCGACTTTTCAATGCTTTCGGCTGATTTGTCAGTGCGCGATGTGGACGATCGTATTTCCTTTGCGATATACCCTGTACACGAATCTTGTCAAGTACGCGCACGATTCGGCTTCGGATTGGTGCAGCCGCGAACAGCGTCCTCTTCTGTCTATCATCAAGCACGCACCTCTATGTTTCGTGTATAGCTGAGGTGTTTCTTGTCTGTGGTCGTCCTCACGAAGCGGCAGTGAATGCTCCACGAAGGTGGGTGCGTTGTTGATGTGCTCGACTTCAGCCTGACTCACAGGGGCTAAGATTGCTGCGGAGTGTGGTGCGTGGTTTTTCGAGATAATTTTCAGGCGAACAGAACCAACAGCAGCTTGTCTGTTCTGTCATTGCTCATGTCAAACTCGCTTGCACCGTGGTGTCAGGTTGAAAAGTGCCTGTAGAATTGTGCTATGCCGAGAGCAGCTCGTGCGGCTGCTTGATTGCCGTACGAAGCCTCGCTTTGCAGCTGCAACGCGATCAAGCGGGTGGGAGCAATATCACTTTAGGGAGTGAACCAAGCGCAACCAACGCAAACGGCAGATGTTAGCCAAAAGGTGCAAGTTGAGCAAAGAACCATTTATTCATCATAGCTATACCCTACACAGATTCGATTCGTTGTACAATCATAGCACTCGCAGCTCCTCCGCCGTTACATATCGCTGCACAGCCATACTCACCAGGTTTGAGCTGGTGCAGCAAGGTCGTCAAAATCCTCGAGCCAGAAGATCCAAGAGCATGGCCTAATGAAATAGCGCCACCAAGCATATTGTTTTTGGCATTCTCGAGACCCAGAATCTGTGAATTGGCGAGAATGACCGCGGCGAAAGCCTCATTGAATTCCCAGTAGGCGATGTCGCTTGCCTTCAGGCCCGCTCGTTCGAGTGCGATCGGCACAGCCTTGGCGGGCGCAACCGGAAAGTCAACAGGGTCGATCGCCGCGTCGGCCTGGCTTATGATCTTCGCGAGTACTCGAGAGCCGCTGCCGTACTGTTGGGCGATCTCCTTCGAACCAAGTACGAGTGCGCTGGCACCATCGTTGAAAGTTGACGAGTTCGCAGCAGTGACTGTGCCCGTGCCGTCGAAAACAAAGGCTGGCTTGAGTGTAGCAACTTTGTCCTCTTTCAGGTTCTCGAACCCTTCGTCCTTGCTTATTACAGTCTCTCCCTTCTTGCTCTTGACCGTAACAGGCACGACCTCGTCATCAAACTTTCCTTCTTTCCACGCAGCTTGCGCTCTCTTGAAACTCCTGATGGCATACTCGTCCTGTGCTTGTCGGCTGATGTTGTATTTCTTCGCTGTGTTCTCCGCACATACGCCCATGTGGAACTGGTTATACACGTCCCATAGACCATCCTTTATCAGGCCGTCTTCGATTTTCATGTGACCGAAAGGTGGCTGTTGCGCGGCACGGTTGAGGTAATATGGTACGCGACTCATGCTCTCCATGCCGCCTGCAACTTGTGCTTCCGCAACACCTAACATGATATTCTGTGCGGCGAAAGTAACAGCTTTCATACCGGATGCGCAGACTTTGTTGATAGTGACTGCTTCGACCGTAGGAGGCAAACCAGCGAATATGCTTGCTTGTCGGGCGGGAGCTTGGCCCATGTTCCCTTGTAAGACATTACCCATGTAGACGTCTGTGATCTTCTCGACGGGGACCTTGCTCTTTTCCACCGCAGACTTGATAGCTACGGCGCCTAATTGGGGCGCCGACATGCTCATAAGTGATCCATTGAATTTGGCCACTGGTGTCCGTGAGGCGCTGAGTATGTAGACATCTCGGATCTCTTGACGGGCTGTGGGAGTGGTCGAGAAGTGCCGCTGCACTTGTGCTAGACGGTGTGTTGGTTTAGACATTCTGGCAGCGGAGAGAACACATTGAGATGCCAGAGGCATGGTGATTGTCTGATCAAGGCTCACGTCGCTTCACAAGAGCTTGAGACGTGGCGTCTTCGGGTCACAGAGCTGGATGTCTACTCTGCAAGCTCGGGAGGTCTCAAGGCCTAATCGCTGCTGCTTTTCTCGTAAGGAAGATGAAAAGAAAAGCAAGCTGCGAATGTTTCCGAGTGAAGTATTTCTCACTGTAGTCGACACTGCTTCACACAGAGCACGCTATCCACGGACTTCTCAAACCTCCCTGCGCATGTGAATGAGTGGGCGGAACGCTTCCGTGAACCTCGGTTCGTCCCTATCTCTTTTGCGCTCTAGAACAGAAGAGACAACCCGAGAATTAGTTCTGCCGGGGCAGGAGCCCAAGGATAATCAAAAAGGAAGGTCTGGCGGACAGCGGAGCGGATGCCAAGCCTCGCCCACATCGACCCCCTCAAAGATTCCAAAAAGGAAAACAATCGACATCCCGGATTCGCTGGTGGTCACCCACCCAACTACTAGCGGAACTGCACAACGTTTGATTAAGCGTGATCGGACGGGAACGCATCTATTCGCTGTCATATGGCCGATTGCGGAGAGAGGAGTGTGTTTGAAAGAATATATCAGTAGTGGTTTGGGAGTCTTCCCGGGATAAGCACAGCCTCGCAGTCTCTATCACTGAGCGCACGAACTCGTGCCGGAGAAAGCAGCTTGATGAAATTGAGGAACAAATGGCATAGTCGGAGCTGAAGCTCTACATATCAAGAAATCGAGGACCGGTCCCGTCAGTCACCAACGGACCTCAGCCCTGCCACGGCTCAAGCCTTGCGTAACCCCTCAAGCAACCTCGCAATACCCACAGCCTTCTCCTCTTCTAGTCTCCCCGTGATAATCTGCACGCCTACCGGCATCCCCACAAACTCCTCGAAGTTCTCAGCATACCCACAATGGTTATACTGGTCGCTGAACGTCTTCCCTTTGTACTCTTTCCACTCATCCGTTACTTTGTCCAGCTCCTTGTCTACCTGTATCGCAGGCACAGTCAATCCGGTCCAATTCAACAAATTGCAGAGCGAGGTATACCCAACATACATATCCGCTTGCACCCACATCTTCGGTCTCAGCCCAGTATACTGCGTCACGGGCATGATCAGCGCATCAAGGCCAGCTTCGCGCCAGAGAGACACGTACACCCGCTGAAACTCCCATATCTCATCGAACAGCGCCATACGACCGTCGGTGTCGAGTCTGTTCGCGGGCTTGCCGACCAGCATGCCTGGTATTAGTGGTTCATCAACCAGATCGCAGAGTGCTTGAAAACGTTCTCCCCCGTCGGCCAGGACTGCCTTGAGCCATAGGTCGTACGCGCGCTGATGGTGTCTCTGTGCAATATGGTTCCAGTCTACTACCTCATGGCCTGCCTCGCGCAGTCTCTTGACTGTATCTTCAACGGCCCGTACGCATGGTGGCTGACACCTCACTACACCGTCGTCTGTGATGTAGCCTACCTTTAGCTTATGGCCTGGATCCATATGCGCATGCGCTATGTCCTTTCGCCAAGGGATTGGGAGGATGCCGGGGTCGGTAAGCCAAGGTTTCTGGCCAAGATAGGTTTCCATGAACGTATCCAGCGTTTCAATATCCCTCGTCAACGGCCCCGTTACAGGCGGAACGACATATTTGTCCCTCCGCGTGCTTTCCCTGTTTCCCACGCGGCCAATACTTGGACACAGGCCGTAGAGGCCATGAAGCGTAGCAGGGATCCGGACACTTCCGCCAATGTCTGTGCCTATGCCCACGATACTCCCGCCCGCGCGTATGAGTGCCGCCTCACCCCCACTGCTGCCACCCGAGATGAGCTTGCGATTGAGGCTGTTAACCGACTGACCATAGACGTGGTTGTAAGAGTCAGACATCATCATTGACTGTGGAATGTTCGTTTTGCAGTACAGTATACCACCAGCCTGCCGTATCACTTCGACGGGCGTTGTGTCTGATTTGGCTGGTTTACCAATTAGGCCGACCCAGCCAAGAGTGCTGTCCACATCCTTGATGTCTTGGTTGTCTTTGATAGAGACGGGAATGCCATGGAGTGGTCCTAGAAGCTGCCCAGTGGAGGTGTAATAGGCATCCTGGCGTTCTGCTGTGGACAGCGCTGAGTCGAACAGGATTTCGGTGAGGCAGCGGGTGAGCTGCTGGAGCAGAGCTGCTCTGTGACAGAAAGCGCGGGTGATCTGGACGGCTGTGTATCGCTTCGTCTGGATCGCTTGCTGGAGAGATGGAAGGGACTGCGCTAGGGAAGTGATGTCGAGCTCCTCACGGGAGAGGTATTGCTCAACTATAGGAATTGCATTCTTGGCTTCTGCGTCGAATCCAGCAGGTTTGAGATGCCATTCTGGTGGAATTAGCGAGATTTGCTGTTGCCGGTGCTTAAGAGCCAGTTGCTTCCAGCGTGGAATGTCGCCGTCAGTGCTGATCTGGTCTTGGCCCGTGCCATTCATCGTCGGTCTTGGCTTCGTCTTGTTTCTAGGTGCTGATAACCTTGTGCTTTTTCGGCTAATGTCAACAAGTCATCTAGGTGACTGGCATCTGTCATGGGCACAAGCAAGTCAGACAGCCCGCCTAGGTATGCACGATTGCTGCATATTGATCATAAGCACAAGCGGGAGTTATCAGGGATGTTCTTGGATAGGATGGTCGGTGTAGTCCGAAGATTGAGGTGAGGTGGGGCCTCGGCACCGATAGGTTCTCGGGCCATTCGCGGAGGTTACGCCGAGAGTATGAACACGTGGGAGCAGAGCCGTCAAAACATAGCATGTAATTGTTGACAGGCTCGATTGACTGCATTGGATCCTCTGGCTATGCTAACCTCTGTGTGAAGGCGATGATAGCTTCCATGACCTCCTTTGGTGCTTCTTCTGGTAAGAAGTGACCGTGACCGTCACCAACACCAATGGCTTCATAATCGGTCCCTGGCGCGATCCAATCCTCCCAGATCTTTGCGACATCCATTCGTGACCCAAGTTTTGCTTTAGACCACATGATCAAGGTAGGCACGTCAACCTTTCGACCTGCCTTTTGATCTTCAGACTGGTGTTGGTATTCAGGGCCGGCACCATATGCATAATCCTCGCAACTGTATCGCAGTGTCTCTTCTTTGTCGAAGCAAGCAGCGTATACATCATGTGCACCGTCAGCAGCGGTCCTCTCGAGATCAGCGTCGCCACCAGTGATACGCTTGTGCATGTCTTTGGCCCATTGACCACCTCCATATTTAGAGATAACCTGGACTGCGTAGTCAACATTGGCCAGGAATGGCCAGTGGAAATAGCCAGCATTGATAGCTGGATCCTGAAAGGCATCCCATTGAGCTTTAGTTGGTACAATATCGAACATTGCAGCCCCTATCAAGGCGACTGCGGGGAAGTCGTTACGCGATACAGCCAGTCGATGAACAATTCGAGCACCTCTATCGTGACCAATAGCGATCACCTTCCGTGGCGAGTCCTTGCTGAGGTTGAAGACTTTTGACATGGCTTCTACCAGAGCTCCTGCAATGCCTATGCGAGTGTTGTCCCTGGATGGCGAGCTTATGCCATAGCCTGGTAGTTCTGGGACGAACAACGAAACATGGTCCAGCATAGAAGGCACGACCTATTGAGGTTAGCAAAGCTCTGTAACGTTGTTCCCAGCAAAGCTGACGTATCGCCATTCATATGCCGACTGAGGGTAGCCATGGATTAGCATCATGATGGGCGACCCGTCGCCCTTATTCGAGACATAGCTGACAACGTTGGAGCCCGATGCGGTCTGTGTCTCATTGCGCTGAAGGTCAGGATAGAAATGTCGCGTCTCTACCGAGTCAGACATGGTGACGGTGGGCAAAGTCAATTTGCTAGCAGAGTCGATCTCTTTGTGGGCGCTATAGCATACGCCGACCGTTGGCTGAAAATAGGTCCTAGAACAACAGGGGAGATGCCCAAGTAAGAACAGGTCAATCTAGTAACTGAGGCGTTGGAGTCAGCGAACTCCGCATACTAATTACGATTCATGTGCACGTGTATTCTGCCATCCGACTCATGCCTTGGGAGTGGACCGAACAAATGGAAGAAGCAAAGTTACAGCAGGTCGTGCATGCCTAGCTCAAAGGTTGCTTATCACGTGAGATTTCCCCCTTTGAAAGTGCCCTGGGCGGCCACAAATTGGGGTTGTCACGGACGCAGGGCTAGGGATGTTTGGGCGACGATTTCGGCAAGTGAAAGTCTATTCGCGTCACTCGCGGCGCTAACTTATCGCAGATTGCCCAGGGAAATGTCAACATTGAGCACCGCCGGCGCAAGAGACCGCAGCCTATTTGCACCATACGACACATGAGAACAGCTCTCTGAACACCCCTCGACCACTAGACACTGTCAGCGACTTTTCAACCGCCCCCTCTTCAACGACACCTAAAACACAACGTCGGGCACACTTCAGGGTTCCTTCTCCTGCTCCTGCCTGATCGATGCTGCAACGATCGAAACCACCCCCAGACGTCTAACATTGACAGCAAACTAACTTCACCTGCTTGGTGCAGGGCGGGTCGCCAGGATGGCTTTTGCTGGTGGCTCGGGCGCCGCAGGCGGCAACAACATCAAAGTGGTGGCTCGTTTCAGGCCCCAGAACAGGATCGAGGTCGCCAATGGCGGTAAGCCCATCGTCCACTTCGAGAGCGAAGACACATGTTCCGTCAGCTCGAGCGAAGCCAATGCGCCCTTCACCTTCGATCGCGTCTTCGGCATGGACTCGGAGCAGTCTGACATCTTCGACTTCTCAATCCGATCAACCGTGGAAGATGTGATGAATGGCTACAACGGCACCGTCTTTGCTTATGGTCAGACTGGTGCGGGAAAGTCCTACACAATGATGGGCGACATGACCGACCAGCAGAAGCAGGGCATCATACCAAGGATCGTCAAACAGATCTTCGATGCAATCCTGGTCTACGGCTCCGAGAGCATCGAATACACGGTGCAGATTGCCTATATGGAAATCTACATGGAGAAGATAAGGGACTTGTTGAACCCCCAGAAAGACAACCTCAACATCCATGAAGGTCCCAAAGGCCCCTACGTCAAGGATCTGAGAGAGGTGTATGTCGATAGCGTGGAAGACGTGCTTGCTGCCATGGAGCTCGGTCAACGGTCAAGAGCCGTTGCATCTACAAACATGAACCAGGAGTCTTCCAGGTCACATTCAATCTTCTCCCTGACCGTCAACCAGAAAGACGTGAACACACAGTCTCAGAAAAGCGGTATGCTGTATCTCGTCGATCTGGCTGGTTCCGAGAAGGTGGGGAAGACTGGCGCAACCGGCCAGACGCTGGAAGAGGCCAAGAAGATCAACAAGAGTTTGAGCGCCTTGGGCATGGTCATCAATGCTTTGACCGATGGGAAATCGACACATATCCCTTACCGAGACTCGAAACTGACTCGAATTTTACAAGAGTCTCTTGGTGGCAATTCGAGGACCACCCTCATCATCAACTGCTCGCCCAGCAGCTACAACGATGCAGAGACCGTCAGCACACTGCGTTTCGGTATGCGTGCCAAGACTATCAAGAACAAGGCCAAGGTCAATGCAGAGCTGAGTCCAGCAGAGCTCAAGAAGCAATTGAAGGCCGCTCACCACCAAGTCGTGAGCTTCGAAAAGTATGTGGCTTCGCTAGACGCCGAAGTGGCGCAGTGGAGAAGAGGCGAAGCTGTGCCTCAAGAACTTTGGGTCAAACCGATCAACGAAAAGCCCACCGCAAGAACAGAACAGAGGCCACGAACAGACCGGCCAGCAACGCCATCCAGATTACTCTCAGACCATCTCCGCTCAGAGACGCCTTCAAGACCAGACTCGAGGACAGGGGACCGAGCTAGTACTCCTAGTCTGATTCTGGAAAAAGACGAACGAGAAGAGTTCATGCGCCGAGAAAATGAGCTGCAGGATCAGCTCACCGAGAAGGAAAACCAAGCTGCCAACGCTGAGCGTGCGCTGCAAGAACTTAAGGATGAGTTACGAAGCTATCGGGATAACCAGGCACGAATCAGCAAAGAGAACGAAACAGTAACGGATAAACTGAACAAAGTGCAAATGGAGCTACAGAAGCTCTCTTTCGAGCGAGGTGATGAAAGAATTGAGATGGACCGCTTACGAAACGACAATGACGAGCTGGACCGTGATTTGCATAGTCTCCAGCAGGAACTGCTGAGCATAAAGATGAGCACTAGAGAAACCACGGCGGTGTTAGAAGAAAAGGACAAGAAGAAACAGGAAAGGATGGCCAAAATGCTGGCTGGCTTTGACCTCAACAACGATGCTTTCAGCGAGAATGAAAGACGCATGCAAGACATGTTAGATCAAGTCGACAATTTGGAGCAGGCTCAATCAGCCGGTCAACCTCTATCCTCGGATGTGCTTGCTAGCCTGAAAGCAAAGATCTTGGAATCGCAGGCACTTTCGAGACAGGCAGAAAGCTCACTGAGTGATCGTGGAGAGCTCTCACTAGAGCAAGACAACAAGAGAGTCGAGCTTGAAGAAAGACTTTTATCTCTTGAGAAAGAGCACGAAGAACTATTGACCAAAAGCCTAAGTGAGGTGGATGTTCAGGACGTCAAGGACAGGTTGTCGAAGCTCTATGCCGATAGGGGCGCCACTCAGACTGACATGATTGCCGGTCTTCGTAGCGAACTGACAACAAGAGAGCAAGAACTTGCCAAAGTTCAAAGGTCTCTGGCGGACGTTCAGGCTAATGGCACCCCCAACGGACTCGTCAACGGCGCGGCTTCGAGAACATTGCAACAACAGATGGCCGACTTTGACATGATGAAAAAGAACCTGATGCGTGACCTACAAAATCGGTGCGAGAGAGTGGTCGAGCTCGAGATTTCCCTTGACGAGACGAGGGAGCAATATAACAATGTACTGCGGTCCAGCAATAATAAACAACAACAGAAGAAAATGGCCTTCCTGGAACGCAACCTTGAGCAACTCACACTTGTACAAAGACAGCTCGTTGACCAAAACACGGCGCTTAAGAAGGAAGTTGCCATCGCAGAAAGGAAGCTACTAGCAAGGAACGATCGAATAATGAGCCTCGAGCAGCTGCTTAGCGAAAGTCAGGAGAAACTGACCCAGGCCAATCACCGCTTTGAAGCACAACTACAAGCAGTCAAAGAACGACTCGAGTCTGCGAAAGCTTCGCAGGCCAACAGAGGCTTAGCACAACCCGTCAATAATGGCGCAGGCTACGGAGGGCTGAGCTTCGGTGCACGGATAGCGAAACCACTCAGAGGCGGAGGTGGCGCGACTCACTCGCACGACGTTGCAAATGGTGGCAGCACGGGACCTGCAATACCTTACTTGGCTTCCCTGGCGTCAGGAGATAGTGCGAATCCGAGCAACAAACGGACAAGCTGGTTTTTCAACACTAGAGGGTAGAAAACAAACTCTGTCCAGCGAGGGATGTCTGATGTCTAACGCATGCGATGAAGTGATTTGATGATGCATGAGTTCATGGTTAGGACATGGTGGGAGTTCTAGTGTAAATTTGCCGCATTCCAGGCGGCGGCTGCAGGGTCACAGGAACAATCAAGAAGCTCTTTCCAACCTATTCTATGCTCTTTGATCATTCTTGTATGTGTGCCTCTTCCTGACACGTCGCCTCCCGACACGCCGCCGCGGCAACTTTGCCGAGATCTAATCAGCCTCCTGATCATCATCTCTTCTCTCCTCCCGTCCCTCTTCATGGATCTTACCACAAGAGGGTCCACATAGGTTATGTATGTTCGGCATTCCATCTAGGCCTCGCCAAGACCATACAATTTATCGGTTCGCAAAGCTATGCTCTCCACTAAGCATTACTCATCCATACACGTATCCAACAGTTCCTCGTGTTGAGACCCACGTTAGGCAGTCGAAAATGATGGACCCATCACAGCCCTGTGCTAGGGCTCAATGACGGCCTTTGAAAGTGCTGGCAACTTCGACTTGCCATGAACCAGTACTCGAAGAGTCTTTGCTGATGGCTACACTGTCAATATCTGTGTTGTTCTTGTCGGCTATCCAGCCCCGAGCCTTTATCAAACAGAGAGCTTTCTCGAGAGGACCTCTGCCCTGGTCCCGACACTAGTCTTGCGCCGGCACCTGGTCCGTAGGATCTCGCATCTGCCATGACTCCGTTTCGATAAGCCATCCTCAGTTCTGCCATGTACTGGTCCTGTTCAACATTCCGCTCGTTGAATTCACGCTCGAATTCATGGTGCGACTGTCGACTTGCAAGCGCTCGGTGCATACCATAGCCACAAGCGGCAATGGCGGCGGCACCGAGGATAACAATGAGGATAATGGTTTGGTGGGAGAGCTCGCCGTTTGCCATGATGCTTGACAGGGAAAGGGTTTCGAATGGTATCGGGTGATTCTGGCTATGAAAGTGCGCAACGAAACACAAGAAAGGGCAATGCAGTTATCAGTGACAGAGTACTTCAACGTATGCTGATCAGGGAAGCATCCAGCTTTATCTATCCGGCCAGTGAAGGTCCTCCACCCGGCCGCGCTTCTGCCTCGCCATGTCGGAAAGCGCACGCCGACTTCGAAATCAGTCCGTGTCTCCGCATCCGAGCATCACGAGTGGTCAACAGGCAACTGATATCAGCAACAGCCTCAATCGCCTGACATTCCAACGTTCCTCCAGATAGAGGCTATTCCCGAAAAGGCCATAAAGACGAACGAGCCAATGATATGACTTGGACTGGCCCCACAGATGGTCCCGCCGTTGGCGCGAGCGGAGCCTCTTGACAAGGATGGCTTACACGTGGATGCAGATTTAGCAACAACTAAATTGCTCCTGCCTTCTTCTGGATACTGTGCTTCACTTCGCTCTTTCTCTTTTTGACATGCAACCCGAACTGTCCAATCACAAGATCTTTTGAGCCTATGGCTGCGAAGCGGACCCGCGCACATCACTCGAAATCAACCCGAGGATGCAACACCTGCAAGTCAGTCGGGTTGTCGAGCCGTTACCGATATAAGATTGGCTGACTGATTCCAGGATCAGGAGAATCAAATGCGATGAAACCGTACCACAGTGTCGAAGATGTGTTTCTACTGGCAGAGCGTGCGATGGTCCTCGTCCCCCTTCGGTACGAACGGTCATGTTCCAGTACGAGCAACCAGTACGGACAAAATCGAATTCGCCCAGCCTGCTGATTGAACTCGAACCATTACCATGGCTGGTTCATCCTGGGGAGAAGCGAGCATTCAGTTTCTTTCTTGAGCGATCAGCACCCATCCTCTCCGGCGCACTGGATTATGGCTTTTGGAACGTTTTGGTGCCTCGTATGGCAGAGTCGAACGTGGTTGTCCGTTATGCCATCTTTGCCATCAGTCACTTCTGGGAGAATCCTATCCGCAGCCATAACAATGGTCTTATCAGCATCCATCCGATAACGCGAAAGCACTTGTCGGCTCTACAATGGCATGCGAAAGCATTGTCTGCCGATCGAACGCAGGGCGATGTGAACGCCACGGCCGATGTCATGCTCAAGTGCACTCTTTTTTCAGCTCTTGAGTTCCAACAAAACAACTTCCGGTCTGGTCTTCGGCTCATCCGCACCGTCTTTACGATGCTTGCTCCGCTCCTTACGGCAGGCTGTTCCAGCCCTCAGTCAATGCCTGCGAACGATGCTATCGATATGATGGTGCACATGGCCATGCGAAGCTCTTCGCTCGTTCTCACATTATGGGACGATGTTGGGATAAAAATAGCTCCGGATTCTTCTCTTGATGATGTACAGACTGCGGTTCATCGTGCAATGTTAATGGTCTATGCAGGCCTCAAGGATAATTGTTTGGCACGATTGTGGAGGGCACTAACTTACTCTGAGACGCTACTGCTCAGATATACACAAACGCGACACAGCTTACATATGCTCAAGGATCGTCTTGTGACGCTGGGTACATTGGTCGACGCAAAATCCATTCACAGAGTCCAAGCTCTGAGAGAATACTGCGACATTAGTCTTGCATGGCTTGACAGCCTCAGCAGCACTACGGACTTCCATCAAGATGCAGCAGAGTACCTGGCGGATCTACTCAAGCACACTAGGACCATCGAAGCACAAGCGCACCTTCTTTACCCTAGCGCAGCCTCCACTACGTTCTTTCATCATATGGTCATCTTACCTGCGGCATATCTAGTCACGGTATTTGCTACAAACGCTGAGCTTAGAGCTGATGCGCTAGCACTAATGAGGTGGGACGGAATAAAAACCTCGAAGGCCCGAACGCCAGCCATAGTCATGTCTCTTGAAGGCGGCGTCGTCGACAGCACCGAATCTCCTTTTGCCAAAACAACCCAGGTTGGCGCCTCACAGCTGCATCAACCACAACTCTTGTACAAGGTCTACGAAATACCCATGCAGCCGCTGCACCTTGAGTGGCAACCACCCGTTCCTGTTTATACCCAGCCAATTCGAACGTTGGGTTTCTAGACGTCGATATTCTCTGCGATCTCGGTGATGACGCCAATGTATATCGATGAACCCCGAACCGCGACGAACGTGGCCAGCGACAATGTGTTTAGAATGGTTTATTCTCCGTTGTAGAAGCTGCTTGGGATCCCCAGCATGATAGTCAAAGCAGGATACTACGTGTGGAACGGTGTCTGTGCCAGAACCCTTCATACTCTTTCGAGTCAAGCACGTTGGGTGCAACTACCGCTCTAGGGCTGAGTTGTGTCCAGAGGGGTACCGCTACTGGTGGCGCCTGTCCCTCCGTTCCCTCCAAGTCACTACCAACCTCTCTAGAAACCAATTTCCCATTGGGCAAATAGATGAAGGGTGCAGGTGGGAGAGTTCATGCTGAGTTCTTCAAGTGGACATCGGTCGGGTCAATCCCCGTGGTCGGGACGTGTTCGTTGGACTGAGAATTCCCTCGATCCGCTCCCAGCATTCTGACCTTGGAAGACTGCACGTTGACCTGGGCAAACATGTTCTCCTCGCAAAGCCATCGCAGTCACTTTATCAGCGTGAACGCGCTGTCCTGTGTGCGTAGTCAAGCATGCCTACCGCTCCCTTGGTTGTACTAAATGCCACGGGTCTCAGTTTGTGACCTGACTTAGTCATCGCGCCTACTATATGGCATCACACTATGCTTGATCAGCCGTATCCTTCTCTCCTCTCCGGTAAAGCTTCCCAAAATGTGTGGATGGAGGCCGTCTTCGAAGCCTAAGAGCCGCTCTTGATGAGGTCAGCTGCGGGTGAACCGCTACTCTTGCAATTTAACCTGCTGAAGGCTATCGGCGTCCGTGGCGATTACCAAGAAGAGAATCTGAAGAACAAAGGGGCCGGCTTGTCGGGGTGTACTACAGGATGATTCTTGGATAGACGCTCACGCCACACACACAACAGCATGGTGACCATCAGTCATGACTGTCTCGAAAGCGAAGATGTGGCGGGAGCTACGAGTAGTGTTCGGTGCTGTTTGTTGCTGAAATTACCTACATATGTAGCAGCTATCTCGGAGCTCTCTAAGCCCAATTTACTGACAATACTCAAGAACAATAGCCCCTTACAAGAGCAAAGCCCGGTCTCGAATAACACGCTTCAGCAGAAGCTTTTCCAGCACCACTTCGTCCGTCTCTCGCTGGCCCTTCATCCCGCGAAATCACTCTCATGCTCATTCCCAGTAATCGAATCCGGCTCTCCAGCATATTGTGGCATGCCCTGATTCATAAGCGCAGGGCTCTCGCAAAGTAGCACGAGCCAGTCCTTACTTTTTCGCTTGCTTCTGATTTGAGATGGTATACGTCCATTTGGTAGTCGAAGTGTATGGCGGCGAGCCCGGTAGTCTTTGGGATGGGTTGGCGTTCAGTGGATCGGGGTGGCCTTTCTTCTTCGCAAGAGACGTGCTCTTGCTGGTGTCAGACTGCTGGCCATTGCCGCCGGACTTGGAGGAGTTGCCGTTGTTGTTGTCATTGTTGTTGCCCATAGTGCCGCTGCCTGTGAGAGGTAATTTTTCTGGACAGACTCGATGAGTGGAGTACTGGTCTTTGGATTGGGTTTGTTCGTTTGGTAGATTTGAGTTAAGACAGTTCAAGACTCTGAGGTGTTACTGACCTATCTCGGCCGTGTTTTTCTGTGATAAAGGAGAAGTATGATCTGGAATGGCCAGACTCAAGACGAAGACGCCCAAGGCTGCCCGTTATATACGGTGCTGAAGGAGTCCGTTCGGTGGCAGTCACTTACTTATTCGAGTTACCCCGTGAGCAGAGTGTCACAGTCGCGGTCGTCACCAGCGAACGAATGGATGTGAGTTGGTGAACTCCCGTAAGGCAGAACATATTTAGCTCTGACTGCATGGCTCGAAGTGCCCGGTCGGGACAGGAGATGAGTCGTACCTGCCACCGTCAAACAGATTGACATGAGCTGGAAAACTCCGTCGATGGAGCAGAGCTATGAGCCAGCGACTGACCATGAACGAAGTCTTGGGTTCTCACTTAAGTTCTGTTTGATTAATGAGCAGAACGACCGGCTGACGAGCATTTTGCATGGTCGGGTCGATTACCGTGCCTGTTGGTAACAACGTCTCAAGTACGATGAAACACCGGTCTAGTCAGTAACTCTTACCTTGTTGGCAGGCCTGGCGAGGCGTCTGACAAGGACAACCACGAACCTTCGACATGGCTCAGGCCACTCTGAATGTGAGCGACCTGCAAGAGCGCACAGTCATGTACGAGTAACGGATCTGTTCGTTATTCGCGGCAGGAATTAGGAGGAAGCTCGATGGACTGGAAAGAGCTTGATTTGAAGGCGTTTGGACGCGTGATGAATCGATTGATCACAAGTAAATTTCGTGGTATCTTAGTATAGTAAAGTAGGTTTTCATGCCTGCACCCGACCAGCGGTCTTCCACCGCCTACCGGACCGTATTATACATCATTAATCGTGATGTCGACCGACCCTCTCGCCTCGTGATTCGGTCGTACCCGATCATCCTATGACTGAGTTTTAGTACTAGTATCCAAATCACAGCTTCTGTCGTCCGAAGATTCTTCCCAACACCCATGTGCGGCCCTGGTAACGACAGCCTTCACCCAGATACCTCGTTGTATCTAATCCAGAGACGAGGTCGATTGTCCCAAGTTCCACTGTGGGGTCAATTTGTGGCACGTTCTCGTAGATTTTGCCAGGTTACATCCTCGGTTCATTATGCATCCCATGTTCCTTTCCACTACCACAGCGGCACGTTCCTGTCGCAGAGAATGCCACCCTTCAAGGCCAGTCCCAAACCTGCTTCAAGAAACCCTGCATGTTCACCTTCTTGCTCTTCATCTCCACAATCCAAGGATGCTCCAACATTCTCCACGGTGTCGCACGTCTGCTGGGAGATTTTTCCAAACAGCACTCGATGAAGTATTTCATGCCCTCAGACCACTTGATACCATTTTCCGGCTCGTCCTTCAGCTTCGGGATCGGCTGCGCAACAATATAGGTGAGCAGGTCGATCAGACCAGCTCGTGGCTGCATTTCAGTGCCATCGGCGGGGAAGGGGAAACGATGCTGGGCGACTTCGAGCAGCGTCACGCCTAGAGCCCAGACATCGGAAGTGATAGTGTATGTCTGCCCCTGGATACGTTCGGGAGCCATATAATAGCTGGTCCCGATAAAAGTGTTCGCGTCGCCCTTAGTGCCGAACTCACCGGAGACACCGAAGTCGCAGAGTTTGACTTGGCCGTTGCGGCACAGGAGGATGTTGGACGGTTTGATGTCTGGAGCAATAGGTTAGCATAGCACTGAAACACCGACAGCTGTCAACATACCTCTGTGTATGATCTTTCTACTGTTGAGATATGTCAGGCCGTGCAAAACGCCCTCAGCGATTCTCCCGAGGACCTTCTCACCAGTCCTGCCGCCAAGCTTCTTGACTTCGCGGTAGATAGAGTCCAGCGAGCCACCCTCACAGAACTCCATGGCGATGCTGAGTGTACTACTAGACTTGTCTCCAAAAGCACCATAATATCGGCAGATGTAGTCACTTGTGCAGTTCTTGTTGAACTTCAGTTCTCTCAGAATTTGTTTCCTGACGTCCGGGTCAGGGCTAGTGGTAATGATCTTCAAAGCGAAGACTGTCTTGCCGCCGTCCAAGATACACTTGGTGACTGCACCACCTGCGCCCTCGCCTAGTGAGCCCTTCTCAATGATCTTCTTTTGTTCTGACGCTGCAGCCCAGCCATCGTCATCGAGGTCTTCGACGTCGACGGGTGCACCCTTATCGAGGGCGAGTTTGTCGAGGTCTATTGATAAGCCGCCCATGCTGTTCTCGCGCTCCATGGACATGGAGGAGATTGCTGAGGAGGGATCGGGGGTGTGATGACTCTGGTTCAGGAATGACAAGGTCGAGTATGTACTAGATGAGGCGGAAGGAGGCATCGAGAGATCGTTCTGGCTGTCTGCGCGAGAGCGGTTGCTGTTCTCGGAGGACGTGGACATGCTCAACTTGGGCTTCGAAGGTCTGCCGGCGGCTTGTTCGATGGGCTGACCTTGAGAGCCCATGGGGGTGGCCAGAGATAGTTTGGGGGCACCGCCTCTTGATGCCAGCGAGAACCTGGGGATTTCTGCTGGTTGCTGTGCGTCAGGCCCGACGGGTCTCTGGCTGGGTGAAGGGGGAATGGCGAGACCAAGCTTCAATCCTGGTCCTCCTCGGCCTCGCCCACCAGGCTGCGGAGGTCGCAGAAGAGGCACCGGCGAAGACATGGTGTGTTTTGTATTCCTCAAGCCAGCAAAGACCAAGTCTGCGTGCGCGAGGCACTTGTTGTGTGCTAGTAATCAACGCAGTCGTGCGGCGTATGCCCTGATTGTGTCTGGATGTGCGGTGGGGTATCGTGATATGCTCTTCTGCGTAAGGCGTGGTAGTACTTTCGAACACCTGTCTCTTTCCTCCACGGCGATTCCGTGGCTGTCCTATCGAGGCACGTAGTTACACAGAAGTGTTGACAGAAAGATCCGTGTCTTTCTTTGACGGGAGGAGAGCGAAGGCGGCACGGCACGCTAATCCGCGGCTATTCGAGACGTAGGCCTATACAAGTTATACTGTATTTGCGAGTCGAAATCTTGCTGAACCTGTGCAAACGTTGAGCGAGCGATAGAGTGGGAGTGAAGCTGGAGTGAGGAAATCAGGCGTGTGGAAGGCGTAAAGAGGCTCGGGGCGGCAGGATGTTGGAAGTGTCGATCTTCCAGCTGCTGAGCGGCTACCTGAAACACTTTCGATCCAACTGGCCGACGATGAGATTTTGGGGGCCAGTTTGCATTGGCCTGGTCCAAACAGTCCGAAGACTCTTTGCGCTGATTGGAGGCCTCTTACGAGGCCTGTTGTCGACACCGTTGCGATCCGTGTATGCTAGTATCCTGTTGGCCCGTAGTGCTGACCTTACACATGCAGCTCAAGCGAGAAGCCCAAGTGTCTTGCTGCGCGGTTTGCCTAGAACGCACGGGAACTCAAGCCTTCAGAGCTTCGAACACGATCCAGACCTCAGCCTTTGGTACGTATCGTGCCACTCTCGCGTAAACACCAAGGCAATCGGCTTAAGCTGATCGAGCAGCAGGAGCTCAATAATATGTATGATGCATGTGCACACGCTTTCGGTCTACGAAAGAACAATGCCAACCAACTTCCTACCTCAGCGAGATCCCGCAGATCACCAGCAAGGCATGTGGCTTTACGCTGGTTAGCACCTTGACACCCGTCAGTACTCTCCCCAATAGTACTTCCCTGGCGCATATGACTGGCTTCACGAATACACCCATGCATGATCGCGGGGCTCCCTGGAGACGACAGCGGCACACTTTGTCATCCATCAGCAAGCGACACGGCATTCCCGCATGCTACCAAGGCCTTCAAGATATCAGCATTCCCCAATTCCACCAATCTGACAGGCCGAATCCAGCCTGCTTACGGGGTGCATGACAACGAGATAGCACTAAGTCGTATCACTTCATCCACGTCAACCAACTATCAGGCGTCCTTGCGGGAACAAACGAGCGCATCACACGGCCAGCATGAGTGTTCCCCACTTGCCAGGAACCGAACCACTCCAGCAAGCCCCATAAGGACATCGCCATACCGCTCTTTTAGCACCATATCGGGTAGGTACAATACATCTGTCGCCCACATCTGTCCGGCGACCGAATCTCGATGGTTTGCGTGAAAGCTCTAGCTCTGTCACGTCATGAATTTTCTGCCGGCTGTCACCAGGGCGTCAATATTGGAAGGCCCTCTGCGAGAACATCATCTCGTTGATTGTCCGGAGCCCTCAGGCTCCAAACACCATCACAGAATGTCAAGCTAATTCGGACATCTCCGGTTGTGTTCTAAGTCGGAGCTTTTTATTGCACGCCAGTGAACTTTCCCTCCTCCGGTGACTTGAAGCTGAACGGAAAGCAGCGGCGAGGAGCCTGCCTGATTAATAATGCACGCGTGTGCCATCCCGTCGTGAGGAAACACGGATAAGTGCGCATGCTAGCCGACCTTGATCATTATTTAGATGCATATCTGAAGAAAAGGAAGTGACTTTAACCGAGATGTTTAATCAGAGTAATGTTAAGAAGAGTTGTGGACTTGGACGGATTGGCTAGTCTATGGTTCTGGTTAAGAGACACTTGGTGACTCACACTCCCAAGGAAGATGTTTCGTGCATCGATGCAGTCGCGGCTGAGGCTTGTCCCAGCTTGTCCCGCCCCATCATCCCAGCCTCAGCGTACAACTAAGCTCAGTCCAGGTCTCTCTTTCCGAGAAAGCCTAGGATAGGACAATTGGATATGGTTCGTGTGTGGTGACTTTGTGTGGTTTTTGATGAGGAAGAGGTTGGATGGTGATGTTCATTATTCGTCAGCCATAGCCAGCAAGAGCATGTGCGGTGCCAGCCGTCGGCGTATCGAGCGTATTAAGCTAAGGTCTGGTATCATAGCAGTCATCAATGTGGTATTCATTTGTGTTCGTGATCAAGTTCGAGCCTCGAAGTCAAGTCGAGCCGAGTCGATATGCTTTGCGCTAGAGACCTTCTATGCCTGACGCCAGTGAATGAAGACAAACAACAAGTCAGGCCACACGCTTTTGTCTGGAAGAAATAACAAGTCGATGGGTATCGTTTCGTAAAATGTTTCACCTGCCGCCTAACGAACAGTGTGAGTGGCCGAGGACACAAGCACGGGGAAAAAAGAAGCCGTTGATGTTAGACGCGGAGTTGAATAGAGCCAGACGAGCCAACACTCTAGGTCGAATCTGAGGACATGTTCTGACGACGAGCCTTCTCGGCTTCGAGATTCTCGTACAGGAGGTAGAGGGCCTTCTCGTTAGCGGTCGCGCTTCCCATGATGGTGAACATTCGCTCGCCCGTATCATCGTGAGGAGCCTTTGCGATAGAGATTCGGGCGCCTGAGCTCTTGCGAATCTCGCTGATCTTAGCACCGCCTCTTCCGATGATGCAGCCAACCATATCGGCAGGGATGCTGATGTTCTGTGTCTGAACCTCCTCGCCGTCCTCGGTCACGGTGGGGATGCCGCTGTTTCGGACGATGCCAACGTCTCCTCCACCAGCACGATACGGCCGCTCGCTGAAATCAGCACCGTTGCCGGTACGGTTGTAGGATCGACCGCTGCCATATCCTCCAGTAGCTGGAGGGAGACCTGCTGTGACTGCTGGAAGACCTCCCGTGGCACCGACCTGAACACGAACGGCAGGGTTGTACAGCACTGTTCCCGTCCCACGTTGCCAGTCGTCGACAAGGCACTTTCCAATCTCCCAAACGGCTTTCTCAATGCCTTCTGGGGTGCCTTGGACCTCGACGATTCGTTCAGTGGATTGTGGGAGCATCTCTTTCTGAGCGACCATGCGGACACCCGAGGCATCTTGGATCTGCTTGATCTTAAGACCCTGTCGACCGATGATGGTGCCCATTTGGTTGTGCGAGATGAGCAGACGGATAGCTAGAGCACGTGTTAGTCCGGGGCTTCCAAACAACGGTGTTGATCACTTACGATGAGTGCCATTGTTCGTGACAGTACCTCCCATGCCCATTGCGGGCGCACCCTCGAGCAGGCCCTTCGCAACGATCGAGTATGCCTTGGAAATACCAGCCAATGCGCCAGTCACAGTCAGAACTCGATCATGGACACCCTGGACGACCTTGCTAACACCAGCTTTGACGCCGGTTTCGTCTCGAAGGTCTGCGACATTCTTGCCTGCCTTTCCTATGATGACGCCAGCTTCTCTGCTGGAGACAATGGCTCGTAGAGTAAGTTGAGATTGTGCATATTCGTCCTCCGTCTTCGGTAGGGCGTCGTCGCCTACGTTCAGTTGACCAAGACCTTCGGTCAAGCTTGCGGTAGGATCATCGCGCGGAGCGTTCTGAGACTCTGCAGCAGACATTGTAGAACGAGCCTGTAGCGGTAGGTAGAGAGCTAGGATGGAGGACAGAGGAGAGGTAGGGGTCGGACAGACGGTGGAGAAAGGCGGTGGAGGTGGTTGTACGTGGTTGCGGGAAAGAGATGGCTGGTTGGAGAAGCGTGATAGAGGTCCAAGTCGATACAACGACGACAAGAACAGGTAGCGGGGTCGCAAAAGGTGGGTGGGTGGGCGAACAGGTGAGGGAGAGAAGAGTGACAGGTGAAATACGTGTTGCTTCTCGGTTAATAATGAGACCACGACGAAAGTGAAATCAATTTTGGAAGCTGCATCTTCTGCTACGCACGCTCCTCCCCAGTTTACACTACGAAAACTTGCGACCGCCACGACTCCAGACAAGCACCCAGCTAAGTGTCTAGCGCTATCGCACTGGTCCAAATCGTGCCAAGCTCTGCTGTTAATCATTCCTTCTTTCAGTGCACGAACCTATGAGAGTTCAGAAGAAGTCGACTTTGAGCTGGCAAGCACCGGACAGCGGGTGGATGACAGGAATGCCAGCTGCTTGGTAGTCCCACAAGAGCTCTACGCATCGATTCTATCTCGCCCTTTGCAGTCTACAGTACAAGGCCCGCAGTGGGTGTGCCTCGACTATCGTTACATTGTGCTCCCTGAGCTTGACGAGGTTGTCCATGATCCGGTTGAAAATGACGACGATGACGAGAATGCAGTGAGAGAAGGAAGGTCGTTCAAAGTCCCAACCGGCCATTTCTTTATCGATAAGATGTCTTGATCGGCGTCACTCGAGCTCGCCTGACCAGGCCCCCAGGTCCTTTGTGCTGTCCCAGTAAGACTACCCTGCTCGAGTGCAGTCGCATACATGCTGTGCAATCAGTGAGGCTGCAGAGAGGCCTGATGTGAGGCTACTTATCAGCCTCGAACACGATCTTGTGATACTTCATGCTGTTGAACTCGTCGTAGCTGCAAGAACGTGGTTAGCGGGAGTACTAAGCATTTGGTCGTCACTTACGCTTGGACGGCTTGAGACATGGGTCTGATGTTGTCGATCATAAAGCTGTGGGAGGGAGCGGTCAGTAAAGATAACTCGTTTTCGTCGGTCCTTGAGCTTGCGCATGAACGTACTCTAGCTTGTCTTGGTTCTTCGCGAGCTGTTTCAATGACCGCTCGAATATCGATCTCACTGGGCATCGTCCCATCTGAATCGTCAAGTTCTTGCCGTACGCTTGGTTGCCGCTCCAAGGGATCTCGCCGTTGTGCACGCCAATGCTGGAGATTCTGCCCCACGGTCGTAGCAGTTCAAAGCCAAGCATGAGCGCGTCCGAGTGGCCGACGCACTCGATGACAGCGTCTGCTCCACGGCCGTTTGTGAGCTCCTTTACCCTTTTGACGAGGCCGTCCTTGTTCTCTTTGAAGTTCCAGGGTTCCGCGCCTAACGTCTTAGCTCGGTCGAGACGTTCTGGAATGCTATCGACCGCGAGCAGGTGTTTTGGGTTGTATTCCAAAGCATTGACCAGTGCACACATAGCGACTGGCCCGCATCCGATGAGGACGACTGTCTGGTCCCAAATCTCAGCGTGCTCCTGCCCTTTGAACGCGTTGTATGCTGCAAAGTATCCGGTCGGGAAGATGTCGGCCATCAGCACAAGCTTTTTCTCGTCGATGTCCTCTGGTGCCTTGACGGCCGTCGAATCTGCTAGAGGAATGCGAGCATATTCAGACTGCCCGCCGTCGAGGACGGCACTTCCGTACAGTTGAGATTTCTCGCACCTGGAGGTGAACCCCTTCTTGCAGTAGAAGCATTCGCCGCAGCTGACCGTGAAGGGCGTGACAATCTTGTCTCCCTTCTGGAACTTCTTGACGCCGTCCCCAATCTCCACTACTTCGCCGGTGAATTCGTGGCCCATGATGAAGTCGGTGCCTGATGGCTGATGGCCTCGGAAGACATGGAGCTCACTTCTCAAGTCAGCTATGTAGGTATGTCTCAAACGGCTGCCTCACCTGCCACAAAGAGCCGTGTAGCGGACCTTGACGATGATGTCGGTAGGCTCTTTGATCTTAGGGATCGGTCGCTGCTCAATCTCAACCTTGAGCGGCCCCTTGAAAACGACTGCTTGCATGGTGTCTTTGCTCATGGTGTCGGTGTCGGCCGTACTACTGTGATGCTGTGCGGTGAGCTATCAGTCGTTCTCAGAATACTCTCAAAGCTCTTGCGAAACGAGAAAAGACGCGCAGCCGCAGAAATGCTAGGATCATACATCATTCGGCCGTTGCATAGTGCGCCGCAACAGCCTAGGCTCTTGCAACTCCGAAGGTCGCGCGCGATTGTTCGAGGGGAGAAACCGTCGGTCTCTGTTGCGGGGTTCAGAATTGGAGAACCGCGGTGCCATCATGCGGTAACTTTGGTACCTGATGGACGAAAGCTCTAAATGGAGAGGCGAAGCATCTTCGAACAGATCTCATGCTGATGATATTCATCTAGCTCTCAAAGGACGTCAATCGACCTCGGATGTGTGCCCCCCAGATTCGCCTGATTCGCCAGATTCAGCGTTGGCACATGCCATGCATTATTTGCTCGGTGTTGGTCGAAACCCCATGCTCCTTCCGCCACAAAAGCAGCTACTCATTGCCGCGGTCGCCTCGGTGTTAAGCGATAGTGAACCTCCCATACTCCGACCGTGTTCCAAGTGACCTTCAAGTCGTGCTAGAACTGACCGTAGATATCCAACGCCAGAGCCCATCCTATGCAGTCCACGTGCGAGTTGTGGTTCTGTGTCTGTCCTCAGGTGACCGTGCACAACAGCTCGCTTTCGAGGATGAACTTGCCCTCTTTGTACTTCTCGCTAGCCTCATACGCCTTATCGTATTTCCAGCCGACGGTCTCGTTACATTGTTTGCAAATGATGTCTCGGACAACATGTCGTCCGGTTGTCATGTTTCTCTCCATAGCCTCGGCCTGCTTGATATTTACGACGTCCGAGAAGAGGAAGGCTTTGCCATGCTGGCCACGGAAGTTGCGAGATATAATGTGATCGAAGTCTGCAAGGTGCGTCTTGCATTGCTGATCACAGCATCGTTAGAAGCCGCATGTATGACCGCAGACAAAGACAACAGCAACGAGAACGGTGTTTATCTTACCTTGCAACCGAAGATTTTTTGTGCATTGAGATACGTGTTGTACGTGAGGCCCATCTTCCTCGCTCTTCCCCTGTACAATGGACCCGACTATACCAACGACGGCGACTTTCACACAAAGACCGAAGTTACGAGGAAATTCGACTGTAGTTGTCGATGGTTCGAATGGCGTCGGATTGCGAGACACCAGTTCTGCCCCAAGATGCAGACCCTGAGGCAGTGACAAGGTGCTGCGGAAGACAGTGATACTACTGGCTATGTGACTGTCCAGAAGACCTTTCTTATTGTAAAGATAGTGTCACAGCTGGATTTCCTTGATCTCTGAAGGGACGAAAGCGGAAGGTCGCAAGTTCGCCTGTTCGCTCGATATGGAACGGGTCCAATTGCCAGCGATGATGCGTTCGATGCGTGGAAGAATTCACGATTTTATGAAAGGACGAGCTTCAATGGGCTAGCTTGACAGGAAGGAGATGTCAAATAGCAGTAAGAAGTAGAGTCGCAGCTTACTAGGCGAACGGTGAGCAACAGAAGTCATGGGGTACTTCTGGCAACCGCTGCGTGCTTAGCGAGCACTAAATGATGTCGATCATGCAGGGCACGTCCGGTCCAACCGATAAGGAAAGCGCGATCCGAGGCCACCCCACCATCCCCGCTGCACGGTACGAATCCCGGAGCGCCCACAGTACAGCAAGGGCTTAGTCGCGACTGTGATAGCCATTGCGCACTCACAAATCACAACCAGCTTGAAGCTGATCAGATGATCTAATAGTGTGTTTTGAGTATACCGAGTGTGAATTTCGACCCCAGACTGGAGGAGGAGCTTACAAGTGGGGGACACCAAGACTAGCCAACACCAAGTTCACGATACTGACCACTCCCTCCCCAAGGATCAACCCCGATGCAAGCACAATCACGCCTGTCTCGCCATTCCCCTTGATTGTGACCCACCACAGACTGATGAGCCCGCCAACGGTTCTCGCAAGAGTAAAGCTTGGGGTGTTGTACATTCCAACGGCGACGGCGATGCCGCCTGGAATCCATGGATGCAGTTTTCTCCTCCAGCTGCCTTCCTCTCCAGCCGTAAGCCAGATGCGAAAGATCGTAGTTAGGGCGAAAATCCCGCCTGCTCCGAGAGCGTACTGCCATGCCATCGCAGGCAGGCCACGGCCCGTGACCAGTCGTGCGGTGAAGATCCAGACGTAGGCCGTCGGAACCTGAAATAACTCGCCTGGAACATCATAAACGTTGACGTAAAGCTTGTAGACGCAGGCACTAACCACCGCACCAACCACACTGCCAATGAGCTGACCATAGAACTGCGCTTTTGGGCTTGCACCAATGAGATGTCCAGCCTTCAGATCTTGCAGAATGTCGCCTGCCTGCAATGCACCTGATTCTGACACAGCCCCAGCTAACAGATTGATAATGATCGCGTGATGTGCATGTTTCCCAGTCGGCTGCACCAGCGCAAACAACAGCTGTGTCAGCTTCGAGATCCCACTGACCGGATTCAAGTCCGTTTCTCCAAGAGCTCTTACACCCATAATGCTAAGCAGGAGAGCTAGAACCAATGCCAGGATGTTGAGGCTCAAAGGCATGTACTCTCCGAACGTAACATGCACACAGATAACACACACAACCAATGTTACTGGCAGCCATATCGACACCGCCCGGCCTGAGATCAGATGATGGGGCGGCGCATCGTCCGGCACATCGTCTTTGTCGTTTCTCATGGGATCATCCAAGTCGACTCTGCTATAATCATGCTTGCTGCTGCTCAAATGGCTCCAGACAAACTCCTTGACGTCTGAGCTCCGCCTGTACATCTCAACTGTATCTCTGGCAAATTGTGGACCATAAAATATTGCTGGTCTGAGGACCAACCAGCCAAGGTTCACAACTGCGTCTGCTAGCATGATTGCAAGACTGATCCAGACAATCCAGCCTTTGCTTCCGCTCTCCCAGTCGTTGACTGGGCCAGGCGCCCAGCCTCGATGTTTCGCAAGGGGACTGAGAATTGCCCAGCCAATGATCGCGCCGAGGAGCATATGTAGAGTCGTAGCTGGGCCCATGATGATGCCTTGTCCTACATAGGCTGGGGATGGATTCAGTGTCCAGACCCACGTTCTCGCCAGGTGGGTGCCGAAGATGGGCAGCTTGTGTAGTATGGGTATAAAGTATTGTACCAAGGTGTAGAACCCGGATCCGCCGAATGCATACAGCAGAAAACGAATCTGCTTCTTCCAGTCGCCTCTTGTATCTTCCTCGTTCTTCGCCGTCTGCGCAGTGTCGTGGTCGTCGTCTTCGCCTTCTTCTCCATCATGTAAAAGCTGTTCTCTCTCTTCCGTCCCCTGGGTCTGTACTTCGCCCGCTCCATGCGCGCCTCCATGCAGCACGCTGATCATTAGAGCCGTAGCCGTCCCGCTGGGAAATTTGAGGCGTTCACGAATAATGACTTGTTTGCGCAGGGGTACGCCGAAGACGACACCAAACAAGCACAAGCCGATACCCCATACAATGAGCCTCCAAAGCTCAAGCCTCACAGGTGCACCCTCACTCTTCTTCAGAAGGAACTCAAGGGATGGCATGACCCCCACAAAGCCGAGGCCAAGCGGCATGGTTCCCACCGCACCCGCAACGGTCTGCACAAGCACGTTCTCAACGGGAGTGAATGGTAACGTCAAGTGTTTCGATACGCTCTTGAAAGCGGCAAATCCAATCAAGGAGGCAGGCATGGCCATGCCAGACACCCATCCTGTTTGCAGGCCAAAGTAGGTGTTGGAGAAGCAGATTATCACACCTATGAGTAGGCCTACTGCAACCCCTCTGAAGGTGAAGTTGGTCGCATCAACGACAGACTCGTGGTGGTTCGACCTCGTTGCATACAGACCGAGGTCGGAGGACTTTGTGAATTGCTTCGCGATCGGGTTGGAGGGAGTCGCATCGCCGAGCAGTGTGCTTTCAGAGAGTTCGTGGTCTTGATCATGGGAATCAGTGGAGCTTCGGTCGACGGCTGGTGGTGTGGAGGGACCTCTGTCGGGCGCCATTGTGGTGTTCTATGTCTATGCTGGCAGTAATAGTAGTGTCGGGATATACAAGGAGCCCCATAGCAATATGATATGGTAGAGTCGAGGACCTCAAGCTGGTTATGACGAACCCCAATTGTGGGGATGATCATGCACATCTCGGGACTGGACGCACGACATCATGACCGTGCCCGGACTAGCCGTATGGCGGCCTCATATACACGCATGTTCGTTTTCTCGGTCGCAGTTATGTCTTGTTTGGAAGCTTTGTCGCGCATTCGATGTGGATTGCGGTACACGTGGACTTTCAATGTGTAAACTGCGCGCAAGTAACATCGCTGGTATGGCCGTCAATCACGGGCTGGGCGTCAAGGCACGCCACTACCATGATCGACGATGTGAGCGTCCGAATGTTTATTCATCCCAGTCACTTAGAAGCTATCACCCCTTCGTATGAATTACGATGCACGCCTCTATCGGGTCCATCATAAGACGTAGCAGACGAAACTTGGAAGACAGCATAGGTGAATGCAGTCTACGACTTCAGAGTAACGAGAGAGGTGCCAAAGACGCCATCAACGACCACCTTCTCGACCTAGCCAAGAAAGAAGTCAACAGATTCCCATACAGTGCTGTCGACCACAAGTGGTTCCGCTTCTACACTGACGTACGCGTCGCGCGCGCTTGCAACTCACTCGCTAAACTTGGCGATGTTATAGAACATTCTGCGAAAGAGCTTGACAATTTGCTGTCGAAAGCTGTAGAAGAGCTGGATGATGCTCTGATTGTGGCTGGCGGACGTGACCGAAAAGAGTTCATCTTCCAGATCCTGCACTACCTTGAGAACTTCGACCGTGCTCATGGGCCCAAATCCGATGAAGGCGAAGGACCACCTACGAAGAAACGACGGGTCGAAGGTGAAATGCAGGCAAATCAAGCCCTGCCAACAACGCTCTCTTTTGTGCCAAACATTACCATGCCAATCATGACTCTGAGGGCACCCACGCTGAACGCTTTCGAGAATCACATGCATAATATTAGGCAACCTCTGGTCCTGATGAACACACTCGACCATTGGCCTGCTATGACCCAGTGGTGTGATGCAGAGTACTGGCTTTCCAAGACGCTTGGTGGTCGTAGGCTTGTGCCTATCGAGATTGGTCAAAGCTACAATGACGAGGACTGGAAGCAGGAAATCGTACCTTTCGGAAGTTTCTTAGACAGATACATCATGAAGGGGGATAAGAACGATCAGGTAGGTTATCTTGCTCAACATGACTTGTTTGAACAAATTCCTGAGCTGAGGAGAGATGTCGCGATGCCTGACTACTGTTACTGTGAGCCACCACCGAGCAAGGATGCGACAGCGATAGGGACGACACCAACGGAAGCTACTTCCCCCATGACATCTAGCGGGAGGTCGGACCCTGACACAGAAGCTCATAATTTCAGCGAATCGAGGCACATGAGAAAGCAAACTCCTAATGTCAGCAGCGGAGAGGGTGCACTGCGGTCCATGCCCGGATCTGTTACCGAAAAAGTCATTGACGTAGAAGAGCAGCATCATCGTCAGCCTGAAGCAGACGATGAAGCGGGGGTTGCGAATCAGGAGTATGTCACTGAAATCCATCAGAATATCTGGTTTGGAGGACGCACCGTTTCGCCCCTTCACCACGACCCATACTACAACATCCTTTGTCAGGTACATGGTACAAAATACGTGAGGCTATATTCACCTGAGCATACGCAGAGTTTGTACCCGAGGTCGAAGGTTGAGCCTGCACCTCATGTCAACCATGATATTCCAGTGACTGATGGCGAGGCTGGCTCGAATGGTCATCCCGTAAAAGACCAAGTAGTGGAAACATCACAAACCATCGACATGTCCAACAACTCCACGGTCGATATCTACGCGATGGAGCTCTCTCCACACGAGGATTGGGATGAAAAGTGGCCTGGCATAAATGATGTGCCTTACGTGGAGTGTTTACTGAAAGAGGGCGAGGCATTATATATCCCCAGGGGATGGTGGCACTATGTTCGGGGTGTAAGTGCTTGCGGCATCAGTGTGAGTTTTTGGTGGTGATATCAAGCGGACTTTTGTCTGTGTCCAGCGCATTTGGCTGCTTTTCAACACGCTCCCACTTACGCTTGTCCAGCATAGCACCGGACTCTGTCTTGGGTGGCGCCACAGGTGGCCACGTTTTCGATGAACTGATGTGCAGCCTACCTAGTGCCGCCACTGGTTGTGTTTACTGAACTTAAGTAAGGACGAAGCTGTCGGGCGTTTCTCAGGGCGCAGCCGAGGCGTTGGGGAGCCGGAGAATGAGGCTGGGAACGACCTCCGGTTGTCTTTGAGTAGTCAAATTGGTGGGCACACCATGTGGCACAAGCGATCCGGCAGGCGAACTCGCTCCAATTGCCGAGTCGGCACACAGGCAGAAGTGGGAAAACCCATCAAGAAGCAAGACGCCCTTCGCGGCCTGGCGTTGACCATCGTTGCTTTGCTTCCTTATTTGCACGTACAGAGTAGATTTTTCTGCAAGAGTCCCATCCGGTCACTGAACATGTCACTGTCGTGTTTACTTGAAACATTTGCCTTGCTTTTTACGATTCATGTCAGTTTGATGTATTTGGAAAATGACCAGTTCGTGCTGCAGAACTTCGTTCTTTAGGATCCAAAAGAACTTTCGACTGCGATAAACTGCTATCGATAACGATAGACAGTCGACTTTAAAACGGTTATATTGGAGCCATTGGAGGCCCATCCGGAAGGGAAGCCTCCAGTGAAGCGATGCCACAATGGTCTGCGCCACGTTGGGTGACCCCAATTTCGTGTACCCGGAGCCAAGGGACAGATCTGCTTGAGGCGTACAAATTCGATTGACGCGACGTAGGTGACACACTCACCGATTGCCAGAGACGTAGGCTTGACATGATACACGATCGTGCGTCGTGTAACCGGCTAATCGAGAAGCAGTACGCGAGGTCAATAATTCCGGTTTTCCCGTTATATGAGCACATTAGCAGCCAGATCCGCGAGCCTCCCGGGTGCAATCTTAGAGTAAGTGCCAGGGTACGCGTAGTGGGAAACCACAAATTTGAGAAGGTGGCACTGTTCAATTCCTAGCTCACGCGCGGAAAGGTAGTCGAGAGAGCCGTGTTCTAGCAAGTTTCTAGCGCATTTGATATATCTCTGCATCCGTTCCGCAAAGACGGTGAATAAGCTCTCCCTGTGCAAGAGGCGAGATTGGATCACCGGCTTGAGCTGGTTCACTGACAGGGATATGATGACTGTTCGTTTGATGGCGAACAATCGGCTTTACTTAGAGCGTCAAGGTACGGGACTAAAGGCATCTTTCCTTCGTCCGCAATAAGTAATGCCTGCCATACGAAAGACATCGTAAGGGCGGGACCAATGAGAAAAAGTGCCATGCTGCGAGCAGCCAGAGTGGCTGATCAAGCACAAATAAGGACAGAATTTAGTATGCCAAGAGGAAGCCTGGTCGATACATACTTTTTGATACGTGTTTCATGTCAAGGTTGTTACATCACATTCCTTTTTCTAGGCAGAAAAGGCAAAAATCCGAATTCAGACGCGCGCAACCTGTGGCGTGCACTGCACTTCTCGTGTTGGACAAGGCATGGCAAAGCAGGAAGAGCATATGGGCTTTGTTGACTGACATGCAATCCCCTGTCCGCAATTGTAAAGGCACAGCTAAGTCGCCGCATCGAGTCGTTGTATGCGCGCAAAGAATAGACGAAATGACATATCCGCGCTGGCGGACGCGATCACTGGAAACAATTACCAAGAGCGACTCTGCAGCCTGGCAGATCCATGCGAGGTACGCGAAGAACAAATCCCCGGACATGGTCTCGACAGAACGAAGCTTCCGGGTGACTAAACGCGTGTTGGTGGAACTCAAAGCATGCCGGTACTTACCAAAAGAGCTCTAGTTCTGTCAGGCATACGGCTATGCTCCATGGATACGCAGGGGCAGATGGGTCTGGCGGTCGATCTCAGCCGGAGCTCTTGCGCGCCCATCTGGATACATGCTGCAGGTCTAACGCGCGGACCGAATGGGAGCATACTATGCGGTGTTGAAACGTTGCCTCTAGCTCGCCTCGTCGGCTTGATGGTAGAAGGGTCTCACACTGACCAACCTCGATTTCCACAAGACGTTCACTTACTCACCTGGGTAAAATGAAACTTCGGCACCGGCTCATGGTACCTGCACTAGCGAGATCCCAGGTGTAAGGTCCGCGGGAGCTAGCTAATAAAAAGCACCGTCACAGCCGCCACTTTTGTGACCAGGCGTTAGGAATGCCACGTTGACACTGGCGCAAATCCCAGTCATTTGATGTCATCCTGCTCATTCGCTGCTGAAACGTTGGATATCCTGGACGTTCTTTCCGCGCTAAGATCTTGCTATGCTTTCGGGGGAGTCGCGCATGGCTTCGTTAGGCTGGATTGGACCTGGACAGAAAAACGTTCCAGCGCGACTCGAATGTTTGGGCGCATCCTGAAGGATGGCTCGGATTGTTACCCGTCGCGGCTCTTTAGTTGTTAGAGTGTTAGCAGCATCCATCCCTTCTGCAGCGGCACCGGTCCACCCGCGCCTGGCTTGTCGTTGTCTTCAAGTTCTCAGAAGCTCAGGGATCCATTTTCGACCTCACTAAGGGGCAGCTGCAGCATCAAGTTAAAAGTCCTAGGCTGCCTGCATGTAACTTTTTTTTTGACGTTGATAAGTCCCATTACCGCTACTCAAGACTTTGATTCTGAGCCCATACTCCATACTACTGTACAACAGCTATTTATCTACCTAATCTGCCTTCTGTCAGTCAACTATTCACGACTTCCCGTTCCCGTGTCGGCGCCTGCATCTGGATTGGTCCGTCCTGTCCTTTGCGATATCACATACGCAACCTCGATCGCTAGACCAGTCCTCGAGTCAAAGCTCTAGCAAACAGCAATACAACCTTTTCAACCTGCTTACGATTACCCGGCTTGTATAAAACTGTCGTTTCGACAGAGAATCTATTGTCGACGTGCTTGACACAGACATAATCTCGAATTCTCGGACATCCCTCTGTCCACATTCCGAGACCCTTGATAGCGCCACCAGATCGCACAAGCAACAAACAGGACCGCTCGCTTTGGGCTTGAAGGTTCTCTTTGCTCACAATCGCATGAGACGAGCTCTCTCTGGCTACTGATAACTGCTTTTGGACAATTGTGAGTCAGCCTGCGTCATGAATAGCCTCGATTCCCCTGAGCCGTCTATATATGCCTTGACCGTCTCGAGCATGTTCTGACCTTCTGTGCAGCGCGCTAGAAACATGATAGACACACCAAAATCCTCGGTCGTTTGCAACATGGGCAGGGGAGCGTACGACACAACTGGTGTACCAAAGCCTAAGCCACCGCCAAAGCCGAAATGAAGCTGCTGAAGAACGACCATGAGTTTGATGACAGCAAGGCGGCACCTGCTCTGCCATGGGTGCCCCTGCCAGTCACAGCAAGTTGGACCCGGTCTTATGTCGTTCTGCGTCGCATCCTCCCTCCAGCGACCTATCAGCATAGTACGTTACGTATCATATGCGTGAGACTTCAGCTAACATGATGCAGTCTCTTTTGTCTTTGGTACCCGCGGACTGAACAATCATTTCGAGCGACTACCACCAGCAACTCTCTTAATCGACTTTCCGACCCTTTCGAGACCCCTGTACAAGTATTAACATCTGTCGACTTTCAGCGTTCTCAGCGACCTTCACCAGCATTAGCGGCGCAAATTTGGGTTTTCCACGAACGTTATGTATAATCATTGTTGTAACAAAATCCTTCCGGCGCAGGTACAGAATAAATGGAACACGGAAGAGGATGGAGGGCAAAAGCATTGTTTTGAATAGACGGTATGACGCAAGTCACCTTTTTAGGCGTTCTGGGGTAGAGGTAATGGATGACCTCTCGGGTGCTTCTGATGATACCCTGTTCAACTATCAGCAGCGAGGCAACCTTCGCCCCCTCAAGGCGAGAGTCTGTGGGATACATCTCGATAAAGACGTATGCGCCGTCAAGAGTAATCCAGGCAGGCGCATACCAACACTAGCCTTTCTGGACATAATATCAATCATCCTCATCAGATACAAGACTTCGTCTCCAGTGTGATAGATATTGGGCTTGATCGTATCCCGGCATGCACATCGCCATTATTGAAGTACAACGGTTCGCCAACGAGGTGACATAGTGAAAGACCCTTGTACCTGATAGAAGAGAGCATAGCAGGTCAAAATCGTGAATCACAACGAAGTGTAGAAGAGGCAAGTGCGCCTGCGCTGCGCCTTCCCAGTTTGAACATGGCGCTAGCATTGGCCTTGCTGCGGGCCATCGTCACCTGCACACCCAGATTCACCAACGCTGCATACACGTCGTACATCCGAACCCAGCCAACGACTTCTATACATCATCCAACACCATCGTTTGGATCTTTGAACCCAGCGTATACCACCTATCAACGACTCACCGACGTTTTTGTCTTCCAACTGGCATCGTCATAGCCTGATTCACTACACGGTCACTACGTCCGGCGCAGCTGTTGTTGCAGATTTGCCTTGATAGGATTGCCTGCGGCCTATTGATACCCTTTAGTCGACCTAAGCCGGCAGACCTTTTGCGACAGGGCAGTTGTACGTTCAATTATGTCAAACGCCGCGTCAGCTACGACGGCGAAGCCAAGCAGCAGCGTCAAGCTTGTGCTGCTTGGTGAAGCTGCGGTTGGAAAGGTAAGCTTATATTACCCTTTCCTTGTCCTCAAGCAGTGCCACTCGTAAGCGCCTGCCGAAGGCACAAACCACCAATGGAGGGCGCATTGCATTGCTGACCTAGTTGCCAGTCGTCCCTCGTCCTGCGGTTCGTGAACAATGATTTTCAAGAGAACAAGGAGCCAACCATCGGTGGTACGTAGCAAGTTCACCGCCCACATTCTAGACTGCTTTTTTCTTTGCCAAAGCGGGCTGTGTCGGGGCTGACAAAGAGTTTACAGCTGCCTTTCTGACCCAAAAGATCCAGCTCCCCAATAGAGTGATCAAATTTGAAATATGGGATACCGCTGGCCAGGAACGGTTCGCGTCCCTTGCGCCCATGTACTACCGCAATGCTCAAGCCGCCCTCGTTGTCTACGATCTCACGAAACCCACGTCTCTCATAAAAGCTAAGCACTGGGTCGCAGAGCTGCAACGACAGGCGTCCCCCGGAATTGTCATCGCGTTGGTCGGAAACAAACTCGACCTTTGTGCTGAGTCCTCCGACTCTGAAGCAAATATTCCCACTCCTTCCGAGAACGCGGAGAGTGAAGGCACCGAACCAGAGGAGGCTGAAGCTACGGAGAATGGAGACGCGAGAAAAGTGCCTACACGAGAAGCAAAATCGTACGCAGAAGAAGAGGGTCTGTTGTTCTTCGAGACAAGTGCGAAATTGGGCACGAATGTGAGCGATGTGTTTACCGCTATCGCCAACGCTATTCCGGAGAAAGAGTTGAAGCCTGGGAAGGTTGCGGGCGCGGGACGAGGCACTGATTCGGCCATCTCCAATGCCGCAGGAAGCGCAGGACAAGCTACGGTCAATTTGGCGGATCGAGCAAAGCAACAGAAGGATAACTGTGCATGCTAGATGGAACATTGGGCGACTTGTTGAATAGAGTTGTTGTCTATGGTCGCGGTACGAATGGAGTTAGGAGTTCCCTTTTAGTCAGTACACGGATCAGACGCTGTCGTTCATGCCTGCAAAGCGGCAGTACTGCGTTACGGCGATCGAGACCACGGCGGCCGGTGAGAAAGTCTCTCGACAAAACAATAAGAGTAGACGCACGAGCCCTTATGTGATTCTCATATGAAGCCTTGAACTGGTCAGTACCTCGGCGAAACTCGATATCCTATTCACCTGTTCCCTTACTTGCATTCATGATCTGAAGGAGGCCTGCTGTGGTTGATCCTCATCAAGAACCATCAAAGTCAATGAGGGGGTCTCTTAGTTGAGGTAATGATATCCTGCCTGAGTTAACGGGACCCTTGGGCGCATCAATAGAGCAGGACGGTGAGGCCAATTGCCAGAAAGCAGTGGATTCAGGCGAGGAGCATGCCAACATTGCAAAGCCTGAAGCTGATGTACTCAATGAACGCTTAGATTATACTTGTGCTTGACGACCAATGTGATCGAGGGCCTCGTCTTCATCCTGTCCAAGCTCGAGCTACCAACGAAACGTGGCCGCGGACTCATAATGATGTATCGAGATCTTGCTAGTGACTGTCTGCTTTCATGACAGTACTTATGTGGAGACACAGTAACCCTGCCTCGACTCTACTAGTAGTGGTGAACACTGTCCCAGTCAGTGCGAGAGTCGAGACTACAGTATAACACTGTGCAATAATAAACTCTTACTTACTTTATACCACTAGGATGAGACACTAGACTAACCCTTGATCTAGCGACTTGGCCCACGAAGCACCGCCTAAATTGGAAGACTGGGAAAGTATACGATGTGACAGGTATATCTATAACCGCACAGACCGATAGCCAGAGCTAGATAGTAGCCCGTTCGACAGTGCCAGTAGTGGCACGGAATCGTGGAACACGAGTATCGTGGGGCAAAGTTTCCCTAGAAGCGGAACTTTCCTATCACGCATTGCTGCCTTGAAGTTAGGCGAACGTGAGCTGATGCCTTGGTCTCGTTTTTTGTCGCGTGCGGAGAGCAGGCGCGAACTTCGTCCTGAGGCTCGGACATGGCGTGCCGATACTCTAATTGAAGAGTGATTGCAGGTACCAGCACATCATGGCACGAAGCTCGAGGCTTGCCGCGCAGGCTGCCAGAGCATCATTGCGTAAGTGTCTCAAGTCTAAACAATAAGTCAAGTCACGCTCACAACTTCAGAAACGCCTATCCCTAGACTGTCAGACAACGAGGATGAGGACATGGCCGATGCGCCTGCCACCGATGCGCCCACTCCGCAAGAGGGTGAAGATGAAGATAACGAGGACGACGAGGACGACGAAGAGCAGAACGAACCCGAAGAAGCGCCAACACCGTCGCGACTAGAACGCTCTACACAGTCGACCCCAAGACGGAGAGGGCGGCCAGCCAGAGGCAGAGGCAGAGGCAGAGCGCGAGTGCAAGCCCTGAGGCGCGAGGGCTCGGAGGACGGGAACGACACATCAGATACGCCTGCGCCACGGCGAAGAGGCGGCTTTCGCGGGCACCGGGGTGGGAGATGGGCAAACCGCCGTGGAGGGCCAGCCCGCGCAACGCAAGTCCCTGTCGATGAAGATGGCAACACGCTGAACGTAGCAAACGACGAGATTGAGCTCCCTGAAGACCCAGAAGGTGAAGAGAAGATCAACAAGAATGGCGAACTACAAGATGGGAGAGAGTATCGTGTGAGGACGTTTACTTTGCTTGGAAGGGGTGAGCGGCTTTACATGTTGTCGACGGAACCTGCTCGATGTATCGGCTTTAGAGACTCTTATCTGTTCTTTCAGAAACACAAACACCTCTACAAGATCATCATTGACGACGAAGAGAAACGAGACCTGATTGAGCGCGACCTGATCCCGCATTCGTACAAAGGACGCTCGATTGGCGTTGTCACAGCTCGATCGGTCTTCCGAGAGTTTGGCGCCAAGATCGTCATTGGCGGCAAGAAGGTTGTGGACGACTACGACGTAGCAGCGGCTCGAGAACGAGGCGATGTCGAGGGTGAACTCGCCGTACCGGAGGATAGAATCCCGACTACTGGCGAGAACTACAACCGCAACCAGTATGTCGCATGGCACGGCGCTAGTGCTGTATACCACACGAATGCACCCAGTGTGCCAATGCAGAACGGAAAGCCCGTTGAAGGCAAGAGGAAGCGAATTGCTGTCACAAGCGACAATTGGATGCTTGAGCATGCAAGAGATTCAAGTCGATTCAATTCCACACTGCGCGCAGCTCGAGACGACAACAGGGAAGGCGTGTACGATATTCACACAAACACGATGCAGTGGCCGAAGCACCTGCAGCCAACTCATGCGCGGTGGGAACAGGTCAGCTATGATGAAGACTCGCACGACGAGGAAGTCGAGATACTCAGCTCAAAGTTCTCGAAGCTGAACCCCGTCTATGCGCGCAACTTCCGGATCCACGATCTTTGCGCGGAGAGCGCTCCTTCATCGACTATGCCAAACCCTGGCCTGGGGGCGGAAGGACATAGTCTCGCTGCTATACCAACAGACATTCTGGACGAATTGCCTGCTGATTGCCGCGAAGCATTCGACAAAGCAGCCGAGGATGAGATGAATTGGCGCAGTAGGTGGTTGAATGAGAGCATCGATGGGCACCGGGCGCACATCTTGTCGTCTGTTGACTGGTATCCGAAATAGACACCAACAGTGGTTCGTGGGGATCACTTTGTGAGGTGTGATCACTACTTAGCGACGGCGTTTGGCGTGCTGAGATTCTGGCTCGATGCTAATGAGCAGCGACTCAGATGATGTCGGGTTGACATGCATGAACGCACCAGCAAGTGGACGAATGCCTAAATGTCAGAAGGTGTGATTAAGCTACTGCTCATGCAGAGACTTGGTCAGCAGATGCCGTGAGGGCGAGTCTGGCTCACATCAACCTGCCGGGGCAACTCTTGCTTGACGTTCGGATAAAAAAATTCTATGACCAAGCCTCCTGCCACATGAGATTCGTCCGTTTCTTCGATCACAAGATCCGTGGAGGCGGTGCTCAACCGATTGCTGCCACTCTGTTCATGTTGACAATCATGGGTCTGTCGGTCTCAGAGCAGGAGACACCAACCAAGCACGATTGCGTAGAGAGCCCCTCAGGCACGTGAAGCACGGCAGCTCTGGGAACAGTCACTGCGGCCGGATGCTCCAGTTCCGTCTGCACCTGCACGCTCTCACTCCGACAAAGTTTTTATGCTGCAGCATGATGAACGAACCAGCGGCACTTGTTTGACCGTGAAATCGAGCCACTGTCTCTATCAGATTACAAGGATGATCATGGCGAGTAGTCACAGCGATCACAGTCCAACGGGCGTACTGAGCATAGCAAAGGCATAGATTGTGTGTCAGTACTGTTGTAATCAGCAGCGCAAGGATCGGACTTGCAACTGAACTCTGCCATGGGATGACTCGCGACGATAGTGTAAGCGAAGACGCCGACATCTGAGAATTATTCACTGATTGATACGGAACATCTGGTTCCAGAGTACGTGACTGGTCATTGCTGGTCAACGATCACGAGCAAGTTATTACCGAAAACGAGCATTCCATCATGGCTTCTGTTAGTCAGGCTATCTAGGTGGTCTACGTGCACTATGGCCATTAACTACCTAGTAGGCCTACAGAAATGGGTGGCTCAGCGAATCTGTTGGCCGATCCAGATTCACACTTGATGACCACGATGCAGTGGCACTTTGGCTAAGAATAACGCGACGGTATTCCTCCGAAGCCTCTGCCTACCAAGGGCCATTGGCGGTGTCCGGCGAGAATCCGGCGATCATGTGCCAAGTTCTGAATACAGATTTGTTTTGTCTCATCTCAAAGAACAAAACCTTGGTCCTGCATCAACAATGAATGCCATATGCTCGTGTACTGACCAGATTGCCGGTACCGCTCGAGGGAGGAGAAAAGGAAATGAAGAAAACAGCTCAGGTTGGGTGCCGATCCAGCTGAAGCCAGCCCTGGCCTACCTACCATGCTGCCTGTGTTAGGTAACGCTTCTGACGAACAGTGGCCAACCATGGAGCACAAAGATGCGATTCGAAAGCCTAAGACCGCCCTGGTTGGAAGAGCTGCGCACGTAATTGGTCTTGGTCTCCCCATCCAAATCGTCACCACGCCGAGTAGGCTTCCTTGGATGGGACTGGTTCTCCGTGAGCTTGTCTTTGTGCCCTCGCCTCCCTGAACTTAGCTGCGGTTCTTCTTGCGTGCCTAGTCTTTCCGTACGGTATCGGAGTAGTCTAGAACTAGTGTTGCATTTTTGCTCTCTCGCAGAATTCATAGACGTTGCAGGTGTAGTGCGGCCCGCCTTGGTTTCTGTGAGGTCGGGCTCATGCATCACACTGCAGTTGCTCCTGCTGCTGCCGAGTTCTCAGTTCTCTTCTCGACTCTTCACTCTTCACATTCCCCTCAACCCGTTCTGAATCTTTTGCAGTCCAGCCATCCTCAACCCTCAAGCGATTGATCTGCTCGGCGTGCTATCATCCTACCCGTACCACCCAAGTAGCTTGGAAAACGCATACGTTTGACCGCCCTGACCAAGGAAGCTGCGCAATTTAAATTGTGGGACAGTCAGCGTAATTGCCACAATTTCCACGAGACGACGACACTACGCCGCCATTGTCTCAAGCTCGCTATTCTAGGATCGATATCATCGCCTTAGGTTCGCTACTGAGCCGTTGTCGTGGCAAGGGCAAATCATCCCACTGCAATTGTTCGATCCATCCAGTATCGGTCAGCTCAGCAGCCAAACGCTAAAAGCCGGAATCATCTCTTAGTGGCTGTGTCGCCTCGCCAAACACAGTTCTTCCCTGCCTGTTGGCTTCGACTTCTTGTTGGCTGGAAGAACATTGGTTTCTGGACGTTTGCATCTGCCTGCCGTATCTTTCCATCGCACATACGACGTCGACTTGGTCACTGCGCCTACAGACCGCACCTACTTCCGACATCTGAGTTGCCTGGAGGTCATCGGGAATCCTTGGTAACACTGTATGTCTTTACCCGCACTGTGATTACGGGTCTGGATCTTGCGTACGCCTGCACCGGGCTTCTCGCTCTCGCACCTTCAGCTGTGGCATCTACTGACCTGCCATCCTCCTAGGCACACCGCCGAAGACGTCCTTCCTGCTACGAACTTCGGAATAGACGAGCTTTTCACTAAGTCTTGTCGATTTATCCATTTACGCGAAGCTACACTAGCCAACGCCCGTTACAAACGTCACAACAGTCTGATTCTTTGCAATCAATACTAGACCTCCGTTTGCTCGACCTGCAGTTGCGGTCATCTAGAAACATAAGTTTCGTCGGCTCTCAAAGAATTGGTACTTACTACCTACACATAATCTGTCAACCTTTTATGACTGGTCTTTAAATCGAGCATCGCGCATTTTCTAAAGCCTCGGCTTTCGACGCCTTTCGCGTCCATCGTGGCCAGACGTACGGTCTGTGCCATCAATTCATCCTCTAAGTATGTCCGCCTACAACAGATGGGGCCCGCAGGCTCCCAACATGCGGTTGCCTCTTACACCGCCTGAGTATCGGACGAGTTACCTGAACGCAATGAGCTCAGCCACCGAAGATGTTCATGGCTACTATCCGTCACGCTCTCAGCAGTCCAGGCATAGCTACACCGCAAGAGACTACAATGATCCCTATCAACAGGTGCCTGCATACTCAGCCCATCACGCTCACAATCGCTCGAAGCAGATGCCAAACGTCCCGGACTACACGATGAATTACCCTCAACCTCTTCCTGTACAATACCACTACGCACCCGCCACTGTACCGATTCTGCCTCCCATTCAGGTACCCGATGAGATGAAATATGCTCCTCACTACCCACATTCACATGTTGAGACGAAGCAAAAGGAAGACAAACCTACTGGGGGGGTTGCGCAGCACCTCGACTACGAGATGGAGATGATGGCCAGTTTTGTTGCTGAGATGTGTCAACAGATGGTTTCGCGAATCAGTGCTTCTCCCTCACCCCAGTTTCGGAAATACGTATCGCAGATCCTTTCATCTACACGATTACCGAGTTCAACGATTATGCTGGGCTTGTTCTACCTTCAAGAACGAATGAAGTTCGAGAAGGCAGATTTGAGCGCATCATCTTCGCTGATGAAGATGTTGACGACATGCTTGTTGCTTGGCAGCAAATTCCTCGACGACAACACTTTCCAGAACAGATCATGGGCTGAAGTCAGCAATATACCTGTCCAAGAGCTCAACGCCATGGAACTCGCCTGGCTCAAGGATTTCAACTGGGAGATCCACGGACTCATGTACGATCCGGACCAAGGATTCTTCATGTGGATCGAGCATTGGCACTCGTACGAAGAGAAGGCACAGCTTGCTCAGGCACGGAACACCCACAAGCTGACGCCCATCAACACGAACTTGTCGCGACATCCACATATGCACCAGTCGCTCATGTCACCGGAAGGACCCATTCCTCCTCAGTACCAGCATACCTCACACTACGATGTTGCATGGCCTCGACCCCATGTTTCGGAGTATTCTCCACCTTCGACACACCACAGTGGTCCAACCACACCCGACTACTACAACAACAACTGGCACTATGCTACCGTTGCAGACAACTACTCACGAGCATCGTGGAATGCTCCTAACAAGTCTGCATACTCTGCGCAAAGAGCACAGGTCTCACCTTACTACGCTTCGCGATACAGTCAAGGATACCAACACATCAATAACTGGTCCCCTCACGGAGCTCATTGTGGATGTAGCCTCTGCAGTAAACCATCTGCAGACTACTACATGACTCAGCCGGGCTACCACGTCCAGTCAGTGGTTGGTTGAAGCTGTACAGAAGAACTAAGCGTTGGAAAAGTTATTTGACTTCTTTCAAAACTGTTTTAAATACGTTTATCACCATCTTGCCGGCCGTCGACTGCATGCTTCTTAAGCTGCATCAACTGGCTGCTTTCTGCGGAAAGGACAAATTCATCACCCATGGCGAGCGTTCATCTCGGATTTTCAAGCGATATTCACGATATTAACGATGGGAAACTTGCAATCATTTGATTCACACATTTTCGATCACGCATGATCTCGGAACGAGCGGTTTGGAGTCTTTCGTCGTTTCACAACTTTTATGACTATGGTGTTGGAGTTTATGGAGGAAAAGTTCACTAGACACTTCAGTTGTCTCGACTGCACACATCGATCACTACTGCGAGCACATTCGACACTTGCTAGACTCGTCGCTCTATCCCGTCGCTCATTCTCAAACTTTTCACGACAACAGGAGACATCACCAAAAAACTGTCCGCCCATCACGAACACGGATCTGGGGCGAGACAATATGCATCAATTTTTCTTTACAGGTCTTTAATCACGCTAGGCGGGTGGTAGAGGGCCATTTTACAAGCGCGTGGCTTCCAGCCATAATCAGTCATTGCGAGGGAGGACACGAGGAGCGAATTGGCATTTACTGGCACCCGGGGGGCAAGACGACGGGGTAATTGTCGTCTTCGAAAAGTGCATGTTTATGGGAAATACCCAATAGATCACATACAGCTGTTATCGTTGCAATGAAGATTCTAGACAATCACTTTCTGATTTATCCATTGACCCTTCGTAGTGGACACTGTATCTTGTGCAGTAAGGTGTAAATTGACCACCGATCGACGTTTGTAGAAGTCGCTACTCTGATATCATTGGCAGGCTCCCGGTGTACACGTACAGCCTTGGCACGTGCAGCCTTACGCCTCAGCAGCCGTTCGGCCCTGTGATCGATTGACATGCAGCGCCAGTAGTAACCCTGCTATTCGTCCTCTTCATAAGTCAACGCGACACATCACTCTCCTATACTAGACGATCTTTCGGAATCCTTCGTCCATCGTCGTCGGAACGCCACTACCACTAGTTTCCTCGCCTGTCCGTGAACACTTCAAGCAAGATGTCTACTCTCGAAGATATCGATGATCTTGAGCGCGATGAGAAGGAGCAGAAGAAGGACCAAGATGGCGAGGACAAAAAGCAGACGAATGGCCAAGGTGGCGATGCTGAGATGAAAGATACTGCAGACAAGAAAGAAGACGAGGACCTAGTAGACGAGGAGATCTTCCAATCCAGTACCAGAGACGTGATCAATAGGCGGCGGTTACTGGAGAACGAACTGAAGATCTTGAAATCTGAATTTGCCCGGCTGAAGCACGAGGAGTCTACGATGAAAGAGAAGATCAAGGACAACCTGGAGAAGATCGAGAACAACAGGTAAGCAGATACGCAGATCAACGCACGCACTGCTGGGATTGCACCATTGACATTCGCTCCAGGCAATTACCGTACCTTGTTGGCAACGTTGTGGAACTGCTGGACCTCGACGTTGAAGCAGAAGCCGCAGAGGAGGGAGCCAACATCGACCTAGACGCCACTCGAGTTGGCAAGTCAGCAGTCATCAAGACCTCGACCAGACAAACGATATTCTTACCCTTGATTGGCCTCGTAGACCACGAGAAACTCAAACCCGCAGATCTGATAGGTGTGAACAAAGACTCCTACTTGGTCCTCGACACCCTACCTGCTGAGTACGACTCGAGAGTCAAGGCTATGGAAGTCGACGAGAAGCCAACAGAGAAGTATACAGACGTTGGAGGTCTGGACAAGCAGATTGAAGAGCTGGTCGAAGCTGTGGTGTGGCCGATGAAGGAGGCCGAGCGCTTCAAGAAGATTGGCATCAAGGCGCCCAAGGGTACGTCTACCACCCAGCACGCATTGTATTGACCACCATGCTAACTATATTACAGGCGCTCTGATGTATGGGCCTCCTGGTACGGGAAAGACACTCCTCGCTCGTGCATGCGCTGCTCAGACCAACGCTACCTTCCTGAAGCTGGCTGGGCCCCAGTTAGTGCAAATGTTCATTGGTGATGGTGCCAAATTGGTTCGAGATGCATTTGCTCTGGCTAAAGAGAAGGCACCTTCAATCATCTTCATCGATGAGCTAGATGCCGTGGGTACAAAGCGTTTCGACTCGGAAAAGAGTGGAGACAGAGAAGTACAAAGAACCATGTTGGAGCTCCTCAACCAGCTTGATGGCTTTGCTTCAGACGACCGCATCAAGGTACTCGCCGCCACCAATCGTATCGATGTGCTTGATCCTGCGCTGCTGCGATCAGGTCGTCTGGACAGGAAAATTGAATTCCCGTTGCCGAACGAGGAGTCAAGAGCACAGATTTTACGAATCCACTCGAGGAAAATGACGGTCGATGAGGCCAACATAAATTGGGGTGAATTAGCGCGGAGCACGGATGAGTTTGGTGGCGCTCAGCTCAAGGCTGTCTGTGTCGAGGCTGGCATGATTGCGCTGAGGAAAGGGCAGTCGAAGATCACGCATGAGCACTACGTTGATGCGATTGCCGAGGTGCAAGCGAAGAAGAAGGATACGGTCAATTTCTATGCTTAGTGGGTGGCATTTGGAGGCACCAGTCAGGTTCGATAGAGCAAGCGCTGTACAAGGCATAATGATGCAGTGCAATACCATGATTGTTTGAATGCTTGCGTTTGACTCCTGCACAATTTCCCCTCGCCTGGGCTGTGCAAGTACCAGTTAGACTTCTCGCGTAAGGCGTGCTTGGGTGTCCCCAGGGCGCCACCCTCTTATTGCGGGGACCTAGGGAGGTGCGAGGGTCAGGGCTTCTAACTCACCTCTGGAAGCCTCCCTGCGTACTTATTGCCCGCGATTTTAGAGTGACCATCTCTTCTCGATTAGTACCATCCCGTGCCTTCCCTTGACTTCTGTACGTCGACGTGTAGATTGAGATCAGTGGGACCTGTCGCTTTCATTGTCGAAGATCCTGTTGGCATAGATATTGATTGGTCTCGTTTGTATTTCGACCACAAGCATTGTCAATACCCTCGGTTTGTGTACCACCGAAAGATCCTCCTTGCGCCATACCGGCCCCAAGCTCTTGCCCCGTCGCTTTGCCAGGGCCATGCTTCACAGCGATAGCCTGTCATTTTTCCGCCCGTTGACACAGAAGACTAGATTCAAAGTCTACAGACTCGAGGAACCGGGGGAGGGAGGGTGGATATGTCCTATTTGCGAGGGCATCTTGAGTAAGGAAGTCTGTTATGTCGTTGAACTGTTGTAATGGAAATTCGTAGTGCTTTCGGTACCACCGACCATGAACGTTATACGGTCGTCTCGTATCAACCTGAATGCTCTCTGCTTGGTGAGCTCGTGCCATCGCCGAATGGATAGCCCTTGCGCTAGTTTGCCTCATCTGGCAGAACGCGTTTGAGATGTTGTCGTAGAGGATCTTGCAGGTGAGAGGGGCTTTCGATAGGATTGGCTAACGCGGTGGTTGGAGTGTCTGCCATCAAGAACGCCAGGGCCTTCTGTTCGTAACCATCGTCATGAACCACAACTTAACCCACGAAAGTATGCGCTTTCATGTTCGGAAAGACACCGATGGCGGCGCCACGGTCTTTGATACATCTGCGGCTGCGTTGTTCGTAGTAGCTGGCATTACTCCTTGCCAGGTCTGATCTTGTGTGGTTGTACCCTGTGCCCAGTCGGTAAGTATATCATCTTCTGATCGTCTCCAATTCATGCGTTCCAAATTAGCATGAAGTTAGCTCTTAGTCACATTTTGGGAGCCTCCACATACTTGTCGTGCTCGCTATCCTTATGACTGTGCTGGGGTATGTGTTTATTCAAACGCTCCTAGAAGCTTGGTTTGTCAATATCGAAGGTAGTGCCGGCATAGATACCAATCCTTTCATATCATACTCACAGGCAGTGCCTTTCGTTTCAAACCCAGCCAGAAGATCACCCTCGCGCCATACACACTCTGTCGTAGGGTCCGCGATCGTCAGGGCTCTGAGTGCCGGAACTACCAGATCAACAATTGTCTCGTGTGGCCGTGGCTTGCGTCCGTCTCATTGCCAAGCATGGGAGAGCACCGTATCCAGAGCGGCTCTATCTCTAGAGAAAATTGCTTTAAGATAATGACCACGTCATATTCATGCAATTCATGATAGGAACAGGAAAAAGACTAACGATGCCTGCAGTAGACTTTCGAACTCTTTGGATGAACGAACCGACCCCGAATAAGATTCTCTGAAAGCCGACGTACAGTGGAAATTTGAAGCTGTTGAACTAGAGTTCGAAACCCAGCCTCGACGACGGGTATACAGCCAAGCAGTCATGGCATGTTGTTCGAGCGCGGGCCAGCCATGCAGATCTCATTACTGGGGTACTCCCAAGGGCACAACGTGGATCACCTGTGAGTCAGTACAGAACGCTCCTATCCTGCTCCTTCTTCGCCTTCCATTGCTCGACTCAGTATCTGTTGACTCGTGTTTGTACTTGGGCGAGTGCCAGAATTGAAGGCTCAGATGACGCGTTGTCCTGTGAAGCAAGAATGTACGCAGAACGTGGTGCTAGCTCGCAACCCTGTTTGTAGGAGAACCTCGATAAAGGCACACCATGTCATTGGACGTATGCGGGGCTTTGGTTCTGACAACGAGGAGGTATTAGTTCGGAGCTCTCTTGGCAAATTCTTAGAATGTATCACAGGTCTCGACAAACAGTATTTGATGTCATTCTGCGATTAGATAGCAAACAACTGCCGGACTTGCATTCGAGTCTGATCTACGTTCGGAAGCTCTAAGTGCTGGTTGCCGTAGCGAGCAAACGCTAGCGGACAGGCATTTGTTGCAATTCTTACAAAAATTGACAACTAGAAGCTCACCGCAGACTTGGGTCGACAGCGATGCCGCGTCTCTGCAGAGGCCAAAAGTCTGTTCTGAATATTGAGGCATTTTCAACATAGGCATGTTCAGCATGGGCAAACAGGCGCATATCTGGGAACGAAAGGTCAGAGTAGATGCAGGTACGATCTCCATGCCTGCGTTGTGCTGCAGTAGCGAAGCAATAGTCGACTTTGACAACGCATCACGACATTGTGCATGCTAAGCGGTAATGCAGACCAATGAGAGCACGAGCGCATCGTAACATAGCAAGTTAGGCTCTCGTCTACTCAGGTACAGAATTTACATCTGGCCCAGGACAGAGATATTGTATTGAAACAGTGGAAGCGCTTGCTTGCCATGAGCCGCTGAGGGCGTATCCGCAGTCCTTTCTTCGATCCACAAAGACCAACGAAGAGTTTGTCCGGGACTGCAGGCGTGCGGAGCCGTGCGGTTGTCGCACGGCAACGTTATCGACAAAGGATTCTCACCGACGCAACACGGACCTTGTTCGGACTGCTATCTCCATGCAAGCAGTTTGCGTAGCTCATATGCACGAAAATTGACTATCTTTACCCACAGAACGCCGGGAATCGCCAAGGGACGACGCCGTGACGAACAGGAGCAGCTGCAGGACTATAAAGTCTGTAGTCTTGGGTGATGAAGTACTGATAAAACGCAGAGAGTCCCACTATGTCGATAGCGTAGACATCAGTCTGCCAATGGTGTGACCAGGGTCAGCGAGCGGTCGGTAAAGTGCTTGCATGATCGCGTTCTCGGCGAGTCATGGTTGGTCGCGTCAGAGAAATCTCTGCATTCTTTCCCTAGTTTGCGCTCAGGCGATGATTCGTCGATTCTCGCGTTTGGGGCTCGCGGTATCTTCTGCTGCCCGAAAAGTTTGAGCTGCGTGGCATGCTACCGGACCAATCCTTGCTCCAACACTTGACCAAGTCGCCATCGCCCCAGCGCTCTGGCAGCGTTCCTCAATCAGAAACAGCGATTAGAGCCAGTCAAGTGGTGTACAAAGTAGCCTACGTACGTCTCAATTTAGGTCTCGATATTCCACCATATCGGCTGTCTCGATCCGGACTTCATCAAATCAGCCACATCATCACTGACCAAGGGTGATCTGCGTGGCCCAAGACCTAACCCTGCTAGATCAAGTTCAACCCTCCGCTTCGCGGGTCGGTCAACTGCAAGGCACCAAACGCTCATTCGTCGATTCAGCCAAGATTGCTCTCGGCCTTGTCGTTTCATCAAGCCCCAAATCTGGAGCCATGCTGTCAGGTACACGAATGGCCGACAACCTGGGATATGGAGCCATCTCTTTGTGAGTCTGACCATCACGCCGGCGCTATGCCACCTCAGTGGGTCCTGTGCTTGCTTCCCATTTCTCGTCCCCCTGCTAAGCGTTGTTTTCTTCCCTCCTTTCGACTCTTCACCTCTTTGTATACTATATCGTGCGCAGCGTGCTCTTTATCTCTTTCGGACTTTGTTCTCTCACACTCTTTCCAAAGCAGAAGATATCGTGTTCACTCTCTTCACGACATCCCGGCTTCCTCGCTATCACTTCGAAAGCATTCCGATCCTTCCATACCACTTGACTGCGATCTGTGATCCGCGTCCGCAGATACACTCCTTTGAAAGGCACAAATAACCTCACAAAACTCACAATGCACTTCTCAACCTCCGCATTGGTGCTAGCTACCCTGGCCATTGGTCAGGCCGCTGCTGCAACCATGTACCACGGCAAGCAGCACAACCATGCTGCTCGTCACTCTGACTTGATGAAGACTCATCTGTGTGTATGAACCTTAAACACATATGACATGTGCTGACTTGCTATAGTGGCCCACGAGCAATCCGGGCACGAGACACGAGCCTCATATCCGCAACCGACAGCAGCAACCTCATGAACCTCGGGTTCGCCGCTCTCGGTCTAAACCCTACCTCCTCGGGCAACACTCCTTGGATCGGTACAGGTGGCCAATTCACGAACGAGTTCATCAACTCGGCTGGCGAGGACCTTGTTCTTGTCATCTGGGGTGTCGCTGGCTCCTGGGTCAACGCCATCCAGCCACAAGTCACTGTCTCTATTCCCGCCAACAGCAGCCAGACCATCTCCTTCCCTGTCGGTTGGTCGGGCGGCTGGGCCCCAGTCTTCGGCGATTCCCAGCTCAACGACGGTCAGGTCCACGACACTTGGGGCGAGGGTACTTTTGCTCCGCCATACAGCGTTGTAGACGTCTCCCGAGAAGTCAACATGAACGGCAGAAGCATGTCCATCGTCACACCGCAATGCACCACAGATATGACCACTTGCGTCTTCATGTGCCAAGACAAGAGTGCAAGCAAGTGCACAACTGGCTACGAACTCGTCAACTGCGCCAGCGGGTCACAGGCTGGTGCTTACTACGGCACATATGACGGTGCTGACAGTGGTGGCTGTGGAGGTATGGGCAACAGTGCTGCTCTTCAGACATACTTCAGTTAGGCAATTGGTTGCTTGCCTGGGATGTGTCTTTTGGGTGTTTGGTGTCGCTCTGACTTTTGCAACCCGGAGGACATGTTCCGTGATCAGGCAATCGCAGGTCACGAACATGTCCTCGATGCCCTCGGGATTGCTGATGAATTTCTTTTGTTCTTGTCCTTCTTTTTCGCGAGCGCTAGGGGGTGGCAAAGACATGCTGGCTACTGCTGAAGCACTGTTGATGCGTGCGGAAACATCTTGGTTTATAGTTTTGATTTCATGCTGCATATTGATACCTATGTCGCAAGGTGCTGTTGGCGGATGCAGACTGAAGACATTTGTTCGGAGGCGGGAAATATAGAGCAGATACAGCGGGCGTGGACCACAGAAAAACAGATGGTTTTGATGAGCGTTCACAAGTGACAACAGAACAGATCCCAATGTTGAACGTTCTTTACATCTGTGCTATATCTTACTGCCGTACCTTTCGTATACTTTAACTACATGGTGATCTATGTTTTCTAACAGACCTCGCTGTTTGATGCGATCACGACAACCAGATTGCCCTGGCTGGGTTGTTATGTCTGCTTCGAGTCATGTTGCCAAAGCACGACTACCCGCATTGACCTGAACAACAAGCTCCAATTTCTGGGTTTGGGTTTGTACCACCAAGCCGACATGCCCTGTTTCGATTGTGCACAACCAGTGGAGAGATGCACCTGATGCGTCTCGCTCGGGCATCGCACCGAGTCACGTCCATGCGAGTGATCTGGCAGAAGCGTCTGAACTTTATCGTGCTTCCCAAGCGCCATCTCAGATTCTCGGTCTACTGCACGTTATCTGTGAAGATCTCCCTGGCATGCAAGCGCTGTCTAACACTTCAAACATCAAGCATGCAACCCAAGTCAAACGACCCCTGGCTGACATGGCGCTGTCTGGATCTCGTGGACGAGCCCTTTATGGTTTTTGATCCGAAATACACACAAATCATGTAGCGGCGCAGTGAGCCGAAACAGGAGATTTGGGGGTCTGTTTGGGGTCTCAGCCCCCTTCTCCGACCTTGAAACAGGGATACAACATTGTCCTCGGCCGTGCACCAATGCCCCATAGGTACCAGCCGCGTTATCGTGCTGCGTGTACCTTACGCGTCGCTCTAGGGTCCATAAGGTATGCTGGCGCCGACTCCCGATTCTGAAATGTAGAATGTGATCTGCGTACAGATGGGTTGTCATGTCAACGAGCAAGACGAGGAGCTTGGTAGAATTCCACACTGACCAAATCTAGCCTTGGAATGCGGTGCACTTGCGCTCTCAGTGCCTTCGCCATTTGTGGCTGCGTTATTTAGTAATTGACGGCTACGGGTCAACGCTATCTCTGAAGCCAAGTTTTCGTTCCTGCACATTGTCCGATGAAAGGAGACTTCCTTTTTTCTGCACACGAACGATAGATTGTCCGAAAGGGTTACTAGATCTCGGTCCACAAAAACTCAATCGGTGCTCCCACTCAATTATGGGCTTGCTTCACGTCCTCAGGTTCTCTGAGTCAGAGCATTAAGCTCCAGTTCGAGCTCACACGGATGAGCTTGAGATGATGACACGGCATCTGCAACAAATACAGCATCGTTGGCAGATGCTGTCGTCGGCTAATTCTGCTCTCCAAGAGACAGTCAATCCATGAATGTACTCGAGAACCACGTGGATACATACCTTGAGAAGCAGTCTTCAAGCCAAACCCACCACAAGTAACTCCCCAGCATGGTCAGGGCAAGCATAAGAGGTTCTCGACTACTGACACGTATCGATCAGAAGCTATACCAGCCAAATTAGGGATTTCGCAGCAAGCACTTCTCACCATATTTGTTAACGATGACAGCACGCCGACATCATGACAGTCACCAGGCACATTCCCCTCACCGGAGCAAGCAGCGGCTCGGGACTCGCTTACATTACAAACACCTCTCCATCCCGGACTAGTCTTCGAGCAAGCCATCTCTCATGCTCTACATACGTGCTGCAAGCCGCGTAAAGCTTACTTCCCCCCTCCCCTCAGCAATAACCAGCGACACCCCACCCAACAAAATCCACATCACCGAAGGTGAGCTCACAGACGAAACTGCCTTGCGCATGGCCTTGTCAGCCAATGGCGCCTTCCCAAAAGTCACGTCTCTTGTCTGTGTGCTGATAGCATATGTCGATCTCTAGCACTTTCTCAAGAAGAGCAAGCCTGCACCTATTGCTGATGACCTGAGAGATACTGTCGTTCCAGCGATGCACGAGATGGGTCTCAAGCGGGCCCTGGTCTCTAGGACGCCCTCTTTTCGGGTTCCAGGTGAGAACGAGCAGATGAGCTAGGCGTGATACATGAACGGTATGCTTCCGGCAATCGTCGTTCCGCAAGGAGTCACGGAGATGAAGGGTATTGCCCATACTATGACGGACAACACGTCAGGGGTCAGAGCAGAAGCAGAGCTTCGAAGCGACGGTATCCCAGATTCTGTTGTTGCAGAACGAAGTAGAGAGCTGGAAGTCAGAGCTTCTGTGCTCGGTAGGAAAGGCAACAAGTTGGACTGGACGCTAGTCGGAGGAGCCTGACTACATGGCTGTTGAAGGAGTTAGATGAGCAAGAACGGGCTGGGAAGTTGCCGTTGCTGTGCAATCTGGTCCTCCAATGAAGGTTTGACCACTGCTTCCTCTCTACAAGCCGAGTCACAAGCCAACTGAATATATTGAGCCGGACATCCGACTGTGGATCATGGTTCGAGCACCGTCTCGAGGTCCTCTCGCAAGGCTGCCACGGATATCTTGTGTCTTTGCTGTTATCTAAACCTTCTATTCCGCCATTATTCGATCGCTTCGTTGAACACATGAACCATTATCGCGATCGGAGTGCTGAGCTGATATACAGTCTTGTAGGTGCCAGCAATCAGCCGCTGGCTTGGTACGAGGAAACCATTGCCCCCCCATCGATGTCGACGACTCGACAGTCACCAGACCATTCTGTGACGATCCTGGCTAGTATTGATAGTCTACACGGAAGTGGCTGACCTAATGCGCCGAAAACAGACTGGCTGTTGATCGACTCCCCCAAACTGGGGCTATTAAGATGTTTCTTTTTCTGCAGGCAACGTTCACTACCCCAGGTTTGGTGATGATGTTCCTCTCCCAGGTTGCGTATCATCTTCGAGACTACTGACAACTGGAAGATCTGCAAAAGCCGTTGCTGTGTCTCCAAGAACAGCAGGTATCAGCATGGATGGCGTGAAGTTACTCAAGTTTTGTCGAGGCAGATACTTGGTTGCAGTCTCCGCAACATGATACGCACAAACACCGGGTCTGTGAAGGGCGGAGAAGAGATGCGAAGCTCACGTATAAGAAGTGCTGCTTCGTCGACTATGGAAGGGCTTTTTTCCATCAGCAGCAAGACCAGCAAGACCAGCAAGACCAGCAAGACCAGCAAGACCAGCAAGACCAGCTTCCACCTTACCCAAGTCACTCTTCAAACCTATCTAATCAGACGTCCATCCTCTTCACCACAAGCACTTTATTAAACACCACCAACATGCGTACCTCAATCATCTACAGCGCGATCTTCTCCACAGCTGTTATCGCAGGTAAGCCCTCCAGCCCTGGCTCCGGACACTGGTCACTAATGTACATGTCAGCGCCCATCCTTGATGCCACACTGGACAAAGTCACAGACGAGGTCACAGATCTAGTCGATGACCTCAAGACAACCCTCACAGGAGGCACTTCTGGCATTGTCAAGCGCCAGACTGAGGACCTCAACGAGCTTACCAGCGCACTTGGGCTTGGTGACTTGACCCTGGACCTGGGCCTCGACGACCTCACCGACAAGCTCGATGGCCTCACCGACAGCCTCGACACCTCAACCATCACCAAGCGCCAGGGCAAAGAACACAGCCGACGCCTCCTCGGCCTGGAAAACCTCCTCAACACCATCACCGGCCTCCTCACCGATGCCACCGGAATGACCACCAACCTCCAATCCACCCTCACGGACCTCGCAAACAACCCCGAAAACGCCGACGCCCAAGGCACCATGGCAGACGCCGAGAGCCAGGCCAACTCCCTCCTCGCCAAGGTCCAGGAGATCGTCAACAGTGCCGACTCCGGTTCGAACCTCTCTACGCTGCAGTCCTCGATGAACAGTCTCTCGGACAAGGTTAGCGGGCTTGTACAGCAGGTCCAGTCCCTGTCTGATGCTGGTGTTGCTTCCGACGACATGACTACTGAGATCCAGGGTGTGCTCGCGCAAGTTTTGGCGCTTATAGAGAACTTGTTGTCTGTGTAGATGGAGGTGGGACCGTTCTGAGTCAGGTTAGTGAAGGATCAAGGGAAAGTGGGGGATGGGCTTCGAGTTGAAGTACATTGTGCGGCGGCAGAACAGGAAGTCCCATGAAACCACATGAGAACATAACTTTGGTGTTGTACACAGCCTCTATCGATGTTAGCATTGCGATAGGATACCTAAGTCTTTTGGAGAGCCTTGCATTTCAGAACATCCATCGCCTACTAGTGAATCGGTTTTTGGTGAAACTGTCATCTCACGACTGGTCTTCTACTGTAATGCAAGCACCGCGAGCTACTTCTGCAGCAAGCCCATGGTCCTTACTATAGCTAACGTTCGCTGGTCACGAACATACTGTAGAGTCCTACTGTTTAGAACTCCTGAATGGATATTGCAGGGTGAGAGCGAGACAGACAAGAACGGTGGGAAAATCAAATGGCCTCAACGGGTGTTGTATTGGTTGCTTCTGTGCTTTGCTAGAAGTCTGCATGGTTATTCTGAGAGTACTGATGACAGAAACGTCACTTGTCGCCGCATTGCGAGCGAGCTCAAGTGTGCTCTCACGCCATCAAATGGCTTGTGCGCTTAAAGCTTTGACTGTAAGTAGGCTCTGACACATCCTTATTTCGACCTCTCTCGTACAAATGCTCCAGTAGAGCTATGCCTCTTCGTTGACATGCCGCGCGACTATTGATTGACGGGAATGTATTGTGGTTGGTCGTGGTTGCTGGAATTTCGAGCCTACCAGGCACTGCCCGTAGCGATAGGAGCCGGGGTGAAGCTCTGAGCACCTCCAACGGAAGCGTGAGCATTCATATCGTCAGCCCAGTCTCCACCAGCAGGCTCTCTTTCTGCGAACTTGTTGCTTCCTCTGGCCCAGTCGTTGGCTTCGTTAGCAGGAGCAGAGCTCCCTTCTGCAACCCACTCACCAGTCACACCATCAGCGTCAGCATTGTTGTTCATCCAATCATCACCTCCGCCACTAACGCCAGCACCTTGGTTGGCCCAAGCGCCATCACCAGCGGCAGTAACAGCAGCAACACCTGCGTTGTTGTCGCCCCAGCCATCGTTACCACCTTCTGCACCAGCCTCACCACCGTTCTGCTGATCTTGCTCTCGTCGCTTCTTCTTCATATCCTTGAGCCACTGGTTCTTGTCATCGACAGCCTTGTGCAGGTCTTTGTCGAGGTCTTCCATGTGTTCCCGCATCTCGGCAAGAGTACACATGTAGTCGATCTTCCACTCTTCGTCGCCGTCGAGCTTCCAAGCGAACCAGTGCTCGAAGATGGACTTGACGCAAACTTCTCGCAGATCGAGCTCGTTGAAGACATCATCGCCCGAGTCATAAGCTCTTCGAACGGTGTCGAGATCGACGAGGTGATCTCTTGCAAGGGGAAGGAGCTTTCTAACCATGAACTTGCCGAAGGAGGCGTGTGGGATCTGAAGCTTGTGTGCGACGACCATTGCGTCGATGAAGGGCTTCATGCCTGTTTTGTCGTCGATGAGGTCTTTGATCTAGAGACTGTTAGTATATGAGAGCATAAGAGACAAGACAGGAAGACTCACTTCAGGAGCGGGCGCCACAGTTTGCTCTTCTCCACAAGTCTTGATCCAGTTGAAGACAAACTTGTAGGCATCGAGAGGGAGACTGGTGTCGAGCATGAGATACGGTTCACCCTGATGAACGATCTTCTTGTAGATGTAGTCGCTACAGGTCGTGGCAACATCTCGCGGGACGTCTTCGATCTCAGTGCATGGTTTGACAGCCTTTGTCTTTGGATCTCTGGTGAAGATCTGCAGCTTCTTGCCATTTGGCTCAAGCCTGTAAAGAAATTAGTATCAAGGGATAGGACTGTAGCTGCATCGCTGACTCTGCTAGCTTCTTCTTGTTGATCTTCTTCTCTTGAATTTGCTGGGGTTGTGACTCCTCGACTTCACCAACAGCGCCACCTATCTCTGCGTTATCCCAAGTGTCTGCCATTTTGAACTATCTGGAATGTAATGTGGTAATGGTGTTACTGGAGAGTACGAGAAGAAGGTTTGTGGTTGGGGAGATTTGTGCGTAGAGGATCAATTTAAGGCTTAGAAACAAGGCTGTATTGTTGATAGATTGTCGAGGACCCTCGGGGACAGTGGAACGATATTCACGCTGTGAAAAGAGGGGCCAGTGAAAGGTCTTGAGGGTGAAGCAGCAGGAGGCCTCCCGCCATTGTTCCGGGATCCTCCAAGTCGGTGCCTACCAGACGATACCAGCTAGATCAAAATCATTCGATTGCATACAAGAAGCCCTTGATTGCTTCTCATAGGATCCATCTGATATTGTTCTGCGTCAAGTACGTTGCCTGAATCACTGCCATCGGCAGCGTATCCCATCCTTAAGTTGATCACAGAGGTTCGATTGTCATACCAACCGGCACTTTCCCCCTTCTCGTCGCCTGCATGTCCAAGCAAACACAGAAGTCTTCACCTGGCGCACACCCAAGACTGCGACTCTTCGAGGTAGGCGTAGTGACAATTCCACGCTGTTGTTTTCCTTCAACAAAGTCTAACATCGTCAAACGTGCCTTGTTACCGTCCTTCCGTCCTTTTGCCGTGCACTTTCCGTATGATGCATCAACCAGTGCATTGTATGTGACCGTCTTCCCGAGGTTCCTGAGACTTACTCGGCATCTTGAATTCAGCGGTCTTGTGGTCAGGAGCAATCAAGGTCCGGTTACTTCACGGTCAGATAGGGTCGTCTCTTGGAAAGCTTCAGCCCAGGCCTCCAGCTGCTGCAAGCGAAATCGACACGATCAACGATCAAGCGAGGTCTAGCCTAAACTGTAAATGGTTAGCGAAGCTGCAGCCGACGAGTTGTTCACGAGTGATGTTATTATTTCTCGACGTGTGGCCGTCATATCCTCTAACTCTGGTGCTAAGTTGAACGCGCAGTTGCTCCATCGATTCAGGTGATGGACTGATTGCTGACTTCGTACAACATGACATCAAGAGGTTGATCTGAGATAGGCATCCGCCATCCAGATTGACGATGAGCCAACCAACCAAGGTGTCTCTCTATCTTGTCAACAACGGCCATCGGCCCCTACCGCCAGCGCTACAAGGCCAAGAGCTCAGAAAGGGAAGAGCCATTGCAGATACACCCAAGAACCGTCCTCCCCAGATACGATTATTGAGCTATGCTTGCCACATCTGCACGAACTAGTGCTCATGAGGAGGAGTGCATGACCGCGCGAGTCGGATGGCAGACCAATCTGCTGGGTCCATGCTTCTGTGTCGGCGCCATCCGCCATGTTATCATATCGAGATGAGGGGAGAAGGACCAAGTCCGAGCCAACCCTTACCAGCTCTATGCTGCATTTCGTTGCTTATCACTGGTGGTGCGCTGCCAAGCTGAAGCCAAGGCCGCCAAATACGCCCAGAACGAGGGCCTCAACTTATCTCCAACCAATTGCGTGATGGAAAGGGCTCCGTTCGGGACAGGGTCGCGTCAAATTCTCATATCTTGAATATAAGATACTTGTAAGCACACAACGGGTGTTGCGAGCTACAAAAGTCGCTGGTCGACCCATCAGAGCTTTCGTTGTTCCTCGACCTTGAGCTCGACTCGGCATAAGCACTCAGGACCGATTCACCCGTTTCCGTCAACATGGGTTGGATTCAAAATACTAACGCTGCCGTGGCCCGTTCGGCGCTGGGTCATCGCCTTCGGCTGGAAGGTAGTGGGCATGTAAGCAAGCCAGTACGACATTGAAGTCGTGCCTTGTTGACAATCTGCGCAGCCCAGAGAACGAAAAGGATCATACTTCTTCACCGAGATTCGAGCTGGTCTTGCCACCTTCTTCGCCATGGCCTACATCATCAGCGTAAATGCGACTATCGTCTCGCAATCAGGAGGTACTTGCGTGTGCCCACCCGATTCTCCAGATCTTTGCGACAGTGATCCGGAATACATGCTTTGCGTGCAAGAAGTCCAACGAGATCTTGTTACCGCAACAGCAGCGATCGCCGCTCTGACGACCTTCTGCATGGGTCTCTTCGCTAATATGCCAATCGCCCTTGCGCCTGGCATGGGCCTCAACGCCTACTTTGGTAAGTGGCCGTAGCAATATTCAAGGCATGGGTTCTGACGTCGTTTAGCGTATACTGTTGTTGGATACCACGGCTCAGGTCTTATTCCCTATCGAGTGGCTGTCACTGCAGTCTTCGTGGAGGGTCTCGTCTTCATTGCATTGACACTTTGTGGAATCCGGCAATGGCTCGCACGAGCAATACCGTCGTCTATCAAGCTGGCGACGGGAGTTGGTATCGGTCTCTACTTGACCATTATTGGTTTGACATATAGTGCTGGAATTGGCGCGATTACAGGCGCACAATCAACACCACTCGAACTTGCCGGGTGCGCACCACAGTATCTGGACGCCGAAACCGGCGTATGCCCGCCAAGTTACAAGGTACGTGCAACTCTGCATCTCGCGGAAGTGGCTCAACTGCCTATAAGCTGCGGTTTCTTGACCATTGTACAAGAGCTGACTGTGTCTAGATGCGGAATCCAACAATGTGGATTGGGATCTTCTGTGGCGGCATGCTTACTGTGCTGCTGATGCTTTATCGGGTCAAGGGCGCCATTATTATTGGCATCCTTCTCGTCTCAATCATATCTTGGCCCAGAGGTACGGCTGTGACCTATTTTCCAGACACAGCTGTCGGTGACTCTTCTTTCGACTTTTTCAAGCAAGTCGTTGCTTTTCGCCCTATACAACGCATTCTAGCAGTTCAGGAATGGAACATCAGCGACTACGGTGGTCAATTCGGGCTGGCATTCATCACGTTCTTATACGTTGATATCCTCGATTGCACCGGTACTCTCTATTCCATGGCCCGCTTCTGCGGCGCTATCGACGAGCGCACTCAAGATTTCGAGGGCAGCGCTGTCGCCTACCTAGGTTCGTTTTGCCCAGCCCTCATCAGATTGCTACAGTCTTGCTAACCTGTCATAGTGGACGCTTGTGGCGTCACCATCGGTTCTCTGCTCGGTGTCCCACCAGTTACAGCCTACATCGAGTCTGGAGCCGGTATATCAGAAGGTGGTGCAACAGGCCTTACAGCAATGGTCACAGGTCTATGCTTCTTCATCTCAATCTTTTTCGCTCCGATTTTCGCATCAATCCCGCCATGGGCAACAGGCTGCACACTCATCATCGTCGGCAGCCTCATGGCAAAAGCAGCAAAGGATATCAACTGGTCGTATGTTGGTGACGCGGTCCCAGCCTTCCTCACCATCGCCATTATGCCATTTACCTATTCAATCGCCTACGGTCTTATCGCTGGGATCGTCTCGTACATCGTAATCAATACCCTCGTCTGGATCATTGAAAAGGTCTCTGGCGGCCGTATTGTACCAAAGGACAAAGACCTCAAGGATCACTGGACCTACAAGATTGAGGGTGGATTGCTTCCACCTTGGGTCAAGCGAGCAGCGAAGGGCAAGAAGGACTTCTGGCGACCGTACGATGACGAGGAACATCATGCTACTGGCCGGGTCGTTGATGGTAGTGAGCAGCGCACCATGGACAAGATGGTCGAGTCTCAAGTTGGAGAAATCTACGGCAGTGGGAAGGCAAGTGGGAGCGATGATTTTGAGATGAAACGTCTGTAATTAAGGAGATTGTGATTTGTACTATTTGTATATAATACAATCCTTATCATGAACAGACCTTGCGAGTTTTATTCTCGTTGTGCATAGTCCGAAGGATTCTGGGGGAAGTATGCACAGCAGACTCCGGACTTTGGTTGTCGCACCTTCTGACTCACCATCGTCCTAGTCTGGCTGCTGCCTGTTCGACGGCCCGCGTCACTCACCACACAGAATGTTCGATGCACATATTATGTTGCACGGAAGAATGAGTCCAGAAGAGTTGCTACATTTAAAAGAATTTCACTTGAGAATCCTCTGATCCAGCGGTAACGTTGGATCTCTCTTCTTTGCCATTTCGTATACCTGGGGCGGCGTAACCTCGGCCGAAGCGGGCTCGCCAGGTAAGGTGTTCGTTTTCACCGCAAAGCGAGTACGTAGAATTCACGGGCACATGTTCGATTCGCGCTCTGGGTGTCAAAGAAAGACACTTCAATGTCTTTTTGCGAGGGATATCTACTTATTCTGTGATTCATTCGTATGTGCATCTCCATTTCGACATCGTTGATGAGCTGGTCGCACCCTTGTCCTCTTCCTTCATCACGTTCGCTTCTGACCAAGTATATGGTGTAGAACCCTGTATAGGGCCTGATATCACCTCGACGGCCGTTTTCGTGGTGATGAAGCCCTCCATGGGGGGCAGCGAAGTAGTCTTCGTCCAAGTTCCTTTTCCTCAATGGTCTGAAAGCCGACGAGCTTAGCTTTGACATGGTGAGCCGCTAAAGACCTTGTGCCACTGATAAGACACACGAAGAAAGAAGCAAAGTTTCGGGATGGATGGGCAAGACGCGTGCTAAACGCCACAACTTACTGATCGCGACGGGCTCGTGCCGCCGAATCATACTGCCTGGAATCTTCCGCTCATTGCCTGTGCTGATAATGGATCGTGCGCACGACATCTCAGATCGACCGTACTAGGCATTCTTTTCTTCTCCGCCTGGAGATGTGTCTCGAGTCATTCTTGTCAAAAGGCTTCCCAGGGAGTGTATATTCAGCCTGGGGAACACGTCGTGACCCACTCTCCAGTAGATCGAGATGTTGCACTTGTTCGTTTCACCTGCTGGAGACGTGACTACTGTGTCTTCGTGTACCACCGCACTGAGACTCGCTTGGACCTCAGCAGTGATGCTTCGAGCAACAAGGCAGCTTTCAGCATCGAGTTGCAGTCAAGTTGTTCCGGGCCGAAGCTAACCTAGGGACGAGCGCAACCGGGCGTTTTAGTGGTCAAGTCCGACTGCGCTACGCATTGACCACCATGAGCATGTCCGTTATCAGCAGACGCGGCAGGTACGAGGCAGGCTGGTGTCCAGCCGACCTTGCCATCACGCGCGCCTGGATCCTCTTTCGATCTTGACGTTGTCGGTCGTCGTTCCTTGAAGCTGTTGCGAACAGGATGCGATAGCACTTCCTCATCGTAGAGCACCACCTAATCTAGACCCGGTCACAGCTGCCCTCAGAACGGCCACCCATCATGGCAGTCAAGGCAATAATTCCGCTCCTCATCGGGATGATGTTGCTTACCGGATGTTGCAACACCTTGTTGACCGTATGGCAAATCGCTGGCATGTTGGTGCTAATGCAGACGCTGACTGGCTGTAGAAATACCAGGACATGCAATGCGTCCGCAACTGCAACGGTCATGGCAAGAGAGCCACTTTCGAGCAGCCAGTCATTCAGACGTAAGCAACACCAGCTGCGAGAGAGAGCAAGGACCTGACTCTACAAAGTGTGCAGATGTTTATTGGCGAAATGGGTTGCTGGCTCGTAGTCTTCGGCTTCTACATCACGAACCTGATTCGATCGCGCTACACCCAAGCGCCTGTCCTGTATCAGCCCATTCAACAGGAGGACGACGAGGACGACACGATGCCCCGAACATCGCAGGAAGCTGCTAGCCCTGCTATGAAGCCCTTGCTGCCGAACGCTGACGATCGAGCGCCTTTGGGAGGCTGGAAGGTCACACTCCTTGCCATACCCGCTTGTTGCGACATCACGGGCACAACGCTCATGAACGTGGGGCTGCTCTTTGTGGCCGCTTCCATCTACCAGATGACTCGAGGCGCTTTAGTGCTGTTTGTTGGTGCGTTCAGCGTGCTATTCTTGAAGAGAAAGTTATACCTATATCACTGGCTCTCGTTGCTAGTGGTTGTGTTGGGTGTTGCCTTGGTCGGTTTGGCCGGCGCCATCAACTCTGGGGATAAGAACCCACACCACGATGCAAATGGGAAGCTAGACCTTGCCAGAACAGCAATGCTCATGGCGCGAGAAGTCGCTGCTCAAGCCACCGATGAGGCTGTCTTACAAACCATTCTAGGTGTCTTCTTGATTGCGTTTGCTCAAATCTTCACGGCCACGCAGTTCTGCGTAGGTAAGTCATCACTCGCTCTGCCTGTGCTTCCTTCTGTTGACAGCCGCTGCAGAAGAATTCATCCTTGAGAAATATGCTCTACAGCCACTCAAAGTGGTGGCGTGGGAGGGCACATTTGGGCTGCTCGTCACACTCATTCTCCAGCTCATCTTGCATTTCACTGTCGGGACCTCTGAGAGGGGCCTGTATGGCTATTTCGATGCACACGAAGGATATCGCGAATTATTCACCAACAGGACTATCGCGGTCACGAGTCTATTAATCATGGTCTCGATCGGTGGTTTCAACTTCTTCGGCCTAAGTGTCACGCGGAGCATATCTGCCACTTCTCGTTCTATCATAGACACGTGCAGGACCTTGTTTATCTGGATTGTTTCGCTGGGATTAGGGTGGGAAAGCTTCAAATGGTTACAGGTTGTAGGTTTTGCATTGTTGGTATATGGCACTTTCACATTCAACGACCTCGTGCGGCCACCGATCAAAGCGTTGATCCCGAAGAGGAGGGAGAGCCCTGAGTTGTCATCTAGTGGTCTTCTGCCCGAGGTGCCCGAAGAAGAGATAGGACGCCATTAGAACATAGCTGTGGTGGCGTGTGGCTTTTCCCTCATGTCTGGAATGCCGAGTGACAGCTAGCCATTGAGCAGTAGTACTTGTATGTGCCTCCCTCCAGCCTCGGCAACGCCTCGTGGCTTGTGACTGGACTGATAGGCTGAACGCCAAGACGGTGGGTCCAGCTGTCAGAAGCCTTCCGAAGCCCTTCCATTGTTCTTGATCTCGCCTCTCGAAGAACACCAACCCTCAGATGACAACGAGCGGCGAATTCTTGCTCGCGGCATATGCATACTCACGTGAAGTAGAAGGTATGCTCGAGTCACATGTCATTAGATCTCGAGATCTCGAGATCTTGAGATCTTGATTGCAGTGGGTCAAAGCGGTCTTTCTTTTTCTTAGAATGCTCCTGCAAGGGATGCCATCTAGTATGTCTTCAAACTCTCTCTGTCAGCTCCAGTGCTCCACATTCGATCCAATCTGGCTGTGTTGCAGTAAGGGTTGAAATTGTACTACATCGGAGACATCACGACGGGAAAGGTGTGTATGGTGAGTCCAGCCTCATTCGCAATGCTCGCGAAGAAAGCTCCCTACAGTCGCGTTTGCACGATGAAGCACGGTCGCCACTTCTCTCACTACTATGTTGTCTCAGAACTTCAACAGCTTGTAAACGCAACTCATAGCTAGGCACATAACTCGTTCCGCAGCCCAAGTATGGCATGCAACGGTGGAACAAGTGTGGTGACAGTGAGGATGTCAGCTCAAGTCTCGTCAACGCCTGTGGAACAAACATGTCTGAATGCCATGTCACCATACTGCCATTTGTCATCTCTTACATCCGTTTCCCGTTCACTGCTCGATTCACAAGAAACGTTACCTTCACCTGCAAGTGATGTACTTCTAGCTCCTCCGCCTCCCAAGCCAACACCTTCTATACACATGATACCTACTGCGGACCATAAAGCACTTGACCCGGTCAATCACAGAACTATGACACACAACAATGACCAGCTTGTGGCCTCATGGCGAAGCGCGACGGTATGTGCTCGATCCCGCTCAATGGCAGACCTCACAGCGGCTTCCTGTACTCGGAATGCCGACTATGACTCAGATCTACGTCGAGGCCTGCCCAGCATATCCAATTTCAGGTGTCTTGCGCACGATCAAGATGTCGATACGCGGGATACGGAACGCACGCTGACGCATTCCACGTCTGACATTTTCGACCGAAGGCCTCACGTCGCATCGAATATACAAGACGAGCACGCCTACAAAAAGAAGAAGCTGCGGAGAAAGTTCCATTACAAATCGTACCAGGACCTCCATATTCTCAGTCTGTATCAAGAGAACATATCTGTCGGAAGGCCGAGATCGATCGCTCGCACAGGACTATTCTTTGACGAACCATACGAACTATTGTCAGCCAGCTGTTCGGATAGTGGCAGTAGCCGAACATCGTCTCCGGCACCGAGAACTCCTATCGATCAACACCCTTCGACCGAGGCCGAGAATGCAAAGGCAAGACGCGCGCATGCGAGACAAGTGCAGGTCATCGAGCAACGTCAAGATCAAGATTTGGTCGAGGATGGAGACCATGATGACTACGGAGAAGAAGAAATCATACAGGTAATGATCCTCGATCCGTCCAGCTGTGGACGATTCTGACATACGTTTGCATAGATGCAGGCAACCGTGCTCGACCGACCAGGCAAACCGAAACTTATTCAGATCCACCGTCCACGGCGTTCGGACCAGTCGCCCAAACAGAGTCTACTTCCTGGCACCCAGATGGATGAATCCCCACCAACCACACCAGTCCGTGATCAACACGAAGTATCATCATTCAGTCCTTATGACACCCCTGCCTCTGGCACACCGTTCAGTGACCTTTCTAGGACTGCCAGTGAAGCAACGCCGGTACCCCGGAAACAGCCCAGACTATCCGTCAGCACTCAATTTCCTATGTTTCAATCACCACCTCTGACGCCTATTCGGAGACTTTCGAATGACTCGACAGGCACTACGTTCAGCACAGATGAACGACGTAGGAAATCCTTGGCCGACGCTTTCGGAAGGCCGTTGTCAATCGGTTCTAACACGCTTTCTCGGGAAAGCCCTCCAGGGTTGACACGCTCTTCTACGAGGGAGACAAGCAACATATCCGCGAGATCACACCACAGCCGCATAAGTTCGCAAGACACATACGATTGGAAACTCGATCGTGCCATCTCACTGACAACCAAAGCAATCGAAGCTCACGCAACTCGATCCTTTAGTCTCGATTCCTCACTACTACCTTCGTTTCGCACGAACAAGTGGAGCAACGACTCGCACAGCCTTCTCATGTCCAACCTTAATAAGATCTTCCCTCATTCGTCCCACTCATCGCTATCAGTACTCTCAGCATGGCTCATAGTAGACCAGCACTACACCAATCTCTTTGACTCAGCACCACCTAATGGACTGTCAGGGGTTGATGACCAGACATTACCAGGGCTTGAATATAGCCTCGCCCCACCTCTGTGCCACACAACCACGATCACGCAAGGGATCTGGACAACAACAAACACGCATAGATATCAGCCACACGATACAGAGAAATTAAACAACATCTCAACCTCACCTCCTTCTTACGCAGCACAAATACCTTCGAAAGCAGCATTGCTTCTCGGTATTCACACTGACCCTGCTGGATGCAAACCACGTCCGTTCACGTCCGTTTCCACTTCCAATCCCCCGTCGAGACCCCACTTCACCACCGTTGAGAATCAGGCGCGCTCGGTCCATGCAAGCGTGCAAGAGGTAGGCAGAGATTTGGTCAGGAAACTCGTAGTAGTACCCGCTCTAAGCTCACCCGAAGGCATCACAAAACAACGTGGGCTGAAGATGATGCATATGCGAGGACGAAGCAGCGCTGCCACGAGCGGAAGTACCAACGGAAGTCTGACCGATGATGCTATCGATGGCGCGGCGAAGAGTTTATGGGAGGCCTGTCGTTGTGTTGCCTCTACATCGTGAAGGGCTTATCTCGGTGGCAGATGTCTCGGAGAGTGACGAAGTATCAGCAAGGCACATTCTCCTTGGCTGCTGACGTGTTTATGAGCTACGACTATCTATAGTAATAATACCAGTCGCATGTCCTAATTCTTCGTAATGCCGGCACTGCGTTGAGTCGTACCTTGTTTCGTGGACTCGTACCTTCCCTCACCCCAGATGCACCTTCCTGCTGGGGTCGCACCTTCCGGTCTACGGGTGGCAGTTTCCTTCCAAGACCAAAGCCACCTTCCTTTGAAGCAGTCGCGCTCACCCTTCCAGTGGTCTCAGCTACCCCGCCAAAGTCGTTCGATCAAGAACGAAACGAGCGTTGTGAAAGAAGTCGAGCAGCGCGACGTGGTTTTTACGTCGTGCAATGGCGCCTTTCGGATTGCGGCGGTCGTGCCAATGGTGAAGTTCAAGGGCTGGGCTTAGTTCATTTGACGTTACTGAGGTAGTCTATGGATTAATCCCAAAATGTTGGCTGGCCGCTACCAAGAATGATGAAGTGGCCGGTCGACGTAACGGCCCATGTCGCAGATTGCGTGACACGTGTTGAGCCATTGTTGTGTAGCCTTGCATCTGTGTGGTAGGTCGGACGCCGATCTGGCACGACGTAGTGTTGCTGTGTTTAGCTGTTGGTATCGGGGTTCGATGCTGCGCTGGTACGTGCTTGTGGAGGTGCTTTTGGCACCTTAGCACTGCAGCTGCTGAGTTTTTTGTTATTGTTATGTTAGCGCCGGACAGATCGAATTGCAGCCGGAAGGCGTGATGGAGGCATGGAGTGTGAGGTTGTAGGAATTGTACACTGTCCTGGGCTACCCCGTACCCCACTCATGTATGCTGAGGCCTTCGACTTGGACGGGGCATTTCTCATGGTTTGAGTCTGACGTCCAATCCTGTCTGTGCTAAAACCCAAGCATTTCTGACTTTCCATCTCGATACATCGACCAGCTGCATATCGGGAAACTTCATGACCAGTGCGGGCACAACCTTGAGCATCTCCATCATAGCAATGTTCTTCCCGAGACAGCTTCTCTTTCCTGCGCTGAAGGTCAAGATGTCGTGCTCCATCACTTTAAGCTGTGCCTCTGTATTCCCACGTGAGTTCTTCAGTGCCGAATTACTAGGTAACCATCTCGCAGGGTCAAAGCTTTCGACATTCGAACTGCTTGGGTCAGATGCAAAGTTCGGGTCGAATATTCGTGGGTCGCGATGGAGAACGTAGGGATTGATACCGACTATTGTGCCACGGGGGAGGATAATCTCCTCTTCTCCATCTGGTGAGTGCAGAGGCAGACCGGCCTGGTTGATTACTTTCCGCTCCAAGGACAGTGACAGTGCCGGCCAGAGTCTCAGCGCCTCTTTGATGACACATCTTGTATAAGTCATATGCTCAGATTGCGTTTCGTGCCACGTTGGGCAAGGTAAGGTCATATTTCCACTGTCATGTGCAGTTTGCAACTCCTGCTTGAGTGTTGCCATTGTCTCAGGATGGGTGAAGAGATAATAAAACACTGCTCGTAATGTCGTGGCAATGGTATCGGCCCCAGCATTGATGTTACCGAACATCAGAGACAGCAGCAGGGAGTCAGTCATCGGCGCAACTTCATCCTCGGTTTCCGGAACCTGGTTTCTAGCTTGTAAGAACCGAGCAAGGAAGTCGGGTTTGCCGATTGCGTTCTCCTTCTCCTTCCTCTCGCCACTATCCAGCTGTTGGAGTCGCTCCTGCAGAAGTTGTTGTGCAAACTTGAGGATCGGGCTCGATACCTGCTTGCGGAAGTACTTGACATAGACAGGATTCTTCCCGAGCGCATTGTCAAGCCAACTCATCTGACCTACCAGGCTGAAATACTCAAAGTTAGCACCGATAGATCTCATGATATTGTCGACGTCGACGCCCTCTTCGATGAAACCCAGCCGTCTTGACGTTGTAAGCTCGCCCATGACATCTAAACCAGATCAGTCTGTCACGTAATGTCACATCGCTCAAAAAAAAAACTAGCTTACCGAAAGCGTAGAACTGCAAGTATCTGCCCAGGTCGACAACCTGACCCTTATCGCTCGCGAATCGCTCCTGCAGCACGTCAAGGAAGACGCGGGTCGTGCTATCCACCAATGGCTCAAACTCGACAAGGGTCGAAAGCGCATAGGCGTTCGCGACCAACCGCTTCATCTTTGCATGAGCCTGCTCATCCGTCACAGCCACAAGACTTGCTGCTCGCCGTCCATTCACGATGTTCTGGAATGTTGCGTAGAAGTCGGACTTGGGAAGTTTCTTGTCGATGGCATAGATTTGCTGGATATAACCAGGACCAGATACCGAGATCGTATTTGGACCTAGTCGCACCAGGTCAGACTGACCTCTGTATTGCTTGTGGAGGTCGTTTTGTTCGTTGTGAGGATCTCGGCGATAGACAGAGAGGAACCTGTGTAGATCTGTGAACTTGGCGAGAAGAGGTCCAGGTATTTTCGATGGCAGCAGCGTGTACAGGTTGCATAGATAGATGAACAACAGCAAGGGAGCCGTCCATAGTAGGAGGGATACGATCATTGTGAACTTCCAGGAGGTTGCTGATCAATGACAGACTTCCAACGCGCATCACTGGGTAGATGACCAAAGCTGGAGAAGCCAACGGTGTAGACCACAGTCGGTCAATATTGGTAGTAAATTCTGATGGAAAGAAGACTTTCACAGGACTTTATCATGAGAGAATATGCATGGCAGACGCAACGATCAGCCAGGATACCACGGCTCACGTGTGTTCAGTGCATGCTACGGTAGAAAGCATTGGCGAATGGGAAGTTGGCGAATGGCCGAGTTTGGCCTTGATCGAGTACGGGAACCATTCCGCTCACCATAGCGGTGCATACTGTAGGTACAGTTCTTATTGCGGAATTCAAGCGCTGAGATCGACGGTATTGTTTAACAAGTATAGGTGTGTGTGTTTGTCAAATTCATTTCCAAACGCAATTAGTAGCTTGTACATGAAGCATTTACATAGATCAATATCCAATCGTATCGCATCACAAAACCCGGACCCAATCCGGCTGCAAATGTGGTATCACAAACATCAAAACATATTCCATCTCTGGCTCGTGACTTGACAAAAGCCCTGCATAGACTCCCAAATGCAAAAGGGTGTACCCATTGCCTTTATTTCTTGCCTGTCGCCGCCGGTCCTGCAGCCCCCTCGATTGGCCAGCCCAATTTACGGCGCATCTCTGCACCTTCCTTACCAACAGCATTCCATGCCATGGTTCCACCAGCATAAAGCGATGGGTCACCCGAAGCATATATTGCCTCCCAGTCAGTGGGCTCTTTTAGCATCTGAAGCAGATCTTGTTCGGGGAATGGCGCATCAGCGGCCGAGCCTGGCTCCCGAATCCATGAATCAAGATCAAGGTCGTCGTGTCTCGATTGCTGTTGCTGTTGCCCGTCTTCCCCTTCAACTTTCTCCCAATCGCTCATGCTACCTTCAGTGTCGAGCTGCTCCCAGTCGTCGCCTGTCGCGTCACCAACGAACAAATCATCGAAATTGCCTTCCAAGATCGGCAGCTGGTCACCGCTCATGTTGAAGTCAACGTGGTAAAGGTCCTGTCCTGTGGCTTTCTGTGCTTGTGTACGCTCGTTGGTTGGCAAGCTCAGCTCGCTACCTTGGTCAGGACTCTTGCTCTTTTGTGAAGACCCTTCACTCGAGGCGGAGTCAGGATCACCAAATACACGCTTGTAATCATCTGTTTTCATATATGCCTCGTACGTCCTGTCGAGAAGGGCTTGACTGTCAGTGGCCATTGGAATTATGTCGCCACTCTCGGTTGGTCCAAAGGCGTTGACCAAATCGTCCAATTTGAAATTTGACTCGGCCCAAGAGTCTTTGTAGGTTGCAGCCGGTTGCAGTGTTCCTTGCGACTGTTGGACAGCTTGATGAGTCTTTTGTGTATGAGAAAGCATGTCCTTGTTAACCTGCTGACTCAGACCTCCAGCCATGGCAGCAGGGGTGACTCCTTTGCTGTCTGTCTTTGCACCTTGACTCGTAGACTTTTCCAAGGGTCCAGCGCCTGCAAAGGACTTCTTCGGCTCCATGCTTTCATCAAGGTTGAAAGCCTGCAATACCGAGTTCTTCAAAAAAGCGACTGGGTCTCTGACAGGCTCCATTTCGGGCTTGTGCACTTGGTTGCGATGAAAGTCTAGTTCAGCCTGAGTGTTGAAACCCTGAGCAGTGCAACCTTGAGAGGGACACTTGAGCAGTGGTCGAGGCAATTGGGCCTGAACTGGCGTGGCCGGAGATGCGCCTGCATCATTGCGCATCTTCTTCTTAGGCGGCAGCTTGAGGTCTTCTGGCTTCAGACCAGAATTTGCATACTTCGGTACACCTTGGGCGCGGTCCGAAGGAAACTGGAAGGGTGGCTTTTCACCAGTAGGGGCAGGTGGAGGGCCATCCCTTGGTTTCGCAGGTTTATTTGACTTCTGCAATTGTGCCGCTTGCTGGGATGCCATGTTCAGGTTTTCCTTCGTCAAAGGAGGAATAGTTGGCTGTGGACCACTCCTTGATGACGCCGAGTTCTTGAGAGTCTGTTGGAATTTCATAGTGACTGTTCTGAGGATCTTTTCAAGATTGTCAGCGTTCAATGTGAAGTGTTCAGCTGGCTGATAGGTCTTGTTTTTGTAAGACTCCTCAGTATACTGCTGCATGAGATGCCATCGATGCTGAATCAAGACTCGGAGCAAGTTCTGGTCGCTTTCGTTCTGTAGAAAGGAGACCAAGAACATATCAAAACGCGCCAGCATCTTTTTGGTCGTCTCCTCAGTCAGCATATTGATGATTTTCATGCGGCTGTTCTGGTCCATGTTTGTGATTCGGGGAGTATTCTTCATTTGCGGAAAGATCTCCTTCGTCAAGCTTGTGACCTTTGCAGCTGTTTCGAACTGTTTACGTTGAGCTAGGTATTTCTCCTTGTCGGCGGGTGTCAACTGTTCGAATTGCTCCTTCGAGGTAATGTTCAGAGGGTGTGGCCGATTGCTGCTCTGAGGCTGAGTTGTGCCGCTTTCGGGGACATCGTCTTGGTTCGGCCGCTTCAGACTTTTGTTCTCAGTCGGCGCCTGGTTTTGGTTTTGTGTCTGTGGTCTACTTTGCTGCATGGCTTGTGCTCCAGGCCTCTGCTGAGGAGTTGTTCTTGCATTGCCTTGCACCTGGCCTGCGTTCACTCCTTGGGTCTGGCCTTGTACGCTGGCAGCTTGCGACTTCTGCGGCCGAGATTGCTGTGTTGCCAGTAAGTCCCTGACTTGCTGATCGCCCAAGTTGTTCCAAGATGGATGTGCTATCCTGGCTGCTTGAATGTCCTGTGGTGTAATCTGCTGCTGGTTGGGTTGAGTGCCCATGTTTGAGCCCTGTTGCGTCATGCCGGGGGCTTGCAAGGTTGATGGATTCTGCTGTGACATCTGGGGCATACCGCCATTGGCAATGACTTGGCGCCGCCTCTGAGCGAATATCAACTGCTGCCTCATAACATCCTCCAACCTAACCCTGGGTTGATTCTGTGCCCTTGTGAAGTTCTTGAAATCTTGCCACGTCTGCAACTGCGGAATGTTCTGACTGGCTTGTGCATATGCCTGGGCAAAGCGCTGGCGGAACTGGTCAGGGGCAGTGATGTTGTCAGTTTCGCGCAGTAGTGCATGCTGCATTTGAGCGTCTAGATTCGGCTTCTGTGGACCCATAGCATTTTGCTGAGCCAGCTGCTGGTGTTGTTGTTGTTGCTGCTGCTGTTGCATGCGCATCATTTGAGCATTAGCATTCAGGTTCTGCTGTTGCACTTGTGCCGGAGTCATGGCAGGCATCTGGTTAGTTTGTTCGGTGCCCAAGGATAAAGAGGTCTGCATTGGTGACGGGCCAGGGAACTGATTGTTTTGCATCTGTGGCAAGTTCTGGGTTTGAGCTTGCTGAGATGCGCTTCGTTGCATCTGGGCAGCTTGGTTCATCTGTTGCTGGTTGAAAGCCTGCTGGGCCTGGACTCTGGCCTGTCGTTGCTTCCAATCGTTCACGATTGTAGGCCACTGAGCATGTGGGCTTTGTTTCAGGATCTGCTGCAGCTGTGGTGGAAGGCGCTGCATGTTCTGCTGAATGCTCTGAAGATTGACGCCCTGTTGCTGAGGTTGCATGGGCTGCCCTGAGCTCATCATCTGGACCGGCTGGGGTCTTGATTGCGGCCTTGCAACGTTCTGAACGGGACTATCGTGCGCATTGTTCTGGTTTACAGGCTGATTAAGCATGTTCATGCGGTTCTGTTGCTGCATAACGTTCTGACCCTGGCCAGGCTGCTGTGAGGCTTGATTTCGAGCGCGTTGAATGTTCATCTGGAGCTGACTGTACTTTTGCATAACGAACTGTCGCATGTCTTGGTCAGAGGCGTTTGGGTTTTGTTGCCTGAACTGCTGCGCCCAGACCTGCTGCTGCCGACGCATCATCTCGGGAGTGGGATTCAGATTCTGGGGCAGATTTTGAGCGGGATTGCTGGCGGGAACCACTAATTGACCTTCTTGCTGTGAGCGCATGCCCTCCTCCTGCTGGCCACGGAACTGATCGATGTTGTTCATGAATGGGGTACCGTTGGGCTGGGTGCCGGGCAGGGCCGAGTTCTGGTTTGGGGTCTGCATCCTGGGCATATTCATGCCCATCATGGCCTGCGGCTGACCCTGGCCACTCTTCTGGGCCTGTTGCATTCTGAACTCTTTGGTGGCTTTCATTCTGAAGTGATATATGATAGGATCGATCTTCTTCTCGGTCAAGGACTGTCTGACCTGGGGGTTCATCGACTCCACGATCTGCGACATCTGTTCACGGGGAGTGCTTTTGGCCATTTCAGCAGCGCGAGTATTGATCCAGGTGTTGTCTTCTTTGGTAAGTTCGGGAGGGGGATTGGCTCGGTTGGCTTGATTTGCAGCATTTGCGGCGTTTACTTGTTGGTTGTGTGGCTGGCTAGGCTGAAGCAGTGTCAGTCACTGAACACGGAGCAAACGAAGCACAATGAGTCACTAGATCGGAAAACAGCGTGTCGAAATCAAACTTACATTCATGGACGGTTGTTGCTGCATCTGAGGAAGCATGGGCGAGGGCTGCATGCCCTGCTGTTGTGGGAAATTCATGTTCTGGTTGGCGGCTCCCATTTGTGGGAAGGCATTCATGACCGGAGGACCTGAGGTGGTGGGCATGCCGTTAGCGGCGGTAGCGACCTGTTGCTGCCTCTGGTCGCGTATACTGGCCAACTTTTCGTGAATGGAGTGCTTGTATGCTTCTTGAGTTGGGCTTTGCATGAACTGCTTTCTCTCAAAAGCCAAGGCGATGTCGAGTGAGCGCTTGGTGTCGACGGTGGAGCCCAGCATGCGAAGAGAATCGAAGAGAATCTTGATTTGGGCGGCTCTTTCTTGCAGGGACACAGTGCCTCGCCAGCCGGTCAAGGGCCCATCGTTCTGTTGGTTGTGGGCGAGGTTCTGGTATATCACTTGTAGAGAGTTCGGCATCTTTTGCTGGGCCATGTTCTGGTTCATGTTGTTCATGCCCATGCCACCCATGTTCATGTTCTGCATCATATTCATGTTGGGCATGCCCCTGCCCATGCCACCCATATTGTTGAACTGCTGGGGATTCATGGCCGCAGCCTCGAGGATTATCTACCTCGTCCGACCCTGAACTACCCAACTTCCATGAGGAGACCGTCACTTGAATGAACAGGCGGTGCGTGGGGATGGGCGTGGTGAATGGATGGGTCGAGGACTCGCTGGACAGTATGGCTGTAGCACAAAGCAGAAGGGGCTAGACGAGTGGGTGGTACAGAAGGTGGCTACCTGCGAGCCAGCTGCCAGCAGTCCAGCCTCGATCGTGCACCTGCCTGCACCTCGCTTGTGCAGACGTCGATAAGCGAGTCGAGCACAAGAGATTGCTGTTGTTGCGAGCAAGAAAAGGCAAAACGCAAGCGCAGAAGTCGAGTAAAACGAGGAGTCGAAAGGTGAGAGAGGTCGGTATGCGCACAGTGCTACTGGTAGGTGGTGGGTAGCGATTGACCAAAAGATGCGCACCGAGTTGTGGTTAGATGTAAGAGTAGTCGACAAGATTTGGTAGAAGCACGGAAAGCGAGATGTAAGATGTAAGAGCAGGAGCAGCACCAGTAGCAGCACCAGTAGGCAAAGCGAACACGATGCGAAGCACGACTGGCAAGACGATATTGCTACGACATGCAACTTTGGACTGCGCTGCAGAAGACTCGAGAGCGTCTCGTCTCGAGAATGGTGGCTCCCAAGCCTTCCAAGTGGACCCCCTGCGACATGCCATGCAGTGGTGAGCAGCGCAGAAGGGCTTGACTGGACACTTGGGCTGAGCGGGAAGCCAATGAGCCTTCCATTCTGGCTTGCCCAAGGCCTAGTGCGCTTAGGTGCTCGCAAGCACCACACGCTACTGGCATACTTCTAAGCCTCACAAAAGCAAAGCCTGCAATCATCCTGTTGGTCTAGACGGGCGCCTTCATCGTCCAAGACTCCTTTCATTGTTCACTCAGGAGATTCCCTATGCCTTGTTGCTTGCCGTGTTGGCGTCAAAACCGTTATTCAGCTGACTGTCAGGATCGCCGTCGCTAACACTTCGCTTCCGCTGGACGATCAACGAGGGCAGCCAGGCGGGCACATCCTTGTTCCGTCAGGAGCCGCTTTTGGCTAGTCTCGTAGCCACCGTGTCAATGTGAAGAGATTCGCAACTCCACTGTTCCGATCAGCGACGCGCTCTTGTTAGGCTTCGCTGCACCATAGCGCCAACGTCATCTCTCTGGCTGATGACTGCCATCCACGCCATCAACTCGAAATCAACACGTAGGTAGACCAACAGTCCGATAGCATCAGTCCAGACTTCAGAGCGCACGGTGAACGGTGCACATGACACGATGACATCCCCCAAGCCTGAGTCAATCACGAACTTATAGCATGGCCTCTGGCGCCGGATCAGGCATCTTCGCGGCATCGGCCATACTGGTCATCAGCTTAGGAGCCCTCCTTCTACTTCGACAATATGTCCGTGTGCGCTCGATCCCGGCCTTCCTGACTACCTCGCTCCTGCTTGCCATCGTGCTGCCTACCAGCATCGTTCTCCTCCTTCCCATCGATCTAGCGTCCAGCGCACGAGTCGAAGATGAGGCCTCAAAGGGTATCTGGTTGCCCGACCGATTGGTCCTGGTGTCCTACAGAATCATATACTGGTTGACTTTTGTCTTGACATGGCTAGTACTGCCGTTGATGGGCGACTACATGGATGCCGGCTACAGGGACCCCAGGAGTCGCATGATATACTCCCTAAGATCCAATGCACAATACCAGGCCATAATGCTCGGTTGCGCCATTGCTGGCTTGATTTACATGATCTTCTCCTACGGCTTTGATTTCACTGCCATCAAGGCTCTTGTCGTGGCGCTGGCCTACGTCTGGGGTTTGATCCTTGCCATCTACCTTCTGGGCCATGGACTGGTCGCCCTACCAAGAACGATGATAAGGAACGCAAGCATAGCCGGTCGCTTGCGCCGCGTACAAGCCCACGCTCCCCGAATACATGAGAAGCTGGAGGACGCAATCATCGCTCTCGAGGATCTAGAGGCTCAAGTGGAACAGTTGAAGAAGCGCAAGACCGGCACGGCCAGGGACTTTCAAGAATGGATAGATGACCTGGGAGACCTAGTTGGCACGGCTCCTCCACGCTTGACTCTAGCCACCCCCGAAGCCGATCCTTCTGGCAAAATACCAGCCGTCATTACAGAGCGCTACCTGGCTGACCTCACTCGCCGTTTCTACCGAGCCCGTCATCAGCGGGCTCGCTATGTGGAGGAGTGGGACGGTATCGTTCAGACAGCCTACAAACTTCAGCTTATCCTCGACTCGACTGCCAGCAAGCAGCTCACCTTCAATCATGCGCCATCCGCTTCTAGGCCTGCATTTGCTCGTTTTCTCACTCTCACGCCAATGTTGCGCTACTATCTCCACGCTCAAATTCTCCCCACCCTTCGCCTGGTTGCTGGTGGCCTCCTCTCTATAGCATCAGTCGCCATAATATGGTCGGAGATGATCCGGTTCCCAGCCCCACAACTTTCTGCTGTATCTCTAACCGTCATCCACCATCCCTCCGATAAAGAGTACCAGATCGGACTCGGGGGCCAGCTCATCGCCGCCCTCTGGATCCTTTATATGTGCACCTGCGCCTTGTCCTCCATTGCCGACGTCCCGGTCTGGAACCAACGGGCTCTCGTTCGCCGCAATACCGACGCCGAATCAGCCTGCTGGTACGCGGGTCAAATAGCCCGCCTCACCGTTCCACTCGCCTACAACTTCCTCACATTTCTACCCAGCGATATCCTAAAGCAAACCACTTTCTACAATTTCCTCGGCAAGCTCATCAATCTGACACCGCTCGGGACATGGTTCGAACGTCTCTTCCCTATCTTCGTACTCATCCCAGTATGCGCTACATTATTCAACTTCTACGGCCGCATTAAAAACGTATTCGGCTTCGGCATCATCAACGACGACGACGACGAAGAGAACAACCCGTCTGGTTTCGGCACGGGCGGATGGCGCGAGGGCCGAGATCTGATTGCGCGGGATCTCAACGGGCCATCCGGAAGTAGCTCTGTAGGCCTCCTTAGCTCTTCTCCCGCCTCTTCATCGCCACGAGGAAGCTCAGATGTGTCGAGACCGCCACGATGGGCTAGTCCTGCAACGACACCTGCATCTACAGCAAATAGGACCTTCGGCTCGTCAACTTTGAGCCCGAATGCCGTGAGGTCGTCACGGAGTCAGCCGCAACCACTAGACCCCGAACCTGACGAGGAGAATTTCTTCACGTTGTTTGGCAAGAGGGTGAAGAACACCTTTGAGACGCTGGAGCCGCCAAAGTGGATGAACAATAGTTCCGACGCCAATCAGGGTGCTGGTTCAGCCAGTCGTGTCGAGAACAGCATTTTCTCTCGTCCCAAGTGGATGGGTGGTGACGATAACGGTGATGGTAAGAATTTATTTAGTCAGCTGTTCAATAGCAACGACCGGAGCCAGCCAGCCGCGAGCGGCAGCCGTGACAGTCGCAGCGGCGGCATCATACTGTAATTGATGTACCATGTCATGCTGCTGTTAGCCTGAGGTGTTCGGGCCGGTCGAGGACAAGGACCGCAAAATCATGGATTACAGATCCTCCAAGTTCCCCTTTGCTAAATCATTCGATTCTCAAAGGTCTTCGTAGTTCTTCAGCCTACCAGCTTACCTAGCCTACTGCACATAGATCTCCCCAACCTCAACCAACCGAAACGAAATATGAGCCGATGCCGTCCGTAGCCGTCCTTCCAAAGGTTACCCGTGAATTATTCCTACCTCCCAAACATCTCCGTAAACCCTATCCAACAACAGTAAACACATAAACAACCAAACCAAATCCAAGCCAACCAACTACCCCCACTGAAACACCCGTCCAATCCTCATCACTCCTCCTCACTAATCTCCTCGTCCTCATCCACCCCGCCCCCGCCCGCACCAATCCCCAGCCCCACACCAGCACCCGCAGCAGCATCCTCATCTCCATCCTCGCGCATGTTCTCAAACGCCGCCTGCAACTCCGCCTCGAGATCCACCTCGTCCATCCCAGCCGTTTCGGACTGTGCCAGCGCGGGCGGACTGGGCGCGCGCGGCCGTCGACCCTTGACCGTGCTGCTTTGCCGGCGTATGGGTCGAGGCGTCGGCGCGTGGATGGGTGGTGGAGACGGAGACGGAGATTTAGCGGTGGTGGTAGCGTCGCCCTCGCCCTCGCCCTCGCCCTCGCCATCATCGAGGACCAATTCGTCGACGTCGGCGTCGCCAGCCCCGTTGTTGTCGAGCATGTCTTCGTCTTCATCGTCGTCGTCGTGCTCCGAGGCGGACTGGAGGTATTTCGCCGCTTCTTCTGCGTCTGCGTCGTGCATTTCGACATCGACGTCGGTGGCGGCGCTGGCGTCGGCGTCTCGTGATACCGCCCGCTGATCGAATCCCGACTGCGACCGCTGCGCATGACGGTCCAGGCGCGGACGCGGTGTGCCCGTCTGCGACCGGAATGCTTCGGGGTCGATGCGGTAGGTCCGCTTCCGGGTCTCGGGCGGCGGAGAACCCGTATCGATCTCGAGGCCGCCGTCATCGTCTTCGACGATGATGCGCGGAGATGGCGCTGCGGACGTAGACGATACGTTGCGGTGGTGTGTTTTGGCTGCTGGCTTTTTGGTCGTCGGTGCCGGACGATCCGACGATGCGTCGGAATCCGAGTCGGAGTCGAGGATCTTCTCCTGAGAGAGAGCTTGCGGCTGTTTCGGTTGTGCCTCGGTCTTCGGTTTTGTGGCTGACGATTGCGGTTTTCTCGACGCTGTGGGCTTGGTGGTGCTGGTGGTCGCGGCGGTGGCGGCTTTGCGGCGGCGACGGTCGGGGTATTCCTCCTTTGCACCACGGGAGCTGGACTTGATTTCTATAGGTCCGAATTGAGGCGTAGTTGATGAAAAGGGGTGGCCGCCTGTTGTGAGAGGGCTTGAGAGCCCGCTCATTGGTGTGCGGCCTCCTGGCATGGGCGTTCTGCTGGACTGTTTCTCCGTGGCTTCTTTTGCTTCTTCCAGGAAATTTCTATAGTCGAACGGATTCGACGGATCTGGAGCGTCGTCTTCACCCTCGCCATCATTGCGGGTGCCGTTCACATCGGCCTCGCTTTGGGACCCCGGCAGTTGAGCGTGCCGCTTGATGTAGTCGGAGGATAGATTTGTGCCAGCTTTGATATTCACATTCACTGACGCAGCGAGCCGCTCCAGCACATAAGCTGACTGTTCTTTGTCGTAGAACAGTGCGAGTTGGGGCACATCTTCCGGCTGTTCGGACACCCATCCTGTATAGTCATACTTGCTGCCATCGTCCTGATAGGATAATTTCAGGTCGCTTTTGGTGCCTTTGATGGTACCCGAACTACGGACAAAGCCATTCTTCGGAATCCAGTTGTACTTGACACTCATGTGTTGTGATGAGTCTCCGTTTTTGAGACTTTCTCCCAGGATGATGCGATGTTCGCCTGCTTGGTGTATATCGGCCATTGTGAAGTTGCCTGCAGGGTTCCAGCGTGTAGGAAGTTGCCCAACCTTGTGAATCAACGTTTCAAAGACTCTACTATGGTCGAGTCGAGTAGCTTGGGGCTCTGTCGGCTCTACTCAGATAGTTCTTTGGTTTTGAGGGTCAAACAAAGGACGAACATAACCAGGCTGGCAAATGCCGAACAATGCGTCGAATGGTACCTAATAATGCCACGAACGCCCGCCTGTGATACGCAAAAGCAAGCCCACCTTTGACGACAATAGTTGGATCGAACACAGTCAGAACGTCAAGGTCAAGAAGTGGTCGAAGAGATACGTTTGAGGTTGAAACAGCTGAGCACGGTCTAGGTCGTGGCTAAATCAGGGCCCAGCCATGTGGAACAGGTGGACCTGCCGATCTGGAGCAGCCCCTTCTAAGCAGCCTTGACAAGCCGTTCTACCAGCAGCATTTTAATACTATGAGGATCGAACATTTCAAGGACGGGATGTGTGCGAAGCTACAAGTATGTGAGAGCTTGCCTCAGGTCATGCAGTATATCACATTGTTGCTGTGAACCACTAAGATATCCCTCGCGTCAGGAGGACCTTTCCACCGGGATTCAGCTAGCCAAAGCTAAGCATTTCCATGCACCTTAGGTTCTTCTAATGGTGCATTTGGCATCTCTCCCGGACTCAGCTGCCAGGCCATCTGAATGGCGCCTTCTGCGTTGCCTTTGTTGTACAAAAACAAGCCCTGGAACGCGGCAGTGCTCGCCGAGCTCACGGCCCGATCTTCGAGGTTTGGTAATACACGGCACTCAATTAATCTCTTCATGAACAGATCTTTCTTAACCTTTGCAGCATCTTCTGTCTCCGACGCGTCGCCATAGAATCTATCCCATAGGGCAGAGATCTGATAAGCCGTAGCATTGCCGAGACGAACGGTCATGTCGACTCTGCCCGGTCGAACCAGTGCTTCGTCAAGGCGTTCGATGTGGTTCGTCGTCAAGAACAGAATGCGCTCTTCGGCACTTGCGACTCCATCAAGAGCATTCAGCAGTCCAGAGAAAGTGACGTTAGCACCAGCATAACCATCTGCTTCGACTTTCTGTCTCCGGTTATTGTATGCTGCATCAACATCTTCCAACAAAACAAGAGTCCGCTGAGGGATGATGGTGAGGAGGTGGTTCAGCCGGTCGTCTGTGAGACCCCTTTCAGATAAGTTGATAATCGCAATACCATAGTCGAGATGACCAGCCAAGGCCTGTATGAAGGAGGACTTGCCGGTGCCAGGTGGTCCGTACAGCAAATAACCTCGTCGGTATGGGACACCACGGTCAGCGTACCACTTTGCAGAACCAATGAAATCTTGAATGTCTGCCACGATGCGCTCCTTGACGCCTTTCTCGAGTATCACACTGTCTAGTGGTCTCTTCTGCCGGGGGTTGCCGAACCTCTCCCATGTCACGCCTCTTGCGTTATAGATGACCGTCTTGCCCTCGACGGCTTTGGCAGCCAATTCATGGGCTTCGCGGAAGATGGACTCAAAGACGAATCGATCGCGGTAGAGGGTCGTCAGAGTGGTGGTCTCAAAAGGCCTCGAGCCGGTGCTGAGCATCTCCGTTCGATTTGCTTCTCGCTGGCGATTGACGTGGATGAAGGCGCCACTATAGCGGATGAAATGCTGGCCCGGGCCTGGGATCAGGGCGAAGTGGGTGTTGATTGCGCCATTAGGTAACTCGACCTTGGATGTCTCGACGGCGAGATGGCGCATGCGCGGCGTCAGGCGTTGAAATATACGTTCGCTGAGAGACAGTCGCCCAGTAGGAGTGTTGCTCCCAGTAATGTGGGAGGTCAATTGCCGCTGCTCATGCTGGCTCATCCAATAGAGGAACCACGGATACGATTCATCTTTGATGCTGATCTCGACATCAACAAGCAGTCTCTGGCGTATGAGACCAGCAGCTCGTCGCAAACCTCTCTGCCCAAATGCTGCAATTGCACCAAGACCTGCAAGTCCGAAGCCGGCAGTGAAGAAGGGATTGCTTGTCAGCTGAGAGAAGATGCTGCCATCAGCAGGGCCAGCAGCGGTTGAGAGTTGTTTTGCAAGGTCCTGCCTGCTCGGAGACGAGGCTACCGCAGACTCCGGTTGCGAGACATGCTGCGCGACTGTGGTGGCAGCATCATCCGGTTGCATATGCGCGACGAACGTGCTTGTACGCGAGTTGACTTGTCACTGATGCTTTCCAAGACTCTGGCAAGCGCAACGTCAAAGATCGCAGAGCCGACGCAAAGCTTAACTCAGGTGGTCTTAGCGCTGCTCGGTGCCTGAGGACCCCAAGGTTCGAGGCGCGCAGCACCTAGAGTAGTACTTAACCTGGTAAATAGGGCTGGTGAGGGTGATTTTCCACGATAGTACAGTCCAACAATACACTTGTTAGGCTATAACGTCCGGTACGAGATACACATATTGTTAGAAGTAGACAACTCAGTCACGGTCTTCTGGTAGCTACCTGAGTGGTGAACAATTGCATCGCTAGGTAGGGTCTGCACTAGTATCTCATCCTGAGCTGGGCCTTTCCGATATGAGAGATTACCTAGGTGAGTTTTCAATGAGAGATGTGTCGGATGGTTTAGGTTTATCCTAAACATCGCAGCGGGCATAATGTAGGAGTGCAATACCGTGTTTAGGGCCGCAGACGGTCGAGTCCGCGACAGTGGTCAAAAGCGTACGTTGTGCTCAAATCTGAAAGGGTCGCTACCATACGTCCTTTACCCAGAACCGCTTAAATACCCAAAGAGAACTCAACACCGACATCGATCGACCTCGCCATCTTCACGATCTTCGAGAAATCCACGACCTTCTCAGCCGCCTCCTGAAGATCAGTGATGGAGAAAATCTTAAGGCCAGAGTTGTTGACCAACTCGGCAGCCTTCTCCATGTTCGTGCCCTGCAACCGGCAAACAATTGGCAATCTCAGATTCATCTGTTCCACAACGTTGATCAGACCCTGAGCAATGGCGTCACATCGAACAATACCACCGAAGATGTTGACGAAGATGGCAGTGACCTTAGGGTCGCTAGTGATGAGTTCGAAAGCGCTTCGGATGGCTTCTGGTGTAGCACCACCGCCCACGTCGAGGAAGTTTGCGGGTGAGCCGCCATTTAGCTTAATGATGTCCATGGTTGCCATGGCTAGACCCGCACCGTTGACGAGACAGCCAATGTCACCGTCAAGCTTGATGAAGTTGAGGCCGTATCTATGGCCCGTTAGCATCATGTGAGTGTTGAATGGGCAGGAGTACTCACTCGGCAGCCTTGACCTCGTCGGCGTCTTCTTGCGAGGTATCTCGCCACGAGAAGACCTCCTTTTGTCTGTATTCAGCGTTGTCGTCGAAGCCAAGCTTGGCGTCCATGCATAGCACTTGGTGGTCGCTGGTCTCCGATAGAGGGTTGATTTCAATTTGTGTCGAATCCTTCTCCATGAAGACCTGGTATAGCTTCTGAATCGTCGACTTTGCATCCTCGATGCATTGCTCACTAAAGCCGACCTCAGTAGCAATGTTGCGGGCAATCTCGTCGGTGACACCCTGGTTGATGTCAATTCTGGTGGTGATGATGGCATCGGGCTGTTCCTTTGCGACGGTCTCAATGTCCATGCCACCTTGCGATGAGGCAACAACGACGGGTGTTTGGGTGGCTCGGTCCATGAGGATAGCAAGGTAGAACTCGCGTCTGGCGAACTTGCGTTCGCAGATGTATACCGAGTTGCATATGCGGCCTCGTTCGCCTGTCTGCTTGGTGACCAGTTTGTGACCGATCATCTGTCCTGCAAACATCTTGGCCTCGGTCGGTCTGTAGGTGAAAGAGTCAGCTCTGCGCCCTTGTCTGATCTTCGCAGCCAACGTACGAGTAGATGACTCTCACACCTCCTTTCAAGCCATTGTCGAAAGTGCCTTTGCCTCGACCGCCAGCGAGCACTTGAGCTTTGATGACCATGTCATCTCCACCTGTAGAGCGTCAGACGTGTTCGAGGACTGTCGTTGTCATGCAATGGTCATACCAATCTTCTTCGCGATAGCCTCAGCCTCTTCCGGGGTCCTTGCAACCTCGCCATTTGGGACGCCGATACCATACTATTGCTGGTTAGAACAGGCGCCTGACTTGAATGACAGTGCACACTGACTGATTTGAGAAGGTTCGCAGACAAGTACTCGTGGATCGACAGGTTCCTTCTTTGTTGCTGTGCAGCTATTGCGCTTCTGAACGGAGAGATTGAGGAGTCCTATGCCATGGGTATCAGCTTGCGTCGCTTGCTGCCATTGTCAATTGCTCGCACCTTGGTACCCCTGAGGGCGACACCCAAGCTTCGACGCGCTGCGAGCTTGAACATCGTGGACTATGTGCAGTATTCACAGAAAGATACAAGGGTGGTGGATGTGAGTACCCTCTATTCCTCGATCTCTGCTCCGAGCATGCAACTGCGCGAGCTGTGCCTTCCCTTTTCGGGTCAGCTCTAGCGACCACAAGCTCCAAGCAACTCTAAGCGACTTCCTGCCGCTCGCCTAATTCAGCCTTGCAACCTCAGCCTCGGGCATGTGGAAGTCAACAGTCTTAGTAATGGGTTATTGCTTGTAACCAGGCGTTAGAGACTTCACATGTCATCTAGGTCTCAAAATGCCTGACGAGGAGGATGGCTTTGCAAGCAAGATCCTGCTTATGAGAGCGGGTAACAAGAGCAGAGCCCAATCATGGTTGAAAGCATCTCTTGGCGACGAGACAGAAGAGACAAACGGGACAGTCCCCTCTACGAGAGAAAGCACAAACGATATCTTCGCCGACCTGAAAGCGAACGAAGAGTACTCTGGGATTGGCGTCCCGAGGAAACAAGCAGGGAGTGACGACCTTTCAGACCGTCAGGTTCTTAGCGCGAATGATGCTTTAAGGAAGAAACTTCTTAGTAAGGATGCATATCAGAGGTATCGGCAGGGCAGCACGAACAGATTAGATGCGTCAAAGCCAATGCCCAAAACCGAGAAGAGGAAAGTGGACGACGACAGCGGCGACGAAGAGAAAGGGCGCTCTTTGATCGCCAGGTCAAAGTTACCGAAAGGGGAAGGTGCGAACGACATGGGATCTGGCAAGACAACTGCGCACCTGCCAGATGCGCCTCTAGGGTTGCCTCACAAGTCGAAGAAACGGCCTGGTAGCTACCTGGACCAACTCCTGGCCGAACGTGGGAAGAAAAAGAAATCTAAATCAAAAAGTGAAGATGGCTGATCATTTCTTTAAATGTTCTAACACCTCAGAAGTTGGTCTTCCGGCGGCCTAAATCGCCGCCAAGAACTTGACCGCGAGCGCTGCATCTTCACACGCCCACCATGAATGTAAGACATTCAAAGGCCCCTTCCATGGCTACCCAAGCCTTTTTCGTTTCCGGTCGTCACCTAGTCCCCCTCCATCTTCATTCTCCTGTTCCGCCGTGTCGGCCGGATTGAGCAGAGAATGTACGTTACTCGCCATGCTGCTCCTCCTCGTAGCTGGCGCAGAATGCAAATCAAAGTTTGGTCTAGGGAATTTGGAAACGCCCACGCCCCACGACACATTTCCAGCTCCGAGTCCTGGTGGTGGCCCTGAATCACGGTGCGAGGGAGGGAGCGACTCTTGGGGGTCTGCAGCCGTTATAGTCCCGCGCCGCGATCCGTTGATCTGGTAACTCGCAAGCTGATTTTGTAGAACATGGTCACCACCTGTTTCCTGCTGTTGATTTGGTGATGATGGCTGCCATTGCACCGAGTTGACTTCAGAGCCAAAAGGAGAGCCGTTCGTGTTTGGAGGCCAGTGCTCGCGTATATCTGCCGAAGTATGTCTTCGGGCCAGGTTCGGAGGCGGCTCGCTGACGTTTGAGAGAGGATGTGGTTGGCTTGGATTGGGTAAATGCGGCTTGCTGAAGCCTGGAGAGGTATGCGCCGCGCAGATCGAGCCAAAGCGCCTGGGTGAGAACTGGGGTGGGATTGGCGGCACTGGCGGTCTCGACGCGAAGGGCGGTGGTGGCTCCGACATCTGGATGGAGGAGCGCCGGCTGTCACCGAAGGCGTAGCCACGTGGGGAGACGGGCGGCTCTAAAGACATATTCGAGGGGTAGTAGCCGTGTCTGTGGCCATTCGGCGGAATCTCTGCTTCTGCGGCGCGCAGGAGATCCTGTTGTCTCTCCACTTCCTTTTGTACGTTCGAAAGATCGGTGCGCAAGGGCGACTCTGTCGGCAACGCATTATTCACAGTCCGTGAAAGTCGTCCGATCCATTGGTGGCACTTGCCAATGTTTTCAGTAAGGTTCTGGCACCTCGACGACACGAGCGCATAGCTATCTTCTGTCCGGGAAAGTCTGGAATACACGTCATGCAGCATGCTCTCCAGATATGCTAGCCTCGAGTCCGTGTCCGGTATGATCTCGGCAGGCGTACCTGGCTGAGATGGCCCAGGTTTCGGTGGTGGATTCGAAAACGAGTCACGGTGTATCAGGGTATGCCGCGAGGCTCTGCGTTTGATCTCTCTTAGTCCTAGCAGGTCGCCCTTCTTGAAGTTCCCATTCCCGTGTCGGAACTCCCATAGCGCAGACTCGGAAGAGCCGGTGTGGAATACATCGCTGACCTTGTGAAATCCGTACATATTTAGTTGTCGCACAAACGAGGAAATATTGGTATGCTTGAAATATTGCGCCAGCACTTTAGAGAACTCATTCGAGGGAGACATGACAAAGCTCTCGCCATGGTTCGACCAGGAAATCAAATGTTCTATGCTCTTGTCCTCGAGCATGCTGTATAACTTGTGTATGAACGCGGTCTGCACAACTTTGGGCCCCTGTGCAGCACCGACTGCTGCGGCGCCCACGTGTCCGTGATCTCTTAAATGCTGTGGGCTGCTGCCGTTCATGCCGTCCATCCTCTGTTCCACCTCGGGACTGTTGTTTGATGGCGGTCCCATGCTCGCGACCGAGGGAGAGGTTGTGTTGGTATGCTCCGACCGCGGAGAGCCGGTGGTGTGGATCGCGACAGGCCTTGGTCTCTGGTCAAAAGGTGCTTCGAAAGGATTACGCAGCTGCAACATGGTACTCATGTCTTCGTATCTCAAGTCGCGACGAGCCTGGCGCGATTCTCGATGAGAGGCCGAACATGTATGTTTGTTGTTGCTCAGACCTTGATGACTCTGGAGAGTCCCAGACTTGAGGAACAATCTGCCTGCTGCACTAGTCGTGGTTCTGAAATTCTGGATTGTCGAGTCGCTGGGAACTTCGCAACGCTGAATAGCCTTGTAGTCAGATGCAGCCTTCCCGGGGCCGTCGAGTGTCGTCCGCAAAGTGCCCAGATGGCGTATGATACTGTTTCAGGGCTGTTTTCGAGTGTCAATGCGCAAAGACAGGCAGGGCCAGTAAATCGGGAACACGAAAAGGATATGGCTCGATCGAGTTGTTGGCGCGGGTAGAGGGGCCTTAGACCGTGGAGGACTTAGCTACTAGTAGGCGAATGCGCAATGCCCCTGCCGAGGAAGCTAGAGATGAAAAGTACCTTCTTGAGCCTAATCTCGGCACTGCTGTTGAGAGTGAATGAACGGCAGGTCTGTGCTGCGACAGATTGAAGATTCACTGGTCAACTGCAAAGGGCATCGCGCTTGACGAGAGCAGCCCTACGATGGAGCGACGGTTGACCTCCTATCACTGCATGCTCAAGGACTCAACCGAACAGCGAGACACGACAACGGTAGAGGTGGACCCTCGACGATACAAGAATCCGGCCAGAACCACAGGAGCCACAGGATTATCTTACGAATGGGAAGCTAGATTTTCACGGCATTTTGGAGCCGAGATTTAGCAGCAGTTGCGGGTGCAATTCCAATCTGCTGTTCTGGTGCACTGTACAATCGTGCATAATTCGGCTGGGTGGCTCAAGCCGAGTTAGGCTCGGATGGTCAGTGCTGATCGGACCTGACGATAATAGGACCGCAAAACCAGGGAATTTCAATCAATACAGTTTGCACGTCCAGTCGCAGATACAAGTTCCGTATCTTCTGTCTGATCGCTGGGCCTCTGTGCCGTGTCGCGCTACCGGTGCAACGCTGATGCGTGACATTCAAGGTCCGTGCAACTGAACTTGGAACAAGCCTCCAGAGAGGAGTGCTTGAGCATGGGGCATGGCTCGCTAACCATGGCTAGCAGCCGTACCGATCGTGCACGGGCTACCATGCATGATGCTGCATGCCCCTTTTGATGGCTCGAACGAGAGCCACATCTCATTTTTGGTCTTTGAAATTTCAGCCCAGCTCTGACACAGTCTCGAGGACGGCTTCGCAGCTCTATTATTGAGAAGCAACCCGACTTCCCAGGGCCACACCCCTTTTGGCACCAGTCGCGGGCCCTTCTAGATGGACATTCTACACGAGGTAAGTGGTTGGCCTCACAGAATTGACTGTCTCTTCTCGAAGGAAGCCTGTCTAGGTTGCCCGAAGTATGGAGACAGAGGAGCGACCCGGAGTGAGTAGTACGATGTTCGCCGGTTCGGCGACTTCTAGCGCTTTCGGGTCTGGTTCAGGTGCAGACTCATAGTGGCCTCTTAAGCGGCCGAAACATGTTTGTCCATGATGAACCCAAAATACTCGAAGCTCCCTGGGTCATCAGCAAGTGTTTCTACTTGCAGATGCCAAACATCCGGTCGTGACAGGAGAGGCTTGAGGAAATGGGGTTGCCTGTAAGAGATATAAAGGAATCTCCCACCCGGCTTGACTACGCGTGCTACCTGTTCGTGATATCAGATCCGGCTGTGCCACCACACAATGCTTCGGCTACACACCTCATCAATATAAGCGCCCACGTTTTCTCGCACGTCGTCTTCGGGATCCCACAGCGAGCCGTGGAGCATGGCGTCAAGCGTTCCCTATCGCAATTGTGAGCTGGTGGACAGAAGCGTGTGAGCTAGCTCGACCTTACCTTGTCCAAAGCAACGTCGATGCTTGACGATGGAATGGACATCTGACGCACATCCATCACTTCCCATTCGAGATGCAGCGACGCATACTTCTGCTTCATCTCGTCGATTGCTATGTCAGAGAAGTCAATGCTTAGTTGGTCTGTATATCCTAAGCCATACAGATCAGCACTCAGGCTCTGTGGTCAAGTCAGTCAATGCCATGTTGGCGAGCTCATGTGCACTCACGCTCGTTCCGCAACCCAAATGTAGTACTCGCGGTACAATCGAGATCTCGGGAAGGTGCTTGGCGAGGAAAGGTCGGAGCTTGTCGAATGTCTTGAACCACTCGTAGGTAGCTGCGCTGGCGTCTTGTTGTTCGCGCTCCTTCGCGTAGCGCTCATCCCAGTACTCCTTCCTTGATAGTTCTTTTTGCGCCTCTTCATTCATCTTAGGGCAACTACAGTAATGCTGCTTCAAGTGGGATAGACGGCAAAACCAAGCGCTAGCAATTCAGAGTAGACATGCAAGAGTTGTGTTGTTACGACAACTAAAAGAGATCGTGTTTTGCAAGTGGACAAGAAGAAGACGCCCGTAACATCAATAGTCAAAGGTGGAACATAACTGTGCTGCAAATAAAATCCCCCGAATACCTACGCGACGATGGAGAAGATACTCTCAAGTACGTCCAACCCTAACGTGCTTTCCGCAATGACCAGTCTTGAACCGTCAAGGTGACTGAGTGAGATACGTAGAGCCGGCCAGTAAAGGACGGTAACGCTGTGACTAAGTGTATGTCTTTCAAGGTGTAGTCTCATCACGCAGTGGTAACGAAGACCCTCGACAACTTTATTCCGGATGCAAAGATGCCTAGCTGACTGCCTAGAAAGTTCAGGTTGTTACGCTAGCGTGTTACTCCGCCAGAAATTTGGATGCACAAGAACTTTCCAACAACTTTCCCTGTGTCGGAAAATGTGCATTTGGTCTGGCAAGTAGTCTAGTCTATCTCTATATACTACTGTTTGAGTCCGAACACTGTCACAACCACTGTCACACCCCAAGATGGCTTCAACAGCGGCCATGAGACGGCACGCCCCGCTCGCACAAGACATCGAAACTGCCGGTGGGAGGCTGCGCACGAAGTCGATCACAGGAAAGCGCAAGTCCCGGTCGGATGAGGAAAACAAAGGAGATGGCTACATCGACTCAAGGTCCTCCAAAAAGATTCTCGCTATAGCACAAGATCTTGCAGACGAAGATGCTGCTGAGAGAAGAACCACCACAACACCACGACGTACGAGAGATACTTTCGACTTCGATAGTAGATTCGCCGATGAGGAGGAAGGAGACTCGTATGTTCCTGGTCGCGAGGATGAGGACGATTGGGTTCCAGACGAGGAAGAGGAAGAGGTCCTCGAGGAAGATATGGACCCTGAGGAGATGGCAATCTACAAGAAATTCCTACCTGAAGGTGATGAACTTGAAGCGTTCGGCTCCTCACTGGCCAACCTGAGCACAAATGGTGCGCAGCCAAACAGACCACTTCAGACCGAGACTGCCGACCAAGGAACAAATCTAACGGACCTGATATTGCAGAGAATTGCCGAGAAAGAAGCACAAGACGAAGCAGAAGCAGCTGGTGTTGCACCCGTAAGAGGAGGCGGTAACCCTGAAGATGCAGTAGAAATACCCGCCAGGGTCGTTGAGACTTTCGAGAAAGTCGGCCAGATCCTGTCGAGGTATAAATCTGGTCCACTTCCGAAGCCCTTCAAGCTGCTGCCCACCTTGCCACAATGGCCGGATCTACTCGCCATATCACAGCCAGAGCGATGGACGCCGCACGCCGTCTACCGTGCCACCAAGATCTTCATTTCGGCTAACACAGCCACGGGTCAACACTTCATCGAAACTGTGCTGCTCGATCGAGTTAGAGAGGAAATCGGAGAGAACAAGAAGCTGAATGTTCATCTTTACAACGCTATGAAGGCATGCTTCTACCGACCAGCAGCCTTCTTCAAAGGGTTCCTCTTCCCCCTGGTGCAGTCAGGTTGCACATTGAAAGAAGCGAATATCGTCTCTTCGGTGCTGGCGAAGATCAAGGTTCCAGTACTCCACTCGGCTGCTGCGCTGCTACGACTTTGTGAGATTTCAGCCGAACAAACGTCTCGAATCAACAGCGAAGCAGCTGGCTCTGCAAACATCTTCATTCGGGTACTGCTTGGCAAGAAATATGCCTTGCCTTATAAGGTAGTAGATGCGCTGGTGTTCCACTTCTTGAGGTTTAGGGGAAGCAAAGATGAGGAAGCTTTGGGCGCTAACGAGTCGAAGCTACCAGTGCTGTGGCATCAGAGTTTCCTGGTCTTCGCTCAGACCTACCGAAACGAGATTACCGAAGACCAAAGAGAGGCATTGTTAGACTTGCTCCTCGCACGTGGACACAAAGACATAGGCCCAGAGGTCAGGAGAGAGCTCTTGGCAGGCCGGAATAGAGGAGTGGCAGCATCGCAGATGGATGTCGATGAAGTACGCGATGATGGTGATGACACTATGCACATAGGATGAATACTAGTAGCTCTTTTACGTCCATGATCGATCAAACCGGGCGATAACAAAGCGTCGAGACATGGTATTTTAGCGATAAGGCGCGCTTGTGCTTGACGATTGTGGAGCGAGACGACGTCAACAGGAGCACCGTGACAGGAGCAGCACCCGCGAATGACCAGGTTCCGATCAATAACGTGGTTCAACCATAGGCCTCGCCTTACACCGGTGGTATTTGCTTTCGATAAGCCTTACGAAATCTTGCTTAGACCCAGATGAACATTGTTCAATCACAGAACCACTCTTATGGAATCTTGGCCTGGGTGACTATCGCCGAATTCATCATCCTTTCGTGGCTGGTGCGGCGGAAAAGGCCTGTGGAAACGAAGCAACAGGACCCTGAGCTCAAGCTCATGCAAGCCGCAACGTGCTCGCAGCGAAGTATTCGATTGGCTCGAATAGCACAAACAAGGCTCTCAACTCTTCGAATTTTTTCTCTTGGCGGCATGGCGGAAAAGCTTGGCCAAGATCGAAAGGGACAAGGCGCGCAAGCAATAGTGTTTCTCGAAGTCGCAACGTGCTCACGAGAAGAGCTCTCATTGGTCGTATCGTTCTCCGAAAAGACGAGCTCACGCTTTCCAGATCGCTCTTGACCCTTGGCATTGCTTGGCCAACCTGTTGATCCCCTTCTATGCGGTCACTAGCCAGTCTGAGCTTCGCTTTCACCGTGCCAAGATGCTTCGTGTCCATCTCGTTGGACCCGAAAGCGCAGGTGTGGGTGGTTCGATCAGATTTCTCTCGTTCCAACACTCCAGAATAGTCAGCCCTCCTAAAAGAGAGATCCTCCGGTCGCCAGTGGGTCCGCCTTGTACGTGGTAGAGGGTTGGCGTCCATGCTTGCTTGATAAATACAAGAGCTTGGAAATTCTTGTTGTCTTTTCAGTTCTTGGTCACCTCAAACCCAAACACACCCGAGACACAGACGTCGCCATGGCACCCAGAGCAACAGCCAAATACAATTGGATCCTGGCGATCACAACCATTGCCTTTGTCGCCTCATCATTCGGAAACGGCGCCAATGATGTCGCCAATTCTTATGCCACCTCTGTGGCCGCACGCACACTCAAGATGTGGCAGGCCGGTATACTGGCCACGATAACGGAATTTGTCGGAGCTGTGGCACTTGGCTCCCGAGTCACCAGCACTATCAAGAACGGCATCATCAACATTGACAGATTCGAAGGCAGCCCCGGCGTTCTCATGCTCGCTATGGGATGTGCTGAGGTAGGAAACGCCGTATGGTTGTTGACCGCTACTACACTCGGATTCCCTGTCTCTACAACACAGACTGTTGTTGGTGCCCTCATTGGCGTCGGCTTTGCGACTCAGTCTGACATCTCATGGGCATGGAAGAAAGGCAGTGTGAGTCAAGTAGCCGCATCATGGGGTGTGGCACCGGCCATCGCAGCTGCCTTCTCCGCTCTCCTCTTTGGAATTCTCAAGTACTCGGTCCTCGAGCGAAAAGACTCCTTCAAGTGGGCTATGCGACTAATCCCGTTCTACCTGGCTTTTACAGCTGCAGTACTAGCACTGTTCATTGTCGTCGAAGCGCCGACCGCACCCTCGCTAGAGGAGTTTGGTGCAGGCAAAGCAGCAGGCATCATCGTCGGTGTCTTCTTCGGAGTCCTTGCCATCGCATACATCTTCTTCGTCCCGTACTTCGAGCGAAGACTCGTCAAGAAAGACCCGCGTGTCAAGTTTTGGCACATACCTCTTGGACCACTTCTCAGAAAAGAGAACCCCCCTCTATACTTCCCAGCCAAGGGAAACGACTACATCACCAACTACTACGAGGACTCCTATGGCAACGTTGCAGCTGGCACAAACTCACACTACCATGGAGACCACAAAGGCTCGGTTGGTGCTCAAACTGAGGCCCCGTCCGAGGGCTCAGGCTCCGACTCTCTCAAGGCACGAAACAGGAACACTTCGTCCGACATGCCATCAGCTCCTGACGCCGCTACCATGGAAAAGCAAAGCTATCTCGCCGATACCGATCTCCCTGCTGGCACAGTCCCAAACCTTCTTAAGAAGAAGCGCGTCGGGCCCCACGAGCGATTTATCGGTCCCGTCAAACATCTTTCATGGTTCAACCCAGCCAAGTGGTGGGGCTACATCAAGTTTGTCCTTCTCCAGAGTGTATGTCGAGACGTTATTAGCCATGACTCGGATCTTCTCCGCGCCATTCACGCCCGAGCAAACAAATACGACACGCGTGTCGAGCATCTCTGGACCTACTGCCAAGTGGTGTCTGCCATGATGATGTCTATCGCTCACGGCTCTAACGATGTCGCAAACGCAGTCGGTCCCTGGGCCGCCACCTACCAGACCTATCAATCTGGCGCGGTGGACACTAGCTCTGACACCCCAGTTTGGTTCCTTGTCGTTGCCGGTCTGCTCCTAGGTTTGGGCTTCTGGTTCTACGGACACCACATTATCAGGGCGCTCGGTAACAAGATCACTCAAATGAGCCCGACCAGAGGTTACGCCATTGAGCTTGGTGCTGCCATTACCGTGCTCCTCGCTTCGCGGCTGGGTCTGCCTGTTTCCACCACACAATGCTTAGTCGGTGCGTCTATGGGTGTCGCGCTCATGAACTACGATATGGGTGCGGTCAACTGGCGACAGCTTGCTTATATCTTCATCGGATGGGTCTTGACACTACCTTGTGCTGCTCTTGTCTCTGGGTTGATCTGCTTGATGGCGCTCAACACACCTCACTTTTAGGCTTGGGTTATCACGTCAGTGAACAAGAGAGAACAAAAATGATCTTCAAAGTCTAGCGTTCGGTAGTTAGAATAGTGAAGTACGATGTCGTACACATTACATTGCACATTCAAGACAATCTTTACCGATAAATGTTGCTGTTGCTTCCGTTGTCTTCTCAAACCTCGAAGCCTCCCACACTTCTGAGTATTGCAAGTCTCATAGACTGGATCCTCCCTCGTGCCGCCAGCGCCCTGTTATGCATATAGTACATTTTGCCGCGACATGGAAAAAATCCCTTCCATCAGCCTCGCATCCTCTTGTATCTCCTGTCTCGTCGTAAGGAGGATCTAAGTACTGGCTTCGATTGGTCTCACAAACCAGTGGTGGACAATACCACGCACAGCTTCTGCCGCAGAAAGATACCCTACTGCACTTCTGGCCTGTTTCCTAGCAGAACGGCAACGACACTGCAACTGTGAAGTCGCTGTCGCTCTACTACTGCAAGTTACACGAAGCTAGTACGCAGGAAATACTGATTCTTGGTCACGAAAACATTCCTGAAATGTTGCGCTGTTTCCTCCGCAGCTCTACTTTGTAGGATTGGTCGCGAGGTCACGTCGTATTCCGAAGAATAAACGGTGATGCCGGATACACCAAGAAAAGGCAGGTGGCGGCCCGTGGCAACAGGAACGGCGACAGCGAGGTTGCCGACGACGAGGTCTACCGTAGCATCACTGCATGTAGATGCAGTAATGCTAGCAGAATCTCGCGTAGTACTGCTGCTATCGTTTTACTGCTGCCCGACACTGCCGCAGACCAGTACAGGATCATCGATGACACACTTCATCATTGAGCTTCGGCAGCTAATCGCACTTTCTCAGTTCCAGCCGCTTGAGCAGCGCACCTTGGCGCTGACGCTTAGCAATGCTTAGCAATGCCGACTGGGTAGGCCCGAGAAAAACACCAAGTAGTACGTCACATCAATATTAGACAGACAGTCATGAGTGAAGATCGCTTTCCAATATGGTAATCTGGTGATACATTTATACCCAAACAATGGGCGAGTTCCTGCTCAATAACATCTCCTGTCGGTATCTGAGCGCCGAGTCCTGCAACAGGTGTGGTCAATAAAGCTCTCTCAGCCTTGTATTTCCTCCTCGAAACTGGCACCAGTCACAATGCTCTTCGTCGCAACCAGTGTTGTGCCAGACACAGTAAGCGCTCTTGCATCTTTTGCAGATCCTTGCTGAGCGGGACGCGCATAACGCGCAGACTCGGCCGCAGTCCCAGCACTCGCGGGTCACGGCGGCTTGGCCGAGGGGTACTGGGAGGTAATGGTGGTGTCGATCGTGCTCCTATAAGAGGCATATATTAGCAGTGAACCACGGAAGGCAAGAGTCTGGACATGGTGGTAGGCGCGATGATGGCGGTCGGGAGGGAGGAAGGTGTAACTGGATGCGCACATTCATCTTCACACTCCAGGGGTATCATGTCCAGATGTTTTTGCTGTCAAGCCCACATTCCGTAGCTTCCTGCTCCAGCCATCATCTCACCAACAAGGCAATTTTCAACACAGAAACCATTAAATACCTTAATGCTGTCCCCTTTCGATCCATCTCTATCAAATGTCTGAAGTTCTTCCTGTGCTGGTAGGTAGTCTAAGCCTGCACTGCTCAGCGCTTCTAGATCACGTAGTTTGCTGCTTTCTTTCGGATCGTAGCAATCTGCGCACCACCATCTGTTGCAAGAATCACAGTGCCGGTTCACAAGGCACCATTTGCAGGATACAATCAGCCGTGGGGGTTGAGATGAGCCGAATATAACTGCGCCAGGTGGACGTGTAGCGTCCAGCAGCTTGCCGGAATGAGGCGGAGGTGAAAGCAGTGGAAATTTGCTCATATGGTCCTGACCCCATACTGGTGTTGCCTCCGGAGCTTGGCCACATCCAGAACAGCCACCAGGTCCGAGTGCAATGGTGGCAATCGTGGACACGCCGGGCTTTGATGTCGCTAAAAAGTCTCGTGATGCTTCGTGGAGACAAGCCGCCATGTGTTCGTGCATTGCTGTGCATAGTATAGCATCGAACGAGATCACGCCGTTACAGCTTTGTAGTGTTTCTTCCCACGCAGAACGAGCTTCTGCACCAATGGACGTCACTCTGCCAGAAGGCGCGTACCAATGCTGGGAACCATAATCCTGTGCCTTATCCGAAGGGAGAAGTCCTAGTGCAGCACCGTCGACGGTTGTGATACCATCATGAATGTTGGTCTTGGCGTCGATGCTCCGATCACAAGCAGGGTCCGTGAAAAAGTACAACCCTTGTAGCCGTGGAGTTCCTTCGGGTCGTGAGGGCCGACATAGGTAAGTGAGTAGATGTCTAAGTCTAGCCTCATTGACATTTGGACATTGACGTATGCTCAGCAGCCGCACGTTGTACTTGTCGTCTGTGGTTATCTCATGTAGCAACTCATGTGTGACTGACGCAAGCCGGTCAAGAACAAGCACTTGCACATCCTGGAGGATATGCGATCGACTCAGTCGATTCAACACGCTTCGGAGGGGACCGGCATAGAACTCATCCTCAGTAAGATTCTCGTCCATGCGCTCAGCACGCCACGAGTGACCTCCATTGTCGATAGGTGCAATCGGGGGTGTGTACGCGCCTTTGGCTCTAGTCAAGTCCAGGTACTGGAAGACCTTTGGCGTGTGGAAGACCCAGTCGTGATACACGCGAGCAGTACGCGACAACCGGAGTATGGAGGAGAGTCTAGAATATTGCAGTAACTTGTCGGCAATTATCGGGTTGCATAGTAGGTCGATTAATGCCGTTGGCAGTTGTCCAATGCTAGTCTGTAGATCCATTCTACGATGCCGACGTTGTCAAAGGAAAGTGCGTTTTATCGCCCTTCTCAATGCATTCGGATTAACAATGAGGCTCTTAGACACTTCAAGAAAGTTATCTCAATGTATGCCGTCGCGCAGTAGATGGAAATTGAATCAGTCGTTGTGTACGATCTCTTTATGGATGGTCACAAGATGATGTGTTGGGTGAAGGGATGGGAGTGAGGCAACCACCAATGATCAATTGATTGGTTGGCCAATTTTCTTCTAGTCCTGTTTGGTACCTCGTCGCGCCTGGCGTCTCGTAGATGCCTGGAAGACACTTCTGCGGAGTCATTAGGCCTGCTGCTCCGTAGTAGGAGTATCTGAGCAATTCTGAGGTAGGCGATCCCTAGTATGTGCAGGGTTGATCGAGTCTACTCAAGCGGGGTACTAGTACCGCGCGCAATGCATGTGCTGACCAGTGGGTTCGACAAACTGAGGTACGTTAAAACAGGCAGGTGCCTGAGCTGTTCCGGAGCGGCCCCGCTTCAAATGCAACCTTGACCAACAAAGAAGCATATAGCCCCTGTCGCATGCTCGCAGACAGCTCCAATATCCTACATATGCACTGGATTGGCGGATCAGAACCTGATTTACCAACGATAACAAGCATCGAAAAGCTCGGACAAGCTCTTCCATGGATATCAGTGTACTTGGCTTGAAGAGCCGGGTTCGGCCATCCTGTGGGAGCGATGCACTGCTTACTGGTGCACCGAGCCGCTTATAAGCTTGAGAGCCCCCAATTCGGCTCCTAGTATCTCTCATAGAAGTGCTCTCATCTCAGGCCGAGATCATGAAGAAGTCCTTGAAGCTTTTTGCGACTATTGCAGCTGTCAGCGCAACGACTGTCAGAGCTGCACCCACAATTGAAAGCAGACAGGTTGGCCCTGCTGGTGACGATGACCGCCCAACAAACTATACCGTGTACTCTTTCGACCAGCTGATTGATCACTTCCCTAGCAGCTCACGTTACGAGCCTCATACCAACGCCACGTTCTCGCAGAAGTATGTCTACGACAACACCTATTACAAGCCTGGTGGCCCGATATTCCTGTATATTGGAGGTGAGACAAGCGTGCAATCACGCTTTTCCAATCTTGAAACTGGTATCATCCAGATATTGATGAATGCCACCAATGGGCTTGGCATCATCCTTGAAAACAGATACTACGGCGAGAGCTACCCATACAATACATCTACCACAGAGCAGCTCCGCTTCCTGACAACTGAACAGACAATAGCAGACAATGCCTATTTTGCACAGCATGTAAAGCTCGACAACGTCACTGATGGTGACAACCTGACAGCCGCTGGGCGACCATGGATACTATACGGCGGTAGTCTCGCAGGTGCCCAGACGGCGTTCTCACTTGTCGAATACCAAGACCTGCTATGGGGCGGTATCGCCTCTTCTGCCCCTGTTCATGTTGTTGAGGCTTATCCTGAGTGGTACTATCCAATCCAGAAGTTTGGGCCGTCAGATTGCACTACGAGGATCAACAATATCATTGATAAAATGGACAGCCTAGTACAACAGAATAATACACAAGCCATACAACAACTCAAGGAGATATTTGGCCTTGGTACGCTGAGCGATATCAGAGATTTCGCCCAGACTATTGCTTTCCCAATAGGAGGACCACTCAGTTACCCCACATATACATGGTAAGGAAGGCCTTTTCTAGTCTGTTGTTCCTGATCACAAACTAATATGTGCCTATAGGCAAGAACTGAACTGGTATCCCGCTTACGATCATCGAGATTTCTTCGAATTCTGCAACAATGTCACTGACCAAAACGCCCCGGACAACGTCACGGCAGTGGACACCATGCTCTCGAATTACACTGATGGGCAAGCCTGGACTGGGCTCGGTGGTTATGCAGAGTACTTGAAGAACGTTGTGGTGCCCATATGCCCAAGCGAAGATCTGATCGACACCACACAATGTTTCAGCACACAGAACAAGACATATTGGGCAGACACCACCAACTCCGTACTTCGATCATATATGTACACGACTTGCACGGAACAAGGCGCTTACCAGACTGCTCCCTTCAATCCCAACCAGCCGTCTCTCATCTCGCGGGTTCTTCAGGTCGATTATACCCAGCAATGGTGTACATGGGCTTTCGGAGACGGAGTCCCGCCAAATGGCCCGAACACAACCTTCTACGAACAGTATGGCGGCTACAACATCTCTGCGCCGCGACTGGCATTCATCGACGGTGCGGCTGATGTATGGAATGAGCTCTGCTACCATGGTAGAAACGCAACCGCCGAGCACGATGGCTTGAGGTACGGTGACAACCAATTCCTCATTACTGGTGCCGGTCATCATTGGGACAGTCATGGCATCTTGAACATTTCTGCAGAGCCAGACTTCATTAGAGCCGCTCACGAATGGGAGATCAGGAAGGTCAACGACTGGCTGCAAGAATGGGATCAGTCGCACGGCAGCAAGAAAGTGAAGGATGAATTGTAATTTGGTGAAAACGCCAGATGCAACCATATTGAAAACAACTGACGTGTGTTACCGCCACACTCGTTCCTAGTACCATCCTCTGGTCAAGCTTGAAGAGGTGCCAAGATCTGTTGTCGCCCTCCTCGTCTCCTGACCAAATTCGATCTGCCTTTGGCCACGTGCTCGATAGACATTTCCCGCGTGGACGACAGCGTTCCCGTTGATGATCATGCCGCTGTACGTGTTGCCCCTAGCTTTCACACCGTAAGCAATGTCGTTGCCAAAAAATGCCTTGGAGAACCCTGAAACCTGGATGTCCTTGAATTGATGGCCATCCTGCACAGTGATCTCGTTGTCTACCGCCTGTGCGAGAATGCGGTCATTATCCTCAGCTATGCTCTTCAGCATTACCCTATCTTGTGCGTCCTCTGTCAAGTCCCTAACATCCTCCGCAGCCAGCTGGCCCTGCACCGTCACGGTCCGTGGGAAGTTTTCAATCAGTGCATCGGTGTGATCTCTGATATCCCTTACCAGATCCTCGAACCTCTTCTTCTCGTACAACGCCCACTTGGCCTTGTCGACAGAAGTCGTACTCTTCTGCCTACTCCGGACCTTATTTTTCACCTTCAAGTGCATCTTCTTAAACCTGGCGCTCAATCCATCATCGTCCGTCTCGCCATTTATCACATCTAATATCTCTACCTGGTCTTCACTTATCAGCCTCATCGTGGCCTCATACTTCTTGCTAAGCCTCTCGACATTCTCAAAAGCTTCAGCAATATTTCCAAGCAGATTCTTCGCGATGGCGACCTCTTTTTTGCTCAGGCTCGCCTCAAGTCTCGCCTGCGATTTGGGATCATCGTTCAGCCCGATGGACTGAGCCCAGCGGTCCAGGCGTAATCTGCAAACATCGACTTTAAGAACAGCGGATTCATAGTGCTCGCCGAATTGACGCCCATATTGGATATATTCGAAGCATTGCATGCATGTCGTGAAGAGACCGAACAAGCCAAGGGCGCCCATTGCTGTTGATGCGGGATCCATTTTAGGCTCTAAGTTAAGCCGGGTCGTGCCGTCCAGCAATCTCCGGTGGCGGTTTCCACGCGATAAACTCTAAGCAGTGTTGTTGTTGATCGTAGTTGCTCTGATGTTGTTGATACTGAGAAGAGATATCGAAGATTCAGTATTGCAAAGACTTTGGAAGGGGAAGCTGGGATATTGCACGTAGTATGAAAGGCTAACTTTGGCATGGATGGAAGCCTATCCCAAGCTGCGCCACTAACCTACATACCTCAGCCACCCGCAAGAGTTGCCTTGAGCACTGCCCTGTTCTGCTATCGGGTGCTTTGGTTGCAGCTTTCAGCGCGGTCTTAAACTCTCGAGTCAAGGTTGAGATACTGTTGATTGACTGAGCAAATGACGATATCTAGCAAGGGAGCGAACATAGCACCACAAGTACACCATAACACCATTGTCTGCGGTAACTAAATGTGTGGCAGAAACGTCGTCCACTGTACATCGACGAATGCCACTCGAGGTAGCGCTCTCATTCCAGCGAAGACGGCACCTATCAGTAGTAATCTCGCTGCGAAGTACATACCACCAGGAATGAAGAACCACAGACACGCTGGGAACCTCAACTTGTACCCACCGCCAGTATCCAGACCGAGCTTCGAATATCCCTCTCGACAGCAGATGATCACCTCTGCTGTACCGTACACGGCCAATAGTCCCCACATCAGTATGCAGTTTGCCCTCCATATCCATTGCTCAGCAGCGGTAGCAAAATGGAAGTGCCAGTCGACGAAATGAATGCTTGCAAAGGCGGCCGTCGATATTCCTAAAGTAATGTGCTGTTTGAGACCGAGCAATTGAGGATCCCGATCGTTCGGTATCCTGTCAAGCTTTGGCTTCTGCAAGCCCGCTTGACATATCCATCGGAAGACCCTCCGCGACCACCTCTTGGACACGTACACGTGTGGCTCGACAAAGGCCAACGGCAATGGTTCCTCGGCGGACTTGTCCACCACAGGTTCGATCTCTAGTTGTTCGACTGTTGCTCCCTCTTTGTTGTCTTGCGGCAAAGGCTCCGGCCTCGACTTTAGGTGTATGAGGTATGGTGTTTGAGCGTCTAGCGGCTTCTCCAACCAGAACTATAGCGTGGTTAGCGGTGTCATGGCCAAGGCAGCGCTGGTCAGTTCCATCGGTGTGACGGCGAGGTGTTGAGATGCTCTTGCTATGATCTGGACGAGGAGCCATGCGGTCTGGACAGATGCGAGCGCCTTGGTGCACACATCAGCCTTACTCTTGTCCTTCAGGTCTCTCACAAATATATTTGGGAGGTCAATGTGGCCACCCCGTTGCAGCCATGCAACCTGCTTCGCTGTGATTGGAAAGGTCTTTGCCGTCTCCCACTGCAAGACGATTCCACCACTATCGGCGAAAAAAAGCATGAGACAATGACCACTGCTCGGCTGAGAACCCAAGGTCTTTCATTTCCTTCACAGATCTCTTGGCCGACGACCATTGACCACATGCAAACAGCATCGGCAGCTCTGGTGCCAGTACACCGAGCACAAGCCATCTCGCCTTCCGCCAGAATATCTTCCAGTAGCCATCTGTTGGTGCAGGTAGATTCAGATGTAACATTGTCCACAGGCAGAGGAAGATCGTACTGAAGCAACTCCATATTATGTCGGCTGTGCCTCACTGATTAGGCCCATCATGCCAGCCAGATGTCAGCGTCGATAGATCCGGATCTGCCATTGTTGTCCCAATGAGGCTGAAAGATGAAATTGAGCATTGTCACCACGGACGCCCGTTCTGAGCATTCTGGGTTGCCTCAATGATATAAGGCTGGCATACCACTGAGGTCACAAATAGGACCAGGCAAGAGTGTAGTCGTCACAGCCCTAGACCATCCCTCCAGTCCGTTTGTCACGCAGGAGGCTTTATGCGTGGTGGTTTGGGATACCCTTAAGCGACTAGCAGGCACGAATGCAGGGCAGGCAAGGTATAGATTAGTCTTGATTGGTTGGTGGTATATTTGACAATGAGGGGGCATCGCCGCATGGTTAGCCATCACCAAGATAATTGTTGCTATTGAGATAGCTTCGTTCCCAATGTGCTGCATCGACCAATGAGCATCCCAAGATTCGCACTATCTTTAGACCTTCGCAGGTGTTGGCGACGGTCCGCACCGTGGCTAAAGCCCGAGGTGGTTAATGGTGGTCGGGAACAATTGCAAGGCTGAGACAGCCACATGCCAACAAGTGTTTAAGGGCGGTTTGATGCACATGCTTCGCTTTCCACTTTCCCAGTATCAAGCAACGTTCGTCGCGTTAGCGCCCACTCATCTCAAACCTTTAAAGTCACATAGTGAGGCTGCAACAGGACCACGCCGAGTGGCACACTCTGGCCTCTTGATCTTACATTCTCTGTAGTCGTTCCACACCTTACCCAGGCCTCATGTCAAGAAGACACTTTTGAGATCACCATCGACGAACCTCAGCAGTCTGGAAGCAGTAGTACGGCGAGCTGCATGTTTTGGCAGTTTCTCAAACACGTTGAGTACTTGACACGAAGCAGAAATGATTTTTTGGGCAGCTATCTCATTGGTGCTTGGCTACCTCTCCGCCGTGCAATTACTGCGTCTGAAGCGCAGAGATGCCCTCAGCAAGCTGGGCTTCAACGACCGCGCTTCCTTCAAACGTATGACACTGCAGGATGCATTCAACATACAAAGACCACTAGCCGACCTAGAATTCCCACGGACATTCTCAATATCGGTCTTCTTCGCCATCTTCAAGACATATGGCATCCCTTCTATATCGAGCCTCTTGGCGGCTACTGGCCAGCTGTCAAGTCCAGCCTCAGCTTCGAAGCGGGCGGCGGACACCGGCATACTCATTGTCGAAGCAGTACTTAATGAACCAGGGACAGAGCGCAATCTAGACGCTGTGGCTCGCATGAACTTTCTTCATGACCGATATCGCAAGGCCGGCAAAATCAAAGACGATGATATGCTATACACTCTCAGCCTCTTTGCTCTAGAGCCCGTACGCTGGACTCGCAAACTCGAATGGCGCGATCTGACCGACATCGAATTGTGCGCCATGGGTGTGTATTGGAAGTCAATGGGCGATCAGATGCAGATACCGTACGATTTATTGCCATCTCACAAACATGGCTGGCAGGACGGACTGGAATTTCTGGAAGAGCTCGAGGAGTGGAGCACATCATACGAGGTCGAGAAGATGGTGCCCGCGGATAGCAACAACAAATTGGCCATCTCGACGATCAACGTTGCTTTGACGAATGTGCCACGGGTATTCCATAGTTTAGGCCACCACTTCGTGTCAGCACTGCTCGAGCCAAGGCTGAGAATAGCGATGAAACTGCAAGAGCCTTCGCCGTACATGGTCGTCGTCCTTGAGAGCTTACTGGCAATTCGCAAGTTCATCCTCCGACACCTCTGCCTTCCACGCCGCGACAGTCAGCGGGAGGCATGGTTCAGTGAGAAACCTGACTCCTTGACAGGCCGGTACCACGCAGTACACTACATTGATCGACCATGGTACATCGAGCCTACTTTCCAGAATAGATGGAACCTTGTATCATGGCTGCTATGGCTTGTAGGTGGCGCTATACCTTCACAGGCTGCTCCGCAGAACCGACCTGAGGGTTACTGTATACCAGAGTTAGGCCCGGAAAACATGGAAGGAAAGGGCCTGCAGGAGATGGACACGGCGAAATTGTTGCTTACGCAACAAATCAAGAGATGTCCTTTCAATCATCGTGCTGCCGGTTGAGCAGATGTTCAAAACCAACATCCGTTCATCTTTATCTTTTCCATTCCATTTCTGTGTTGGCTCGTATGCTCCTGAAATGCATCGCTCGACGTGAACCCCCCGAAAACCATTATCCAAACTCTCGAACGCTGTTTCTTATACAACGGTATCCCACCAGCGGGAAATCATGCAGGCGGGCTGACAACTAATTTTGCCGTCTAATACATCAGGTCCTCGAACCTCACATCAGACTTCTGCACGACAATGAATGCATCCCACCACTCGACCTGGCTCTATAGACGCACACCAGGCGTCGAAACAGTCTCCATGAACTCGGTTCATGCACTTGTCACACTGCCAGAAAGCGTCCTGCCTGTCGCCATCGTAAGGCTGCAAGCAGACGACGCATTCAACATGACTTTGTCGAAGAGGCGGACGTGGTCCAGAGCGTAGAGTTGATGTGGTACAGCCACTTTTCTTCGAAAGTGCTGCGAGCCGTGCTTGGCGCAGGGCTTCTATTGACGGCCGATGCTGGGTACGGGCGGCTGCTGGCGTTGAAGTTGTGATATGACTTGGTGTTTGTCTCGGGATTTGGGTGGCGGACTGCACACCCTGTAGGTCGTTGCTAGTATCGTCGTCATCGTCGTCATCATTGCCATCATCATCACCAATGCCCTCTGGCTCAGACGTGGCGTTCACGTCGTCAGCCAACTCAAGGAACCCGTCAAGGATCTTTTGGTTCGTGGTGCCGGGCAAACGGCGCCTGAGCTCTTGCATCAGATCCTTGTCGGTCATTGACCTAGCCACCTTCTTGCCTCTTCCAACGCCATCCTCTGAATCTGCATGTGAGGTCAACGACCGACTAGTTCTGGACGGTGAAGCTAGCGTTGTCCTTGACGAGGCTCGAGACGTCCCTGCTTGGGCGCTGCGCATGGCAGCGTTCTTCGTCTTGCGCTCCCAGTCCCCAAATTTCGCTTCAGCCTGCCATTGGGGATTGCGCTTACAGAGCAACAGACTTGCCAATTGTTGCAGCTCATATTCGACGCTGCTAAGGGCTCCCCAAGACCTGGCAATCGTGTGGAGCACTAGGTCCGCTTGTGGCCTAGATGCAGACGCCACGGCGTTATGGCAATATGGGTTTCGTTGACCATGCCCGATGCAGGTTGAGTGCTCAAGAGGATCGTCAAGGCCGAGGATATGGCGGAGGTCGGCGACTGTTGTCATGGCGGTGAAAACCAGGCAAAGACTGCCTGTGGAACAGGTGAGCGGTAGACAAGTGATTTGGCTAATGGTATGTTTGTTCATGGCTGTTGTTGCCCCTGGCCAGCAGCATTGATAAATCTTCAGAGCTAAGAACAGAAAGCAAGACGGCCGTCGACATTGAGCACAGCACGCGGTCCAGGAGCAGACCCATGCTCCATGAGACAGACATTCAGAATTGCGATGCTAGGACGAGACAGTCGCAGCCAAGACAGGCGCGGGCCTTCAGCACGTCCGGGTTGATAGTGCCATCTGCCTTGTGAGGCATCAAAGCTACCGAGCAGGAGAGACATCCGCAAGCGCGCAGAACACGAGGAGTAATGCTTATTGGTCGAACGGACTAATTAGTGGAGAAATGACCTATATGGCGCATAGCTTTGCGACCGTAATGTGACTGGGCGGGTGGCTATGCATCGCATGGGACCATTAAGTACTGTTAGAGCTCAATGCATGAACGCGACGCGAAGTGTCCCAGAATGTTTGGCCAAGTCGCAAAGAAACTAGCAGGATAGTTGCTCGGCTGTTGCCACTATGCGCAGACGTCTGTGGGTCTACTGTCTGCTTGTAGACTTGAGACACTGCAGCGGTGTCGGTGGAAAAGCAGTGCGCTTAGATAAGGCTATGGCTCAACCAAGAGGTGATTCACCTCGTGCAAACGTAGGAACTTTACCATCAACAGTTGGGTTGAAGGCACAGACTACCCAACTCACATGACTGCAGTCACGTTCACTAGACAATGCTTGTTGACCACGATATTCCCCAGGTCCAGTCCTCACCTTGCGATCCGAAAGCCGTGCGTTGTCGAGAAGGCACCGTCCACCGTCTCGCTTTGGCGATCGTCCAATTTTTTGAAAGACTGACAGAACTGCAGCGTTGTTCTGTGGCATTGACGAATGCTTGTAGCGATGCCTGATCCGCGATTCTTCAACGCTAAGAACATCGAGCTAGACTTTGTTGGCTTTTTCCGATGCCTCATGTGCTATCTCTGAGATCGATACCCACCCCCTTCAGCGCATCCACCGCCCATTCAGGTGGTCCCTTGCCCGGGAAATAATCCTGGAAGAACTGCCGAGAAAAGGCAGGATATCGATCTTCTAATATCGCAGTCCGGGCTCTCCTCATCAGATCCAACATCCAATGTACATTGTGTATAGTCAGCAAATGTGCTCCGACCGTCTCCTTAGCTGCCAGATGATGGATGTATGCTCTACTGACAGCAAGTCCATCGTTTTCATCGTTGGGTCGGCATATTGTGCACTTACAACCTTGTTCGACGGGTCCGAAATCTTCTGAATATTTGGCATGCTTAAGGTTGAGCACACCAAGTTTAGTGATAGCGTTGCCGAATCTCGCTGTCCTTGTAGGCCAGACACAGTCGAACATGTCTGCACCCAACGCGATAGCAACAACAATGTCCTCTGGATACCCGATACCCATTACATAACGTGGTTTCAGCTCCGGCAAGAGGCTAGTGCATGTATCAACGACTTGGCAGAAATCTGCTTTGGCTTCTCCTCCTGACAGGCCGCCGACAGCAATACCTGGTGTATCTCTCTTGACCATCTCTATGCAGCACTCTCGCCTCATATCAAGGTCGAGCCCTCCTTGTATGATACAGAAGATGTTTTGTGTTTCAGGCTTTTGGTGAGCGGCAATGCAGCGGTCGAGCCATCTGATGGATCGGTGCATTGCTTCACGCATACGGGCAGCGTCAGGCGACGTGGTCTGTATGACATCGTCGAGCTGCATGATGATATCGCTGCCTATGCTGTTCTGTAGGGATATAGAGTGCTCAGGCGTCAGAAGCATAGGTGAACCATCGTGCGGTGAGAGGAACCTTACACCTTCTTCAGTGATCTTGGCCAGCTTCAGCAACGACACCATCTGGAAGCTGCGAAAGAAGTCAGGAGTGTTGCAGGAGTTGATGAGGAGTACCAACCCACCACTATCTGTCAGGATGTTGCGATTCCATCCCTGTAGCTTGTGAGCACCACCAATAGCATCGAGAGCTTCCTGGCCCGGCTTCAGGCCCAAGTGGTAGCTGTAGACTTGTCAACATCCATCTCTTGCACAGGACCCCGTCATCCTCACGTATTGTTCAAGCATAACCGGCAGCTGGTATCCTCCAACTGCTCGGGTGTCAGTCCTTTCAGGGAAGCTTGGGTAGCCACGGGCATGAAGATTGGCAGTTCGACTGGTCCATGAGGGAGATGTAGAGTCGACGCGCGAGCTTTACTGGTCTATCAGTGCCGGTGTCAGTGAGACGAAATGGGTCAAAGGACGAGGAGGACGACGGCGCACCTACCGAACAACGCGCCTTGAGTTCGTACGCCAGGGCAGCGGATCTGCCAGTCCCGAGGGTCTCAGACATACTTCTGGCTGGAGCAAATGTATGTAGGCACCGTCCAATGCCTTTCGAGGGTTGCGCTCTAGCGGTGAAGAAGCATGGGACTCTCATGGGCACCTTGCAGGTAAAGCATGAGAAGCGTATGCGACACGATATGGCGCAGATGCACGTAATTTGAGTTGCTGCAAGTCACTCGATGAGACTACTGCAGCTTGCCAGCTTTGCAGAGTAGTGCAGGAATATGGGAAAGGGCGAGAAGTACCCTTCCACAGGAAACAACGCTGAAGATACTTCCAAACTAGACTGGTCTTGCATACAACGTATGGAAGGACATACGTGCGCGTGGATCGGAGCATTTCTGGCCTTGTCATTTGACGCGCTCCTCTCGGGTCTCACCTTGGGTTTCTGTGCCACAGTCTAGGGTCTTCCCGTCGCACCGCATGGGAATCATAATAAGCTTAATTGATGTGTCGCATTCTTCACCTCAATCACTTGCGCACAACAGTGGCGAGGCGAAGGCGACAGACAAAAGGTTGAAAGATCTTTCGTGAAAACAGGAAAGTGGAAAGAACTACTAATTTATTTGACTCGATTGCAAAACTCTGCAGGAAGCTGCCACTGACTGAGCTCACCAACACATCGATAGCTCCTTACCTGTCAAAAAGAAAATACCCAACATTGACCCCAAGAAATGGTGCCATGCACCCCCGCCAGACGCCAGCGCTATATGCTACTGCATTCTGTTCCCCTGCTCTGATTGCAATGGCATCCCTGTCGACACCCGATTCAATCATGATACATCCGCCCCCATCAGGATGACGAGCTTCGCCGCCAGGGTACGCTCATCGGAAAAGTCCTCGCCCCGAACTGTACTGATTGTACTGCGTCGGTTGCTGTGTAATCGATGGGTTGCGTATTTGCGTGCATGCTACTTCGGCTGCGTCTTCTTTGGCGTTGTTGAGGAATTGTCCATCGTACCAGTATCTAGCCGCGAGGTTTTTGTCGCGCACAGTGACCGTGGCTGACCAGGCAGTTCGTCCACCTAGGCATAACGGTTAGATTGGACGTGTCCCGGGAGTTCTTGACCGCCGCTTACCTCTACGATCTGACACTATGTTGTACACAGGTGCCGGCATTCGCAGCCTTCGGCACTCAGCTGTGGTCAGTTAGTCCTGACCTGCTTAGAGTCGACGAGCACCTACCTGAAAGCTCTTCTTGCCAGGTCTTGTGCGTCTTGGTGGCCATTGTTTCTGAATGCGAGGTGCTACTGGAATGAATTTGTATGCTTTTTTAGCTTGGGGTGAAAGGCCGTCGGCTTGCTGGCAGTAAGATATGATGCTATGGTTTGGGTGACAGAGATTCAGAACGCAAAGCAGTTGCCGCCGCCGTTATATACCTTTTCCTCCCCCAGTCCTGTTGTGTAGCAATGGTGGTAGGGACTGTTGATCGGACTCTCACTCGACTTGCTGACGATTTGGTGTTCTCAGACTCAAATTCGGATACCCGCTGTCTATCATAAAGTCAACTGCATCTGACCCGAGCGATTTGCAGCGTCATATTTGTGACATAAGATACAAAGCCATCACCGAAGTCATCCTCAGATTATGCCTATATAATGACGGTCAACGTAGCACAAGATAGCATCGGGCTGAATGTTAGGCGTCGAAAAAACGCATGGACAGCATGTGTTAACCAGCTAATGTGCAAAAACTCTTCAAAGATCCCGGACCTAAATGAGAATTCGCATCGCAGTCGATGCTGAACTGCCAACACATCAACGGCTATTCCCATGGCGCTGTCGGAAGCGTGTATTTGTGAAGAGCTGCGCAATGGCGTATGGCACATCAACCGGAGACCGTCAGAGTCAAGCAACGCAGACATGCATTGGGTCTTGTGGTTGGTGTGGGGTTCTCATGATAATGCGCAGGCCCCATATGACTATAACCTGACAAGCGATAGAGAAGACGATAGATTTTCAAATCCTGACAAGTGGGTAGTAAATCTGCGATAGAGTGTCATAGAAGCCACACGTCTCATATACATGGTGTACTGGTTGCAGCGTGGACCACAGACGGTACAAGATGGCCCAGACGATTGGATGCTTCGGACTTGGGCAGCTAGCCAGCTGCATTTTGAGGTCAAACTTTGGGATAAGGGAGCTAGATGAAGAGATGGGCAAACAACGAACAGTCTACTGCAGAAGATAGAGACCCCACGCAACTGCAGTAGCAATGACCGTTGAGCTAGATAAACTTGGCAAGCGGATCCGTCTAGAAGCAAGGAACCAACCATTGGTTACCTACTATGTAATCTGCAACTCAGTTTCCGCAGTATCAACGGCACAGAGCGGGAGGTGAACGCCGCAACACGTGTTTCCTCGGCTTCTAACCCACTTCTGACTTGTCAGGCATCTCCGTCGTACTGAGAAATTATTATGCACCAAGATATCCGGAATATTCATGTCTTTTGCGATGTAGAGTGGCATATCGCACATTGTTCACATGAGAAGCGGCCGGAGAGGCCAACCCGTGCCGAGATCGATAGGTAACACCACTAATCGGCGATGTTGCACGGGATCTTCATTCGGTCATGGAAGAACTATCAACATTTTGAGGTTCTGATCCCACCTGTCTGGTACAGCTGTTGTGCAACCTATTCCATACTGTCCACCCTTGTCCCGGGAACAAAAACATTTAGGACTCCCATTTCCGGGTAAATGCATACCTAATCCTAATATGTCAAATACATCCGACGCCGGGTGCCTATCCGGCACTGGACGTTGAGTTTTACACCCCTATATGTGGTCAAGTAATCGACTCAAGGCGGTGAAGAGGTGTCAGCCGTCACTCCGTCTCCAGCGTAACGTAACGCCATATGAGGTGCATGCTTTCGCTTTCGCTGGCTTCGAACATGCTGGTTGTAATTGCATATGCTGTCAAGCTCGAATTCATCGTGGAATACAGTCGTCTGTCAAGGCAATTAGACCGGTCGTGACAACAACATCGCCAAGGTCGTCTGAAATTGTCTTTTGCAGAAGTCTCATGCTGCAAGCTGGGACCCACGCGCCCTGAGTGGCCTCGAATTCCATCTCCTCCGCGCTCAATGCATCAGGTACGATAGAACACACCTTCTGTTGTGTCTCAAGGTTGAGTAGCTCAAAGGAATTGACAATCTCGTCACCATCACGAAGTGATCGCTTTCGCCATGTGTATTGCTCTCCCCAGTATTCGAAGTTGTACTGCTTTCGCTCTCCGTGATATACGGGCTCGAGTAAAACTTGAGCGTAGTTGGAGAACTCCAGCCGGATGCTATCAGTAGGTATCGTAGCCTTGATGTCATTGGCGATATGGAAGTATCGGAGCTTCTCCATGAAGTCGTCCTCGTCTTCGTCGGACTCGCAGGCCGGGTCACGTTGCCAAGCATCTGGTCGCCTCAATTCAGGAGCGGTACACGCCCGTCTCATGCCCCGTTTAGGCAGAGACGCGCCACTAGGAACTGGTGCAATGTACTTCCGCTTGCTGTTTGCCACTTCGCGGCCTGAGTTTCGCCAGTATCTCCGGAGAGAGAACTTTCGTTCTGCCAGGTCGTGCATTCTCAAGTGGAACAGAGTCATCTTCCTCCTTCGACCACTCTTTGTAGTGATATCAGTATCGATACGAAGATTCATGTTGCCGTCTGGTGTGGAATCATCATGCTGTATCATGATCCGTCTTGAAGAGGGAAAGAGCTCAGCAAAGTCTGCAGGCGTTGTTGGGATAGCATCAGGGTCGAAACATTGACCTCGCTCTCGGGGAAAGTCATCTAGAGATAATGAAGGGAGATCCTCTGCGGAGGCATGCGTCGAGGCGTAAGTGTCAACGGACGAGCTTGAGGAGCGACCAAATCCTTCGTCTTCGGAGCTCGATCCTTTGCATGCCAATGTCTGCTTGTACACAGGCGCTGTATCGCAGTGCTTGATGGAAGGTCGAGTGTTGGCAGACGACGTGAGGTCCGTCTGGTAGGTCTTTTGAGAAGTACGACTAAATGTCGACTCGCAACTAGAGTTGTTGCTACTTCCCACAGATGATGCTTTCGACCGGCTCATTGTACGTATCTGGCCTTGTATGCTGTGTGAGTGAACAAGGTTGTCAATGTGGGAGCATAGATGGGAGGGGTCCTTATAAGCCTGCAGCTGGATAAAGTGATACGTCGAACAAGGGAAGGTCTCTCGGCAATACTAGTAAGTTAAGGTGATTAGGATCCAACTATGGAACAACAACAATGAAACCAACGTCTACCCAATGGCAAAGTCATGGGCTTGATCGGACAGGTTCAGGCTGGTGCAGCGAATCAACAAATCTTTTAGTGATTGCAATTCAGTAAAGCATAACACTGTGAGAGAGAATAGCAGGTAGTCGGTTTGCGATCCCGTGTTCCGTCACGGCAAGAGTTACTCAGGACCTCAAGGCATGTCCTGCGGTTCAACTCTGGAACGGACCGACAAAAGGCGAAAAGTGGGTCCTCATGGTGATACCATAGATGTCCATGATCGGAGCATTCGAGTAGGCATGCATCCAAGAGGACGACCAAGCAATGTCAGTCCGGAAGCGGCGTGACACGCCACGACGAAGCTTGAGCAGGCAGAACAGAAAGGCGGCATCACCGAGTGGCCAAGCGATACTCTGAACGACAGTGGTGCGAAATGAGAGCCGACGAGTACGCGGAAGAGTCAGGAAGTATGGTTTCGCGCGGGAGGAAGCGAGCACAGACTAGACCTAAACCAGAATGGCAAGCGAAGCGCTTTGGGGCGACAAGCAGAAATGCTGGGGAACTTGCAACGTGTCGCTCCAACTGCAACACACCACGTCGCTTACTCTCATTGGACAAGTCGGATCTGCATCGTTTGATCTCTGCAGCTTGTCGTCAAAAAGCATTATCTGAGGCGAGTTCGAATCAGTTCTGTGCCCAAAACAATGCAGGTCAGCACACGAGACGAAGAACGGGTGTTCGCATCGAAGACATCATCTCTCTACCACCCAACACTATCGAGTTGACACATGGGTATGCCGAAGAGGTCACTTTCGTTTCCGTCCATGTGCAGCTTGCATGCGCGCCCAAGAGCCGCCGGGTGAGATGACGAAGCCACTAAACAATGGAAAGTGGCGTCCAACCTCGACAAAAGTTGCAGCTGTTACCAGCCAATGAGCATTTCTTGCGAACATGCACCGCCTTATAATTCGACGAGCAGGAAAAGCCATTCTGCTACACGGCATGCAACGCATGTCACTCCTACGTTAGCAGGAGTTCAGCGCAGAAAAGCGCCGATGATTCATGTCCGCTTTCGCTGGGGCACAGAAACGGCACTGATGCCCAGTAGGCAGAGACTGCTTGCACTAGGGTAGCTTCATAGGCAAGGATGGGCATCTTCAACCACTGAGTCTCACGGATACAGCCCCCGCACTATACCTGAGAGTCCCAAATGCAGCGGAAGGAAGCTCACAGCTTCCTCCGCTAATGCAAGCAGACCTCTGCACTGATGCCTAAGTCACAGTGTGCGGCCCCCTGAGTACTTGTATGCTTTAGCCATCCACTAGCTCACATCTTAGTCTTTCAGATCAGACTTGTAGTTGGTACCCGCGCGTCACATGTCTCGACATTGCGCTTCACTTTCGAAAAATCTCCTATTGGACCTTGAGCACCCTTTTGCCACCGTCGGTATTATCAAGCCTCGCAATCAGTCACAAAGCACCAGTTTGCCTAGGCCCCGGAAAATGTCATAGTCGTGCTCCATTTGGTTGAACGCATGGATACAACACATATTCGACGGCATGGAGCTTGCTCTGAGGTTAGCACGTTTCTGATTATCCTTCCAGAGACCACTTCGCCATGAAGCATGGCGTACTGGCCGGGGAACATGCCGGGCGGATTGTCAGTGCGTCGGACCCTCGGATCGAACTGCCTTGGGCTTGGGTACCCTGAGGCAACATGGTTGCGTGATTGCAGAATCCTATAAGCTCGTCGTGAATACTATGGGTATCCCTATCCCGCCCATTCTACCTTTTGTTGTTGACAAAGCTCACAGGGACATTTCGAGATCGGTGCGCATCACGATCCGTTTGTGAAAAAATAGTGCAGTGGCGCCCTCAGACCGTCTGCGCCAGAATTGCTTGGCTCTGATACTTTAGAAGCTTCTCCATTCATGTCCCACATGTCTGGGCTTTCTCTGCGACAGGCGATGTGTTTGGGCACCAGCCTACCAATGATGAGGCGTGACCTCTGGCCGTCGTGATTGGCCCTGATCTTAAGATCATCAGGCAATCACAAGGCAGCAGCCTCAGTACGCCCCTACTTCTGAGGTTAGTTTGATCTTTGGCACAAGTCGTACACCGTTCAGCCACAGGTCAGAGATACCAGGTCCTGATCCTCCAGACCGATAATGCCGCCATCTGGAATAAAGCAACTTCGCCGACGCAGTGTGCAGTCCTGCATATTGCGGAGCGAAATCACATAGCATTCTACTCGCCCTGAAGAATAGTTGAGATTATCTTCTGCGACATGACCCGGAATTAGGCAACAGCGGACGCCTGCAATCACTGCATCGCAAAGGAGAGACCCTTGTCTCATCAAAAGTCGTCTGTACCAGATGTTCATGTGCCGAGACTTTGCTCAACAATGTCTAGGGTACCCCGAACCCTATTCTGCACTAAAGACTGCCATCAGTATTCCAATTTATCCGGCAACATGGTCCGTATGCGACATACTTCTGGAGCTGTCCTCGCTCGCAGTACTCGGTAGTGTAACAGCTACTGGGACATATATGTAAGTCCAGGGTCGAGACCCATACCGTAAATTCACAACGGTCCGTTACCGCATGGAGAGGAACAGTGGCAGAGAGTATACGCTCCAGTAGATGACTCGAACCCAAGGCTGTCAGCATAGCTACTTCCAGCTTGACGCGCGGAAAGCGCCTCAAAAACTGTTGAGTTGACGCAGGCGTTGATCACTGTTCATAGTGTATCAACAATGGTCAAGAGACGTCGATGCCTTATCAGTGGAATGAGATGGGGAAGCGGACCAGTCCAGTCACAGGCCGACTGTCTATCACCACAGCCTATAGGCTGAGGAAAGCAGGCGTCGCTGTTACCGATACAATAGACACACCGAAGTACCATGCTGTACGTTCCTGTAGACTTCAAGCTCTCCTGCTGGAGATGTGAACGCAGCAGATTAAGTGGCCTCGTCCAGCCTGTGACGGTGTCCTTCCTTACGTCGATAACCACCTTGACACACTGTAACGCCACGACCAATTGCGAACACTACCTCCATGGCAGCCCCGGAATCACTGTCATCCAGTGAACTTAGACTGTACTCCGCACATTCCCTGGTCGATAGGTTTTGATCGAGGATCGACTCTACAAGCAGAGGTTACTGTCCTCCTATCCTGGTGTCTAACCAGGAAAATACCTTTGTAGCCTTGGGTGTTCTGCCTCAGGCAGCATAAGCAGTTGCGTCATGGTGCGCGACTGCATTGGCCGAGCGCGCCGATATACCACATCTCACGTCCGTCCCCCTCTCACTTGCTTGTTCGTATCCATACAGCACCGAGTACGAAAGTCACTATCCGACCACCAAACTCAGTCTCTGCGAATGTGAATGAAGTCTCAATACGGCGAAATTGGTTGATATTGATACCATCCACTGCACACTGATCCCGACCATCACTATAGCAAATACCAGCAATAAATCCATCTTTCCCTCCACAACTCACGTAGACAGCCAACCCTACTACCTCATATCCTAGTGTTCCTCGGCTCGAACAAGCGTCGCAATGTCAGGTCTCGAAAAAGCACTCTTCAACCTAAAGGTGTGTCCAGTCGTTCCCCGACACTCATCAGGCACAGCTCGTTCTCTAGTTCTTACTAATTCCTGCTCCACCAGTTTACCTCGAAACAACTAAATCGTCAGGCTGCAAAAGCCGACAAAGACGCCCGGACAGAGCAAGCCAAGCTCAAGAAAGCCCTCACGCAGACCCCACCCCAACCACAGATCGCTCGGCTCTATGCCACGAACAGCGTGAGGAACCAACAACAGCGCATTCAACTTCTTACTCTCGCCGCTCGGATCGATGCCGTAGCTGCAAGAGTGCAGACTGCGATCACGATGCGTACAGTGACTGGGTCTATGGCACAAACAGTTCGTGGTATGGATGTCGCGTTGAAGAGCATGGATCTTGAGAAGATTGGGACTGTGATGGAGAAGTTCGAGAGTCAATTCGAGGACTTGGATGTTGTGAGTGGGTACTACGAGGGTGTCGCTGGCGGTGTTGAGAGTCAGCAAGTTGGCGTAGAGGGGCATAGTGAGGTCGATGCCTTGATGGGCAGGGTTGCGGACGAGGCAGGCGTTGAGCTAAACAACGAGCTGGACGCTGGTAAAGCGCCTGTCGAGGCCCTGCCGACTGAGCAGGAGCGAGAGGCCGGACTGGGCGACCGATTGAGGGCTTTGAGGGCCGCGTAAGGCACAAGACATGCCGGCGTGGGGACAGCTGGCCTAGAGCCGCCGGTCATACTCTTTGGGGTCGAGCAAGTATGAGCATGAGAACACGATATTAAGATTGAACAGATATGGAGTTCGGTATCATGTGAGAGGTTTCCAGGGTCGGTTGGCGCTGCAGAAGGGTGAGGTATTTTATTTTGAACATCTGTGGCGAAGAATTTCTCTCAGCATTTGTGAAAGGACTGAATGAATGGCATTTGCCTTGGCTGACTCAATTGTTGTCTCCTTTCACTTCTTGGTGCAAACTATCTTGACTCTATCGTTCTTCAAGACTACCAAAGTTTGCGAGCAACATGTGTCCATAAGAGGAGTCGCTCGTCTCTCCCTCATCTCTGTTTTCCAAACAGCCAGCATGGCTTCGATCGAGCGTCCGAAAAGACCAGCATCGGCTGCAGAGACTCCGAGGAGCGAACCACCTAGCAAGAAGAGGCTTGAAGCAAGCGAGTATGTTTCTGTTGTCACATACTGAAGACTAGGCTGACCCGTTCAGGTACGCACTATCTGAATTCATTACAGTCGTCGTTGGAGAAGAGCGCAAATGCTTCGGCGTGCATAAGGACGTTCTCTGCGCCGAAAGCGACTTCTTCGCCAGATGCCTCACAGAGGGTACGCCAGAGTCAGAGAGCAAACAAGTTGAATTGCTCCACGACCGACCAGAGGCATTCGGTCTGATCCTCAACTATCTCTACGACAGTGCTTTCCGATCGAAAGCTCCCTCAACTCCGCCTTCAACACTCGACAGCCTCATTCACGCGTGGTTGCTGGCTGACAGGTTACTGATGGAAAGCGGTCAGAACGCCATGATGGACGTGATACAGGCTGTCATCGTGAAGGCCTCAACTGATAAGAACATGGTCTTACAGGGTCTAAGCACATTACAACTCATGGACATCAAGCCGAATCGCACCTCATGTCTCCACCGTTTCCTGGTTGACCGCTACGCCTGCGACATGCAGAACATGCAGGCACATCTCACGCCACGGCCAGAAGCTAGATTGACCAGCGAAGCCGCGACGTTCTTCGAATGTGGAGGGGGTATAGTGGTTGACGTCTTCAATGCCTTTACGTTGTGCATGGACAACTCATGGACTACAAGTGATCCTGCTTTCGGACGCGGTTGCACGTATCACGAGCATAAGGACGGTAGTGAGAAAGCTTGTTGGAGGTACAAAAATGCAGCTACGACCCCAAAGCCTTCAAAGAGCGTGGGTGGCGGGTTCGGTCCCTTCGCTGTGAACAATACCGGTGGTGGTCTCTTTAGCAATGTCAATGCTGCCAATGTTGCCAGTGGTACTGCTGCTTTCAGCTTCGGTCGGGACAATACCACGGCTACTGCTCAAGGAAGTGGCGCGTTGGGCTCTAAATAAAGCAATCTTGACTGCGTGCGGACTCTCGAGATCATCGTTGACTGGTTGCGCTTTTGGAGGCTTTCGGTGACGTTCAACCATCCGACTCTCATCACCCGGCACCTGACGACGTCCTCAGCTCTTGCATGTACGCATTTCGAACATCCGTGAGAGTCTACAGGAGCGTGTCTGCCTCGCCTTTGCGTCACTGTAACGTTATCGGCCTTTGCGGAATGATTGCGCTGGTAGGCGTGCACGATTATCTGCGACCACACCTTACTTCGAGACCAATGCGGATGCCGTCGCTGACCATCTAACGTACCGTCTTTGTGCCCCTGAAGTACCACAGAGCTAACATCAAATCTTTGATGCCAAACTGATCAGGCTAACAGAAGGCGTTGGTTTCCTAGAACCTTTCTTTCTGCAGCTTCATCATCAAGCGCTGCATTCGAACGGTGAGCGGTCGGATGTGTTCGCCTGAGCAGTACTAGAAAGCGGGTCCTATCAGGCTGCGATAGTAGATTCATTACACGGGTTTGTGCGTATTCATGTATCTTGGGTCTGAACAATCAGGAAATATTTAGTGCACGAGACTCCTCTCGGCCACCGAGTAGTTCGCTGGGATCAAGTATTCAGCACTTCTAACAACGGCAAATGCGGCTAACGTGAAGCGGTTGTCCTCAACGACATCAAGGGACCGGAAGATCCAGATACCATCCTAGATGGCTGGATTGACAATGAGAGCTGAGAGTCAGAACTTGCTAGCCTAAGAGGCTAAGCCAGCAAGAGCGATCCACTTTGGATGTCAGTACGAATACAGTAACCAGCTTAAAGCTCAGAAACAGTCGTAAAACCTTGCTTTCACATCGGCCAGTACCGTCTCAGATACGGTTATCCTCATCTACACTCATGCCTCTGTGCTCGACGTGATGGGTCTTACGATTGTGTTACGTTGTTAACCTCGAAACGATCCAGGCCCAGTTGTCATACTTGTAAACAGTATGCTGGGACGTTGTACCTGTTCAACACCAACCCTTGTCAGCGGCTGCCTGTTTCGAACTTCTTCCTCGCATCCTCGCATGAGCACGGATCCATCAATGCTCTTTGCCCGCAACACAAAACAGGCTTCCTGCATCGTCTGTCCAATCACAGTCATGTTGTCAAGGGGTCTCGCAAGTGCCATCCGCGATTGTCTTGACTTACATCTTGTGCAAAGCGCGCACCTTCTGCTCCTCTCCTTTGGATTGGATGCTAGCTTCACGGCATAAACGAGCTCATTTTTCTATTTCTTTGTCTGCTTTTTGTTGTCTCGTGTTTTCTCGTCTCGCCTCGTTTACAGGCTTGCTCTGGGTCTCGATGACCATTCTGGTGCTTTTCAGTCAGTGTTATTGACACTGCCGTGTTGTGCAGCCATGGATTTGGCATGCCCTCCCAGCCCGTCTGGCGATTTTGTAGTGGTTGAATCGAACAATTTTGAGGGTCTTGCCACCCGAAAACATCGGCGGCAAGATGAGATCCAACAATATCCCAACGACCAGTGCAGTGATAGCGACATCGAGCACATCAGTCGCCCGGGTAGTGTCCGAAGTTTGAGCACAAGATCGCCATCTCCACTCACTGAAGAACATCCAGACCAAGACGATGATATCTCCATCACTTGCAGTGTCCGAGAAGACCTCAACCCCAACCTTAATGCAATCTCGCAGCATGGCACTCCATCGCAACCTACTCGGGGGGTCGTTGGCTGTGATCAAAGGGCTCTGCCTGCTGCTCAAGCACCGCTGATGGTACCAAGTGCAGGGTGCCAAGCAGGTTCGCACTTCATGTACCACCAGAGTTCAGATAACGCTTCCCAAGGCGAAGGCGTCCTCACCCCACCCCCTGGAGCGATCGCACGCCATACTTGTGCTGATATGACACCCGGTGGACAGCTAGCATCCTATAAGGATGCTGATGCTCTACGCCACCTTGCCAATGAAGAAGGATGCGACCACAGCATAGTCGACCAATACATAATGGACCTCCTCATTGAGAGTGCTCTCAACACGCGCCTTGAATGTGAATTTGTAGACTCAGCATCGCGAGATCAAAATCTTCGGCAACAGATGATGACGCGACTGAGAAGCCTACCTGTCGATCACCCTGTCGTGAGAGAGACAACGAAACACAGGAGTTGGGGATCGTTTTTATTCAAGCACCAGGCTCGCGATGCTGCCGAAAGAAAGCATGTTTACCAGGATGTTTTCACCAGCGTGGAGTTGACTGCTCTTCAGCTCCTACTTGTATGCCACCAAAAGCATTTCGACGCTACTTGCTCCTTCGCAGATGTAAGTCCAGCAACGAACTTGTCCCTCTTCTGCCAAACCGATCTAGGTACCCTCACCAAGGCTTCGAAACTAGCACTCCAAACTCAGATGTGCTGTTTCATGAGCACCAGCCTCTGGGAGGGACCTCTATCCCTCAAACAAAACCAACTACGGTCACATACACGCACTGCTATCGAGCGACAGATGGAAAGCTTCAAAAATGTCGTTGGCTTCCAGATTCCATCGTCAAGACACCAAGGTGCGCCCAGGGTAAACTTGTCGAGTGGCAGATCAGTCAAATATGAGGAGGGAGGAACGCTGTGGTGCGAGCAATACGAAAGGATCGCAACTAGAGACATCTTTAACAAGACTTTGACGAATCTACCCAGCTTTCTGACGAGAACCGACATAGAACAACAAGACAATAAGCGTATGAGTAGGTTTCTATCACCCAATGCAAATCAACCTCCGCACCTACAAGTCCAACCGGCTGTTAAAGCTGAGCATGGATCCTGGAATGTCTCCGGGGATCAACTACAGCACTACCAAATTCAACAACGACTACCGGAGCAACACGTTAAGGAGTGTAGAACGCCCGAAGCACAAGAGTCAGAAGTCGAGCAGCCTGAGCTCAAGCCCCTGTTTTCAGGTGGAGACCGATCACAAGACTATCAAAAAACACAATCTACTCGAGCAACAGCACAGGAAGCGCCAGATAGCCTACAATCAGGTCATCCATCAAGCTGTAGCCCGCGGGATCGCAGATCACTTGAAGGCAGAAGACGAAACCAGAATTTTATGCATGATACCGGACCAAGACTGTACTGAGCTATCCAAAGAGCGAGGCTATTAGGAATGGCATGTTGAGAAGAAACATAAAGATTGGTACCGAGAGTTCAGAGATAGTATCAGATATCGATTCGCAGGGTCTCAAATATCCATGTCTGTGAGACCCAGGAGGAGAAATGCCTTAGCGCAATCGACAATGGTCATGGCGTCGAACGATACAGACGACTATGGTACGGAACCGCCTGCTGGCGACTACGTTGAAGACAGGACAACATCTCTTGCCCATGACACAGGATCCATTGGAGCCTCTTCTGAGCACAACTCTACCGATGCGCACGCCAGCTAGAAATACAGCCAGCGACCACGAAAGTCCGGTTGCGAGGCTATCTTCGGATGGGTGTATGCCGCATCACCCGTCATCTAAAGCTCAGTACCCAATCCTCTGCATAGGCTCTGTAACTCCTGTCATTGAGCCAATGAGTTCAGTGCAAAGTTCGGACAACAGTCCGAGGGTAATACGTCATGAGAACAATACGTCTGTGAGCGATAGCAGCCTTGGTAAGCCTACCATATTTAATCATCCTAAACCAAGGACCATGAGCTAAATTAAAAGGCTAAATAGAGGCGTCGCAACGCGCAGATCAGCATCTTGGCTCTGGTAACTCAGGCTGATGGCACAAACGAACAAGATACAGCTTATGCAACATAATATGGGTAGAGCAAAATCTATTTGGGTCTGCGCTAAAGACTTGTGTCACGCTCTTGAAGATGAGAGACACCAGAAGTGGTGTATGGGGCTTGAAATGATGAAGGGACCTGGAAGCCGTTGGGATGCCTGAGAGCAACTTCGACAACAGATGCTTGAGCGAGCGGATCAAAAGACGTTAGGTGGTGTCGAGCTAGCTCCATCAAAAGCAGCAGTCCAAGCACAGGAGATTCAGCCACATTTCCACGCTCAATGATCTCCAACATCAACCACAATATCATCAGCGGTATGGTAAGACAAGAACGGACTTCCATGGACGGCATTCAAATGGTCTAGTGGTCCAAGACAAGGATTTTGGGTCATTACTTGACTACAGGCACAAGCTCATATGACTAGAGTAGTGCAGACAAGCAAAAGAACACCAGCGGGGTGAGCAATGATGGAATTGGCATACAATGGCTTTCATGCAAGCATAAGAAGGACTGAGCCACGACGGAATACAACATCAGATACGAGACCGGGTCCATTAATATTGGCAACTTGTAATTCACGAACTGTCTTATCCTCAGATGCGCGTTGTATGTGATGGTCTATATGATTAGCCCTGAACGAGTTAGAGTGCAACGAAGCGGGACGGGCTTTTGCATAGTTGGATCCGTGTTTACAGTTGCCTAGCTGATACACAAGCGACAAATGAACTCAGGGCGCTAACGTGCAATTGCCACGATTACTCTCTTTTGAATTACCTGTTACCCATAGGTACATTTCCGATCCAAGTTGTGGTGGTCTCTGGGAAGTGAGCTCAACTTACGGCCCATGTCTTTACTTGCGAGTCGCAAATCCGACCGAATGCTTCGTATATTCCAGCCTTTCTGTATCCATGCTCTGACTCGGAACGAACGGGCACGGTGGCTTGGGCGTCGATCGCCGCTCGTACTATGTCAGACAACACCCCAGCCATAGCCAGTCTATCGATCTTGATCTTGAACAGTATCAGATAAGGGGTCATCAGGCAGCGTTGCTGCTCGTGGATCTACTCTCATTAGCGACTGTTAGACAAGAATGCTCTGCTGCTTGCATACATGTCTGAACCACTTCCTGCAGCTCGAGCAGGGAAGTCCCTTTCCTGAAAGCTTCTGCACAAGGGTTAAACCATGAACGCACGTGAGGTGGCACAAGGGAAGTCTTTACTGGCCTGAGCGAGTCATAGGGCGATTTAGATCCTTCAAGTCCAGAGGAACCCGGCATCTTGCACGTTCTCTCATGTATGTGAGGTCGATATGCGAGCTTTCACGTGGGGTAGATCACTTTGATGTGGACCCGGAGTGCTGATCTACTGCCACGAGCACTTACGGTATCTCATCGACACTAGTTACTGACTTGAATTCCGCGGCATTCATCTCACTCCTGAACTTCGAACTCCTCTGGTAGAGCTCTTTCCTTAACCGATTGACGCTGCCCAGTGGCCTATGCTCTTCAAGCCCATGCCACACGTTCAACTTCATGTGATCGTCCCACACCGCCCGTCTCTGAGCCCCAAACACATCCTGGCCAACTGGAAGCACAACCTTCCCCACCGTTTCAAATGGAAACTCACTCTCGTCCCACTGAACCGACGTGTCCTCCACGGCCTGCTTACTCAAGTCGTGACAAAGCTGCACTCTCAATTCGTAGGTTGCGTCTTTGTCCCCAGTAAACCATGTGCTTAGCCACTCTGAGTGCTGCTCCGGACTAGAGTCATCACCGATCTGATGAGATTCCGCCAATGCTTGCTGAAACTCGCCCGTCGGAAACAAAGCATATTTCGCGACGTACGGGCCCCAGCGGTACGCACTCTGACTGTACATCGTGTAGCTCAAGAAATGCTGGTTCGGGAGCTGCATTGGCGCCTGCTGGAGCTCAAGATCGTCTCTCTTCTTCATGTCTGGGTCCCCAGCGATCTCCTCCGGATTTCGAAAATGCCGTTCCCGAATCCTGAAGATCTGTACCGTGGTGGGCAGATCGCGGAGTTCAAGGACGGGCGCATTGTTGAACGTTAGATCCTGTGTGCGCGTTCTCGCGCCGGCCTCGTCCATGAAGGTGCCAGTGACATTGAAGATTTTCATGCCGCAGCCTCGGGGACCGGGCGCGCGATCGTCCTGGAGGAAGGAGGGTTCATTCGCAAATCGTATCGCGATAGGATGTGATGTCTTGCTGTTTTCGGGACTGGCGATGCCGTGTGCGAATTCTGGCGGCAGGTTCGGTGAGACTTCGAAAGTGCCTTTCACTACCGCTTGCGTCTTCACATGGGTGGCACGGAAAGCGTGTCTGTGCATGCTAAAATTGTGCTCTTGGGTTCGCTTGATGATGTCGAAGAGCTCCTGTTGCATTCGTGCCTCGTCATCAAGAGCCGGCTCTACACTTGGGTCGTCTTACTTAACATATTGATTGTCTGCCGTGTCGGCCTTCAAATTTGCCATGTACCTGTCGGCGAAGGACAGTCAGTATAATACTACTGCGGCTACCCCATGGAACAGTCACGCGTACTCCTGATGGTCTTGTTGTATTGCTCGACCATGGATCGCGATCGCCTCAGCTGCTCGGATTGTAGGACGCAAAGCTCTATCTTTTGAGTTTGAAGATTATCATAAACCCGACCCAATCTGGCAGTCATTTCACCATCTGAATTGTGCCCAAACATTTGTGATCGATGTTCTGGCAATCCGGACGCATTGATTTGTTTCTAGATCATGACGTTACGAGTCGGTGTGCTTCAAATTAGACGATCTATGATTGGCACGGCGCAAAAGCCTTTACAAATTCTCACAACAGCTCTGACATGTACCTGAGTCACGGCTACGCTGCGAGTTAACTGCAGACGAAAGTGATTTCCACACAACGAGACATATTTGACAGCTACTACGATGGACTGGACAACAAGAGGACGAACGACTATAGAGACGATTTTGAGTTTCCTGGTCGTTAGTGAAAGTGATGACTTATGCCTGAATGTACGGGCGGGGGCTACCGCACCTTTCCTGTTTATTATTTTCGGACTTTGCATATTCCGTGAAATCGTGAAATCGTGAAATCGTGAAATCGTAAAATCGTAAAATCGTAAAATCGTAAAATCGTATATGCTGCTGCTTCCGCTATCGCTATCGCTGTCGCTATCCTCGTCCTTGCTATACTACCGATAGCTGCATATGCTGCCGCAGGTCGCTTAGGCGTCAGTAGTTAGGTATCAATGCATGCCCGCAGTGTATGCACGTTCCGGACTAAGTAGATATAAGTAGGTCTAGTACCTATCGCTTAATGCCTTCTTTACTTATACGTAGCTATGCTAGCTAGTTATCCTAAGGTTAATCTTAGCTTATTAGCTATTAAGATTTACGACTTCGTTATCTAATATAATTAAACGCAAAAAGAGATTCTTACTTAGATTAATAGAGTCCGTAGTATTAAGTGCGGATATAACGTACTTAAGAAGTTTCTTAAAGTAGAAGGTATTACCTCGAACTAGTCTATAAAGAAAGGTCTCTACTAGGATAATAGATTTATCTTATTAGTGCAACGCGCTTATAAATAGACCCTATAGGATAATAAGAAGATTATATAGAGCTTATAATAGAAGCCCGCTTACGTAGTAGTTAATACTCGACTTATTAAGTCTATATAACGAAAGTATAATTAGTCTTAAAGAAATCGTGCTATCGAGAATTAACTAAAGCGCCTTTAGCGTATAGAGGCTATTATTCTTAAAACTATTACGTTAAGCATTAGACGCAACTAGGGCCGAAATTATTTTTATACCTATCTTTAGATACGCTATCTAGCACTTTAAATACGAGAGAATTACGTTTAAAAGGTCCTCTACGATATTAATAATATATATAGACGTAATTAAAAGCCGAAGTATAAGGTTATATAACGCTACGAAGCTATTTATAAAGGGCTAGATTACGTATAGTCTATTAATAGCTATAAGAAGTTTATAAACTTTAGTATCGAAGTTTACGCTGCGATAGACGCTTATTTAAAACGAATTATCTAGGTTTACGTTAGAGTCGCTAGCCGTAGATAGGTCGCCGTTATAAAATAGTATATTTAAATAGTTCGCGAGTATAATATCGTTTCTTATCGTATTCGTTCTAATCGTAGATTAAAGATATCTTTTATTACTAATTTATAGTTTTAATCCTATATTTAGCACCTTCGAGATACCGAAGTTCTTAGTAATTAGTTTCTTATAGACGAAAAGATATAAAAGCGCCTTTAAAAGTGCTTCGTTTATAGAATAAGTATATAAAATATTTAAATTAAGAGTTTCTAGTCTCGGATTAAAAAGCATTAGTTAGCATCTTAGCTTATAAGTATACTCGCTATTTAGCATCCTCTATATGCGTTACTAGCTAGGTTAAAGGCGTATATATATATTATAGGTAGAAGACGTCTTATCTAGCAAGTTAAAGCTTATAAGAAGGTTTATTAAATACCTTATATCCTAACCGCTTTTCTATTCTTAAAGCTAATAATATATACTATATTAGATCTTATTTAAGAATCTATAACTACGATAGTTCTATTAAAGCGAGAATAAGTTAGATCGTATCGTATAGGTATATATTTTCTTATCGCTTCTTTAAGAGGAGATTAATACCTTTATAGAAGTTTAGAACGTATATCGGATACGTAAATAGTATAATTAACTATATTACGTTATTAGAGTTTCTAACTAGCTTTACTTCGAGCGCAACTATCTTTAATATAATTAGCTTAACGCTAAGCGTTCGACTAAGGGCTATAGACCTAATGCTAATCTATTAAATAAGCAGGAGCGGTTGCTTAAAGACTATAGTATATAATAGCTTAACCGCCTCTTTCGTTACGTATACTAATATAGCTAAAGATAAGAACTAAGTCTTTATTATAAGCACTAAGGTATAGCTAGATAAAACGCTATACTAGATCTTTATCGAGGTTAATAAGCAAGACGATATTACCGCTAATAAATTCATTTAATAAATTTCTAAGCGAAGGATTCTTATTTTAAAATAGTTTTATATATTAATCTAGTAAGTACGAGACTATATCTTTATTTATAATAATATACTAGACTTTACTACTCTCTCGGATACTATTAGAGAGTAAAGAGATATATATCCTAATCTAGCCTTTAATATAACGCTTACCGAATAAAGATAGAATAAAAACTAACTTTAGACTGCTATTAAAAACGAATTACTTAACGATTTCGATACGTATAGTCTTAATTAAGCGTATAGTTATAGTAAGTATAGTATACTAGTAGAGATAGAGAATTAGGACTTTAGAGACGATAACTTCGCTTATATATACTAAAGGGGTTATAGACTAGTATATACTAGCGAGTAGTACTATTTTAAGCCTATATAATCGTTACTACCCTATTATTTAATACTCTTCGTTTCCTACTCTTTACTCGCTCGTCTATTACCTTAACGCTTATACGCCTCTCCTCCTCCCCTCTTCTCTTAATATCGTCTCTTTTATCTTCTATCTACGAGTATATTAAGGCTCTAGACTTTATCTCTTTCCTCCTTTCGGCTCTTACGTTCCTCTTATTACGTATCTAAGCTACTATATATCTAGTCGAAATAGCTATCGCCTACTACGATTATAATAGTTAATATCTAGCGAACGTTAATTTCGAGTATAAATTCCTCTTAAAAGATACGCTTAAATACTCGAGATATCGAAAGAAGAATATTATAATATATCTAACGCGTAGGTACGATAAATCTAAAAGCCTTTCTTAATTAAGTAATACTATACTTAAGATTAACTTATCTACTAAGCCTAAACGAGATTCGATTGCTAAGTCCTCTAAGAAGTCGATATCGTTATTTATACCGCTAACTATTAAGTCCGAGAAGTTATCTACTTTTATAAGCTAACGAAGTACTAAGCTATCTAGCTAGCTTCGCGATAATACTAAACCTATAATATACTCGCGTGCCTAAGAAGTAGGCGTAGTAGCTCTTAAAGAGTCCGTTAGTAAAGAGCTACGAGTAAAGAAATCCGAGTAGAATAAGAAAACCTACTACTAGATCTACTTAAAGGTTTCTTTATTAAAGTATAACCTCGATAAAGATAATAAATTCGAATACTACGAGTTTAAGGTTAATCTTATTATTAACAACCTACCTATAGATACCGAGGTACTAATAATACTAATAATAGATCTTATACTATAGAAGTATAAAAGAGAAGATATCCTTAAGTACGCACCTATAGCTAATACGAAAGGCAACTATCTTTTTACTATTAGCAAGCCCTTTATAGATAGTATTAATATTACTATTAATATTCTATACTCGCACTAAGTATAAGTAGGTAAATTAATAAGTATTATAAGATTTTAAGAGCTAAAAAGAATCGGTAACTAAGGTAAAGATAAAGATAAAGCTTATACTAGAATGCTAACTTAGTATATCTTTCTCGTTAATAAGCTAATAAAAGCTAAGAAACGAAAAGCTACGATCGTAATATCGATATCGATTAAATAAATAAAGACTAAGCGAGATAGTAAAGCGGCTAACTTAAGTAGAAGCAGAACCCGTGCGGCGAACGATAATAAGAATAGATAATTTATTAATATTATAACTATAAAGGATAATAGCCGTCCTCTTTCTAATATTAGTACTTTAGAATAGTAGCTTAATAGTATTAAGAAAAAAGTAAAGTTAGAGATACGTGCTAAGTCTTGTAGCTTATTTAAATCGCGTAGCTCTACTAAACTACGTAGCTTTGCTAAACTACGTAGTTCTAGTAAGATATAGGCTAGTTTATCTAAGCTAAGCAGTTTAAGTAAAATAGAAACTAGCTCTAGAAAGATACTATTAAAGGAAAAGCTTCGATATATTCTTATTTAAACTAAAGGACGTTAAACTCGTATATAAGGACTTTATATATAGTTATAAGTATAAGCCGAATTATAAGCTAATCGTATATTCTTTACCGAATAAAATAAGCTCGTCTTAACGCTTACGAAGGATAAAATAGATGCTAGGTTAATAAAATAGCAAGACGATAATAGGATAATAGTATCTTAAGATAAAGGCGATAAAAATAAAATCGTTAAAGATAAAGATTTAAAAGAGAGAGAAATATCTTCGTTATTTTCTACTACTTAATTAGATCTTTTTTAATAATAGCGTAAAGCGTATAATACGTACTAAGTTAAAGACGGACTTAAAGGAGATAAGATAGGCCGTATAGTTATCTACTTAGCTAATAATAAATTCGCGCTTCGTAAGAACGTTTAACGCCGACCGACTTAATTTAGCTAAATATATTTAGCTAAATCTAACTCTATAACGAGATTAAATCTAGCTAGATAGCTTAAAATATAGTATTAGCTAGTATTATTTACTATACTAGTATTATTTAAAGAGATTTAAGAGAGAATTAACTATATTGCTGCTTAATAAGAAAAAAGACTATTTATTTAAATATATTTAGGTAAATGCTTCGGCTTTTTAACCCTCTCTACCCCCTTTTAATCTTCCTATAGTTATACTTACTAGCTACTTACTTTAGATAGACTAGTTCGAGCCTGCGTTTAAATTAATATAGTAATAGTTAGATAAAAATATCTATAGCTAAGTAAAAATATCTTTCTATAACTATTATCTTATTACTTAAGCTTAGTATATTATTATAGTTCTACTTATAGTATTCTTATAACTAATAGTATCTATATACCGCCGCTTAAACTCGGTTAGATAGGCTAATATAAAACGTTAGAGTGCAAGTTTATCTATATAAGAAAGCTACTCCGTCGCCTTTAATTTCTAGTTTTTAAACCTTAATTATCATCCTCCCTAAAGTATCCTAATACTTTTATTATACCCCCTAAACGCAGCTCGTCTAGGAAAGGTATAGGCTAATAAGGCTAATAAGGTTAATAAGGCTAACAAGATTAATAAGGCTAATAAGGTTAACAAGGCTAATAAGGTTAATAAGGCTAGTAAAGTTAATAAGGTTAGGCTACTAGACGATTAACTAGATAGTTAGTTATCCTATAGCGATTCTAAGTATCTGCATCTCTTATTATATAAATTAGTTAAGTTACGTAACCCTTTATCCTACTATCGCCTATACTAGATAACCTATCTTATATACTTTAACTCTTAGATATTACTAGTCGCCGTTTTAATTTCTAATAACGAGAGTAAACTATTAAAGAGTTCGTAAACGATCTTCTAAATCTAAAGAGTACTAAGTCGTTAATACTTCTTACCCTTTAAGACTTCGTCTAAAACGTAAATACTGCTATCGCTATAAACTAGATCCTTATATACACCTTTACTTAAGCACTTAAAAGCTATATAAAATATACCGACTAACATCGACGCACCTTCGGCGATTATTTAAAGACTATAGTAAAGAACGTTAAAGAAAGCCGTACGACGTACGATCGTATATATCGTATAAAGCGAATCTTATAAAACTATTTTAGTAGTTAATAGTACGACTAGTTCTTCTATCTCTATATAACTACTACGATAGCCGATATATTTAATAAAGAAACTATATTTAATTAACTTAACGAACTCGCTTCTAGGGATGATGCTACTAATATAGCGTTATATATTACTTAGCGAATATAGTCTACTTAGGTAAGACGACTCGAAGTCTCGATATAAGGCGATAAATAAGGTTAATACTATATTAGCAGCCTTATACCCGCGGATATTTATAATAGCTTACCTAGTCTTACTAATATATAGGAAAGAGAACGAGCTAAATTACGAATGCTAAATAACGCTATAGCTACGGCTAACCTTATCGCTAGATAGAACGCGTAATTAGTAATATTAACTAGGGTAAGCAAGTAGATAAATATTAACTATTTATTATAAGAGATAGTTATAGCTTCTTATACTATCGAAATCTACTATAATAACTCCTTAGTAGATATAACCTACCTCGCTTAATTCTAGCCGAGGTTAAAGAGGTTACTAGTTAGGCGCCGGCTTTACCTAGAGAGACTTAGGCGCCGGCTTTATCTAGAGGGACTTAGGCATCGGCTTTACCTAGAGGGACTCCTAATTTAAGGCTATAAAGCAACTTGCCGATAACGAGTTCGCCTTTAGCATCGAGTATAAAGCGTATAGCATCTTCTCTTCTAGTAATACCTTAATATCTACTAGTTTTTCGTAGCGCCTCTCTAGTTAATATATCTAATACTAAACTAGTACTAAGCTTTTAAAATCGAGCGCTTACTAGTATAGTCCTATAGCGAGTATAAGAGATAACCGCCGCTATTAGTAAGAGAACTTCTAGACGTATAAGTAATCTACTATAATAAATAAGAGACTCTTCTATATAAGGCTTAAAAGCATTAACGGTATCTTCTAGTATCTTATAAGGTAGTTTTAAAAGACTCTTACGCGAGTTTAACTTTATTCTTCCTCTTAAGGCTAGTACCCTAAAGAAGAAGCTAGCTTCCTAAGCCGTCTAATTCTATAAATAGCTATATAACCCTAGTATTACCGTTCGAGAATTTAAATAAAGCTTCGGCTAGTATAGAGACGCCGAGATATAAACTACTATTAGCAACCTTAGCTAGATAGCTTTTAAGATCTAAACTACCGGCGGTCTACTATAAGTAGCAATAGCCGAATAGAGAGGATTCTTAGTATATACTCTATCCTCGTTCTAGGGTACGTAGTAGTAATATTTAATTAAGAAATCGCTATACGAGGCTAAGATTAAGCTACTATTCGCCTAAGTCCTTGCTTAAGTCCGCTAAATAGGGCGAAATATAAACGAACTTTTGCTAGGGCGAGATAGTATATATACTATCTCTATAAGGCTAGATCGACTAGATAAGAATAACTATATCTATAACCCGTAGCGTAACCTCCGTAGCTAGCTAGATACGTCTATCGTTATTAAAAACGCGCGTTTAAGAATTTAAGCTAGTAGTAACTATAATCGATTCTAGGCCTAAGTAATTAATAAATAGATACTTAATATATAATATAATAACCTAGACGATCTCGATCTAGATCTAAATCGTTAACCTTCTACGCTACTAGTTATATCTAATTAGATAACTCGGTTCTTTATCTTAATATTAGTTCTAGATGCTACCGAAGCAAGTAATTACTTCGTTTTATTTATTATTAATCCTCGTTAACGAGAAATCCGACTTTTTAACTTACTAAATATAATTAAGGCCGAGGGCTAGAGGACGCGAGTAATAGCCTAGGTATAGCTTATATTTAAGAGGTCTATAGAGTAGCGATAAGCAACCTAGATTATATCGTAATAGACTAACGGTGCGAACTACGGATTCTAGATAATTAAAAATACTTAAACCTAGTCTCGCTACTTTTAATTAGCAATAAATATTCTAACTAGTTAACTTCGACTCGAGGTTATACGAATATTAGCCGCTGCTTTTAGAAATGCTCTAGAAGAAGAGTAGATAGTAAAAGATATATTATAACTTTCCTTTACTAGCCTATTAGCTAGATAGTTTATAATTAATTCTTTTATCTAGCTATTGATACTAGTACTAGCTTCTTAACCTTAAAGACTAGTACTAATCCCTCTACTAACTCGCTCTTTCTCTAGCAGTCTATCTTCTACTATAGATATTAATATAGCTTCTACTATACCTAGTAGACGTTAGACGCCGTAACCTTCTCGAACTTTAATACTATAAAGTTAGACTCCTTAAGGTCTAGTATTATAAGCTTCTACTTCTTAAACTCTAATACTATAACGTTAAGCTCCTTAAACTCTAATACTATAAAGTTAGGCTCCTCGAGGTCTAGTATTATAAGGCTTTTCTTTTTAAGCTTTATTACTACGAGCTTCTCCTTCTTAAGCCTTAACTTTAGAAAGTGCAGGGTACTAGCATCCGAACCTAGATGCTGCGGATAGAGTTTAGATCTCGGTTATAGCGCTACGAGAAAAGCGTTAGCTTTAACGATACTAAAAATAGGTAATTACTATAACCCTAGTCGGCTAGATAGGCCTTAAGCGTTCTACGTTAATATTTTATTTAATCTACGAGTAATAGAGTAGTTCGAGCTATAGTATTATAACTAGCGTTTAAGAATTAGCGTTTAAGAATTAGCGTTTAAGGATATATACTATATAGGTAGCAAAATAAAAAGAAACCTTTATAATATATAATCTACTTAAGTCACACGGTAGTATTCGTAAAGCAGCGATAGCGGCAGCGATAGCGATAGCGGCAGCAGCAGCAGTATATACGATTTTACGATTTCACGATTTCACGATTTCACGATTTTACGATTTTACGATTTTACGATTTTACGATTTTACGATTTTACGATTTCACGGAATGTGCAAAGTCCGAAAATAATAAACAGGAAAGGTGCGGTAGCCCCCGCCCGTAGAATGCCTAGACGCCCGGCCTCGCTATGCAGTGTTCACAAGTGTCGATCGTGAACAACAAAGAGCTGTAGGATAGTGGATCTGATATTATACTTTTCTCCTGGCAACCTACATATAGCACAATCGCCTATCGGTCTAGGTTGACACCGGCCTAAGACAGACCATCCAGATAGCCTCAACATGTAGAAGTTTGCCAATGTAGTCATCCATTGACCCAGTGTACTATAGTTTTTGACCGTTCACGACCGAGGCCTGCACGCAACATCATGAGACCGCAAGCTGTTACTCGCAATTTATTCAAACTCTATGCTCGTGCTACCGTCGGGTCGAGAAGTCTCCGAAACCAAGGGCCCCTTGACGAGGCGTTATCCAAGCCGAGGGTACCGTGAGATTGCATGCTTGGTAGATACCTCATACAATGGGGCTGCAAAAAGCTACGCAGAAACTCCCACAGTCAACTTCCATATTCTGGTCCGTTAAACAACACCAGCCTTGATCCGAGCCAAGATCAGTGCAGTAGAGGACGGAGCTCGATGTTCGATGTCTAGGACATATTGGTAGCTGCGATTGCAAATAGCGATATCCACTTGCCGTTTTCATGCAGGTCACGGTGTCTTGCAGGACCCCATCAGCAAGCATGAGCTACTGCGGTACACGTACCGGAGGCCTGGCTCGAGCTTCTCCTGGGGCCGGCCCACTTTGTGGCTGATGAGTAACAAGTAATTGTTCTTTTGGGCGGTTCATTCGGCAATATTGGTGCGAGAAGGAGCCACCACGCATAGAGTAAGGCATTACCTGAAATTGCGTTTGCTGCACTAATATGCGAACTTTAACTCGGACGTCAGGGGCGGCGCCGCGCGCTAGTCGTTCTTAGGTCGTTCGCGCACTCAATGCCAACCTTCATGAATGCACTGATCGTGTCTACTTGTAATCAGCTCTACTTAAGTGCCCCTAATTATGGCAATGCAATGGGTAAGCCTGGCCGCTTATGATGTTCGCACGACATTTATGCTCACGACAGGTGCGTCCGGAAAATTACCAAAAACCACAGTACTCGGTCCTGCGGGGATCAAACGATGCTTTGATAGCGTGTCGGATGTTTTCCATGTGGCCAATGCACGAGATCTTGCCAAGCGTGCAGTAGTGAGACAGGGATGGTGACGATCGGCAAGCTAACTCTTCAAGGACGTTCCACAGCCCTTTTATGGCATCAACAGCCTCGAGAAAGATTTCGTATTCGATGGATTTCACTTTACCCCGGCACGGCATGCCATGTGTGTGAAATTGCGCCGTCAGACAGCCCACATCAGATTGGCGAGACTGGAAACGCATAGCTTGTGCATGAGCTTGTGCATCACCTACTGGTCCACTTTTGCTACCATGACCGTGGTCTTGGGCGTTTCACCGACTCCATCCGAGGTGCTCTGCTTGTGGGTTGTTCCTAAGTCCGAACACGGCAAACCTAGGGCTTCGATGGAGTTCATTCAGTCTACGCCATGGTCACTCCTGTGTCAGGAAGCGTCGGTGATGGCGCAAGTCGAAAAGGTACATAACAGCAGGTGAGTCTCGTGTCAGGACCGATGCTCTTTTCCAACAGCAAGTCATTCGTTCACTCACTCTTTCAACCAAATTGTCACTCGTTACTGGGTCTAGTACCTGTCCAATCGTTATCAATATGCGTTCATCAGCACTACTTTATGGCGTTCTCGCCATTGCTACGTCCGTCAGCGCTCGAGCTCTCCCCAACCAGTCCTTGAACAGGTTGGCCTGGAAGCGACATCTTCCCGGAGAGGCCGGCGACTGTTCTCCTCAAACTCCTGGCAGTGGTCCAGTCACCGACGATCCCGACACAGCTGAGGCATTCTTGGCCAACCCAGTCTACTCCGACTATGCTGATTCGGCAGTCACTCCAAGCTATGCCACTCTGGCCTACCAAGACCAACAGGCATCCAGTAGCGCTTCAGGGTACATGGGAGTTACAGAGCTTACATCCTATGACGTCGACACCTGCGGTGCTCAATGCTGTGCAATTGATGGTTGCGAATCCTTCAACATCTTCTTCGAGCGAGACCCGATCCTGGATTCCGGCCCCAACTGCACAGATCCGGCTTCTACCACTCGCATCAAGTGCTCGTTCTGGGGCTCGACCCAGACTGTAGCTGATGCCACCAACGACGGTCAATACTGCGAAGAGTTTCACATTGTCATTGCTGGTTCCAATGCTTACAACATCGACTCCTGCCCATCCTCGTCAACAAGCACTACAACCACTACCTTTGCTGCTGCTGCTACGTCCAGCTCAGTTGAAGAAACCACCACTGCCTCTGCTGTCGAGTCAACCACGACTTCCGCAGCCGAGACAACCACCACCTCCGCGGACGAGTACACCACCACGACATCTGCAGCAGAGACAACTACCACCTCGACCAAGTCGACCACTACCTCCGCCGCGGATAAGTACACCACCACGACTTCTGCATCAGAGACAACCACCACTACGACTCCTGTAGCCGAGACAACCACTACCTCTTCTACAGATAAGTACACCACTACCTCGACCGAGTCGACCACCACCACGACATCTGCAGCAGAGACAACCACCACCTCCTCCGAGGTTAAGTACACCACTACGACTTCCGTAGCCGAGACAACCACTACCTCCGCCGTGGACAAGTACACCACTACGACTTCCCCAGCCGAGACCACCACTACTTCTTCCGAGGTCAAGTACACCACCACGACTTCCGTAGCCGAGACAACCACCACCTCCGCCGCGGACAGGTACACCACCACAACTTCCTCCGCTGTTGTATCAACTACCTCGGCTACTACATCTAAAGCTGCAACGACCACCAAATCAACCAGCAGCTCAGCTGTTCCCACCACTACCACCACTACCAAGGCTATGATGACCACAACCCTTGTAACAACGACCAAGGCCGCGACCACATCCAAGAGCACAACTACCGCTCAAACTACGACGTCGTCAGCATACAACCAGTGGAACCAATGGTGGGGCAACAACAACAACGCATGGAACCAGTGGAACCAATGGGATGCTACCACCACAACCACTGCTCAGCCCACGACAACCCAGGCGGCCTCCAACCAATGGAACCAGTGGAACCAATGGGGCGCAACCACCACCACCACCAAGAGCACAACCACCACGAAAGCCACAACCACTACCAAAGCCACCACAACCACTACCAAAGCCACCACTACCACCACCAAAGCCACCACCACCACCACCACCAAAGCCACCACTACTACCCAGGCCGCCAACAACCAGTGGAATCAATGGGGAGCAACAACCACGACACAGGCCGCAGCCGCAACCACATCAGCCTCCAGTAGCAACCAGCAATCCAGCAAGACCTGCTTCTGGTTCATCTGCTGGTAGAAGTCATCACCTGACTTCTCGGCCTGATCACAAACACGACGCAACTCTACCCGTGCCCACCAACAGTCCAGTCGAGCCTCAAAGAACAGCCACACCAGGAACCACAGCACCATAATCCCCGGCAAATCTTCGAGGTCCAACACGGAGGGAGAAACCACAGCAATGTGAGAGTTGTGACGGGATGCAAGCAGCCAGGGCCTGAAATAATGTGTGATGTACGCAACTAACCAGTTGTAATTTATGTAACCTTTTGCTTCTCTCCGATAGTATATACCAATTGCCGCAATGGCATTAGTTCGATTACGGTCATGCATGAAAACTTCTGTCCCTGCACGTATATATACCGGTCTCTCGACTGCTTTGACGCCCGTATAGACTACGATCTCGGAATCAGGACGCAAGCATGCTGGATGGATGCTGGGAACCAAGCGCTGGGTCCCTCTTCAAGATCTGTTCATCGAAACACTTCGTGGCACAAATGCAATCCTCCATGAGTCAAGCAGACTCAAGCTGGCAGGGTAGCCAACGAAGCCTTACATGGGCCGCTCATGCAACTCAGCGCATTTGCATTACAGCGTTACGAACACGGCGAGTCGGAAGCTAGAAGGAGATTAGCATTGGCTCGGCATACCTGCTTGCTGCGTGCACTTGCGACAGGGTCCGCGGGGCCAGGGCAGGGATGTGATCATAGACATGGGTGTAAGGTTGCCGGCCAAGCCGACGTTCTTCGTCCAGCCGCCTAAACAACAACTTGGTGATTGCAAGTCATCTCTAGCACTGGCGAATGACAACGGGATGGATGCCACTTTAACATATGCGGCATCGTTGTACTACTATGAGCTCAGATTCTACATATGTTGACGGCAAGAGGGTGAAGGGTGAAAGTTTAATCGATTGCTTTGCTACTCCTTCGTCTATGAAAGCATAGCGTGCTGCTCGAATCCAATGCCGTGTCCCGCTTGCTTGTTTGCGCTTCAATTTTATGCCACAATGTGAAATATCTCCATTTAATCCTCTTATCACCTACGAAATAATGGCCCGAGACCGAACCTGAAGTTGCCTCTCTGTAGTTGTCGCCTCATCTGAAAATGCATAATAACCAGGGGTATCATAATCTGAATAACCGTCCAGAAAATCCAACTCAAAAAAATGAACGCCTTGGGCGCAATGATGCGACTCCAGGCGCGACCAGCTTGGTGGGCGCTAGGATCTGTCGTGTTCTGATCACTCTCGCTTGCTGGGGAAACGAAAAAAATAAAGTCTATCAATCTCTGGCGAAGGTCTGGCGAAAACAATGCCGCGCTCAACGCGACTGCCGTGACGGAGCCGAGGGTGGCTAGTCATAAAACTATACATGAATATTGATGCCTGTGTTCATGGTGCTTTCGTTAGTTTGAGGATCTTTCATTTTCCGGATTTTGCTGTGAAGGTGCTTGAGACTGAGGATTGCCTTCGTCATCTGTCGAAGGAGGGTCATCCACGTGTGCTTGATACAAGTCGGCTGTCTCGGTTGCTGCCGCATCTGGTTCCTGAGTAGCTGTGGAAGCCGCTTCTGGTTGAGATTGAGGCTGAGCTTCTTCGTGGTCAAGCTCTGGTTCAAGTGGCCTAGCAAGGCGCATAAAGCGTTCACTCGCACTTCAAAACACCAGTCAGGCGCGATGACCCTCGAACAAATGGACATCCGTGCACGATCTTGCGACATAGCACGAAAGGGGAAAGACTTACCATCTTGCTTCTTCTAGAACTTTTATCCACCGTGCCGTCAACTTGAGCCTCTCCCGAACGCTGGTGGTGGGAAGGAGTTTATACTTTTCGTCGTCGTTGATCGGTAACACGCTTGCAAACCAGAAAGGAAAATTGGCAGCATCTGTTGGTGGCTGGCCATATGCTGCTAAGACGCGCTCGTGAAGCCAATCCGCCGAGCGTGATCGAGCTTGTTGTATGAAATCGAGGCTGTACTGCAGGAGGGCTTGTGTCGACATGTGGTTTATCTTCGCTTCGAAGTTGTTTTCGTCCGGCTCTGGGCCGCTCGTCTCGAGAGCTTCAGCGGCTTCTTCCTCGGCCAGGGGCATGTCATCAATGCGCTGGATGCGAGCAACATGGTAACCATCCACCAGAGATCCTTCTAGAACCCGAAATCTGTACAAGCCTTGAGTTTCGAGGAGGCTGCGGCCATCTGGGAACACCTCGATACGTGATATATGCAAGGCAGTGCCGTACTGCATGTACTGTGACCTTCCGAGGTTGCCTTGAGGTAGTCGATGCGTGTTGTACATCATCATACCAAATGTGCGCGATCCATTCTCCACGCATCTCCGGATCATCAAACGATACCTTGGCTCGAAGACGTGGAGAAATGTAGGCATTCCCGGGTAAGCCAGGGTACAAGGGAACAGTGGCATCAAGCCTTCTTCATCGGTGGCTTCCTCCTCTTGAATCGCAACAATGCGCGCTGTTAGCTCGTCCGCCAGCAGCCCGTTGGTTATATGCGAAAGACGCTTATTCGAAGGCTCGGTAGACACTCCCGGACGCATAGACAGTAGTGGTCGCCGACATGCTGGACAAAGCGTAGAGTGGTCAAGAACCCTTGCAACACATTTCCGACAATATGTGTGGCCGCATGTAGTGGTAAGGGGATCAACCATCAAGCTGTAGCAGACCTGGCATTCCAGTTCAGCTCGCACAACATCCCTCAGAGTCTCGACGACCGCGGCATCCAAAGGTCCGATGTTTTCAGCAGCTGCGGTGGTGAGAGGAGTAAAGGCGAGCTCAGAGTGGTAATACAAGTCCCCCAGATCAGCCATGACGAAGGCTGAGACTATACGCCCTCCGGTTAAAACACGTGACCTGGGCCTGATGTCCATGTTGCTATCCACGACGCTGCGCCAGTGCAGGCGTTCGTCGAGTTGTAGAGAACTGTCTGTTGACGTAGAAGCATTGACTGCCACCTGACCTTTGACGACTTCCATCATCTTGTTGAGGGTCACGTCCATGCTGCAATCCGCCATGGAGTGCTCCAAGCCGCAGTCCTTGAACGGACAAGCAAAACCCTGAGTCCGACCTGCATTTTGAGGGTAGGTGATGTTCGCACGGACATGTGGCGAGGGCATGCATGGCCTGCATATCGAGTTGCCGCATGGTAAAGTCAAGGGTTCTCGGATGAGATAGGAACATTGTGCGCATTGGAAGAGTCGAACTATTGCTCTGGCGTCGTCGTGTGGTCTGAGGCCAACGTGGGCCGGGCTCGCCTGTACCTGCGCCCCATCTTCGCTCATGTAGGCGGTACTCGCTCCAGCGATGGCGTGGCAATGTCTTGTTTTCCTCCTCTTGCTGGTACCGCTCGATGTTCGTTCGCCTAGAGGTCTGGCGGTTTCATCGAAGTCGACTGGAATCCTGAGCGGATCAATCTCGAGTGACTGGCTGGCAAGTGTAGAGGAAGAGTCTACGCTCACGGCGATAGCCGATGGTTGTTCAGCGGTTGATGAGAGCGGTCGTGGGCAGACGAGGGTGTTGTCAATAGTAGAACAATGCCATCGTTCTGCGTGTTACTACTTACGCCTGCTTCGCTGACATACAAGTGTGGAGGCGAACGATTCCAGACCGTTGAGTGTATTTGCGAATTTCGCTGGTGTCAATGTCAGTATAGTATGTAAGTCGGATCAGGTTTGGTGCATACTGATGAGCATATGAAAGTCGGACCATCAACACGATCGACGACGTTATCATTCGTACCCTGGCAAACTAAGGTTTAGACTCGTCTTGAGTGCTTGTAAAAGGCAAAGCCGGCAGGCACGAATGAGAGGCCCATCTGACCCGCGTAAAGGGTGAGTCTCAACTGCCACTGGACGAGCACGGTTCCATGAGAACCAAAAAGCTGCCACATAGCACACGCACCACTAGCCGATGAAACATCGGACTGCAGGCGAATTGCGGATAGGTTGGTAACATCTCGATACATGTGAGCCTTCTAAGACTTGGAGATCTCGAACATACATGGGGATCGAGAGGCGATGTGCAGGCGAAGGGTAAGGAAGCGAGAACCGTTTCCTCACTATTCCCGATGAGTTTAGCGCTTTCTGGGATGCGCTTACCTTGCCCATGGCTTGGCGTTTTCCCGCATATTCCATCGATTCGTCATAGATCCATACACGGGTAGCGGCAGCGACGTGTCCTACGAGTAATAGACCATGCGAGCAAAATCGCGGACATGATCGGCGATGAGCGGAACGGCTGTGAAGTGATCGTGTATTGAGTCAAGTACCTACCCAGTAACTATAGCAAGATGCGACCTGAAACTGAGCTTTTGGTAGTTTGGTTCCAGGACTCTCGAGTCCCAGGATTAAGGTACGAGCACTGGTACGACCGGCCTCTTCCAGAAGCCCGGGTGTCCAGACCCTGCAAACTTAAAACTCAATATGATCTCAGCCTTGACCCAGTATACAACTAACTACAGTCGTGCATCAGATAAAATCTGCCCAGGCCGGCGATCCATGACAAAATGTTCTGTTCGAGCTACACTAGTGGTTTGAAGGTGGGCAGTAACGTCCGTAAGCAGATTGTGCTTCAAAATTCTGCAAGTCTAGACCGCGAATGTATGCACCCCGTGCCACGCATTGAGCCTCATCTTGGATGCACTTAGCTACCTAAAGCTCCTACGTGGGTGCTAGACCGAACAAACACAAGCCTAAACTGTTGATGTCTTTGCGCCCGGGCGCATCCTGGACTATATTTCCCTTCCAGTCATATCATCGAATCATCCATTCCATATTACGCCTGTTCGCCCCCCATACTGTTTCTGGTTTGCCACGCAATCACCGGCTGTAATCCGTAGTGTCTTCGGTCCGACCTTCATTCCCCGGACATCACCTCCGACATGTGTATTTGTTCATGGTGTCTCAAGCTAGCCAGTATCCGATTCACTGGTACTGTCGTCCGTCTCTTCTTCGAGTACGATCGACCTCATCACACTCTTGTCAAATAAGTCAAGGATGAATTGCCGCGCCTGCAGCCGGTAGCGGTGGCTTTCCAGAATGAACAGAGACTTCTGAAAGACCTTCACGCTAGTGAAGGCATTAGCATGCTTGGCCTTGAGTACTTGCAGATCACCCGCGACCTTCTTGTACATAACGCTATTGCCCATATCCACAATCAGCTTGAGTATTCTCGCATGAACTGGGTCTGGGTCAGTAGTCGCAGACTTGTACTTCTGCGCCCGTTGCTGCTGAGGTTGTCGCTCACCGTACACTCTTTCTGTGACCTTTACTTTTAGACAGAGCCGACTAGGATCGAGGGGAATGCACAGACCAAGCGACTTCCCGCCCGAGTCAGTTGTGATGGCCCAACCGCACTCGGTAAGCATAGCATGTCCATGCGTCGTTCGGGAAATCAGCCCGAGCGCGAAAACTGCTGTGCCTCGGACAGACATTACTTCTGCACCTTCAGCAATGCGGACGATCCCCTTGACAATGTCGCTCTCTTCGAGGAAGGGAGCGCCCATCTCCATCGAGCCAATATTGCCAACCGCCCACATGCAACCTTTGACTTTAGTCAATGACTCATGCTCCTCATCGTCAAGTCGGAACTCCCGGATTGTGCTTGCAAACTCATAAAAGTGGCCAGACTGTAATAACAGTTTACAGCCTTCTTCGGTCCGTGCTAGCTCGCGATAGAAGTGAGGAGGCAAGAGTCCGCTATCGTTGTACTCGTCCATGTCCTCGCCGTAGGCGTGTCTGTGAGTCGTGCCGGGGTCTAGATAAGCCCGTGCTAAAGACGCTTCGACTTGTGAAACGTATGAATCATTTCGACCAAGGAACCAGTCGTCCATTTCTTGGTGGATATAATCAAGCCCGGACAGGTACCGGTAACCTGTTGAGATGGACAAAAACCGCAGCAGGAGGGGAGCTCCGATCTCGCCAAGGTGATCAAGTGCCGGCCGACATTTGACCACGAATTCAAGATGGCTCGGCTGGTCACAAGCTTCTTCTAGGATGCGTACCGCAACCTCGCAAACCTCAACATCAGGATCATAGAGTTGAGTCAGCACAAGTCTGATGGCCCATTGAGAACTATGGGCGTCTTGCAAGCCAGCAGAATATCTCATCCTGCCAACGGCATATTTTCGCAGCAGTTTGGTGGCGAAAAGTCGAGTGTCCTTCTGTGAAGCAGTCAATGCCTGCGAAAGCATGACTCGCAAATGCGTGTCAAGTGAATAATCCAGGTTTCCGAGTAAAGCCTTCAGCAGATCAACCCTCTTCGGCAGCTGCAATATATGGTAGAACATGTTCATCATGTGCCACCGTTCCATTATTTGTATACCTTCGAGAGACTCGCTGAGTGCTCCCAGCATAGCAAAGTATCCCCCTGTTAAGTAGTCGATCATGTTATGTTTGTCGAACAAGGGCGAAGTAGATGTCAATCCGCTATGTCTATCGAGCTGCGCAAGGCATTCAGCGATTTGTCGCATCAGTTTGTTCTCTGACAGGTATTGTGCCCCTATTTGAGTCTGGCATAATGCTCGCATCAGTGCACACCCCGTCCGAACGTATCGTTGGTTCGGTCTCGTGTTTCTGATCACAGAGAATCTCCATTTGAATGGCCGGTAGAAGCCGACCAGTCTCTTGACGAATTTGGAAGTCCTCAGCGTCTCTTCCAGAAGCTTTTGGTTGGTCAATGGTCCATCAATAAGGCTGTTGATGAGGTTCCAGTTCCATTTCGTGTAGTTTGTATGATTCGGAACGCCCGTGTCGAGAATAGCCTGTGCGAACAATCTTGCATCCATGTTTGCGGTGAACCTTGCCCGCTCAATTGCTTGTTGTCCTACCGGCATTTCCTCGCCGTCAATTGCCCTGTGTGAGATAGCACCCGTCCTGTTTGCAGTTCTGTTGATACTCTCCATCTGATATACCATGCTAGTATTCGAAGCAACATAATCCATGCCAGTTGTGTCAAATGGAGACAACAAATCGCCCAGAACCTGGATGCTTGCACTCATGCTCCGTGGCAGAGAATGATGAGCAAGCTTCAGAACTTCTGTTACAAGAAGGGTGCTTTTTCTTTTCGTTGCCGAGTCTTGCTCGAATTTGATCAAATCCATCAGAGCGGGTACTAGCCCCGCTCGTAGTAGCGTCGCGAGAATGACTGCAGTGAAATGTGTTGTCAGATCGAAACGTCCGTCGGTAGTTTCAGGCACAACGCTTCTTTTCATGTTAGGGTCGACCATGTTGTTGACCCGGCCGTATGTGGTTAGCCTTCGTCCAGCCAAGAAGGAGGAAGACCATGATGGTGGCTTTATACGTAGAATGTCGAACATGAGCTCTAGAATGAGGTCTCGCGTGGAAGTGTTCGGATAGACTAACGAATCTATCAACGACTTCAGAGGAGCAGCGCCGTTCTGCGCGAGTGTGAGGTAGCCTGGCCAACTCTTCATCATGGCCGATATGCCCTTTGCGCAGGTTTTCAGTTTTTCTTCGTCGCCTGCAAGCATGAGAGGATCCGTGAACGGGGCGAACATGGCTTCGAATTCACGGCCAGAGCCAAGATATTTTCTTAGCCGGGGATGATCCAGAAGATACATGAAGCTAGCGACAAGACCCTCTGGAGCCGGGAAGGACCCTTCGGCCAGAGCATCTGATAGAGGGCTCATTCCGTCAGCAGCAATCAGTAGGTTGGGCTTCTTGGTCAACAGTTCTGCCAATGTCAAAAGAGACATGTTCCTCAAGCGATCCTCTTGATGCTCTGCTATAGCTACAAGGCTTCGAACCACGGCGACCGAGAGCTCGTGCACTCCGTCCTTGACGTCGAGAAATGCCCTGACGAATTTCACAGCCTGTTCCCGTTCTAGTATCGCCTTGCCCTTTTTAACCAGTGATAGCGTAACAAGTTCGTCAGTGTGTAACTCTCTGATGGTCTTCAGCGACGAGCGATCGGCAATCGCGTGCCGGGTCAGGCGATACCCTGCTGCGACGACATCTGTGCTTTCACTCAATAACATGAGCTGCACTCTTCCGCTGAACACGGACCATGCTATATCATATTTCAGTGTTGGGTTCTTCTTGAAAAGGTCGACTAGACGATTGCCTCTTTCGATGTAGTAATCCGGCTGCATGCCTTCGACTTCGAGCTGCTGCAGGACTTCCGTGAAAATGACAGTGGGTGACGTCTCCTCGACCTCCTCCTCTTCTTCTTTGACCTCCTCAGGCAAGCTATTGTCTTCGTTGTCTGGCATTTTCCTTGGACTCGTCCTGAAATAACTGGACATGCGCTTAGTGGGTGGCGTTAGAGGGGTGAGTGCTCGTTGTATCTCCTCGTCCAACTCCTGCTGCAATTGTGCTAACTTGCGATTCGAGGAGCCAAGCTCCTGTTCGACCTTCAGCCTCTGGTCGCGCGTCTGCTTCGCATTCTTGGTCATGAGCGCCTCCAGCATATTTTCTGTGCCCATTTTGATCTTCATCTCCTTCGCGATCTTGTCTCGAACAGCTGCTTGTCTCTCCTCCGTCGTGCCGGGTCTTTCTTCGTCGGCCGAAGCGCGCACAGGCCGATGTGGCGCACTCGAGGACAGTTCATGCTGAGGGGTCTGGCTTCGACTCGGCGCTATCGAGCGCATTTCTGGATTAAAGCTGCCGGGCATGGGCATACCGAAGGAGCCCGGCTGAAGTCCTGGGTGGGTGCCATTGGTGCTGCCACCGGAAAGAGATCTGTGATCCCGAGTAGCCGTTGGTCGTACAAACGAACCCTTCAGGTCGTCACTTCTCCTGTACATATGCTTGAAGCCGACTCGTTGCGTGGGCGTTCCCGCATGACCTTGTTCGAACGATGCCATCTAGCCATGGGGCCCAGGTGACAGTTCGTGGTGAGATGTCAAACGACTGGGCACAGCCCTGCCCTGCCAGGCGGGCACTGCTATTATCTTGCTATCCCTGCCGCCTGTGTATGTTGTCTCGGTGTCGCAGGTTCGTCGAGCATTATTGACCAGGGTGTTCTGGATTCAGGCCGTGTCGTGCGGTTGACTTGCAGTTTCAGATCGACTTCAGGACGCTGCGGACAGATGCACGTATCTGCGTTTTCCCGGACGATTGTGGTGCTACCATAGTTGTGAATTGACGTTCCCGAAAAGTAACCCTTGTGCCATTGGCGCGAAGTCGAGATCACAGTGCATAAAGCCATCGCAACGGGCCTCGGGGTGGAGGAACAAGCTTAATCAACCCCACCTAAAGACGCCTAAACCTGAACGTCCATTGGAAGCCAAGCCTTATAGGCAGGCTCGCATTCGCAAGGCATGAGCCGGTTCCTACCGTCGCACTGAAGTAGGAGCTAATTGATATAACAGACACGTCTCATTCCTTCTCATTTATTGAGTAGTAGTTGAGGTACATAATCTTGAAGCCAAATCACTTTGCTCCTATCAAGTATCCGTAGCCCCCGGTCAGAACGTCCCTCTCAAAGTTCTAGTGCGCAGACAGGGAGAACATCATCTCAAGCAGATCCGCTCACTAACTTACGTAATTTGAGAGCATCTTCGAAACGCAGGACTGGCTCACACTGAGCCTCATTTGCGAGACCCTCTACACGTATTGCAGAAATAAGGCCCACGCCGAGATCCCATGCCAGTTTTCAAGCATCTGAGAAAAGATCAGGCAACGTGAGCTATAGTAGAAATGATCAACTGCAATCGGCGAGCTCCGACTGCCTCGTACGCTTCGGAGTGTCCACTAAATCACACCAGTACGTGTTGAGCAATGTTTGACTAGTTAGAACTCCAGAAGCGCTATCTGATCAGCTGTTTCCGCCGCTGCATACCGTTCGATTAGCATTGCTTGTCTGGAAGCACTGAAAGACCGTAGTACTGATAAGACTTGCCTCAAGCATATAAGCATTCCTTCTTCCCCCAAGCAGCTTGACCCTTATCACTTCAGCGTAGACTCTCGTGACCCAACTCACATACACTGACACAGACCAGCAAAGTTAGTTCGTCGAACGTTCTGTAGCTGTCTATACCAGGAAACATAGGACTTGGTACGAGGACCGTGCGGGCGTCTCACCGAGCCACTAATCACCATTGAGCTCTCGAACGCTTGATTCACCCAAAGTCAACCCTCGAGGTACTCCAGCATCAAGTCAATCAACGGACGATCTTGCAAGATGCCTTCAGTCTCAGCAGCCCGTTACGGCAAAGACAACATCCGCCTCTGCAAAGTCATCCGTGATGAAGCCACCAAGACCCAGACAGTCTACGAGATGACCGTTTGTGTGCTCCTCGAAGGCGCCATCGAGACTTCCTACACCCAGGCCGATAACAGCGTCGTTGTAGCCACGGACAGCATGAAGCAAACGACATACATCATGGCCAAGCAGCACCCTATCAACCCACCCGAGCTGTTTGGCAGTATCCTCGCCAACCACTTCGTGCAGAAGTACAAGCACATCCACACAGCTCACGTGAGCATTGTCCAGCACCGATGGACGCGGATGGAGATCGAGGGCCAGCCCCATCCTCACTCGTTCTTCCGAGATGGCGCTGAGAAGAGGGTCGTGCAGGCTGATGCCATTGAAGGCAAGGGCATCGAAATCAGATCAGGCATTTCTGACCTGCTGGTACTGAAAAGCACAGGTTCCATGTTCCACTCGTTCGTCCGAGACGAGTACACAGCACTGCCTGAGACCTGGGACAGAATCCTGAGCACTTCCGTCGACGCCGGCTGGAAGTGGTCCACTTTCCCAACACTCGAAGATGTTCAGAAAGAAGTCGGCAAGTTCGATGAGACGCACGTCAAAGCACGAGAGATCACATTCCGCCTGTTCGCCAAGGAGGAATCGCCATCAGTCCAGAACACAATGTACAAGATGTGTGAAGAGATCCTGGCTGCCGCACCAACGGTCACGGATGTTGACTACGCATTGCCGAACAAACACTACTTCGAGATCGACCTGAGCTGGCACAAGGGATTGAAGAACACGGGCAAGGATGCTGAAGTGTATGCTCCTCAGTCCGACCCAAATGGACTCATCAAGTGCACTGTCAGCCGATGAGCTGTGTCGTCTACAGACCATGAAGTAGTGGAGTGTATGCCGAGACTCGGCATCAGGCCTGATCCGAAGTAGCGTGCTATATCATCTGATAGTATTCGAAATATATACAGTATTGACACAAAGCTGTTCTACGCAGTGCCTTTCGACCACGTCAGCTGCTGCTCTTGCTCTAGCCTCCTCGTTTGCCGTTTTCGCGAGCAGATCGTGGGTCATCTTTGCCACAAAGCCTCTAATTGCTGATCTGACCTGCACCCGCCGCTGGTAGGTGTGAAGATGCAGTTATGGCCGCATCTGGACATTGGCTTCCACTTCATTGTACCCTCTCACCCGCTCTGCTCTTCTCGTCTGCCGTGCTCACTAGTGAACCACGTCTCACCTCGACTATCACGCTGGAATGGAGCCAAGTAGCACCATCGATCACAGAGTGCAGTGTCCACGCTTTCAGTAGCTTTACTTCGATACGTCAATTCGACCTCATCGCTGCATGTTCTTTTACGTCGAAGCCTGCGCAGTACCAACCTTAGTCGGCGGCATCTCAATCTTCTCCCTCTCCAACTGCTTCGTACTCTCCACGATCTCTCCATCAAGCATGCCCGGCTTCACCTTCCTTCCCGCAAACCTCACCAAATTCCTCCCATACGGATGACTGTTGCCCTCAAAAACCTTCAACCTCTCCAACCGCTTATCCCTGAGCCTGTTCTTCGGCAACATTCCCCTAACCGCCTTCTTCAACACCTCACCGCCGCCCCACTTCTTCATCATGGCATCCATACTCATTTCCTTCAGCGAGCCCGGCCGTGTGTTGTGCGTGTAGTATTTCTTTTGATAACGCTTCTTGCCGGTAGTGTGCAGATCGTGGGCGCCGATGGCGACTACGTAGTCGCCGCAGTCGGTGGAGGGATCGTAGATGGGTTTATGTTTGCCCATGAGGGTTTGGGCTATCGAGGTTGCCATGCGGCCGAGTGGGCGCGTGTCGGAGGAGATGTCAAGGAGGTGCCAGGTGCGGGAGTAGGCGAGGCGGGTGCGCCCCAGAGTTTGGGACATGACGGGCGGCGTGCGTGGTGTATGTGGTGGGCTCAGGAGTGTGCTGCACGGCGCAGCTGCAACAGGTAGTGCTCGGCCGCTGTGGATTTGGCTGGCGGGTGAGGAGAATGATCGTGATGCGATGCGATGCGTTGCTCAGGATTGAAGCGAGTGTCGAGTTTGGATACCCAGTGGGTTGTGTATCACGTTGAGCCTCTCCAAAGTCGTGAAACGTGCTGCCCTGCTGTAAGGTCCTCCCAATGTCCGTCAGCTGAACCTTGATGCTGGCGTAAGAGATGCAGCCGCTGCCATTGCTCTTTCCCAAATTCCTGGCTGTTCCGCAGTACAGCCTTACCGCAGTTGCTTGTCCAGTACAAGGCTGAGCTTCAAAAGCTGGTTAACTTCTTCGAGCTTAGTTTGGCGCAAACTCTTGGCAGCCTCCCACAGCAGTTTCAGTCGCAACGCCTAGACAGTCTGCGCAAGTCGACGACATTACCGCGAACGCTCTCCCTTTCAGTCCCTCCCACAAGACACATCGCCAACATGTCTGCCCCTCAGAGCGTCCAATGCTTCGGCAAGAAGAAGACCGCTACCGCCGTCGCCCACTGCAAGAAGGGTCAAGGCCTCATCAAAGTCAACGGTCAACCACTCAGTCTCGTCCAGCCTGAGATCCTCCGATTCAAGGTACGCCCTCACTACCTTCCGCCCCAAGTCAATCGCGTCCAAGCTAACATTCTCCCCAGGTCTATGAGCCCCTCCTCGTAGTAGGCACCGACAAGTTCGCCGGCGTCGACATCCGAGTCCGAGTCACCGGTGGTGGTCACACCTCGCAGATCTACGCCATCCGACAGGCCATTGCCAAGAGCATCGTCGCCTACTACCAGAAGTACGTCGATGAGTACAGCAAGAACCAGCTGAAGAGCGCCTTGGTGCAATACGACCGAACCCTGCTCGTGGCCGACAGCCGACAATGCGAGCCAAAGAAGTTTGGCGGTCCAGGTGCAAGAGCCAGATACCAAAAATCTTACCGTTAAGCGGTTTCAGATGTTATGGTACTGCCTATGTCTTCCCGGTCTTGCGATGGAGGTTGTGAAGGACGTCTGGCTTGGGTGGTATTGCAATGCTACGGAGGTCGATGGACAATTGAATAAGACATGAATGGTGCACGAGTCACCCGGTCCGTCAAGAGCGGATGCACCAAATCAAGCGCAGCTCCGTTGACGGAACCATAAAAGATCGAGAATGATACCACATTACAACCAAGTGCATCCTGCCATTGGAACGGGCCATGGCATACTTCTGCTTTCTTCTGCAAGCAGGCACATCGACTTCCCGGTAAAAGTGAGAAGAGAGAAACCATATGGGTGGTTTCAAGGCACCGAGTGTCATCTTCCGCTATATCCTGATGTCTGTGTCTGTTCGTAGTAGTGCTTGTGTAGAATGCCCTGAGACACTTGTTATGTGATCAAGAATCTTCTGCTAACCAGAAATCTTGGTCCAATGAGATCTCCCCCCTTGTAGCCTGATACGCGCGCTGAGTATAAATGGCAAAAAGTGCAATAGAAAGTAAGAGACCAGAACCAGCTTGCATGAACAAATGCTTCGTTGTTATCACCCCAAAATATCTTGAGACAATCGCCCCGTCACACATCGTCTCTCGTGGACATCGAATAGTGCTTTTTGCTATGTCTCGACCACAACAGGCGCATAATCACCCGTCTCATCTTCTTCATCTGCACCATCCATATGCACCTCCACCATCTCCCCATCCTCCAGCTGAATCATCCCCTTCTTCAACACATTACTCTCATCCTCCCACACATATTTCTCTCTTAACCACCCCTCCAAACCACCTAGTGCCTCCCTCAACTGCTTCCCTCTCTCACTGCCGTGGCCCTTCCCCTCCTCAACAGCATCTCCCAATACTTCCTCCACATTAGTCCCAAACCCTTTAAGTAACCGTCTCAACCACCGACTACTCATTTCATCCGCAAGCTCAAATAATCCCCCCTCAACATCCTCCACTCTCCCTAGTTGGCTCCTTAGCACCCTGATCACCTCGACGAAATACCCCTCGACTTCAACCAACGCACTCCGACACGTGAAAAGCACACTCAATATCCTTTTCCACTGCTCCAAACAGCTGTAATTCGCCAGACACAGGACCATGAGAAAAGTAAACTGTACTTCACCCAGTAACTCCCGCGCCGCTGCCTGCTGTGACAGTTCTCCGTCACCGCTCGCTGCATTAGGTACTTGTAGTGCCTGGATCAAATGGGAGAGGTACCAGCTTCTGTCGCGCGCCATGTCTGTGCGCTGGCGACCAACGGCGTGTGCCGACCATGTCTGCTTGAGGTCGATGGGGAGGACATTGAGGGTCTGAGTCTCTGTCAGGGCGGATTGTGTCTCCGCACTGCTTAGACCGGGGATGTGCTCTGTGTCGCTTGGGGCTGAGGAGATGCTAGTGAGGTTCCAGTCTGTGCTTTGGTCGTTGGAGGCAAGGATGCGGTCTAGGAGACGGGGTGAGACGTGGGATGTGAGGGTTGGCCAGGGGTCTTCTGGGTCTTCGTCTTCAGTCTCGCCTTCGCCTTCGTTGCCGTCGTCTTCGTCCGCCGTGTGCGGTGATGCGCTTTGGGACTTCGCTTGTTTTGCGCTTGCGTCTTGGAGGGCGTGGTAGTCTATTAGGCCTCGTCGTTGAAGTTCGGGCAGCCGTTTGCTCACTTCTTGCGCCGTGGTGGTATCTGCCGAGAGGAGCTCAAGATGCTCGAGTTCGTTGTTCCATTGCAGGACGTGAGATCCGGGTCGTGCATCGTGAATATTCAGCCACCGCCCGTGGCGGATCGAGAGGGAGGCATCAGTGCCTGTGTAGATCAAGTGCAGGCCTGATGGGAGGTTCGTGATGCCATGGAAGTTTGGAGAGGAGTTGAAAGAGGTGAGGTCGATGCCGACGAAGGTCTTGGGCGGTAGGTTGATGAAGATGATAGTGGGGGAGGACGCCATCGGGACGTTGTGGATAAATATGTTCGATACCGGTATTTGTGATCGCCCACGCAGTGTCGAACTTGTGTAATCTCGATATAAACCGCTCAAAAATAAGAGCACGTGGATATAAATTACTATACGAGGGAAAGAACACAGCATTGAGAACTAATTGTGGAGGATATCAAGTGCGAGAACGGGTCATGAAATTCTTTCATTTGACAATAAATGCCTGCTCTAGTTTGGTCGCAGGGCGACCTCAACATAGAGCACCAGGGGCCATTTCATATTTGGATGTTTGTGAGGACCAGGCGTGATACCGCATGCCGTTCCTCGCGTATGATAACCTTCCGGTAAAAGACCCTCCACGCATGCAAGCATATAGTGCATAGTAATGCGATGCGCTCACAGACGACGACCACGGCGACCACCCTTCCTTCGGGTCGAGTCGGATGGTGTTGGTGTGACGTCCTCAATTCGACCAATCCTCATACCAGATCGAGCCAGAGCTCGGAGGGCAGACTGAGCACCTGGACCTGGAGTCTTTGTGCCGTTGCCTGCAGAATTGTTAGTTTTCTTGTTTTGCGCAACTTCATAGATCTCAGAACATACCACCGGTGGCTCGGATCTTGATGTGCAGAGCAGTAATGCCCAGCTCCTTGCATCGAGCAGCAACGTCCTGAGCAGCCAACATAGCAGCGTATGGGGAGGACTCGTCACGGTCGGCCTTGACTTTCATGCCTCCAGTAACTCGGCAGATGGTTTCGCGGCCGCTGGAATCACCCATGTTAGCCTTTGAACCACTTGCTTTGTATCTTGCTGATCCATCTCTTATGGTCGCCTATGTGTGTACTTACGAGAGATCGGTAACATGGACGAAGGTGTCGTTGAAGGACGCGAAGATTCGTGCGACGCCGAACACAAGCTCGCCTTCTCGGACTTGAGGACCGAGGGAGACATTCTCCTGAGCTGGACGGGGGGCACCTTTCTTGGGAGGCATCTTTGTCTGTTCGAGATGGTTGTCGTTTGTAAGAGGGTGCGGTATGGAAGCGCAATCAATGTCGCTGATGTGAGGATCGAAAATAATGGTGGGTGGGCTCGACGCAACCTTCCCAGATCAGGTCTAGGCTGCCAAGATTTCACCGAGCTAGCGCTGTTTCGTAGCTTCCTTGCTTTCTTCCATCAAATTTCGTTCTTCAGATTGTTTCGAACTTCAGTTTACTACTCATGTAATGATGATCGCGAAAAGACAACGTGCATTGACGCATTGTCATATGCGTGTTTGACGCAGTCGCCTTCGAATCTGCGCCTACGGCAATGCACAGATCGGGTCTTTCTGGTTTCTCTTTTGTACCTGCAAAGCCCTCCGTTGCAAGGTGACTTGAAGGATTTCGATCACGACTCATTGTCTGGGTGCCTCATCTCATCATGACGAATCCATGTGTTGGCATCATCGGCATGGGCCTGATGGGTCGCATGTATGCGAAGAGATTCAGCGCAGCTGGTTACATGTAAGGGACGCGACTGTGAAGCTGCCTACCCCATGTGTTCTTATGGTACGTTGAAAATTCCTTCCTATTCACTGCACCAATCTCAAGGATGACTTGAGCGCATTTGGCTCGAGCATTATCCGTGTGGGCATTCGTTGCATCATTTTGATGTAGCATCTTGTCAACTGGATAGTCACTGATGTTAAAACCTCGCTACCTTACTTTTTTTGTCTGAAAAATTCAACTCTCCCTTGCACAACATCATGCCTGTTGGTGAACAATGCTGACTCTGTTGTATAGTTCTAGGTGCTTGTCTTGCCTACTTTCCATACTGACACCTATGTTCCTCAGCGTCCATGTCTGCGATCGACCTGCTAAGTATGAAGAACTGAAAGCTGAATTTGCTGACGAGGTTCGTGACTTGCAAGACCTGTATGGGCATGAAGTTGACTTTACCAGCAAAACGTCAACGTCTTGCCCAATGGTCACCTTGTGTCCCGAAAAAGTGACTGGATCATCTATAGCGTCGAGGCAGAAATGATTGATAGTGTTGTGGCTGAGTACGGCCCATCAACAAAGGTAGGTGCCATTGTTGGAGGTCAAACATCGTGCAAAGCGCCGGAGCTGGCAGCATTTGAAAAACACCTTCCCTCCGACGTCGAGATAGTAACATGCCACTCTCTGCACGGCCCGGGTGTTGATCCCAAAGGGCAGCCACTTGTGATCATCAAGCATCGTGCGTCCCAAAAGAGCGCCGACACTGTTCAAGAAATCTTGTCGTGCCTCCAGTCCAAGGTCATCCTACTGACTGGCGAAGAGCACGATCGGATCACGGCAGACACCCAAGCAGTGACTCATATTGCTTTCTTGAGCATGGGCACTGCCTGGGCTGCCAACAACCAGTTTCCGTGGGAGATCGATCGTTATGTTGGTGGCATCGAGAATGCGAAGATCAACATTACACTACGTATCTACTCAAATAAGTGGCACGTCTATGCTGGTTTAGCAATCCTAAACCCAGCGGCAAAACGTCAGATTCGGCAGTATGCAGAGTCAGTCACAGAATTATACAAGCTCATGTTAGGCGGGCATCGAGAGGAACTTGCGCAACGCATCAGACAAGCTGGTGCTGCTGTCTTTTCGAAAGATGCAAAATCACAGGATCTGCTGCTCGGAGATGAATTATTGGACAAGTTCTCTCTCAACAAGGGTCCAAAAGAAAAGAGGCCAAATAATCACCTCAGCATTCTGGCAATTGTAGATTGCTGGTGGAAGCTGGGGATCGTTCCGTACAATCATATGATTTGCTCAACTCCTGTATGTCCATCACAATATTTTCGCGCGGACTGGCTTGACTGACGCGTGCCAGTTGTTTCGTATCTGGTTGGGTGTCACAGAGTACCTCTATCGGAATGAGTCGCTCTTGTCAGAGGTGATTGACACCGCTATCAATGACAACTCTTTCCGGTCAGATGACCTAGAGTTTACGTTTGCGGCGAGGGTAAGCCCACGAAGTTGTGTTAAGCATGCAAGTACTAAACTCTTAGGCATGGTCGGATTGTGTGTCCTTCGGTTCCTTCGAAGCATATCGCGACCGTTTCGAAAATATTCAGCGCTACTTCGCACCACGTCTGGAGGACGCTGTGCGCATGGGTAACGAGATGATCAAGACTATCATGGAGAATACGAAGACCTAAACTTGGCTTGCAAGCATGCTGGGGAGGGGCGGTCGCTGTACGAGCACCTGGCAGGCGGACCGATTCACGGCAGGCCTGATGCGCGCATGATGCCGTCTCAACCCGATGCGACCCCAGAGGTAAGGCGTGTGATATCTCCTGGCGTTGAATCAATATTATGTTGGCACTCCATAATCCTGATGCACGTGTTCTCCAGATATACGTACATAGGGATACGCCGTAGTACCTATCAACACTGCTCCTACTTCCTTCACGCCTCGGCACGATATACGAGCAACCTGATATAAGACGATCTGCTTTTTCGCGTGGTCGATCATTTGGTGGTGCTTCCCGTAGACCATCAGTGAGTGTAGATCTGTGTTTATGGAGTGCCCAGTCGATTGAATTCGTCGATGTTTGTATGTTCATAGCGCTTAGAGTCGTCGTACGCAGTCTGCGCCCCCCGTAATGGTGACGGAAGTGTTTGAAATAGGATCGTGCTGATTGGCTGATTGCGGTATGAATGACACTCAACGAGAAAGCTTGTCAATCGTATCGGTTGCTAGCTCGTATTTCGATGCAAGCCAGGCTGAGAGCTCAGGAAAGCCCAAAAACCCAAAACAGGAACATCACAGGTACTTAAGGTACCCCCGGACCTGCAGACTTAACGCAAGAATTGCCCGAAATCCTACCACTTCCTTTGCGAGACCACACGATCTTCTTCCTGGATCCATTGCGCCCCCTGCTGTATTTAAATAGCGCGATCTATTTATGCTTCGATCGTCTACGTTACGATAAAACCCCTTAGGGGCTATCGGTGCAGATCTAGCCCAACCACGTTACTCCGGACTTCTTGGTGCCCGTCTTGGCTCCGTAGCCGAACCTGGGCGCGTTTCTACTGGCCCTCACGTCTGGATTTGTGGACTTCCGCGTGTCTTCTGGCGCGAGACGTCTGGGCTGAAACAAGAGAACAAGATCACCTCCCTATCTGAAGTTCTTTATTCTAAAGTCGTGGGAGTTGTCAAACGGCCAAACGCTTCCTTCGACCTGATCGACCACAAGGGACAGGATAGACAACATGGGTCTCAGATCGTACCTCACCAGCATCGCTTTACTGGGTATGTATGCTTGATATCAATGTCATAAGTGTCTCCACTAACGTATGCTTCAGCAACGGCTGCTACTGCGCAAGTCGTAACATACACTCACGACGATGGTAGCATCTCGGTGAACATTCCATCAGACACAGCTTCAGCGGGGTCGGGACCAATCTACTTCCAGATCAGTGCTCCCAGTGGTACACAATGGGTCGGTTTTGGTCAGGGAACTCGCATGGCGGGCTCCAATATGTTCGTCGTCTATGCCCAAGACAGTACAAACGTCACTCTGTCACCTCGACTCGGCACTGGCCATGTCATGCCGCAATACAATTCAGATGCCCAAGTCACGCTTTTGGACGGTTCCGGTATTCAGAGCGATGGGTCATTGGTTGCGAATGTGCGATGCGACAATTGTAACAGCTGGAGTGGCGGATCAATGGATTTCACCGATTCGTCGAGCAGCTGGATCTATGCAGCGCGAAGCGGGGATGCTCTAGACACCGACGATGCCTCTGCTCGGATTCAGCAACACAACACCGATACCACTTTCTCCCTTGATCTGACGTCCGGTACTGGTGGAAGTAGCTCGAATCCATTTGTCGCACAATCTGATGATTCATCCGCTTCCGCTTCAGCTTCGGCGTCTGGCGCATCACAGACTGGCAGTGCCAGCCAGACTTCAGTGGCAGCCGCAACGGCCACTGATGGTGTCTCGATCCCTTTCGCCAGCTCAGAACCAGGTACGACCTCGAGCGGCAACTCTGGTCCGAGCGATGGTACCGAAACACTCCTCAGCGCACACGGCATCATCATGTCGGTGCTCTTCTTGGGATTGTTCCCACTAGCCGCGCTTACTCTGTATCTGCCCACCACGAAGAAAGTCAGATTCATCCATGCACCTCTGCAGGTAATCGGCACGATCCTTCTCATCGCCGGCCTTGTTCTTGGAGTTGTGATTGGGCTTCGTCTGGACGAGTTAGACGGGTATCACCAAGTCATTGGCTACATCGTTGTAGCTATGCTTGTTCTTTTCCAACCAGCTATGGGTCTCTATCAGCATCTTCATTATCATAAGACTGGTGGACGAACCATTTTCGGCGTCATGCACCGATGGCTTGGTCGCAGTATGATCGTTCTCGGTGTCATCAATGGAGGTCTCGGATGGCAGTTAACCAACAGCAATGGAGCCTATATTCCATATGCTGTCATCGCGGCGATCGTTGTCTTGATCTACATCTTTGTAGTGACCTTTGCCTGGTATACAGGGAGAAAGCCGCAAGATTTCGAGGATGAGAAGGCACGACGACCAAGTCCTGGATACGAAATGCAACAACCCAAAGATGCCAAACATCGACGGCTCGGCTCGAACCCTCCCAGCTTACATCAATAAGATGTAATGGCAAATGTCAACGACAGAAGGTAGATGATACGCTCAACACGCTGAAATGACGAAGATGAGGAGCTATGATAAGATGATACGCTGCAGATGTGACCGTAGCTGGCTGATATCGGATACCTGTGATGATGGTATTTTAGATATAGAACGGTGGCTGGCTTATGTTAGATATTTGGAAGTCTCAGGAAGTCTTCGTAGGCATTAGCGTGCTGTAATAGGTATTGATCGTTCAACCAATTGGATAGGATATGTTCTTGCTAAAGTGGGATCAGCCTTCTTGGTGTGGTGACAAAGCACGACAAGGCATACTGTTTCATTGGTTGAAACAATCTGGGTACGCTAATGCGTACGAAGACTTCCTGAGAGTTCCAAGTACCATGACGGTCATGTCAGAATGTGTTTATGAGATATGCTACCATTCTTGAAATTGATCGCACCTACTAAACGATCGAGCCGGAACCGTTGACCCTGGCTTCCGTCTGACGTAGAAGTTGAGGCGCTAGTCTAGGTAGTTAGCTGCAAGGTTCAATGCTCTCTTTTTCATCGACGCATACGGTTATAGAGCATTTGGAACACTAACCTCGTTCGATTTCGAGTCTTACGATACGACTGCGTCGAGGTCTCAAAGCTCCACTGCACTCTGTGTCGTCGGAGTACTTAGCCTTCGATATCTCTTGAATCGCCGATTATCAAGAAGCCCTTTCTTAGTCAGACTTCCCAGCTCTCAAAAGCCGGGGAGGTCTTACGTCGATCACAATTAGAAGCGGACCTGAGACGTTGATCATGCGGTCCTCCTAGTCCCGGCTCTTTCTCCACGCGTTCCACCCCAAGCATTGCTCTAACACAATCCCCGCGCCACTCTTGAGGTCGCGGGTCGTTAACAAGATATTATCCACGAAGGTCAAGCCTCTCTTTAGGAAGCAAAAACTGCATCAAGACCTGGATGTTCATAGTCAACCTCAAGACACCACCCGTACCTGCACATAGCGAAGGACTGCACGCCTCTAGAAAGGTTGTCGTGCTGGTGTGAAATGCAGCCAAGACAAGCACAAGACAAATCTTGTCGATCGACACTGATCATGAGAGCCTTGATCGGATTAGGGAGCTGGCGTGAAAGCACACGCAATGAGGTAATACCAAGCCTCTGAAGCGTAATGGGCGTGCAAAGCAATCTTTGACTTCGGTCGGCGCATTTTGCCATGAGGCTTGTGCTTGTGCTTGTGCTGCTTCCCCGCAAAGAACTTAACGGCCTCAGCAAGCATCCGTGCGCTCCCCCAGCATCAAGCAGGTGCCATACCGCTCATTGGACGTCGGTCGCTTTTTGTGTCACTCAATGGTTCTCAGAATACGACCGATCCAATCAGTCAGACGTGTTACGTTGTCATTCATTTGGCTACATTGTAAGCAAGGATATAGCTCGTTGCCTCCACACACCGAACAGCTTTATGGTTGGTGTGCAAGCTACATTCAGTCGGTCAAGGCAGTCTCATGTTCGAGTGTGACGTCGCATGCATCAGAAATGTAAAGGATACAAGGTCTTGTTTGCGGAGTTGCCGTGCTGTAGGTTGGAATCATGGCTGACAAGACCCCCAAACCTTGACCACACTGCGCACATATACTGACACATCTATCCTCATCGTAATGGACTTTCCTCAATTGCGTGCTCAAGAACCAGCAGCGACGCAGTCGAGCATCAGACAGTATTATGGGTTTCCTCAGCAAACTTGGGCCAAAGCAGCCATACTTCGGACTGAAAGGAGGATGGTTGACATTCTGGATTACCGTTGCATGTGCAACAGACATGACATTGTTCGGCTATGATCAAGGTGTTTTCGGTGGTGTCATTGTCACACAGGACTTTCTTGACGTACATAATCTCGCGGGTCCCAGCAAGACAACGCTCCTTGGTAAGAGCCATTTATTGTTCGAGAAACGCTGTGATGACTAAGTATAACAACAGGCACCGTCACCGCTATCTACGATATTGGTTGCTTCGTCGGCGCTCTTTCAGCTTGCTACATCGGCGAGAAATATGGACGGAGGAAGACGGTGCTTTTGGGTACGACCATTATGAGCATTGGTGCTATCCTGCAAATCTGCTCGTATTCGACTGCTCAAATGATAGTAGGTCGCATCATAGCAGGAATTGGGAATGGGTTGAACACCGCTACTGCACCTGTATGGCAGACTGAGACTTCGCAAGTCGCATGGCGAGGCAAGCTGGTTGTCATCGAGCTGGTCATGAATATTGCCGGCTTCTCCATATCCAATTGGGTCACTTATGGGTTGTCCTATGCGGGTGGTGCAGTCGCCTGGCGATTCCCGCTTGCATTCCAGTTCTTGTTCATCTTCATCCTCTACGGTACCGTCCCGTGGCTACCAGAGTCCCCGAGATGGCTTATAGCTCACGGGTATGAGGACGAAGCTTTCCCAATCATGGCCGATCTTGAGAACAAGGACGTGGATGACCCTTTCATCCTTGCCCAACACAAGGAGATTGTATTCACCGTCCAGTATGAACGCCAGAACGCTCCAAAATGGTCCGAACTCTTGACGGGAAAGACGGGCGGCAAAGCAGGCACTTGCACTATGCGGCGGCTGTTGCTTGGTGCTGGCACACAATTCATGCAACAATTCGCCGGTATAAATGTGAGCATCCTCTCCTATTGTGGCCACTTGAAAGCTAACGCGTTTCAGGTAACCTCCTATTACCTTCCGACAGTGCTCATCCAATCCGTCGGCCTCTCCGAGAAGCTCGCACGACTCCTAGCAGCCTGCAACAGTGTCTCTTACCTCTTCTTTGCCGGTCTCGTTGGCATACCCAATGTCGAGCGGTGGGGTCGTAGAAAGATGCTGATGTATGCGGCCGCAGGCCAGGGCTTCTGCTACCTGATGATCACTATTCTCCTGGGTCTGACTGAGACCGATGGTTTCGGGGCAAAACAGCAAGTCGCATCAGCCTCAGTTGCATTCTTCTTCCTCTACTACGTCTTTTTCGGTATTGGTTTCCAGGGTGTGCCATGGTAAGTTTCTGTTCATCCACCACCCGTTACAGTTCTGTCGCACGAATATCGACAGCCAAAGCCTCGACAGCGAGGTGTGTCGTAAAACATATCTCGGCTCCGTCGCCTAGGTGATCTCTATTCGTGGCCTCACCTGATGACGCTCATACCTTCACATGTTGGCTAATCTTTCTCAGGCTCTATCCCACTGAGATCAACTCCCTCGCCATGCGAACGAAGGGTGCCGCAATAGGTACAGCGACAAATTGGATGTAAGTATAACCCACCCCAAGCCTCGATCACATGAATTCGGCGGCTGCCAGGTATAGAATTTGAAGACTTACCAATCCACACAGGTGCAACTTCATTGTCGTTGAAATCACGCCAATCGGTATCCAAAGTCTTCATTGGCGGTTTTACATCATCTGGGTGGTGTTCAATCTGTCCTTCGTTCCGCTAGTATATTTCCTGTACCCAGAAACTGCGGCTCGAACCCTTGAAGATCTGGACGCGTATTACAGAACGAGCCCACCATTACTCGTGTTCAAAGACAAGGACGTTACTTCTTCGAAGCGACCCGCGACATATGTCGAAGCTGAAGAGCACAACGTTCGACACGCTAGCACTGCCGACGCTGCTGCTTTCCGGCGAGCAAGCAAAGTTTCCATGCCAATTCAAGGAGGGATGTCACGAATGTCACAGTCTACATATGGTGGAGGCGGTCTGGATTATGAGAAGCAGGATGATGGTAGTGCTGTGGCCCACGTTGACAACTCGAGGGTGTGAAGGATGGCATCGGCCGATTAGACTGCATACTCAGTAAGCAGTAAGTTCCATTGATGTCTTGATCGTCTCTCCAATGACTTGTGCATTTCTTTCAACTCAAGCACACTTCGATGAAAAGCGGTATCCTTTCGGCTTGGTCATTCTGTCTCCGCCGCAAGTTGGGGATCGGGCACGTACTGCTGCCCGACTGTCAAGACGGGCAGAGAGCGATCTGACAGTGTACGGAGTACAGTGCTCGATACCCAAACAAAGCCTTCCTGAATGGCGGCACCATGCGTTATCACTACAAGTGTTCTAGGTGTTGAGTGGTATGTAGCTAGGTAGCAACTCTTAACATGATGGAAAACGCAACCTGTAGGTAGCTATTTGGCCGCTCTTGTCGTTACAGACTTGGAGAAAAAGCGACACCTGTGGTATGGGGTGGAGGCACATTTCAAAGGCCAATTTTCTGGAGGTAAGTGGGTGGGTCATGGTCATGTCTCTGGGCACTGGCTCCTCATAGGTAGGTACCTTATCACCAGGCGTTACAATCGTCATCTTGGTCATCGTGTTCTAGGAGCACATTGCCCTGAAGGCGCACTAGCGAGAAGTCAAAGCGATCTGAGAGACACTGTCGGTCAGTCAGCCTTTCGTAAGAATGCTCGAGTAAGGCTCCGCAAGAGCTCAGCTGTCGATCTTGGAGTGCTAGACCTTGAAGCTTCGCAACGCTCATGCATATTCCACGTGCAAAGACTACCGATTGGTGCATCGCAGCCCCGAGCTGCTTAAGCTTCGGCCACAGCACTTCTTGAGGCACATGACGGGCATGCGGAAAATGCCTAACGAATGACAGCCGACTCTCGTGTAGTGGACATTATTAGTGGAAGTTTCACAACAACGCCCAGGCTAGAGTGCTTGTAAGACTGTAGATCTCCTGCCCTCCTACGCACGCGTATCGCTGTTGCATTCTGCCCTGCACCTCTACAAGCCACCTTTGTGTGTCTTGTCTAATGCCAATGCAACTGCTTCTGCTCATGTTCATGCTTGCGTTCTAGATGTGCGCGAGGAGAGAGAACAGTGCCCGATGATGAATGCCTCCAGCCTAACTTCACTTTCACTTGAACAGTTACCTTTCACCTCTTCCTGATATGAGGACTTTGCAAGATCTACTGTTACGTTTCTTACATATGCTACTAATGACCAGCTAGGGACGCAGCTTACAGCCCACCATGGCTACACAAGGCGGTGATCTGGCAGGGTCGGTGCACCAAGGTATGACAAGTCCCCAGTCTGCCCCAGAAGTTGCTGACTCGTGTAGTGGTGGCAAGTTTTGACAAAGCAGGCAATCTTGTGCGGCGCATCGAAAACCGCGAAGACAGTCAGGTCGATCCAGAAGCCATCCAAGACCTTTCCAAGTCGTTGTCGCTTGGACCAGTAATTGTCCAGGGCTACTTTGACGCAGATTCCAGACGATTCGGCGCCGCATACAAACACGGTGACTACAAAGCGCAGGTTGAGCTTCGAGATGTACTGTTAGGCCTCGAGAACGTGGTGGGAGACCTCCAAGACGTGCTACTTGACGACAACCAGATTGATTTCAGGCAGTTGCAAGAGACTTCGGATGTCTGCCGCGCTAACGCTGGAGTCTGCTTGGGGCAACTATCCCAAAGACTGGCCCAAGCCCGGTCAGATCCGATGGCTATGCCGTTTCAGAGTCCTTCTCCACAGTACATGAGCAGTGTTCCGTCAGTGGACAGTGCTGGTCCAAATTCAGATTACTCGAGCAGCCGCAGTACAGACTCATCATCTGGACGTAGGATGCCGACAACACCAGATCCATCCACTCAGCGACCTACGCTAAGCCCCCAGTGGCAGCCAAAGCGATCTGGTTCGAGCGAGCAGTTTTTTCCATATCACCGAACACAGAACACCGACGCAGAATCACAAGAAAAATGCGAGGACTGGCCTCAGACGTGTCAGCTACTCACAGAAAGAGATGCTGATGAATTGAGTGTCCGCAGGCCTTCATCTCACACTCTGTCTCCAGAAGATGGTGTTCTACTCTCAACTCTACGCTCGCACGAGCGTGCAAGAACGATGCAAAAAGCCTACGATCCTGGTGACAAAGATCATGCGGTAAATGTGAGCGGCCATGTGGTCCCCTGGAGGCTCCAGAAGTTTGCAGATCAGTCAGATACTACTAACTCCAGTGAGGCGAGAGAAAGGTATGGACCAGATGATATCTACCCGATCCATTACCAAGAGCAGCATGACCCCTTCCTGGCGGATGGGAGTTCAATCCAGTCCCTCACCTCTTATGCCTCACGGACATCTTCGGGACACCACAGCAGACTCGAGCAAGTCACACCTGAACACAGATATTGTGCGGAACCACGGCTTTTAAAACTACCCAAACGTAGCACACAACTACCTCATCGACAGATAAGCGGACCTCCCTCGTCACCACCTCCTCACAAGCCCATTCCACCAGTCCCTCATGGATCATTGACTGACTACGCTCCCAACAATAGACACACTGATATCCTTGTACAAACGCCGACACGGGTGGCTGACAATAAAGCGCCCGGACCATCTCAGAGTCATTTGCGGCTTACTGAGAACGCTGAGAGATTCCAAAGAAGGGTGACCCCTCAATCAGAAGGGTCGCCCTTCCGACCTTCACCGCAGATCCTAAGAGCTATGCAAAGCGATCATCTACGCAGGCAACGCCATGCTGATCAGCCTCCGCAACACCCGCTAATACCATTGACAAATCCTCAATCAGCTGAACAACCATCTGGCCCGAGCAAACGCTCCTCACATACAGACCTTACACAGTCATCGCAGCCATTGTATTCTCATGTTCCGCAGCAACACGGCGTTCAGTTACCTCCTCATTTCCAACAGCTCGCTCCAAAGCTACCTCCGTTACCACCTGTCGCAGAGCGAGAAGCCCAACCTAGGACTCCAGCTCTGAAACCCTCCCCCGTCACGTCGGATGCAATATACGTTCCCCGGAACTTGCCGCTGACACTACCGATGGACAAGAGTACTCATCCTTTCTGCAAAGGTGGCTTCCGCCTCTTCCTCGGCTTGACTAAGAAGGCATTCGTATCCGCCAATCGGCCGGTCGGTATGTCGTCTTTCACGCCTTACTGGCGCTGTGATAAGTGTTATTTCGAAGGTCCTATGAGAGAAGCACCAGGTCCTCTAGACAAGAAGGGGCGACCAGGCAAGCCAGAGAGGATCTTCGACCCGACGACTAGGGAGTGTGGTCCAATCTCGACCGCTATTATCGGAGAAGATGGACGGGGTGAAGGGAGCGGTGGTGTCAGGTACAAATGGATCTTCCTTGCAAAGTGCCACGTCCCGCTCCAGAACGTACCAGACAAATTAGACGGTTCTGTTGGTGGATATGCATGCATATTTTGTTGCGCTGAGGGATCCGCTCGAGGTTGGACGACAAGTGCTGGCGGAAGTCATAGCCTTGGGATGAACGAGCCTAGACTCATTGATGCGGCGAGCACTGAGTCTGGCTGGTCTGGATGCAGCAGCAGCGCAACCAACGACAGCACCCCTGTGTTCGAAAATATTACCTCGTTCATGGACCATCTTCACATGCACAGGAAAGAAGAGAACTGGCCATGCCCCGAAATGCTTGGCCGTATGAAGTGCGTTGTTGGTCGCGTCGCTGACCGAAATGACGATTGGGAGGTCAACTTCTTGCCGCTTTAGCAGAGCGACAAGAACAATACCAAGTCCTATAGTCTTACGGAGGCTGGATCAGTGTTGAAAGTACAAGATCCCGATGAGCTTGAGCTAGCAGACTGGGTGCGAAACGCGCCCACTGTCTGGAGGAACATGGTCGGTCTGTTGCGGCAAAGGAGGTGGAAGCTGTGGCAGTACAATATACATTACAACGTGTGAACCTGGCGTGTACAGGACTTCAGTGCGCCACGCTATGAACGTTTGTGATGTCTTGCATAGTCGAGGACTTCTAGCGTGGGCCAGAGAGGCAAGAGCATAGTACTCAATCTATACCTCACTAGGAAACATCCCATGGAGGATCTGAGTGCTGCTACGCCAATGAAATAATTTTATTCCTCCACATCGAGCCGGCCTCGTGACTGCGAAGTGTTGCTAGGAATGTGTTGGCAGCAGAAGGCACACCAGGCTGGCCACCACTTTTGCAACACTGAGGAGCCCCGCAATGTGATCCGAGGCAATCGTGACCGAGTATATAGTGACATGAACGTCGAGCCCGACCTTACTTGGGAATGTGAGAAGTTTAAGGAAGAAGTGGCGGTGCAGCTGGAGAAGCGGGTTCTTATCGATAAGATATGTGGCACCCGAGTAGCATCGCCAAGGCAAGCTGCGCCTGGACCAATCCGTCATCTGAGTTGACCGTCATTGCCTGGACCGGTAACCACCGTCCACTCTCCACGTCCATCTCTACTAGTAGAGTAGTAGTCTTCAATACGTACACGGCGTACAGCACTTGGTAGAATTGATCCATACCCTCAAGTACCACATAACGCAACACACTCAGTGCTTCCAATTCTTCCACCAATCACAGAGCATTCGCTCACGGCCTCAAGTACCCCGTACAAGATAGACAGTGCCTCGGAGCCTTTCATCTGTCGCAGAGCATTGGTTCACTTCCTGAAGTGCCACGTACAATACAGGCTACTCTTCTCGACTCTCCTACTATCACAGGGCATTCAGTCGTCAACGTCACCATGTCGGGCGCGCGCAACTATGACTTCCTGGTACGTGTCAACACACTTACACCACAACAACAACTAATCGGCTTCTCCAGGTCAAGCTCCTCCTCGTAGGTGACAGCGGCGTCGGCAAGTCATGCTGCCTGTTACGATTTTCAGAAGACAGCTTCACTCCCTCATTTATCACCACCATTGGCATCGACTTCAAGATAAGAACAATAGACCTTGACGGAAAGCGAGTGAAGTTGCAGATATGGGACACAGCTGGCCAAGAGCGCTTCAGAACCATCACAACCGCCTACTATAGAGGAGCTATGGGCATCCTGCTAGTATACGATGTCACAGACAGGAAGAGTTTCGAGAGTAGGTTCACTTGCACCACGCAGCATCACGGTCCAACTGACGCACTTCCTCCATAGATATCAGGACTTGGTTCTCCAACGTCGAACAGCACGCTAGCGAGGGCGTAAATAAGATCCTTATCGGCAACAAGTGTGACTGGGAAGAGAAAAGACAGGTCACCACTGAGGAAGGAGAGAACCTAGCCGATGAGCTCAACATCCCCTTCATGGAGGTCTCGGCCAAGACGAACATTAACATCGAGAAGGCTTTCTACCGTCTCGCTCGTATGATCAAAGAGAGGTTGATCGATGCGAGCGCCAGCAACGCTGCACCACAGAACCAACCCGGTATTCCGGTGGACGGAGGAGCTAAAGGACCAGCAGGGAACTGTTGTTAGGAGTAGTTTCCCACAGCATGCGATCCAAGCAGCGGTGTCCCTTTTCATCTGTTGAACCCAAATGAGGGTCGAGACTTGAACGGCGACTTGACTGAACCCCAATTGGTTGAGCCGAGGCGTCGCAGCTGGAGAGACGTTTGGCATCAAATCAGGGGGAGGCGCGAAGATTCTGATTTTGATTGGGAGTACTATGGTGATGTACGTCTCAAATACTTCCCTCAGAGTAGGTCTTAGGTAACATTGCCCTACAATGACATCCTTAGTATCGTTAACTTCAGATAGCGCCCTCGTCTCATTTTGTGTTCTATTGACTTCACAACACGCATTCCGCTCCGTGAAGCTACTGGAGTGCACCCGACAGACGACGCAAATCGGTGCAAACCAAGCCGAAAAACATGGTCCACTGAACCTTTGTCATTCTACCTCAGGCCAGTGCGTCTAGAAGATGCCGTGTCACAAGTCTATATTCTTGCGTCGGATGCCCTTCTTTGTGGCTCAGTACCACATGCTCATGTTCCCATTCACACAGCTCAGCTCGGCTCAGTGATGGAAAACGCCGTCAATCCACTTCTTCAAACCGTTCATCATTGCGTGGTACCAGTCCTTCCCAGACCACCATTCCTCCTCCTCCTCCTTCTTCTTCTTCTTCTTCTTCTCCTTCTTCTTGCCGTCCTCGTCCTTTTCGCTTCGGAGGTGGATGGAGGGAAGAGCTAGAGAGCCGGCGGTTCAGCCAGCGGGCTCAGACAAGTAGGGATGGTATGATGTGATGTGGCACAACACGGTATGGTATGATGTCAATGCGATTGAATGCTTACCTGGTCCTGCGATCTCTTGCATTTGCGGAGTGGTCAACGCCTGACCAGCACCGTGGTCGACAGCATTGTTGGTGCGTGCGCATGGTTCATGCTGGGAGCAGAGGGCGTCTTTGCCGATCGGCGCCGCGCGAGTGGTCGACGCCAATAGCGTGAGGAAGCACAGCAGGCCTGCGAAGGTCTGTATCGAGACGAAGGACTTCATCTTGACTGGAAGGGACTTGTCTGTTTGTCGGGGAAGAAGAAGGGAAGAGGAGAGCTTTGTTCAGACAGAGGGACGGAGCATGGGGTGGATGTGTTACTTATTTATACTCGGCGAATAAAAAGGACTGTGTGAGCATGATTGTGTAGCGTATGGCCCTAGCCAGACTATGGCAGAGACTACGCCGACCAGAAGATACATACTGAGCATGTTAATCTGTTGTGTGGCCTGTGGGCTAGTCAAACCAAAGATTGCACGAACCAAGATACGTGGCTTTTGACAATCAGCATGTGATATTGCTGCGTGGCGGAATTCGAAGACCAGTAACTCTAACAAGGAAGTGAGTGAGTGGTACGGCCGTTGATGAACTGCTATGTAGTCAGAAAAGAGGGGATTCATGTAGTGACAAGTGGGTCGAGGAAAGCAGTAAAGGAAGAAGCAAATGTCCTGAATCGCGCAGTTGCAACTCTGCAACCTCAAGCTTTAACCTGGAACACTCGCGACGCCAAGCTAAGCGCACATGCCCATAGTGCACCACCGTGTGGTCGCACATGCCGCTACCAAAATGAACACCATCCTATATAGTGTTGACACAAGTTCTCCACCTGCGTGGCCTGCACAATCAATCGATCCACCTGCGTCGCAACATCAAGCCCATTGCTCGTATTCATTCCCTGCACGCCTGCACCAGACCCATCCATCCCCAGCCCCCCTTCTCGCTGCGCAAGTGTCAGTCTGCCCATTGCTTCGTTGACGCTCTTCGGATCATCCTTGAGCATCTGCTGGTAGATACTAGGCGTGCCATTAGCAGTGGTGTGACCTGGTCCACTGAGCCCATTCTGGCCGTTGAGAAGGAGATTGTCGTGGTTGGTATTTATTGGCCCGACAACAGTATGAGTTCCTGTCGTCGCCGTTTCCACGACCCCCGGGTTGTGGCCTGACTTGAGGAAGTCTCGACCTGTAAGCTTCTCCTTGACACGCGCAAGAACCTGTAGTGCTCGTGCATTTTGTACTTCTTTTGCTTCCTGACGGGCCGGATCGTCAGGATTGTCAGTGGCATTGGACGTTCGGCCCAGAAGCGAGCCACCGACCATAGCTGGATCGAGAACGGAGGAACGGCGATTGCGTCGGCCTGGCGGAGCACCGACCTGTGCTGATGCGTTCTGGTTCACTGCTGCAGTCGAGCTGTCTTTCTCGTCGTCGTAGAGACCTGCACGATTTGTACCAGGGGGTGCCTCGATAATACTCGCTCGTCGTTCAGAGCGGAAATGTGGTCGGGGCGGTGAATCGCGTGTGTTAAGACGCCAGTTGAGCAGGGGGTCGTGAATGAATGCTTCTAGGACAGCGAGTAATGACTCTTTGTTCTCTCTGATCACGCGCATAACGTTTTCGCAAGTTATGCGGAAGCTGCCCTCAATGTTGCTCACTTCCATGGCGAAGGTAAGCATTCGTGTCAATCGGAACGGGACGCGTTCGGGGTACTTTTCTCTGTGCATCGCCACTTCAAAGCAGTCACCAAAGTCAATGTGGATGATCTTGCCGGTGGTACGGTCAAGCATAAGATTCGAAGGGTGACGATCGCCGAGACCGAGAATGTAACCGACCATGGACATGACTCCAAGTGATCGTGTATAGTTCGTTCGGCGTTCTAGCCATGCTTCAGAGGATTTGGATTTCAGCCACAGGACACGGTATAGATCTTTTCCTGTAGTGTTGTCCATGGCGTAGCCAAAAACTTCGACTTTCTGCATGAGCGTGAGATTGTCATAATCCGGTGCCATCTGAAGCATGATACGATGCTCAATGTTGAGAAGGATGCGCCGTGACTCTCTGTATTCCTTGATGAGGTTGTGCAGTGTATCCGAGTTCGGCACCCAGCCGAGCAAGCCTGAGTTTTGCGACAACGGAATGGCTGGGAATGATTGAATGCTGAGATGGCGTTTGAACGATTCAGTATCGTCATTGAGAAGTGTATTCACCAAACCGAAGAGTTGCATGACTCGTTCATCTTGACGAATATCCTCGTGGCCCTTTAGAACATGGGTATATTGGATACCATCGGAACCCTGCAAGCTCATCTTTCGTGGTCGCTGTTTGGACGGAATCACATTGAATATATGATCGAAGCTGGCGATGGTAACGATAGGCTTGCCTGGCACATATTGGCCAGGCACAGCCAACTCGAGGTCACGGGCGTCTTTCAGTCGTGGCGAGACGTACTTCAAATCCAGCTGCATGAGTTGCGGTAGCTGTCGGGCAATTTTCCTGAACACAGCATAATACAAATCCCACGCTTGGTTAAGGTCTCCAGGCTCTCTGGTTTTTCTGTACACGTTGCAGAACGCGCGTGCTTCAGCAAGATCGTGGCCGAAGGCTTGTGCAAATGATACTTCGCGCAGAGTCTCGGCACCTTTGTCGAGAAGTTCGTGAAGAGGTGCAAGGGTATTGAACATGCCCTCAACATCGTCGTCACCAAAGTAGAGTCGGCTAGCTTCTTCTAGTCCTTCGTGCCAAAGTTCATGCCACAGGACTGCGACTCGAATCAGCTCATGACTGACAAGCTCCGCTTGTTCCACAAGAACGGGACTATGTAGTCGCATGCTGTCCATGATGTGTGAAGCAGATTGTGATCGACGAGTGACTGCCGATTTCATGGCCACTGTCAATGGATAGACAAGCGCCTGTGGGTGTACTTTGCCGACTTCAGCAAGCAGTCTGTGCACGGCCTGTCGGACCCTAGCGTTCGGCTGATTGATTCGTGCAATGAGTTGCGGAATGACCTCAAGCCAGGTATCGATAATGACCGAAGTGAAGCCTTCATTGACGATGGCATTGACCTCATGGTGTCCGCCATGAGCAAACCACAAAGTGAGTAGCCGAAGCGTATCCTGCAGTGAACTTGTATTCGACAGAACAATTGATTTGAAGAATCCTGCGACGGCAGGTACGACATGATTGAGGACGGTATGCTCCGGCAGTGAGCGAGACTTTTCTTGTTGGTCTGGCTGCTGGGTGATTGATGTAACGACCTCAAAATTGGCCAGAGCATAAGCGTGCCATGCCTTGTACCATGATTCATTATATTGTGTCGCAAGCTGGTAAGAGTTAATGATGTCTTTGACGGCATCTTGGGCTTGTGGGTTGGCCCAGTTACCGCGGAGCAGGTACGCTTGCCATTCTCCTTGTCGTCGATAGCATTTCGCAAGTAGTCTTGCCTGCTTCTCGATCTCAACCTTGTAGGACTTCTGCATGGATGGGTCACTATTTATGTCGAGCCCGTTCATGCCGTGGCCGTTGTGCATGCCATTGGCCAGTTGAGCGTTCAAAGCTTGGAATTCATCGGCAAGATGTGCAGTGAAGTCCCGCAGATGGCTGAGGGCCTGCTTCTGGTTGCCAGTGGCCCAGTTAAACTTGAGACGAGCGTAAGCAACTGGTGGTGCAGCCGTGCTCGTTGTGAAGTCGCTGACCGCACCAAGAGACGCGAGAGATCGTTCCGCAAGCCCGATGCGTTCAGACTTCCGACAGAGGTTGGCAAATTTGATCCAGATCTCTGGGTTATCTCTGGGTGTGAGCACTAATGCACGTACTTTGAGCATTCGCTGCCAGACCTCGACGTTCGCTTGACAGCCCAGCAAGCGCTTGTTCCACAGCTCCCGTAAGTCTCGTTGCCTGCGAGGCTCGCTCTCACTGAGCTTGTACTGAATGATCTCTTCCAGTTCTGCTAGCATTTGCGTTCGCACGACGACCCCGTAGGCTCTGTTGTATGATTCACCGATGGTGGCCGTGATTTCAGCGTTGACGCCATCTCTGGCTTTGTCAATGAAGGATCTTGCATCGTCAAAATGGTTGCGCTGAATTGCAAGGATAGCACCAAAGAATGCTCGATCGGGTGAGCTGTCTTTCATGACACTGATGTAATTGTCCATAAGATCCCACTCACCACGACCCCAAGCGGCGGCGGCGGCGAGTGCGGACATGTTCCGGCGGTTCTCTTGTGAAGCATTGTTCCAGTGCTCCTGGGCGATTTCTGATAGCATCCGCCACTCACCAAGCGCGTGTAGACATCTCATCTTGCCCATCACTATTTCGAAGTTCTCTGGCTCAATACGTTCCCGCTTCTGATATGCTGCTAAAGCTTCTTCCCATCGTTGCAGTCTTTCGAACCAAGCCTCTTTCAATTCAACTTCTCCGTAAGCTTGCGCCCTTCGTAGAATACCAATGGCAGCATCAGATTGTTGCAGTTGGTTGTTGATACTGATAAGTGCTTCGACAGAGTGGCTGTTCTGGTCTTGCTCGAACTCAAGTTCCTTGTAGTGAAGTGCCTTTGCCCAAGCATGACACTTGCCTGCGAACCTACCAAGAGTGCGAATATCAATCGGAAGTGATTTGTCGTCGTGTTCCATGAACTCTGCTAGATTCAACAAAATTTGAAGGATGTCGGGCGGAATGTTAGACGATGTCAAGGCTTTCTCAATAGAGCGAATGAGCTCTTCCTGATACTGTTCATACAGTTGAGTCCAGCATGAGACAAATGCTGAGTTGAAAAGGTCCTTTGCAAGCGGCGGATAGACCCCCGCTAATGTTGCACACGCTCTTAGAGCATGGGATGGCGACTCTTTCAGAAGCTCTACGCTGAATCGCCGCATCCATTCCTGCCAATCTTCTTTGGTCGACTTCTGCGACGTATCCCAAGCACTCTTCAAGTGTTGTTGGTTGACTGGCAGCTTGACAGCGGTAATGTTGGTGTACGGTGCGTCTTCAGTCGATGCACCATAGTCGTCCGCAGACAGATCTACAGGCAACTGTTTCCTGGACTTCAAGGCCTCGATAAGTCTGCTATACTTCGCAGAGCTGATCTGGCCAGCAGTTGTCGCTCGTTCCATCAATGGTATAAAATGAACAAAGTCTCGAGATAAATGGAAAATCAAAGCACAGACACAATCAAGGGCTATGTGCTTCAAAGATCGCTCTGCCGAATTTGCGACATTCCTTTCAGACGAAGCTAGGATGTTGGCCAGAGGGTGAATCATCAGAGACGCATAGTCGGAAAGATTGACAGTTCGAGAGAGCTTGGTGAGTGTGTCGATGGCGGCTCGCCTGGCGTTTCCTGGTGTGACAGGATTCTCGAATATGCCGACGATTGCTGGCACAATCATATGCATGTACTCTTCTCCACTGGCACCGAAGACAAGGAAAGTGTGCAGCATTCGCATAGAAGCATCTCTTCTGACATCGTTGTCGTTCTCGATAGCTCCGAGCATAAGCGGTAGAAGATCTGCGAGCCATTTTTTGAATTCTCCTTCCAGAGATTTCGAAATCGCTTCGACAAGAGAAAGAATAGTCGCCTGCACCTGCTTGTTGACATCCCAAAAGTCCCTAAGAAGTTTGATGATATCAGGCAAGTGAGCTCGGATATGTTGCTTTACGATATTGACCAGTATGGCAAGTTGGTTGAAGTACTGATCCAATCTATTAGGGTGTGAACTTCGAATAACGCTGATGAACGCTGGGATAATTTGACCGAGGAATGGGACGCACTTCATCCCAATGGTCTTGAATATGGTTACAATTGCGTCTATGACAGCACTGTGATACTGTACAAGTGTAGGGTCGGCAAGTATGGTTTGGAGAAGAATGTTGATGACCACAGTGGGATAATACTCTTCGTTCGATGGTGTGAGCCCGGTCATGATTAACGACACATCGGACACAGGTGGTGCTTCCGTGTTGCTGTGGACGTCTGCGACAGTTTGACTGAGCTGCTGGAACTTGTACGGGTCGAGAGCGCCGAGGACGCCGACGAGCTTAATGGCGTTGGTTCTGAGATCTTCATGGGGTTCGGTCTTGATGATATTGATCAAGATGACAAGCAGATCCGGATATTGCAAATATGGTTCGATCACATAGCCTGAGTTCACGGCTAGAGCGCTCAAGGCCCTCATGGCGGCATCACGTTTGTCATGTGAACCAAGGTCCTGTAGAGAGCCTAGAAGGATGGGCATGATTTGCGGGATGTACTCTTTCATCTCTTCCCCACCAACAGATGTAAGCTCTCCGAGGGCATTGATGGTCGTCGATGCAACGCCAGGATTTCCATCCGTGGCTTTGGGCAGAAGCGCATCGACCATTGGCTTCACATAAGTGCTGACAAGCGATGTAGCATTGGTAACAAATAGACTGATCAGTCGAGCAGCTTCCTCTTTTTGCCGAGCTGTATTAGCGTACTTAAGTCCAGTGAGGAGGTTAACCAGAAGCTTTCTGAGCGGCGGGAAAACGTAGGCAGGGTTGACTACCGTCAGCCGGCCTATTATGCTGATAGCAGCTTCTCGGACAGGAAAGTACTCGTCGTTCACCGCGAGGAAGAGACACCGAACATTTTCGGGCTTTGCCAGATGCTTGTCAAACTTAGCGTCCAGGGCCTCGAGCACTGTTTTCCGGATGTCTTGGTCGGCATCGCCAATGGCCACTGTCAGGAGTTGATCCACTACCTCTCCAACCACTTGGATTGCGTTTGTGCTCGACTGGTGCAGAATGGGATCCTGCACAAAGAGTTGACAGCAGGTGAGGGCGGCAGCGCGTCGGATATCTGCATTGTCATTGGTAGCGTAGCGGAGAGTGACATCGCGCACAAATTCATTGAGGTAGTGCCCCGAGAAGTCGAAAGTTCCTAGAGTTCTCAGCGCGAGTACGACGTCTGAGTCTCTCGTCTCGATGGGTAGACCTCCGTAGTTCTTGGCGAAAGACGGAAGGGGCATTGCTCGGTCCTTAGGACAGCCCAGAGGTTTGTAGGGAGACCGCACAAGTATCAAGCTGAGTAGATCGAGCAACTTCTCTTGTATGACGGGTCGGATAGGTGGAATGTGATGTGCCATATCGACGAGGGCCATCTCGAGTGGCTCTGTCAGACCGCAAGCGAAGATGGGGTCAAGCAGGGCCTCCATGTACTTGCTCAGAGTCTGGCCGACAGCGTATGCGAGCATGCTGATACACTGGAACATGGGGCCTTCGTCGACAGCAGCACGGTTTTTTGTCTTGGCACTCAAGGACTCTCTGATATACAAGATAATCCCGTCCAAATAGGCACCAATAGCGCTGCCAACAGCTTTGGCGATCCTGCCAATAGCAATGAAGGCTTGGTTGCGCTCCTTCTCACGCTTGAGCTGGGCTTGTAGATAAATCATGAACTTGTGGAGGTAGTTGTTGACAAAGTCTAGCGGTGCATAATCGGCCAGCACAGGTACTATCTGCACGACCTGGCTGCGGATTCGTGGTTCACGGTGGTCCTTGAGTCGCAAGACGTCTTCGCAGGCATTGCGGTAGAAATCGTTCATGAACATGTTACCCTGTTGCAGTAGCTCTTTGAGTATGAGAAGCGAACCATGGATATCGTCAACATTGGTCGTTGAGCGCAAGCCTTCAAGTGCTCGTGTATAGATCTTCTGGAACCATTGTGCTTGGAAGGCCGAGTCTCTGGCAACCATGACGCCAAAACAAGCGCTCACCGACTCGGCAGCTGCCCTGCGAATATTGTCTTTGGGGTCCCGAATAGCGTTCCATATCAACTCGAAGATCTGAGGGATGAAGCCGTACACGAGGGTGGGGGAGTTCTTCGCAAGCTCTCGGATGAGCAGGACTGCGGCCAGACGACGGCTCTCCTGCTTACTGTCTGGTTGTAACCATTCAAAGGCACTCGTCATCTCGGCTTCGACCAATTCTGCTGTAAAGGCTCCTCCTGGTCTTGCCAGATGCCCGAGGGCTCTGCTGGCTGCGTCAAGGACTGCAGCATCGTTGCTTCGAAGGGCGGCACGTAGATAGTTGGAGTACTTGGACGCTTTCTGTGCAGCATCGACAGCTTCACAGTCGACCAGTCGATCGAGGGCAAAGATGCCACCAATCTTATCGGAGGCATCGGGCGATTGGACAATGAGTTGGCTAAGGCGGTTCGTGATCTTGTCGTAGAAGCTGGCGAACCGTTCTGGTGGCCATTCTGGTGATGTGGTCAGTACTCGCAGTCTCGCCTGGGCACATTTGCAGTGCTTACCTCTGGAGAGTAGGGTGACGAGGTCGCGCAGGTCATTGGCGGCGCGGTGTTTGACCTCGTCGTTCTTGCTGCGCAATTCGGCGAAGATGCGCTCGCTGGGATCCAGTCCCGTTGCTTGCGACGCCATGTTTTAGCACCCTCATCGGCCCATTTCGTCCCCTAAACGGTTGCCTACCTCGAGTGAGGTTTGTGAAGAGGCAACGGTCCGTCTGTTTGTACTTTGGTCACAGGACTGTCACCACGTAGTACGACGAACATACTGCACTACTCGCAGTTAGTAAGCTCAGAGCCTGCGTCCTGAATTATCAGGCATCTATATCTCTAGTGCGTCGTATGGCTTCATTTCTGCTAAGCATAATCTTCTACTACATCTACATCAATCGGCTATCGTATAGGTCGTCACCGTGATCAGATCTATGAGCGTCCAATCTCAACAGTCCGTCAGGTCACCTCTGGTGAGTTGGTTTGTCATCGTCTTCTCGAAAAGCGTGGGACCGCAGTGCCTCACTGTTCCTACACCCACATAGTCACGGCCTCCTCAGCCACTCTGCTGCATAATTCATCCTGCACGATTGACTCACCCTTCGTCCTTATCGCCCAGCGTATAGCAAAGCAACAATGAGAAAGAGTCCATGAAGTGGAAGCCTGGCCTAGTAGAGGCGTCCGCTTTCAGCTTCGTGGTTGTGCCTTCCTTCAAGCGCCGCCACACTTCCGAAAGAGAAGGAGCGACCCTGACTGAAGTGGTGCGTCTGCTTCGTATCAGTAAAGGAGGCAGGCGTCACTGTCTGTGAATTGCTGCCGCTGTGACTGATGACGGAAATAGGAAATAGCTTATATTGGTCACACTTAGCCTCTTCGACCGAAGTTCGAACTTGCGCACTGCTCGATGCCGAGTCTTGGACCCTGACTGGACCACGTCGTCGTCTGCTAGCTTGTCAATGCATGCATGGGTATCATAAAAACACTGGAAATAGACTGTCGCCACAACACCACCACCACTCTTACGCTTTCTTCGCCGCTCTAGCAGCCCTGGCCTTTTGTATCTCTCTGTGTGAAAGGTCCTTAGACATGCTCTCTAGGTCCTTCCAACCTCCTACACTCAATGCTTTCTGCTTGGGTAGACTCTTCAAGCCGTTGAGTTTAGGCAGAAGCTCCGGGCAAAGCTTTTTCACGCGTTCCAGCCGTTTTTGAGATTTGTTGGCTGCGGTCCCGGGTCGAGGAGGACCTGCATCGCTCGCCGAGTCGTCCTTCTGCGAACGGTCAGTTGTATCTCCGCAATGTAGAGGGACAGGAGCTCACGTCGACTGTGCCCTTGCCAATCTGCTTGATCGAAACAGGCAGCTGTTTTGGTGGCCGAGGCGGCGCCGAAGAGGGAAGTGTAGGTGGTGAGAGGGGTGGTGAAATCCCTGGCAATTGTTAGCAAATTGGTTGACGAGCATTATCAAGATGTGTGTGGTGAGCTCGATGCAGGCTGCAGGTCGTGCCTGAGCAGAGTACCTTCAACAGCTTACCTGAGATGTTGTTGTAGACACGATGCAGACTTCGACGCTGTTCTTGATAAGCGGCAAAGTTGCCACCAATGAACTCAGCAAGAAAGCTGAAACTAGCACTTCGTTGTTGGGGATCTGCGAAGTCGTCCAGCCGTGACACAAGCATTTCGTGAGTCCTCGAAAATAGGTCTATGATGCGCTCAATCTCAGAGCTGCCACCAGTAATGTTGTTGTCTGGTCGATTCGGGTCAATGATCATTAACCGCTTAAGCTTCTCGTCCCTGAGTGGCGAATACGAATACTGGAGGACGTGTAAGTAGATTGCATTTGTCAATGCGCAATGGAGTGACTCACCTTGTCGATGTATCCGGGCGGATCCATCCTGATACCAACCGTCTGGATGTCGAGCAAATTGCCGTAGAGGTTAAAGAACTCCACCAAAAGTTCCCCGAGATTTTGCGACCTAGAAGGTGGCATGTTTTGAATCAGGCTTGTGACCATACAAATGGTAGCGAACCCTCCCAAGCCTCCGACTGAGTTATCGTTGAGACCCCGGATCATGAGAAATTGTTTGATGACAGCGACTATGATAGGCATGGCTGGGTACGTCGATTGCCACTTCTTGAAGGTGTCATTGGCCACGATACCAGTGGTGTTGCTGAATGATAGATCCACCTTGAGCCCGGTGATATCATCAACGAATTTGATAATCGGCACCTTAGCGAAAGGGATTACCGTTACGGAGCCTCGACGTGCCAAACCATCACGCTCGATGAAATTGCTGACCTGGTACATTCTATTCCTGCTCACAATGGAGTTGTTGGGCACACCAGGGAGGAAACAAACCAGATCCATGTCACCGGTAGGCAAGTATAACCCGGCAGCGTAGGAGCCGAACGACTTGAGCTGACAACCTACGTTGAAGCGCCGCAACACTTTGTCGAGCCTGCTCACCAAGTCCGCTCGTACGTCAGCCTCGAAATCGTGAGGCTTGACCCAACTGTAGAAGTCCAGTATCTCCTTGTGCAGGGCGACCATCGCAGAGTCGGTTATGCTCGAGGCTTCTAGCCATGGTGCAGGTGAGTTGTCCCTTTGCGCTCGCCATGCAGCCAGAACGGCACCGCTTGCATGAAACTGTCGATCTCGAGGGCCCATGAGTGCATCTCGCTCATATTCTGTCCGTTTTCGCTTGCCTAGAGTCTGGCTTGCGGCTGTGGTGCCGGCGGTTGGCCGAGAGCCTGCCTTGGGACCAGATGGAGCGTTCGAAGGCGGCGCAAATTGCTCGTCATCAGCGGGGTCAAATGAGATGAAATCGTCCTGATCTGCAGATGTACTATTCTGGCCCATTGGTTCGATGCGAGCCTTTCTTATCAGCTTGACTACGTCGACTCTTTTGCCGGACGTCTCTGGTGGGGGCGGTAGTGAGGTGTAGGGGTCAGGATTGCTCCATTTCACGGTGCTCTCTGCCTTTTCATCAGTGTGCTCGGTCTTTCGTCTCTTCACACGATCATTGTCTTCACGATCGGAAGCACCTTCGTCCATTTCCTCTTCTTCGCTGTCAGTCAGATTCTCGACGTCTCTGAACCTGTCACCCTGGTGATTAGAGGCAAGAACGGGAGTCTCATGAGTTGTAGGAAAGTGTGTAAGAAGATCTCTCTCTGATATCCTTGGTCTGAAAGAGAAATCGCTTCGATTGCGCTTTCCGCCTCCGAAGTGGTACATGCCTCTATCGGATGCAGCTGACTGGCGAGGTGGTCGGTTATCTGAATACCGTGGGTGATAAGAGTCTGTGGCAGAACGTAACATCTCTGCTCAGGATTCGGCGCTCGTTACACGAGCCAAGTTATGCAGGTATGGCTGAAGTATATCTTTGCGACAACCCCAGATTGAGTACTTGCGATGCGCTACATGACGGTGGGTGCATTTTCGATCGGGCAAGGCTGCGGTGCCAAGGCTGCATCGGTTCCAGCCTTGTGAGCGGTGAGATCGATTCCGACGCCATTGCCGTCATACCTACCTGCCTAACTAGTACCTAAGGCATCCTGCCTCTCTGGGACATTGATGTGGTCCGAGCTGAACACTCAACATCTTCTTGTATGCATCTGAGATGATCAAGACAGCCAGCTTAAAACGTCACAATAGATGGAACCACGGTTGTTTTCGATATGATCGTGCACACACTCATAACTTGGCCTTCGATATTACTGGCCTTCTTCCGGAGACGAGGCAGTTGTACTTTCAGAACGTCAGTATAGCTGTTGTGCATGACCCATGTGGAAGTCATCGGCTTGTGGGACAGCGTAATTTCTAGTCTACCCCTAACAGATGGTCTACTTAACCAATCGTTCGTGCGACACAAGGGTCAATGTTACACAATATGGGTGCCATGTGCCGCGCTGCCCTTTACCCAGGGACACATCCGTGGATATCGACCTGCTCAAAGTCTACGAAGCGCTTCTGCGGTGCTTGCGGCGGCCACATGCTTAAAGAGAGCGAAGGATGGAAGGTTCAATCGGGCGTAGTGGCACAAATCCACAGTGAGCAGGTTTCTATTGCGCTAGAAGTATAGCTGGTCAACGGTAGGTCGACAATGCTTCTGATTGCAGCTTGTCCCTATATGTGATTGGAACAATTCCCGTGTTAATGAGCAGCGTATGCGAGGCATCGAACCTCTCATTCGATCGCACGAATGTACACGTTGCATCCTCTGCATTTAACGCCACTATTATCGTGGATCCTCAGAATTGGTCGAGGGCAATCTGCATTGCAGCAGATCGAGTTCTTCGTGACTCGATTCGCCAATCAGTTTGGGCAATGCTCATATACATGGCCACACCTCGTCGTCCCTTAGCATGTACGATCGTCCGAGAATCCTGGCAAAAAAGGGTGTCGAGTCGGGGAGGAAGGAAGTGATTAACAATGAGTCGTGCATGTAGGCTAAGCCTCGGGTCGCAAGAAGCTCGGCGGGCGTGAAAAGAGAGTCTTGTTGCTAGTATGGCTCAACGAACTTCTGAAATAGTGGACAAGGTTCCGACGTTGTGAATGGGGGTGTGAGCGACTCGTGGATCCTTGGCGGTACTTGAGCAAGCAGGTGGTTACAGGGATAGACAGAGCGGGGGAGTTTCGCCGAACACGCGTTTGATCAGTATCTTATATAACGTTTGGATTGGGGCTCGAGGTAGATTGACAATGTTCGCGTCATTGCGCTTGGCTGCAATGCTCAGCGGTTCAGTCTACAGAGTGCCGCCGAGACAATTGCAGGATTCGTACTGAGACCGCAGCGGTGTAGTATTGACGTATGCTGTAATGCGTCCAAAGGTTGTCCACCATTAGTGGTGACGGAGCAGACAGAGGAGACGACTAGAGCTGTCACGCGGAAGTCAGCGGCAGCTGGGGTCAGAACGAGCAGCATGCGTTTGACAACCAGGAGAGCAACCAGGCCCCAGGACAGTACCAACTAATGGCGCTAATGGTGAGCTTGGTTTTTGCTCGAAGTGCAGGTGAACATTGACTGGCTTCCGAATCGGTACTAGTACAGCGCTCCTCCCGGAATGACCAGGGTCTTGTATCCACCCACACGCAACTCGTGCTTCTGGCTAGTATGCGACTGCCTCAGGCCTTGAGTACTCGTACATAAACGACCTCCTCCGTTTCACACTGCTGCCAATTTCTTTCTGATCTTCCATACACCAATCCAGAACACTGTCTCTACCCAGAGTTCAAAGCACAATACTATATCAGTCAAATACTCAACTCAAGCACAAATCCTCAATCATTGCAATGGGTCCATGCAGTTGCTCGTGCGGTGCCAACTGTGTATGTCCACAACAGCCTTCATCTCAGTAGCCTCACTAACGGCCAATTCGCAGGGCTGCCCGGCTGGAAAGTGCACCTGCCCAAAACTCGCAACAGGTCCATGTGGCTGCTCTTGCGGTGCCAATTGTGTATGCTGATCGCCGTCTCTCACAAACTGTTGTTGCTGACCCCTCAATAGGGCTGCCCAGCAGGAAAGTGCACCTGCAAATAGATACCCAATCTCACAACCTCGCCGAGCGGCTCATCGGCTCAACGCAACCAGCGAGAACGGCAGACAACAGAGATAGCATAAATTCGCAGTCTTCATATCGGTTTTACAAAGACATTCAATCCAGATTCGAAGCACACCTATCAAATACAAGTTTCGCAGCATAGTGACTCCGTATAGTGATCGCTGATGGCTCATATCTCAGTTCAAAACATGATACCGCGCTGCTGCTGGCTACCGTAGAGGGCAAGAAGAAAAATCTCGGAGGCGCTACAGAGCGACGCAAATTCGCGTACAACGCACAATGGCCCAACATATGAGGTAGCTAAATCCAAGACCAATGTCACACACAATAACGAACTCACTCCATCCTGTCTCGTGCAGTGCCGTCTGGTGTACAGACGGGTTGACTTCTCGCGGTAGTGGTCCCGCAGTGCGGGGTGAGGCCTATCTTTCTCTTATCGATTGATCTATCCATATCTGGAATAGTGGCTCCTCAGTAGTACTCAGAATCCTCTGCCCCTTTCCTCCAACAACTTGTGTGCTGAAGACTTTACATGACAACCTATAGCATCATGTTGATGCCTAATCTTCGCGTCAAATGGTAGGGAATAGGCACTTAGCGCAACCCGACCTCATCGACAAAGCATAATGGACAATTGGCCAAACCACATCATGAACTGAGCTTGTATCGCAAGCCTTCGTTCTAAGCATTGCCTCCTTCAACTCTGGCTGGGTCCGCGAAGTCTCGTCCCTACAAACCTTTGATCGCTTCTTCCTCAATCTCATGGAGTGCTGCGCATGCTTTGTCATTGCTCTGATCGCAATTTGAGTGATCCGACTCAAATTGCGTGCCAATCAATGCGCAAGAGGTAGTAGACTGTGTGCTTTGGAGCATGTCAGATGGGAGTCTACGAGGGAACCATTCTTGGCCAGCCTTTGAAGTTCTTCGGAAGCTTGGAGTATCCTGCAACTAATCCATCGAATTCGAGTCAACGTAGGTAAGGAAAAGTGTTGAGCCGCACCGAGAACAGGGGCGAACTCTGCCCGAGGAGGATATCTCCATCGGCTTTGAGTGTGTCGATGTGATTCTGTAGTCGAGCGTATTTTCTGGAGCATAGTTCAAACGTCATGTCCTGACAGCGAGTTGATGCGAGGGATAAACTTCGAGGCCACTTTCTGCTCCATGCTCTTTCTGCATCGAGGTGGACTTTTCGGTAGACAAGTTCTATGTCAAAGAGGGAGTTTACCGGCTTCGTGACGGGCTAAGACATGACCATGTATTCATTGCCCAAGTTGTTCTGGTCATCTGTGTCGCTCTGAAGGTGGAGGACGAGTTTGTCATAGACGGCAGTATGTTCCAGCTTCAACGTGGACATCAGGACGTAGTTGTCATATACTTGGTCTTGGGCCTTTGTGGCGGATCCAGTAGGCTGGATGTAGAAGAGGCAGTTGACTGCTTGCGGCCTCCGCAGATCAGGGTTCGACTGTCCATGAGTGGCTTGTCACGGCCTAAAAGGCGAAATGGTTCCTTTTGCATGCATCTTCGAGGTAGAAAGTAAAGAGTATCATTTAGCAGTCTTGATTGTCATGCTTCGCACAAGTGAAAGCGAGTTTGTAGCGTGTCACTATGTAGATGCAAAGTGAAGACTAAGCCGTTTGCTGTACTGCCACAACTGTAGTTTATATTCGTCCTCGAAGGAGATCGGGATACCTGCTAGCGGAAGGTGACAATCTGAGCATCGTCATCCACGTAGGTGCGAAAGATTGACTCTGTGCTTCCTCGTTTCGGTCAAAGCCCAATCCAGTAGCTAGCCCAGTAAGCTACTCTTGTCAAAACCCGTTGCAAGTTGCAACTAATCCAGAACCGCCAGCTCGATTGCATGACTTCTCCCCAATGACTACGGTACATCTGGCAGCTCTTCAACGGTCACCTTTCATTTCATACCGCCTGTATGAAGCTTTGCAATGCAGCTGTAACTTGATCGTCGTCTGATGTGGCTGCGACCATCAAACATCTACCGTTGCTGAAGTTCCAGGTGACTCTCTAGAGTATGTGTCAGCGTGAAGGATCGATCCCTAATAGCGGCACATGGATACAAGCACTACTTACAACACGAATATCCCGGATTCCGACCTCCCTTCGCAACTCGACGAAATCTCTCCGATGATTCGCTGTAACACTGGAATCTCGTCCGAACTTCGCCTGCAGCAGTCTAGCCAGCTCTAGGAGCAGTTCATCGTTGAATGCAGTGTTCCCATCACCATAAAATTTGTTCATGTAGTATATGACGTACCGCTTCAGGTCGAACAAAGAGCCATCTGCATCGAGGTCTACTATCCCGTAAGTGAACGAGAAGTCACACAAGCGGTTGAAGCGGCTTAGCAAACTTGAGCATGTCCTGGGGTCTATCGCTGTTCCTGGAATCGCACAGATGAATTTCTCAACGTGTTCTTGCAACCAGCTGTATCTGGATGAGCACATCGATTCCGAGCATTCATCGCTGAGTATGCTGTCACAATCGATGATCAGAGTTCGCGGCCAGATGTTGCCTCGTACCTTTGTGGCGTTTTTTTCCGACCTTGTGCGACACCAGCTCTATGGCAAGATCTTGAATACTGGGGAAGCGAAGCGTGTCGTCTTCGACTCCAGAGATCCGTGACCAATCTGGAAGGACTAGCAACTCAGCACCTTCAAAGTACTTCTTGTAAACATCGTCTTGTATCTCTTGTGGTAGGTCGAGCAGTCTAAAAGGCTTCGTAGATGACCTTGAGGTCTGTGGGGAGGGTACCATCGTGTATTGATTTTGCTGTAGACCGACAACTGTAGGGTGGTGGAAATGACAAGATGGGAGGGAAAGGAAGTCGCAGGAGAGATTGTCTCGGCAACGTTTAGTCTACAAGCAGTACTGTCACATTGGAGAAGCGAGGTGAAGGTATGATCTTAGAAGTCAGCCGCAGAGTGTTTCAGTCACATGCTCACAGCACTTCAAAATTCATGCTAGAACACATTCACTTCACCCACGAGCCCAGTGGCTTTCTCTGTCCCTTTGATACCCGCATCTCACCTAGATGGAAAATCATCGGAGAGCCCAAACCCTCTAGCACTAGTCTCCGACGATACAATCATTGCGCACTTTCTCTTGACTTGGTATACAATCTGAGAAGTAGCGAAGTTAGCGAATATACGTCAATGTGAGATCGTAGGCAACTTACAGTGGGAGCCACGTACGTCGAAGGCTCGCCAAAAACAGGAAGACAACTCGAGTTCTCCTTCACCACGATTTCGTAGTCCTGCCCAAAGCGCTTCTCCATCACAGTGTAAAGACCCGATAGATTGAAAGCTTCGATGTTTCCGTTGATGATCGCTAAGTCATAATGCGAGGGATCGCTCTCGATGAGGTTCGCAAGTGTCTGCGTGGGTACTGGCGACTGACGTAGCACATCGGCCTCCAACCTGATGCGTCGAAGTTCTGGGAGATTCTGCAATATATCATCCCAGACTGGATGCTGTCCGATAGCGGTTATACTCGCGAAAGTGATGGATTGAAGTCGTTGGAGAGCCCAACTGTAGCGGCGATTGTTCAAGACTTGAAGCACTGTCTTTCTGGAACAAGGCTCGATCTTGAGGATGCGGGTGAAAACTTGTTCTCGTATGGCCCGAGCGTCGCGCAATGTTCGGTGGCAAACGTGTTCGATAGCGATATTTGGCAGGTTTTTGGTATGTAGTATCGGGTCGGTGTCGTCGAGCGTCATAGCATAGTCTGGGATGACGACCTCGGTATGTTGATAGTACTTCCTGTATACCATGTCTTGAATCTCTTGGGGAAGAGCGGGAAAGGTGAAGCGTGCCATTCCATTGAAGCTCGAAGAGTTGGGTAAGCTGATACCGGCAAAAAAGGCGGTCGATGGTAGTATGGTGAAGGCGATACTACGCTGAGGAGAAGAAGATGATTCCGTAGTTCCAAGCCCTGCATCAAACATGTTACACAACTATGATGAAAGTAGCAAACAGCTGAGCTCAAACTCACTCGCAGCCTTCAAACACTTTCACCAGTGGTTCGCCACGACTCGTAGTCAAATGCAAGCTCCATGCTCTTGCAAGCCACACTTCTTGCTGCCCTGCCCAAGTTTGCCAACTCTAGCTTTTGACCAGAAGACGCCCGCATCTACCCCGTGATTATATCAATTGCATGTGAAAAGGCGACTTTGCCATTGCTGTATCTGAGCCCGATCTCCTATAATAGACATTAGTCTCTAGTTTGTGATACATAGAGAGCCAAGATCACCTTGTGGTATATGTGCTTGCCATCTCCTTCGTTGATAATTAGCAACATTCTGCCTCCCACACTGTACTGATCGTCATTTTTCTGGCGTAAAAATTTTGACAGGTATGCCAGGCTTGATGTCTGTAGAAAAGTGATGGCAGGCATAACGGGATCCTTCTCCATATTATGTATGATGAGCTGGGAAAGGCGCGGGTCAACTTCACCATGGAAAGACAGGTAGATGTTAAATCGAAATTACTGAGTCGTGGACATTGCTCGACAAGTAAAGACCAGACTCCGCTCGGTACCTTCAATTGCTGTTTACACCTAACAACAAGGGTTGTAACGTGTTCCCGTAACCACTTGTACTTGGGCTGGGATGCTAGGGCGTTCAAGAAATGGTAGAGGAACGTTTTGTGGTGGCCTGTGACCCTGATGACTCGTGGAAGTACTAGTTCGCGAACATTTCTGACGTCTGCGGATACCTGACAACATGTCCGCTCAATGGCGAGACTTGGAAATGCTTGGAAGTATGGATGATCGCTCACTGCGAAGTCGGCATCCTCCAAATATTTGGCATAGACCACGAGTTGTAGCTCTGGGGGTAGCGAAAGTAGTTGGAACGGTTGGCCAGCGCAGTCCGCCGTTGCAGTTGTGATCGAGTCCTTTTCGAGAGTCGTGGCCTGAGAAGGAAGAGAAATTGATAAGGAATCGATCTTGACAGGCACTGATATAGCATATGATACGTCTGTCGGGTCGGGCGTGTCAGTGCGAGTGAAAACGTATCGTAGCAGTAGACCATTTTATGTCATGTAATCGTGTGGCGGATTGACTGCAAACAACCCTGGGCGATCCAATTGTACTCTATCTCATTTGTTCACGCAATCCATCGGCCGATCTCATCTGACCGCTCTGGTAAATATGACTAGGTCTCGCATTCCTCGAACCCGTAAAGATACGTCGAGTACCTGGGCGGAGCCCACTGATAACCGACCTACCACCTGACATTGGGACCAAGTCTGCCTTGACGTAGGCGAGGCAGAAAACAATGTGACCACGACTTTCAAAGCGCTAGAGATTGTATTGTGGCCGCCCGCTCCGGAGTCTTTTCATTTGTATCAACTGCTTGCAGTTTCTTTCCTCTCGGCCCTCATACATGCTAACGCTGGTGTTTTGTGGCGCAAGCAAACAACTGGTGAATATGCCTCCGACGGACTATGACGAGACAAGGACGTTCGAAGCATTTGTGTTGCGGTCCATAAGGACACGACTAGCTGCCCGGGGATCTTGTGCTCATAGCGATCTGGCAGATAGGGTAGGGAGGTTGAATCGTGAACAGGCCCATAAAGATATGCCACAGCCCCATCGGTCGACCAAACATACCGTTCAGATATTGTGGGCAAGGTGAGAAGTGTGGTCGGAGTTCATCCTGAATTGCTTACAGCTCAAGGAGCGACCATTCCACCAAACCCGACAGGCCTCCTCTTACCTCCATTTTCAGGTAAGACAGCCATGACCTTATACGCCTTGCCCATTCCAGTCGGTCCTCCCTCAACCAGTCGCTTCCACCCAGTCTCAACATCGCTCTTCTTGCTTTCCTCGAGTCCCTTCATCAACCTCTCAGCACGATCTTTTACACCCAACTGTGTCAGCCAAGCACCTTGCTCAACCGGACCGTGAACCTCCACGCCTTCGCTGCCCTCGAGCGCTGCATCAGCGAGAGCGCCAAAGTCGACGTCAGCCGAGATGTCGGCTTCCCCTGCAAAGGCAAAGGGTGAGACAATTTTGTGCTCTTTAATGCCACGGAGCGAATTGACGGGTATGGTGTCGAGCGGACCGTAATCAATGATCAACGCTGCACCAGCGGGTTTATTGCCTGATAAGTCACCACCGATCCTTTTGGCGAAGTCCTGGATGTACCTGTAGCTTTCGGGTGATACCTCGATTCGGGTCTCTGGTTGCTGTTTCAGCTTCCGGTATCGTGATCGCTCTGGTATGACAAGTGAATTTGGGTTGCTTGCTTTGGCAATGGTGAGATGAAAGTCGGCGTCTGGCTGTTTCTGCTGGACGCCTCCTTCTGCCACAGGCGCGAAGAGGTCGAGTTTCGGCTTGGTTGGGTTGACGAGCAGTTCTCGCCATTGAGGGACTTTGCTTGCCGAACTGGGTCGGACCATCGGCCTACCATCCTTGTCGAGTAGTTCTGTTTTCGGTGGCTCTGGCATAGCTGCCACCGACTCGAAGGCATGTATAGGTAGTGCATCGAAGAACTCATGTGCAATGATGAATGGCGTCTTCCCAGTACTCTCCTTGTTGGTTGGTAAGAGAGCGACATCCTCAACCCAACGTATCGGTATGCCGTTTCCATGCTTGCTCTTAGCTTCCCAGTAGGACAGGATTTGCCCCTGTCCCTGCACCTCTTTCATCTCTGCCCCTTGCCCGCACAGCAAATCACACTGTTGCCTCCTTAGGCCGTCTCCAGCTTCAACGAGCCAGACAGCTTCGATAGCCTGACTGAAGCTGCGAAACTGACTCGCAGTCCTGAGCACATCACTCATCATAGTCCCTCTTCCCGGCCCAACCTCCATAAACTGTACGCCCGAGCTCGGCCGTCCCTGGCCCATCCATTCCGTCAAAAACCACACCCCGACTAGCTCGCCGAAAACCTGTGATATTTCAGGCGAGGTGATGAAGTCGCCTCGCCGTCCGAATTGGTCGTGGGTGGGGCGCGTGGTAGTGTAATAGCCACCGTCCAGGGAGGTGAGGCATTGGCGCATGTAGGATGCTATTGAAACTGGACCCGTAACCTGTGCCTATTAGCAAGGAAAATTGTCGCGGGTGAGTGAGAGCTGTACCTCGATGGCCTTGGCAATGGTCTCAGCCAGCGGCGTTGACCATCGCCGCGGTGGTATAGCGGGCGGGGATGTCGTCGTCGCCGTCGTCTGCCATCGTCGAGCTCGATATATGCTCGAGTTGAGTTGTTGACAAGGCCATCGCAGCACTGGGCGGCACTTACTTACTACCGCAGCTCCATTGCGCATGGCGAACAGCAATGCTTCTACAGCACGCGAAGCAAGTGGCTGCTGAGATCACACCCACGAGTCCTGTTGTGCTAGACTACCATGGTCGATGACGACAGCACGCGTTTTCAAGACGTCGCGTCAAATTCGGGCTAGCTTCGGGAGATCAAGGACCGAACCTCTCGATAGGGGTAAAGGGGCCAGAGCGCCTCCTGCTTGTTACAACGTGCTTGTTAGTATGGTAGCCTAGACTGATGTTCACTCCATGGTCTACGGCGCCGTTTGCGACTTGCTTAGGATGCATATTACGCGATCGCGGGTAAAGGATATGTGTATTGGTACGTACTAGGTATCATAAGGCCTATAAGCATGCTAGCTTGTCCTTGACATCAAACAGCCCACAAACCTGCTAGATTGGACCATGCCGGTGGCCTCCTGTGGTGAAGAGAAGTTCAGAATTTCCTACCCGTCACGTATGATGCAGTGTCCTTCCAAGTTTTCTATCTTGCCCCTGAGGGTGTTGATAGAGTCTACCTGTACAATCATCTCCAAAAACGCAGCTTTCTTCCTCTCCATCCTTTCTACAACCCAGCTAGCATCCTGCATAGGTCGATATTCATCACACCAGCAACATTATGCGTAGCTTGTTGCAAATCGTTTTTCACCTTTCTGATAGGAATGTCTGGGGTGCCTCTTTGTGCTCTTCTGTCAGCTGATTCAAGTCGCTGTAGTCGTCGTGTTCTCCATTTCTCTAGATAATCGAGTTCGGTTTGACAGCCTAGGTAACGTAGGTTATCTAGATCCCGATAGAATCGTCCGCAGGGTATGCAAAAAAAAGTCTCCAAGCTCAGAAACTTCCATGAATGCGTGACACTCCGCACAGATAATTGCGTTAGCCTTGATATAAAGTGAGAGGACCACCCGGACGCCTTGCTTGATGAAGGTTTTGGAAGACTAGTCCTTTTTGCGTATAACCAGTCCTCGCTTTGAGCCATAATTGAGGTTGAACTGACCTGCCCGAACTAATGTTTCTCCAAGTCTGCCTTCGTAATGCCCTTCGAGGAATGCTTCGAGCATTTTGAAGTGGTGGCAATGAGATAACGATATGTGCATCTGAGAAAGCGAAGCATCCTCGAACAGGATACAATCACCAGTCAGTTCCGACGACCCTCGTATCATCCGGGGAAAGAGAGTATATCGGACAAAGGCAAACCACAAAACTTCTGCCAGGGCTAGCCCCTTTTCAGGATGATGACTTGTGACTGATTTCACGATCCTGGCAGAAGAGCCATGGCATACTGTATATAACGAAACGGCAAGGAAGAACGCTGCAAAATCTTGTATTGGCACGCTGGCACCTTGCAGTAACGTCTGTGCACCACAACAACATTCAGCTCTCACTGCATTTTCGTTTGGTCCAGTGACTTTCCGCACAGCTAGCAGCTTCAGAACGGTGAGCAGACTCTTCGGAAAGTTGTGTACCAGACTTTCCACGCCCACCTGTGCTTCGACTCGTGGTCGGGGCGTGGTCATGGTCTTAACGTTATTTCGGATGTGTTTTATTCTTGATTCTTCCCGCGTCTTCGAGGTGTGGTTTGCGTCCTTGCTGTCCCCATGGCCGTCAAGACCTGCCAGCCGTCTGCTGCGGCAATGATCCGTAGCCTGGATTCGATCCTGTGTTGCGCAGTAGTAGTGTTTGCTGCCAGATAAGCTTTCTTGACCTTGCGGCTCTTGGGGCGAGTGCCGCGCGCAAGATCTGCAGCTCGTGTCCACTTGGTGAAGTAGCAAACGTTCGAGATCCAGCCCATTAGAAGGCCTTAGATATCCAGTCGATGCATGATGGATGTGGTTCGTGTTGGTAATCTGTCTATCACCTCGCTAGACGACAGCTTGTCCTCCAGTTGTGGTATCGGCAAATTCATGCTGACTAGTTGTAGCAGCCATTGGTTTAGTGCCAGTTCCGAAAAGAAAAAGAATAGTAGGAAAACGGTGTATAGACTCTCAACACTGTTCATCAGACCTGTCTAGCTTCGCAAACAGAGTGGTGTGTGACAGAGAGGGGTATCAGCATGATGGTTCCTGATTTACGTCGCACGCTGCAATCACTTCGTGTCACCCAGCTAGCGGTTAGTAAGATGATCATGGTCAATGCTGACATCCCATCTGTTCCTCGTCAAGCGAAACAGGACTACATATGACCACGATCCGACAGATGAGTGTATGCTATACTACCAGTCGCTAGAGTCTGGTAAAGAGTTCGAAGTTCATTTACGCAGGCTAATATATTCAAATGGGAAGGCCACAGCCAGTGTAGGTCGCCGGTGTTTCATTGGTGGTCCTCGCAAGATCCTGATTGCAGCGCTACTAAAGGCATGTAGTCACTGTCGCTCTAGTAGTCCAAGTAAGGCTAGGCCAGTTACAAGTGTAGCATATTCGTTCTTGTCTCACTACCAAATGCCCTTTTCTTCGGTGGAGGTGGGCGAGATGCACCTGCCGCCTGGTGACTCCCAAACTCCTAAGCATTACGGCAGCAGTGGTAAGGAGGTCATATCATAGAGCAAAAAGACAATACATTGAGATGGTTACCTCATAGCGACAACGATAGTGACAACTAAATTAACGACGGCGGTGTCTAGCATTCGACATCGTAGTATGAATTGCGATGCTGCACTTCTGCTAGTCAGCATCGGCTACCGCCTACGAAAGATGGCCTCCGGATCGGTCGGTATTCAGCTTGAATCATGAGAAGACGACACTGTAGTACGAATACGAGACGATTGTACACTAGAAGAGATAGAGAACAACGATGAGCGAAACGACGAAGGCGCTAGCGACAGAGCTCAAGTAGCCGAAATGCACAGCGAGGATGGATGGGGACAGTGAAAGGAGAAGTACAAGCAACAAGGAGAGATGCGAGCAACAAGAAGAGAGGCAAACAACAAGGATAAACATAGCAAGAACTAAAGAGCCATCGAGAAGAAGACGATATCAAAGACGAGAAAGACAGCAATGATATCGGTCGATGGCAAGGTCACGACCATCAGGGTAGTCGTGCTGTAGCAAAGACCCGAAACACTCAGCGCACAATTCGAGCACAAAGCAAACACAAACAGATTACAAGACACAACTGCCATAGTGAATTGATTGTATTGAACAGCTATCTGGAACTTGTTTGTACATAAGATACCTGAGGCGACTGTCGTTGATCTGTAGAGTTGTCAGTGGCTCTGTCGAGGATGGGGTATACTCACCAGCTTGTGGTATGGGTAGCTCTTCGCAGTCATAGACTGACACCTTGCACGACGAGAACGTGGCTACCCGGCGCTCGGCAAAAGATATGACACCACCAGAGGCGGAGCGGAAAGAAGCTGTTAGGACTTCAGGTGAGAAAAGAGAAGAAAGATACTAGGTATCTCTGGTGGTGCTCTTTGAACAAAAATTAAGCAAAAGGATTACCCTCGCAACTCAGGTAGCGACGTTGAGCCGCATTCATACCAGGCGCGAACGGGTTCCCGCACTCGCTGTAGACACGAGGTCTGCCAACAAGCACTTCAGATCGCCATGACGAATCTGCTGAGGCGCCGCCATCGTAAAACGAGTTCACCGATGGGACCCTCGAAATGACGGGCTCGAACCGCATTTCAGGTTCCTCTTGTGAGTATCGACTAGGTCGAATGCAAAAGAGACGTCTGCATAGAGTGTTGAGAATACCCATTGTGGCTGGACGTTTGAGTGTGTTCTTGATTTTTGCTTGCTCGTTATTGGGGTATAATAGCAGCACGTTTGGTATCAGTACTAGACTCTGGAGGAAAGAAAGGAAGAAAGATCAGAGGGAGGGAGAAAGAATTTAAATAGGCTGCAAGCCAGTACTGCACGTGTTCGCCAACACTGCACATGCGGTATTCTATCTGTTTCCCTGCAATTGATGGGCTCTGCCCTGCCTCACTTGGCAGACCCAGTTGTGTATGGCTAAGCCAGGTTGAGGTATAGGGTCCCAATGTAGGTGGGTCGGGTTGCTGCGTATCCAACATGCGTGATGCCACTCAAGCTTCGCAGCCAACCAGAGATCTTTCCGCTCGATGTCCGAGGAAGACGAGGAGGCTGGGAGGAGTAGGCGCAGATGGCCAAGGAGCCGCAGATGACCGACGTGCGTGAGGGCACTCATGTTTCGCAGCCAACCAGAAAACTTTCCGCTCAATGTCCGAGGAAGACGAGGAGGCTGGAAGGAGTAGCGTAGATGGCCAAGGAGCCGCAGACAAGCGACGTGCATCGTATCAGGAAGGAGACACGGTAGATCTGTTGGCGCGGCGCGTGAACTATGGAGGCTGAGTCAGATGGGGTGGAGATTGCGCGATGCTGGTGGAGTAGTGGCCCATGCTAGGCTGACCAAGACTTGCACAGGTGAGTGCCAGAGCGAATGTGTTTCTGTTGTCCGTACCGTCAGCAACAGGGTAGAGCTTGTGAACAGGCAGCCCATCTCCTCCAGCTGGCTGCACCGTAGAGATACTCGGACTACTCAACGTAGTGAGGAAGACCTTGCGCCTTCGAGTTGGGATCGTGTAGATGTGAGGACCTGTGAGGGAAAGGCATGTGCAGACCGGACATCATAGCCGCTGGCGTGCACACCGCCTAGTATATGGTGGGTCATCTCTTGTGGTACCGTCAACCTATACGAGGCAGCGGGCCATCGTGCGACCGCCTTCGGCGTTAATCGGGTAGGTTTCGTTTCGCTTTGGCAGTACTGAGTTGTACGGCGACGGCTGCAGGCCGTTGTCACCGCGACAGCAGGGTCTGTGGTTGCGACGGAGTGATTTGCATGGTATGAGTTGTATCGCGGTGTATCTGCAGCGACGGAGTGGTAGTGCATATAGTATGTCCCATAGGGAGCTTATTGCCCTTACGGACCACCTAAAACCTGCGTTGGTATGCCCTCTTAGGCGGCACGTTATGCATGCTCAATTTGCCGTCGTAGAGATCCGCCAGCCGTAGTAGCGCCATTGATGATGACTTCGAGTGATCTGAGTGCACAGCGAACTCATATTCCCAATCTGCATCATGCCTCACCGTGCCCTTACAATCAGTGAGCAGGTTGATGCATGTGCATCTGCGACATTGAAGTAGGAATGCTTGCATGAATACCGTGGTTCGAGCTTTGCGACAGTGAGTAGTCTCGAACCTTGCGCCAGTAAGTACGATTCAGAGCACCAGCTTGATGCGATTCGAACGAGAACCTCGTTTTGGCAGCCTCCGAAAAATTGCACCTGCAGTTACCTCCTTGCCTGAGATACCACGGTCCCCCATCATCACTTCCATCAAGCCTGAGTTGGATGAGAGGTCAGCATAGTGAAGGGGCGTTTGCTGTTGTACCATGCAACACACTATTGAAGGCATCAATGAGGTCTGAAATGGCTCATAAGCGACAGTCCCATGTCATGAAGGCGACGGTCGGTGCAGACGTTGTGAGAAATTGGTGAACCACGCTTATTACTTCCGCAATCAATCAGCTCGGACCAGGTGGCAGCAGCAGGAGACCGTGCTCATGCGAATGAGAGACGGTATGAGAGTGGCAGTGACATCAGCAACGACAACGACATGCTTCAATTGGATATCAGCATCCTGCATAGTTGTGTAAGTGTCCAAAGTGATCAATGGTTGATGGTGCCCTACTCACACTTGAGATATCGATACCTATCAGTACACCAGGGACTCTGAGATGGAGGAACGAGCCACGGCCTCGAGACTGAACTCAGTGTAGCTGAGTACAGAACGCTCGCAACCACGAAGACATGGTAGATACACTATCGAGAACCAGAAACAGGATATGGAAGATGCAGGCAACAGTCCAACCACAGAAGACGATAACAGATCAACATAACAATAACGAGGGATAATAACATAAAGCAAACCTCGGACCAACGACAACAACAAGAACGTGGATCGCATACGCCCTTTCGCAGGCTGTCGAGAAAGCTCACAGGCAGAAATATCACTTACTTAACCCGCGAAAACTCGTCGCACGATGGAACACGATGCAGGAGACACAAACGTAGGAAACTTGATAATCAACGAAGACGAGCATAGATAGGGCAAATCTGCAAAGGACCTTTGGTGTGGTCAAATTTACTCTTGAGCTATTTTGTGCGTTACTTACATAATCTGAAACATGTCCAACCGCCTTGCAAGACGTACCCTCTGGCAAATCTGGGGTACAGATTCTCCTCATCCGTCGCCTGTACTTTTTGATGGTTGTCCCCGTCCGGAAAAAGCATCGAGAAGTTAAAATCAACAACATTCGACTCCCACAATTTCCGAAGGGCCTGTCGAGTTACGGTCTATTTCATGCTTGATTGGAGCAACGCGTGCCTCAATCGCTTTGTTCCAGTGGTCTCTGAGTGGTTCATTCATTCGAACGAGCAAGTTCACGGTCATCCTGAGTACAGAGCGCGTCCACCGAACGTGTTGTGCATGTTCTCGTGAATGTGTGTGTATGCCTGAAGTGCTCTTACTGTCTAAGGCAGCATTATAGCCTCAAACAGCGACCGTATGGGCATGACGTATCAAGCGCTCCATGATGGAAGCTTCGCATGAAGTGCCATGAAACCATCCTCGAGCGGAAGATTTGTTAGTACTGCAGGTAAAATTCTGAATGATACGAGCACACGAGATGCTGATGAACGTGCAAGATCGTTGTGCAATCGACATAGCTGCTGCGGTGTTGCTCGAACCTATGGGCGAACAAAATCTCTCGACCGAACAGGCCATGTCACGTTACTTTGCAGTAAATACTACGCATCCCTCGTTACGTTGTCTACCTCCACTACCAGAGTAGAACATACAAGAAATGAAAGTTATTGTCTGTGCAATTTCCTGTGCTAGTGTAAGCAACTACGGCAAGATACCGCAGCATTGCCATCGTAGGTGCAGCTTAGGTCTTATACCATTTCCATCAATGACTGATCCCATTTAAGCGAGCGATATGGGTATGAGGCTATCTGTCACCGAAAGTGACGGACGAGTTTCCATCGTGCTGCTGATGCAGAAATCACTTGCAGTCTTCAGGCTTGCAGCACTTGTCCTTGTTTTTCCCCTTGTCGCACATCGCCTGGCCAGAGGGGCATTTTGAATCAGCTTGACACTTGCCACTCTTGCAACTCTCACCGCTGCCGCACTATACCCTGGTTAGCTGCCAAGCATCCTGTGAGGATCAATACAAGCATACCTTCTTGTCACAATCGCCACAGTTGTTCTTATCGTTTTGAGTGTCGCAGCACTTGTTGCTGCTTGAGCAGAACTTCTGGTTGTTTGGACACGTTGGCTGGTCGGGCTTGCATGAGCCACCCTTGCAACTTTCACCACTCTTGCACTGTTGTGCTGGTCAGCGATCAAGAGTCTTACGGAGCGCCGTATCGACGGTGTCTCGAAAACATACCTGCTTGCCGCAGCTACCGCAGTTGTTCTTGTCGCTCTGGACGTCGCTACACTTGTCGTTGCACTTCTTCTGACCGCCTGGGCACTCTGGTTGATCAGGCTGGCATGAGCCGCCCTTGCAGCTTTCACCACTCTTGCACTATTATGTTGGTCAGCGACAAAGGGATCGGCAAGAGGATAAGCGATCACGAACCTGCTTGCCACAGCTGCCACAGTTGTTCTTATCATTTTGGGTGTCGCTGCATTTGTCATTGCACTTTTTTTGGCCACTTGGGCACTCTGGTTGATCAGGCTTGCACGAGCCACTCTTGCAGCTTTCACCGCTCTTACACTGTGTGATTCGTGGTCAGTGGTCAAGCACCTTACTAAGGGGGAAGATGGGAGGTTCTGGAAGACCGCATACCTGCTTGCCACAACTACCGCAATTGTTCTTGTCGTTCTGGACGTCGCTGCATTTGTCATTGCACTTCTTTTGACCACTTGGGCAATCGCCTTGGCACTGGCCATCCTTGCAGGTCTTGCCGTCAGTGCACTATTAACAGAATCAGCTATCAGTTCTTGCGCAAGCATGAAACACAAGCTCCCTGCAAAGCTGTAGACGTACCTTGTTACCGCAGTTACCACAGTTGCTGTTGTCGTTCTTGAGGTCACAGCACTTCTTGCTGCTTGAGCAGTAGCTCATGCCCCCGTCACACTTGCAAGTGCATTTGTCCGATACACAAGCTCCTTGGTTCTTGTACCCGCACTCAGCTTTGGACCAATTGTCCTGGCACCATTTCGTACAGTCGCTGCTGCCCGAATCAGTGGGGACAGCCAGCACAGTGCTCGTGGCTGATCATTTGTTAGCTCCGGGTAAGGCGTTGCTAGGGCAGAGCAGTCCGCCAGACTTACCGAAAGCCAGTAGTGCGGCCAGATGCAAGAAGAAGCGCATCCTGATTGAGTTCTGTACTATGTGGTTGTTATCCGGAAGATTACAGTGTGTTGACCAGAGAAGAACAGTGTATCATGAGCAGAAAGACGATATTCTTATACCCTTTTCTGGCTGATGCCCAGTCGTTCGTTCTCGTGCTTCAGTACTCTTGCATGGCAAGCCAGTTGAGGAGGGGAAGAGTCTGGACTTTCATGCACGCTTCACTGTCTGGAACATACCGAATGGCATCACGTACGTAGGTCTGCAAATGCCAACAAAGGCAAGGTACTAGGACTTATCCTGAGCGGAGCCAGCACCCAGCCTGGGGATGGATTCGGCCGTGCATGGGCATGTGTCAGTACGCTCGTCCTATCCAGTACACCCCAGACGCCACGGAAACAAAGCTCGCATATCGTGGTCGGGTGTACCACAGCCGCTGGTGAGGTAGGCTCTGTGGTGTTATACAATGCTCCAGGATGAAGCTGAAGTAGCTTGAGTTTTCAAAGGTGCCAGCAGGGACACGGCACAGCGCTCCCCCTGTTCTCACAATTTCCTGTCACAAGGCGTCTCCTTGCGATGTGAATAACCTGTTTTAACATTGTCCTCTTGCATCAGGGCTGCCGCAATTGTACTTCGGTCCCTTCTCGCATTGCTCTCTGTTTCGCGTGTTTGGCTCAGCGTTCTGCATCACTCCTCAATTTGATCTCTTGCAGGCTGGGCAGACCGAATATAGCGGTCGAGTGCCATTGCGTCTTCGCTTCCTACAGGCCTAAAAGTGTCTTTCGTAACGGTCCCACATTGGATATCCGTGAATCGTGGTGGTTCAGATCTTGACGGCACTCCAGTGTATGTTGGGCACAGGTCTTTGCCCCTTCCGCCGCTTCACTCCACATAGGATGTTCATGCACGACACGAAAGCACGTAGTTTTGCAATGCTCGTGGAGATTTGCCAAGGAGGTAGCGAATGCTCTTGCTCTACCAGGAACATCTCGATCAGGCTGATTGGAAGAGCACATGATCGAGTGCTCCACAATGTTTTCCTTTGCAGGATATTATAGCATTGTCGTCGATGGGTAGTTCTCAATCAAGCCTTAAGGTCAGTGCCTTGCGTCAAACTGACAAGGATTAGCGGAAACCGTTTGTTCAGTCTTCTACAGCAACTCGAAGCATGCTGCCACATCTGGAAGATGAGCGTGCCCAGTCAGGGCTATGGTCTCCAGACGAGCATCGTTTAAGCCTAGTGTGTGCAACTTCCCAGGATGGATCGAGGGCCTCGGTCGAAATGATGGACTTAATATTCTCGCTGGCCCGGCTCAATGAAGGAAATGCGACGCCACGCCACGCAAGGAAAGCGAGTGACATACATGTCAATGGCATTACGGCATAGCTGAAAAAACTTCCAGTCGTCTTTGAGATACTAGGCTTGACCTAGTCAAGGTTCATACAAGGAGAGACGAGAGCTTTGGAGCGTAAAGCGATGTTGTCGAGTCGGAAAACAGGAACCAGGAACCTAGGTGAAGGGACGTTGCCAAATATAGTAGGAGGTGTAATATTTAGGCGAAGCTGGTTAGGGTGTTTTAGGCGATAAACATCCGCATCTTCGGCTCGAGAAGCCTGTGGAAGCCGAAGTTTATATCCACCGCCATCAATCACCTGTCTACTAGTTGCCGTTGTCGACGAAAGACATCACTCTGAAATGTACAATACGTGCTCCTTAAGACGACCCAATACTTGATGCTACCTCTGTGACCTTCAGAAATTGCAAGGCAGCATAAACCAGCAGGGTCTCGAAACAGCTGGGGATGTCTCGTATGAGTCTGACTTTCTGTTACAATAAAGAACTCTGTTGTGGCACCGACTGCTTCCCCACTACCATCCCTGTTACAGATGCTGGGCACGAGGCTAAGCATAGGTAGGTAATGACCGTTGTCGCGGAAAACCCGAAGCTGTACGCCAAGACTATGCGCTTTCCGTCCCTACGTTTTTGCCGTTCCGTTGGTTTACGCTTGGCTCGCAACTCTGCCGGCATTGGTCAGGTTTCTCGTAGCTACGAGGTCTCCGCTAGTCGAGCTGCATGGTAAGATGCTACGCTAGTAGTCAGAAGTGATTGGCGTTCAGTGGTATGAGCCCGACAAGCGACATACCATACGATCTTAACACGAGACAGTCTAGACTCATTTGAAGACAAATGGAGGATATTCTTGCAGACTTGACGAGATGGAGCATAGCTCCTGAAGCCTTGCCTAGTATACGAACCTCGACATCTTTGACGGATACAGCCACGGCAATGACGATTCCCCACGCCTGCCTGATGCGGGCGACTAATCCGACCTGTGCATACAGCAGCGCACAGCAACAAAGGACCTGCATTAGGACATTGTCACCCCATCACTGCACCACTAGTGTAGTGGCACAATTCGTATGTCCAGCCTCTCGTCAGTTCCTTACCTTCTATGATCTTTCAAGCACCAGCATGACCGAAACACCTCCAACCATCTGGCATCGACCATCCATGGAACCCGTGGCGGTGAGGGGCGCGACGTACTGGAGATGCTTAACCTATTGAAAGCTGGTTGCCAACTCACAGCAACATGCTTACTCTCTTACACACCCGTCGGCCCTATCACCTTCTCCATGTACACATGTGGCTTTGGTAAGTTCAGCATCGAACCAACCATAGTTCGACACGCTGCAAGACCACAGGAGCCGAAGATTCATGACGCGGTGGGAGAAGTTGTGATACATGGGGATGGCCAGCCAGCCTTGTTGCCAGCTCTTTCCAGACGGTGAGATCATGAGGGGTGACAACACTCCCTACTCTCGTCTTCTCGAAATTTTACTCCGAGTTTGACTTGTGCTCGTACAACATCTTTCATTCTGCCGTGATTGTGTCCCCCCTTCCATGTTTCGGCTGTCGACCGAGTGCCAGCATTGCTCGTCATGAGATTGGAGAAGAACAACAGCGAGCACCGTATTGGAACGGGATCTCTCAGACCTTCCAACATTCGGGGTATCACTCTCCCGTTGATGGACGGCAGCTGTATGCGGAAGCTCCAGCTGCAGGTGATACAGAGTTGTGGCTCTCTTCACTGGTCAACGCCGCTGGCACACAAATACATCTACAGTCTGCCAAGTACGACACAACGAAAGTAACGCAAGACTGCGTCCCAGCCTAGTATATCACTGTTACCACTTACTTGATAAGTTAATTATAGAGAGACGAGAAGCTACGACGTCGTACCGGACTAGACCCTCGGGGCGTTCCAGGTAGGCTATTATACATAGAGCGATCTGTGAGACGGCTGGCGATAGATAGATACTTGGTAGGATACCACCTCACAGCTCTCCCGTTCGCAACCATCACCACAACTAGCATATCTGCCTCCTCTACCTCTTGCCCCTCAGCTCAGAGCCCTCCCATTCTCGCCGACCAGATCTTACATACAGACAACGCCCCACGTCATCCCCATCTATACTAAACTTCGCATGTCCTCACCCACGATCTTCTACCCCCATGGACTCATGATCCAGCACGTCGACACACTGGCCTCTTCACTGAATTGCTTTGAACATCTCAACCATCCCCATCCACCTTCCCTAGCACAGCCAACCTGCCTTACCAAAGTCGATCACATTGCCAATTGCCTGAGACGTGAGTAGAGTTTGACGGATCTTCACCGTCTGGGTCGTCAGAGTCGTGTTCTCGCCTCTCCAAGCTCAACACCATATGCTTTGTAACTTTGATCGTGTGCTCCTGCGGCTGGTCACTAGCCATGTGTTTGTGCAAGAAGACATGCGATGATATAGGCTAGTTTTGGTCGGATGTTGACGTGACGGCTGATATTGAGGATGCCACTGTAGCTGCTTGTAGGATGTGGTGATGTGTTGTCGCGTCGATCCGTTGAGATCATGCAGAGAGTATTAAAGGATATATGGTCTGGTCGACGTGTCCCGCTCTACACCCCTGACTATTTTGCTAGCACGAGAAGCTGCAGAAATGCGTCCAATCACGGAAGAGGTTGTCCAGGCATGATCGGTTTGTGGCCATGTAGACGCCACAAGCACTGCAGTTACTGAAGAATGGGGAATGGAGTGCTTCAGTATTGATTGCCCTCTCTATCTTGTGGCCAGGCAGCAAAGCTCGGCAAGTGCAACAAATGCTCGCTCAAAATACGTGTAGAGGCCGTGGACGCCCGAGAAAGTGATTGAGATACAGCTGTTTACTTCCATAACTTGCCAAGAGAGACTTCCTTGTCATCGTGCTTGTTCAACACCTTTGCCGTGGCCAGGTCGAAATCTTCTTGGGTCACGTGAACTCTCCGTTCTCTCAGGGCGAACATACCGGCTTCAGTACATACACCTTTAAGCTCGGCCCCGGAGCAGCCGTTCATCTTCTCTGCGGTTTTCTTCAGGTCGATACCTCTGGTGAGGTTCATACTCCTCGAGTGAATCCTCAAAATATCAGCTCTTGCATCGACGGATGGCGGTGGAAACTCGATCTTTCGGTCGATTCGGCCGGGGCGTAGCAAAGCGGGATCGAGAATGTCGAGACGGTTAGTGGCCATGATGACTTTGATGTTCTTGCTTGGCTCGAAACCATCGAGTTGATTGAGCAATTCCAACATGGTCCTCTGGACCTCGGAATCACCTCCACTGCTTCCCTCGACTCGCGAAGAGCCTATGCTGTCGATTTCATCCATGAAAATGATCGAGGGGGCGTGCTCTCTTGCCATGACGAACAGCTCTCTGACCATCCTGCTACCCTCACCAATGTATTTCTGCACCAGCTCGGAACCCGAAACTCTGATGAACTTGCAGTCTGCGTGGTGTGCGACGGCTCTTGCTAGCAGGGTCTTGCCGGTACCCGGGGGGCCATAGAGCAGAACACCTTTGGGTTGTGCTATACCCAGCGATTCGAAGAGTTCTGGGTGGTTGAGGCCGAGTTCGATGACTTCCTTTATCTCTTTGATCTGCTGATCTAGACCACCGATCATGTCGTATGTGCTGTCAGGCACCTTTTCCACCATCATGAGCGAGACGAGAGGATCGACGGAGGAAGGCAGCATCTTCTCGAGTTTGTAGGAATCGCTCAGCAGGGAAACGCGCTTGCCGACGGTGAGTTTGGCAATGTCGACATCTTCTGCTATGTCGACGACTAGAGATCTCGTCAGCATTCACCTCAACTGACTGGCATACTTTCACCCACCATATTTGCCTTCAGGATGCACCTTGACAAGCACCTTCTTGGTGCCCATGACCTTGACGACTTCTCCCACATAGGAACCCGGCTGTTGCAGCAAGCCCAACTCTTCCCGCAAGAGGCGCACCCTCGAATTGTAGTCATTCCGTTGTGCTTCGAGACGTCTGAGGACTGCTTGGCCCTTGATGATTTCCAGCTTGAGCCCTTCGATCTTGTTCTGGTAAAAACTGTCCAACGCCATCTTGCCAGAACACTGGTTGTGAGATTGGGGTCGTTGAATAGGTCTACGGACGTTGCAGTTGCAGGTGGTAGGCAATGGCAAATGCTGGGGGCGTGGGTATAAGTCCAGTGGCAGCGACGAGCGACGGGAACGCGACATCTGCGGAAGCCTCCAATCAGCATGACGCCGCACCGGTGGACTAGCGTGGTCTCGATGCAAACCAAGCAAACACGGCAAACAGCCCCGTCGATCATGGAGATGGAGCTCCGAGTCTGGCTCGCCGCAAAGTTGGCAAGCACGCGAGGTACCGCAGCAGCCAGCTACACACACGTGCCAGTGCCAGACTCACTCTTCTCGTCACATGGCTGCTGCTGTGCCGCCTGAGGAGGGCAACAGCCTCTTCGACCAGATCCGACGTGCCGACCCCACCGAAGTCGAGAAGCGCCAGCGAGCCATCAACGACCGCATCCAAGCCACCTTCCAGCAGAGTCAACAGCGCCTGTCCCACCTCATAGATGACCACTCGACCCTGCCTACCACCGTCTCCTCAGTCACTGTCCTCGGCGCCCCAAACACCCGACACTCCTTTCTCAAGAGCATAGTCGACCCTCTGTTGACTGCCAACCGCGATCGGCCCTACACTCAAGCCGAGCTGGTAAGAGAAGCTTCAGCCGCTGCCTCCGAGCTCTCCAAGTTCGACATCTTCCACGCTCCGGTATCTGTCTACATCGACAAGGCAGACAAGAATGCCCCAAACACCACGCCGACCGATGTTGCCATATACTACCAGGTGAAAGAGAAGTCCAAGGTCTTTGCAAAGACAGGGACAGATGTGGGCAACGCCGAGGGTTCCGCATATGCCAACGTGCAGTGGCGAAACTTGTTTGGTGGTGCTGAGTCGCTCGATGTGAACGCTTCCCTGGGCACGAGAACACGGTCTTCCTACCAGGCCAGTCTAGAGACCCCAGTCCTTGCGAACCCACACTCCAGACTCCAGGTCGGCGGTGTCCAGAGCACAACCCAGAAGGTCTTTGCCAGCCACGAAGAAGTCCTGCGAGGAGGATGGGCCAAGTTCAGGTATCTGAGCAATTCGGGCACCTTACACGAGTTTGGCTACAACGGCTTTTGGCGCCAGGTCACAGGCCTGTCCGAGAAGGCCTCGCCAACCGTGCGGAACGATGCGGGAGACACCTTCAAGAGCAGTCTGAGCCATACCTGGACCAACGACAAACGCGACAACCCAATCCTGCCCACGACCGGATACCTGGCCAGAACAAGTAACGAAATTGCTGGACTAGGTCCGCTAGCAGGAGACGTGGCTTTCTTCAAGTCAGAGCTTGAGACTCAGCAAGCGTTGCCCATACCCATACCAGGCGTCAAGGGTGACAGCGGTGTAAGCTTCACCACGGGCTTTCGCGCCGGTCTGCTATATCCCCTTACCCTGAACGGCGCGAGTCGGCCCTCGCTATCAAGAATCAATGATCGGTTCCAGTTGGGCGGCCCCACAGACGTTCGAGGCTTCAGATTATCGGGCCTTGGACCCCGTGACGGTGCTGACGCAGTTGGTGGAGATGTCTACGCGGCAGGAAGCGCCAACCTACTCTTTCCGGTACCCAAAGTGGGAGCAGACAAGCCCTTGAGACTACAAGCCTTTGTCAACGGTGGGCGACTCCTGGCTCTGAGGTCGAAGGAGAAGGAAGGAGCACTGTCCAGTGACGAGGTGGCACAGTCGATGAAGGAGACCATTTCCGAGCTGGGCAATGGCCTGCCTAGCATGTCAGCAGGCGTCGGTCTTGTCTATGCTCACCCAGCGGCCAGGTTTGAGCTGAATTTCTCTCTGCCTTTAGTGTTGCGAAAGGGCGAGGAGGGGCGAAAAGGACTGCAATTCGGCATCGGCATCAATTTTCTGTAGACTATACATAGCGAATGCACACATGAAGAATCCCATCTCGGTCCATTAAAGGGGTACTCAGCCTGCGCACTAGGCCGACTAGGTCTGCCGTAGAAAGTGCGGCACCTGTCGACCCCCGATAACTGACAACTGACCGCACCGTGGGCACGCCTCGTTGGCCGCAACTCTGGTCACAATTCTGAGAATAGGTAGCAAGTTCATGACACGAGTCGCACGCAACCTCGCCGACATCTCCTCAACTGCTCACTCTGATCCACACCTCTGGCACTGACTCCACGGGCTACTCTACCGACTGCGCACAACCTTCTTCCACCCAGCCAGCACTGGCATAGTCGTACGCTCCCTCACACCGCACGAAGTAGACATTCACTCTCCACCATGGCTTTCTACAATCAAGGATATCAGCCGACCGCAACCCCGCAGAATGCCCCAAACCTCAACTTCTACCAGTCCAACTACGGCCCTGGCGTGAGCGGCCACACAACACCTTCACAAGCCTCCTATGGCTCCTACCCCGGCGCAAGCCAACCAAATGCATACCCAGCCTACGGCTCCGGCGTTTCGGCTGGCTTCGGTGCACAAGGCGTCAGCGGCCGTATGGGTGAACAGGGTGGCCTGAGAACAGGATGGATAGCTGCCTTCAGCACCGAGGGGTACGAAGGGGAGCCAGGTCTCATGGAAGAGCTGGGCGTGAACTTTGGACATATCAAGACCAAGGTGAGTAAACATCTGGAAAGCAACCTATCCGAGGAAATACAGCCCGCACATCACAGCCCCCATCACGGCCACACCGTGTATCTTCCCCTCCCAAACCCGCACTAACATCCCCCACAGACCCAAGCAGTCCTCAACCCTATTTCCCGCCCCTCCCCTCACATAATGGACGACGCCGACCTCTGGGGCGCTCTCATCTACGTCTGCGCCTACGGCGCCTTCCTCGCCCTCTCTGGTAAATTCGCCTGGGGCTACATCTACGGCATAGCCCTCTTCGGCAGCATAGCCCTGCACTGGATCTTCGCCCTCATGACCCCGCCCGGCGATCCTAACGAACTCGCCCAGCAAGACCAGTACGCCCAGATGCAGATGCAACAAGGGCTCCGTGACCACGCCGACAGCGGCGCTGGCGGCCATTTCAGCGCGACGCTCACCTACAGCCGAAGTGCGTCGGTGCTGGGCTACTGCTTCCTGCCGCTGAGTCTGATCGCCCTGTTCGGCGTGTTGTTGCCCATGGATTCCTTCTGGGGTTATTGTCTCACGGCTGCCGCGGTCGGCTGGTGCACGTATAGCAGTTCCGGCATGTTTGTGTCTGTAGGGCGCATGTCGGGAATGAGGGGGCTGGTCGCGTACCCGCTGGCCCTGTTCTACTGCGGCTTTGGCATCATGGGCATCTTCTCTAGTAGGGGCGTTGGGGCGTTGGAGGGGAAGTTGGGCTAGGGTGGAACCTGTTCGTTGCGCTTACCTCTTCGCGCATCGGTCCATACCCAGTTAGCGAGCACCACAATCTTACACGATAGACGACCAAGGTTCGCCACCAGATCAACGCAAAGTTTCTTATCTCGTACGCTCTAGCTATCTCGATCCAGCTTCTGATTCTCGCTGCTGCTCTGCTGTCCGTGGTGCATCGCCACGAGTAGTTCGACAGCCAGAAGGATACTACGAGCATTGACCGTTCGTCAGCTTCATCCATGCTACATACCGCGCCAAACACGTCTGCCCCCTTCTTCGGCAAGAACAATCGCCAAAAGCGTCGAAGAAGGTCAGTCCAGCCACCAAGCAACGCTAGGCCATGCTGACAAGGTAGAGCTCCTTGATACCTCCGCCCGCATCAGCAAGCTCCCAGCCACCGTGTATGCACAAATCGAACGTCATCACCTGCCGAGTCGAAGCACGGGGCTGAGCAGAAAAAGGGCCCTGGAGTCGACTTCGCCATCCCGTCCGCACGAACTTGTGCTCTGCTTGAAGCAGAAGCCACGGTCGACATTGCACATAGCTACGTACTGGGGGCTAACGGTAGCAGCGCCATCGGTATCACCCGTTTTCACGGTCGATGTGAGCGGACCCACCCGTTGTCACATTTACGGACATCAGAGAGATAGGATAGCCACTACTACGGCAAGTCTGGTACACGAATCAGAACTTCCATGCCCATAGCCAACTGATGATTCAGGTTTATAATGATGGTGTTATGGTGATTTTGTGGTGGCATCCCTGCTCTGCATCGAAGACTAGCCGGCAGCTGTTTCGTGGTGCTCGAGGAAATACTGGGAAGTCTTTTGGGGGGAGGGCTGGGGGGTGAAGAGACCGCCGTTCCGCCACGCAAGTCAGTAATCTGTGAGTTCCACAGGATTTCAACGGATCATACTCGACCCAGAACTTCTTGTTGTCATTCGGGGTTGATGCTGCCGCGCCTGCAAATGTCCACCCCGTGAGGCCGGAGTCATTGTAGATTATTCACATGATCCGAAACGTCAGTTGTCTAGAGCAGAGAGCACCACATGACCCTGGGATCGCCTCATGACGCTACTTAATGATGTTCCATCAAAGTTCGCCATCCATGGCACGGTCAATGAAGGAGGCCGTCTCGAGATGTAATCAGTCTCGTGCACGACCTAGCTCCAGCTTGCCTGGCAGATCTCGAGAACCACGGCCACCGTTGCCTTGACTCAGGTCGCTCATCCTCCCGCCTTAACCTTGTCATACCCATAATGCCAATCGTCCCCTTTCATGTCCTCTCTCACACGATAGTTCTGTTCTGCCAACTCCTGGATACCGAGATCGACGTCCACGATCCTCATCCCCTCCTCTCCATCAGTGAAGCTACCCTTGACTCTCCCGACGATGGGCGCATAAACGCCACTCAATCCCAGATACCCCTCCTCCTTCGGCCCACCGGCGTTGCAAAAGATGATCATACACGTGTTCTCGTAGGCCCGCGCGACCAGCGTGCTCTCGAGGAACAACTTTTCCGCATCTGGGTTCAGCTCCAGCCCCGCAGGCATCATATCATCCTGCTTCCAGAAAGTCGGGATCATGATGATCTTGCAGTCTTGCCGGATGAGGCTGCGGAAGGCCTCTGGGAACGCGAGGTCCCAACAAATCAACACGCCGATCTTTCCGAGCGGTGTCTGGATGACTTCGTGCGGCGCCATGGGTGGATTTGAAGGCTCGGAATGCGCTACACCGGCGTGTTGAAGGTCTTTCGCTGTCTGCGACTTGGAAGTCGGTGCTTCGGACGCGGAGGTCGAGTTGGATGTTTGGGCATATTCGACGCTTGAGGTGAGATGTTCACGTTCGGGGATCCACAGATTGACCTTGGTGTAGCTGCCTAGCAGCTCTCCCGTCTGGGAGATGAAAGGGGAGATGTTGAGCAGGTTCGGTTTCTCATTGGCGTCGGCTCCTGCTTCGGAAGTGCCGTTGCTCGCTTGGCTAGGCACGGTGTAGCAGATGGTTCCTGCGCAGATGTTGATCTTCAATTCCTTTGCCAATTCTTGGTACTGCTTCTCGTACTTGTGCGCGCCTTTGGCGAGCTCGGCGAATTTGGGGTTGCGTGGTTCCCAGCCGGTAAGATGATACTCGGGCAGGATAGCTAGGGAGGCACCTCCCTCTGCTGCTTTTGTGAGCTCGGCCTTGGCATGGGCGAAATTGAACTCTGGGTCGAGAACCTGTCAAAGTCATGTGTCAGAGGGATACGCGACGAGCTCATGGGAACGTATGACATTTTGCTCGGACTTCATGACACACGCTTGAACGAATAGCATCCTACCTTGGGCTTCATCTGTATCAAGGCCACCTTGAACTTCTTGCTGCCTACAGCGGACCCCATGACGACGGATGGCTGGAAACTACAAACTTTTTACTAGACTTGTTCAAGCGCTATGCAATGCTTGGAGATGCTTGAGAATGTGAAGCTCGTAATTGTCGAGTTTTTCATTGTCTTCCTAGTGAGCCAGCAGGTCCTGCCTCTGGTCGCACTACAGTGCTGCGTCACTGCACTAGCAGACGGCAAGCCTGGCGAGCCGGGACGTAGGGGTCCTGATAAGCGCGAACGTCACTGGAAGGATGAGTAAGCCGCCTGCGAGTAACGCCTGAGGCACCACTGGCCACATCCGAGGCATCTCCAACTCTCATCCCCACACGTCTGCGGTGCCGAAGCCCACATCCGGTACGGCTGAGCCAAACGCCTCGCCTCGCCTCGCCGCATACGCTTCAGCTGCACAAGCTCGTCGCCGCACCCGCTACCGCTGCAATTACCCGATGGCGAGCCCGGCACAGCTCCTGTCAACATGGGTCTCGAACTCACGTTCTTCTCTCGCATCGCATCCATCCTCCTCCTTCCACTGCTCCTCTACACCATCCTGCCACTCGGCCTCTCCTCCATCCTCCTCAAGCTCCTAAAGTTCCTCGCAGCTCTCATAATCCTGACCTTCGCTCTCCACGAAGCCTTCTATCCACCCACCTGGCTATACAGCCCCCAACACCGACAACGCACCAACAGATAAACACCACCCAGCCCAGTCCACCATGGCCACCGCCAAAGGCCTCAAAGAGATCCTCACCAAGAAACCCACCGACATCGTCATCCTCTCTTCCCTGCGCACCCCCGTCACACGCGCCGTCAAAGGCGGGTTCCGCGACACCCACGACCACGAGCTGCTCTCGCACGTGCTGCGCGCCACCCTCGCCGCCAACCCCAACCTCGACCCCTCCGCGATCGACGATATCGCCGTCGGCGTCGTCCTCGCCGAACTCGGCGGCCACAAAGCCTCGCGCATGGCCCAGCTGCACGCCGACTACCCGGACCGCACCGCCCTGCACACCATCAACCGCGCGTGCTCCTCGGGGCTCGCCGCAATAACATCCATCGCGCACGCCATCACCGTCGGCAGCATCTCCGTCGGCATCGGCGCCGGCATGGAGTCCATGACCAAGAACTACGGCTCCAAAGCCATCCCACGCTCCCTGTCCGACGACCTGCGCCACTCCCCGCGCAAAGAGGCCCGCGACTGCATCATGCCCATGGGCGACACCTCCGAGAACGTCGCCAAGCGCTACAACATCTCGCGCGCCGACCAAGACGCCTTCGCGGCCGAGTCCCACCGCAAGGCCTCGCACGCCCAGAAACAGGGCTACTTCGACAAGGAGATCGTGCCCGTCAAGACGCGGCAGTGGGACGTCGAGGATCCGGAGAAACTGCCCAAGGCCGCGCGCGAAGTCACCGTGGACAAGGACGACGGCATAAGACACGATGCCAGCGTCGAGAAGATGGCGAAACTGAAGCCCGTGTTCGCCAAGGACGGGTACAGTACCGCGGGTAACTCGAGCCAAGTATCAGACGGCGCCGCCGCGACGTTATTGATGAGACGGAGTACAGCTAACGAACTGGGCTTGACGGGGAGCATCATCGGGAAGTGGGTCGGGTCCCAGGTGGTGGGCTGTTTGCCTGACGAGATGGGCGTGGGGCCGGCGATTGCTATCCCTAAATTGTTGGACTACACCGGGATCGAGGTTGGCGACGTGGGTATCTGGGAGATCAATGAAGCCTTCGCCAGTCAGGCCTTGTACTGCGTAAGGAAGCTGGGGATTGATGAGAGCAAAGTAAATCCCAAGGGTGGCGCTATTGCTCTGGGCCACCCCCTCGGTATGACTGGTGCAAGGCAGCTTGCTACCTTGATGCCTGAGCTAGAAAGGCAGGGCCAAGACCTGGGTGTTGTGTCGATGTGTATAGGAACTGGTATGGGCATGGCAGGTCTGTTTGCTCGGGAATAGACTTCCTGATCAACGACCAGGGCATCGTTCACAACTTCCGTGAGTTATGGGAGGATCTGACATCTTGCATCGTACTGCATATGGCGTTGCAATGTTGGAAGTAGAGCATCTTCCAACTAGAACCTTACGGGTCTCTGTTCACCGAATGGATTGGAATCCTGCTATACTAGATTACTGCTGGCTGCCATTTGCAGGCTTTATGCCCGGTTCTGACTTGCTATACTGTAGCTCGGGAAACGACTGGTGGTCCAAGCGAACGAGTGATACACTTTTAGAAGAACGGCAACATCCCCTCAACACCTTTGACCATGATCACTGTAGTCTCTGTGTTCCAAATTGTGCTCTTGGTAACATGTCTTCCTGCTGCAGTTTGTCCGTCACGATGCGACCGTCTCACACGCGGTGTCTGAGGTGTCGTCCTCGTTGAAGAGTAGATTGAAGCGGTTGATCGAGCTTGTGGAATGCTGGACTCTGAGCTTGGAATGGCTCTGGTTCAGTGGAGGCCTGATCGAGACAGGTGCGAATGGTTCGGCACACTCGTCAGGCCAGAACTCGATTCGGGATCCTTTGTATCGTAGTCTGTGCATCATGCAGCTTCGAGCAGCAAGTGCTTGTCTGACACCACTGAGTGACACGTAGATGTGGCCTTGAATAGTCTTGATGCTGACGATCTGCAAAGTATTGATGTGTTCGAGATCGTCACGAAGGACCTGCTCAGTGACTTCTGGCTTGGGGAATCGAAGGACCAGGTTTCGAGTGGCACCATCGCATTGGATACGCTTTGCAACACCGCCAGGCAGGAAGTGCTGATGCTCATCCCAGGACACACGCACTCTCTTGCTCTTGATGTACAGGTCGTGTCTCTTGGCGTGGAGTAGGAAGCGCTCCGCGGCATCAGCATCGACAAAAGCTAAGTGTGCCTCATTCTGGTGCTTCCGTAGAAAGAGGTTCAACACCATGCCCCCTCTGATGGAAGTTGTGATGTCTTCTAACGTCGTAGACTTGGCTAAGCCCTTGATAACCAGAGATCGATCTGCATGTTCACTATCGAACCGCTCTTCTTTCACTGGTGCTTGCTCTGCGCTGAACTGCTTTACATATTGCTTCTGCTTGTCGGAAGTCGGCGTGAGAGATACTGCTGCATTTCTCTTCCAGGGGCTGGTGTCTATGCAGCGAGCGGTAAATGTCTTCGTGGACAGCTTTCGAGAGTCTCTTCGATGTGCTGGAATACACGTGTCTTCGACGCCTGGTAAGTCGTCTTCGTCATCGACAGACTCACTGTCTTCCTCAGGTGGGGTCGGAATGCCAGACGCAGCATTGACCAGGGTTCTGATGGAGTCGAGAGGGGTACCAGCAGTCACCAGAGCATGCTTCAGAGCAGCATATTCGTTAGCTGCTTGTTGCTGTTCCGAGTTAGCGGTGCCTCTTCTGAAGCTGGATTGGCAGGCTTACCAAGCACTCATACTCGTTGATCGGGATACGAACGGTGGTACTAGCACTTTCTGGGTTCTGGGAAGCATCAGTGGGCAGTCTTCATTTGGCTTAAGCGACGAGTACCATGCACTCTGCCCTGTTATACGATCAGCATGGTTTCTGTGTATTCATGTGCGGGCATCGGGCGCTTACCTTCTCAGCAACATGAGAAAGTACTCTCTTGAAACAACGATATCATCGGCCATCGTGAAAGATGAAGTTATGCTGGTGCGTAAGGGTTGAACATGCCAAAGGAAAGTGAACGACTGGAAATGCTTGACTGCAAGGTTCAATGTTGGTGAAGGCAACCACGATTTGGTTCACGCCCGTAGCTGCTGCGTATTCGATACCGACAACTGCGCTTGCTGTAGTATTCTGCAACTTCGACTATTGCGTGCTGACGATAAGCATGCCGGTATCATCTATCATTCCTTTCCGATATTCGCCCTCACAACCACTCCAGTATGTTATCACCCGTTCCTCAAGTTGTGGACCAGGAAGCACCCGACTAACGTCCAAGGTCCTGTCATCAAACGTAGACCAATTTTCCAAATCCATCCTGCCACCTTGTCTAGTCTTCCCCAATAGGTCCCCAAATCTTTTCTTCCCTCCTCGCGTAAAACCTTACAGGCTTCATTGGCCGATGATCCGCCAAAATCTCGCTTGTCGTCCGTTGCCATCTTCGCTATAGCTACCCGATCGCTGACTGAGGCTATGAGCCCTATTGTCGTGATTAAAGCTGATTGGTAGCCCTTGTCGAGTCAGTCAGAGCCTAGATCGAGGCTTGTATGTAGCTCCATGATCCTTTTGTCAAGCTTTGTCTGGGCTACAGCGATCTCTCTGGTGAGCTTCTTTGTAAGGGTCTTGAACTTGGGGAGGTTTTCTATCTCCTGCTCACGCCTGGCAATTCGCCCACGCAGCTTTACCACCCTTTGGTCTTTGTCGACGATGCGTTGACGTTGAGCAGCTGCAGCCACCTCTTGTTTTTCCTGCTCAATCTGCTCTAGCTCGAGTTGTAGTGCAGCCTGCAGAGCTCTGTCTGCCTCAAAGTCGTAGTCGTTGTAGATGTCGTCGTTGTCGTAGCCGTCGCCTTCGGAGTCAGAGTCTCTCATTTCGTCGTCATCCCGCGTATGCTTGACGCCCATATCCCTGCATTTACTTCGGAGTGTGTACAAGTCAATGAAGTCAAACTCTGTCGTTCTCTCTATCATATAAGCTGCGCATCCAGGAGCCATGCAAAAAGCAAAGTCTCCACTGCACTTTTCGCAGTACATGTGGCCACATTTGTTGAGATATGGCCCATAGGGGATGTACTTGCAACCAGTACAGACGAAAGCGGTCAGGCCACGCTGCTCGACACGTCTCGAGAACCGGCGAATGGTTTTCTCGGGTAGAACAGCTACAAAGCAGTCAGCACAATCTCCCTTTGATACTCGATGAGCTACGAACTATATTCCAACTTATCGCGCACCACATACTTCGCTTTACGACGCGTACGTTGTTCTTTGCGTTGTCGTAGCAAGTTTCCATAGACCTGAATCGAGATCGGGTCTGGATGGTCAAGCTTCTTTTCCGCGCGTAGCATCCGCTTGTAGACGCGGGCTTGTTGCTTTGTAATTCGGTTGGCCATGCTTGCTGCTGTGAACTGCTTCATACGTCAGTACACTCAGGAGGTCTTCGGCGGGATAACCCTTTGCCAACATACTTGGTTTCTATGTTATCAAATCCTAAGTTTATTGTGGTCTTGTTACTTGAGCGTAGTGTTGCTAGACGGGTCTGGGGGTGGGCTTGAAGATATTGACAGAGGAGGGAGAAGTCTTTATATATTTGCAAGCAGCCAAACTTTCTCAGTGCGTTTGTGCGTTTTTCTTATGAGGTGGGATCAGGTATTGAATCATGGTAAGCGGTACTGGTACTGAGGACCTGGCGAGGACCTGTCGAGGACCTGCGACTGTACCATATCTAGCTAGGGTGGTTTCGGCCAGCTTCTGCGACGGATTGGTCAGAATCAGTAGGATACACCGAGAGGCATTTCGTGAGCTAACCTGATATCAAAATTTTGGTTGGTGCGTGGACAGTCTCAAGTCTGGGTCCCTCTGAAAGCCAGGCCAACAAACGCTGAGGTATGAGTGAATCAACCATGAAGCTGCTGCTCAGCATACAACTCGAACGGCGACATTGTGAGTGCTGGCGGCATTCCATTGCTACTTGCCGCTCGAAATGCTCAGCCGTTGGTTTCTGGCACTACGCCAGCATTCTTTACCGCTTCAACAGTGCCCGCTATCAGTCTGGCCCGCTCATTCGGATTCAAATCGAGATATTCCTGGAATTCATTGAACCATCTCTCATCCGTCGCCCTTCCTTTGCCTTCATACCCGACTATCAGCTCAGCTAATATGCACAGAGCATTCCGAATAGCGACATCACCTTCATACTTGGTCATCAGCTGTTCCTGATCAATGCGGTTGTAAATCGAGTCCTCATTCTTCTTATCAACAGCTTCCGCCAGACACTCCATCCTGTTCTCGAACCGCCACCACTCAGGCAGAACACCTGCCTCCTCCGTCAGGTCAAGATATTTCTGGAAATCATCCGACGCATCACCCGCGGCCCAGACCAGACCCTTTGACAGATCCCCGTCAGCGTAGATCCCGTGATTCTCCTCTCTGTGAGCATGATCAAGCTCAACCCGTAAGCGGTAAGAGTCAATCAGAATCTTGAATATCTCCTCAGGCGTCTTCAGCTTCGACAGATAGCCGTTCTTCGCCCCTTTGCCTTGCACCATGTTGCAAAACGCCTTGTGCTTCGACCAATGCTTCTTCTGGCACTCTCTGGAGCAATAGTCGACCAGCCGACAGGCATTGCACCTCTTCAGAGGTTTCTGGAAGCCAAGCGCGAAGCAGTTGCCACACACGGAAAGTTTGTGCAAGCTCATGTACTCGTGCTCGATCTGGCCGACGTATGCTACACCTGTTATAGGGAAGCCTGCTGGCGCTGCTGTCGTGGTTGCCATGATTATGTTATAAATGAATGACGAGCGAATTCGAGTGCGTGCTCAAGCAGTTTCTTGGTTGCAGGCAATTTCACAAGAGAGAGCGCGTTACAAATCGGCCACTCACTGCCGATGAATAAGAAGGATAAGATTGCTCAGTGCGCCGTCTGGTACTATATCACACTGGCCGGCACCGCTTTGCACTGGACCCCACGAGTACTGTAAGCAAGGTATTGGCATGGACTAGATGCAAACCGTGCAAACACGACTCTTGTTTTCGAATACCGTATGAACCACGAGCCGAGTGAAACTATGCAACCGGCTGCTGAACGTTATACCAGGCGAATCTATGTCTCGGCTCTGCCCGCGTCCGCCAGGACTTTCTTACTAGCTATACAACAACATATTGACACAGGAATTGAATCGTCACCTCTGCACTTCAGCCTTGCCCAACACTGGCAAGCCTCTCGCTCTGAGCTCAGCCTCGATGATCTTCCATCTGCCCACTTCCTTCTCTTTGTCTACTGGTGTCTCCCTTCTTCCAAGAATGAGCAGGTTGCTGTGTGTCGCGAGCACTTCATCGCCTCTCAGTCGTTCGGCAAGATTGGCCGGCTTCGGAGCCAAGTCCTCCTCGACTGCGCGCAATAGACCGGCAATGGTGATTCCATGTGCTCCGGGAGCAGCCAGAGCAGTAATTAGAGGGTCAGGGATGCGGTACTGAGTGAGTTCTGTGAAGCGTTTCAGAATCTATGCGCCATTAGTCACATGTCGCCTGGGGGAGAGGTAGAGGCGCTTACCGCGAAAGAGAGAGGCTTTCTCATGTCGAGTTTGCCATTGATGTCAAATTCCTTCGGCACTTGCGATTGGCCCTGTGATGCGTGTGTAGCCGCGTCGTGCATGAGGGCGGCGAGCTCTTCATAGCTCCGAGCAGCCGGTTTGGTGGTGTTCAGCCATCTGCAGATTTGGTCAGCAATGCTCCTGACCTGGACCCTCATGGACTTACGGGGTATACTCATCATGCTTCTTTGGCGTCATCTCCCTCCAATCACCCTTGTGACCGATAGCTTCCAGACCGTCCCAAGTCTTCGCACCCTTGTAGTCTTCAGAATCACCAGCAGCCGAGGATGAAGGCGCCATAGACACCACATTGGGGGTTCTCTCGGGCTGTTCTGTTGCAGCCTCGAGTTCGGCCTCCTCCAGCTCTCTATCAATCTCAGCCAGCTCTCGGCGCTTCGCAGCCGTTTTCTTCTTCTCGTCTCTGATGGTGTCGATGAAGCCTTTTCCGTAGAGTTCGTCGACATTCTCGGGGCCGGGCGGCGGGCCCTTCCACAACTTCCTTCGAACCCTTTCTGCGAACGGGAGGTCTTCAGGTCGACTCGACGCATTTCGCTGCTGCTGCGGTACGACTTGCACAGGTTTCAGGCTTCGTCGGCACTGCCTGCAGACGTAGTTCGAGGGGCGAGATAGTGGCAGAGCATCCACAAGGGATCTTGATGCATGACGGACCGACATGGTGCTGGTTCGCGATGATGGTCGTGCTCGTGGTCGTGCTCGTGGTCCTGCTCGTGCTCGGTCGCAGGCGTGCTGTCTTTCTCGATCCTTGCGCTTTGGCGCTGCTGGAGACTTGCTGCTAGAAGATCATCCAGTAGCCTTAATGAGATGTACAATGCTGTGGTCGAGTATCTTGTCGCAGCCGCAGCACGAGACACAGATCACGGGCATTGTCTGGCCAGCCACGAGCCCAGCAAAATTATCAGCCTCGTGAGCGGAGCCTCGTTGGGCCATGCTCCTCCGCCCCTGAATTCACCTTTGGTATATTGACCATCACAGAGAGCCTCATGCTCTTCACCAGCAAGGGACTTTCACTATAAACAACGCTTGCTGGAGGCAAGTGACACAAGCAGAGACAGTCACCGAAGACTACTTATTGTCAGGTCAAAGATTGGCTGTGCACTTCGACCTACCCATGCATCACCACTCGCCTTGATTACATTTGATACCAAACGAAAGTAGTCTTGAAGCACAGGAGCATTGCTGCAGTGCTATAGAGTGTTAAAGATTGTGCTTCGAGCCTATCTCGCAATTGCTCGACTCGTGGCAAAGGCTCTTTCCAATACATAACGATCAGATCATATCCCAATCTGTCACAGGTCACAAAAGAACTTTCCGTAGTGTAATATTACGTGAGGGCTTGGCATTATTGGCCTATTAAAGCGGCCTTATCGTACCTTCACTTCTAGCTAGTTTAATATAATAATCCTTAGCTGATTTTACATTTAGTAGCAACGATTACGGTAATAAAATAGCGTATTATATTAAGTTACTAACAACTAGGGCGACTATACCGTCGCCCTTAAGAATGATTTCTCGTTCTCGAGGGCGGCAAAAGACTAACTAAATATCGCCTCTATCAGCGCTAAACGAGCGGCAGAATAGTCGACCTTTAGAAGGTAATAGGAATTATACTAGACTCGGAAAGGAAGATGTTAGCTACTCCTTATTACGGGGACCTAATTAAAAACGATAGAGACTCGACTAAACGGTAGAAATACTTTTCCACCTTACGGAAATAACAATTCCGCCGCTAGCTAAATAGGATAAAAAGAAGAACTCTATTAATCTAATTAGTAGGAATTAGCCTTAAGTCGACCTTAGCTAAGATACGATAAGGCGCTCGATTATAATCGAGACTACGCTACCTTAAGAAGTTTAATATAATAACTACTTACCCGAATAAAGATTGCCCTGTAATATTAGAGGTAATAGTAGATAGTCGGTAAGAATATAGATATATATAAATTTATAAGGGATATAAGAGACTTAAAGGCTCTTATAGAAGGTTATAGAGTATTACTTAATAGCATCCGGTTATAAACGAAGCTTATAAACTTTAACGAAGCGTACTATTAAATCTCTTATAGACCCGAACTTATAATATAACTCCGAGACTCCCTTAAAGAGCACTCGCGAGTATAATACCTCGTTTAATTCTATAGAGTCCTAACTAACCCCGTACTATACTCCTTCTAGTTAAATAAACTATTTGCTAGAGGCCTTAATCTAATTATAGCAATAGAATTAAGTATTATTTTAATAAGGCTAGCAGGCTCTCGAGCAGCACCGATTAGTAGCGACTCGAATTAACGAAGGTATTAGCTATAATAGCTAGAATATCTAACGCCTCGGCGAGTTATTTAAAAACGTATTATATACCTTACGAGAGCTCCGAGTTACTCGTACGCAGGGGCCTAAGATAAAAGACTCGTCTATCTACGATAGCGACCGAACGAGTAATAAGCTCGATCGATATATTTAAGAACTTATAGACTAGTATAACTTTTATAGTACTCGCCGAGTATAAATAAAGGAAATAAAAGCGATATAATTAGCTTAAACCTTCCTAGCTTATCCGATTCGCTAACTCTTCAATGCTATAGCAGCGATAACTATAACGATAATAGAGCAGTATACTACTTAGTTAAATAATTGCTTTAGGGACTCTAACGAATAAATTAAGTACCGGAACTAGTAGGTATAGATAGTATAAGACGAGTTATCTATTATTAACTTCGTCGCCGATCTAGTAAAGCTTAAGGTAAAGATTAAGCCTATAAAATAACCGTAAGAGATTAAAGAAGCGATACGAGTTAGTATAGACTTACGTATATATACGAAGATAGTAGAATACCCTAAATAGGATAATTTGCCTCTAATAGACTATATCTAACGTACGAACCGCGTAGAATAAATACTTAGGCTTGCTTAAACCTATCGGATAGATAGCGAAATAAGAGAAGACTTATCGAGATACTTCTATAGCATTTTAAAGCCGTATAGGCGGCGAGAGACCTCGCCTATATCCCGTAAATCTCCGCAAAAGGGGTTAGAGGAATAGAAGAGCTAGTATAAGTTAAAAAACGCCTGCTTTAAGTGCGAAAAGCGTAGATATACGACTAATAACTATTATTAATGTATAAATAACCGGAACGTTCGTAGATAGTCGCCGACCTCTATAGATCGTAGGGACCCTAGTAGAGAACGCTCTAATAGCCGATATAGTTATATAAGTTCTCGCTCTTAATTAGAATAACGCGAGAAAGGAGTTAAGTTCGAGTAGGGAAACTAAACGGCCTATTAATAGAGGAAGAACCTGTTAGGCCTAAAGGAAACTTAAGTTCTAAGATTACTCTTCTATAATATTCTACGCTTAACAGCGGTAGTCTATAACCTAAATTATCTTACTGCCTAGCTACGCGCTCGGAGGAAGCGCAGCTCTTAGTAATAAAGAGCGTATTAATCGATAGAGGATAATATTATAATATCTCTATCCTCGTCGACTTAGAGGTAGATCGAGATTATATCTCTAGTAACCTAGTATACCGACTAGCTCTCTCGATCCGTAAGCAAGAAAGAATAAACGAGTAAATAAAGGTAGCGAATAGATCGATTATTCGCTTATCGAGGGAGATAAGCTATAATCTAGACCTTTTAAAGTATAGGTGCTATACTACTACCTAAGTTCTAGATATTACCGAGTTTAATATTATATTCGATATTCCCTAGCTACGCAGCTATAAGCTATAAATAGATTAGGATAACTTATCCTTAACTATAACTATAGCCGGCCGAACTTTTAACTTTTAGCTTTAAACACCGATACACTAGATTAATACGGCTAACTTTAGCAGCGAATTACTAACGGCAGCCTAGGTTAAAAGAGCGTTGCGAAAGCCGGTAAGCCTAGTATATATCGTATATATATTAACTAAGGCTAACCTTAAAGGAATAAAGACGCAGGAAGCCGACTAGTATAGAGTAGTTTTATATAAAACGGCGGAATTGCACGAACTCTAGAAGATAGTTAATAAGTATAGCGAGATCTTTAAGGAAGACTTATTCGCTATACTACCTCCTAAACGAGGGACCGATTATATAATAGATATAGATAATGCATTATCTATTAATATTAACGCTTATCTACTATTACCCGTATACCTCGAGGAACAATCTAAATAGATTAAGCAAATGCTAGCTTAAAGGATTATCTAGGAGTCTTTAAGCAGTTAGGGCTTCCCTACTATATTCGTTAAGAAACCCGAAGGGAAATAGAGAATATACATCGACTATAGGGCCTTAAACGTAGTTACTCGCAAAAATAGCTACCTACTACTAAGGATCTAGGAATATCTAGACCTAATTAGAAACGTAAGATATCTATTTAAACTAGACTTAATATAAGGCTACTACTAGGTTCGAGTAGATAATAATAGCCGCGAGAAGATAGCTTTTAATACTCGATAAGGAAAATACGAATTCCTTACTATGCCCTTCGGATTATATAACGCTCCGGCAACCTTCTAAACCTTAATGAACCGTATATTAAGATCGTAGTTAAAAAGGTTAATTATCGTCTATTTAGATAATATTGTTATCTACTCGAATACGCTTAAGGAATATTAATCTTATATTACGGAAGTCTACGTAAAATTAAAAGAAGCCTCCTTATACGCTTAACCCTCGAAGTGCATCTTCGGAGCCTCGCGCCTAGAGTTTTATAGTTATCTAGTTAGGAACGAGATTATTAAGCCTTTATAGTCGAAGATTAATACTATCTTAGACTAGCCTATTCTAAGGAACGTCTACGAAGTTCGCTAGTTTATAAGCTTAGTCTCCTATTATCGACGCTTTATAAAGGACTTTGCTCGTATCTCCGTCCCCTTATTTAAACTACTTAAGGAGAGCGACGCAGAGCTTAGAGCTAAACGATTTCGCAAGATTATATAGATATCTTAGGTCGATATCGCATTCCGCCGGTATAAGCAGATAATTATAGAAGACCCCGTATTACGAGCCCTAGATATAAGACGCCCCTTTATTATTAATATAGATTATAGTAAATACGCACTAAGGATCGAACTTAGCTAATATAATCTTAATACGCAAAAACTTTACTTTATCGCCTTCGATAGCCGGAAACTTATCGTAGCGAAAATTAACTATCCTATTTATAAGAAGGAATTGCTAGCGGTAAAGCACGCTCTTACGCTATAGAACTACTACGTTAATAATAGATACGAAATTACGGTATTAACCGATTATAAGAGCCTAAAATATATAAATACTATTAAGTATATATCTAAGCGAATTACTCGCTAAATTAACGAGTTCTAATAGTATTAGCTTAATATAAAGTATCGAAAAGATAAAGAAAATATAGTCGCGGACGCAATTAGCTATCGACTTAACTAGATAGAGAAGGGCCTACGAAATATAATAACTAACCCGGCTTAAGCGACGTAAACGCCCGCTTGCTTTAACCTTATAAAGGGGTATAATAAGGACGATTAGGTCGAATATATACTACGATTCCTCTCCGAAGGCGTCGAACTACCTATAAATATCAAGAAAGATATTAAACTTACGCAATTTGCGTTTAATTACGGATATTAAGAAGATACTCTCTATCGTATTAAAGGAGACTAAAACTCCCCTTATATTCCCTATATAATAAGAGCCGATTTCCTAGACTAACTATATAATTACTATAGTTATCTAGGATTTCCCGGTTTATAGGGAGTTATATAAGGACGGGGCTAGTAGTATAATATTAAGCGAGATATTAAGAACTTCGTATATACCTACTCGTAATACTAGTATAGTTAGCGGTCTCGCTTTAGATAAGAATTAAAACTCCCTCGTATCCTAAGTTTATTGAATTTAGACCTTTTTAATCGCTAGGCGATCGACCTTATTAGACCTTTATTATAAATACCTAAAGGTAACTATTAGATACTAACGTGCGTTAAATATCTTACTACCTAGCTAATTGCGATAGCGTTACCCGACGCGAGGGCGAAAACGGTAGCTTACGCATTATATAACTACCTTACTATAGTGTACGGGCCACCTAAGGAACTTTTATTAGATAACGAAAGTAACCTTATAGGTTAGGTTCTTTCTGCCTATTTAAAGGTACTTACGACGAAATATCGGTTTACTACGCCGTACTACCCTCGTACTAACGAAAAGGTCGAGAATTTTAACGGCTTACTAGGTAATATCTTAACTAAGATGCTTATCGGTAGACCGATAAGGGTTTAGGACTAGTTCCTATAATAAGCCGTATTCGCAACTAGAGTTAGGGTATATATAGGAACTAAGCAGTCCCCCTACTTTTTACTATATAGTAAGCATCCCCGCTTGCCTATAAATAATAACGAACTCCGGTTACTATTAGTAAGCTATATAAACGAGGAAGGTATAATTTAGCAAATAGCAGCGATGCAGCACGCTAGATCTACGGCAAACCTTAAACTTCTAAAGAAGGCTAAGAAGGTACGTAAGGTTCGCGCTAATCGCGTTAAGCTGCGTAATATTGCGGAGGGTAACTAGGTCTTAGTAAGGGCTAAGGCCCGTAATAAGCTTAACGCCAGGTAGTATAGGCTCTATAAAGTCTTAAAGAAATACCACTTAGGTACCTACGTTTTAGCCTAGCCCGACGAGAAGATTCTTAAATTGCTTATTAATAGCTAACGGCTTGTAAAAGCGAACACACTAGGAGGGAATATTAAAGAACTATAAAGCTCCTCGGCGATGCAAGCAGCCTTACGTCGATAAGATATAGAGCTGCTAAAAGCTTTGCTAGAGGTAGAGGAGCTACTATAAGACGAGGAGAGATAAACTTCTTCTTATAACGACCTCGCAGCCGTACCGGCTAGTAAGTAGAAGAAACTATATCCGAAAGAAGTTATTAGGGACTTAAGTAGTAAGCTCGATATAGTAGAAATCGAAGCACTATAGAGAGATATTTTAGAGGGTATCGCGAACTAGACGAGGCTTATAAATAAGAGTAGCCCGCTAGGTACGAATACTGCTGCTGCCGTTAAGCGTATAGAGGAAGAGGTAACCTTATTCGATAATAAGGAAGAACCCCTAGCCGAATAGGCGATTAATTAAGATAGTAAGATATTGCTCGAAACTAAGACGGAGCTTATTATATCGCTAGAACCTAATAGAATAGTACTTTAATTACCCGATATTTTAGAAGAAGCGAGAGAAATAATAAGTATTAATAAAGTGCTACTAGACGCACTAACAAATAACGAAGTTAATAAGGATTAACCTACGATTAAAGAGACCCTACTACTACCTATAGAACTTAACGATAAAGGCCCTACTATACCCGAAGTTATCGCTAATCGCGAAGAGATAGCGATAAAAACGAGAATATCCGAATAGCAAAGGGAGCGAGACGTAAGCCTATAGGAAAGAGAGCGAAATCTAGGCGGGTATAGCCTAAGAGAGAGGCCTCGAAAGATAAGGGATTAAATATCCTTTAGGTAGTAGAGGAAAAGAGAGAAGAGTATAAGCTAGAAGGCTAAAAGCCTAGGCTATAACTCTAGAGAGGAAAAGAGGCTAAGTAGTTAAGATACAATAACTACTAAGGCCTTTACCCTATCGAAAATACGATATAACTTGCGAAAGACTATAGAGAAATATAGAGAATATCGAAATCGCTCGAGTTACGAATAATTATAAAGAAATTCGCGAAAGATTAGAGGACGACTTACGAAGTATTATAGAGAATATTACGAAGAAGCGAAAAGATATATTAATAGTATATACTTGTTATTATTATTCTTTATTAACTTATAAGTATATAAATACCATATCGCAGGAAGTTACGGACTTCTATAGAGATTCTATTATTTTCGAGACTTTCTGCTAGGAGTATTTCTAATATTATTAGCCTTCTTCGCCTTCGCTTTAGCTCGTATCTCCTTCTCGAGATTTACGCTATCTAACTCTATATATTAGGTTAGTATCTAATCTTGCGAAGAGTTGCGAATATTTATATATACCTTTCTAAATACTCGAAAGACTATAGTTAATAGCTATCTTTCCCTAAGTACAGTTTGTATATGCTAGATTTATTAGTATATTATATAATTCTGCGGATATTTATATATACCTCTATAATTTACTCTAGAACCGATCGAAATACACTTAGTAAACGAGCTATTTCCTATCTTATACGATCTATACGCCTTTTCTTCGATATAAATATACTTTCCCTTAGCCTAGATAACGAATACCTCGGCTTAAATAGGTTTGCTTATCGCAGAACTCTATTCTACGCGTTTATCTAGAATTACGTTAACTTGCGGACTTCTATAGATATATCCTACTACTTATACTCCTTTATCTCCTTATTTCGAATTTTATACTTAAATATAGTCCGAAATACAGGCTTACGTTAGTTTCCTATTAGCTCTATTAACTTAAGCTTTCTTAACCTTATAGGTAGAAGGTTAACGGTAACTTTCCGAACTAGCGGTATATTAAGAGAAGTTGCGGAATATTATAGAGAGTTAACGACGATGCTAGATTACGGTATTAGGAGGTACTTATACGATAGGGACTCACCTAGCTGCAAAGATATATAAGAAGATGTAGGTATACAAAAGGGAGAAGAATAATCTAGGGAAAAAGCGTTTTAATATACCCTAAATTATACTAAGCTTTTCGTTTATTATATGTCATTACGTCTTCACTAGGTGGTGGAGGATGTAATATTACGTGAGGGCTTGGCATTATTAGCCTATTAAAGCGGCCTTATCGTACCTTTACTTCTAGCTAGTTCAATACAATAATCCTTAGCTGATTTCACAGTAGTTACAATCTCGAAAGGACTTAATGCTTAAGAGTCTACACTGCGTTGTTTCAAGAAAGTTGGCAACTGCTACCAATTTCGCTCCTTCGAATGAAGGACTGCTTGTTAAGCAGAGCTAAGCGTGGACAAATGTTACTCAGTATCGCGATGTTCCTCCTAACCCTTGTCCTTGCTTTCTTCTTCCTCATCGCAGCTGTGATGTCTTAGGTATGGCATGGAACCCAGACGATACGGTGATGCACTTCTAGTACCTTGTCCTATGAATGAGACTATCCCATCTATGAACAGACAAAAAGAGGCAAGGACGGGTCTACATCATCTACAGCACGTCTTACATTCATCATATATCGCGATACGCATATGATCAGAGTCTGCCCCCATCTCACACCCAATCGGTATCATTAGATTCAACGGCAAAACAGTCAGAGCCACTAGGCAAGCCGTGGCAAGCCTGTCGTATCGCATCCGATTTAGGCTCGCCGGTCACTGCAGGTTACCGCGTTGCCACCACCGCCAAGAACACAGCCGTCCAGCTTTCCGCAATCTCCCATCGATGACGCTGCCCAGCACGAGTCTCGCTTCTACTCATACCAGAGTTCCTCAGACCACAAAACTTGTCCAATGAACAATATAACCGATCGACCAAAAGGTTTCGCCCTACTGACCCTAGTCCCGATCGTTTGGTGAGTCGCGTATCGCCATCGCCCCCTGTTGTGTCTGGGCTTGACCATGTCTGCCGTCACTAGATCCTCGAAATAGAGTGTGAATTTGCTGTAAGTAGTGCTGCCGGGCCAATAACAGCCGTTTGGTGCATACCAAGCGACAGGCGATACCACTCACCAACGAACCAGATCCGACTCAGTGGCACAACAAGCATTCTCCGGACTCCATGATTCGTCGTCATAGTACCCCCAAGCTCAACGTGCATGATGCAAACCCATGGCGGATGAGGCTGGCGTTGAAAACTCTGGGACTTGGTTATTCTAATATATTTCGGACCTCGTTGCCATTGCTCGATCTTTTCTACCAGACATCATCAACATCAATCAAACTATCGTGTGCTTTTGACTAAGTTACGCCCATCAAATAACCAACCATGTTCGCCAAACCACTTGCTGCGTTAGCGGCCTTGGCCTCCCTCACCTCCCTCACCTCTGCTCAATCCAAGGGTTTCAACTATGGCGCCACCGACGAGAACGGTGCCTGCCGTGACTACGCCGACTTCTCCAACTACTTCCAGATAGCCAAGAACCTCGCCGGTACATCTGGCTTCACTTCTGCAAGGCTATACACCACCATCCAGTGCGGTACTACCAACTCACCCACTTCCGCAATCCAAGCTGCTATCGACACCGACACGACCCTCGTGCTAGGCCTATGGTCCAGTGCTGGCGGTGAGGTATTCGGCTACGAGCTCGATGCCCTGGCCTCTGCAATCTCGATGTACGGCACCGCATTCACGGACAGAGTCGTGGGTATCTCAGTAGGATCCGAGGACCTATACCGATCCTCGCCACAGGGTGTTGCCAACGAAGCAGGCGTTGGCGCCACCGCTGATGTGATCGTGGACTACATCGCCCGAGTCCGAGACATCATCGCCGGCACCTCGCTCGCAGACGCCCCCGTCGGTCACGTCGACACCTGGACAGCGTGGATTTTGGGAGAGAACGCCCCCGTTGCAAGTGCCGTCGACTTCCTCGGACACAACAGCTTCCCATACTTCGAGAGCACGAGACCAAACTCGATCGAGGACAGCCTGGATCTGTTCTACTCTGCTCTTAGTGCCACCGAAGGAGTCGCCAACGGCAAGCCTGTCTGGGTCACTGAGACTGGATGGCCTTACAGTAAGTTTAGACCCCCTCCTGTCACACTCATTATCCGTGGACAATGCTAACACGTCTTCAGCTGGTGACGTCTCGAACCTTGCTGTTGCATCCGTAGGAAATGCCGAACACTACTGGAAGGAGACTGGCTGCAGTCTCTTCGGTACCCGAAATGTCTGGTGGTACACGCTTACCGACGCCAACACCGCTCAGACCGATATCAGCTTTGGCGTTGCTGGCAACCCACCGACCGTCAACCCAGTATACGACTTGACCTGCTAGGTTAACCTTATAGCTTGGAGCCGCAGGTCTAGAAATGGATATAAAATGTACAAATTTGTAGATAGCTTTGGATTTGTGCTGGTGAAAAATGATATGTAATGACAGTGTACGACCAAACTTGGGAGAGATTCTTCATCTTGATTACCCAGTCATTGACATTCTCTTCACTCGTCGCACACTCACATTTAACGTGATGAACGTATCTTCTCCTAGCTTCTTGCGAGCATATCAATATGGTGTCGGTAACGCCAGTCCCTCATTTGCGACATTTACTAAGACTTGAAATAGTGGACGGTCATGGGGCTGCGATGGAGAGGATAAGTGTATGATATGTTCGAGAAGCTGGGGCGTGTATTTGAGGCTCCTACAAGAATAATAGCAAGGTGTGTCGATCAACATCGGAAGAAGGCAACCCGAGCGACAGTCACATGAAGGTAGTCGACTATTTTCCTATAATATGAACGAAATGTGATCCCAAAGACCTCCGCCACAACGAACCATGATCACTCCCCCAGCTACCACGATCCATCCTCCGAAAACAAGGTCATACGCACCGCCATTGTCTTTATTTCATAATCAAATTCATCCGAATTAGTGCTCCATGGGGACGAAGGATCCTTTAATTCCTCACCACGGGTGACTTCTATCAGGTGCGGCAGATGCGCAGGGCGCTGACATGCAAGCGTGTCAAGTAAGTGCACGCTCCATTCCTTCCACTGATCGACGTGTAGCCTTTCCAAGCTTGGTGGCAGCTTCCTAGTCCAGTCTTCTTTGATTTCGATCAATCCCTCGTCAAACGAGAGCGAATTTGACAGCATGCCCAGGTCGACACTGAGCTCTCGAAGCCCTTCGAACAGCCCGAACGACTCAGTACCGACCAGTTCGTCCGCCGGGTTCATGTGCAGCTTCAAGACTCGGAGAGTGGGTATGAAGCGTTCCAGTGCAGAGAGAACGCTCCGTACATATACGTGCGGAACGTTGCGCTCGTTCCATTGGAGGTTGTTAATTCTTAGCTCAAAACCCTCGAGATCGGCGCAACATTGGAGAAAGCCGCCGAGGTGCTCTGATTTCGCAGTTGCGCAGGTAATCGCGACATGCCTGAGATGGTCGAATCTCGTTGGCATGATTGGGAGTCGTAGGAATTCGATGCGCTCAGTTCTGATATCGAACTTCTTGACCTGAGACGTCTGCAAAAGAATCGCCGAAAACCCAGGAGGCTGGAAGGTGAAGGTTTTGTTGTAACAGATCAACTCTTGAAGATAGGGAAAGAGAATGGGAAGCTGAGGCCAGCGACTGAAGTAGCGCTCGTAGAAGAAGGGAATAAGGAGCCGCTCAACCCACTGCAGGCTGGCCATGAGCAGCTCCAGCAGCAGTTCGTTCTTCTGGTGCCACTCAAGACTGTCGCCAAGCAGAAGATGCTGGATCGACAGAGGAACATGAGACTGATGGAGAAACCCAAGTTTCCTTGGCTTCGGGCCGGTGTAGGGCGGGTTCCAGCCCATCACATCCAGTTTCTTGACCAGCCTAGCAAGCTCGACATTGCCCAAGACTGTCCTGACCAGCGGCAGGACTCGAACCTCGTCAGTGACGATATGGTGGTACAGATGAGGTGTTGACAGTTGGCGCAGAGTACGGGAGGACAATGATATGTTGTAAAAGTCTCTTCGAGAAATGGTGGGGTCACGCCCTGCTCCCAAATGCTCCAGGATTGGGACGAATAGCTCATTGGGAATGTTGGCCTCCATGATGCCGAAAAGAGAGCCAGGTATAAGTGAAGCTGTTATACGCTGTTGTGAACAAACGGTAAGAACTGAGCCAATAGACAGAGCTATGAGAAACTGATACCGTCCAAACCAAGATGTATCAACGTGATAACTCAAAGGGTTACAGAAAAGTTGAGGGGATGGGGACGACGCTATCTGAGGGCGCAGCGTGATCGCACATGGCAATTGCGACAAGCGCAGACCGTGTGTAGAGGCAGCTGCGACGCCGAGTTGTCCTGTTCGGCAGGAACGACCAGATACCATGGTGGAAGCCTCTGTTCTGGAGGAAAGCTGTGCTTGGTCGTCAGTTGAACAGGTGTTCATCAGATCGATCACCAGACGGGCTAGAGTGCGTGCTAAGTCATGAGTACTGGAGTGCTTCACAATGACAGTCAACGCACAGTGAGAGCAACTCTCAAGGGACAAAGCACAGTTTGGAATTGTTCGAATGGGTAGTCTTGGTACGTGAAAGGATCGTTGGTGGCGTACATGTTCCTCTCCGGAGGAATAACAGCCATCTATTCTGGCATTGCGCCGATCGAACTGGAATGTTGTTTCCCGCCCCGTCAAGCATTGATGTATGGCCGCGAAGGAGTCGTCTCGTTTGATAGTGCCGATTACTGTGTAGATAACACAGGACAACGTGTATTCGTCGACGAATTTCGGGGTGGATACTTGTTATAGGCAGAAGACGGCATAAGCCAGACCTGGTAGTTAGGTAGTTTAGGTGTGCAGGAGAGCTAAGCCTCATAGACATGCAAAACTTGCCGCTTGTGGCCAAAGCAAGCTCGGTCTTCCCCTGCTCCTCGTTTTCACAACTGCTCTCCTTGACGTGACCATCCACTGCACGCATCTGAGCACAGCACCTAACCGCCGCAGCAGTGTCATCGATCGCATGCGGGGGACATCATGAGCCACCATTGGCTCGCAAATCAGACCTGATGGGTTCGTGAGACTAGGAACTGTAATCAAGGTACTCTGCAAATCCTGCCACTCGTTCAGCGGCCTTCCACGGAGAGGATGAAATTTACCCGTCACAATACTGCCGCATCATGAAGGGCTGGTTGCGACTGGTGATATACGAATCATTATCATTCCTCATGCTCATTGGACAGTAGTCTAGTCTCTTCAAGAGGCTCTTCGTGGTTTGTACGCGGCAGCCGTGTGGATATATGGGTATCTCCTTTCGCCAATTAATGTCTTTGGTGCTTGCACTCTCTGCCTTCATTTACCAACCAACATTCAGATACCCAGCCTGGTCAAAAAGTTGCAGATAGCCAAAGGTGGGGGTCAAGGTTCGTTGTTGGCCTTGTAGTACGACTCGTGGATCCAAAAGGGAATGGCACAAGATGGTCTATGCCTCTTCCTCTAGCTCGCGTAGGCGATGGTAGAGCTCTTTCAGGACTTCTTCCTTGCCGATCTGAATTGTGTTAGTAGAAATAGCTAATTGAGGTGGAGTGCTCACCTTGATCTGCAACAGCAATGGCTTTCCATTCTCAAGACTTTGCAAGTGCATAAGCTTCCCAGTAGGCTCACTGCCATCTGACGCACCGAATTTCATGCCTTTGAAGATTGGAGTATTGAGCAGGACCTTGTGCGTAGCATCAGCTCTCATCAGCAGTCGTGCCTTCCTTCTGCCACCAGGTGTTTGCGCTTCTGGATCTGATTCTCGAGATTCTGTGTTTTCGTCGTCGGAGGTTCTTATGTTGACCTTGATGACTCCAGTTCCCCGTTCTTTCCAGCTTTGGTCAAAGAAGTATAGTCGTGCCCGAGCCGTAAAATGCACTTCTTCGCCTTCTTCGCCAGTATCGACTGTACTCGTTAGCAGGAAGCAGCGACAGATAATACCACCACTCACCATGTTGTTGATGAAAACGAGGATCCTGCTCGGCGTCATTCTTAGCGGCACCAGCGGTATCCTCTTCTTCTCCCGTTTCTTCTTCGTCCTCCTCATCGTCCTTGCTGGCCCCTATCGGCTTGCCTGTGCCAAAACTGGTTCCACCACTTCCGAAGCCTGAAGACGTGCCGAAGGGTTTGGGAGCACCAAATGTACTAGAGGCACCAAAAGGCTTCGGTGCGCCGAAGCCAGCTGAGCCGGCACCAAATCCTGAAGTGGCGGTTGAGCCAAAGCCTGTAGAGCTTCCAAATCCTCCCTTAGTAGATCGGAAGCCACCAGATGATTGACCGCCACCAAAACCGCCTGCGCCTTGGGGAGACTTTGAGCTGGCCGCAGCGTCAAAGGGTGATCTACCTGAAGAAGCGAAAGCAGAGAGGCCAGAAGCGGCAAATGCTGAACTCGATGTGGCTCTGTTCGGTTCGGGAGACTTCTCTTTTGACGGAGATCTAGCTTGTCCAAATGGAGAAGCGGCCGATGCGTTTGCAAAGCCAGACAATGGCGGTACCTTGCTTGCCGTCGCAGACTCAGTTGCTGAGTGCCCTTCTTTGTTCGGTTGTCGTGGGTGAGCAGCAGCCTCTGTAGCCATGTCCTCTTGTGAGGGGGCGTCTACCAGCACGCCCGGCCCTCCTGGTGACTTGTGGGCATCCATATCTGTTTCTTCGTGTGTGAGGGCCTGCTCGTGCAAGGTGTGGTTCTTGTCGCTCTCGACGTGAGCGTAGGTTTGGGAGTGGTCGCCACTATTGATGTCTCGTGATCGCATCCTCTTGTGGTGACCACTCTTGGGTAGCGGGGGCTGACCAATGGCACCGGCAACATCTGTGTCTGCATCGTCTTTCGCCAGATCTTCGAATGATCGCTTCTTCGCAGGCCTACCACGAAAGCCATTATGGTTGTCACTGGCTGGATCTGTGATGCTGGCATCGGACTTGGCAAGAGGGTCGTTGTGCGGAAAGGTGTCGGAGGGGTTGGCTTTCTGCGAGAGGCCAGCAATCGAAGTTTTCTTGAGTCGTTCTCGTGCATCTCTCGTGTCTTCTCTGCTCGAGGTTGAGCCTGCTGGCGACGTAGGGCGCTGGTCTGTGACTTTTACTTGCTCCCCCGTTGCTGCCATATCCGGCTCCTGCGCCATACTCCAAGCGCTGGGTGAAGTTCCTGCTAGAGGTTCTGCTGTATCACTTCTGCGTCACAAGGCTCGATTGGTGTGGCCGCTGTAGTTGCCTGAAGTCAGTATCGGTGAAGGATATCGTGTTTGTGCTGTGACGTGACAATCCTGCGGGAAATTTGCTAGAGATCGTTCGGTCTGGCGAGGGTTCGAGGCTCGATATGGTCTTCGAGTCGTTCTAGTCGAGCGTCGTTTCTCTTGCAATCTCGGGCGGATCAGTGCGTAGTGGAGTGCTTCCTCGGACAGGGTAGATAGACGCACAAAGAGAAGCAGAGTTGGAGATGTCTCGAATCTGGCCGTCGCTTCTGTCTTTGTCTGACCTGGCTGTCTCGCGCTTCTGTTGGAGGGTGAAAGACCGGTTATCGTGGTACAAAGGCGATACTACTGACTGTGTTTGGCACGAGTCGGCGCCAGCATCGTGGACTGGACGGGACGGCACTCCAATCACCATTCATGCATGCATCTCCAACAACTCGGATCTCCTGCCTGTGCCTGGCGTCAATTTGCTCCCCGCCGCGGCTACAGGACTCGTGAGGCTACATACGAGGTGCATGAAAGAGGATGCCAATTAGACGCTGGAACACTCTCAGCGGCTTGTTTTCTCGCTCGCTACCTAGCTAGCTAATGAAACACAGGCAGCCAATGGCTACATAGAATAGAAACATAGGATAAATGGCCAGAGCTACCCTGTTCTTCACCACCCCCGATCCCCCTAGGATGCTGACTCCTGCTGCTAACGACCATGCCACCAGCACAATGTACACAGGTATTCGCGCTATCGTGAACAATCCGAGTGCGCTGAGCAGTGCAGCGATGACAAGAGGAAAGATGGTGTATCCGAGGATCGAGACCGACTGCATGAAAGAACTAAACACGTTAGCATGTTGAAATGTGCCATAGCTGCAGCCGACTCACATGTTGCCTCCCAGCAGCTTGATCTGAACAGCGACAACCGATTCACCGATCCAGATCAAGGTGAACACACCAGAAAAGACCAAGTCCTTCTGGTCCTTGCTGGCACGCATCGAAAGGAAAAGACTGAGGAGAAGGCAGAAAACGAGAGGGCCCCTGCAAGTTGTTAGTAATACTCTCGCATGCAGCTCGCACTGTTCCATACCATAGATCCCAGTCTCGAAGACCTTCGCTCATGGCGCCTTCCAGTATCCCGTCCGTGTCTGGCCACCTGCCGACCAGGCCTCGAATGTCTCTGCCGACACCTTGGCTCTCCACGTCTGCCGTGCCGGTACCACTGCGCTGCAACATTCCTCCAAGTAGGTATTTCGGCCACAACACTTGCTTCATCTTCTCCCATACCGCGAAGAGGTCTCGAGACACCGTCTCCCATACGCTCTCGTCAATCGTGTTCTGCGCCGATCGCCTGTCTTCTCCAGGTATTTGAGATGTGAGATAGTTCTGGTTCAGAGGTCGCTGTGAGGAGGATGATTGGATGTTGCCCGTCAAAGGTGCTCGATCCGTCTCGGCCGTTGGCTCATCCGGCTCGATATCTGCTCATTCCAGTCAGCACAGCAAGACTCGCATACATGTCGTCTGCGCACCGTCGTTAAGGAAGTCGTCGTCGAGGATGTTGTTGTCCTCATCGTAGGCGTTGCCAGACGTGCTGCTGGCCATCATAGCCATTGCGAGCTGCTTCGCAGTGCGATCATGCGGGTGGTAACAGGACTGAAGCTGCGATCAGCTGCTCGGTGCTCGATGCTCGAATGTCGGCACACAGAGCGTATGGACAGGTTCCAGTTTCATGCCAGCCTAGGGAGTGCTTCACGCTCTACAGGCGAAGTAGCACGCGTCACATGTTAACGAGACCTATAGACTTGCGGAAGTGGCGTGAATGTCCAGCCCTACCACCGGACAGCTCAAGGAGCCCATAATCGACCTTCGACCAAATGCTCCGCTTACCTGCTGTGTTCCTCTTATGAGAGACTCTCTGTGTACCGACAACCTTGGAGAATCTGTCGTCCGTTGCTCGGAGATGATGACTTGAACTCGCCGATGAGCCTTGTGATGGCTGCTCCAACCCGATTGCTGAACACTTGGCAAGACTGCAGCCGTGAGAAACTGACTCCACGTGACAGCGTATGTGTGCCTACTCGACCTTGCGCAACAGTGCACAACTAGACTACGAACGTGAGCGCAGCTGATAGCAGAGGAGCAAACCCCTTACTGTGCGGCGGTACCTCAAACATGACCACGGCCCCCATGCAATATGCACGGCTTGACCTGGTCGAGAATGACGGACGGAACGACCTCCAAGAGACTGCACGCTCCTCGAAAAGCCTCTACATCTCGCACTTCATCTCCACGTGGAACAGTCGAGGCTTCGAGTTTGGCGCCGTTCTCTTCCTCTCCACAATCTACCCCGGAACGCTCCTACCCATGTCCGTCTATGCATTATGCCGTGCGCTTGCAGCCATAATCTTTTCACCGGTTGTCGGGAAACACATCGACAGCGGCAATAGATTGAGTGTCATTCGACTGTCTATTCTTGGGCAGCGCTTGGCTGTGGCTGCTTCATGTGCAGCCTTCTTGACCCTGCTTGCGTTGCAAGACGTACTGCCGGCTATCCTCGCTTACGCTCTTTTCACTGGTTTGATTCTGCTAGCATGCATCGAAAAGATATGCATCATCATGAATACCATTGCTGTGGAGAGAGACTGGGTGATAGTCATCACTGCTGACAACGAGCGTCTCCTACAGGAGATGAATGCACAGATGAGACGGATCGACTTGTTCTGCAAGCTTGTTTCGCCATTGTCGATCGCCTTACTGGACGGCATCTCATCGGAAATGGCTATTTTCACGACCCTTTGGCTCAACTCCACCACAGTTGTAGCAGAATATTTCTTGATTGCCTGGGTCTACAGGAGAACACCCGCGCTCTCGGAACCCCCAGCTCGTTCCGCTCCTGAGACGTCGGGTCGTGGGCAAGACGATTCGACCCGTGCACTATTCCGTGGCATGTTCAAAACCATGCTGAAGCAAGCAAGGTTGTACGAAAACAGCCATGCCTTTCTCCCATCGCTGTCGCTAGCTCTCTTGTTCCTCACGGTTCTCAGCTTCTCTGGTCAGATGATCACGTATCTATTTGCCATCGAATATCCCCGCCTGACTAGCGCTCATATTGGTATCTTGCGGACGATCGCCACGATCCTCGAGATCTCGTCAACTTTCATCACTCCTCGCTTGATCAGCCATATTGGAGTCGTTCGGACTGGCATCTGGAGCCTCTCGTGGCAATGCCTTTTCTTGACACCTGGCCTTGCTACTTTTTGGTTCGGCTCATCGCTTTCACCTGTTTTGACAACATACCTCTTCATTGTTTGCGTCATTCTTTCCCGAGTTGGACTCTGGTCATTTGATCTTACGGCACAGTTATTAGTCCAGAACTCGGTTGATGCAAGCCAGCGTGGCTCCTTTTCAGCCGTCGAGTCATCGTTGCAGAACTTCTTCGAACTGTGTACCTTTGCTATGACCATCGTCTGGTCTAGGCCAGAGCAGTTCAAGTATCCGGCGATCATCAGCCTCGCTGCACTCTACACAGCTGCAGCTTGCTATGCACGATTCGCGCGAGTCGAACGTGGTCATCTACTGCATGTCCCGCTCTGTTGTTCGTCTGTATCGGGATACAAGGCTTTTCGTACAGATGAAGAAGGTGAAGAGTTGCGGGTAGTCGGTCGATAACTGGGGAGGCCCCCAGCAATCTCATCAATCTTTCGGTTTAGATCACCTTTGTCATTTGGTTCGAGGTACCTCGATCTGAAAAGTAGTGTCAACCGTGCCTTCCTTCCCAGAGACTGGCTTGCAGTCACTGTCGAATAGTGTCCTCTCCACAAACCTTACCCTATCATCTTGGTCAACTAAGATGACAGTCTGCTTCTGAGTAGCATATATGCCGTCTACCCCTAGCTGCTTTGGTTCGGCACCCCTCGATCTGTTCGTAAGCACGTCTGCGACCTCATCATTCTTCGCAGCAGCAATCGCATCTGGCGGCAGATCTGACTGCTCTTGACGGCCCAATGGCGGCACACGAATCGTGTTTCGTAACTCCGATATGTGAGTCTGTAAGCCCTCTTCAGGATCTAGACCTTTTCGTGTCAGGGCATCATCACTGAGCAGCGTCAGGAATGATTCGATGAGCTTTTCTTCATCCTTGGCATCTTGCATGTTCTCCCTGATAGCCTTAAGCATCAGCTCTTCCCCATCCAAGACCTTCGGCCACGACCTGTCACCAAACGAGGTATTCGACAATCCAACGGTCTGCACCACGTCGCCACATATCCAAGGCACCTCAGCACCGCTTTGCGCGCGATTACTGATCACTGCCAATTGCTCTCCCTCCCCGACGTGCCCACATACTAGACTGAAGCCACCCGCATCCCGCGCTACGCCCTGGTTGACGACTTCGGTCACAAATTGCTCAGTGCTGCCAACATCCTCGGTCAAGAACTTCTTTATGATCTCGCCACGGCTCACTGCAGTCGGTTCGGGCGGTTTGTCTTCGCGGAAATTCGTCAGGACGGCAATCTTCCCTGACCTTGTTACGCCGAGCCATGTCCCTTGCACTTCCCGAAGGAGATCTCTGCCACCGAGAACATCGGGGTGAGACGGCCACCACGTAGCATCGGCAGTCGGACGATTAATATACTCATCTCTGTTGTCAAGCAGGATGAGCTTGTAACTCGGATGAGCTGTGGAAAGGAGCGCTATACACATATTGCCGACGAACACTCACGACTTTACTGGTTTCGTAGATTGTCAGCAGACAAGTGTGTTGATCACTTCACGCTAGGAAAAAGCCCTCACCACACGGCTCAAATTGCCATTTGCAGTCGTTGCTCACTGATCAGTTTTTGTCGCCGCGTTTATCGGAAATTTGTCCTTGCCAGTATCGGAGATCGTGGCTAAGGTGACGAATGCAGCAGCTTGCAGGCCGAGGGAAGAGCGACTACGGGCGCGCAGAGGAATAGGCAACAAGCACTATGGCCTACCGAGCTCCCGTCTGAAACTCACTCTTGCCTAACCGACTGTTCGTTCTTCACAAACACCTCTGCGTCTACATTATCCTTGTTCGCCACGGATCTGCTCACCTCCTCCGTAAACACCTCAAGGTTGTGCTGCGCCGTGAACATGAATGTGAGACACAATTTGTCCGCTGCTGAATCTAGGAGCCTGAACAAACGCGAGATGAATACGTGGCGTGACTGCGACACGAAAGACCAGTGTGCAAGATCATATTCGGTAATACAGAACGGTAAGATATAGGTTGGCCGTGAATCTTCCCCCGTGCCTCGTCCTTAGGTAACTACAATTCAAGAGCGACTCAGCATGACAACCTAATTCTGATCGCTTACCACTTGCAGCGAGTGCTACGCGACTGCCGAATTAAGACGTACAGGTAACGTGGTCAGACCACACTCAGACGTTAATGCCGATCAGAAGTTTTCGGTAAGCTAACGATACGTTGAAGAAGTCCGAGCCACGTCAAACTGTGCTCAGTAAGCTCGCGAGGCCTCAGGCAGGAGTTAGAAGCCGTCAAATACGGTGTACATGTGACCCACCTCCAAAAGAACAAGCGAGCGATCAGAGGTAGAGAGGTATCATTCGTTGGCGTCAATTTCCGGATGCTTGCCTTCGCTTAAGTAATGACCCACCCGAAACTTCCCGCCTGCTAGACTCTGCCTCGTGTCTGGCTCCAGAAATATCTCAGGCAAGATTCTGTGCGAAAGTGACGTTCACCAAGCTATTATTCATTGCAAACTCCATCATCGAGACTGGTTCTCCGCGGCCATCACTACGACACACTCAAGCGGCAAAAGTTTGATGCCACGCCTTCGGGCCGCGGAAATGCAGCACACTCGAAACATGGCTCGTACGGTGGCCTGACTCCATCACGGACATGAAGAGGGACGGAGCTACCTGGAAGGGTAGCGGCCACGAGGCTCGCAGCATTTTGCTCTAGCCGATGTCTCGGTAGAGAAGGTTCACTAGCAAGACAGCAAATCTATATCACGTCTGTCGTCGCTGCTTCATCGTCAACATGCCCTCCCCAGATATCAACAATCAAGGGTCAGCACAAAGCGAAGCATCCCAAACAGAACACCTCAGATCATCAGCAGCCACCTTACATCAAGGGTATCACTGCATTGAGACACGAATCGGCTAGGTCCCACCTCCTTTAGGATTTACCAAATACGGGCATAAAGTTGCCAGCCTTCACAAACTAGCATAATGCCTCTTACGGATTCTCAAAGGCAAATCATTGCCTCAACAGCTCCCATCCTGGCCGAGCATGGCTTGACTCTGACCAGACATTTCTACGACAACCTTCTCAACAAGTACCCCGAGCTCCGTTCCATCTTCTCGGTCACTTCTCAGCTGCCTCCATCATCCCACCAGCCCGCTGCTCTAGCTGCCTCTTTGTATGCCTACTCCACTCACATCGATGACCTTACACCAATATTGCCGGTCGTTGAGAAGATCTGCCAGAAGCATGCATCGCTCAACATCACTGCTGATCAGTACTCCATCGTTGGCGAGAACCTGCTAAAGTCGATGGCCGAGATCCTTGGACCCGACACTTTCACCGATGAAGTCCGAGACGCTTGGGCTTCTGGCTACACTCAGCTTGCGGACATCATGTCCGGCCGCGAAGAAGCTATTTATTCCGAGCACGACCAGAAGCAAGGTGGATGGCGTGGATGGCGCAAAATGAAGATTGTGAAGAAGGTCAAGGAGAGTGAAGACGCCACTAGCTTTTACTTCAGGCCTGCAGATGGAGGTGCTATCCCTGACTACCGACCAGGGCAGTATGTCAGTATCACAATTGATGTGCCGGAGTTGAAATACAAACAGATTCGCCAATATTCACTGAGCGATGCGCCACCGGCAAAGACAAACGGGCACGTGGACGATGACAGTGAGCCCAATGGAGTCGCGCACGATACTGCATCCAAGCCCAACAACTTGAACGACGGCGCCTACTCAGACTTGCGAAGCGCCTACCGAATCACAGTCAAACGCGAGTCCGGCATAGACATGCACCATCCTGATGCCGAAGCCCACCCAGGCTACGTCAGCAACCTCCTCCACGACAGGTACAACGAAGGCGACGTGGTCGAGATGTCCAACCCAGCCGGCGAGTTTTTCCTCGACCAAGACCTCTCCGACTCAGCACCAGTGGTACTTATCTCAGCAGGTGTGGGCCTGACCCCCGTCATGTCAATGCTCCAGACTCTGCTGAAAATGCCCAACGCCAACGAGAGGAAGATCTCATGGATTCACGTAGCGAGGAACAAAGCCATCGATCCCTTCGTGGATGACATCATCCGGATCCAGAAGGACCACAAGAACGTCACGTCCAAGGTGTTCCACAGCAGCCCTGCGCAGTCTGAGCAACAAGGCATTGACTACGATGCGGTGGGCCGACCTGATCTCTCGAAGTTCGATGAAGAAGCACGTCAGAATCTGCTGTTTTTGGACGACAAGCAGACACGCTACTTCATGTGCGGACCCAACCCGTTCATGGTCGGGAATGCGCAGGCTTTAAGCCAGATGGGCGTGGATGACGAGCGAGTCAAGATGGAGTTGTTCAGTGTTGGAAATGTAGGTGCTTGAGGTGAAGAGAGCATGATACCATGTGGATAAACATCAAGTTGTTATGCTATTCGAATGTGTCTTTGGTACATGGGCCCAACCGTGTGATACTAGTAAGTGGCGGACGAGGTACACAGGCGCGCTGTTTTAGGAGACGATCTCTACCCATATCCGCTATCAGACCAATTCATGTAATACATACGTATCTTTTCAGCCTGCTCTGGCCCGCGAATATTCCACTGCCATGCAATCGTCGCTTCGGACCAGGCGCCAGCCCGCTAATTTCCTTCTTCTCCTCTACCTAGGCGCTGTGCAGAACCTGACGCTTTACGGGCTCCCCAGCATCCAGCTCTCATACATGATACTCGTCTCGGCTGCTCCATCCCTTCCGCTCGCGATTCCCCGGACTTCACTCCTTTCAAGCCAGTCGAGTGACAGTCCCCAGCTCGCACAATTCCACCCGCCATCCTACCCGACCGACACCCTCAAACAACATATCTTATGCAACGCAGCAAAGCAGCTCAATCACCACCACCAACCCTTCGACTAGGGCACTTCTTTGCCTCGCACGAACGTTGCCGCCAGTGTAGGCAGATGTCAGGAGATGTTCTCGTGGCCGAAGACTAGCCGTTTCTGGCCCCGTATTCACTTGCCTGTTTGTCCGCCTCGTCCGGCCGTTTAGACGATGACACGCCATGGTGACACGCCGACTGGCTGGCTGTCCTGACGTTATGCAGATGCGATGATGTCGACAGGCGTGGTTTTCGCGCCGTCCTTCGTAGCGCGTGTGTGCACACGTCCCATCCCACATTCGACCGTGGGCGATGACGACAGCAATTCGCCTCCAGCCAACTACGCATCGCGCTCGTCCATGACCGTGAATCGTCGTGCAGTCTTCTGCGTCGTGTCCTTCAAGATGTATAGTCGGACGCAGAGCGGTGCATCCCGGGACACACCTACGCTCGAGCAGTGGGAATGTCGGAATTGTTTCGACAGATTTGCGCCTTCACCAGTTTCTTGCGTTCCAATGGTCGACTCGGTAGATTATCAGATACTGCAGCCAATTTGAACATGAAGCCATCTTAAAGCACATTGAGTTTAGAACATCCTGCCAGACGTGGATTACGTCTTGCCCAGCACCAACGCCACGCTAACAACCGAGAGAAAAAAGCTACCTCTTCATCGTGCTTTGGATACCATGTGATATGCCCTGGCACTTGCTTTGCAGAATTCATGTGCAATCACCTCTTCCAATCGCCTTTGGACCGCATGTGCCCCTCCAGCGTCCTCCAAAGCTCCTCAACAGTCTCGCGATCCCTCCACCGCCTATTCTGGCGCTGCTCTTGATCTACGCTCGGCCCATGGCCCCGTTCATCCCACCTCTCGAGCTCGAACTTTTTGACCGCACTACCCCAGCCCTTGATGTCATTGGGAACAGGTTGTCCCTTCTCACCAACATACATGCCTAGCACATTCTCGAATAGCTGTTGCGGTTCTCTCCACTTGTAACCACGGAATTGCCACGTCTGACCTGTGGTAAAGACGGCCACGACGCGCGACCAGTACTCTGGTTTGAACTGGTCGGGGGAATCGACGAGGATGAAGCGGTAGGGTTTGGGGCTCAGCGAAGGGAGTGTTCGCGTGACGTGTAGAATGTTTGGAGTCATCTGAGAGGAGAGGACGGGGTGGTCTGCGGGGACGTAGAGACCTTGGTCGAGGAAGGACTTGATGTTTGACATGCGCAGTAGAGAGGAGGCTGAGGGTGAGAGGAGGATAATGGGGTCGGAGCGCTTCGAATTCACGTTGGACTGCATGGGCTTCGCCGGGGTAGGGACAGGCCGTGTTGCTAGTGTCTTGGACTGTGGATGGCCAGGCCTTGCACCAGGTGCTGTCCTTCGTTTGCCGAGGAAGAGTTCGGCATGCTTGCGCACATGAGAGAAGTCCTGGTTGCATTAGAAGAGGTAGGGTGGTGCAGAGCAAATGGTGGTGCTTACCGTGGGTTTTATGCCACGTAATATCGAGTTGTGGTCCAACATGGAGCGCTCACCACTGTAGATAGTCTGGAGCCTTACATCAATGACCCTGACTGGCCTCCCGCCCACCTGCTGGGTGACTGTCTGGCCGGTACCAGGTTGCGGAGGCACGCCAGCACCGCCAGCGATTTCTGCAGCCTTTCCTGCAGCGCCTTGGGTGCCCGGGGCGTCCTCTGCCGGCTTGATGTACTCTGAATCTTCGGTCGCTCCTTCAAGCCATGTCATCAACTCTAGCCTCTCGACGAAGACGAGGTTCCTGATCTTCTGGCCGTCTGGTAACTGTTGGTCGAGCTCCTGCGCCGAAGCGATGTACTCTGGCACGGTGACATCTTTCTTGACCCAAGCAAAGTAGATGCTTCGCAGGTCGACCTGGACTGTGTCGGGGGTGGTAGATGTGAAGCGGGTGGTCGTCGTCAGAGGCAGAGACTGGGGCGTAGGATATGGGAAGTACAAATGCGATGCTTCGACGAAGGAATCGGTGGCATTTTCGGCTGGTTCGGCAGGGTTGGACGTCAGTTGCGGCGGTTTCGATGCTGCAATAGACGCCCTTAGGAGGATCAATGCATCACTGTTCGTCATACTGGGCGATACACCGACGACAAGCAGAGCTCTGCGCGACTGCCTTTCTGCGCGACTCTCCAGTAATGCAGGAAGGGACGAGGAGTGATAAGGCTGAGGTCCGCAAGGCTGTATACCTGCCTCATCGTGACCGCACCTGTGCAATTCAACAACGCTGGTCGAATGACAGACACTACGAGGGAGAAATCAGAAGATAGTCGCTGCCGAGATGGGATTAATCATGTTGTGCGGCTTCTCGTCCCACAGGCGAGTTTCATTATATTCGTTCTAAGATGAGAGTGAGATCTTCTATGCTGGTGATCATCAAACTGCCATCCTCCTCATGGGTATCAAACCGATGCAAGGGCCTTGATCACTTGTCGACTACGCTATTCTGAACTCCTGTAAATGCTGTCATATCGCAATCCCTCGTGCCATACGCAAACACCTGCATGCTATGCTCCCTCCCATGCTACACCCTAGTCCGCCCTGGCGCTATCACTCATCCATGAGCGTTCCGTGCAGTCGATAGAAAATGCGATAGGCCATCGTAGAGAAATGCGTCAAATCTGCTGCCAGTTCATCTGGTCATGCATGTCGGTTGCCTCCCATCCTGGCAAAATATTGCTGATGTACATCCGTTGGTGCGTTCTAGATCGAAGAATTCGGAGAAAGAAATGATGAAAGAAATCGAAACACTCGGGCTCAGCTTGGGCCTATCCTGTGCGTGCTGGATCGGCTTAATGATGGCTTGTCAGCGGGTCCGGGTGAGGGAGCAGGCGACATCGCTCTTTGCGCAAGATTCATGTCGAGTTGATGTTCGCGGATGATCGATTGGTATTTCGGGTCCCGTAAGAATTTGGGCACAGAGTCCTGCTGTCTGTTAGCATCTGCAATCTCTGATGTACTCGGACTTGACCTACGCTTGCCATTAATTTGGCAACGCTCACAGATGCAAGTTCAATGAGCTCCACCACGTTCTCCAACCCGCCTCGCATAGATTCATCATCTACCTCGGTTTGTGTCATGCGTGCATCAAGTCGATTGCGCAACGAGTGGTCGATGTTCAGCTCGGATGGCGCACCAGCGGCCAAGAACGAGTTATACAGGCCTGCCGGCGGTTAGTATAACACCCTCTACGCAGGATGGCGAAACATACCATAAGATGTAGCTAAGCATTCCTTGACCACCTCAGGCTTGTGTAGTCTGCCAAGCTTCTCTTGCGCCCGGTACTGTTTGAGGAACTCGCGCACATCGAGCCAGAAGTTCAGGTTCTCCTCGCATAAAGACGCTCGGAGGTGTTCCCTGAACAGCATGCGTAAGGCTGAATCGCTCACGATCATGGTGAATCGGTTCATGTTGGTGTCCTTGGGCAACCTTTTCCTGTCCCTGTTCGCTTCCGAGCTCTCGTCGCTGCTCGTGCTGGGAGGACGTGCTAACCAGCCACATACTCTTTGGCCCTTCTCGGTAACGGCATAGATGGCGTACTTAGTCGGCTGGAAGTGAGTTGCTGCAGGGTACTGGCGTGTGAAGTTACGGTCTTCGATGACTGGTACCATCAGTTGCCATTTGACAAAGAGCTCACACAGTTCATATGCTTCGCGTCGATCCACCATGGTGCAACAGTCAAGCAGCCAGTCAGATGCTGCCTTTCCAGTGAATGTGTAGGGGACAATCTTGTCGTAAACCCTTCGGTCTCTCGCCATCTTGACTCCTACTAGGCCCGAAGCATATTCTGAAACCGAGTCCGAATCGGATTGCGTGGTAGTGGTCTTGAGATTCGGCCCCTCGACGCCACAAAGCCGCCGAAACACGACTTCCAGTGTAGTCTTGTCTTGCATCAGCTTGTCGGTTTCCAGATCTCGCTCCAGGACCACAATCTGCATTTGTGCCCGGCGTAACAGTGGCTCAATATGTCTGGCCTCGATACCATTTCTGTCGCAAAAGCGCTTCAAGATCTGAATGCCTTTAGGCGTCAACTGCCAGACGGCACCTTTTGTAGGGAATGAAGAATAGGTCTTGCCCTCGGCGGACTCGATAAACCTGGCGTCTACGAATCTTTGGCAAACCTGTCGAGCCATTTCCTTGGCCATGGAGAACGTGGTCGTGGTGGTTGTGACCACCCATCTAGAGGGATTGTTCGGATCCGGGATGCGATTTGACTGCGAGAATTTGAGTGACCCGAGATTCGTGATGGCCTCTTCCGACAGAAACGTCTCCTCCACTTTTTGAAACCTCACACGATGAGCAGTCAAAGGGAGACTGGTGACCAGCGTCGCAAATAAATCCTTGAAGTCTTTCGTGAAGGGCCGGTCATCGTCGGTCATACGCAAAATCTTGGATGAGGTCTGATGCATTTTGCTACCGCTCCTATCAGCAGCCGTCATGCTAGGCTCGGTAGGAGAACTAGGACTGCTGCTACCAAGACTCTTTCGTGGTGTTGTAGCAGGTGGAGAAGTGACGTTCCTCGGCAGATGCGGCCTGTCTTGCGCAGCAGCCAAAGACTGTTTCTGTAAACTGCCCGAGGAGGTGGTAGACCTCAAAGGCAGAGTGGTTGTGTTTGTTCCTATGCTCGCAAATCCCGCCACCTTGTCTCTTGCTAATGCGGCCAATGACCTCCGACTCTTGCTCGCGACCAGACCAGAGGACGAGGGTGAATAGTGGTGCCCCAGTGTTTTCGGGGCGTTTGCAGAAGGCGGTTGCGGCGGTGACTGTACAATCGAAGTCATGGAGGCTAGAAACCGGGCATAATTGTCGTAATATTGGAAATGATCAAAGGTTCGGAGAACGCGCGGTGAAAGAGAGCTGAGACCCAGGGCCTCACCCTCGGGCTAACGACTAGCAGAGGCTCTGTCTTGTACCGAGACAAGTGAGCAAGGGTGTGTCGGAGCAAGTGCGCAGCGTGTGGACGCCAGGATGCAATGACGGATAGCCTCTGAGGTGGGTACTCCTAGGTGGGACTATGCGGACAGTCGTGAAGATCCTGGGAGGTCGACCAGGTGTTTAGACAGACGATGCCGGACGCTTAGTCGAAAAGGTGCGAGGTGCTGGTTTAGGCGATATTAGTGACGATGGAGCAAGTAGATGTGATATTTGAGCTCTGCAAGCGAGTCTCTCCTGCCCACCAGCGTACGGTACGATAAGCTGCTGCTGCTAGAGCGTCCTATAATGGTGTTTCTGGGTCAATCTTAGTCAAGATGCTTCTTTCGCGGCTGGAACGCAAAACAGTAAGGGTTGCACTTGTGTCGCTATGTGGTTATGAACGTAGGAAGCCTCACGCAGATTGAGTTGATGCAGATTAAAACTTCCGCACTTTTGAGGCTGCCAATCTTTGGTGCTAGGCCAGTACAGTCTACCATCAGCTGAATTCAGGTGGAGAGCGCCAAAAGCAGAAGGAAGAAACGTCGACAACCTAGAACGGCGATCCTCCTGTGGTGGAAGCATCGTCCTCCAACTTCAAAGAGACAACGTGCAAAATTCCTACTAAGGTCAATCGTTTTGGTTGGAACCTCAGCATTGTCCGTTTCCACATGGCCTCGTGGGCCCACATACTATATTTTAGCATCGGTATTAGCGCGACGGAGCGTCAGTGCTACGAGCATCTCTATAGGCTCCACCGACGCGGCTTGAGCTAGGCAGCACAGCATGGTCTTGTCTGTTTCGGTGCTGGCGTGATCTTTCCATCCAGGTTCTAGCTTGGTTTCACCACCCCCACACAAACTTACACCAACTTGGAAAGTGGCATTTGTCTCCGTGCGTCCAGTGTCGACGGGAGAGATTCGCTACTGCCCATGCACGGACATCACCTCCGACTGGGTGCTGTCCCGTCTACTGTACATTACTTCTTGCAGAGATTCTCCACAGCTATCAAGTTGGGATATTCACGTCTGATACGCAGAGTAAGCCCTAGCCAAAACAGCGCACTGCTACTAGCAGGATTGGCCACGCTCCCGCTGTTTTCAGGGCAGCTTGCAAATGTCGATGTGTGAAAACACGTGTGCATGTTAGTCGCCTGTGCTAGGTCATCTTCAGAAGCACGTTTCGTCTGGGATGATCGTCCGGTGTGATTGCACTAATCGCCAGAATCCTGTCACCGGTCCAAACTCTCTCGTAGGCCTTAGCTCCCACAGATAGGTCTAGCGCATGGCAGCTGCTGATCATGTCGAAAAGGATGCTGTTGTAGCCTTGTAGCGCGCCAGTCGAGCTGATGACACCGCTTAATCATGTCGCACTGGTGACAAGATTGGTCGAAAATAAGCAAGGACCGCTGTTTCAGATGCCAGGGAAGCACATTCTGGCGGTATCCAGTCGCCCAGTCGCACCGAAGCAAGGGTTCGACACCGTCAGTAGGGACTTTCTCTAACTTGTCACCATATATGTCTCATCACCAGCACACCACGATGCATCATGTTTAAGCGAGGCTTCAGAGCAGAGGAGCGAACAGTATTCCACCGGGTAAGAGGCCTTTCGTGTTTTGCCAGTATACATCGACCCTGTGCCTATAGTCAGGTTCTCCGTATGTCACATTGGAAAACTCGACAGTGCAGTACAATATTTTCGGCTCCAGGGATGAGGATGCTTGACAAGGACATCACTCAGCATATGGTAGTACGCGTCAGCTGAAGCTCAACGATACAATTGATTTAGAAGCGGTGGAATCCAAGTGCCGCCGAGCGCAGATCTCTAGACTTGTTCAGACACGATACGAAGCTATTGAATGGGCTATCGATCTGAGCTCGTACACTGTACACTTGCATCATCGAGATTGATAGTCCAACAAGGACGGAACGAAAAGCCACCCGGGTACATTCGTGACCGACACCCCAAGCCTTTCCCCCTTTGGCGTCCCCAAAACGTCCGGTTTCAAAGCCTCACAATCTCTTTCACCACGTGGTTCGCAACCCCTAATCCATTTCGGGTGTGCCGGCCCAATTGCCATCGGAAAGCGGAGTACCTTTAGAACTTTCCACAGCCGTCGCAGGTGGACTCCAGAACAGCCAATGTCCAGTGGTTGTTGATCTGGCTCAAGTAAAATTCGCAATTAGTTTCACATCAGCCAGTGCACTCAATGTCAGCTAAGTCTCAGGCGGAAAGCACAAAGCACCACAATGACAAGCATTTGTTGCACCCTCGGCTGGCATGTTGACGTGCACGTTTTCCCCTCTTAAGGTGGTGGGACCAGGGCTCGAAACGAAATGCTGCTAACGTTGATCTCCGTTGCACTGCTGCACGAGTCCAGGGCTAAAAGCTGCAACCTGCATGAGACCTTGCTTGGCACGGCCGCTTGGATACTGTGCACCCTGACTCCGCACGTGTGAACAATACATTGCATGTGTCCTATTCTATCTAACTTCGACACCTGCAGCAATAAAAGTACTAGATGGTTCGTGCCTACCTGACCGTCTCCGCGCCAGTCCAACACACACAACAAACGCATGAGACAGCTGACGCAATCTCACAGCAATCAAGCTTCATAAAACATACCCCGGTAGGCTCTTAGCAGACTTGTAGCACGGCATCTGCGGATGATTCTACTTCGTCCCCACCGGGCTTCGCAGCTTGGACTGCAGCATAACCCTGTCTAGCTGTGCGTCCTGGGCGCGCTAAGTCTACGCGACGACTCGAAAACTGCAGGCAGGCATTGTGCAACCTGGCTTTCCACGTGGGAAAAAGGATCCACGTCCATGTGGCTGCCACGCAGAGGTCCACGCCTGCCACTGTCGTAACGTGGTTACACAGGCTTCTTGCAGAAGGGCTTGGGTACATAGTCAGCAATCGCTTTCTTCTTCGTGCTCGAGCTCCTCCCGAAAAAGCAAAGCTGTCGTGTAATTTGTCCGAATTCGTGCTTAAGGCCGCCATATTGCTTTTCCCGAGAGGAGCCTGGTTGGTGGTTCAACGGTAATGCCATGTGTCAGAGAGCACAAAGAACTCTTAGCCTAGACTGCATGGCGTGCCGCGCAAAATAACCATGTAGATGACTGAACTACGCCAGTAATAAAGCACGTAGTATCATCAGCCATAAGCAAGCCAAGTTTCTGCGATATTGGTTAGTCAGTCGGCACAGGTTCTTTTCTTCCAATCTGATGTCGCACCCCTAGTCCATGGTTCGAATACACATGCTGGCGTTATGGCAGCTGTTGGCCGGCTACGGAGTATGAATAGACAGTGTTGTGAACGCCTTGCGCTCATGTGCACGCCGCGGTTTTGCTCTTGAGTTTGGGTCGCGGCAAGTTTGACGAAGCGGCAACAACAGACAAGCGGCGGTAAGGTCAGCTGTTCGACGAGATATCGAGAACCTTGCTCGCAACGACGGCGGCTAGCTAGTCTAACTTCAAGCTGGGCGATTAAGTCCCTTGAGAGTTCCTATTCAAGCCCAGTTTTCCACCACGCCCGCCTATGCCGCTATGCTATTCGTCCACGCTGCTTGACTCCTACTGCCTTCTGGCATTGTCGATATATGCTTGACCATGTCCAGATCCCATACGGTGACGGCTTCATGGCTGGGAGCACAAGATAATGTAGAGCGCAACAGGATTTCTGCGCTACCAGATATCCTTCCAACATATAATGTCGATCGACAGTGAGTTCCTTGCCGTGGAAGGCCGAATAAAATCCGGCGCTTCTATCTATTGTCAGAGTCTTCCCCTTCGGTCACTCTGCTATCATGTGCAGTGGTGTAATGTCGGAGCCTGACTCATTCGCCTATACGAGTGAGGCTGAAGGCTATTATTGCCCTCGCAGCAGAATTGAGCTTTGACGTCTGCACATTCGAGGTCGAGGTGCTGAGCTGTTCCACATGCCAAGGTACCTGCATAGACATGCATGACAACCGTCGATCCTGACCTTGGTAGCCACACACAACGAGACCAAATGACATGTACATCAGGTGCGGTAAGGAGTCTCATTCGTTTCATCAACTAGTGCCACTGCACACACGCTCAAGACGCGATGTGGGCCTGCGGCCGACAGTGCTCGAGACAAGGAAAGTCGCACAAAACATGTCACCCGCTTTTCTAAGGAAAAGTCCGAAAACACGACTCAGGTCCTGCGACGTGTGACTGTGTCAGGTCCGTACCAGTGTCATGAGCAACATTGCTCGAGCGCTGGGCGAGGAACAATGAGCTGACGGAGGCCCGAGTCGCCATCGTGTTGTACACTAAACCAACCACCTAGCAAGTAGTCTCCCAGGCAGGTGCCTTCCTCGTACCTGGTCCTCCGTCAAGTGGTCCACCGTATGGGGTCCGGAGATAGTATGATGCTTCCTTGCTCCTCTACCATACAACCTACGCTTGCTACTGGTGCAAACAGTAGTGCCACTCATTTCCCCACATCCCCGACTAGAGCAGGGAGATTGATATCATCGAGTCCCCGGAGGCCCATTGACCAATTAGCTGCCACCCCTGAAATCTGTCCCGAGGCAAACACTAGCTAGCTGCCCCATACCACGAGCATCGTGTTGGAGGCTGCCTCACCCCCGACTCGTTCACTCGTTCACCGTACTACTTACCTGACTCTGGCGAAACGTGGCGGCGATGCGGTGCCTAGCAGACACATCGGACTGCTGCTGAACTGACACGAAGATATTCATGCCTTTCTTTGAGTTGGCCCTCTTAAGACGAGTACGCACTTCGAATGCCGTTCTACGTCCACGTTGATATATCTTTTCAAAGACCCTACAGCAGCTCGTCCGTTGAGATCAGGATGATGTCAGTAGCAGCCGTAGAGCTAGTTCGAGAGTCTTGCTAGAGTACAGGGCCCCAGGTAGGTGCGAAAAAGGCATGCTACTTTCAGAACTCAGCTCCTTGGAGCAGAGCAGATCCTGATTTGGATGACCTGCGAACATCTCATAACTCAATCAATCCATCTTCATCCCTGAAGTGAAATAAGCTGCGAACTAGCTTGCGTCGTAGATTGCCTATGCCCGCCGTCACATGTCCTCCAAGCACCCATGAAGCCCTGCCGTGGCTGACTGATGGCACTACGCCACACCTCCCTCCTTACTCAACACCGACCGCCGCATGTACTCCTCACTCCCATTCAACCTCTCCAGATAAATCTCGTCAACAACATCGCACACAAAGTCCTCCACAATCTGCTCTTTGTACCTCTCGCCGATCGGCCGGCATTCGCCCCTATCCATGCCTCCCTTATCCCTCTCAAACCCACACCACCACGGCCCATCGAATTTGCACTCCACCGCCCCGCCTGTGAAATGCGATAAAGCAGGGTAATACCCCAGTTGGCCGTCATCCACGGCGCCCTCCTTCAAGCTCGTCTTGTTGCCTATCTCAATGAAACTCGCCGGGGGCAGGAACGCGAATAGATGGCGCGCCACAACGCCGTGGTACTTGCCATTTACCCAGACCTCGATCTTGGAGCCCGGCAGCGTGCGGAGATGCGGCAACTCGTGCTGCGGGTGTGTCTCGGTTGTCAGGTCGTACGACTTGCCGGTCTCGGGATTCTGGCTCTTGGTTTTGGTGCCTGCGCTGGGCCGGCAGAGGTCATTATGTGGGGTGTAGTCCGGGCACTCGAAGTATGTTTGACCGCGCAGCACGAAGGGGTTACGATCGCGGATGATTTCGTGGTCGGAAGGAATGGTGCTAGTGGTTCCTGCTGCTGGGTGGAGTTCCGCTCTTAGGGCTGCTCGGAGGGGGTCTGTTTCTGTTGTTGCCTGAGGCTTGACTGAGTCTTCGCGTTCCTTTGTTTTGGATTTGCCCGATGTGCTTTGCTTGCTGCTCTTGCTGGTCTTTTGCCGCTTGTTCCTGCTGGGTTGGGCGGGTCCGCATTCAAGGCCGGGGTAGTCTGCAGGGTTGAATGTGCCTTCTACTACTTTTTTGTGGACTTCTAGGGGCGGGAGTGTGATCATCAATCCGACTACGTCGCCGGGACTTAGGTCGTCGAAGTCTTCACCGTCTTGAATATGCTGGATCTCTGCATTGAAACGTACTACACCGTAGCTCCTGCCGAAGCCTGACCGTGTCGCGACGGCATAGCTGTAACCGCTGTTGCCCAGTGGCTCACCGTAAGCGGCTTCCCGTCTCGCAAAGCCGACTCTGAGTCCGCCACGATTTGTACTCGTCCGATCAGCCTCTTGGAAACTCGCAAGTGAGGCCTTGGGTGGTTCGCGCCCTGGGGGTGCTTGTGAGATAATCTTGGCTTCCCAAAAGAATTGGCCCTCGCGCGCAAAGACGTTTGCTTTGGTGGTGTAATGGCCCCACTCGCCAGTCTTGCTGAGCATATCTTTGCTGAAGCAATTGCGCAACTTGTCAATCTGGCACTGCGGGTGCTGCTCGTCACTCAGTCTGGCGTGGTAGGGTGGCGCCTCGGCAGCATGAAAGTAGAGTGTCTGAGGATCACGTCGCGCTCTCACGTAGAACCTCTTCTCCTTCGTTTCAACATGGTGACCCAGCGTATAGAAATCGTGCTTTTCACCATTGGGCCCGACCTTGCTGTGGTCGTAGTTCTTTTTCAGCTCTTCTTGTTCGGCTTCTAGTTTTGGGTCGCGGTGAACGATGTACACAGGGAGGAAGATCTTGTTGTCGACTGGTTTGGACTTGTCGATATTCGATACTGCTGCGCCGGCTTGTTCTTTGAGTTTGGCGGATGGGATCTTTTCACGGTGCCCTCGACCGGAGGTGATAGACGCATCGTCCATGCTGAGGCGCTGGCAGATGGGCAAACACGATGTTTGGGCGATTTCACGTGTTGGGGAAGAGGACCATGGATGCGAAGAGGTCAAGAGTTGTTGAGTACGGAGGTTGCGAAAAGAGGCCTGACAGGGCGCAACAAGTGCTACAGATAGGGCTGAGCTGGAGAGGCTGGATGGAAGGCTAGTTTGTGAAGTACTGCATGATTGCTCTCGAGTCGGGCAGTTGGTGTGCCCGCATCCAATACCAAAAGCTCAGAATCAGTCTGGCGGCTTCAAGCACACGTGCGTCGCGGCTGTACGCGTCGCGCTAAAGTGCTTGCGCCGCCGTGTCACGTGGGTGTTCAGATGCTCATCGTTCCAGGCACATGACCGACACTTCTAAGTACCATGATCCTCTCTATCATGCATCGATTTTGGGGTGGGATGTACAGTGCATTGTGACATGTCAGGCATGACGCCGGGGTGCGCTGGCTTATCTAGTCATCAGTGATTACCTACTCGTCCAACAAGGATATAACAGTTCGATCCCGAACGCCCCAGGTTCGGTCAGGAACTAGCACCAAGTCTATGGTCACATGAATACGCCGTTCAACAGCTCTCGATACCTTGGAAAGATGATCGCGAATCTTATGCTTACTGTTTAAAAGTCGACCCCTTGCTTTTTGGTGCTGCTTGCAACGAGAGTCAATTATTGTTCACCTCCTTCTAGCTGTCACGTTCCTTTCCTTAATCTATGGATCTCAGCACTTACAGCCGCTACGTCGACACTCGCCTTGTTCAACTCAAACACTGTGCTGTTCTTCAGAAAACAATTCCCATAATGCCCTTGGCCCAAAGCAACAGACAAGGCTGGGATGAATGTCACGCTTTGACACTCCGGACTTTCGGAGTTTTTCTCCTCGTCCTTGGTCATCACGTTCAAGCTGTGGCAAGCCTCTATACAATCGCTGACACTATAGGAAACGATCACTTGGATGTTGCGCACAGTGCCTTGCGAGCTCGATACATTGCTTGTAGGATCGAGCGCAGGCAGACCCTCTTGGAGGATCACACCGCATTTGAGGTCGAAAGACGCGCTGCCATACCGCGTTGTGAAGAGGGCGCCTTTTGTCAGTGTCGCCAGGTCACCGCAATATTCCCCCTTCTTGAGGCTTTGTACTTCATCTGGCTGCAATGGCGCGTACTTATATGGCTCTAGTCGGCTTCGACATTCGGTAAGCGGTACGCCCAGGCCTGTGCCGAGGGCGAGCGCTGCAAATATGAACGTTGCAGACGCAACCAGTCCTGCAAACTTTCTGCGAGATGCCTTTTCGAAAGCCTTGATGCCTAAGGCGGAACCGTCATCCAAGCTATGATGGGTATTGGGCATGGCTGCGGAAACATAAGGTGAATGGCTCCCCTGGTTCGCGTACGCGAGGGGACTGGAGTGTTGGGTGGGGCATGGATATTTGTAGGAGTCGTCGTTACGGACGGTGTTCGCTTTGAAGTTCTCAACAGGAACAACTTCTGGCAGAGTTGCATCAGGTATGTGTGCTTCGGCGTGCTCCATGATCGATGGATGTGAATTGGGAGAATGATAAGGCGGCATTGGAGAGGACCGGAACGAGAGTCGAAAAAGAGCCTGCCCTTCCAAGTGTAGAGTGGTACTATTAGCAACACAAGTACGGCACTTGGCATAGGAGGTAACACAAGAGGCAGTGTCTCCATATGCCGAGTGAGCTGTGATCATCATCACGGCTGGACCGAATTCCAAACTCACCACAACCTAACTTGTTCGCTCGCATAGTAGTGTATGGTAGTACCAATATTATGAAGCATTCAACGAGGTGAACATCATGTTTTAAACCAGTTGCGAGGCTCGCTTTTCAGAAGCAGTTGAATCGATCACGGAGATGACAGGAAGGACTTCGACGGTGATTGTACACGCGGTAGCACGAGGAGGCAATAATGTTAGGATGCTTTAGTACAAGGCAGTGCCCTAGTATGTCGATCGCCATTTTTGTGTGGGCAGTAGCAGGCTGTTCTGTAAGGAGCCGAACCCACCAAACATGATGGGTACCTTAGGCTGAATAGATGTTTAAGCGCGTAGATGTCGAAAGCGGGACTCGAGAACGCCTTACGGACGGATGGCGATTGGCTGGTCAGTGCTAGACCATTTGCAACTGCCCTATGGCGGGCACAGAGAGAGGTCCATGGCCAGACCGCTGCCTGCTTCTCTCTTTCGCTTTCTGATGGCAGAGTATCGCTCTTTGGTCGGTACGGACAGTGGTGCAGACTATTTCGAGTGGAAGGTACACTTCTAAGATGGGCGGACAACTGCATATCAGAGTACGTCGAGTACAATCCATCATTCGGACTACGAGCGATAGTGGAAGCAGATAGCGGTCTTTTTGGCATGGAGGTGAAGATCGGAGACAGAACTCTTATCTTCAGACGACTCGTCTACGAGGACAAGGGACGTGAATCTCTGCCATCGGGAGGCAGTCGTTCATGCACTTTTCGGCTACGACGGCACTACACCCTTGCACGACGCGGCAGAACATCGCACAGGCAATAGCGTAGCAGACGTCCTTGCTGGTCGTAATTCTCTATGCACTATCTGAGCTGGTGATAAAAAAAGGTAATACTGTCTTGACGTTCTCACACCAAACTGTCAAGACGGACTGTTGCTATTTCTCCTACCGCTGCTGTAGCATCTTTACCCTCGAGCTTGCTGTGTTTGACTTTCTATAGCCTGTCGTTTAGGGTGCTTGGGAATCAGGAGCATCTTCTCCCCATCCTTCCAGCACTCTGACCACGTCACCTACATTCGGCCAAGTGTCTAGCTTTGCCTTCCTCAAGTACTCCTCCCCCACGAATTCAACCACGTCCATCAGGGCTACCTTGAGGCTTCTAAGCTGATCCTTGACTGTTCTAACAGTCGAATTCGTTTCGTCACTCCCTCTGGCACCCAACAAGCGTCCCAATCCTCGCAAATGCCACAGTGCCGGGCCAGTACCAAGGCCGAGACAGGAGATCGTGACAAAGACAACAAGCTCGGTCTCGAGGGGCGTAAGAACTTCGTGGTCAGAGAGGTACATCCCATAGACTGTGAAGAGCTCCATAAACTGCACATCTTGCGTGTGGGCACCCCATAAAGGAAATATCCGGTTGTGGAGGAGGTCATGGCCGTAAATGCTGTGAATCGTGTCTAAGCCTCTGGCATGTATTCGTTCACGATCAATGTTCTTCCTGCAAGGTGGATGTGTCAGCGACTGAAGGCGACACGAACGAGGCCTAGGTAGCCATTACCATTTGTCGCTTAATTGACTGTCCTTTGCTTTTTCTTGCGGTGACCCCTCAGCAGCGGCAAATGGGGTCATTGCCATCAAAACTTGAGGTGCACCTAGTAGAGTGACCTGCTTGAGTAGTACATCTCTGAGCTGCAAGGAAAGCTTCTGCTTGCTTTCAGAGGATCCGCGAAAGGGCCCGTGTTCTCGGAGATGCGTATAGAACTCTGCTAGCAGCTCTGGCGATGGCGATGCTGAAAGGGTAGCGCCCTCAACAAGTTGATTAGTCTCATGTTACTGGTAAGCCAAAGACAACACAAACTATTATCAGATACCATGCATGAGGACCTAGCTGGGTAGGTGTGATGTTGGCTGTCCGCTCGATGAGGTCCGCCCACTGTTCCCGAGAATAGCTTGCCATGTTGCTACCGCGGTAATGTCTAAAGATTTGGATGTGCAACTCGCTAGCCGCATATGAATTTGTGAGGTGATGCTGCGCTAGAAGCAGGACGAAAGTTGATGCGCCCAAACAGTGTGAGATTATTCAGTTGGAGAACAAACATGCCCGAGGTCGCCGTATCAGGTAGGAATCCATCATCGACAGCGCTGCGCCTGAGCCGTGATTACTTCGACAGGCAACTGCCGTCGAAACTGATAGATAGCAGCATACTCACATCATGTTCGGCGAACTCATCAAGTGTTGCGAAGATGACAAAGTGAAGAGAGCCGGATGAACAGTGAAGGTCACTGTTAAACCAATCATGTTCGCGCACGGACTTGATCCACTCCTACGCGTCACGCCTGCCTTCACGTTTGACGCATTACAACCTGAAATACCAGATCGGTTGCTAAGGATCGATTCGAATTGGCATTAGGCACTGTACTCAGTGCGCGATAGTAACCTCAAGCTTAAATCACACATGACGCGACTACCGCGAGATCATGGCAACAAAGAGAAAGGCAGACAACATTAGCAGGGACGGTCACTTAGCCGGCGCAAATGGTTTTGACCATTTAGTACCACCAAAGCCGAACCCTGCAGCTGGCGAACGCCCGTGCGAGCAGCACTTTCCAAGACAAGCCAAGCTGATCAAATTTTTGCCTATCAACTTGGATGCGGTCACCGAAGCAGCGAAGACTCTGAATGAGGTAGCCAAGCAAAACATGAGTACTGAAGAAATGGCCACCGGTCCCACGCTGAACCCAGCTTCTGGTACTCACACGGCTAAAGACGCCAGATGTGTCACTTGTCAGAAGGAAGGTCTCGTATGCGACATGACGTCTCCAAGATGCGGTCCGTGCAAACGCCTTTCACTCGAGTGTGTTTACAGCCAAGACGGGTCTCTAGACTGTATACGTTGCGAGCACCTGAGGAATACGGGAGAAGAAGGAGCATGTGATTTGCAATACCCTGTCTGTTCGCAATGCAGGAGGACTAATGCGTTGTGCTCGTATGCGACAAATTTTCCGGAGAGCTGGTGCCTACCTTGTCGTCAACCTGGACGTTCCTGCGATCAGCAGCGTCCTAAGTGTTCAACATGCATGCATGAGAAATTGGCCTGTGGGTACACTGACAATGGACCGGACGTCGAAATTGTAGACCTCGAGTCGGATTCTGGGAAGTTGGGTGAGGCTGAGTATGAGGTCGAACGGATCTTGAAACATCGAAGTCGAAGAAAAGGCATAGAATACCTTGTCAAGTGGATAGGCTATGATCTGGACGAAACTACGTGGGAACCAAAGCAGAACCTTACTGGCTCTGAAGAAATCATACAAGAGTACCACCATCGACTCAGTCAGAAGGTTCCGGGAAGTCCTCGAAGACCAGTCTTGAAAGTACAGGAGAAAGCCAGCACAGCTTCACCGAAGCAGCAAGCGAAGATTGGAAGACCACGAGGACGTCCTCCGTCACAGCAAAAGGTACGAGCTATAGCATCTGACCTGCCCGTTCCTCAAAAGGTAGTGACGACCAGTCCATCGGCTGAGTCAGAGTTAGCAGCATTGAAGGCAAAGGTCGCGATGCTCGAGGCTCGTTTGCAGGAGAGCTCTCCCGACGCTAGATCTACCGCACCCAGGCCATCGCAGCCACGAAGTATACCACAAGATCTTGAACACATTGTTAGCAGTCAGCGGAACAACGGTAGAGATGAATACCTGGTGCGGTGGAAAGGATGCGGGCCTGAAGCTGATACCTGGGTAAGTGCCTCCAGCATGAGCAATGCAACCGGTGCTGTACGGGAGTACCAGATGCGTGTGGATCGAGGGCTGGTGCGACGGAAGCCGCAACACGAGACTCTATGGAAAGAGCATATCTCGAAGCAGCAAACTGCCTCTTCACGGGACGATCCTCGTACTGTTCACATTGGAACAGATCTATTTCCCCGAACCGCGATTGTAACCCAAGCTCATAGTAGGAGGATACCACAAGACATAAAGATGATCCTCAACCGGGCGTGGAATGCTCAAAATCTCGTGTACCTTGTCAGGTGGCAAGATGGTGGCTCGGATACATGGGAGTCACATGTGGCTCTTGCAAATGCGCAGGAAGCGATTCGTGCCTATACCTCGGCAGAGCAACATGGTACAGCGAGCTTCACCCAGGCTCTCCCACCACAGCTAGCTTCGCAGGATAGTCTGTCACGAACGCCGCAAGGAGGAAACGGTGTTCATATGAACACCGGGCAGAATGAAGGATATGTGCATTCCGCGCCTACAAGCAAGCCCTCGTATTCCTTTATCGGTGGATTGTCGTCGGCATCTAGGAATGCTTCTATGATCGGTCGACCGAGCACTGCCTTGCATGCGGCCGGTGCTACTGGCGGACGAGATGACTCGGATACGCAGCGACTAACTCCAAGCAGACCGGCTCCATCAGGACAAGCTGCACCACAAGCTGCTAGCGCACATGGTCCACCAGAACAAGCCGGATGGAGACCTGACGACAAGATTGCTGGCGCAGCTAATTTTCCGTCGCAACCACCCCGTGACCTTACAACCCCAGAAGCGGCAGATGTTGTGAGAGAGCGAAAGGGCGGAAGTAAGAGGAGAGCGTTGAGTTCAGTGATTGATCTGACAGACGATAAATTGATTGAAACAGGAGTACAGCAACATCAAAGCTCTGTGGCCCCTCGCCACACCAATAAGAGTTCACCGCTGTCTCGAGAACCACGAAAACGGAAATTGAACTCTGAATTCCACACCAGAAGTTCTGCACGTCCGCCGCAACGAGGTAACGAGTGTCATATTTCTAAGGCGCAAGACTTACATAAAGAAGATGGACACCACCGCGATTTTACAGCATCTATCCAGGACACGTGTTATCTTCTCCTACCTGAGAAGCATCAACTGTCCGAACGGCCCCTCCCATGCGGACTGTATACAAAGCATACGGTCGCTTCAAATGTGTTACTCGCAATGGGTAAACATCCATGGCTTTTCAAGCTAAACGCTAGATTGGAAGGACTACTTGACCGGGATGGTACTGGTCGTCTACTTGAGCATGGGATCGCGCAGCATCGGCGTGCTATGGGCTTTCAAAACTACATGGATGGCCATGCGGCGAAACCGTGAGAGGCAGCTGGATGAGACCAGCAGAGAACGCATCATACTCAGTAGGAGCCACAAAACTACTCGCCGATACTGAGGTCTCATAACGCACGCTCGACGCCCTCCAGACGTTGCAATAGGGCGTTGATCACCTCGACTCCGCTAGGAACTCTTCGTATGCTGGTCTCAAAGCTCGCAGGCTCGGCCTAAGACATATCGCTATTGGTGAGAAGGCCTCTCGCTAGTCCGAGGCTCGACCGGTAACGGATTGACATGTCAGCAATCAGAGAATTCACTCCTAGACGTAATAAGAGCATGGCCACAGGCTTACTGCGGAGCTTGAGCAACAAGCAAATGAAAGACCTCGCCATGTAAAGTCTTTACATCCTGCTCATTCGTGCTTGTTCTGGTAGAAGGGATCTGCTCCCTACTATGCTCGCTCCTCGAGACTCCTCAGCCATCTACTTCCACGTGATTAGATTGTTGGCATTTTCAAGCGAGTCTTACATTGAAATCTCACGTGGCCTTTACATGCAGGACCTCTGCCATCTACCTGAGGCGCGACTCAAGCCACTGAAGCGTAGCCGAGGCCCGCACTGCGAATGACCATTCCGGAATTCCGCGGTCTCAATCAGGCTAAAGTGTCGACGTTTCTACTGGTCACCAGTGAAAGGATGTTCCTGTACTGGAGAGAGTAGTGGATAACGTGGAGTAGTATTCGTGCAGTACTAAGAGCCGTGCAGTAACTACAATAAAGCTATACCACACAGAGACCAGAATCCGAAACATGTCTGCCGGGATCGGGATGCGCTCACGCGCGGTAGATCATGCTTGATGCGAGCATTCACGATTCTGATAACAATTGTATTTGAAGGAGCTGGTGCTCCTGTGAAAGATGGCTACTCGTTCAGCACACCAGTCGGCGCCTTCCAACGAATCAGCTCAGCAAGACGCCAAGATGATCCTCAAACCAAACGCAGCAGAGGCAGGTCTATCGCAGGTACGCGAAGAGGAAACCAACGATACATGTATTCATTGCTCACAAGACAGGACTTTCTCTGGGGCTTTGCAACAGCATCGTAGGTACAATCCCCACCATATTCCCAGGTTGTCGTGTATGCCAACTTTCATCTTCGACAGTCCGTCGAGATGGGACACCAACATCGCTTTGAACACAGCATTTGATACTTTCTGTTCCTCACGACGTCCATCCCTGACTAATGAGCCTGAGATTGCTAACGATACCGTCACCCACACAGCTACCAGATCGAAGGCGCCATAGATGAGGACGGCCGACTACCCAGCATATGGGACACGTTCGCGAATACTCCAGGCAAGATCAGTGACGGCACGGACGGCCGCATAGCCTGCGACTCCTACCACCGCACAGCTGAAGACATCGCACTTCTAAAGTCCCTCGGCGCGAAGGCGTACCGGTTCAGCATCGCTTGGCCCCGAATCATCCCGCTTGGTGGTCGGGACGATCCAGTAAACCAGGTTGGCGTCGATCACTACGTGAAGTTTGTGGATGACCTAATTGAGGCGGGGATTGTGCCGGTGGTAACGTGAGCCTCTCCAGCTAAAATATCTGCTCTCGGTACCCACGGCAACTGACGAATCAAAGGCTATACCATTGGGACCTCCCTGACAACCTGGACAAGAAATATGGCGGTGTGCTCAATAAGCAAGAGTTTGTTCCTGACTTTTTGAGATACGCCCGGGTCATGTTCGAGGCTCTAGGCTCCAAAGTTCCCTACTGGATGTAAGCACCACCTCGTTGAATCAACCAAGCCCACATCAACCCTTTGCCAAAGCCACACTAGTCATCCCCTCATTCCCACCTTCAATCTGACCCTTTTCAGCACTTTCAACGAGCCGTTTTGCACCTCCGGCCTCGGCTACGCGGTTGGCAAACACGCTCCAGGCCGCAGCAGCGACCGCACCGTCAACCCCGTCGGCGACAGCAGCACCGAACCCTGGCTCGCCGGGCACACCCTCCTCTGCGCCCATGGCGCTACAGTGCAGATGTTCCGCTCGAGATTCAAGCCCAAGCACGGCGGTGAAATCGGCATCACACTGAACGGCGACTACGGGTACCCATGGGACGCCAACAACCCAGAAGACATCGCGGCCGTCGAACGCAAGCTCGAGTTCGCCATCGCGTGGTTCGCCGACCCGATCTACCACGGCCGGTACCCGGACAGCATGCGAGCACAGCTCGGTGACAGACTACCGACGTTCACAGACGACGAGATCGCGAGCATCAAGGGCTCAAACGACTTCTACGGCATGAACCACTATTGCAGCCACTTCATCAAGTCTCGAGCCCCGCAGCCTGCACCACTCACCGACATCGAGGGCAATCTAGAGTGTCTGTTCTTCGACAAGGACGGCACGCCCGTCGGCAAAGAGACGCAGAGCCCCTGGCTGAGACCGAACGCGCCCGGCTTCAGGAAACTGCTCAACTGGATCAGCGAGCGGTACGACCACCCGAGGATCCTGGTCACGGAGTTCGGAACGAGTATCAAGGACGAGAACGAGCTGAAGTATCCCGAGATCCTGAACGACGAGTTCAGGTGCGAGTACTTTCGGACCTATATCCGGGCCATGGCCGAGGCGATCGCGCAGGACGGTGTGGATGTGTTCGGGGCGCTTTGTTGGAGTTTGATGGATAACTATGAGTGGAGCGAGGGGTATGAGACAAGGTTTGGCGTGTGTTATGTTGACTATGATGGGGGTCAGAAGAGGTATCCGAAGAAGAGCGCGACCGATACGAAGGGTATCTTTGAGCAGTATATGGGTAAAGCGTAGGGTAGCTGATAGTAGCCAGTGAATAGCACGTTTGGAGGTGTCTGGAGGGCGCCAGATCGAGGCAGAAGGCTAGACCAACACGATCCCCGCGCAGAAGGTTTGGGGCGGCGCGTTGATCAGATGCTGCCACTTGTGTTAGGCTTCTGAAACATCCTGGCTCCTTGGTATTCTATGAAAAATGAATCTATGAACTGACGGTGATGAGTACGCGCCTGATGCGCACAAAAATGGCATGTTGAAGTATTTGCTCTGCTCGCGATCTAGAAAGTGTATGTCTCAAGCTTCGTCGGCCTCCTCCGATACCGATTCGCGCATTTTCCACGTGTAGAATGCCGAAGCGAGCACAGCGATCCCTCCAAGCCGGAGTGTCCATGCCACACTGACGTCGCCAGGCACACTTCTTGGTTTCTGTAAAGCCTTGAATACGGCACTGCTCACAAGCGTTGCTATGACTTGAGGTGCGCTCACGGCCACATTGTGCAGACCAAGTATGATACCAGCCTGAGCCTCTTCATGATCATGTTCGTCATAGAAACCATCTGTGTTTCCATTCAATAATTGTTGGCGATGCTTAGTTCGTCGCTCTTCGTCACGCTTCGAAATTTCTGCAGAGATCAGGGCGAAGGGTGCCCACAGAGTCAGGGACCAGGAGACACCGACAATGGCTACCATCACGGTTGCAGCAAAAGGTGTAGATATGAAGAACGTACTGAACATGCATGCCGCGAATAGAAGTTGAGCCAGCAGCCATGCTCGACGGAGAGTGAAACCTGGTATGTGCAGTCGGTTTGCAATTCGCTGAAAGAACGACGGGATCGGATCAGATTCGACCTGGCCCAACTCCGTGCTCAGACCCATGCCTGCGCTGTATGTGCTCGTCGTTCGCCTTGGCACTATGCGCTGCGGACGGGAGTTCTCATCTTGCAGTTTTGGCGGCGCTCTGACTCCAATCGGCGTAGTCGGAGTGATAGGATCTGTAGGCGTCGATGTTGTCGGCTTATAAGTCGGCATGATGAGGAATGGCAGAAGTACGTTGGCTGACAGTGATACGACAGCTTCGACCAGGAGAGCGAAAGTACCAATTCTGGTTGCTCTTCCCCAGAGCTGATTAACTTCCTCCGGCGTCATGTCAGGTCTCAATTTCGGGTCGACATAGAGTTGACCGATATAGGTAGTGATGTAGAACAGGAAGGGGAACCACCCCATCCAGTTGAAGAACTGGACCTGGCAAACTATGCGGATTGGAGCAGGCAGTCTTTTGATGGATTGCCCCACCTGCTTGAAGAACGACAGGATACCTGTCTCATAGTCCTCATTCGAAGGCGGTTCATCTTGAGGGTTTCGCTCCTTGACCGTCAACACACTAGTGAAGATAAGTGCGGACAATACGATGGAAGCAAACGCACAAAGAGCTTGGAATTGCTCTTTACCAAGGAAACCGAGATGCTTGGGCAAATCGAGATATCCGGCAATGTAGCCAAGCACATTCCCGATACCCACGATACGACTCGCCCAAGCATTCGCGGTTTCTTGTTGGTGCGCAGGAGCACCGTCGACAATGAATGCCCGAATTGATGCTTGCACTAGATTCAGTTAGACACGGCTGACAAAGCGAATCGCGACAACATACCTGTGTTAATGGAGAAGTCCAAGCACCACATCATGACAGTTGCGAATGCAATAGTAATGAACTTCCAAGTGCCTTCGTATGCTGCATCAACGTTCCAGCCGCCGGCGGCATGCACGATCTGTCTAGCATAGGCTAAGAGAAGTGAGGATCCAACTGTCCCAAGTGTTCCAGCAACAATGAAAGGCTTTCGCTTTCCCCATGATATTCTACACCGGTCCGATATTATGCCAATATATGGTTGCACAAGCACGCCGGTCATCGGGCCAGCAAGCCATACAAAGGCGAGTAGAGACTTGCTCATGCCCAGGGATAGTAGGTAAGGCGAGCCATTGGACAGCTCAATCGACCATACTATTTGCAGCCCACCTAGACCGAGCGTGAGAAGGATGAAATAGAGAGTGCCTTTGCTTGTGACGAAAGAATCTTCCAACTTCGAGTCGCCATCTGACGAGGAAGACGGACTCGACAAGTTGTTTGAATCGATGTCGCTGTCGGTGCTCTTTCGCTGCGAGCCAACGAGCGGGCTTCGCTCGTCAATCTTTACGCCTTCGTATCTGTGAGGCATTATGTTGTTGTGAGTTTGCCAAGGAAACGTGCAATCGATCAGTGTGTCAGCTTGCAGTCATGGTCGGTGGTTACGAATAGTGACACCGCTTTGTGGTATAGGAGTAAACTAGAGGAAACACGGTTGTTTGCGGAAATTCATCTTTCTACGAAAATGAGGGCCAACTGAAGTGGAAGCCGTGACATTTGATTGTCTGCAGGAAGCCCGCCGACATGCCTGTCACACGACCGTGGCACGCTGCGACGGCCACACTTTCCCGCCTATGATTGGTAATTTGAGTTTGGACGGGGACTCGTGCCTGTCGTGACTGCCAAACAAATTCGCATCGCCTGTTGTTTCGGGTCAACGTCATGCACAAGCTAGGCCGTTTTCAGCGCACAATCGTTGATCGTGGGGGTAGTCTGCCTAAGCCTCGTTCTGGACCCGCAAGCCCAGGTCGACCGCCAAACCTGCCCAGGTTGCGCTTTTGGCTGGGTCACATGGGTATTTCTGAGCCGAGCCTCGTGATTGCCTCAGCCTCGAAGGATGGTGCATGCCGGCAGGTCTGACGACGTCTGGCTGACCTCGAGTGGACGACTGCCACAACCTTTACGACTATTGAGCACCCGCACGACTTGCCCAGGACATCTACGAGTGACAGCCGAGCTACATAGCAGGTCACTACCCAACGGGAGGAACACCAATCTCTGATCACGCCTGCGTACTATCTTGGATCCTTCGACGGCGACAAAATGAAGCCAGTAGTATCAGCATTCAATGCCTGGACATGGTCAGCAGTCTCTCTATAGCTATCGGGAGGGGTCAAGCATGCTGACATTAAACACAGTACGGTCATTTCGTTGTTCGGCGTCGTGATCCTTTCAATCATCGGCAGCCTGTTCGCTAGGAACCACCACATGGTCATGGGACTCGATGAAGATGCAGAAGATCACAAGAGCGTGGCCACGGCAGTGTTTATCACAGTGGCGATCTATGCTGGTTTCGCGGTGTTTTGCGGGTCGCAGGCCTGGCTGAACCAACGGCAGAGTCGACGAGGAGCTATCTCTCTGCGGTGAATGCCGCGGAAGCAGGGACTAGAAAGCGTTGGGCTCTACAACAGGCATCGTCTTCGTGAGGAGTGGACGGAGTTCAGAGGTTGATGTTCTTGATTATATGGGCTGGAGGTCTGCAAACCAAGGACGGTAGAGAGATTTGAACACAGCGATGAGAGGACAACAAATCTTTAGCGATAGCAGCATTGCATGAACGCATAAAGCATTGCATGAATCGCGAGTATGTAATGTAACAACCTTGCCAAACGACGACAAGCTTATATTGATATGAACTTTACCGCTTCTGAATGATTTCCATACCGCTCGCAACACCTGGATATCGTTTGAAGGAACCGTATCGGAATATTGTTGAAAGCTTAGATCAGGTCCTGCTGCACGAATTGTTCGTGCAGTCTCTTGCCCAACATGGCCGGACTTCGCTCGACGATGACACCAGCTGCTTCCAATGCCGTGATCTTTGAGTTCGCATCGCCCTTGCCTCCGCTGACAATGGCTCCTGCGTGTCCCATCCTCCGTCCCGGAGGAGCACTGATTCCAGCAATGAAGCTCACCACTGGCTTGTTCTTGACGTTCTCGCTCTTCAGGAACTCGGCAGCGTCCTCCTCTGCAGAGCCACCTATCTCGCCGATGCAAATTATCTGTTCGTAGTCAGTACGTGTTAGATAGAGGGTAGGGAAGCTTCACTCACCCCTTCAGTCTCCTCGTCCTTCAGGAAGACGTCTAAAGCATCGATGAAGCTCGTGCCGGAGAAAGGGTCGCCACCGATGCCGATGACCAACGATTGACCGAGTCCCGTCTGTGTTGTCTGGTTGACGGCCTCATAGGTGAGGGTACCTGATCTGGATACAATACCAATACGGCCTCGTTTGTGAATGAATCCTGGCATGATACCCATCTTTGCTTGGCCCGGGGCGATCAAGCCAGGACAGTTCGGCCCTACCAATCTGGTCTTGCTCTGCGTCTTGAGCATGTTCGTTACTCGGACCATGTCGTGTTGTGGAATTCCTTCTGTAATGCAGACCTGTAAGGGCTTTTAGTACTTGGCTCCCCGGAACCACTTTCAACGTACCACCAGCGGAATTTCAGCAGCTACAGCTTCCTCGATACCGGCCGCTGCGAGGCTGGGCGGCACGAACAAAAGAGAGGCGTTTGCTTGAGTGTTCTTCATGGCATCCGCGACGTTCGCGAAAACGGGTCGGTCAAGATGCGTGCTTCCAGCTTTCTTTGGGTTTGTGCCTCCCACGACGTTTGTCCTTGTTCGAGTCAGCATCAGGTCGAGACATTGATCTTGTCACGCTCACCCATAGTCGATGGCCTGTTGACTATGGAAAGTGCCTGTCTCATGTCAACATTTTGTTCCTCAGCCCGGTAGCGATGTGAGCAACCTTGCTTTCCTGTAAATCCCTGCACGATGACTCTTGTGTCTTTGTTTATTCTCAGATTTTGTCTTGTAGCTGTGTAGTCGCTAGTCGCAGAGGAGTATGCTCGTCGCTGGGTCTGGCGGAGCGCTTTCGAGGCGCAGGTTTTGAAGGACTGCATGGTAGAGACGTGGGAGGTGGCGCGGAGAGGAGCGACCGAGAGCTCACGAACGTGTTACTTCGATGTCTTCAAGATTCGCAGCGTAAGATTGTGGTGAACGACTATGCTGCGTGCTCTACCCTGAGTTGGAGCTGGTGCAGGGAAATCGCGTCCACTTGCCCCGTCTGGGTAGAGCTCTAGGTCCGCTAGGCCGTAAGGCCAACATTTCATAGATCATGGCATGTGATCAGCTTAGGTAATCAAGCATCATGGCATCGTTGTGCTTGTACTGCACTGGAGCTGTTGTATCCTAGCCCGAGATTATCATGATGTTTCACAAGAAGGCCTAGCTGTCTTTCGCGCCTCTCAGATCATGTGCAAATCAACTGGCTCATTGCGCCCTAGCCATGTTCTTGTCAATGGCAGATACGTAGAGTCTATGATAGAGGGTCTGCGTGCAGCTAGGTTGTTCAGTTCGGCAAACATGGGCTTTTCAAGCACATAGCAAGCTTCGTCGATCAACGTCGGGCTGATAGACTATGAGAACTGGAATAGCACTCCGCTGTACTCGCTTGGTGCAGGAGCTCGAAATTACCTACTGGTCGGAGCCAGCAGCGCTAAACCCCGAAAGCATTTCGCGAGTTGTTGCTTCGAGGAACAGTCACGTCTATGATAGCAACCCTGATTGCATGCTATCCGTTGTCCGAAGGATGAAACATGGGACATGGTCCTTCTGACCAGATTCCTTTCAAATCTTGCCGATGTAAGTCTCCTCTTACTCTCACAGAGTGCGCACGGTGAGAGGACGTCTTCGGACCAGACCTGAATATGCTGAGTTGACTTGAAGATGTTGAGATCAGCTCCAACGAATCTCATACTGCTAAACACCTCATCCAAGTACAACTTGTCTTCGTCTACTCCAGACAAGCTCCAAAGATCAGACTTGACGACAAACACCCGTGGGCTCCGACTCTTCGCCATGGTTCTTGTGCACAGCGTCATTCTGGGGCTATCAAGGTCTCCGCCAGGCGCAAGTGAACATACAGTGAGCCAGATGAGTGACCAACGTCTGTTCCATTGCAGCAATTCTATGCGGGTTCCATGTAGTTTGCTATTTCTCTGAACCCATAGTCTTCAACTGCAACAGTGTTTGCTGGCGGCCCCATAAATCCGACCAACAGATTGATTATTCCCGACCAGCTTAGTATGAACATGATCCTGTTCAGCATCCAGACACCCCAAGCTGTTTCCGGATTTATCATACGTGGCATACCAGGCGCCAACTTTTGTGCACGGTTAATGACAGGCCGCATCTTCGTCTCGTATTCTGCGAAAGCGGCCGTAAAATCATTTGGATGGCGTGTAAGAGCGCCAGCCAGTGTGTAGGCGCCACTCAGTGCCAGCGTCGTGCCCATTCCCGACATTGGAGACGCGCAATAACTTCCAAAAAGTCAGTCGCTGTCTTCGTAAGCAGGAAATGTTAGCAACTTTGGGTGAAAGAGCTTACCCAGCGTCACCCAGCAAGACCACCCTGCCCTTACTCCATTTGTCCATCTTTACTTGCCCAACAAGATCGTAGTAGAAGTCGTCCGTCGCCATCATCTCCCTAATGATCCTTGGGCTCTCCCAGCCTGCGTCAGAAAAGTGCTCCTTCATTAGTGCCTTTTGTGGTTCTGTCCCGCTGTTCGCCTTCATCGCGACCTGCATCAGTCTGTTGTCCTTTTTTGTCAATCACATACATGAACACGGTCGTTCTGTCTTTGCGCTCATCCGGCCTCAACATTATCCCTCTCCGTCCAGCGGCATGGTACCAACGACGCCAAGCACTGTCCGTCGGACCCTTTGGAATGCTGGAGAACGCGCCGTACATGCCCAGACGCTTGACCATATCCATCTCCCATCGGCACCCCAGACCAGACTCCGTGTTCCACTTTGCAACCCATCAGCTCCGACAACAAGATCAAAGGTCCGTCTCTGTCCACTCTGCGCTAAGTGGACGTGGACCTGGGTTCCATCTTGCTCCAACTCGTGGACATAGTCACCAAATATGTACTCAATACCCCTTCCACCACTTTGTCATACTTCCTCACTCACAGACCTACTCCTGCGATAGCAAATCTCCGCTAGTCTGCCCCTTAATATCTCAATATCATCAGTGGGTGTTGACGTTTTCCCGCTCCTGTCCGCGGGAAAGGCAGCCCAGATACGATTCTCGTGGTCGACGAGTTGAACACCTTTCTCTCCGGTTGTATGGGCTCGAATCTCACTTTCGAGTCCAAGCTTGCGAATGATAGTTATGCCAGCGCCGCGGACATCGATGTTTTGGCCTTGCTTACGAAGACTCGTAGAACGTTCGAGAATTGTGACATGTGGCTTCTCGGATGCTGGGAGGTCAGAGAGAAGTAAGAAAGAGGCCAAGGTGGGACCGGCTATACTGCAGCCGATGATGAGGATCCGCAGTGGTGCCATGATAAGAGGTTAGTGACAATCGTCAGGGATACGAAGTAGTCAACGTAGGGACCAAAAGTGGCAAGAGCCTGACGTTGAATAGCGTTGTAGATTTACTCGTAGTGATGTAACAGAATGCGCGAGGAACAGGACCAACCGTTTTATACTCGATGTTGCTCATCAATCATTTTTGAGAGAACCCTGGTAATATCGTCCAGATCTCGGCGCAGGCCTGTGCGGATTTGACTGTTAGGCGTAAGACCGAAGATGCAAGGTAGCGTCGTGCGCATGGGATTGGCACAGTTCGCAAAAGTCTCAGTAGAACGCTCGGTCACCCGAGTGAACTACAAGCGTGTCAACCATGGTTAAGCACAACAAGCTTTTTCGGCCTCTTCAGGCCTTGAACACTTTCGGGGCCGTTGAGAGTCTGATATATCCGATCTGCTGAGGGCGCAATCCGTACGTAGACACTTCAGCAGCATACGTTAGCAGAGTCGGCTAGGTAAGCACGTGGTAGACTAGGTTAGCACCCTTTGCTTCGACACTGAGTGGTCGAGCTTTAGATCTGTGGTCTCAACTCGACTCGGATCTGGCATGATGGGTTATCGTTGATGTGTGTAGATACAAAGATCGGCAATGAGCCTTCGGACTTTCGAGGTGCTAGGGTTCCGGAAGCCGAGCTGCAAGTGCGGCTTTATCTGGAGTCAAAGAGTTCCGGCGGCGTTATCAAAGCTCGCAAAAGAGGCTCACAGAAACCTTGAAGGAAGGTCTTATGAGTGTTGTAGGGCTCATTTGACCCATGTGAAAGTGATATTTGAGGAAGGTCTCTTCAGGTAGAGCAAGAATCTCCTCCAGATCGTAGAAGAGGAAGATCGCAGCCGCCGACAAGGTGGCTCCACAGGGACCTGAGAAGCGGAAGACAACAACGAGGAAGTAACCAAAAACTCAAAGACAATTGAACATGGGAAAACCCTTCTAGAAGCCTAATGATAACGTCACAGGCTGTATAGAGCTCTTACAACGATATTAAGGGCTGGACTGAGCTACGACAGCATCACTAGATGCTTGCTGAGACTTTTCCTATCCATTCGTGCTCAAAATATTCAGCGCAAGCTTGCAAGCATCTCCTACCAGGCTCGGTCTTAGAGGAGCTCGCAGTAGACAGCCCTTCACCTCTCGTCCCCAGCATACTTGACATGTCGAGCACCCCCAGCCAACAGCGAGCTAAACAAATCAACTTCGCCATCAGGAAGTGGGCCTATCTGTCCGAATTGGCCACGCTTATGTTAGGCTGCAAGGGTTTGAAGAGTAAAGGGAAGTTGCTGTTGGGTCTCTAAATTTGTGAAACAACTTTTGCAGTTGGTCTGGTCGCTGAGTCGAAGGGGATTTGCGAAATAGGTAAGGTTGAAGACAGATAGGTGCAGCTGGGCAGGAACTATGATTCAGGCGGAAGGGAAAGAAACAAAGAACCCATAGATGTACGATTGATATGTTCAACCTCGAGACAATCTGTAACCTCTGTATCCCATCCCTATAAGTAATGACGATCTGCATCTTTGTGACTACCAAGTCTGCCATCGTCGCAGAAAGTAGCACTCACCAGGCAGCGGCTCGCTTACCAGAGCCGCACAAACCATATTTAACACCAGAGCTGATTTTGTACTCGCGCATGTTTCTAAGATAGTGCTTCGCGTCGACCTCCACCTCGCCAAACCCGATACGAACGCGATGTTGACCGCTCAGGAATTTGAGAAGAGCGGAGTGCAGAGCAGCTTCATCGACGGCAAAGCGCTCAATGCACCCGGCATCTTCCAAGTATTGAGGCATATTGCGGTCTCTGGCTTCGTCGCGCCTGGTGCTACCGATATGCAGTGGTGGTATTATGTGTCATGGAACGAGGAATGTGAGACTCTGCACTTCACTAATCTCCTGGGTAAATGCTTCGCAGACCACAAGACAACTTTGTCAGCCTCATTCCAATAGTAATTTACAAAGCTGATGCTTCCGAGCCGAGGGTTTTGAGCAAGATCGAGCACGCACCCTTTGCCCCTGCGAGATGATAGTTGTGTTTCAAGAGGGAACGGTTTGTAGCACACAAAAGATCAAATGTATCATAGGTCGATCTCCGGCAAGTGTGGAAGCCATTCACATGTTGATGAATCACTTCAGGCGGGAACACAAGGTAGTCGCTTCACCTGCCAAGTTTGTATTTGGAAGCGCTCATCTTGAGGGTCCGAGCGGAGGCTGGCCATTCAGAGCTTGGCAAAGCTAAAATATTGCAGTACCACTCATGGCCTGACGACTGCGAGGACAACATTTGGTAGAGAGCCACACCCCGGAGAGTATCGTATTTACACTCTTTTTGATAGTTTCGTATCTGTGGCAAACACCCTGTGCCTTGCTACCTTGGACCTCCTAAAAGCGGTCCCAGGTTCCAGTCTCTCATACGCTATCACTCAACGCCACCTACTCCGCCTCAGAACATATTTTCCCCAACCTGCTTGTTGTGTTCGCCGCATCAATACTCAATCACGAGGGGTTCGTTGAAGGCACTGGATGCTCTCGACATATCGGAGGTCGAACATTGAAGCGCTTGAAGTCACTAGTCCGCCCTGGCTACCACAACCATGACTGAAACAATGACTCTGCCGGCACGGTCAAAGGCCAAGGTGAGCAAGACTGACCTGGCCCCCGAGCCACAGAGATTCATGTCAGCATGTCAAGAAATCGCAAATCAGCTCATATTGGAGTACGAAGCTGCTCATGACGATTCGAAACCGAAGAAGGATATCAATCTGAACAGCTTGCGAGGACAAGTCAGCCGAAAGTATAAGTTGAGCCATCAGCCTCCACTCACGGCAATCATCTCTGCAGGTTGGTTGCGCTTTTATTCCACATATGGTGAGGCTCACATACTGATTTGGGGATAGTGCCAGAACAGTATAAGAAGTACATCCTTCCCAAGCTCATCGCGAAACCTATCAGGACGAGTTCAGGTATCGCTGTGGTCGCTGTAATGTGCAAGCCTCATCGATGTCCTCATATCGCATATACAGGCAACATCTGTGTCTACTGCCCTGGTGGACCGGATTCTGACTTCGAATACTCTACGCAATCATATACTGGCTATGAACCAACCTCAATGCGTGCTATCCGAGCTCGTTATGATCCTTTTGAGCAGGCCAGAGGAAGGGTCGACCAGATCAAGTCTCTGGGTCATAGTGTGGACAAGGTTGAGTACATCATCATGGGTGGCACCTTCATGTCTCTAGCGAAGGACTACCGTGAGAACTTTATCGCACAACTACACAATGCTTTATCGGGATATCAGAGCGAGAATGTTGATGAGGCCGTCACGGCTGGAGAGATGTCAAGCATCAAGTGCGTCGGCATCACAATCGAGACCAGACCCGATTATTGCCTAGACACTCATTTATCAGACATGCTCCGGTATGGGTGTACGCGGCTCGAGATTGGTGTGCAATCACTCTACGAGGACGTCGCTAGAGACACAAATCGAGGGCATACAGTAGCCGCCGTCGCAGAGACATTCAAGCTTGCGAAAGATGCAGGCTACAAAGTGGTCTCCCACATGATGCCTGATCTGCCAAATGTAGGAATGGAACGGGACGTCTTCCAATTTGAGGAATACTTCGAAAACCCAGACTTCAGAACAGACGGTCTAAAGATCTATCCTACACTGGTCATCCGCGGAACTGGTTTGTACGAGTTGTGGAGGACAGGGCGATACAAGAACTATACGCCTAATGGTCTGGTCGATCTGGTCGCCAAGATTCTCGCCCTCATCCCGCCGTGGACACGCATTTACCGAGTACAGCGTGATATACCTATGCCACTCGTTACATCTGGAGTCGAAAACGGTAATCTCAGAGAATTAGCACTATCGCGGATGAAGGACTTTGGTACTACATGTCGGGATGTAAGGACAAGAGAGGTGGGTGTCAACGAAGTCAAGAACAAGATCCGACCATCTCAAGTCGAGCTCATACGTCGAGACTACACAGCCAACGGCGGATGGGAAACATTCCTTGCATACGAAGACCCGAAACAAGATATCCTGATTGCACTACTGAGACTGCGGAAGTGCAGCGCCACGCATACATTCAGGCCTGAGTTGACCGGACAACAGACCAGTCTGGTACGCGAGCTGCACGTTTATGGTCTCGCTGTACCTATTCATGGCCGAGAGAAATCAAAGTTCCAGCATCAGGGGTATGGTACGCTGCTGATGAAGGAAGCTGAGCGCATTGCAAGAGATGAGCATGGTAGCACAAAATTGAGCGTCATCAGTGGTGTTGGCGTTCGAAGTTACTATGAAAGACTGGGGTACGAGCTAGATGGTCCTTACATGAGCAAAATGCTCAGTTTTGATGAAGATAGTGACGAAGATTGAGTAATGGACGATTGGAAACAGCCGTGCGCGTGAAGCGTGCAACACCATATAGTGCAGTTGTATCGATCTCAACAGCAGCACCAATGCGAGGAGCGTTTGTGACGCAGCCACGTACGATCGCTCGGCCGGATCCAGAACCCAAACTATCACCATGCGCTATACAACATGGGCTCTACACGGCAACTCCAGGCTATGTCAAACCCAAGTCATCGATTAGCTTCTCCCGTCGCTCCATGCTAGCCTTCGACCATATTTCCTCCCGTTGATAATACTCCTCCTTCACTGGCAAATCGTCACCAAGTATCACCCATGGTTGCTTCGTCGAAGTGAATATGTGGATGTTGGGCGGAGTCGTCGACGGATCATCTAGTGTGCCTACACGAACGTATCGGACAACGTCGCCGGCGTCACCATAATTGCTCCAGACCACCATCTGACACTTCGGACAATGGTGCATGTGCTGCTTAGCGCCACTTGCGGTTGGTATCGAAATCGCTACAGGTTTCTCGGTGGAAAGGAGCTTGACAAATTTCGTCTCAATCATCGCATTGAGCGCGAAGGCCGAGGTACTTTCTCTTTGGCAAAATGTACAGTGACAGCAGTGTACAACGAGAGGGGAGTTCTCGAGGCGATAGCGAATCGTGCCGCAGGAACAGCCACCCTCGGCGGGACTCCAGTCTTGTAAGGTTGTCATGCCTGGTCTTTGCTGGTTCCGACGCAGTCAATATGTGAGATCGAAGGTAAGAAGTGAAAGACGAAGAGAGTCTCAAGAAGCGCACTCATGTCGAACTTGAGACCAAAGCGCGAAGGCAATAGCATGGCGAGCACAGCCAATGAGAGAACGATATCATTATCGATAGCAGCCCGCATGACACAAAGTTTGCTCCCCGGCAGCCGTAAACATCCCACTCCTGTACCACCGACACCTGCTGTGTCTCTCTGACTTCGCCTTCGCGTCATCTACGAAGTATATGTTGTGCTGAAAGACACAAAGCCGTGCTTGCAACAATATGCTTCCTCTTGCTGGCACGATGATCGAGCCCAGTTCGCGACCGTGGCGCACTCCTGAGACAATAAGAGCGAGGGCCGTACCAGTATCCTGAGCTTGCGATGTTTCTTCTTGAACTGGTTGTGCCTTCCTTTCTTCTGAAGCTCGGCAAACATAGTTGTCGATCGCAACGTGGCCAATCCTCGATCCATGGCGCGCCTGTACATCTCAGATTTCGTGCTCCGTCAGAGACTGCCCTGCCGCAGCATATCTAGCCACGCTTGCCTCATCGTCGTGAATTGCGTCGAAGCAAGCGTTGTTTGTGGCGTCCTGCCTAACTTGTCCGACGTTGTTAAAGGCAAGAGCGATCATTGTGTATCATACCGGCCAAATTATGGATCGGTGAAGAGGTGCTGGGCCTGCCTACTCCTTCAAAAGAGATCTTCTTTTACCTTTCCACCGAACCCGATCGCCAACCTAATGCCGATGCTTCAATGCTGCCACTGTTGAGAGCTATTGACCGACAGAGCTATTGGTGACAGTATTTTGATCCAGCGTCGTCCTTCTCACTCAAGGTGTCCCTTCCTTATTAGCAGTCTTGATCCCCGACACCGACACCAAGCGTAACCCCATCTCGAAGCTCAACATTGATCTTAACCCTTCCTCAAGACCCTTTGTAAAACTCCCGAAACTAGAAAACGGCCTTCACAAATAGTACATCCTGTAAGCCGTCTTCACGCGGACGTAGTAAGTCTCTTGTCTTCGCTGCAACAGTGGGAAACCTGTTGACATATCGAAGCAGGTACCGACCATCGAGCACCAGATCTTTTCGACAGAATGCATCTCAAAATTCTTCTACCATTCCTCACCATTCTCCCAGTACCGTGCTCTGCACGTCCAAGAGCCATCAACGACACCTATGCTTTAGCAACATGCAATCCTAAGGACCCGAATCAGTACATCACAGGCACAAAGCCAGCTCTGTTCATGGGTGACTGCCACAGTCACTGCTGGTGCAATTGCGACGACAACAAGATCCTGTGCTTCGAAGATGACCACAAGGCGCCAACCATGACGGCAATATGCAAGAACTCAAGGGCAGGAAACTGCAAATGTCACGACTGCCCTTAGAGTTGATGTGCACCAATGTGTTTCAAGCAACCGTCGGGAGAAAAGGTGAGGATACCTTGATGCAAGAAGGAAAGGTCATGTTGTGGACATTGTACGAACCTCATTTCGTAGTAGACGAGTATAGTCATCATCAACAGAAGATAACGCGTCGGAGCCATGTTGGGGCTGGAGCGAGGACTTCGCTAGGTAGAGCATATACCATCACCCTGCATCTGTCAAAACCTCCACATGTATCCATACCATGACTCGTGGCATAATCCAGCTTTATTCGCCATAACGACAGAAGCTTCGCCAGTTTTGGCCCTCGCTGCTCCATCTATCTCAACCGTCGGTACCAGCAGTGCTCACACTGCCTCCCCAAATGGCTAAGACTGTCATATCAGCAAGCCCTCACCAGACATCAGACATATGATGAACCAAGTCAAAACCGTCCTCTCGCATCCATCCCTCAGTATCTCAGACCTGCCCTCCGCTTTCTCCATTCTGCTTGAAGATGCTGATATCACCGAAAACCGTGCCACAGGGAAGCACATTGCCTCTACCATCGAACATCTCATCGAGCTCTCCCTTACCCCCTTGGCCACGATGGTCAGCCGCGTGATGACGAGATCAGATCGCGACTGCCCCCAGATCAGTTAGAATGTACCTGTCTCTTCTTCTTGCACTCCAGGCGGCCTTTGCTTGCGGTATTGCTTCCTGGTGTCATGTCTTCTTCTTGCGCCTGTTGCTCGGATGACCGCATCTTGCTTGCGGCGGATATAGTGCCCGTTTCGAGCTTTTGGGAACTCGTTATCGCACCCCCGGACAGGACAGGGCCGTCACTTACCGCTTCTGCTGGTAGATCTGACGAGTGATTCTCAACGTCGGTCTGTGAGAGTGAGAGAGAGAAAGAGAGCTAGCTGGTGAACAGTCAGCAAAACACCTTTGGATACTGCACAACTTTCCATTAATTGCGACGGTGGTGTGGGTGAAGCAGAGCACGAGGCTGGACATGAAGATATTGTAAAAGATGGAGCATCAAGGATTTGATTTGGATTACCACTTGGCGCAGGAGCATTCATGTATCTGCTCAATAGTGTCTCTTTCTCGACACAACCAAGCGTCCGATGCTACTAGAAACTCCGCCAAGAGAGGACCGACCGCAAGAGGCGATATACCAGCCCTGTAAGGCCCTTCAACAAGAGATGCCAATTCGAAAAAGGTCCAGGACAGCAGGAGCTAATCTCAAGGCTGTGGCAAAGGTGCCGGATCGTAAAGTGGTATGCTCCTATGATGATGCAAATCTCACGGATAGGTAGCGCGCAGAGATATCCGTTCGGTGCTATGCTAATGTTTCTCTTTCGGCTTGAACTTGTCGAGCTCGTTTAAGATTTGTTGGGCTTCTTTGTACAGTGTCTTCCTCGTAGTCCTTATCTCATCCTTGTCCGGTCCATCAGGCTCTATGGCGTCACCTGGCTCAAATACCTTTTTGTAGGCTATCTCGCTGAGCCGTCTATACTCCTTGACGCGTTCATCTTTATCGCTGGGCGGGGCTCGTATGAAACGCTGTATCGCGGGGGCCCATTCATTATGGAACTCGTATCGCATGGTTTGAATTTTGCCAAGGTCGGTCGAAGGGTCTGCCCTTGGTGGTTGGACGGCCGCGGCAGTAGACTGAGGCAGAGATTGGGACGCAGAGTTGACAGTCGGAGAGGATTGGCGCGGTTGTGTAGGTCTGTTGGGTGACGGCTGCCGTGGTGGGGTATCGGCCTTGCTGTGAGGGCGCAGATAGCCATTGGAGGAAGAATAGGCTGTTATCTGGTCGGCTTCTCTTCTTCGGTTGGTGGAGTACGAGCGATGAATTCTTCGATCGTCCTCGGCGCTTCTTCTCGTGGTCGATACATGTGAGTCACTGTCACTGCCTGATCTTTCTCGGCGACCATTGTAGTCTCTTGACTCTTGTGTGACAACAACGTTGATCTCGCTGTTCTGCTTGCAGCCGTACTTCCTCAAGGGCATATCGTTCCTCTTCAAGTCGCGCTCTTTGTAGATGAGTTTGATCTTGCCCTCATTGCCCTCCATGCCCAACTTGCGGGCGACTCTATCGCGCACATGGTGGACTTGAACTTTCTCTTCGGCTATGGAGTATGGAGGGAAATCAATCTTCCATTTATCGCCGCGAAAGGAGATGTGTACAACATCTGGAGCATCGTCGTCTTCGAACACAGGAGTTTGCTGGATATTGCGAGATGTGAGGACGTTATGTTGTTCATCTACATAGTCGTAGAGTTCAGAGACACTGCGTCCGGTTGGATCTCTGGCATAGGCTGCGTATGGCGACCGCCCACCACTTCGATCGATCTGGCCGGCGCCGGACCGGTACATCAAGGATCGAGCGAGCAGGAACAGTAGTGCAATTAGAGTGGCAAGTACCGTTGTAATCTGGGTGGACGAGTAGTTTTCAAGGAGGGACAGAACCTGGTCGTAGACTGAGGATGGCGTATGTTGTTTGAACAAGGCTTCCAGTCTATGAAGGACCGGCAGGAACGTGGCTGTCCAGTTGGAAGCTACTTGAGACGCCACGGTGACTAATGTTCGGTGAGAGGGGTGAACAGGTGAGTTCGCCTTTACACAGATCGTGCGAAAGGCAGAGCGCTTGTTGTCGCGATAGAAGGTGATTTTCTTTTTTCTGAAATTTCAGTGCACCAACAATGAACGATGGACTCAAATCTAGAAGAGAGTTGAGACGATCTGGATGACGTTAATCCATGTACTGACGGTACCCACTTTTCACGCCTGTCGACTGCCAAAGGTTGATGCGACGCTGAGGAAACAATACTGTAGTGGGCGCTAGCTTGAAGGAACCTTCTTTACCAGCTTGGAGCCCCAGCAGCCAAGCTCGGAGCACGCTCTAAGCCGGTTTCCGGCACCATTTTTAGCAGCAGCGCAGGCGGCAGATCTACCTACAGCCGCCCCACTACTACGCCTTGAGGGACGGACATACCTGGCTCGTTGAAACACCCACTACTTTTTAAGTGTGATTACTGTGATCGAGTGCAAGCCTGGCCTCGGATGTAGCTAATGCCACTGCATCCAAGTATCGTAGTCTACAGGCTGCTACTGACACGAATCGCGGCATGCAGGTCCATAACGCTCATCCGCTTGTGCACTGTCTTGACGAGGCAACACCTCCCTTCAGCCGGTTCGTCTCTGCTTCTGACCGACGTCCTTCGCTTCAGTAAGCTTTCTTCATCGTGCCTGAAGTTGAGAGACACTCGGACCTCGACGTAACACGATTAGCTCCCTGTTCATGGTCACGTCCATTGCCAACAGGCCCATGAGCTCATCAATCTTGAGCGCCTGAACGCTTGATCCAGGTAGATCTGGCGCATGAGGCATACGTCGCTGGGACAGTGCTACTACTGGTAGGCTACCAAGTCTGTGGCGCCGCAGACTGCGTTCTTCTAGAAGCTGAAAAGAAGCTCTTTAGGCTTGGAAGGATCCATAAAAGTTGCGTGAGGCGGCACAACGCATGGCTAAGCTTTCAAGCTGCGGATGACCTTGTAATGTCATTTGCAGGGGCGCCCACGTTCTGTTCTAAATGTGATTTCAAACTCAGCCAGCTTACGCCTGTACATCTGCCTGAACCGACGCCGGAGACAACGGAGCGAACTTTGTAGCCTGTACATCGTCCAACGAATCGCTGCCCTTCAGCCCAGACTTGGCTTGAACATCGTCAAGTAAACTCTGGTCCTGTAAACCCTGCAGGGCCGCAAACTCGTCCGGCTGTGACCCGGCCTGATCAAGTCCCTGAAAACCCTCTTCCACAATCCACCTCATATCAGATCCGATTTTGTGCAACACTTCACAGGCAGCACCAACCACAATTAGTCCTGGCGGTCTTGAACCTTCCTCTTCCACAGCCTGACACACATGTTCCAGCGTTGACCTGATAACACGCTGGTCGGGGCAGCTCGCTCTCTCGATGACCGCGCATGGTGTAGTCTTAGGCCACGAGATGCGTGCTTCACTGTTCGCCTCACTCTCGCCTACCAGGCTTGTCACTAGCCGGTCCAGCCGGTGTAGCGCCATCAAAAATACCACGGTTTTACTCGGGCGATAGGAGGGCGGCTCGGGTGCTGCACCCTTTCTTCCCGTGCCCGTGCAAATGACCACTTGGTCAGCCACAGCACGATGTGTCACAGGTATACCCGCGAACAGCGGCGCCGAAAGCGCACTCGTTATGCCCGGTAGAACTCTGACGTGGAAGCCTCGTTCTCGAAAGTACGTGACCTCTTCTGCTCCCCGGCCATAAAGATATGGGTCGCCTTGTTTGAGGCGCAGAACGTCTTTGCCTTCCTTCATGGCTGCCGAGGCAAGTTCGTGCATCTCGTCTTGTGCTGCATCTGCGTTGCCCGGAAACTTCCTTGCAATGTGGACAGGTGTGCGTCTGGGTATCAGCTCGAGGATTTCGGCAGGCACAAGCTTGTCTGCCAGGATGTAATGCGCGTTCTTGATCGCGTCATGTGTTGCCACGGTCAACATCGACGCGTGGCCCGGACCTGATCCGGCCAGAGTGATGGTGCCTTTTCTTGCTTTGAGAGCGGCCACAGCCTCTTTCACAGACTCATGATGACTCTGCGAATTGCGCCTGTAGGCGTTGAGTATGCCAGAGATGTCTTCGTCGTTGATAGCTGCCAGCCTCTTGAGAGGCCAATACTCGCAGATTTGTGACAGCCATCGCATACGTCTCGTGCGTGCGATCTCTGGATCAGGTTCTGTCTCTTTTACTAGAGTGTTGAAGGTATGTTTCTGGTTCTCCGCCTCTTCGTCCTCCTCCTCCAACTGACCATTCTCTTGACCCTGCCGCAGCTCCGCGAGCTTGTCTTCTTCCCAGATCTTCCTGCGTATCGTGCCTAATCTATCGACCGCTGCACCGAAGTCTCGGGGTAGAACCGTTGTAATTTCTCGTCGTATTCTCGAGGCGAGCTTGCACCCTCGGCCTGACGTGGTTATGCCAATCTGTAGTGGTCCATCTGAGTAGGTCGACAGCAATGTGAAGGTGCAGAGCTGTGGCGCGTCCACCACGTTGACAGGTATTCTTAGTCTTTTGCACAGACTGGAGATTCGTATGCTCAGTGGGTGTTTGGGGCCCGTCGTGACGAACACAGCGTCGACCACGCAGTCCACTTCTTCTCTGCCTAACGTGGTGAGATCTTGCTCTTCGAAGTCTCTCTTCGTCCACCGTACTCGTCCCTCGTCGATGTGCTTGGCTAAGGCAAAGTGTAGGTCATCGTGCTCTGGGGCAACGAGGATGGGCTGGCCACCAACCTCGAGAGACTTGGAACATCTCGACGCTGCGAGAGGACCGGAGCCAACGACGAGGTGAACACTGCCAGAGCAGTTCTGTGCTGTCAGTAGAGCAGGCATGACTTCTGCTACTCTTGAGAGTAACGGAGTGTATGTTTAGTGAGGCGAGATGGTTTCACGGAGGCAGTAGTCGTGCTTGAGATAGCATCGGGGCACGACGAGTATAGATACGAAAGACCTACCAGAAGTGTCACCGCATTGCAAAGTCCGAGGACCTATCGGTCTAGTACCCCGTGGGTGGCTCGCCGCTCCATGATAAGTATTATCGCCTCGAAAGAACCCGCTTATCAGAAATTGTATCATCGCCAAGTTGATTCGCTCAACCTTCTGACGATAGTTCGAGGCCCGAAGAAAATCTTCCGCGGACAATTGCGCGATATCACTTCCACACTTAACCTTTTTGAGTAAAGCCGTAGAATCGCCGATACTGCTGCGGCGGCCTATCTCTGTCCGAGATGCGTGGCATGTACGGTGACCGGCTCGTCATTTAGCGCAGTTTGAAAGCAAGCAAATTATCTGCATTGACAAAGAACTGCGTCTTGATTCTGCGGATACCTCATCAATTGTGCTTGCCTCCCAGGCCACGCGCAATGGAACAAAGAAGCTTATGAGCTCGAGCCCCTCTGTCGACCGATAAGAACGCTGCGGCAGTCTAGATTGTTCATGGCATGTGCTTCGCTCATCCTTTCTTCAGCATCCGTCCTCGTTGCTCCCAGCATGCAGAGGACAGCTGGCAGCGTGCCTGGAATGCAGCTTTGATTCACAAACGGACGGGATGAGTCACCAGCCATCCATGACCCCTTTCCGGGTCAACGTTGACCACAGATGCGATTCTGCCAACGTTTTGGGGAACTTGCGTTGCGTGCAGACTACGACAAAGGCAACAATGCTGAACAGTCAACCATGAGCTATTTACATGAACGCTTGCTGGCGGCTATGCTTCCAGGCAACCGAGGCTACTATGACAACCGCAGATTGCTCACACGATGCTTCTTTCCGCTTCCGTTGGGTTCGCATGTGACTCACCTCCCTACTCTCCCGGAAAGCTTGACAGCCGAGCCGCACCAGCTCCTACCTGTTCGTGTTCTGACTGAGCCTCAGAGTGAACTCATTGCGTGGCACCTTGACAGGAGTACTCAGCAGTCCCATTTCCCTCATAGTAGGTCGTGATCTCCCTCTGAAGCGCTTCCCTGACGATTTGCCCACAAAGCTTTGCATAAGGATTAGTCTTCACAGCTAGATCTCTCGCTGTCTTGTTCCCATAGCGTCCAGCGATAGCGAAGTCAGCACTGGCAAGTTCCTCAACTTGTGATGGGGTCTTTTCATTGCCCAGTAGTGGCACATCAAGTGATAGCAGGAGGCTAAGGAAAGACGGTGATGTACTGGCTCGAAGGAGCAGATAGCCGCGATGGGTGTGCGCGCTTGCTAGCACACGGACATCGTCTGGGGTAGCTGGAGAAAGCTGTGATGTGGGTGTGGACAACGAGATCGCTTTGTCGAGGTCTGTTAAGATGTTGTGTATAGCCGATTGGTCAGTGTCTGAACCCGAAAGCAGTCGATATGCTTGAGCGCGGTTGTTGTATGCTGAGGCGTAGGAAGGGTTGGCGGTGATAAGGGCCGTTAATTGTGTGATTGCTGCTACGACATCATTTTGTGATGGGTTCGAGGTGTTGAGAGGGCGTATGGCTTTTTGTTCTGCAGCGGTGAGCTCATCTGAGATGTCAGTGGAGGATGATCTCGTAGTGTTTTGCTGATTGGTTGTGGTATGGCTTGTATCGAGTGATGCTTCTGGGTCAAACAGGGCGCCGAGGACAGCGCGGTCGTTTGGAGAGAGCACTGTTGCTGAGGACATGTACACAAAAGATCAACCAAGGCCGCTGATGAAGATGAAGGCAAACAAATTGGGAAGTGTCAGAAATGACGCTGGCTTGGTATTGCTAGACAGGTGTTGTGTAGTAAGTGTTAGAGTTAGCAGGATACAGAGAACATTATATAGCATGCCTACATCCCGGAGCCGCTTCAGTGAAGCCGAGTCAAAATGTATGAATGGCTCGAGAAGAAGTGATGCTTTGTAGGTGGAAATCACAGACTACCTACTTTTTCAGGCGTTTGGGGAAAGCGAGTACTAATATCCGCCAGAAATTCCGCCAATAACCGAGTGGAGCCCTCGACCAGTGGTGCTGACGACCAATCCCTGTGCAGCGAAGCGGACGCCCGACGTAAGATAGCATGCCCTTACAGCGGAATTGAGGTCGCATGACGAGGGACACCTTATCAAATCGGATCAACAGGCTGAGGGGTTTGCTCTGCTAGAATCGTATATATCTCGCCAACGACCGACGTGAGCGTAGCAGCGCAAGACAACCACTTCTGTTCCGCCAAGCACATATCAGCAGTTCAGAGCCTTAAAAATAGACAACATGGCGCCAATAGCCCTCGATGCAGCACCAACACCTGCTCACCTTCTCTCAAAGACCACATATGACCAGCACATCGTGTCCTCAGCCCCAGCGGTTCAAAACCCTCAGCTAAGCTCGTACCAAGGATATGACAATGTCCACTGGTATGTTGGCAATGCCAAGCAAGCTGCTGCGTTCTACATCACACGCATGGGCTTCCGAAGGGTCGCGTATCGAGGTCTGGAGACCGGCTCGAGAGCTGTTGCTTCCCATGTCGTAAGCAACGGCAATGTCGTCTTCGTCTTGACCTCGCCTCTTCATGCTCCGACCACAAAGAACCAGAATCTTTCCAAAGAGGATCGAGCTTTGCTGGCAGAGGTCCATGAGCATTTGACAGCGCACGGCGATGCCGTCAAGGACGTTGGCTTCGAAGTTGACGATGTTGAAGCTTTGTATACTGCAGCTTTGGCACGCGGTGCAGGTGCTGTGAGTGCGCCAAGGACCATTGAAGACGAGTTTGGGGTGGTAAAGACAGCGACAATCTGCACGTATGGTGACACTAGTGAGTCAGAAAATCCTGGCTCGATTTTGCGATCTGACAACTCTAGCACACACGCTCATCGAAAGGCACGGTTACCGCGGACCTTTCCTGCCGGGATACAGATCAGTCACCGAGGAGGATCCGATATCGAAATACCTCCCGAGCATAGGTCTTGAAGTGGTCGACCACTGCGTAGGCAACCAGGATTGGAATGAGATGGACAATGCCTGCGACTAGTGAGTCCCTTTGCACCATTCAACTTACCTTACTAATAGGACCTCAGCTATGAGAAAGTCCTCGGCTTTCACCGCTTCTGGTCAGTAGATGACAAAGACATCTGTACCGATTTTAGCGCCCTCAAGTCCGTTGTCATGGCAAGCCCAGACGAGCGGATCAAGATGCCCATAAATGAGCCAGCAACTGGCAAGAAGAAGTCTCAGATCGAGGAGTACGTCGACTTCTACGGTGGTGCCGGCGTGCAGCATATTGCTCTGAGAACCGAAGACATCATTCGTGATGTGACCAACATGAAATCTCGTGGTGTCGAGTTCATAAAGGTCCCTGATTCGTACTATGAGCAGATGGAGCAGCGGTTGCAGAAGGCTGGTCTGCAAATATCCCAAGACTTCGAGAAGCTGAAAAAGCTAGGCATCTTGATTGATTTCGACGAGAATGGGTACTTGCTGCAGCTCTTTACGAAGCACCTCATGGATCGGCCAACAGTTTTCATTGAGATCATATACCGGAACAATTTCAGCGGTTTCGGTGCCGGAAATTTCAAGTCGCTGTTCGAGGCGATCGAAAGGGAACAGATGGCGAGAGGAAACTTGTAAAGCATTCGGGTATCAGCCTATGCTGGATATTCCTTGGGACTCATGTTGTATGCTCGGTATCGCATACTCGCTTCTTCGTCTTTTTCAAGAACACTGGTAACATGATTATAACAGAATCTGTAATGAGTTGTTCTCGAGTCGCTTGTGTCAACTGTAACTCACGCTCAGCTGTACCTGCGACCCATCCATCTCCATTACATGGAGCTGAGACGGACCTCGGCAAGGAACTCTAACCATTATCTTGTTTGTAATGCTATTGCGTTATGGTCAGTTCAGCAATCGTGTTGCGGTGTAGCCGACCGCAATGGACCTTGCATTGCCTTCAACTGTCCACCATCGGTCACCGCCACCTCTATGTTACGCAAAGCTGTAATCATTATCTGTTGTTCACTCAAATGCTTCAAAGGCCAAAATAGCTCTGAGTCTTGAGAATGACCCTGCTGACTATCGGTTCCTCCTCTGGTAGGATAGCGATGTATTGTGGGTGAAGCTGATCATTGGAGGGGTCAAGTGTGAGCATATGAGGAAGGTCAGCCATGCGTTCAAGCTGCCGAGAAGCGGTTAATCACGTGAGTCAACGAAGCTTCCGGTTGTCGTCGAAGAACATGTCTTGCTCCTGCTAATGCGCAATCAGCGTCTTCCGCGTCCAGGAATGAGTTCGGTCGTCAAATTTGGAGGATTCTCTAATTAATTGAGGACTTAGGCTGTTTGTTAGGACGACCTCTCTCAGAACGAGCATCGATAATGTTCAACATGAACATTGGTCTCAACAACAGGTCCCACCTACAAATGCATCATTGGCCAGCCGACTGTGCTTCTAATTCTATTCAGGTCCAAAGTTGACGAGACAAGAATTTCAAAAAGACTAGTTTCTCTAGATAATAGTCATTAGCCCCTTAAAGCGGAGCCACAGTTCTAGGAGCATACCTCACGGTAAGCGACAGTGATTAGACAACGCCAGCGCCCTCATGGCCGTCGCCATTTCGCGTTCCCTCCATAGGCGCTTCAATGGACACCTGACCCTTGTCAATCTTCCTCTTCGCAGTAAACAGTCCGCTGATACCCTTCTCCTGGTTCTCGCCAAGCCAAGCCTTCTTCGCCTCACCAAGCACACCCTTTCCAAGGAAGTAAACAAAGTGTCCGACCATGATCAACACAAAGGCGATCGGATATAGATAATGCACTGAATATCCAAACACAGCGGTACCAATGATGACGCCCCAGAAATTGCCCGTCAACAAGGAGATGTTGAAGAATGCTGCTGATGCCAGTCTATACATGATTGGAACCAACGTGTAAAACATGGTAAGGATGATTGTATATCCAGTCAAGTAGCCACCGACTGCACCGTTCCAGGTCGCTGTGCGGAACGAATGGCGGTCGAAGATGCCAGCCTGCACACCGTTGATGATCATACCCCAGAAGCCTATCTGCCCGATGACCTCGTAAAGTGGGCGGCCGGAGACAAACCATTCTTCATAGACGTTGCTGAGACCGTACATTGTTGCCCCAACCAGAGCAAACAGGTCGCCCTTCAGCTGGTTGCTAGAACTAATATCTCCACCGTTGACGCCCTGGATGTGATCTGACGTTAACAGAATGCCAAGTCCTGCGACGCAAATGAGGATACCAACGATTTGAGCCCAGTGGTACCGGACCTTCAGGAAGAAGAAGGAGACGGCAACCACAACAACGATCGCCCAGAAGTTGATCAATTGTGCTGATAGAATGGTCGTGTATCGATAGGCGAGCACGGTGAAGTAATTCCCCTCGACATCGCAGAACGAGAGGATAACGTATTTCCAGCCATCCTTGTACAGCATCTTTCCCCACCCGTTGAATCCATACTTGTACATCGTGTAGCCGGTGTAGATGGCGTTGAGAAGTACGTAATTGAAGAAGGTCTGAAACGCTGGGATGTTAGTTCCCTCAATGACTAGAAGAGTGGTCAAGGTATTCGTGCCGGTAATGCAAAGAGCCAGAAATTGGCCCAGAGCAAGGATGATCCAGAAATCTTTCGTCTTAAAGTAGCGCATCTTCTCCGCCCACGTCAGCTTGTCTTTGCGGACTCGCGCCACGGCAGGCTCGTCTAGACCAGCGCGGTTGCTGTCGTCGACAATTTCTGGAGCGCCATGGTCGAACGCGTACGTTGGGGAGGTCCTAGAGCTCTCGCCTCGGATACCGAAGTCCACACTCGACGCGCGAGCGCTTGTAGTCTGTTTGTCCATGCTGTCGCACAATTGTGCTGGGATGTCTGCTATGAACCAGTATTAGACGTGGGGTCGTAGCTGTCGCAAAAGTCGCCGCAAGTTCAATAGTGCACCAAACAGAGCTTTATGAGTGCATTGAACACAAAGCCCCTGAAGTCGTTCACGCTCCGATTATACAAATGCGGCCAAGGACATGCATGCTAATACAGGCTGAGAAGAATAGAAAAAGAGAATTCTTTGATCGTAGTAGCGACGTGATCGACCAAAAAAAGTTCTCGGTAATACACTGCATGCTTTTTGCGGTGGGATCGCCTGTCGCGTAGTAGCTGAGGGCCCGGTGCGGTTTTTGCGCCGCTTGGGTAAGAGCTGCAGCGGGAAGCTACCAGACCACCAATCGCGTGACGGTCTGTGCTAAGGTCGGGACTCGCTAATCACGCCAGTCAGACGTCATAACTTCTTACGCCTGCCCAAAGAGGGCAAGGTGAGATTGTACTTTTGTGGTTGAAGCTGTGGTATTCCCTTGATCAACAGTGACAAGTTCAAGACGGACACTTCATGAGCGTTGTCAATATATGTCGTTCTATGTCCTACCGATGTCGAGATGAAGCGGCAGAGCTGACGGGGTCTTGCACTGTCGTCCGTTCAACTCGAACACCCGTCCGCATGCCTATAATTCCTGACATTTGCATGCACAGCTCGTGTCCTTTGATCTTCCTTTCACGCTCACATCAGATTGCCAGTCGTACAACTTTCAATGCGCCATACCTTGGTCCTGAACCACCTTTGCTATATGACAACTAGTGTTTGCTCATTCATGCGCATCAAATCATTCTCCTTCATCTCGGGTTGTCCTTGTTCGTATCGGTCGGTTCTTTCTCATCAGGTGACTCGTCAGACACGTTGTTTGTAGGCAAACTGATCGCGATCTTCCTCGGTTTTTGGCCATCCGGGTTTTCCTCAGGACTACTGTACAGGTCTACTTGCTTCGACCTCAAGAAGCCTTTCTTGCGGCGTAAGGAGGAATTCGAAGAAGGCGTTGAATTGCTAGACGTTGAGTTTCTCCGCTTGATACCAGTCGACAACTTGTCGAGCTCGTCTTCGTCCTCTCCTTCTTGCCTCCTGCGTTTCTCAGCCAACCTCTCAGGCGGGTGCTGCGCATCTTCTTTCAAATCTGGAGACGGCTGTAGTTTCCTGCTTGGTATTGTGGCGTTCTCTCTCTCGCTCTCAGGTGTTGCGGGAGTCTTTGGCGTCGCGAGCTGCTCGTCCTCGTCCTCGTCTGGGTAGTCAACCAACGGTTTCTGTACTGGCGAGGCCCCACCGTTTACCATTTCTGACCGCAGCCGTCTTCGTTGCCATTGCATTCTGTCCGTTGCTGGTTGTTGTGTAATATCAGAGATTGCTTCTTCGTCATCGTCGTCCGATGTATTGAAATACGCTTCCTGCTCGGCATCCATATCTTGCAGAGCCCACTGGTTAGTCATTTGACGGCGGTTGATGGGCGTTGTGTCATCATCTTGGCTGAAGAGGATTAGGTCTGGATCGTGGTTGTTGAGCTGATCATACTTGACAAGTATCCGTTGGAAGGTATCAACATAGGTGATACCCTCTAGCTTAAGACGATAGTTTTGCCCAAGATGTGTAATGATGGACTTGACTGCTTCTTTGCAGACAAATTCGAACAGCTCGAGACAGGCCGAGTTCAGAAGATTGTCTCGCGGCATCGTTTCAATGACAATGTCCAGTATAGCATCGAATGCATCGCTCTTCAGCACTTGCGTGGTGTAGAATTGATCTTGCAAGGCAATACATGTCCTAAATAGCTTGAGCGCGGTCAGTTTCAAGGGCTTCTGAGGAGCCTGCAGCAATTGTGCCGTGCGCGACACCAACGCGTCATTCGAGACAAATGGTCGACTGCGCATTGAATGTTGTCTTACGAAGAAGGTCAGAATCTCCAGCAAGTAGGTGAACAGGGTCATCTCCTGGTATGACATATTCATCTTCTGCCGGTGCTCGAGATTCTTCAGTGGTATAAAGAGTTTTTTGCATGATCGGTCAAAGTGGTCCTGCGCGAATTGCTCGTTTGCGGCTTGTGTCGGCGTGAGCTGCGGTCTTGTCATCTTGGCCATGTATTCTCCTCCCGCTCTGTTGGGCGGACCCTCGGGCTGTGGCGGCTGGGGATCGAGCAGTATTTTGATTGTGTCTGCTAGCTGGTTCTTAACCCCCAGGTCTGTCTCGGCGTGTAGAAGTTCAATCAGAGTGTCGGTAAGCGGTATCCGTTTCTCGTGCACAGCCTTCAGCATATAACCGCGCATCATGTTAGGATCGTGGTCCAGCAGTGCCACGAGAATGTCTATTCCTGTTGTTCTCATAGCCGCACTCGGATGCCTTACGGCAAAGGCAATTACGTTAAAGAGGCCGTTGGAGATGAAGTTGTTCAACAGCGTCGCGCGGTTCTGCATCTGAAGGGTTTTGGCGATAGCGCAACATTGTTGGATGAAATGCACACCCTGCTCTTTCCTTTTAACTTCTTCTTTCTCGCTCACGAAGATACCAAACAGTTCCTTGAGGAAACCAGCGTTCGACTGTAGATGTTGCACGATATCGACCTGATGGAAGAAGATGAGTGAGTTCAACACCCCAAAGGTCGGGTCATCCAATATCCGGGCCAGCACGACATCCTTCAAGTACTGCAGTCTCCATGTCTGTCGAATCTTTCTCCTAATGTGTTCGTCTTTGATCTCTACCACTTCTTTGAAACGCGACTCATCCGACAAATACTGTCTGTGATTCGCTTTGTGGGTGGGGAAATCAGGATCGTATTCTAGGGCACCGACGACGCCCAGTACCAGATCGTCAGTCACAAGATGCTCAATGACGGTGTTATCGTTCATGAGTATGAGTGCCTTCATGATGTTGCACAGTCTATGCAGGTCTTGCAAGCTTTCAAGATCCTCTGCGACTTCCACCAGCTTGATCAGTTTCAGCAGATATTCGTCTTTGACCAGGAACCTGGCGAGAGCTTCGCGACCGGCTTGCGACAGGCTTGCGCTTCTGATATTCTGGTCGACCTCGTCCAGATTGGCGAGCTCGGGAGGATTCAAGCTAAAAGATGTGGTGATATTCTCGAGCGCGTCGTCGGACAGTCCATCATCGGCTAGAGCGAGCAGTTGCTGTTGTACTTGATGCACAAAGTCCCATATCGCGGCGCAGCCTTCTGCTTCTTGGAAACTCAACGCCATATCTGTGCCATTCTGTTCAGTCCACACGATTAAGGTATCCTGCTGCTTCTGATAGCTGTCGTCCTTGATGATGCGTGTCTTGAGTAGTAATTTCTCTGGTTGGTCCTCGGACTCGACGTATATTTGAGGCTCATCCTAGATCACGAGGTGTCAGCTATGGCGATCGCCAGTAGTAGGTCTGATGAAGAGGCTGTGGTGCATGGCTCGTTGGTTTTCACGTACATTGATAATCTGGCCGGTGCAGAAGCCGGTGCCGCGATCGAACCAGTCATTCTCTCGTAGTTCATAGACCTTGACTCTCTTCTTGTCGCTGGCACCCGGCACCTGCATGGCCATGTTGCAGCGACGAAGGTTTGCGCGTCACCATCAGCGACTAGGATAGCCGGCTGACAGGAAGCGCGGTGCAATGAGGTCGACACCGCAAAGCGCGATATCGTTGGGGCGTTGTGGTACGACAGTTGTGTGAGGTAATTGTGGAATCGTGAAACTCGCAGGCACCTGGTAGTGGTAGTGGTAGCGCAGTTGGAGCGCGTAGTAGACCGACCGAGCGGTCGCGTGCGAGTGTCGTCGGCTGCCTCGGCGGACACGAGTCGAACGTGGTGAAAGACGTCGCTGTCAACGTAGTGCAGCGAGCGATGCGAGTGAAAAGACCTGCGTGACAATAATATGACGTGAGATAGCGGTGTTGTTTCAAGAAGCGCGACGCTCGGATCTCGAAGCAGAGGTTTTCCCACCACGGCAGACCATGCGACAGCGGACCAATACGTGGAGTGCACGCCCCTAAGCTCCGATGTTATCATACGGCTTCGGGGGAGCGCGCTGATCGCCTTCTGCCTTCAAGTTTTGCCTCTGGGCACCCATTTATTTTGGGCTGCGTTGCGCCACCCGAAGCTACTGTAGCCTTTCCGCTCCTTAATCTTGATAAGAACACCCCGATCAGCTACCATCAGATGTGTTTGGTCACGAAAACACCTGCTCGTGATCGAAGCTGCAGCGTCTGAGTACTCATCGAGAGTGCAAACTACTAGTTCTTCGCGACGTGAGATCTACTGTCTGCTTCACGCTCGCCGCGTATCTAATGTCCCAGTCACGACGAAGCAAGATGACATCAGTGATCGTCGGCACCAAGAATCGTGCAGCAGCGTTTACCACGGGGGTATCCTTGACATCCCAACCAGAGGCACCTAGCCTCATCATGCAAGAGCCAATTACTGCAAAGAAAATGGTACCAAAGCACGATCATATTCAGGAATTAAAATATGCCAATGCCACTATTGTACCATCGACTTCCATTCCACCACCCGAGCCACCTTCCGCCTTCTGAAAACTGAAGCCATGGCAACCAGCAATCAGCTGGACCAAAACCTAGTCCTCGGAAGATGCTGATAGGAGCAGGCTCGAAAAGCCAAATCTGACAGCGTGCAAAGTCGTCGGAAAGATATGGCCCAGTGTACCACAAGAAGACGAAAACAAACAGAAAGTTACCTGCCTGCCTCAATAGTTTAGGAAATTCGGCCATCTTGTTGAGCCGTCGAGCTGCCTCTGTCTGGACCATGATGCCGACCGCTTGGCTGATGAAGAAGAAGAATGCATGCCATGGCTTTCCTGGGATGATTGAGAATGTTGTACTGCTTGCTACAGCGTGAATACTTGCAGTGAGACCAAACCCAACGAGGAGCTGGAGCGCTCGCCCAAGCTGGCTTCGACGACTGATTTGCAATCGCTCAGTCAACAGCTTTGCGGGCTCTGAGATGCCATACCGAAACATTTGATGCCACCAGGTAGACCACATGCCTGCTAGGCCTTTGTTGCAGAGTGTCGTGAACATGTTGCCCCATTGTGGTGGGTACATCCAGGCCTCAAGAAGGGGACTCTTGGTGACGGTGTAGAGCTTGTCCCCGAGTAGATATGGGAAGATTGTGCCAAAGAATAGCGGGTTCAACGAAAAGATGAGGCATAACGCACTCACTACTGCTGTCAGGCTAACGCCCAGTCTGACAAGCTTCGTAGCATGTGGAACGGCCGCATTCAGCCTCGCTAGCCATGGCCACGGGGTAGGTGAATCTATTGTCGCCAGGCCAAGCCAGTATGGATCGGTCATCATGAAGGTCTTCAGGATATCGACCAAAAGATAGTAGCAGAGGAAGTTGAGTATTGATGATTTCTGCAGCCTCGACATGGCACCTGCGTTCAGGCGTTGTGCCTCAACGGAGAGTCTTGGCGGATCCCCTCCTGGAGGTGACACAACATATGTTTTGAGCGGCGCACGAATATTCCAGTTGATGCCTCGGAAGGTAGTCATTAGATCTGCCGACCAGTCTATCAAGTGGAAGAACTCCCTTGGTTGTTCTTGCCACACGTATTGATATGCCTGAAGGTCGTGAACAGCCCCAGTAACCTGCTCGTCTTCCTTTCTCGCTTCGCGCAAGTCTGGCACAGCTCGTTTCCTGACAAGTCCATTCTGCACGGATGCTCCTGTGCCGTCGGGGGATGCTGCGGATGCTCGCCGCTCTTTCTTCGTCTTCCTGATCTCGATCCTTCGAAAGTCTTTGCTTGGGTCGTGTAAGATAAGCAGGATGACTGTCATAATCATACCCCAGAATCCAGCTAGACCAATGCCGTATCCGGCAGTCAGACCCACCGTCCTCACGTACGACCATCTGATCACCATGTAATAAAAAGAGAACGCAGTCAACACATAGCGAGCTGGTCTTCCGAGAACAACTGGAAGTCGTGGGGTGGCAGTCACTCCGAGGATCAGAAGGACCACGGGTAGAAAATCCCAAGGGTAGATGAAAGGTGTATAGACACCATCTGCAAGCTTGTGGTTATACAAATCTTGCCTGTCCTGTAAGACGCGCCGATACAGCGAGCCTTCAGTAGCCATGGCTCGGATAGTGGTTGAGAGGCAACCAAGAGTAGGCGTACGAGATGGGATTCATCGTGTTTGTGCAGTGGGAAAAAAAGTTACCGGCTGGCCACGTCTCAGTCGTGACGTGAGACCGTCAGTGTGGACATGCACCGGGCGGCATATCAAGCTGGCCGCTCGATCTCATAAGATTGGCAGTAACTAAGTACTCGTGTGCAGGTTAAAAGATGGCTAAATGTACGATGACATCTGAATCGAGCTTGATCTGAGAACGCGTGAGCATTAGTACTTACTAATTGCTTGATTCCGGTTCTCGGGGGCGCACCGGTCCATCGAGTATACAGTACAACCTGTGGCCAACTTGGAGTAGAGACTGTGGCGCTTGCGCGTCTCTAAAAACAAAATCGTCGGAAACTGTTCCTTTCACACAGATCTCACTTCTGATGGTATTTCATGCTTGGTACAACGCCGTCTGGCGCAAAACCCTTTGCCTCGAAGCATGAAACACATGTAGACTGGCCGTCACCGCTGTTTTCTCATGCCTCTGCCGTGACCCGCACTACCCTCAATTCAACAGTCGGATATGGCTTCACCTGACGGGCTGACTCTGGACAGCGCCCGAATCCCTGCATTGCCTGGGTCGGGCTTCTATGTGCCTGACTTCATCTCGCTGGAGGAAGAGCAATACATATTACAAGAGATATCCAAGCTACCAAGCACAAGATGGACAGTACTCAGTCACCGTCGACTGCTGTCACTGCCATCACAACTAACGGGCACAGCGCGTGACACACTGATCGCCGCGCCCATGCCCACATTTCTGACCAAGGTTGTGCTTGCTAGATTGGCACAGATGTCGCTATTTAGAGACTCCCCTCACGGCGCGCCGAACCACTGCCTCGTCAACGAATATCAAGCAGGCCAAGGCATCATGCCTCACGAAGACGGTCCGGCGTACTACCCTATCACTGCGACGGTTAGCCTCGCCGCACATACAACGCTCGACATTTACAAGAAGAACGACCAGGGAGAGAGAGAGGCTACACCGACGTGGCGTATCCTTCAAGAGCCCAGAAGCTTATTGATCACGACTGGTGATATGTACAAGAGCACGCTACACGGTATATCCGAGGCTGAGGAAGACACAGATCTTGGGCCTGAAACGATAGTCAACTGGGATAATCTGGCCGACAAGACACCCTTCGAGGGTGGCGTTGCGAAGAGAGAGACACGGGTTAGCTTGACCTATAGAGACGTGCTCAAGGTCGCAAAGGTTGGAGGTGCTATGAAGTTCATGAATAAAAGGTGAACAAGCTGAACCAATGGCGCCCTCTTTCCATACCATCTCCGGGGCTCTTCAGGGGTGCACGTGAGAGAAGAACCTGCACAAACAAGCATACAAAGCATTGCCACACAACGACCCTGCAACCTGCGGGCTTAAAGCTTCGTTCCTCTCGACGCTGCCCAGTTCGGCCGAAGATCAAGTCAATACAAGCCTTCACCCCATACCACCAGCACGGCTAGTGCTACGTCGCTCGCTCGTTGAGTCTGTCAACCTCCGCCCTGCCCAACATACAGCACTTCTTGCCCATATATGTCATCGAGCTATCAGGTGTAAGCGTGTTCTGTCTCGGATGATGCGAGCACAAGTGGTTCAGTTTCCAGCGTTAGATCACACTTCGGACGCGTTGCTAAGCATGGAAGCTGACCCATTAGTGCAATGCCAGAGTGTAAAGACATCTGCATTATTCATCTGGTACAATATCGAATCGGTGCACCAGTATCGCGCAAAGCGTCCCCAACTGTAAGCACGTACGATCTCGATATACTTCTGAACATCAGATAAGATAGATATATCTCAATGTCACCCCACGTCTACCCCAGGCGTACCCCGACGCGGAGTTCGTCATAATTGTACCATAGCTCTATCGTACCAAAATGCTAAGAGTTATGACGATGCTGTGGCCCATACATGACAAGCTGGACTCTCGGACTCTGTGATACTTCTTAGTTCTAACCCATTGAGACTTGCACCACAATCTCCTGGACGGCCTCCCAAGACCTCCTTTCCACGTTGTCTCAAACGCTCGTGACTGGCCAGCTACTTCTGCGGAGCACTCGTTCATCATGGGCAAGAAGCGCATTCTAGTCGGCTACGGTGTCGACATAGATGCTATAGCGGGTTGGCTTGGCTCATACAAAGGCGAGGATTCGACCAGCGACATCAGTCGAGGCTACTTCGCCGGTACACTGGGTGTGGAACGACTTCTGAAGATGTTCGATAAATACAACATGAAGGCAACGTGGTTCATTCCAGGTCACAGCCTTGAAACCTTTCCGGAGCAATGTGCGATGATCAGAGACAAGGGTCACGAGATTGGCCTGCATGGCTATAGGTGAGGATCAATCTACCTGCTGCCGTCTCATCAGTACAGGCTACGAAAAGTCTACTGCGCGATCGCCTGCAGGATAAGGAGGTCTCAACGCTGACGTCACACCAACAGTCATGAGAATCCTGTCGACATGAGCATGGATCAGCAAAGAGACATTTTGGATTACACGTACAAGTTATTGACCAAGTTCTGCAATGGCAAGCCCCCAAGGGGAACGGTATGTCTGACTTCACTGTAAGTGACTCAAGACAGTCCACGCTGACTAACATCATGCAGGTGGCACCATGGTGGGAAGTTTCCAAGGAAGCGACCGAACTCTACCTCTCCTATGGCATCGAATATGACCACAGTATGTCACACCACGACTGTCAGCCTTATTACCTCCGCACAGGTGATGAATGGACTAAGATCGATTACACGCAGCCTGCAAAGACATGGATGAAGCCACTCAAACCTGGTACCAACACTGGCATGGTCGAGATTCCAGCCAATTGGTATCTCGATGACCTGCCTCCTTTAATGTTCATGAAGAAGGTACCCAACTCTCACGGCTGGGTCGACGTCCGCACGGTTGAACAGCTTTGGAAAGATCATTGGGACTATTTCTATCGTGATTATGATGAATTCATTTTCCCAATGACTATCCATCCTGACGTTTCAGGGAGGCCCCATGTATTGCTCATGCACGAGCGGCTGATCGAATACATTAATAGCCATGAAGGCGTGGAGTGGGTGACCATGGGTGAGATGGCGGACGACTTCAAGAAGCGGGAGAAACCAGCTGAAGGCGCAATGTTACCTGCCACACCAGAGGACGTCGCGAAGAAATTGGGTGTCGCTTGATGGCAAGGCGCAGTGGACTTGAGTGAAAATTGAATGATTGCTTCTCCGATATACAGGGTCCTTGAGCGGACGCAGATGGTGCTTTGCTCACAACCGCGAAGAAGGATACTGGCATTGGCCATCGACTTGGGTTCCTTAACATAGTGCTAAACTACTAATCCCCTTGTCTTTGTTTCTTCAACGTCTAACAAACAGCGATCTTGTGCTCATCTACCCCCAGATGGAAAACCCACGGCCACATCTCAGCTCCTAGCGGCTCTTCTAACGAGCAGGCAACTCCGAGAGCACAGTCACAACCGCATTTCCAGCTCATCCCATGAAGATGCGCCTCACGATCCTACCTGTCTTTTTACTCCTCCTTTTGCCTGCTCGGGCAGTCACCTTCGACGACGCCTCCAGTAGTTTGTATACCCGTTGACTTGGACAGGTTACTGTAAGGATCAGCATGCAAGGACATGCAAGTACATGCAAGGTGCAAATAGGTTATATACCGTCACGATACAGATGGGGTCTGGTCCAGAGATGCAGGGGTCAGGCGTGACCAAGGGTCCGAAACGAATACTGCCGAGCTTTCAGGGTGGTGCTGATGTGCAATCTGCTTCGCGTTAGTGCTGAACCAGTTCCTCTCACTACGGTTTGTGTAAAGACAGGTATCCGATGCAGCCGTTTCCGTAGCACATGTGGCCCATGCCAGTGTCGCAAATGCCGCCAATTCCTCCCTTCCAGTCAGGCAAACGATACTTTGAACGAATACAAATACATGAGACAAGCCTGCCAGATCTGATTGAAGCGTATCGTAAACATACTTGTCATTGTGTACGTCCACTGGTCCGAACCTTCGAAATCCATCAACGTCTATCTTAGGACTGCGGGTGGGCCTCTGCCTATAATAGGGCGATGGTGACAACGACACCAGCTCCTGCACCGACGGAAGCCAGCTTAGCATTATAGTCCAGTGACCTTGGAACGCTGAAATTACAGCCGTCGTTGTAGTTATGCTTGCGTTTGGCAATGGTGTCAGACCGCTTGTGCTGCGAAGACGGCTCGTTATCCGTTCACTAAACGCTTGATCATGGGCTCATTTTGACGCTGTGTTGTGGCATCGAGATTCCTTCTCACTAGTGACGCGCCGCGGCCTAGGAATCCGAGTGCCTGTCACAATAATACCAGGGTTTCGTCGAGGACGGGTACTTGTCTCGAGAAGTTCAAGTTCTGGCTATCTCACGCTGACCACGCAACGAGAATTTTAGACAATGCCCAAACGACGTCAAAGCCATGTGGCAACAGACCGCTAAAAGACCCTGGGCTTTACCTGATTCGGTTAGCGCGGCTCTGTGCTTGGGCTCCAATCTTGTCTCGCTACTCCACTACATGGCGACCGCTCACTTCCGGGAAAGCAGTCCGTTGATGCAACAATTGTCAACAGATAGCAAGCGCTACCCTTACAAGCATGGAATCTGCCCAAGCCCACGCTGCAGGACGACTGGACGCTCGCCCTTACCTTTTCAGATATGATCAGCCCCACAATTATCGACCTCGAACGTATGGCGCCCTCACGACTCTTATACTTCACCACCTAGAGCATCTTCACGTCCAGCACTAGAGTATCAATCAACATGTCATCCGATGCTAGGCATTTCAAGAATGAAGGGCTAGATAATCTCAGTAAACCAGATTACCATGCCGAACTCCTCGCCTCTCTTGAGCGCATCAACACCTACAATCCCCCAGTCCACACCTGCAGCACCGGGTGGTCGTTCTCTGGCATTTACAAAGGTCCAACCTCAATAGCCTTCCTATTCCACCGGCTATCTCAGTTCTACCCAGACTTAACCTTCAAATCGCAAAACCTCCAAGAATGGGCTGAAGACTACCTCAAGCTCGGGGATGTTGCGCAGAAGTCACACGTCGATCCAGACCACTGCGGGGTCGCCAACGAAACGCTCGCACATCTCGCTGTCAGCGCCGTGATTGCGAATGACTCAAGTCTAGCTGAAGAACTTTGTCGTTATGACAGCGTCGTTAACTCCGAAAGCGGCGGATCAAATGAATGGCTCTACGGACGCGCTGGCTACCTCTACTTTCTCCGCCTTTGCCGTACGCACTTCAAGCAACAGGATATGACCACCAAATCACTCGAGGCGGCTATCGAGCACACCGTTGGACGAATCCTGAACACCCCTGCCCCTTGGACATGGCACGGGAAGCAGTACATGGGCGCTGCGCATGGGTACTTCGGTATCATTACTCAGCTTGGGCTATCGAGACCGGAGATCTTGAAGTATCTGGATAACTTACTAAACAAAAGTCTGGACACACAATTCTCAAGCGGCAACTTCCCATCTTCTGTGGAGGGGTCACTTGGTAAAGACGCGGCAACAGGCAGTGATAAATTGGTTCAATTTTGCCATGGTGGGCCTGGCTTTGTCCTGAGTCTCGAGCCGATCAAGGGGTATCTATCATCAGATCTACAGAAGCGTCTCGATACAGCCCTCGAAACGGCAAGACAAGATACCTGGAAGCGTGGACTCCTGACTAAAGCGCCTTGTTTGTGTCACGGAATAGCAGGGAATGCGCTGTGTTTCACGGACCCAGATGACGAGAGGTTCGAGAAGTTCTTAGCAGTCATGAGCAGTGAGATGATTGAGGATAAGGAGAAGAGATGGATGGACGACGCTGGAATGTCAGACAAATTCGCGGGCTTGTGGACTGGTGAAGCGGGACGGGCTTGGGTTTGGGCTGTTGCGGACAAGGGCTTGGAGAGAAGGTGTATTGGATTCAGCGATGTCTGAATGAAAAGAGATGTGCATTAAGCAGCGAGCACGCCATCTTCTCCATTCACCGCAGCAGCTGACTCTCGATCTGGCCATTCAAAGATGCCTGAGCTGTCGCGGCCCCTGACTCCAGAGCTAGGCCGCGAGCGGGACACTTCGCAGTATCGCATAAACCTGCAGGCCGGGGGTCCTTGCACACTCACCTCTGGACCTCCAGAACCACAAAAATAAGGCAATCTCGATCTCGGCACATTGTGGACGATACACAGCCACCTCGAGATCAACGCGTCTTGCTTGGTAGACCCGAGCGCTACGGATTGAAACGCCAGATCTTTGTCACAGTTCCATGACACTCGATATCAAATCATCGGCGCAGCCGCCATATGCACCGACCGGACAATTAAGACAGCGCAAGCAAGCACCAGCCGTGTTAGAGAGAAGGCTGACCAACGTCACCGAAAAGGGTACGATTGGAGTACAGCGAAGTCAATCTGGATGCCATTAGTATAGCTAGGTTACATGTATTAGGTCAGGACTTGTCACGTGGCCTGGAATAGTTATAGAATAGATCATGGCATAGCGCTTAGCGTTGCAGTAAACTCTTTGAAAAATTTAGGACAGCTGGGTTGCAATATTGGTATAACGTTTGACAGCACTCACGCTTTCCCAGCCGAAGCACGGGGCAGATCGAACATTCGTCCCCATTGCTCCGCGACACCTGTTCTTCGTGTATCGATACCAAGCTTCCGCAATAGGCCCCAGACCACGGCGCCTACACTGTCCAACAAGATCACGTTGCGGTCTCGATAATGCGTCTCCAACGACGGCGCAAGTCGCGCCACGCTCAGATTCGTGCAGAACACCATGACGATTTCGAGATTCTCGTTCGCGGCTACTACCTCCCGAACCATCGAGATCAACTGGTCACCACTCACCTCTCCGATCTTGTTGTTGTCGGTGATCCCCAAACACCGATCATTCTCTGCAATCGCAATGCCCACACCGCCAAACGTCTTTTTGATTGCTTCATTCATCTCCGTGACGTACGGGGTCACGAGACCCAACCGGGGATCTCCAAGAGCATGCAACGACTCCACTAGCGCCAATGTCGACGTCGATGCTGGTATTCCAAATTGATTCTCGATGGCTTTGCACAGCTCGACGTCGGCGCCTAACCCCAGCCAGCCGGCCGAGGTGCCGCCCCAGCTAATTGCATCGACTTTGGCGTCTGCCAGGAGTGAGACAGCTTGCATCATTATCGGGAGGTCGAATTGCGATTGTGCAGTCTTGTCGAGCGAAATCTGAGTCACTCTGAAGCGGGAGAAGTGGGCGGTTATGTGGACGGAGGGGATCCGATCATTGACTGTCTGGAGTATGGCGGCAATGAGTGGTTCCATGATGGTGTTAGAAGAGGGCACAAGTATACCTAGACGAATACGGCGGGTAGACATCGTTCGTGTTGGTAAATGTTGCTTTAGAGTGGGGAACATATTCTAGCCCGAAAGCCTTGAAGAATGTGTTGGTGGCTGTAATCGTTCGGGCAGTTCGTACGCAAAGGAGTGTAGAGTGATAACTTATCACCTCAGGTTGGTGTTGGGGGAATCAGTACTATGAACAACATTGCAGGCTCATCTCGGACATGAGCGGCAGTGTCGAGAACTTGCATAAGTCCTGTACACGCCAGGCGCGAGCGTCTACACGAGCACAGTAAGGGTAGATGACGCCTCAACCACTGGACAAAAGTGGTACACCATCCAGCCGAACTCAGTACTGATGCTTCCACCCTCAGCCGTTTGAGACCCCTTTTGTTGAACATAGGCGTGCTGTGTATGTCCTGTAGACGCATTGCCGTGGCAGCCTTCGCAACATGTACACGAACTTCCCAGTATGAGGATGGCCAGCCGAAAATGGCTCAAGACAATGCTTGCGTGTGGTAAGTATCGATACGGATTGAATGCAGACAGCGCATTCGTATTTGACGTTCTCGGCAGATCAAGGAAGTGGCTGAAAGGTTCGACCGATGCCGACAAGATATGCTCATTGAGCCATCACATTCGAGACAATCTACTTGTCACTGCACGTAGCTCGCACACTTTCCAGTAGCATACAAGTATGCTATAGTGTTTCAGCCAAGTCATGTCTCGTGTCTTTCTCTCCTACGGCTCATTCGTCATCCACAAAGCGGTTCGCTATCCTCCCAAAGAATGGAAGCTCGTAATGGTCCAATGTATCAACGTCGGTGTAGGCATGCCGTGCTAGGAAGGTGATGAGTAGCAGATCCAATATGAATAGCATCCAGCTTAGCGCTTTCGACCAGGAGAGTATGAGATGTAATATGAAGACAGCGGCGAAGGTAAGCGAGCCTTGCCATGCGTGGAAGCGTACATAGTCAGACTTGTGCTCCAACAGAAGCAACAGTACGCCTCCAGCTGGTGGCAGGCCGACGTAAGCCAACATAGCTAGGTAGTCTACTCGTATGGGTATGCTCGTTTGGAAGGCTTCGAGATTGCGCTCGCGACCGCCTTGTTCGTAGGCTGGGCCATCATTTTGATTGTCGGCGAAGCTATCCGGGGCAGGGAGCGTCTGCGATGTGATTTGGCTGATGTGGCGAGATATGTGAGAGGGTCGTAGAGGGGGCGATTGGGCTCGCGAGTGGTCGACTGAGCTTCGAGGACTCTTCAAGGGTGGGGAGCGGGCGCGTTCACTGGGAGGTAGTCAGTTGGGGGTGCCTAGGCATACTATGCGGTGGCATTAGCTGCGTGCTGCTTGCTGCTTACATTTCGGGGACATCTTGGTATGGTGCGAAGTTGCTTGCCATTGTGCCCTTCACCTGTCCTAGAGTGGTGCGCTTGGAGCACTGTAGGATCGGAAGCTGGCTGCGGACGAGTTGAGTTGGCGATGCACGGTAGCGTTCGACGTGGTCGTGAAATTGTGAATGACCTGATGCGAAGAGGAGAGAAGAGAAGAGGGTTGCTGTAGTAGTGTGACTGGAAGAAGCTACCAGCTCTGCGGTTGTTCGTGGTTGTCGCTTGAGGATGAGGATGATCGGCAACACTACAAACGGCAAACGATGGGCCTGGGTTCAAACGTGAACCCAGAACACAGTGTATCACAGCATGATGTACTTTCAATGGTTTGACATGCTCATATACTGGAATGCTGCCAACGAGGAGATAGATATCATTTCAATCACAGCTCTACGTCTTCCCACGCAGACCACGAGCACGCCCTATACCGCTGCCAGTGGTCCCTCGCCTCGATGTAGTGGATGGAGCTCTCAGCATGCTAGTATTGCCCGAGCTGAGTGCAGGAGTTGAAGCAGAGGATGTGCTTGCGCCTCTCGCCACGCCTCGGCCACGACCTCGAGTAGCGGTAGTAGTCTTGGTGGGACGAGTTGCAGCTTCCACTCGCTTTCTTTCATCCTCTTCTGCCTTACGAGCAGCTGCAGCTTTTCTTTCCTGCTCCTCGGCCTCTCGTCTCTCAGCCGCATACTGCTTAGCCTGCGCTTCTTCCTCAATGTCAGCAATATCTTGGCTTGCCCCTTGCCACGACGGGTCAAGGATCAGTCTCTGATTGTGCTCGGTCTGCGACAATATGCGCGTCCAGGTATTCAGTAATTGCGAAGCAGCACTGACTGTACCGTTGACTGTCTAGCGGAAATCAGCTGCTGGACACTCGTATGACCCTCCTACCGCTCACCTTCATGTTTGCTTTTGCTTTCCCCAGACTCTGGAGCACCCCTTCTATGGCTTCGTTAACTTTCTTCACGCTGGCCAGTTCCTGCCGTAGAGCTTCCTCGCGGGACTTTTCGGCCTCCTGCTTCGACGTTGAGTCAGAGGTGGCATGGTTTGCACCTCTGCTTTGCGGTCTGCTTTTTGCTCTAGAAGGAGACTGCCCAATATCTAGCTGGAAAGAGTCATCATTGGAAGCCATGCTCGTGGAGTTTAACGCTGCAGCTAAGGCACAGATCTTGTGGATGCCAGTAAAGTGGACTGTGATGTTTGTTGTGTGATGCAATCTGGGCACTTAACGCGCTTGCTGCTAGGACGACGCGTCGCGGGCTAGCGGGGACCCTTACGTCGATTAGCGTCAAGCCAACGTTGCCAATCTTGGGTGCCGCCCATTGGCTGTTCGATGCCAGCCACCGGTCTGATGTCGAGATGGAGCCCAAACTCATGCTTTCTTTCACAGCGTCACCAGGGTGCTCAGTGCTCGACACCTTCCATGCGCTGTTGCTTTCCACTCCTAAGTCTCCTTCCTGCCGTATATGCTAGATTCGCATTTTCGTCGACGTGCATACTGTAACAATCTCTTGGACTGGTCCAACACCGCAGCGCGCAAAAGTGATTGAACGGCAGTTCACGACTCGCAGTACTTGACTACCTGATTACCTGAATACCACAAACGAACTACCTCGAACAACTCCTGAAAAGACCTCGTTTGCTGCAGCCACCGCTCAGTCGCCAATATGGCATCAACACCTCCTGCTCAAATACGAGCTGAAGCTCAGACTCCTCCGACACCGCTACATGGCAGCGCTTATCACTCGAGATCTTCACCTTCACGATATAACACAAGGTCCAACACCGAGAACACTCCAGGTTCGCTGCGATCTTCTTTCACTCAATCGCCCGACTCATCACGCACGCCAAGATCGCCCGAGCACGATCCCTTTCACTCAGTATCGCAAACCCCCAAGCGCAAATCCACACGCTTGGTGCAAGTCATATCTCCAACCTCTCCAGACTCTGACGCACCTACACGAAACGATCATCACCAGCAAAATCCCTCACATATTTCTGCCACCACAATAATATCTGAAGGCATGCTACCGACACCCGTCAAAACGCCTCAGAAGAACCGAGTCGCAAAATCCACCATGGCTGCTAAGGCCTTGTTCCAAGATCATTCCAACGCAGCCCTGCAGAGTCCGCGAAAGAACCAAAAGAGACGTCACAACGGCTTCTCACTTGAGTCTTTCTCCGAAGATGCTCCTTCCCAAGATCCAATCCAGATCCACGTCGATTCGAGAGATCAACTTCCCGAAGTCGACGCAAGCATCGATAATCCCTTCTACACTGCACCCTCATCAGAAAGCAGAAAACGTGCTGCACCAACGAGACCGAAGATGGCTGGCCCGTCCAAGCGACGTAAGACCAGCGCAGAGCAAGAGAAGAGACCACTGGATCCACAAGTCGAAGAAGCCATTAACAAGGATGAAGGCATGGTCTACATATTGTAAGTTTTCTCCAAATTAACGTTTCCATTGCAACAACTAACATTAGTACAGTCGAGGCAAGAAAGTATACCGCCGCTTTGACGATGCTGGAGAGGAAGAGGAAGTAATCGACCCCGAAGAACTCGGTCTCCTCGGGCGCGAAGCCAATGGCCACGAAATCGTCAAGCCACTCAAGACGCTCACCCGCAAATCCATCAAACCCCGAAAACTGTTTCAGGACGACACAAGTGCCCAAGCACTACCAGATCACCAGGCGAGCCAGAATGACGAGGAAGCAGAGACAGAAATTGAGGACGATCAGGCAGCGGAAGATCTCGAGCCGCCTAGTCCGTCGAGAGCTACTAGGTCGCGAACCAAGGACGGGAATAATAGTGGTGGGAGCAAAAAGGTCAGTCCATTTGATGCCTGGCCAAGACTCAAGTCTGGCGCCAGATCTGGTACCTCTGTGCCTGCCAGCAAGGGGAGGAAGCGAACAGCTGCCGAGGCTTTGGATGTCTAGAGCAGCGATGATTGGACTGCAGTTTGGTCGGCGCGCTATGTACGCTGTTGTTGTTGATACCCTAACGGGCCACAAGGCATCGGACTTGCGCTTCAATCGTGGCGCGAGAGCACAATGAATTGATCGATTCAGCAAGCATGTTTTGGGCTTGCGGTACGAGGCGTAAATAGCGTGTGCTATCTTATAATCAGCGGTTTGGCGTTTTGTGTTTTGAGATACAGCTCTCGAGATGCTGTTGTGCACTCCTAAGTGCACCGAGTAGTCGATAAAGTATTGCTGAGCATACTATACCTTCTTAACACTGTTGTTTTCCTGGTTTGCTGAACAGCCATTGGGTACGTACTTTTTAAGTGCCTACATATGCATCCCAAGTTGTAAGGGCTTAGGCTTAGGCTTTGTAGCCAGGAATTTCTGCTCCGAAGCGATCTGCCTCGCGGCCGTTTGGCCTACCTGAACTTCCGTAGCACGGCTTAGCTAGGAGGCATACCTGCTATCTACTCGTGTTCTCGACACCAGTTACCAACCACCATCACTTATAGCAACACACTTGTCGTGCTTTTCAATGCTGGTCCGTTCACAATCCAAGTTGATTGTCACCACACAAGTCGCATGCGTGTCAGCTTGATACATGGCACTGCGAAGGCCGCCGTTGCGTATGCTCCTTCTCGTCGAGTACTTCTCGGTTCCGCGTTGAATGCCCATCATCACAACGGTGTGCCTTCTGTGCAATATTCGAGTCTAAAATCTAGACGACAATCATCGACATCAAGCATGTCTCAAACGAAGATGCATCGACATATCAACTTGGTCTTGGATTTCGATGGCACCCTTACTAAGAAAGACACGATGGAAGTCCTTTCGGAGGCTGGCTATGCGCGACAAAGAAAAGCGGGACGAGATACTCAACCTCGACCTTGGAGTGATATAGTCGATGCTTACATATCAGACTGTAAAGCTCACGCAGCTGCATATCGACCGTATCTACCGGCGACGGCCAACCGAACTACTTACGAGCAGGAAAAAGCCTGGCTCAATAGCCTCCGTCCACTTGAAATTGCATCCATCGAGCGAGCAATCGAGGCCGGTGTCTTCGATCAACTAAGCGCAGCCGACATGGCAATAGCCGCGGACAGGGCGGTGGGTAGTGGCCAAGTACAACTCAGAAACGGCTGGACTGAGCTGTTCTCCTTCGTCGAACAACACAACACTAAATTCTCAGATACAGACGTATCCAATCCACTCGTTCAGGTGGTCAGCGTCAACTGGAGTGCTTGCTTCATCAAATATGTCTTGCACAGCTCGATACAGCGCGCGCCTGAAGTGGAGGATCATCTCAAGTCACTGTGGTCGACTCATATCCCTATCTATGCCAATGAGTTCCCAAGTATCGCTGGGAATGACACACAAACCGGGCCAAACAATAAGTCGCGCGCAGAGCGGCAGAACCTTCAGGACATCAGGACGAGTGGTGACAAAGTCAATACGTTCAAATCTATTTGTGAAAACATGCAGTATGAGAGGAACGCAACATCCGTCTACGTCGGCGACTCGTCTACAGACCTTGAATGTCTACTTGCTGCTGATGCTGGGATATGCATACGCGATGAGCCAATGGGCGGTGGACAAAAGGATCTAGCAGCTACGTTCGAGAGGTTAGGTATCGAGGTGACACACGTTGGAGACAAACGCACTTCGTCTTCCTTCGACGCCGTCGGCCAAAGGTATGGATTGCTCTGGGCAAGAGACTTCAGCGAGATCAGCGAATGGCTTCGCGGAGTCTGTAAGGCTATATGAGCATGCGCCTACCGAAAACTAGGGGGATACCGTTCCCTTGTCCTACCTCCATCTCGATGTCAAGTTCGCCGCCAAGCTTGTCAGTCAAACCCTTTAGGAGTGCATCTTGTTAGGCTTGCGTTATCCGCAGTCGTAACAAAGCCGATCAGAGCTGGTACCTGCCGGAAAGAACAGCCGGAATATCTGGGCAAAGCCACCGTTGCCGATCGAATGAAAAAGCCGTTCGAAGTACTGTCAGCGCACTTGCGGAAGGTCTTCGATAAGCAGTATCGCCCGATAACAGCGAGCGTCTCCTCAGCTTTCCGCATCCTGACAATTCAAGACTTACATTGACTGGAGAACTACGGAGAGCAGGCGTCATATACTCCGGTGAGCCACTTATCCTGGAATTAGATCTCCCATGGGGTAGGTATTTGGTTCCTTGGTCCGCGAGTAGTTCCATCCCTTTCACCAAGTTCTGAGCAATTTCTGGCGTATGAGGTGCTGCCGGACGGCAAGAGGATATCTTTACATCATTTCCCTGGTACTATGGGGCGAATCTGTCCATGACTTGCGCTCAAGCGGCTTGACTAGGCCTATAGCCGACTCGAGACGAACCAGGGCGATGGGCCGCAGCAGTGGAGACATTAAGGGGTGGTCTTACAGCCAGCAGCTGGTAGGAATACGCATAGTTCCGTCATAGCATCGTTGTTGGCGGCGACTGCATTGGCATCAAACCCATGTTGCGTCTCCTGTGTGCTGATCTCGTTTGCTTGACCACAGCCGTGGGCCACAACGTCATTGAGAACAAGACCTCGATCGGGCCAAGCTCGTGCAAGGATTCCGTCATGCGGTTGTCATCGGTGACGAATGCTTGATATGGCAAGATCTGAGGGGATGAGAAGGTAGCTTCAAGATCTACCTTTGCTCTCATGCAAAAGAGGAGAGTGCGAGACGATGGTGAAAGGAGCTACGCCGGCTCCGGCGATGGCAAGTGCGAATGCGACACTTCTTGATCGTATCCGCTATCCCTCACGAGGTGGTCATCGCAACGCTAACAGCATCTCTCACTGGGAGTCTTTCCAACATCGCCGTGCTCACAGCCTCTTAGTTGAGAAACGGGATAGACCTCAGAAAGGACCCCGCATGCTTCCTGTCGAACACGCCGTGTTCAGGCTGTCCAAGTACTCGCATCGCGCTGTGCTGGGATCGCTACGCAAGCGGGAATGCGAAGCGCAGTAGCAAACAGGCAGCACAGAGAAGGACATGTAATCATGGCCAGATTTATGGTCTTGCGACGCGACTATTCCACAACGCTCCCTTGCACCTAGATAGATGTAACTGAGCACCAGCCACAGGGGTCGCATCTACACCAGACTGACCTCATGTTGTGCCACGTTACTCATCACATTAGTGCCGAGTCGGCCTCCATTACACGCCTTCCCTGACGAATGGATGCATTGTGGCCAGCTTCCCCACACGGCATGACTAGGACGTCTATATCTACGAGAAAGGATAGCCCTCCCACTCCTGCTCAACCCTGTTCATCTCCTCCTGCCCAAACCGGGCAACTTGCTCGCCATGCTTCTTATCCAAATACTCAAGCAGGACATCGCCATACCTCTCGCGCCCCTTGTATCTCACCACATCTTCGCCCCAGCTCCTCACCGCCGACGCCAACCGCCCAGGCACACCCTTTTCCACACATATCTCCGTGATGGGCAGAAAATACGTCCTGATCGTAAACACCACCCCGCCACTCCTCGGCAGCCTCCTCAACGTCTGCCTCTCAGTCCGGAGATAGTGGTGCTCGATCGCGCGGTTCTTCTCCGCCGTGTTCCAGCTTACCTCCTCATCGTTCTCGTCGCCTATACTCCAGCTCCAGGCGAGATTGTCGTCGACCTGCAAGAAGTAGTTGTTCCGCGCGACCATTTCCTCGGGCTTGATGCGGCGGAAGAAGTTCATCATGCCCTTTTCGAGCTTCGTCTTGAATTGCGGGACGTCGCCGCTGGTGTGGATCTCGGAGAGCGGCATGCCGAATTTGTCGCCGAGGCGCCAGAAGCCGGCGAGCAGGATCGCGCCGGAGAGCAGGTAGTATTGACCGTCGGGCCGTTCGATCATGATGGCCAGGTCGTCCTGGGTTAGTCTTGCGCAGGTCTGGATGGGATCTTCGGCAAGGGGCTCGCTCGTGCGCAGGTGCTCGCCCGACCAGAGGTTTTCGACGCCGGTTTCGGTGCGTTTGTAGAGCGTTGGGTAGCGGGCCGGCAGGTAGTCGGCTAGGTCTTGTAGGAGCTCTACCGCGGCAGGGTAGGCCTCGGGGTCTGTGTGGCAGCATTTGTCGCCGCGTTCGAGGATGCGACGGGCCTTGTCGCCGTGGTAACGTGGGTAGTGGTTGTCTAGTTCGATCCAGTCAGTGTGTTTGGCTGTGCGGAGACCCATTGTGACATTGTTTTTCGGTCCGTAGCGGAAGGGCCGGTAAGGCAGTGGTTGAGTTTCTGTGATGGACCAGTCAGGGTATGGCTCTGGTGTGGGCATGCGGAATGGCGAGGGTGTCCATTTGCCAAATTCACGGGTCGGCTGCTTGAAAGACGTCGTGCCTTTTTCAGTGATTGGGGTTGACGGACGTGATGCAAGGCTGGCGCGTCGCCGGCGTCCTAGGTATGTAGAAAGAGCATATATGGTGAGTAGGGTGAGTAGCGTGCCATACACAATCTCTTGGAAGTGTGGGTGGGACGAGACATGTCGCCAGCCTGCTTCAAGGTGCTGCCTAGTGGAATCGAGTTTGCCGGAGCAGGAGTGCTTCGACTTTTGGATGTGAGAGCTGACTTGCTCGACGTATGACGCCATTGGGGCCTTCGCCTTTTCCATGTCTTCTGATCCTGTGTTTTCTTGCTGAAGACAGTGTCCAGGAGATACAGCTGTATGTTAGCAAGAAGACTTGATTGAAAAAACACCAAAGCAAGGGAGATAGCGTTGCATAACGTCTGTCACATCGCCTATGCCATGGTGGACTGTATTCATTCCCGAGCTTCCTTATCCGTACACATTTTCCTCTCTCTCGAGGGACGTGCCATATGGATAAACAAGTTTGCTTTCTGGAAACGCAACACACCACTGAAACGCTCTTATCACCAATCGTTATCTATCTGCTGTGATGCTAACGCTTATTCCGTTATCCGCACTGACCAATGAGAGTGTCGACTTGTAGTTGCAGTTGAGTGGACAAAGTTGCCGTTTCGAGTATGGTCAAACTTCCCCGCAATCAGCACTCAAGCATGGCTGTTGGTACTCGAGCAGCGGACCAATGTGCGTACAAGCCGTATGAATGGCTGCTTGAGCCTCGGACAGCGCTGCGGACCAGGCGAGAACTTTTGCAGAGCAGAAGTAAGCAGGTGCGCAAACGCTTAGGCTCTCAGTTTGTCAGTCATGCGCCTGTGCAGTGGTACTTGAACGCGGGATACTTCCCTTCGCGAACGGGCGGACCTTTATAGGGGCTCATTAGTATTTAGTAATGCTGCTGTGCTCGGCGCCTGGTACCCTAGCCATCCGATGCCTAGTTTCATGATCTTGTGCATCCCCAGCAAGAGAGAATGCTTCTCGTGTACCCTCTCGTCCATTATTAAGTGTTATGCTCAGTCAGACTCTGCTTCTACTGGGAGCCTGCTTGTCTTTGCCGTCTGCCTCCACACCTGCCATATCTCTCATTTTTTTCCGTTCCATCGCCTCGTCAAAAGCCTGTTGATCTTTCTCCAGAATCCAATCACATTCATGCCTGAAATCACAACTCCGGCACTTCCATGCTTCTTCCAGTCTGACGCCATTGGCGTCTCTCTGACCACGCCACCAGGCGAGTGCTTCCGAGAGGTAGGCATGGAGGAACTGCGGATTAAAGTGAAAAGATTTGTGACCTAGTAGCCGCTTCGATGAGGCGGAGCCTGGCGTGTGTTTATAAGTTGAAGCCATATACGAGGCTGTCAGTAAGGGACTGAGGCGCGTTGGCTGGGCAGGTGGTGGTGGCAAGTCGGATGTCGATTGTTGAGATGCTGGCGGAGGGTCCGAGTCGTAAGCCGATCTCGTAGATGGTGTTTCGTCGAGTTGAAATGTGTTCTTGAATTGTGTCATCATGAAGTCCCACAATGTGGTCAGGGTATTGTGTTGCAGAAGGACGTCCATCGAATCTGGTGAGGAAGAAGTTGTTGCAGCCTGGACTTGTTCTTCTACCGATCCTTGAGATGACTGGGAAAGCACATCTTGGTTGAGGTTGCCGAGCTGGGCTAGAAAGGAGTCTGAGAAGGTCTCATTGACATCTAGGCCGTATCTCTCCGCGAGCTGGTTGAGGCTGAAGTTGCCTTGTACAAGGTTCTCCAACATGTGGTGGTATAAGTGTAGTTGAACTATCGTTGGCCTTAGACTTGAGCCCCCCGGCAGTGTAGGAGTTGCTCTCGTCTTGACATCCGTTATGTAGATCCACTTCTGATCGGGCTCGCCCTCCTTCTTCACCGGCTGTGATCCGGCTTTCTCAGGCCTCGCAAGCAGAAATTCAGTGATGCTGGTCTGGTACTCCGGAAGTTCCGCCACAGGTGTGGTCTTGGCCCTGAGATTCTCTTCATGTTTGGGATCCGGACAGTCGTAGCTCAATTCATCGATAATGCCGCCGACAAGCTCCCCGCCAACCGTCCCCCAAACCTGAAGTTCTCTTGTTCGACCTGTCTCGCGAAGCGACATAAGACCTTGGCAGATGTTCCAGAATCTTAGACCCCAGCTGTCTTCGATCTTTGTGGTTTTGACTGGCACAGTGATATGGACCTCGTCTTCAAGGGACTTGTGCACGACGGTACCCTGCTTCATTGCAGGAGTCCTTCTCTTTCGACCATGTTTGCTCAAGACATAGAAGTATTGTAACTCGCACCATGCTGGCGAGACAAGGTCTGTGACCGACAACGCTTTCTTCGGCGGTGTTCTGAATCGTTCTATTGGGGACCTGGTGTCTGGATTGGGCGCTGCTGGGGGTGAGCTGCGGTCCTTCACAGGACTGCGCTTTCTCCTAGTGTCTGAGAGACGCTGGTCAGCATGTTAGCACTTCATAACGCGACGAACGTGCCGCACTTACTATCCTCGGCCTCGATGTCGCGTAGCACCTCAGTCTCGGCTGGAGACTCGAACTCTGAGATATGCTGACGCGTCTCAACGATCGTCTTAGGCAACAGAACGCCTCGGGGTGGTTCATAGTCTTCAATATCGGTCACAACAAAGGCTCTCTGGCCTTCTGCTGTTCCTGACGCGGCTTCTGCTAGCAATGTGTCCAGTATTTCGATTTCTTCTGCATCGCTGCCGAAGTCGCCATAATCGCTGGCACTGTCGGGAGGTGCGCCAGAAAGAGATGGTGTCGTTTCAGCCATGTTTATTCTGCCTGCTTGAGTCATGACGATCATGATTGCGAGCAGTTCGCGTCTTCATAATGGCAACGGTTCTAGGCGATCGCTTATACGGAGGTTGCTCTCAAATCCCGAAGCAGTTACTACTTAAATGCGCCACACGGTCGTGATACAGGCAGCTACGTGGTGTTCGCCGTCTCTGTGCCAAGATCGAGCAAGCCTGCATCGACCTCTTTGCTAAGGTTGGATCGTCCCACGTGCTATGCTTTCCTAATTGAGCGGGTCAGTGATGTATTTTTGGGCCTGACTTAGGGTAAGTACCAGCCATCTGGTGGTAGCAGTCCAAGGCCGCATAAAAGAGATGCCTTACATGGTCCCTACTTCTCGTCTTACTACAAGACTGATTAACCGTCAATACTCTACACGCAAGTAGGTCACTTTGTCTCCCCACAGGGCCAAATCCACAACTCTGTAGATCTCACCTACGATTGACCTGTCATGTGTTGAGCCCGTCCAGCTTTCAACAAGGAATACGGGTAGCAATGAGGTGGGAAGAACGTGATAATTACAAAGAGTGGAACCTGCGAGCCTTAAGTAAGCCTTTAGCAGCTATGACTTGCGGCAGCACAAAGATGCCGTAGATGTGAATACTGAACGTTGGAAGTCGTGAGCTCGGAGCTCTAATAACATGTGTTCGAGGGACTACTGGCGAGAACCTTACAGAATAAGTCGTATTCAGCAGTTGTTAACCAAATACTGTCTCAAGTCTGCAATCCGTCATTACGTCTAGCCAATGCACATCTAGTGGGTCATCAGTATTCGAGCTCTGATGCTCGGTTATGGCGTCCATCCTTGACCAGACTGCTTCGAGCAAGTATCCAACCTGCTCGAAAGACTTCAGGCCAGTAACACTGGAGTTGGACCGAACCCTTCTCCGTAGGGATTCGCGCCATTTTTCAACGTTCGTGGGTCTCGTAACAATGGAGTTGAGTAAGCCACCCACGTCCGGACATTGGTCTTCCTGGACTATATCTTCAGGCATACTGTATAAGACACTTCCGGAGATGATGATGGCTATCGTATGACCCATACTGAGACCACAATCCTCGGGAACGCCCTCTAGCAACCCTATCAATGTGCTCGCCATATCAAGGAGCAGTCTTCTCCGACCTTGCCATTGGTTCTGATACAACCTCGAGGAATCAGCACTACCAAGCGAAGGCGAAGGTGAGAAGACGGAGTTGGTACGAGTCTCGACGACAGGCGCCTGTTGCGCCGGAAGCTCGGGAAAGGACCGGTAAAGCTCTAGTAGTGAAGCCAATTGATAACAGAGCGCAAAATTCTCCAAATGAAATAACGAAGCCCTGGGGTCTCCAGTGTCGCAAGTCTTTGCTCTTGGCGGTATCTTGTATCGAAGGATCTGTGCTTCGACTGTCGATGCTGCTGCAAGAAGATCTCGAGAGATAGTATCGCTGCTGACATCCCACCCCATTGCTTGCATTTTGCGGGATAACCTCCTTTGACGAGCCAGGATAGCGACTTGGCCGAGGTAGACAAATAGTGGAGTGCATATGCCCGACCATGGATTGAGTCGGACTACGTCTAGATTTGACTGGCCACAAAAGGGTTTCAGATAATCAAGAACGCTGAGAGGTTGGTCGACGACGAAAGCTACGATGGCTTCCCAATACGCCAGCGTACCGACAATGAAGCTCTTCTCCGGATCACATAGTGCTGTTCGGGGTGCCCAAGGATCTTCGCCAGCATTGGTGTCGTGTGCTAACGTGGATTGCCATGTCGCAAATAGCCTACGAGCACCGAGGAGATATTGCGTTCCTATGTCGGACGGATCGAGCCAAGACTTGGGAACTCGTCAGCTTAGGACGTAAAAACAGGAAGGTACTGCTCCTTAGAAGGCACTCTAGGCTTAGTAGGTTGGATATACACCACCAATCCTGGGAAGGGAGATTGTTTCAAAACTCACCGAGGAGATACCCAAGAGGATAGAAGCTAGAATTGCCTGCATTATCTGGTCATAATCCTGGCATGATGAAAGTACGTTGCACTCTTGATCAGTAGGAGCATCTCGGCCTCTTATGGCAAAGAGTACCTTAGACAGGTGGCCAACCGCTGCAGAATGGTAGTGTACAGCTTTTGACAAAAAGCTTTCGTTTCGCTGTATCTCCCAGGTTGCAGACATGCTAAGGACACAATTCAAGATCAACGGCGAGTCATCTATGAGGTTTGCTATCATGTATCGGAAAGGATTAGTCGCCGAGTCGAAGGCAGAATTGAGAGGACATATTTCTGCGAAATAATGGTGCAGCAGAACATCATCTTGCGGGATGAGTCCCGTGGAGATGCGTACAACGTCGCACCTCTGCCCTCCAGCCAGTTCATCTTCAGAAGAAACTCTTCTAGGCTCTGTGTCGTCCAGGCGTGAGCGATGAGGTTCACGTGACAATCTTGGCCTATCTCCGCCAGAGAAATTTGTCCCCTGCTGTAGGCGTGGCAGAACGAGAGTATTCTTCAGGGCATGCTGGTTTCTCGTAAGCAGGGAGGAATCAATCCCAATTGTGGCGACTGCCGAGGAAGTGGTAGTATGTGCTCTCTGATCCGACGACGTTGTTACAGTCTCTCGCGTGGTCTGGCAATCGGCTGCTGATGTCGAGCTGTCGTAGCCCCGGAAGGGTGCGGGCAAGAAACAAGGGGGCGATGAAGGGCAGAGAAGGGCCCTAGTGGTGTTGGGAGTCGGGTACTCGCTTGCGGCCACGTCGCTGATCGGCTCGACATACGTGCGGGAGCTAGATCGTTGCCCAGCATCGCGATCAGGAGCGATGCCAAAATGCTCATGTTTTGCGGTCCATCGGAATTGTCTCTGATAACCTGGACACAGCAATTGTCTCTTGCGACATTGAAGACAATGCGGCTTTGTCTCGTCACATTTCAGCCTCTGCGCGAATCAGCAGCTGCTCTTAGATGCCGTTGGACATTTACTTTGAGTTTGCACTGCGAACATCCGGCTTAAGAAGACAATCGAATCAGTGAAAGATGACTAAACATTGGACGGGCTGACATACTCTTCGACCGCGAATGCTTATTAGATTTTCCCGATTCCATGGGCTGCGGACTGGTTGATTTGACCCTTGAATTCGGTCGAAATTGTTAGTGACGAAAGTCCAGTTTCAAGGGCAAAACATTGCTTGTTCGTAGTGCAATGGCTTAGGCACTCCGGGTTGGAAGGAACTCTCGACTAAGAGGCAACCCGGACTTTTCGGTACGAGGCCGCGAGGCCCCAAAAGACCTGAACATGCCGAGGACCCGGTTATTTGATGGAGATGCGGGGTAGCACGAGGTGCTGAGAAGCTTAACCTTCCTCTTGCTAGCTTTCGGCGCTCAGCCTGGAATCTTGGTAGTGGATGCCATGAGATGGAGACGAGTTTGAATTGATGATTACGCGAATCTGTCCCAAATACTTGGTGCTGCCACGCAATGACCACCAAAGTTAGCGTCACTCTAGGCTGTCAGCCGACAAGCTATCGGCAGCCATCTCTATTCAAGGTGCTGATGAATGTGGCCACTCTACGACACCACTTGGTACCAATGGAGCGACACGCGTCATCCAAGCTACAGTAGAGGTCGTGCTCCGGTAGACCTGGGAAAGTTGAGTTCCATTATCAGTGAGTCTGGGAACAAGCGCCTCTTCGGTGAGTCTGGATAAGTGCCTTATCGGTGACTCTGGAATCCTGCCTTATCAGCCCGTTGGCTGGTTACTCCGCAAAAACGGGCTACCATTTCTCAGAAAGGAAATAAGAGCCAGTTCCTTGATTGTACTGGAGCACTCAAACCATAATAGCATGACAGCCTGGAGCGGCCACTAGACTTCAGGCGGCAGACGGGGCTAACCCTTATCGAGAGCGACAGCTTAGGTCTCGACTGTGTGGACTTATTCAATATCAGAGGACATCCCATCGGCGTGGAATGAGCTAGCCATCCTCGCCTTCTCTTTGTACATTAGAATACTCCTATCTTCAGTTACAGTCATTCCAATATGCGATCAGAATCAGGCTCGACGCCAGCGTCCTCCAGTCAAAAAGGATCCCCGAACGACTATCACCTGAAAACCCCCCAACACGATGAGATTGCAAGTATCAAAGATGCGGACTTCGATGACCTGCAGGCGTCGTCGTTCGAGGCCAATCACCCTAAGAAAAACTTGGGTATCTTCGTTGTCATCTGTCTAGGATGGAATATCTGCAACAGTTGGGCTGGCGTTGCGGTGACGATGGCAGTGAGCTTGCCGTCGGGTGGGATGGTCACCGTCATCTACGGTATTCTCTTGACGACCTTCGCGTACACATGTTGTGTAGCGACCTTGGCAGAACTTGCTTCTTGCTATCCTACAGCAGGTGGTCAATATCACTGGACATCAATATTGGCCCCGAAAAGATTGTCTCGCGGTCTGGTAAGTGACTATCTCGCCTCAATCGTGTCCATAGACCTCCGCACCTGCAAAGCTCTTACATGCTATTGTACATACTATCAAGACTAATATGGTTCTAGAGCTACGCCTGCGGTATTATCAACACCTTCGCATGGATCTCAATTACTGCAGGAGTTACCATCTTGTGCCCCCAATACATACTTTCGATTTGCATCTACTGGAACCCGGGATACCAAGTCCAAACTTGGCACTACTTTCTGATATACCAAGTCAGCAACATACTTGTCCTTCTCTACAATGTCTACGCGATCCGACGAGTAAGCCCTGTTTATAATGTCGCATGTGAGTTTATCAGCAGAACAACGGGAAAATGAGACTGACTCGAAGTTTGCAGTCGTCACATCGCTCAGCCTTTTTCTGGTAATTACAGTCACTTGCCTCGTGCGGTCAAGCCCAAAGCAACCCTCTAGCTTCGTCTGGGGAACATTCTTGAACGAGACTGGCTGGAATTCCACTGGCATCGTGTTCTTGACAGGCATGATCAATCCAAACTATATCTTCGCCGGTATAGACGGGGCTATTCATGTGGCCGAGGAAGCTCTTAATGCGGCTAGAATCGTGCCGTATGCGCTACTTAGCACTCTGATAATAGGCTTCATCTCTTCTTTCAGTTTCGCCGTCTCGATGGCATACAGCGTGGAAGATTGGTCTCTGGTCTTGGACACCCCTACAGGGTAAGTCATTCCTTCCTTCCATACTGTCATGAAACTGCCCGTACATTGACTGCGTTCTGACTATTGATTTGGCAGGCTTCCTGTCTACGAAATCTGGATCCAGGCCACAAAGTCCGAGGTCGCCGGCACGATTTTCGTAGCGGTTCTTGTCTTCATCAACTACGTTGTCTTGGTCGCGTGTCAACATACAGCATCTCGATTGACATGGGCTTTTGCTCGCGACAATGCCTTGGTATTTTCCCCGAGGATTGGCCACATACACGATAAGCTTGAGGTCCCGGTTTGGGCGCTACTTGCCAATAGTTTGGTTGTGCTCTTGCTTGGCTTTGTCTACCTCGGATCTTCGACGGCTTTCAACGCCTTCATCGGCGTCGGTCTAATTCTTCAACAAGTCGCTTTTGCCTTTCCGGCTTTGTTGTTGCTCGTCCAGCGTCGCTCAAGCAAATACCTGAAGTCTGACAGGTTCGTCAAACTTGGTGCTTTTGGATGGTTTGCAAATATTGTAACCATCGCTTACGGTCTACTTACCCTGGTATTCTACTGCTTTCCTGCGTATGTGCCAGTCACTGCAAGCAGTATGAGTGAGTCAATTTGAACCCGGCGCAGACGCCTGTCAAACATTGCTAACACTTGCCTTTAGATTACAGTGTTGTTGTTCTTGCGGCAATGGCTCTCTTTGGCGCTATCAATTGGTTTATTCATGCCAACAAGAATTATGCCGGGCCACGACTGGCACTGATGTAATGTTCCGGCTGAGCGAAACCTTGACTCGGTCCTCAGGACGACCACCAGGTGATTACTGTCAGGCGACTGCGATACTTCGTTCGCATAGCTACATGGCGATGAGTTTGAGGATCATATCTGGCAGTAACAGGTGCTTTGCTTGCACACCTTTGGGAAATTCTGTAGCTAGAATCAACTGCAGATTGATTTAGTCATGTTTTGTCTTCTTGAACCATCGCGCCCTCTAGAGCGCATGCTTCACCTTTGTCTGGCTTGTAGTAAATACGCACTGACACTTCTGCTGACGATAGACCTGATCTTGTATGTAGAGTTCAAAACAGTCATGGCAGCGTGTGTGTCAGCTTCGTCAAGTTGACCATGATGTCCAGAGGGAATGTCTGGCGAAAGCCGCTCCTCAAAATGTGTTCTATTTTACCACCGGAATGTGAGAACTTCGTGTCTGGGAAGCTTGAATCGGGTCACTGCGATACTGTTGTGGTCTGAAGGTCGGGAGTCTGTCACTACATGACGCCGAGTCATGTAAGATAGTACGTTCGGACGCTATAGATCAATTCGCTAGGCAAAGACTTACAGACCAATGACAGTGTAGCTGAGCGTGTTTGGGAGCCTTCGATACCCACAACTGCCCCTGTGAACTATTCGATGTATCCGGGTGACGTCAATTTCGAGAGAAGCAATGCTTAGGGCGGCATGAAAAAGAGTGTGGGCGCCGAGCATGTTATTAGGCCAAGGTGATTTCTGCAGCACAAACTCAGTATTCAAGACTTTCCATTCTACAGATGCCGCTTCCGCAGACTGGTACCTTCCCGCAATGGCCGACAGCTTCGTTTGTTCGCTTGCTTCAGGACTCAGGGTATGCCCGAGTGCTTTTTCTGCGTCCCCAAAGATTTACCCGTACACCTATCACTATAGGTTTTTTGGGCAGTTCAGTTAACACTAGAAAATATGATCGTGGTTAGGGCTGAGAAGCGAATAGCCGTAGAGAACAGACATCATTCTGTAACTAGTACCATTTTATACACATAGCACTGGTTTTCCAATTCATCACGCCTGGTATAGTGACTCATAGTGGAACACTTTTCTATCCTTGTGTTTCAGTGTCTGAAACCCTTGTGCTAGGACGGTTTTGAGTGTCTAGGCATTACATAACGAAAGTATGCCCTTGAGAGATGATTGTCGTCCATCTTGTGTTGGGAGTGGTCTGCCAGACTGACTCGAGAACTTCTAGTCCTTTTAGTATGTTCGAGAACCCATTGCGCCGATTAAATGCCACAAGCCTGTCTCTGAAGAATTGTTGATGTTGTGGCAGTGAGCTTTCTGCAGCCACAATAAACGAGGCCCATATCAGGACGTGCTCAGCTGATGAGCAGCTTTTGGGATATGCTTCTGCTGTCTGTATGAAGTGCTCGATGAGCAGATGTGATTGGATACGGTCAAGCTCGCCACGTGCCCGTCTAAGATAGATGTTGAACGCTTGTTGAATCTGATTTTTGATATTCGACGTCGCTTGAGCATATTCAGGATGCTGTATAGAGCAATGCTGCAGACACTCGAATGTTTCCAGAGCGTGTTTTTGAATGGTTTCGATCCCCATCTGTTCACTTATCAGTACTGAGCCATAGACACGGAACCTGCCATCGGTTAGCACTTGATCAATACACAAATGTACGCAGTCCTGTACGAACTTTCTGATTTGCCTGCGGATAAATTGCGCCAGATCACTAGCGCCCAAAGCGTCCTCTCCGCCTACTGAGTCAAGGGCACTCTCCAGAACTTTGTACAAGACTGGGAAATCTGAGCACCCTGTTATCATCACAGACACAAGAAGAACAAGCAAGGCTAGTATGTTCTGCGATGTGATATCCTTGCCAGCTTCCGTAAAGTCTTGCCTTCGTGTGAGCCCCTGGATAGCTTTTGTATACAAGTACTGTGCGGTTGTAACCATTGCGTTGTGTTTTGAAGCAATGTGAAAGGCGGAGGCTGCTGAGACGGCATTCATAACGACTTCGCTCTCAAATGAAACTGGCAGTACCAGGTGTCGCCAGCCGTTTGCATAGCCATCGATCGCCACCATCTCCTTGGCAATATTCTCGGAATCTCCTTCATTGTTAGAAAGAGACGTTGCAACCATAAACGTTCAATACTCACAGTACGCCAACAGAGTGACTTGCCAGCTGGGCGCAAGATCGAGAGACCCGATATTGAGAGTGGTGATCGACATCGGTGGCTGCGGATCGTTTGACAGATTCGACGACTCTGCTCCTTCTCGTGGGTTGTGGCATCCTCCGTCTATCATTGGCTGCTCTTTGGCGTAGACATCCCGAGTTAGGCGATCTTGTGGTGAGAAACTCCAGCGTGCTTCGTCAGACTCTATTTCTTTGCTCATCAAATCCAAGCGTGGCGGTGAGGCAACGACCGTGTGCTTGGGTACTACGGCGCGCTTAGCCGATTCCCTAGTAACACCACGAGTCAGTCCGAACGATGTAGAAGATGGACTTAGCATGGTTGAGCTTACTGGTTTGACAGATCTTGCATAGTCTTGCCAACCTTGTGGCCTCTGGAGGCGACTCCATCGCTGAATCTGTATCTAACACCCAGACCACTGCAACTCAAGCCTTTCTCGACGCATTTTCGGCAACTGGGTTGACATCTATCGCAGCTGATGCGGCGTCGAGAGCATTGATAACACCCTGAGTCCGTAGTTAGCTTAGCGAGGACCTGTTTGACAAATCCAAGGTACTTACCTTTGATCTTTGTGCGATAGGGCCGGCTCTTCTGCCCACTTCTCATATCCTGAAAGCAACTATGTTTGCTACTGCAGAAATATTGACACGGCTAGAGATTACATGGAAGATTTGCTCGAACACGAGGCAGAGCGCCCGAATTGAAAGGATTGGATGGAAGTAATCGGTACGACCAGGTTGCCAATTGACGGTTGTCGCGCGGGGAAGTTGCTTAGTAATTGGGTTGTGGTGGGGTCGGCTCGCAGGCCTTTGATTAGGCTTCACTAATCTTCCGCCTGCCTGAGTACAGATATTTCATCGCCTGAATTCATGATGGAAATGTCAATGTTCGTGCAGCTGGTCTTGATGGTTGTCAAATTTAACAAATGCTCCTATATAATTTGGCCCTCATCGCGAAAAGAGATCAGTCTATCTGGTCTGGCTCGGACCCAATAAAGATAGCGTAACTAAGATACGAAAACCCCCTGTATTGTACAGCCGAGGCTGCGTTAGGCCATACAAAGATGACATTGTTACCTCTAGTCTCTTACTTGATACCAGGCACTCCTTCGACGACTCAGCTCTGAATTTGGATCAACCCTGAAAGCTCGTTTCCTGTACGCACCTACTTCAAGTCGCGAACCCAAGTAAGTATTAGCTTAGACATTTTCTAGAAATAGAACCATATATGGCTTTAGTCGAACGAATGCTGCTGTTCGCTGCTTTGACAGAGAACAAGGTGCTTGGATGAAGGGCACTGAAGGTGGAAGTGTCAGTACGTTTCCGAGTTGGGCTTCAAGGATGCTGGATGAACATTGACCTTGTAAAACAACATTGCGTACGAATACGGCTCGAAGACGCACTTGTAGACCTGCTAGGCCGGCTAAAATCCATCATAGATAACGATATCGATTGGGGACGATTGACTTTGACTTCGTGCATCTGGCGCGTTGTCACGAGAGTGGCGTTACCAAACAAGGCTAACCCCCTTTCAGCAGGTAGAAGGAGACACACAACTACTACAGTTGTTGTTCTCCTACCATGATAACCTGCATCTTGAACGATAGCGATGTTTTCCGGAGGCGATAGTGGGCTAGTCCATAGCATCCTTTCTGGTTAGTTTGTTGTAAAGTCATGGTCTGCTTTACTTAGGGTAGTGGAGTGGAACATCACCGACATGTGTAGCTTCTAGCCACCTTATGATCTATTTAAACCATTCGGATTCCCCGGATCTCCTAAGTGTTGTGCTGACCTGTTATTCTCTCCAACCACTAAGATGTCTAGCTCTCCTGATGGTATCTACGAGCCAGGAGTCATTGACCCAGGATTCCCAGTTGCAAATCCAACAGCCCCATTTTGGCTTTCAGAACCTGCGGAGATCAGCAAATTACAGTCACCATGGAGCGACTCGGCCGATGTGGTAATCATTGGCTCTGGTATGACAGCAGCCAACCTCGTCCGTACACTCTACTCTCGGCGTCCAGGCCTCAAAGTTGTGTTAGTCGAGGCTCGCGATGTCTGCTCTGGAGCTACAGGCCGAAACGGCGGGCACATCAAAGCCATGAGTCCTGGTAGCTGGTTTGATAGAAAGCAACATCATGGAGTGCAAGAAGCTCTGCGGATTATGGAGTTCGAGCACAGCCACCTTGACAAGATGGCCAGCTGTATCAAAGAAAACAACATCAAGTGCGACCTACATCTCGTGGAGGGCCTCGATGTTTATCACGACGAAACTATATTCCGTCGCGCATTAAATGCATTAGATGACATGCGTCAACATTCACCATCTCTGGCCGCTCATTATTCTGTGTACACGTCCAGGTCGGATCTCAAAGCTCGAAAATTAGCCGACCACTGTGTTGGAGCCATTGGAATGCCTGCCGCTTCCATGTGGCCGTATAAAATGGTCACCGCTTTACTTGAGGGTATGGTTGAGAAAAATGGCCTCATGATACAGGCAAACACTAGAGTGACGTCGGTTGTTGATGACGACAAGGACGGACTTGATTTTGCAACAGTGAAGACAGACCGTGGTGACATCCGGGCCAAAGCTGTCGTGCATGCAACGAACGCCTGGATGAGCCATCTCGTCCCCGAGCTACGGGCATTTGTGTCACCTGTACGCGCAAATGTCCAGCGTCAAGTGCCGCAAGAATCCTCCCAGCTAAACCGCACATACTGGATCAGATACGCTGAACATGATTACGATTACATGATTCAAAGGCCAGACGGATCCTACATCCTTGGTAGAGCTAATACTGGTCGCAGAGCAACGACAGACGATAGCACGAAGGACCTCTTACCGCATACACACTTGCGTGCTGTCACTCCGCTCATTTTTGATATGTCGGCTGGAAAGTTGGAAACAACACATGCCTGGAGTGGCGGGGTCGCCTTCACTCAGGATGGCAATCCATTTATTGGACGTATACCATTTCCAAACCGCCGACATCAATGGGTGTGCGCAGCTTACCAGGGTATTGGTATGGTAAGAGCGTTTCGTTCGGCTGAGGCTCTAGCTCTTATGATTCTCGGAGAGGAGCTTCAACCAGATTTCCCAAAGTCTATGCTTGTTACTGACGCACGCGTCAAGTCCTTGAACAGATCTCTAGGTAGTCGATTATAGCGCGGGGTTTCATAGAACGGTGTCGTTTATCTTATGATATTACATTTCCACCTGAAGTTTAATTTGCTGATTGCGTAAGTGCGAGAAGACATGCTATCCGTTTCAAGACATGCCTCTAGCTATAGACTTGGGCGGACATGTTCAACATTTTCGATGGTTTGAGAGCACAGAATGCATTCGCTAGATCGGTCAGCTTCCTTCAAAGGTACCGGACTACGAGACATGGCACACACTGCTCGATGCGGGCTAGATCGAGCCATCACCTACTATATCATAAGGCGTAAAGGCATCCGTAATATATGTAGAGTGGGTGGAGGAGAAATCAGATAGTGACCATGACTCTAGGATTGGAGGATTGGACTAGAAAACAAGGCTGAGATAGTCCAAAATGCGACGTCAGCGGTGCAAGAATGCTTCTGGAGATCAATTTAGAACGTTATCTCCTAGCAACCCATACCGTAGACCCTCTTGAACAGATCCTACTTGCGTCTCAACTTTACAGCATGAAGAATGGGCATGGTTCAGAAGTGCCGTTATCACGGCATGTTAAAGTCGACCACAATGCGCCTACTTGAGTTAGTCGACTGCTTTTGCGAACAAGAAAGACCGATCTTACCCCACGACTTGTCCATTCTTGAGCTTCTGCACAGACTCATTGAACTTGCTCAGGCCAACGACGGTCGGCTGGAGACGGAGTTTGCCTGACTTGAAGTTAGACAGCTCAGTACATAGCGTCCGATGGTCTAAACATACCTCTTTTCGCAAATTGGAGAACCTCATCAATTTCGCCGATAGTGCTGACAAGCGAACCTTTGATGTTACGACCTCGCAAGACCATGTCATTTGGCGATACAGTCATCTCGTACTGACCGACCCCGGGAAGTCCAACGCTGGCAATTTGTCAGCTGGAATTTTGCTCAAAATGAAAGTGAAGTACCACATACCACATAAGTGTTGCCCCTGCCCGACTTCCGAGATAGCGGAGAGCGGTAGGATAAGTTTGTACGGCTTGGCCATAATTAGCCACTCTGAACTCGACATCCTGTTGGGTCTAGACTCACCAGTGACGAAGCAAGCGTGAGCTCCGCCTTCTGTCAATGCCACAACTTCTTCAATCGGGTCCTTTACTTCTTTGAAGTCGACAAAGTGCTCTGCACCAAGCTCTAGCGCCAGTTTCCTCCTTTCTGCACCCGTGTCCACAACAATCGGTCGCAGTCCGATTGCTGAGGCTAGCTGGACACCCTGGCTGCCAACGCCGCCGCCACCACCTGGGAAAACAGCCCATTCGCCCGCACGTATGCCAGAAGCCTTGATCGCGCTATAAATGGTAGATGCCGAGCACATGATAGGACCTGCTATATAGTCCGACACACCATCGGGAATAAGCTATCAGCTCGATCAGTCACAAAACGCCGAGTAAATGATACTTTTCGCTCACCGTAGTGTACCGCGCAGGTGAGGTAACGTATTGTTTATAAGAGCCTAAGACATGTTAGCCAAAGCTGGAGCAAGGGGCTTGACCATACCATCGACTTGATCTCCACATTCAAGGAGGTTTTCACAAAAGTTTTCCCTATTAGTTTTGCAATACACGCAGCTGTGGCAGACATCGTAGATGGGCTTGAGACCTGCTCGCTGGCCGACCTGGAAATTCTTGACCCTTTCGCCTACTTTAACGATCACACCAGCTCCTTCGTGGCCGGCGCATTTAACACCTTTTTCAGACATTTTGGCTCCGCCCCAGTCGTTGATCATCCAATGAACGTCACTCAAACACAGACCCGTGGCATTGAGCTTGATCAAAACATCATCCGGACCTGCAAGCAATATTAGATGGTCGAAATGCTATGGGATCTCTGCTTATGTTTACCAACTTCCGGTACTGGAACTTTCTCTACCTCGACATGGAAGTCGGGTCCTTCATTTTTCTGTTATCTCTTCAGTCAAGTTATCAAAGAGGCAGCCTCGTAAGCTTACCACAACGGCTCCCCAGCATTCTTTGGGGATATCCTCCACACCGTTAGAGTTAGCCATGATGAATCAGCTGGAATGTGTAATGAAGGACGGTCTGTAGCAATTGAACAGCGAAAGAAGTCACGTACAACGTCGGGCACAAGGTATTAAAGAATCAGTAAGATCGCTCGACACAGGGGAGAAGAAGAACCAGCCTCCGCAAGTATCCGTATCCATGTCACGATACACCGCTAGGCTACTGGGAATGCGGCAAGGCGTGAATCAGCAATGGCCGGTTGGCGATAAGAGTACGGTGGATTGATACGATAGTTCCAGGTAGTTTCGACACTCTGGTTCACTAGAAACATGTTGCGAAACCAGATGCAACGCCTTTTTACCCCGCAGCTCCATTGTCCAGACTAGGGTGACCCGTAATGTCGTAAACTGGTCTCCTTTTTCTGCACTCATTCATCACGCCACGATCGACTAGTCTCTTTACAGAAATTTGTACCGGAAGTCGATCTTAGCTAGCTCTTATCTTCGCACGTGGCCTTTTCAGCAGCTAGCTCGACTACCTAATCCTGACATGGAAGTATCTGCCAGAGGTGGGGGTAAGTTCGAAAAAGTTACCCACCCGCGGATCCTCTGTTCAAACCTCGGGTGATTCGCTCTCCCCACTCTGAGACCGAGACACACAATCATGTCGACGGCCACTGCAGTCTCGGGCCGAGAGGAAGCAGCAGTGCTAAGCGACATACACAAGCTACGATAAGACTCTTGTGTCACATGGCAAGGCCATGCTGTTGATCTCCATTGTGAAGGTTTTGGTCTGGTGGCTAGGGTTCTTCCGGTGCCTAGACCAAAGTTGCAGGCAAGTTTCCTAATCTGTCAGTCAGTAACGTAGTACTCAGATTGGAAACGATCATCACACGTGGGGAGCAGGAGGTACATCCCAAGAGGGTTTCCCAGCGGAGAGGTGTAGGGTAAGCCGCAGGGCTCGAATTGCAGCGTCAGCAACTGAGCCTTAAAAAGAAAAAGGGTATGTGCAGCTTTGGAACTGCATTAAATATTCTCTTAGAAGTTTGTCAACAGTGAGCTGCTTTGATATTGTACTATTCTTGTTCAAGTTCCTGTTCAGATTGCTGTCCTGCTTCGGTTAAGATGGCTCAGTCTGTCCAACTCACCGCACCAAACGGTCTCAAATATGAGCAACCTACTGGTAATGCTATGTGTCGAAATCCAGTGTGTCTTTTATTGATTGCTCTTCAGGACTCTTCATCAACAATGAATTTGTTCCAGCAAAGTCGGGAGGAACTCTTGAGACTGTCAACCCCTTTGATGAATCTGTGATTACTAAAGTGGCCGCGGCAGAGCCAGAAGACATTGATGTCGCAGTACAGGCAGCGAGGAAAGCGTTCAAGTCTCGAGATTGGCGTGGTCTGCCTGCAGCTGAGAGAGGTCTACTTTTGTGGAAGTTGGCTGATCTCTGCGAGCGAGACAAGCACATTCTTGCAACAATTGACGCGTGGGACAATGGCAAGCCGTACTCTTTGGCCGAAGGCGAAGACCTTGCCGAGACCATCTCGGTATTCAGATACTACGCTGGATGGGCGGACAAGAACTTCGGCCGTACCATCGAGACAAGCGATGCCAAGTTGGCATACACGAAGCATGAGCCAATTGGTATGTCTATCCGAGAATTGCTGGCCTTGTAACCCGGATTACTGATCATCTTCTAGGTGTTTGCGGCCAAATTATCCCCTGGAACTACCCCGTCATGATTGCTTCGTGGAAGATCGCGCCAGCTCTTGCATGTGGCAACACTGTTGTTATCAAAGCAGCGGAGCAAACCCCACTTTCCATACTTTACCTGGCTAAACTAATCAAGGAAGCTGGAATCCCAGCTGGAGTGGTCAACGTTGTGAACGGGTACGGTAGGACCGCTGGCAATGCCATTGCTAGTCACCTCGACATCGACAAGGTCACATTCACCGGCAGCACCGCTACTGGAAAGGCAATCATGAAAGCTGCGGCAGTTAACCTGAAGAACATCACTCTCGAGACAGGTGGAAAGAGTCCATTGCTCGTGTTCGATGATGCAGACTTGGACCAGGCTGTCAAATGGTCGCATGTTGGTATTATGAGTAAGTTTTGCGGACCTGCGAGATTCCAAATTCCACAAAAACGAGTACTGATACTGTTCGTACAGGCAACATGGGTCAGATCTGCACCGCAACATCAAGAATATATGTGCAGGACACGATATACGATAAATTCATCGACCAGTTTACCGAGTACACGAAACAGACTTCCGTCTTGGGCAGTCAATTCGACGAAAAAACCAACCACGGACCGCAAGTTTCGAAGGCGCAATACGAGAAGATCTTGCAGTATGCGGAAAGTGCTAAGTCGGCAGGCGCAAAACTTGTTCTCGGCGGTAAAGCCGCCAAGGACAAGGGATATTTCATCGAGCCTACCATATTTGCCGATGTCAAGAGCGACATGCAAGTCGTGCAGGAAGAGGTCTTCGGTCCTTTTGTCGTGATACAACCCTTCAAGACCGAAGAACAAGTTATCGAGCTAGCTAATGACACCCAGTACGGCTTAGGGGCTGCGCTTTTCACCCGCGACATCGTCAAGGGCCATCGCGTTGCTGGCGCGATCGAGGCTGGTACAGTCTGGGTGAGTAACCCGGGAGATTGCAGTCGGTGAAGCATGACATACTAACAGTTGGCAGGTTAACAGTTCACAAGATTCTCACTTTGGTATTCCATTCGGAGGATACAAACAGAGCGGAATTGGCAGAGAATTGGGAGAGTATGCCCTATCTGCTTACACACAGGTCAAAGCTGTACATGGTAGGTCGTCCGTGCCCATTCTGATTGGCGATAGCTAACACAGGCATAGTCAACCTCGGTAGTTGGCTGTAATGATTATATCATACACCCAAGCAAATGTTCTGTCATGTGCTTTTTTTATGATACATGGTCGGAGAACAAACCTTTGATATTCAAATAACATATACTGTACTTGTGTCTCCTTCAACGAGCGGCTAGGGACTCTTCTCGGTGTTTCAGCGTCGTAGTAGCCCCTCCCAGTGTAGGATTAGTTCTGCACGCAAGAAAGCAAATTGGGAAAGCTGAAAGAACCACTGTCTCGCAACATTCCAAAAGTCTTTGCCAGAGTTTCATTCTTTTGCCTCATTGGACAGATACCGCGTTAAGAGTCCTTGGATGTGCCACCGTCAAGGGTACTTGTCTCTTTCTGAACCAGTGCCTTGCACTATGCAGTCATGTGCCGTACCTTGCTAATGACCATGCCGATCCTGAAAAGCATCTGCGCACATCTGTTGCGGGCATGCCCGATAACCAATGACTTCGGAATCTATTCTTTCAGGGTACAAAGGCATGTCTTGCAGGAATGTTTTGATTTGGTCTCCCAAAGATTCCCGCATCGGGAAGGCCTTATCATTATGCCCGAATGATGGATCTAGGAGACTCCAGTAAATTCCTCTAAAGAGAAATTTGGGGCTGTTCCCGCCTGCCCGACAAAGCAAGTTCGGGAGAACAAATATTTGGTACCGCGCGAAAGAGTGGCAAAGTGACCGGTGCGCGCTATTCCGCGTAAGAACGGTTACCGACTGCCTCCAAGGTTGTGATTGGATGACAGTCTCACAACACTAGTACCAGTCCGAACAGTCACTTTCGGCACAGCGCCGCGTCGTTAGGTAGCGGACTGGGAATGCATGCCCGATGCGGGAGTTTCGACAGAGTGTTCGCGCCGCGACGTGCAACCTGGCTATCATCAGGGCCGTCATCGAGGAAGAGAAGCACCGCACTGGTTGACCTATTGGTGGCATAAGGTTGTTAGTAACACCTTCTTTGCATCCACTTTTCTAGGAAAGAACCTCAAATTAGATCGAATTCTCTGCTCTACTGCACTTCTATATCTCTACGACTAAACAAGAGGTACACAGGCTACCGTACTTCTTGTCCTTCATTCTGAACAGTAAGGCTCGGTCGAATCATGTCGGGGTCGCCTGATGGAATCTATTTGCCCGGAGTTGTAGACCCTGGGGTACCGACACCGCGCTCTACATCCCCTTATTGGCTCTCTAAGCCCTCAAAGTACGCGAAGTGGCAGTCACCATGGCCCAATACCGTCGACGTTGCCATTGTTGGCTCCGGTATGTCAGCAATGAGCCTTGCCAGGGCACTGTACCAGAAACGCCCGCGCATTCGAATTGTGATCATTGAGGCTCGCGAGTTGTGCTCGGGCGCCACTGGTCGCAATGGAGGCCACCTAAAGACCATGAGCTACGCGACGTGGCCCGAACGCAAAAGGCTTATGGGGGTCGACGAGGCTATTCGCGTTACGGCGTTTGAGCAAAGCCATCTCCCGGAGATGGTGTCTTGCATTCAAGAGAACAGCATTGACTGTGACCTTAACTTACTCGAAGGCTTGGATACTTACTACGACGAAGGCTTGTGGCAAAGGTCCATTGCAGCCCTGGAAGACCTGCGAAAGCATGCTCCAGCTTTAGCGGGAAAGTACACGCTTTATTCAACGCGGGAGGACCTCTCACGCTTCAAGTGTTCCGAGAGATGTGTAGGCGCCATTGGGGTCAAGTGCGCTACTGTATGGCCATACCGATTTGTTACCGGCATGGTGGGCCGAATGATCGAAAAGAATGGTCTTCTGGTCGAGACCGATACAGTTGTCCAGCAAGTTCACGAAAGAGAAGGTGATGGTCACGCCGTCGTCAAAACAAGCCGTGGTAATATCGAAGCAAAACACGTTGTTCATGCAACCAATGGCTGGTTGGGACACCTTGTCCATGAGCTGCGACCATTCATTTCCCCCGTCCGGGGCAATGTAGTGCGCCAGATGCCAGTATCGCCCAACTACCGACTCAACAATTCCATCTGGGCGCGCTATGGGGATAAAGACTATGATTATCTCATACAAAGAGCTGCAGGAGACATCATCGTGGGTCGCGCCAATACGGCCCGAGCTGCAACTGGTGATGATAGCACGACGGATATTCAACCTCAGGCGCATCTGCGGGGTATTCCTTCTCAGATATTCGATCTTGAGGATCAAAACTTTGGCTTCAAGGTCACGCATGCGTGGAGCGGAATTCTGGGTTTTACTCAAGATAAATCTCCCTTGGTCGGCCAATTGCCGTTCCCTGACAGGAAGCATCAATGGGTTTGCGGTGGCTACCAGGGCCTAGGAATGGTCAAGGCCTTCAAGACAGGCCAGATGGTGGCACTGATGATACTGGGTGAAGAGGTTCCGGAAAGTTACCCACGGTCTATGCTTCTGACGTCGGATAGATTGGAAGCTATGGAGGCGACGCTCAGCAAGGCGAAGCTCTAAGGCTGGATGTGAATACTCAGATAGAAATAACAGGCATTTTGGGAAAGCATATCAGGCTATGCGTGGCACTTTATCATGTTTCTGCGCCTTCGTCTTGACTCTTGCTCTGATTAATTGGAACTGGTGTTTTCTATGGTCGGGCTTGCTGGCCTTGTACTCCTGTAGAAGGAGTCAATTGTAGGTTGTCTCAAGTCTGCACTCAGACGTGGCTTCGACTCAAAGCACCGACACCGGACCATGGCGATCAGAGCATTTGCGATTTCGAGGGAAATGTATCCATCCTCGACCAAGTCTCACCAGAAGTCATCGTCCCTTCGAAGGACTTGAGAGCGGTAGCTTCTGGGTTGGCTCGCACTCGGGAGCGTACGAAGCTACAGCAGGTTACCACGTCGGCGAGCACCGCCCCGAGAGAAAAACCAGGAGCCCTACAACAGTCAGATGAGGAGTCTAAGTTGCAGTTTCCTCCAGCATGTCGCACAAACCGCTACCCAAGGTGATTATAGCAAGAGTGAAGATCATGCTGACCCCACGGCCACCAGATGTTTCCTTCACCAAAGTGCAGTACAATCCTTATCACGTCCGTAAGCAGATTTCTCCGTAGCTGCCCAGAGGTCGGACCTCGATTTGGAGACTGCACAGGGTCTGATCTGGCGGAAGGTGCCAATCCAATAGCAGAATAATACATGTCGGTTGCTGTGCGAATCGTGAGAAGGTCCGCGATCGAGCAATCGAGCTCCAGTAATGAAGCTAACTTACAGCAGTTTGCCAGGCTTTGCAACAGATGGAGTAAGGTTTCTAGATCACCAGCGTCGCGCAATCTCGGTCAGCAAGGACCGCGTAGTTGAGGATATGTTGCTCAACATCGGAAGCTGCTTGCAGAAGGTCCATTGCGATCCGAGCAAGTAGACAACAAGCGCGCACAGATACTGGATTCCAAGTTGCACTAATCACCAGAAAGGTCCAGGTAGTCGATAGAGGTCAGCGGCTGGTCGACGACAAAGACCATAAGTCCCTTCAGTACGTGAGAACAAGCCCCTCTGAAGAACTCTGCTCTGGGTCACCCATCACTTACGAAGGTGTCCATCGATGGCCGTCTATGTTCACCGCCTCCGCCGAAGCAACAGTTTGCTATTGTACAAACATTCAGTGGGCTCCTGACCTGAGGCGATTCGTGCACATAGTTGGATACGACGTACCGAAACAAGATTGTTGCAGAGTCAAATGCTGAACTAGGGCGACACACATCAGTGAAGAAGTATTGCATCAATCGGACTGCCCGTGCTCCATGCGTAGTACACGTGATGGGATGGACGAGCCAAAGGTCTCAGCTGCTTGACTGGTAATTGGAACATTTCCTGTGGTGGTCATAGCCTCGTGGTCAGAGACTTGGAACGGAACTTGGGCTCGACCGTCTTCAACGACGCATTGCTGAAGGGAAGTGGATGCAGTGATTGTTCACAGGCGCGGTAGGAAGAGTGACCCACTTGATGCGGTGAGCCACGCCCGCTAAAGGTCTATGGCTTCTATGTGGTATCATTTCCAGGACTGTATCATTCTCGTCCTTAACCTCTTGCTACGAGCTGTCCCCGGTGCTCGCTTTTCTCGGCCTTTCTATTCAAGAAGCTCAGATATGTCTGCCAGCACACCGCAAAGACACCACTGAACATGAACCGGTATGGCGGCAGGATGAATGCAAAGCTGAAAGCCGTCACTGCAGGCCACAATTTCAGACTGTTCACCATGCTTGTCGGTACCGTGTCTCTGATGCGTTGGATTATGCCTGAGGGCGACTCGCCCGTCAGCATAGCTTGCATACCAAAGAAGTAGCTGTTGAAGACTGGCGTGAAGACCGTCTGTTGGACTGCGACCTTTGTGGCTATCGAGAGCCATTTCGACGCGTAGTTGAAGTTGTTACCTAGAAAGATGAACCTGGGCTTGTTAGCACTTCATCTCTGGACGTGCTTGCGTCTGGTCATACCATTTGTAACCAGGAATCGATGCCACGGTGCCGATGGTGAGCATGCGCAGTGTCCGCTGGCCATCATAGGGCTCTCCTCCTATTTCTTGTGCACAAAGGTCGCCGCAGAGGTACACGATCGAGGATGTGCATAGCTGCACCGTCAGAGGTCTCTTTTGCTGCGTTTTGTGAAACCACCCGAAGAAAGTGGTGACTGGTCCTAGTCTGCGATACCATGACACCTGCACTGGAATGTCTATTGGCTCGTCCTTGGGCGGTCGCTGACTGGACTGATGCCGCCGTGAGACTCTTTGAGTACGGGAAATGTTTGCGCCATTCCTCCAAGTCGCGCGGAAGTTCCTGTTCATATTATCACGTCCATGTCTGGTGGAATGTTTGCAGGTTGTGAAGGAAGATATTTAGGTGAGGTCGGAGGCCTATCCGGGCACTAAAGAACGGGTACGGGCTTCGGCATCCGGTCAAAATTGGTCATTACAGGCGCGAGAAGAGCTTACGAGCAGAAGGAGCAGATGTTTTTTGAACGTTTGAAATTGGTATTGTGTTATCCATTGATCGAGCAATTGTGACTGCGACTCCTTCAAGTCTGCTCAGAATCTATGCTAGTTGTACTCGCTTCGAGTCATTCCCCTTGATTGTACACCCGTACCCATGTAGCACAATAGCTCATGTTGTTTGTGTCAAAAGCACCCATCAAAACCGTTTCGCCAGTTGCAACCCATCATGAAAGAATTCGTCAAGATCTCATCTCCTAAGATCGCTCGCCTCGGAGTCTTCGAGCAAGCTGGATGTCCTTGGACTGGATAGTGACACGCTTGGCGTGGATAGCGCACAGGTTGGTGTCCTCGAAGAGAGAGACAAGGTATGCCTCAACTGACTCTTGAAGAGCGCCAATGGCGGACGACTGGAATCGAAGGTCGGACTTGAAGTCTTGAGCGATTTCTCGGACAAGTCGCTGGAAGGGGAGCTTTCGGATGAGGAGCTCAGTCGACTTCTGGTATCGTCGAATCTCTCGGAGAGCGACGGTACCTGGCTTGTATCGGTGAGGCTTCTTGACACCACCGGTGCTTGGTGCGCTCTTTCGGGCAGCCTTGGATGCAAGTTGTTTTCTGGGCTGAAGCAATGTTAGTGATGATTCAACGTGAGCAATGTTGTGCATGACTTACGGCTTTGCCACCAGTGGACTTTCGTGCAGTCTGCTTAGTTCTGGCCATTGTGAATGACTCTGAAGATGTTTTGGATGAAGAAGATGTGGTTGTATGGGGATGAAGAGATGGTTGTGGATGAGTGGATGGAGAAGAAGACGGATTGGGAGTGGAAGAAAGGCGGCGACTAAGTAGGCAGAAGTGGGAGGCGACCGCAGGCGCGATCAGTCCAGTCAGCTGCACGTGCCAAGCAAGCTACAAGTGACAAGTCAAAAACGCATCAGACGCAAAACGTGATTATTTGCACTTGCCCGTTTTGGGACAATCCTGATCACTCTCTCTTCGCAGTTGATCCTCGTATCGCTTTGGATAGCAGAAAATTCAGTGAACTATTTCATCGTGCGCGCTTTCAAATGAGGCTCTTTCGAAAATAAAACATAGGGAATTGATAGAACGGTTCAGAATATCATTCTTGTTGAAGAATATCAGAGCCTCAGCTAGCGTGATCTCGGGCTGCACTGCAAGACGCGCAAGGGCCTGTTTATTTAGGGTGGCGTTTGTGGAGTGATGTCAGCCCCACAAGTGCGGTTGATCCAGGCAGAGGGCCAACGAGCTTAAGACTCGCGAAGCCAGCCTGAACTCTTCCGCCTCCTTCATCATCTCCACACAAGTCCAAACAAGTACCTCAGCTTCAAACATCTTACCACTTTCAAACTTCACCTTCCAAAACAAACAACCTTCATCATGACTGGACGCGGCAAAGGTGGCAAGGGCCTCGGCAAGGGTGGTGCCAAGCGACACCGAAAGATCTTGCGAGACAACATCCAGGGTATCACCAAGCCAGCTATCCGTCGTCTTGCTCGAAGAGGTGGTGTCAAGCGTATTTCTGCTATGATCTACGAAGAGAGTCAGTTCATCCACCTCATGATTCATGAATCATTGCTAACATGCTCACAGCACGAGGTGTTCTCAAGACCTTCTTGGAATCAGTCATCCGAGACGCAGTCACATACACTGAACACGCAAAGAGAAAGACCGTCACATCTCTGGACGTCGTCTATGCTCTGAAACGACAAGGCCGAACCCTCTATGGTTTCGGTGGCTAGATTATCTGATTTTGATTTTTGGTTGCTGATGTACAATTTGCCGACATGGCACGGATTTGAATGAAATTCAATGAACGACAATGGGATGGCGTTTCAAAGTGGTGGGCATTCAATGCGTGGTGCAGCGGTGATGGCATCACATGCGAGATCAAGGACATGATTCAGTCTGTAAACCTTGCCTTGGGGATATAGTGGTACAGCGGACCACCAATGATACCAATTTCAGACTTTAAATTCTCTTGTGTTGTGCTGTACTGTCTGCTACATGTCCGCTCTCTTGCTCGCTGTCTTGCTCCTCAGTCTGGTGTAGTTTCTCATACATGTTCTCTGATCAATCGGTTGTTACAACTTTGCACCTGGCAGTCATCGCGGTAGCGAGACGAGGTTTATCTTGCAGCACTGACCCTATGACACTGTCCCGCGTGCGGCACTCGCAGAACAGTGATGAGGGATATCGATAGATTGTCTAGTATGACATTCGACGTGTACTCACACTTTGCTTATTCGTAAACTCTGTCAAGTCATCCTTGTTCTCGTGTGACCCGTATTGCGCGGCTTTCGTTGTGCAGCATTACCTTCCTGGGCGCTCGCGCCGGTCACACGTAGTTACTCAGCACCTGTTGCTCGTTCGTGAAACAGTCGTAGCATGCTTTGGACGGTGATATTCATGTACTCTAGCAGCCGAGTGCAGCGGGTTTGTATTTTTGTTTGTTACCGGTGACCTTATGCTGACGTCGACTACTGTCGCTGCTGGTCGAGGCAGGAGTTGACGAACTTGGGGCGATAATCGCGGAGATGAGTGGGTACTTGCATCTATGGTCTTCTTCCTTTGCCGTGGAGGTATGACGCATGTTCCACTGGCCGGCTCCAGTGCGGTTGATCTTGCTCGACATGGTCTTCGTGGGACTTTGGGACCTGGTCCCCTTCCAATTGATCTGGTAGTTGAGGTTGAAAGAACTGCATTGTACCGTTTCGCATTGGCATATAAACACATCCGTGCTTCTTTGATACCTGAGTGCCGTGCAGGTAACATGTAGACGGTCTTGAATGCGAGGTTTCTAAGCTACGCGCGGTTTGGATAAAAATCCGGCAGGAATAAAATGTGTCTTTGCCGTAGAAGTCACCATGCAGCAATAACCATAAACCAAACAACAATGGTATGATGCACACCACCACTTGTGCAAACGCTCAGTTCACGTCTCGCACTCATCACACGGAATCATGTCTGCGGGAGGCCAGCACGCCATCTACACAAATCTCAGAATACTCGCGGAGCTCAACTGTACACCCACCACGCAACTACAACGGTGGGCTCCATTCCCACAGCCCGCCCTGCACCTGGAGCACCGCCCGTCACATAGAGTGATCGCTGGCGGATCAGGACGACGTCGACCACGCAAGCACGTATATGCCAGGATGCACATGCGCCAGCGCGCTTGCAGCATGCAACCACCGACCCAAGACTTGATTTTCGGCCATCCGGGACCGATGGAATCGACCGGAAACAGGAGAGGTCCAGCCTAGGACGTCCTTCAACGAACGCTTGGCTTCCTCTGTTTACGCACTGCCAGCCAGAGTCACACGTGGTGAAAGCGGCAGATCAAGGCTTGATGATGTCCACAAATGCACGATGCTACATCCTGTGTATATTGAATTCGAGTCGTTGACTTACGCGCATTCCAAGCACAACGCCGAGCACGTATCGAAATACTTGGTCCGCAAACACACAGTAGCTGCATACAGACTCTCGCCGCCATATGATGTTAGCTGAGGCAGGCAACACAGCTCTCCGATCGCAGCTGATAAAGCGACCTGGATCAGCTCGAAGGTGCACAAGGCCAAGACCGCCTGCGAGAAAGCATGCTTAATACCAAGTAACAAACGAAAGCTCGTCACCCGACCGCCGCAAAGCTGCCTCACGTGGGTAATTCAGCTCGACAGCAGCGACCCACAAGGAGGACAGAAGTACAAATGCAAGGAACGCGATCGCATCAGCCACAGCTTCCGTGGCTGGGGTCTTCAAGAGTCGGTTCACGTCATTGGTTCAGCGCACCGGAGCCGCGGTTGGCCGAGCAGATCATACAACACACTTTTCCAAGAACGGCTAGAAGGTGTTGCGTAGACACAGCTCAGCTGCGACCGCTGTTCAGGCCAAAGCCAAAAACAGTAAATACTGTGTCATAACAGCATGGTCAGCACCTCTTCGCCACGGCAGCGCCGAAGCACATCTTCCCATTGCTCGTATCTACCATGCGGGAGGTATTCAAAGTCCAGACCAGAGAGACGCGCATCGGATTGCCAATCAGAGCTAGCGTGTGAACGCCAAGGAATGCATTGGTTGGCACAAATCCTCCTTGGATGAAATTTCTTATGCGGCTGCCCGTCAACCGAACATCCGGTGCAGCAGGAATGCCCAAATTCTTTCTTTATGGAGTATCTCTACCATGTACCTGCAGGAAACGATCCGTGCTCGAAGCATATAGATTGACCACAGAAGCGCACTAGGCCTCACAGGGATACATTCAACGAGTTCTGCTTGCATGCGATCAATTAGCAACTTCGACCAGACCAACTCAGTAGAAATTAAAAAACGAGGTGACGAGCTAGAAAACAATGACATGCAGATATCACTGAACAGTCGTCAGCCGGAAAGAGACACGGCGTCAAGAATGTACGTGTAACAAGTACGCGGACAAAGATCGGACAAACAGTCAAGCGAGGAGAATCGGCACGTTTGGCTCGGAACATCGCGCATCAGGCAACATATTTTCATGCCTGAGATTGAGGCTGTGTTCTTCGGTTTCACTAAGGGTAGCTCCGAGTATGTCACTGGCCGATCGTGGTGAATGCAGGGTACAACGCTAACATCACGATCCATGCTAGTCGGTACCCACACACCGCAAGGACGTTAACGTCATATATGGTGACAAGCCCTCGCATACCATGCCCAATCCTTCCCACCAAACATATTCCTAGTCGACCATATTTGCGCTAGCAAAACCCATTGCAGAAAAGCAGTAAAGTAGAAGTGCCTTCACTTGCTTACGTTTTGTCCGCGCAGATCACACACCAGATTCGACGTATTTCCAAGACGTTCCCGAGGCCGAAGCGCGAGTCCTCTACTATATTTTGCCACTCGGTCCCGATCGTCTTTCTATTTTCATCTCACTTTAGATCTCATTCAGCATACTGTTGATAGACCTATCTCAGCATACGACCTCCAACACCCTGTATGCAAACAACGTACGACCACACGCCGAGTGTTGCGATTCATCGACCCAGCCCATCGACAACACCTTCGCAACAGCAGTCCATGATTGCGCAGAGTCCTTTCGCAGGAGGAGTTTGGCCTAACATGGGAACGGAATATCTGAGTGCGTTGCCTCGCAACTTCCAAGATCCCAGGTATCACAAGCGTGCCTCGTCAGGCGGCTCTTCAATCGCATCGACAGGTCCAGAATCACCGCGGCAGGCCAACACATATAATCCGCGCATTGCCGCATCGGATACGAATTATTCTCCTTCACGACCCGACTTCGAATTCTCTCCTCAAGCAGCGAAGACGCCATATTCGTTACCCGACTCAATGATGTACACAGGCAATTCAACATTTGGTGGTGTTGACATGAGGAGGATACAATCGTCAGGCCACGATGACCGCGCAGCGTACGGCGGGCCTCAATCAGTGTCTACAATGAGTCATCATAATTCGCCTTCTACACCGCAGACCTGGGACGATTCTTACACCGACGAAAAGCCATACGCTGGTACATATCCATCTACAGCATATCAGCAATCTCTGCAGGATGTATTTCCAGAACAGGGCGTGCAGTACCCGTTCACTTCGAATAAGATGAACAATCACAGACACACATTGCAGGAGCAATTCACGAAATCTCAGCAGCAGCATTTGCGGACCGGTTCGCCGACGTCCAATCCGCGAGATAGATCACCATTCAAGCCCACATCTACGTTGTTGGGTCCAGTTCAGAGGCCACAGCCTCAAATGCCTCAACTCCAGAAACAAAGAACATCCATCTCACCCAAAGAATTAATGCTGGACGAAAACGACATCGAAGACAATCAGCCTTCGCTGTTTCCCGAGCATTCTGCTTTCAACCGGCAGGCATCAACCTTTTCGAACCTTTACGGCGCGCCGTCATTCAACCATGAGTCTTCTGTGCAAATCCCCCAGCAGTACCCGTTTGTCAGTCAGCCGAGCAGCCAGAACGTTCCTGCTGATTCTACACCTGACTTCCCAGCACATATGCTATCTATGGAGTCTACTAACGAGGAGGGCCCATCTGTCCCGTCGAGTCAGGAGTCGGCACACCGAACCCAAGTGCGACAGGAGCCAGTCCAGAGACCAGCAAACGTCACCTCCGATGCGGGTACATATTCGTGTACGTATCATGGTTGTCCGGAGCGGTTCGAATCCCCGGCCAAGTTGCAGAAGCACAAGCGCGAAGGGCACCGTCAGCATGAGGCGGCAGCAGCACCCACTGCAGGCCCGCTATCAAAGAACTCTCAAGCGGGACCACACCGTTGTGACCGCATCAACCCAAGCACGGGCAAACCCTGCAATTCGATTTTCTCACGACCTTACGATTTGACTAGACACGAAGACACAATCCATAATGGACGCAAGATGAAAGTTAGATGTCATCTGTGCACGGAAGAAAAGACCTTCTCCAGGAATGATGCATTGACTCGGCACATGAGGGTTGTGCACCCAGACGTCGATTGGGTGGGAAAGCAGAGGAAGCGACTACACAAGTGAGACTAGACGAGCAATCTGGCAAGAATTGAGATGATCACAAGTCAAGCAAGAAATTGTTGACGACAACGACCACGATCAGCTAATCGGCGGGATTGTGAATGGCACACGTACGACGTCATTGGCTTGAGCTTTGGCGTTAAGGGGTCCGTTGGGCTCTAACTTCGTTTGTTGGAGATTTTCCAGGACATATCTCAACTACGTCATTCGTGTTGGGAATCGGCTTACAGCACATTGTCCACGAATTACGTCGACACGAACTGTCACGATACAATATTCTTATCACGAAAGCATTTGATTTTATGCGAGCAGTTTTGAGTTACTTGGCGTTGGATGGTACCTTGGTATGAAGCATGCGAGGCTAGGTGGTCTCTTCTCGGTTTTTGCATGCAAACGGCTGCGCCCAGCACAGTATTTTGATTGTTTCAAGATCATTGGTTACAGCATGAACAACAGGAGTAACCGGGAGCTTTGAGCAATGATTGGCATAGATGTACCAACATTCTCGTGGGCGCCAACCTAAGGGTGTATCACAAGAATAATATTATTTTAATTGGGTTGGACCACTGGTAAATCGCCTCGTCTTCACAGTACTTAAGATTCGAGCTACTGAGCGATGTCTATGGTGGGATATGAGCATTTTCAACCTCGCGATTAGTAAACAATGCATTCGGTCGTGTCTTGGATCACTTCGGGCGGTCAACCTCAATGTAGGGGCTGGGCGCGTGACCTTCTAGGACTATTGCGGCTGCCGGTCTTAGAATTGACCCGTCTCGCTTGCCGAACTGAATATAATGCTCCAGATAGAGCCACAGGGGAGAAGCTACTGTTACGAGCGCACTACAGACTGCATCTCGGTGTCAAGAAACATGTATTAGAAGAGTGCAAACAACAGCATATGAAGACGGATGGTCGAATACTCAAGTCGGAGGCTGTTGGTGCGCTTAGACGCCCGGGATCGTCCGGGGAGCACAGTGTGGCTCCATCGAACGGAGCGGAGTTGACCTACAGAGCCTATATCTAAATGAGTGACCCAGTATCTGCTCGGGAATGCGCTTGCACCGCCTAGTAGTATTCTGAGGATGTTATCGAATGGGAGACAGAAGCTTGTCTATCGCATTTGCAGAGGTATCCTCGTCTGCTACGCCTGCTCACTCATGCACGCGTGCTGTGCTTATGTGATTGAACAGGCTTCTTCGTTGTGCCTTCAGTAGGGGACGGATGACTCTACTGCGACTGCCTGAGGTGAGTCAGTGGGCTGGCTCCTTCTTTTCGGATCGTGCCTGCTTGTGTTCCGTGCATGGAACGATCCCGAATGCTGGACATTTCAAAACGTCGCACAAGCCTGCGATGGTACATATTCAGTGCTGCTTCTGCAATACTGCACTCGTGTCCTCGAATCGCGCCGGAGGTGTCGAGAATCACCACATCTCTTCGCGTTGATAGGTATGGTTACGATTCCTTCGAGCCTCGGAGTGGTGTTGCCCGCAGCGTTATTCAGCACAATGTTCAAGTACAGCAATGTTGCCTTCGAACACATGACTGTTATAATAATCAGCCGTTCTGCCCACAGGAAGCAGGCTTCGGCTCTGGGACAATCCGATCCGTGCTTGTCGGACCGCTCATGCATGTCCACCGAGACTGCGGTGGTCAGCGAGGTTTGCCTGAGAAGCGCAAGCTTACATGGGTCGCCTGCTGAATGAAACACGTAGATTACTGCCATGCACACATTTCCTTGGAGTTCAATTGCCGACATTTATGGGGTGTGGCTGGTGCAATACGGTCGAACCTCCATGCCGCTTGCGCATCACGATCAGATGCGCGGCATTTTGCGAATTTATTCAATTTACCATCTCACTCCATAGATAACCACTTGTATGAACTAGCATTTCTTCACAGAAATCAAAATGATACATCACTTCTGATGCAGCCGCCGGGTGTCCTCTTTAATGAATCGTGTCACGTTGCCGTGGCCGATCGAAACGACTGTCGTGGCCTCAACGTCCTCGCCCATCACGATTCTTGTGGTCGCAGCGATGCTGAACATACCAGACCGAGCGGGGACAACACCATCAGGGCAGGCGTTCACTAACACACTCACAGACCCGACTCGCCTTTTCGCGGAGTTCTGGATGTGAGCAGAGACTCACATGGCGGACAAAGGACGATTCAACTCGACCACTCAGGACAGAAGTGTAAACTTGGGTCTTATTGGGGCAGCCCGATTGTGTTCATCTGAGCCCCGACTGCATTATTATTCGAGCGAGATGCACATTTGCGAGTCCCCTTAGGCTCACGTAGCACTGGCTTCTGCAGATGCCACTGGGGTGTTGGCCAGACCCAGGCCTCGTCCCTTAATTCGAAGGGTTTGGGGGTATGCGTATTTCCATCGGTGCCTGTCTCATCCATGTCTTCAGACATATTCCTTTCGGCCCACCAATACATGTAGCCGGTATCCGAATCTTCCTTTGTCCATACATTGAGCTCAAGACGGCCACGGGCCTCTAGAACAGTGTCATCGTCGATTTCCTGGATATATCGAGCCAAGACTCAATAAAACAATGCAGGAATACACGCGTCAAAGGTAGGACGAAGTAGAGTTTCACCTCCATCAAGTGCTCAAGGTATTATGCTTCCATTCTGGTGTCGTACTTGTTCTGATGAAGACCGCCTCCCCTCTACGCAACGCCCGCCAAGATTTCACAGAAGCCTTTTGACAAGCTCAAATTGAAAATTCAACTTCTTACCATACAAACGCGTTGGTGATGTATCATCGACGAGGCCGTTTAACGATTACGTCAGTACTCCTAACAATGTCAATTTGCCTTTGAGAAGAGGAGACTTTCCCAAATAAATCCTGTCCCTGTTTTGCACATAGGGCAACGTCAACGACCATTCGGCCCGATCTACCCCATAGTTCTCGAGTCAAGCACAAAGATAGGCACATGCTTCTCTCTCGAACAGATCCGCGTGCGGAATTTTGTGCTCCGGGGTGCATGTGAAAACTTCTGCTGACTGTAGACTCTCTTGAGAATTGCCGCCTTATCCATCAGTGGCGACATCGATTCACCCGCCGGGAAAGAGAGCTCGCATATGCATACTCGACTAGTCTCCAGCGGAAGTCGAAATAATTCATGTCACTCTAAGTATGAGCATCCAAAGCTACTCATCTGCAACTACCTGTCACTGAGTAGCCTATTCAAACGAGTCGACTTAGTGGTTCGGGAGGCTCGATACAACCACCAACAGCAATTTGGGGTTAGATTGGTCAGACCTGAATTCGGATGCGACACGAGCTACTTGTGACCCCGTACCATGTGAAATAGCAAGTTTCCTGAGGTCGAGCTACACTCGCAAAAGGACGATAATAGAATCGTATTTGCATGTAGTATCAACCACTTAGGATAGTATCAGCCTGGGTATGCAGGGTTGGCAAACTATCGCAACAACAATAGTGTATAGCTAATATCTGATAAGCCATATTCGTGCTAACGAAGTAGAGATATTCTAGAGTAGCAGCAGCTGCGTCGAAAACAAAGCCTGAGTTACAAGCTGGTGACTAATGGTAGTCTCCGAAGCTTCTCCGCACCCGCTACTTCCGCTGTCATGGCGTCGATGGCGTCACAGCACACGCACTTCAATCAGCGCGCGTTATTTTTCTCGGCACCGTCCGCAGACTCAATGTTGCCGCAGCTCCGCTCTCGTACAAGCAAAATCCCACTCAAGTACCTTTACTACTGTTGCTATCGGTAACGATATATCGATATGCAGTCGTTAACACTTGAGATAGCCTCTAGTCTTGTAAGTCTACGACTCCTGAGACAACATATCACCTCAACCTCGACCAATTCATGTGATGAAGTCGTTGGTTTTGGCGAGACTTTGGTACTAGTGAGTCAAAAAGACAGGCTTATATTCCTGAGCGGAGCCCAATTTTGAATGATCCAACCCATGCTACGTTAAGCATGGTGTACATGGATTAGTCCGACTAGAGACCCCTCCCCAGATTTTGAACACCTCTAGTCTACGTGCTGTGTGTGGGATGTCCCCGCATGGTACGACGATCTATCAACCAATATACCGTGTGATCCTATGCCCAGTGCCCAAAGACCTTGTGACTTGTGGGTCATAATCGTACCGATTACGACTCCGCCTTTTGGTCCGCATCTCCCGCTCGGCGATACTCACTGCCACGCGTGTGCCATCAGGTATACAGGAGCGGCATCAAGAACAGATGGCACCCACGTCATGGTACACAGAGTGCTCTGCAGCTATATGAATGCTATTGCCATGCCAGCTTTGGTTCAAGATGCATTGTAAAAGGCTGGCACTATGACTTCTGTGCACTACGAGAACCGCGCAAAACCGGTGGCCGACATCGAAGGTCGATCGAAGTCAATAGCTCTGTCTCAGCCTGGAGTCGTTCACAACAATGACCAGAAGTACCGCAAGGTAGGTACCTCCAATCCTTCCTGCTATGACCAGTAGCTAATGATGTCCTAGGCGTCTGCCAGTCTCGATACATCAGACCCAACATGGTTGGAAGAGAGCAACCGAGCCGCCGAAGACGACAAGAAACGAACGTTATGGCAGAACTTGAAACTCTATCCTCATGCCGTGGGCTGGTCCATTCTGCTATCGACAGCAGTGATTATGGAAGGGTTTGACATCCTGCTCATCACCAACCTCCTGGCCGTCACTCCTTTCAAACGACAGTTCGGTTATTACTCCACGGAACAGGGAGAATGGGTCATCTCTGCTGCCTGGCAAGCTGGGCTGACCAACGGTGCATTGGTTGGAGAGATCCTCGGGTTGATGATCAACGGCTGGATCGCTGACAGAATAGGCTACCGAAAAACAATGATCGGTGCTTTGATTGCCGTCACAGGGTTCATCTTCATCGTCTTCTTCGCATTCCACATCGTCCAACTTCTTGTTGGTCTCATTTTGATGGGAATTCCATGGGGTGTCTTCCAAACGTTAACCACGACATATGCTGCCGAAGTCTGTCCTACAGGCCTTCGAGCTTACCTCACAACATATGTTAACCTTTGTTGGGTGCTCGGACAGTTGCTTGCGCAAGGCGTTCTCCTCGGGACATATCAACTCGATAGCACATGGGCATATCGCATTCCATATGCCTTGCAGTGGCTTTGGCCGGTACCACTAATCATCGGTATTTTCCTCGCGCCGGAATCTCCATGGTGGCTCGTTCGCAAGGAGCGATATGAGGACGCAAAACATAGTGTAAGACGTCTGACCTCCAAAAATTCGCCGAACTTCAGCGTCGATGATACTGTGTCCTTCATGCGCGTCACAAACGAGCTTGAGAAGGCCAACAATGAAGGCACTTCTTACCTGGACTGCTTCAAAGGGGTTGATCTTCGTCGAACTGAGATCGCGTGCGTCACTTGGGCCATTCAAAGTTGGTGTGGAAGCACTTTCATGGGTTACAGGTAAGTCTTGGTTTTCAGTCACTCATCTTTCAACTGACAACGTAACAGTACTTACTTCTACGAACAAGCTGGTTTGGGCGACAGCTGGTCATTTCGCTTCTCCTTCATCCAGTATGCCCTCGGCGCCGTTGGTGTCTTCTTCTCGTGGTATCTGATGGGTCACTTCGGACGACGAACACTGTACCTTTACGGTCTAATGACTCTAACAACCATCCTCCTCATCATTGGATTCTGCTCGCTTGCATCACAGGGGGACTCGGGAGCTCGCTGGGCAATCGGCAGTATGTTGCTGGTCTTCACCTTTGTCTACGATGCCAGCGTCGGACCTATCTGTTACGCGCTTGTCGCTGAACATCCTTCAAGTCGTCTTCGTCAAAAGACAGTGGTTTTGGCACGAAACTGCTACAACGTTTCCGGCATCGTGGTGAACGTTTTGACCACGCGTCAGTTGAATGAGACTGCTTGGGGTTGGGGTGCGAAAAGTGGTTTCTTTTGGGGAGGAGTCTGTGGTCTTTGTACGCTGTGGACATTCTTCCGACTACCTGAGCCAAAGAACAGAAATTATGCAGAGCTTGATGTTTTGTACGAAAACAAAGTGAGTGCAAGAAAGTTCCACAAGACTGATGTGGATGCTTTCATGAGCGAGAATGCGAGGAGGGAGAGCATAGGAACCGATATGCACGAAAAGAAGCCAGACAGTGAGTGAACATACTTGTACGGTCATCGTTATATAAGGACTTTGGGCAATGTATGACAAGCGCATCTGGAACGATCCTGTAATACTACTAGTGTACGTGCCGGCATGCTGTCGTTCCAGGAACAACCTACAGTTCGAGGTGCAGTATCGTAGTACCTATCCGACGCTGCACGGCTTTTTGTCCAGTGGCAGAAGATCCAACGTCGTTGCTTGTATGCACGACTCGAAATGCAAAACAGTGTTTGAAGCAGTTGAACATACCAGCTTGTCACGTCTCAATCGGCGATAGAGTCGTGGAGGATGATTACTAGTTATCTGCTAGCATCATATCTATCAACACGTCAAAAGTATGGGACACTATGGCAGGCGTGGAAGATACATGTAGTATGTGACTTCTACGAACACCACAGGGCATAGAGACGCAGATCCGGGTTTGATTCGAGACCGGACTAGCCCGTCTTAATGCCTGAGGCTGATCGGATGTACAAGTACTCACAAGCAGCGACGACTACGTAGTACAACGTCCTCATTTTCTTTCGTGCACAGCATCGCATGATCTTATTCTCCAGCAGACAAGAACCGAGATCATCTTGATAACCGAGCGCAGCACTAGGGAGAAGCAGCAACACGTTCCCAAACACTTTCAACATGACTCATGCTCCGAACATTTACTTGCTTCTCAGCTAGAAACAGAAACGGCTTGAAAGTCCATTGCCCTGACCAAGGCTCGCAGCTATAACAAGATACCATCACGGCTTCTATGTTTTACACATGTACCCCGTACTCGGCTAAAGAGAAACACGGTCGGCCTATGTCTCTGCAGCGATGATGCCTCCACGATCTGGATCAGCCCACATGTGTCCTGAAAGATCCAGATCAGCTTGTGTTTTCTCACAGCCGCAAATCACTGTCAACATATGCGGTGTAGCGTTCATGCTGATAATGGAATATAGTCCTTGTTCTACGTGTCTGGCCACCATCGAGATCATAGTATTGATGTCGCACTCGTACTGCTTTCTGAAAGTTATAAAGTCAGACTCGCTGTACATATTGTGCCAAATTGCATCCACGCCAAAGACTTCGTATGATTCGTAGGTACTGTTGACGTGGTATCTGGGCTTAGAGGCTGGGGTATCATTCGAACCTAACGGTAGAGATGATGATAGATTAGTATTATGTGTTATGAGCGAAATCTTAGTGCTCAAAAGTGCTCACCAGTGGTGTGCACAATCTCCGGCTCTAAAATTTCCGAATTCGAGGTCAGCGCTGAGGACATCGTGGCGGGCACGTCTGCGACTAGTATTGAACAGACCAGTCCCTGGAAATGGTAGCAGCAGTCAGTATGTCAAGGCACACGAGAGCTTACGTTCGACTTGGACTGACAAACAACTTGAATGCGGGGTAGTGTGGCGCTGTCCCACAATACTGCATATGCATGGTGCAGATCATGAGCACCAGCTGGGTTGCACCTGGCACGCCCCTCTGTGCTTGCTTGCACACATGAAACTAAGTACGCCTCGGAACCCGCAACTTCCCTCCAGCGCCCTTACGCTTCTCTCACGCAAGGCGACCATGGCCCACCAACGTCAGGAAATTGTGTGCGCGCAATCATGTTGGAGCGACACCAAATGAGAGAAGGCCTTGAAGGTGGCTCGTGAACTTTCACTCGTAATGGCTTCATGCGCTCTCGTCTTCACTCACAGATTACGTTGAGGTTAAATGCTCACTCGACCAACCGTGTCTGGTCACGAGCCTCAGCTGATACTGCGTGTGTAGTAGGTTTGTGTCCAGGCCAGGTATCAGTAACGTTCGAAGCCTGACATATAGTAGTCCCCAGACTGGCTCTAGAGTATGTTACATTCTTGAATGCCAAGGACTTCACAAGACAACGAATCAAACTACGTGCAGTATTGTGTCTTAGCGGCGCTGTCGCGTAATGCACGAACGACTGCGATGCATCACAGTTGAGATGCGACATTGTAGGTTCTCCAGATTACGTGAAGACAATCATAAGCCAATGAGCGACAAAGGCGACAGAGGCGACAGAGGCGACAGAGGCGACAAAGGCGATAAAGGCGGTCGACGCGCAGAAGTGCGTATACTCCTAAAATCATAGTTGATTGTGCCTCGAGTTCTTGCTACCAGTCGTTATCCGAGCTATCAGACTTGCACTACGCGGAGCTAAGTGCTCGACTGAACGTCTGCATAGGTCGTCCATTATGCTAACTGCTAGCGGTCGAGTGCAGTGTTCACTGGGATCACAGATTTGCACACAGGGAAGATACTAGTAGTGAAGATAATGTATTACAACATACGCGCCCGAGATCAGAAATGATACTATCGATGACTGTACAGGAGAATGCCAGTGGCAGATCCAGCTACCCTAAAGGCGAGATGGCAAGGCCTGACCAGCCATCTGTGCTCTCTTCCCCCTACACGACCGGCCAAGCACATGGTGGCCAAATCAAGCACCCACAGTAATTGATTGGGGTTGGTTTGAGAACTCCGCATAACCCTCAGTAGCCACAGTCTGCCGCTGACTGTCGTAGAACCGGGTGACAGTCTCTCGCAGGGCCTCAATACCGATGTCAATACGTAGTCCAGACTCACTCATAACGCTATAGCCCATATGTCCAAACCTGGCATATCTACTGCCATGTTCTGGATGCATCCCTGCCGAAAGAGTAACGCCCTTTGCTAGGACAGCAGACAGCAAAGCTTTGGATGAAAGCCCCTCAGGAAGCCAGAACGCTGTCACACCGTTGGACTGGTTCTCTGGCTGAACGGCCACTTGTGTTAAGCCTAGTTCAGCCAGTGCTGATTTCACATGGGCACTTTTCCCTTTGTGCCGCCTGAATCTCTCCTCGAGTGGCAATGACAAAATCGATGTAAGCGAGGCGTGAAGAGCATGAATGATCTGCGTGGGCGGTGTAGCAAAATAGCTTGGTTTTTTGCTCTCATATTTCCGCATTATTGGTAACCATCTGGTCAAGCTCGCGTACCAGCTGGCTGGAGGCGCCTTCCGTGTTCTGGCAACTTCTAATGCGCGACCAGACACCATGACGATACTGAGCCCCGGTGGGCAGCCGATTGCCTTCTGTGACCCGGTCACAAGGACATCGATATCCCAGGCGTCGAACTGGACTTCTTCACAGGCAACACTGGCGACCCCATCAACGACAAGGAGCGTTTCCGGCGACACGCGTTTGAGCATGTCTGACAGAGGCTTCAAGGGTGTCAGAACACCTGTCGAAGTGTCGACGTGAGTCACGATCAAAGCTTTGTATCTGCATGCTCTCAATTCGTCCTCGACTATCTCAAGATCTGGTGCAGATCCGAACGGTACAGTCAGCTTCTTTGATCGAGCACCGTATGTTGACAGACACATCTCGAAAGCATCAGCAAAGAACCCCGTGCTGAGACATAGGACTGATTCCCCAGGCTCGATGAAATTCGTGGCCGTGAAATCCCAGCCAAGGCTGCCACTACCCCCGATGGCAAACGGCTGTGCATCGGGATCTTCGCTCTGGAAAAGCTTGCGGAGCATTGTTAGTACGTCGCCAAAGGTGTTGCAGAAGGCCTGGGAGAAATGTGACTCGGCAACGTGTGACATAGCTCTCAGGACTTGAGGATCCATTTCAACCGGCCCTGGTGTCAGTAGGATTGGACTTCTCGTATCCTGTGTATACATCTTGAGCTGAATGCTTACGAAAGCTACGGTGTGGAAGTAAAGTTCAGTTCCAATGAGGTATCTACCAGACAAAGCTTTTCAGATAGCAGGTATTCCCGCAGTTCTTATCAACCAAGATGTTACCAGATGTAAGCAGGCGATTACTTGTGTCTCGACTTGGCCCGGGTTGGCGGACAGCAGACCGTGCGGTCTGTAACCCGCAAAGAGCTCAAGCGCCAAGTCATTGATCACGGATTCGAACACGATTCTGGATGTGTAAATGCAGCGCATGAAGCAGGGCGGCACTCAGTGGATGATGGGCTATTGAGTGGAATGTAACTATGCTCCAAGCCAGGTAAAATGGTCCTTTGGATGTCGACCCTGATACGTATCAGAGCGCGTAAGCTATGCTACTCGAAGGAGCATCGTTGACGTCGTTTGGATTGCGTTCGTGCAATTGCTGTGGTGAGCTGTCGCAGGGCGGGCGGGTGAGGGTTTGCTTTTCCAGTGCCATTAGCATGTCTTTCCCAAAGCGGAAGGCCGTCCGCCAAACTTCGCGCTGAAGAGAGTTCCCTTCGCTCTTATCCGCCTGACTGTCTCAAGTCCGTAGACACAAGGTTATGTTTGCATAGTGAAACGCCATGAGCTCCAGCAAAGCCGCAATAATGATCCTGGAACGCCGCAAAATCTGGGGTTGGCAGTCCACAACGGCACAGGGTCCCCACGAACCTAAGACTTATCGGTGGAGATCCTGAGATCTTTCCACCAATAGCATACGAATCACACACTTGGTGAGGAGAGCATGCCCTGATTGGGAATCACGTTCCACATGCATAAGATAGCATTTGTGATGTGAGTAATTCGAAGGCTCCTGACTAACATTGCGAACATGGATCCATGTGCTCTTGTGAGGGTGTCTAGCAGATGATCATCATAGGTGCCATCGCATTACCTGATTGTTTATTCAGCCCCAATCAAGTGTGGTCGTGGCCCGTTCATCGCTATAGAGACTCTGAATCATACCCTCCGACGTATGGCGACCTTGTGAGGGTAGCCTGGAAGTTCGTACAAATAGTATTAACGCGTCAAGCTCGCCTCTTGTGCCGTGCCGCGAATCATCAGTACTGCTCCAAGGCTCCAACTCAGGTACGTGTACCCTATACCACCTAGGTAGTACTCTTCTACCCGTAACGGGCCAATTCTAGTAGTGATGAGGGACACTGCCAAAATGTAGCTTCTATAGACATCGAGATTCATCACAACATCATCAAGCATCAAGACTTATTCTCACAATTATTCATTGGGTCTCTAGTAAGGAATTCAGTCCACGGTCCTGTACGCTCAACTCCATCTACATGCTAGTACATGGTCATCAATACAAATGCTATAGTCCGCAGCCTACCAGACCAGGCCCTCTTGGTTAGTTTGGCAAGCGAGTCCCGAGCAGAAATCTATGTCCTTTTCGCTCACCAGTGCACTATTCGGCAAAGCCTGTCTAGTAGGCCATATCTCCTGCTTGGCCGCCTGTTCGCGTTTGTAGTGCGCTTGTACAGTGTCACGAACAACCTTCTGGAAGTAGAGAGGACCCTTCTCCATCTTTGGGTGTAGCTCACCATTGACAAAGACTCCAGAGTTGAGATTCTGCTGAGCGAGGTTGCAGAGATACTTGTCCTCTGACATGATTCGCTTGTACATTCCATTGACCAGCTCGAAGTCCTCATCGGACGAGTTCTTGTTTCGAAAAACTTCATACCGCATCGATGAGCTCGTAGGTCCGTTGGGTACAAACCTCTGAATGAAGAAGAAGTGTGGTCTGAAGTGCGTTAGCTGCCTGTAAAGACCGACAATACGGTGTACTCACGTCACATTGAAGGAAGCATTAGGAAAGAAGTAAGTGCTGGCAACCGTCAGACCTGCTGCAGCCTGCTCAGGTGTGGTAGCGGCGTCATGTTGAATCCATCCATCCTTCGTGTTGACAGAGTATGATGCTAGGTTTGCCAAGGCCGGTACATCAGGGTGCGTTGTCGCACAGTGGTAGCACTCATTGTAGTTGTCTGCTGCAATCTTCCAATTGTACGCTGCGTCCATAGCCCAGGTGTGATCGTACTGATAGTCGTCAAAGTTGTAGATCCTGAATCTTTTCTGCTTATCAGCCCCTTGGAAATCATCTTCCCAGGCGATTTCTGGCTTCTCCTTGCCATCCAGGTTGACCCAGATGAATCCGTTGTAGTCAATGCGGACATGGATAGGAAGGAGTCCATTCTTGTTTTTGTCAAAATCGTCTAGGTCCTGATATCCGGGTGCTTTAGCAAGTTTACCATTCAACCCGTAAGACCAGCCATGGTATTTACAGGCAAAGATCTTCGATGACCCTTTCTCCTCGAGCACAACCGGAAAAGCGCGGTGCCTGCACACGTTGTGGAAGCCGTTGATGTTTCCGTCGCGGTCCCGACATAACACAAACTGAAATCCAGCAACGTCGTAGCGTAGCCAGTCGCCCGTTTGGCCAAGTCGTAGCTTGTGGGTAACAAGCAGCCATTTCCTGGAGAAGATTGCACGTCTTTCGAGCTCATACATTTCCTGCGAAGTGTACCACGATGCAGGTAAAGCTCTCAACGCTGTCTTGTCTTCTTTCACAGGCTCGGAGCTACCAATACCAAAGTAATTCAGTAGTGCTGGCGCCATTGTCCAGGTGTAAGGTGAAGGTTACTAGTAACTGAGATGTAGATGTTTCTGTAGCAGGATGTGCTATCGATTCGGATTGTTGTCTCTCGACGACGATAGCAACCAAGGGCAGCATATATCGTATTGCATCTGACCAGCTCGACAACGGTCGTTCAGCCTCCATAAGGTGATGCTCTCCATGTGTGAATGAGGATGTGTTAGACGAATTAGGTTTCCCAGACCGGCAGAGGCGTTTCCCGATAGCGTAATGATACAGCCACAGAGGTGCATGGTATCTTTGATCGTCATGGACAGGCATTGAGAAGGCGTATTGTTCGGATCGTGCTGGCCCGTTCTGGTTTGAGGAAGACAATAAAGGGAACATAGCCGCTCTGGTTCCGGACACCCTGCGTGTTGAGTAGAGATGGCAGCTGGTCATGTGCTGCTGTGATTTCGGCCCCACATGTACGCATGTGTATCTCATGTAGGACGTTCTTGATACAGTAAAGCTGCTTTGGCTGTGAACCTGGTGCGATCAACACCGACACTAGTTCAGCACTCGTGATACCCGTGACATGGTTCTCAAAATTTGGTTGGCTCGACACAGATACTGCTGATACTGGGAGGCATCTTGATGCCCATCAAGCAGCGCGCATAGCGGCCTGCAACGATTACTGGGACCAGTTCTGTCGGCTCATCCTTCCAGAAAAGTAATGAGGCGGCATAGAGAGCATGGTCCACAGTCTGGTGCTATCAGTATCAGTCTTGTCACCTAGGTTCGTGTTTTTGAGTGCCACTATCGTTTCAATGAAGATGTTAGTCATGAGCTCAAGCTCGGAGTTCGAGGAAGTAATGAATAGCTGGGGTTTCTAACGATACACCGGCTATGATTGGCCGGAGAACAATAGCCTTTATAGTAGCGTCATCGTCGCCGACCTTGCGCAGGAATCCCAGACTCAATTAGGAAACCCCCAGTCATTCTAGCTACACTTGAGCAGGAAGGACGCTCCTGTGCGGTTCTGAACGATGGTACTGCGCTTTTTCCAGCAATCCGATGCGCAGTGGTTCAGAAAGAGCTCTTGCGCAGTAGGACGATATACCTAGTACTTGGAGCACAAGCCTTACATAGCCACGAACAAAGTGCATCAGGCATCAGGCCTCGAAGCCTCGAAGCCTTAGGCATAAACACACCATAGCTTGGCGCCTGATCGCTCACTGTATAGATCTGCATTTACGGCGTCTTGGTTTCAATATGCGCCTTGCCCAGGCTTGTCATCACTAGTAGGGAGCGATACAAGGTATGCACGAGAAGTCCGACATAATTGGAAGACCAATAGGCGAGGGTTAGCGATAGGATAAATGTCGACAGCTCAGCTGGCAAAATGAACATCTAGAGCATGCATGTATGAGAACATCGTATAATTGATCGCACCGACAGCGTGCGCATTCTACCCCAATCGAACCTTTTATAACCTTGAAGTTCTGACTGGATCTAATAAATCTTTCATTTCCGCCCTCGGCCAATCCGGGTTAAGCGCAGGATCCGGCCGCTCCCGATCCCAAGCCCATTTCTCTGCCAGTTGAGAAGACAGAGAACCCTCTAGCATTTGTAGTACATACTTGCCGAGCACCGGGAAGAACTTCCAGCCATGGAAGTTACCACAGGTCGCAACATACAAGCCTTCCGACGCCGAGTGTGGCGAGATGATAAAGTCCGAGCTGGTAGTGAAGGCGTCCCTATGCAGGTGTTAGTCAGTTGTGCGTGTCCCTGGAGCGTGTTGGCATACCAGCAAACACGGTGCTTCTCTAGCTTCCAACTCGCACCTTTCCTGCCATAGAACACTCGGTTTGCATGGTCGATGTCTTCCTTGAGTTTTGCAGAAACGTTCCACTGTGCGTAATCTGCTTCCGGGGGCGGTGCTGAGATATAGCGACCAGGTGCTACTTCTTGGTTGTTTCTGAAGATTGTCTGTCCCCACCACTTGAACTCTTTATTCTCTGTCGGTGGGAGACTGCCGATGAAGGGACCTGTTCTTGTGGTTAGCTACCGCCGCAGACGAGAGGCATCTAGACAAAGTACCTTGTTTTGCAGTATACCCTTGAACACCCACAGGCATAGGTGCAAACCTTTTATACGACTCGTCATCAAGTAGCGTCAAGCCCGTCGTGATGCCACCTGCTACTATCCTTTGTCCAGCACGAAGATCTGTCAAACCACTGCTCTCAGCACTCAACTCCAGCAGTTTCGGCGTGTATGCTCCAGTGCACAGCGTCACATGCGAAGCTGTCAATGTGTCTCCTTTTGCTGTCTTGAGTCCGCAACAACGACCACGATCATCGAATTCCAGTGTTGCGACTTCAGCCTTCACATACTTGACTCCTAATTTCAGAGCCTCGCGAGTGACGGCTCGCAAACAATCTCCAGCGGCTGCCCAGCCACTCGTTTTATTGACGAGAACTTCCTTGACATCGGTATAATCAGCGTCGTCGAAAAGCCCGCCGTACATCTTACGAGCCTCGTCAATGGGCACGGCAGCAAGATCAGCGTCGCGGCCAAGCTTCTTGTAGTTATCAACAACATCCTGCGCATAATCGGTGCGACACATCCAGTAGATCCCAGTTTCGTGGAAGTATGGCTTCCAAAGCGGATCAGTCTTAAAGATGTCTTGCGCCTCCAGCCCCAGTTGGCAGTACACTATGTCGTCATAGTCAGCGCGCACCACCTTATTCCAATCCCACGAAGCAGCCACACGACTATCTGCATCAAATGCATCCCGGTCAACCAAGGTCACTGATGCTCCAGGGTACTTTTTGATTAGATGGTAAGCCGTTGACACTCCAAAAACACCTGCTCCGACGATAATGTGTGATGCTTTACCTGAGGCCATCTTGAACGTGAACGGCTCACCTAAAGGTCGAAGATTGTGCTCGACACTAATCGCAAGTGTGTTGCGTCTTCGATTGTTATATCAACAGAGTCATCAAAGGGCGCTGTTCTTGGCAAGGTCGGTGTGAACATCCAAGGAGTTCTCGTGTGGAGGAAAATGGGCGGTCATTATTGCTATTTACAGAGAAGCCGTCCAGGAGCCTGCACGTGACCGTCGCGTCGCGTCCGTGCAGAACTTGCTGGTTTGCAACTGCGAAAACCACGCGCTCACCATCTCTCATTGAATGTCGGCAAAGAGCACATTCACGTTGGAGCGACAGCGATCATCGAATGTTGGCGAGGAAACTCAGCAGCTAAGCTAGGGACAATGATTGAGCGGGCTAAGGCGGCTACTTCGTGGCGCACCACCGTTGTCGTCGCAGCTTCGCGTCGGTCACCTTGACTTTGCTAGACATTGTTTTCTCGAAATCATGGCATGATTGATATTACCCTCCCATCTAGCTCACAGTACTGTCTGCACAACACCGCAGCCAGCCAAACCGTCTTTGGGTACTGCTCAAGAAGGAGGACAAGGGACACAAGAGGAGCACATCAGGTACGCAACATGGTCTGCTAATGATTCGTGGTCACGAGTATCCAGTAGAAACACACCCACTATCAAGTTGGTATGGACATTACAAAACATGCATTGAGAACCTCAATAGTAGTGGCAGCGACAGATTGCACGTGATAAGCCAGCTGGCTACTCATTCGAGCGCTTCAACCAAATAAGAGCATCACATGAACACGAAGCGTGGCAGTCTACTTGTTGAAGCTGAAGAGACGAGCTGTCAGTGCCGCAGAGGATGGCCTGGGACAGTCCTAGAAACATCTTGCTCCAGCCTAGTCCCTAATTCTGGTGTTCCAACCACTAGCGATTCACCAAGGGCTTTAGGTGCAAAGCTACTCGTCGCGCATGGCACGTGTAGCTGGCTCCCAGGTATGTACACATGGCTCGTGCGGTATCTGCCCAAGCTTGAGCACAAAAATGGTGACATGTGACGTGATCACAGGTGCGAGCCCGGAGTGCATACTTCTGGGCTGGAGGGTAGACGCCTCCTAGTGATCTATAATTTGCTGGCACTTACTCACATCAGAAAGCGGGTTCTGGTGAAGGTTGTCTGAAGCTTGACTCGTCCGGGCCCACTGCCGCTTTTCTGCTTTCCCCATTGGGCAACGTGTGTTCCCTCACAGTGACTGATCACTCTCAAGAACAACAGTACTTACAACGACATTTGTCTATGTTTATTTCCCGCAGATTTCGTGCTTCGAACATGATCAACTCGAAGATCCCCTTTGTGGTCGATTTCAGCTCCACGAATAGCAAGAAGTGCTTCTGCAGAAGAGAGGAAACTTATACTCTTTTGGGGAAAACACCGCCGTGCATCACCGTGGCTGCTAGGCCGCTTTCAACGCCCGTCCAAAGCAACATACTACGCACTTCCTCATGGTTTCATAAAAGCCTCTCATCATGTTCGGGTCGGTGCTCCCCTCATCATTCTAAGTTCTGAAGGGGCCTGTCGACCATGGCACCTGCAATACGCGTCGTCATCATTGGTGCTGGCATTGTCGGCACCAACCTTGCCGATGAGCTGGTCTCGCGAGGCTGGACGGACATCACAGTCGTCGAGCAGGGGCCACTGGACATGCCGGGCGGATCCACATCGCACGCCCCTGGCCTGGTGTTTCAAACAAACCCTTCCAAGACCATGACTCTGCTCGCAAAATACACCATGAACAAGCTGCTCTCTTTGGAGAAGGACGGCCAGTCCTGCTTCAACCAGGTAGGCGGCCTCGAGCTGGCAACCACCCCGGAGCGGCTCGAGGAGCTCAAGCGCAAGCACGGCTACGCGTCGTCGTGGGGCATCGAGGCCCGCTTGATCAGCACTGAGGAGTGCCTTGAGATGTACCCTCTGCTGAACAAAGACATGGTACTAGGTGGCCTGCACATCCCTAGTGACGGGCTGGCGCTGGCCGCCCGCGCCGTTCAGCTGTTGATGGCACGCACCCGTGACGCTGGTGTCCGCTACCTCGGATCGACCGCCGTCACCGGCATCGAGCAGGCCAGCGGCCGCGTCACCGGCGTCACAACGTCTCAGAGAACCATTCCTGCCGACATCGTCATCTCGTGCGCTGGCTTCTGGGGCGTCGAAATAGGAGCCATGGTCGGCTTACCAATTCCTCTGCTCCCCCTGGCTCACCAATATGTCAAGACCACCGCTGTACCGGCTCTGGCGGGCCGCAGCGCCCCTCCAAATGGAGCGAGTCTGCCGATTCTTCGCTACCAGGATCAGGACCTCTACTACCGCGAGCACGGCGAGCAGTGCGGCATCGGGTACTACGGGCACAAGCCGATGCCGGTCGTTGCCGCCTCGCTAGGCATAACACCCGAGCACGTTGATCACAAGCATATGCCGTCTCGTCTCGAATTCACCTATGAGGACTTCGATCCGGCGTGGAAGCTTTCGCGAGAACTCCTACCCTGCCTGAAGGAGAGCGAGATCGAAGATGGTTTCAACGGAATCTTCTCGTTCACCCCAGACGGCGGGCCTCTCGTCGGCCAGCACCCCTCTCTAGACGGATTCTACGTCGCAGAGGCGGTCTGGGTGACGCACTCCAGCGGTGTGGCACGGGCTGTAGCTGAGATCTTGACTCAGGGCTGGTCTGAGATTGACCTCGCCGAGTGTGAGCTGAATCGCTTCGAAGATGTACAGCTGGCTCCGACCTATATCAAAGAGACCTCGCAGCAGAACTTTGTGGAGGTCTACGATATCCTACATCCACTACAGCCGAAAGAATCGCCACGCAACCTACGCGTCAGTCCGTTCCACGCTCGGCAACGCGAACTCGGCGCCTTCTTCCTGGAGGCTGGTGCCTGGGAACGTCCGTACTGGTATGAATCGAACGAAAAGCTAATCAAGGATCTGCCGGCAGAGTGGCAACCCGTCGACCGCGATGCTTGGTCGGCCCGTTACTACTCACCAATCGCAGCGGTAGAGGCTTGGAAGACGCGGACCGCGGTAGCCATGTACGACATGACACCGTTGCGCCGGCTGGAGGTGTCCGGCCCCGGAGCAGTCGATCTCCTGCAGCGGCTATGCACAGGAGATGTCTCCAAGAAGATGGCCGCTGTCACAGGGCCTGTCACATACACGCTACTCCTCGACGACCGCGGCGGCGTCCGTAGCGATGTGACCGTGGCCAGGCTCACCGAAGAACTATTCCAGGTGGGTTGCAACGGTCCCGTCGATTTTGCTTACCTTACCCGCGAAGCACGCCGACAACGTGACAACATGCCTAGCAAATGGGTGCAGGTGCGTGACATCACCGGCGGCACGTGCTGCGTGGGACTCTGGGGTCCTCGCGCCCGAGATGTGGTCACCGCAGTGAGCGCAGACAACTGGAGTGACAAGGCGCTGCGCTTCTTCCGCGCCAAGAGGGCGATGATCGCCGGGATTCCCGTTACGGCGATGCGACTGTCCTATGTCGGAGAGTTGGGATGGGAGATTTACACCAGCGCCGACAACGGTCAGCGGCTGTGGGATGTTCTCTGGCAGGCCGGTCAGGCACATGGAGTGGTCGCGGCTGGTCGCAGTGCCTTCAACTCCCTCCGCCTAGAGAAAGGATATCGATCCTGGGGTACCGACATGACCACCGAGCACGACCCCTACGAGGCCGGTGTCGGGTTTGCCGTCAAGGCAGACAAGACAGGCTACGTCGGCCAGGCTGCGCTCGAGGGGCGTTCTGCGGAGACTAGTGTTCGACGCCTACGGTGCATTACCGTAGACGACGGTCGCTCGATGGTCCTAGGCAAAGAGCCGGTGTTCTCTGACAATCAGGCAGTCGGCTATGTCACCAGCGCTGCATTTGCATACACGATCGGCAAGCCGATCGCATACGCCTGGCTGCCCAGCACGGTGGTCGAGGGAAATGCCGTCGAGCTCGAGTACTTCGGACGCCGGATACAAGCGACCGTCACCGCTGAGCCGTTGTATGACGCGCAGATGAAGAACATGCGTGGATGAGAGTGTGGTCGACCTCCGCCGTCGAGGTAGAAGTAGTATCTCCCACGGAGTTGAGGGCGGCCAGGAACGGTGCTGCATGATCTAGCACCAGCACGCTGCGGCATGGTCCAGATAGCTTCGAAAGGAAAAAGCATTCTCGACGCAGGTCAAGCCAGAGTCACGAGGGTTTCGACAGCGCGTTGTCTGATCGTGACGAAAAGGGTGTGCAACCCATTCTGCGAAGTTAGGCAACAGACTTCTGTTGTACAGTAGCATGGCTGGATTCACACGAGTACATACGTGGCGGCCACAAAGGATCCGTGATACTGGACAATATGAATTGCTCTCTGCACCAGCATGTTCCTCACGATACTGAGGAGGTATAGAATCTCATTCTTGGCGAGACAAGCCAGTCGATAGTGAGGCCGGCGTTCCAATATACCCACGCTCGACGCCCTTTTAGAGTGGATTCTGGTTCTTCAACGCAGCAGATGCTCATCACATTCGCAATATCAGGGTGGCATCCAGCTGTATGTAGTAAAGACGGTAGGGGAACTATGACTGTCCTGGTAGAAGTTGTGTTATTGGGTCCTCTTCCTCATCAACAAACTAGCCGTGTCCCTGCCTTTTTCGCCCTCGAAGATAGGCGTTGAGAACCTTACTAGATGCTCCTTCCTAATCGAGCGTATCGAGGATATAGTCACGCGTCGAGGGCGTTATACGTAGTAGTACAACCCTAGCAACGTCTACAACGCCAGTTTTACAAACTTTACGTCATCCTCACCAAACGAGTAACTCGTTGCCACGAAGGTTGCATAGTGTAGAAAGACCACGCCATAGTTACATTCCGGCGGGACATGAAGTGTGCCTCCCTCTCAAACTCGAAGACCTCCTTCCATCCAATCATCTCCAGCAGCAGTCGCTACTTCCCTACAGCCATCGCACTTTCCTCGAGAAGCACCAGGTCTTCGACAGCGTTGAAAATGGCGAGTTCCTGTTGTTCTAGGCTCAGTCTTACGAAACTACATGGCACGACACCATGGCGTGTGGACTTAGTGGAACCGCTTTAGGTTCTCGTAAGTCTTGAGTTTCTCGAACACAACATCCGAGTCGATTAGGGCCCGTTAATGCTCGCACGAACGTCAACTCTATTCCTATAAGCTATGGTTCCGGCAGACAAGCCACGCTGGACCTTATGCCGAGACGAGAGGCTTACGTGCAGTCCTACAACCCCAACGCGTGGTCCTCTACTCGGCCGCCTTCTGTCAATGTTCAAAGACATCGACCAAGTTCGTCAATCCAGCTTGCCATTGAGAACCTTGTCTGCTTTCCTGCAAGACGACGATGGGCACTTACGCACAGCCGTCCGAAAGACATTCCTTGGTCTCCCCCACGACCCCGGTGCACGCACCCCAGTTGCCAACCACGAATACGATAGATTTGAACCTCGTCTCTGGAAAGCCGCAGACGATGCCTGCGCTAACCGAAGGGGTATCTCTGATAGGTAGAAACATCGAGGAAGAAGAATGTGTCGGGTCTTCGTTCGCCCCGCTGGAAGCGCATTTGTCCAACAACGACGGGAGACTGCGCTCAGACCTACCTTCGAGATTCAGGAAAAGAGTTCTGATGTACAGTAGCACAATCAAAGTCAAACGAACAGTACATAAGCGGCAGTTGCACAAGGAAAAGCCGCAATACTGCACATGGTCGAATTACCCTCCAGTACGCCAGCGCGCCCCTTACGTGCTGTGAAGATGACAGGCCGCTGCAGACGCGCAACAGGGGACTAGAGGAGTTCGTTTGCTGCCGCATTCAAGGTTACAAATAGCAGGGGTAAATCGTTACATTCAAGGACTTTCTTGCTAGTGGTAAAAATCGACCTGCAATGTATGGTAAGCATGATATAAAGCTAGGTCAGCTAAGTAGCTTAGATCGAGAGACAGGTGCTCCCCTGGATACCTCAGATGAGAGAGACATTTTCCCTACTAAGTTGCGAGTTGCCCAGGCTTAATCAAGATACCGACCCACACGTTGCAAGAATTTGTTCTTATGACTTGAAAAGCTTGCTTTGTTCCTAAAGCGTATCTTGATGCAGGATGCCGTCGCTCTTGTCCAAATCGCCAGCTAGATCATTTTAAGGATAACAATGGTCCACTATGCAAGAGCGCCCATTGGGTCCCATAGTGGTAACACCATAGGTTCCGTCTTCAGGGCGTCCCTCACCTCCTTGTCGACGAAGCTGGGGTCTACCACGACCTGATAGACGAATTCGTCCATCCACTCGTCCGTCATGACAAACCAGCCTTTACTGCCCGCATTCTCACCCCAGCTGTTCTGCACTCTCCACCTCACGCTCTTACCCGTCTTCTCGTCAATCTGCACAGCAGTAAGCACCATGGCATGGGTCATCTGCGACTCTCCAACCCTCAACCGCTGGCTCTTGCTCATCTGCAGGCTACCGTTTCCACTTCCAAATGCAAGATCGTAATCATAAAGCTTGGTGTCCATAATGCCGGCAGCCGAATTTGAGAATTGCCCCACGTCACTCCCAAAGAAGACGGGAATGCCAGCCTTGAGCGTCCTGATTGCTGCACGCTTCATGGTGGTCATATCGACGTTGATGTATGTGACTGCCCGGCGGCCGCCGACCACGTTTCCGAGACGGTCAACTGTCATGTGGGTTAGGTATTTGTGGCGAGGGTCGTTCACCAGGGAGAACAGGTTGTTGACATTGCAGCCCGATAGACTGCGGACTAGTGTTGACGAAGAGAGTTCCATGGCCAATTGGAGTGGTGTCTTCTGGACTTGGTGATAGGCATCGTTTGCATCGTAGTATTCCCAGGTGAATTCCTGGTCTGGTTTGGGTGGTGGGCCGAGCATGAGGGTCAGTATGCAATGCACCTCTTGCATCATACGGGCCTTTGCGGCGAGGTATTTCTGTTTTGACGAAGGGGATTTTGAGCTCGTGACGAGAGAGCGCAGGGTTAGGGCGTCGGAGCGAAGTTTGCTGGTTATTAGACGGCCCATCTTGGAGGAGGCCATGGCGTTGTAGGAGTCTGGATAGAGAGTCTGTGGAACTAGACCATACTTGTAAACCAAATTGTTAGCCTGGTCCCATTGTCCTCCATCGTTGACGGGGGCTTTGAGGAGTTCTTGGACGAGACGGCTGTCGAGGTCTTGGTCGGCGGTGTCGATGACTTGCTCAAGGAACCAGTTTGCTTTCTCGAGTTTGTCCCAGAAGTAGAGGTAGGCCTGAGACAACTCAAACTCTTTGAGGTTGTGTTTCTTCATGATGGCGACTCGGTGGACGTTGGTGGTCGCGAATAGCCTTGACTCGAGTTAGGACGTGACGCCATCTAGTAGTATGGAGCTCGGTGCTTACCAGCATCGCCCTGATGACCTCTGGTTTGTAATTGGGGCACCCTCGAATGGTATCTTGACGTTGAACAGCTGAGTGTCAACATAGGTAGCTGCCTTCTGGCTGAGGACGGCGTCGACATCGTTGCCGACCAGGGCACCAAGAGCAAGTCTGTTCTTGGGGTCCTGAAGAAGTGTCTTCTCCCACTCTTCTGCTTGCGAAACCGAGAGAGACGGATCAGTGGAATATGACTGCGGCAGCGTCTTCTCGTGGTTAATGTGAATGTACTCCTTGTCGATCTCTTGCTGGCGCAGTCTGTCCTCCATGCGCATAGCTCGCAGCTGCTCCATGACGCGCTGTTCCGCCGCACTCTCTGCTTGTACTGATTGTCCGGCGCCCATGTTGTAAGATGTTGTACTGCTGTGACAGATCGTTCAATTGACTGGGGAACTGGGCGTGGTAGACCTTGACCAAGTGACACTGCTGCCTGCAACGCCCTCGACGCGTGACTATGCCCTCGACACGCTCGATAAGGAAGGAGCATCTGATAAGGTCCTCAACGCCTATCTCCGATAGACTGCCGGGTCCGAGCTCGGATGCCGCGGTCGGCTGCTTAGTGCGCCAGGCACAACACTTCAACTAGCCAGGTCACTAGCCAGTATCTACAAGCCTCGATCGTAGATAACAATAGGTTATAGGATAGTAGGTGTCTGTAAGCCGAAGACAGTGGCATTCGTAGATTTCGGGGGGGCGCCAGTATATAATTAGGGCGATTCGAGCTGCTACGGTCGCCTAAGCTAGGACATAGTTACTTAACTATTCTAATCGCTAGCTAACTAGCCTTAAAACACTAGGTAAAGAGATTTGAGTTCTACCAACAGACTAAAGGGATATTGAAACAGCTTCCTTTCTTGATGATTTGGGATTTTCGAAAGTCGAAACAGTATCTACAGGGGGGATTCGCTGAATATCCTCATGTTGGACTTGACGTGTTACACGCTGAACGGTACACAGCACAACTGATAGGAAACCTAGCTCGCGGCGCCCAGCACTTCACCTCGGTCGGTCGGGCGATGTACAGCCTAATCACGACTCTCTCTCGGCCTATTCAGTTTGTATTTCCGGATCCAGCGTGGCAAACATTCAACTTGCGTTCACTTGTGGGAAATATCTTGCCTCATGCTTCGCAGAGCAATACCGGCGGTGCCTTCGTGTTGCCAGAATTGACAGGGTCGATTTCTAACGAAGACCACGTTTATAGCAACAGTCTGGACGACATTCAACCCCCAGAAGAGAGGGGGGACGATGAAGAACAGAATCTTAGAGAACGCCAACACGTACTTGAAGATGGCTTAGATAGCGACTTTGCTAATGATGAATTTGGGCCTACAGACAACAGATGTCTCATCGCAGGAGACGATGTGGACCTACACAGCATCTTTCTATTTGATGCCCGTGGAGTCGTATCTATAGACGACCTTGTGGTATTAGTGCAAGAGAAAGTTGATGCAAAGGAGTACTTTCGGTCATATACGCCGCGCGATGCTAAGGCAATCCAGCAACTCAACGAGAACACCAATGCAATCATCAAGCCGATCGAGAAGAGGCCTCGCCCCTGCGTAGGACACCTTAACCAGCACCGCTTCACGGTTCCTTGCCCCTACGATATACAGAAATTAACGCAGAAAAACCATACAAGAAGGTTCGGCAGCTTTCGATAAGTTATTACAAATGTACGAGACTCTCTACCGTTTTCCTGCCACTTTAAAGGTCTACTCGAACAATTAACGGTCAGCCTGCCTACATAGGAAGCAACCACCATGTAACGAGTTGTTCGGCCG